>Ga0207426_1000047_pt1 | contig 417011 bp, 389 predicted proteins | sample AraplaMF_Cvi_mMS_FD_184265 | JGI IMG/M metagenome (GOLD analysis project Ga0207426, IMG submission 184265) | Arabidopsis root microbial communities from the University of North Carolina, USA - plate scrape MF_Cvi_mMS (SPAdes) (version 2) | ecosystem: Host-associated > Plants > Roots >...
CAAGAGCAACAAACCAGCATCAGCCAATCCGCTTGATTTCTTTAGAACGAGAGACTTCGTCGCCAGCAGCGCCGCCGCCCTCGTCAGTGAGTGGGCTTATAATCCTCACACACCGAAACAGTCAACACCACCAATCCAACTTTTTTGACATTTTTGTAACAGGTTGATTCGACAGCGATTTTTATACGCCGACATTATCCACAGGTGCCATTCCGAGGCGAGATCCCCGGAAAATCTTTTACCGGGCGATAAAAAATCGAATGAAGCAACGTCTAAAAGCGCTGAAAGACCACGAAAAAACAGTGTCTTGGTCAATTTTGTGGTTAATGCAGGATAAATGAAGCCCCTGCGCCCGCTGTCAAACTACCGTCACATCCAATTATCGGGAGAAGCGCGGAACCTAACGCGCTCTTTGGTGTTTTCTTCCCCATTGAAGGAAAGGAGACAGATATGGCCGCCAATACCGACGATCTCAGAACTTCCGTCAGCAAGGACATCGCCGCACTCCAGCAGGAGGTTTCCCGCCTGCAGAAGATGATTTCAGCACAGGGCGCCGAAGCCTATTATGAAGTGCGAGACCGAGCCGGCAAGGCTTACGAAGATGCGCTCCCGCGTGCCAAGAGCGCCGTTGCGCAGATCAGGGCAGAAGGAGCAGCGGTCGCGGGCACGGCTCGCGAACACCCAGCCGCAACGACGACAGCTCTTCTGGTTGCCGGTGCGATCGGCTTCCTGGCAGGATATATGTTGTCAGGCGCCTCGCAGCCCGAGCCGCGTCACTGGTGGCGTTGAACCACAAGATTCCGCCTCTGTATTTTACGCATCCTGCAGATCCAATTTTTGCAGGATGCGTAAACACTTATGTCTTAGAAAAACCAATTTTTAGTGTGATCGATAGGAGCATAAAAATGAAGGGAGGACATTATGGACAACAAGAGAGAGAAGCTGATCGTTGAAGTCAGCGTCGACGCCAGCGATGGACGTCGCGCAGTCGGCATCATGAACATGCGCCAAGCGCTCGATCTGCCCGAAATGCCGAGCCTCTCCTATACTCATCCGGACCCTGCCAAGGCTGCAGCGGGCATTATGATGAATCGGCAGGAACTCGCCGGTTTCATGGCCTGCGCTTGAGGCGTTAGAAGAACTCTCCTGCCTACTACGCTTTTCCCGAGGCGTGGATGGTTTGTTTCGGCATCCAAAATCCCCTACTCCCCAGAATTTCGAGCACCATTGCTGGCATCCATCGGTCGTTCATGCAAAGAACGACTTTCGCAATCGCATCAGGGATAGCGAAGTGAAAGGCCGGCGATCACCGCAGAAAACATACGAACGCAACAGACCCCAGGCCGAACCGGCCGGCAAGCGGGTCACGCTTCCACGTGCGCTCTCCAAACTTGGCTATTGTTCCCGCACGCAGGCCGAACGACTGATCGCGGAGGGCCGCGTCAGGGTCGGTGATCGCATCGTCACGGATCCATCGGCGTGGGTCGATCTTTCGACCGCTCTTATAAAGGTCGACAACAAAGAGATCGTCGCCGAGACCCGGATCTACCTGATGCTCAACAAACCACGCGGCCTTGTGACCACTCGTCATGATCCGGAAGGCCGCCCGACCGTCTATGACTGCCTGGCCGATTTCGATGTCCCCCACCTCTCTCCCGTCGGTCGCCTCGACAAGGCGAGCGAGGGGCTGCTGCTTTTTACGAACGACACGGAATTCGCCCAGGCGCTGCTCGATCCAATCACCCACGTCTCGAAATCCTATCATGTGCAGATCGACCGGATCGCCGATGACGAGATGCTGGCGGCAATGATGACAGGTCTTCGGCATGACGGCGAACTGCTGCGCGCTACCGCTGCCCGCAGGCTGCGCGAGGGCGACCGCAATTCCTGGATCGAGGTGGAATTGCAGGAGGGCCGCAACCGGCAGATCCGCCGGATGCTGGAAGCGCTCGATATCGCCTGCCTGCGGCTCGTGCGTGTCGCGATCGGTGGGCTGGGACTTGGCGACCTGCCGAAGGGATCGGTCAGGGCCTTGACTGAATCCGAACTGAAGGACCTTCGCCGGAAGCTCGGTAACGGCAAGGCAATACGGGATTGAGAATGAACGAGATGAAGCCCCATGATTTCTGGCAGGAGATCCATCCGCCGGGCAGCTTTGAAACAGGCGGCGACTTCACCTCCTTCTTTATAGCGGAACTGGAGGATGGCAGACAGTTGCGGCTGCCGATCCGGGTACTCTCGGATGGCGATCGCGCGCTGGCCTCGCTGATTATCAACCAGGCAAGCTTTGCAGTACTGGACGCGCTCGCCGAAAACCTTGCAGCAAAGATAGAACCATCAGGCATCGATGTGGTTGCCGGTCTGCCGACACTTGGCCTGACACTCGCGGCGGCTGTCGCGCAGAAGCTCGGCCACAGCCGGTATGTGCCACTCGGCACCTCCCGCAAATTCTGGTATCGCGACGAACTGTCAGTCTCACTCTCATCGATCACCACGCCAGAACAACAGAAACGGCTCTATATAGATCCGCGCATGCTGCCTCTCCTGGAAGGACGCCGTGTCGCGCTGATCGATGACGTCATATCGAGCGGAACTTCGATCGTCGCAGGCCTTGATCTGCTCGGGAGCTGCAACGTCGAACCCATCGTCATTGGTGCGGCCATGCTGCAATCGGACCGCTGGCGTGCCAAGCTCGACGCCGCAGCCCCGCAATGGCAGGCGCGCACGAAAGGCGTTTTCACCACGCCCATCCTGGAGCGGACAGCCGAAGGAAAATGGCGCAGACCTGCCTGAGCGGCATCGAGCTCACATGTGAAGACCGATCATTCTTTCGTCTGAACGGGCTATACAGCACGAGACGAAGAGCTACATTCGGCGTGTGATCGAAGACAGGAACCGCCGATGACGCTTGAGCAAGCAGCCCTCCTGATCCTGCTGGTGGCAATGCTCTTCCTGTTCTCCCTCGACCGCCTGCGCATGGAAGTTATCTCGATCGGCGGATTGCTTGCTGGATACGTGCTCGGTCTTTATCCCGCCGATGGCATCTTTGCCGGTTTCGCAAACCCTGTCGTCATCACCGTGGTCGAAATCCTCCTGATCGTCCAGGTACTGGCGCGCACCAAACTCTTTGACAGGCTCGCCGAGCGCTTCGTGGCATCAGGTTTCTCGCATTTCGGGGTCATCACAGCTGTGTCCGCGCTGACCGGCATCATCTCTGTCTTCATGAACAACATCGGCGCCTTTGCGATCACCTTGCCATTGGCGCTCCGGCTCAGCACGCTCATGAGCATTCCGCGCCGGCAGTTCGTGATGCCGATCTCCTTCGCCGCCCTTCTCGGCGGTCTTGTCTCTTTGATCGGCACTCCCGCCAATCTTCTCGTCAGCGACGCGCTTGAAAAAGCCACCGGCAAGGGTTTCCGCTTCTTCGACTTCGCCTATGTCGGGCTGCCGGTCGCCATAGCAGGCATCATGCTGATCGCGCTGATCGTGCAGCGGTTGTTTGCAGAGCCGGACGAGACCGCGGAAACGCCAACTCCACCGATCCGCCGCATTGTCGTCGAACGCAGCATCCCCGAACATTCCTCGCTTATCGGCGCGACACTGGCCCAATGTCCCGAGCGCTTCGGCATTCAGCCGCACGCCCTGATCCGCGGCGGGACTTTCGTCTTTGGACCCCTCGAACAATCTGTCATCCAGCCAAACGATATCCTGCTGGCGCAGGGCGCGGATTCGGCCTTCGCGGATCTGGCCGCCTCGCAGGCGCTTGTGGCAGACGCCCATCCACACGGACTGCAGCCGGATTTCACAAGCATCGAAGCCGTCGTCATGCCGGAAAGCACTGTCGTCGGCTCGCGCATCGCATCGCTGGAAGTCTTCCGCAATCGCGGGGTCACTGTTTCAGCATTGTCGATGCGGTCTCCTCGCATCGAGGGGCGTTTTGCGGATCTGCAGCTTTCGATCGGCGACATATTGGTACTGGATGGCCCGAAAGCGGCGGTCGCGGAAGCGCTTGAGGAGTGCGAATGCCTTCCGCTTGCCTCAACAGCGCCTCCTCCTGCCTCAACAGCCTCGTGGCGACCCTTTGCTATTTTTGCCTGCGGCGTTGCTGCCTCCGCTTTCGGTCTACGCCCCGACATCGCTCTTGCCTTCGTGCTCCTGGCACTTGCTCTCCCCGGCTATTTGAACATTCGCCATGCGATGGCGGATCTCAACTGGCCGATCATCATCATGTTGGCGGCAATGATTCCGATCGGTCAGGCAGTTGCCACGACAGGCATGGCCGAGACCATTGCAACCTGGCTGAGCCTTGTATTCCCCATCGTAAATCCATTGTGGGGCATCGCACTCGTTCTGTTTCTAGCCATGGCGCTGACGCCCTTCGTCAACAACGCGACGGTGGCGATCGTGCTTACACCAATTGCGCTGGAATTTGCGCGCGCCGGTGAGCAACCACCGCAGGCCTACCTGATCGCGGTGGCAGCTGGAGCATCGCAGGATTTCCTCACCCCCTTCGGCCACCACAACAATACTTTGTCGATGAGCATCGGCAGCTACCGCTTCCGCGATTTCCAACGCGCCGGCTGGCCGCTGACCCTAGCTGGCTATATACTCACACTCATTCTCATCACCGTCTTCTGGCTTTGAACGAGCCTTTGCTTGACTTCCACAGCAATGAAACTAGAGCAGGGTCAGAGCATGCGGCGCAAAAGTGTGGAGTTTGCGATAACGACATGCGTAAAACAAAGACCTGAAGCGTGCGAAGCGGACCCTAATGATCGCGGCACGCTTTAGTCTCAGCCGATAGAAGGATAACCAGGCGTCGTGCGTATTCTCTCCGAAGCCCATTTCCCGGAACTGCCGAACTACTACCGCGGCAAGGTGCGTGAGAATTACGATCTTCCGGATGGCCGACGCATCATCATCAGCACCGATCGGCTGAGCGCTTTCGATCGCATCCTGACCTGCATTCCCTACAAGGGACAGGTTCTGACCGAGACAGCCCGATACTGGTTCGAGGCAACGAAGGACATCTGCCCCAATCACGTCCTCGACTATCCCGACCCGAATGTCGTCATCGGCAAACGGCTCGATATCCTTCCGGTCGAGATCGTCGTACGTGGCTATCTCGCCGGCACGACAGGCACTTCGATCCTGACACTTTATAAGAAGGGCGAGCGCGAGATGTATGGGATGCGCCTGCCCGACGGCATGCGCGACAATCAGATCCTTCCCGAGCCGGTCATCACGCCGACCAGCAAGGAATTCGACGGCGGCCATGACGAGCCGCTCACCCCGGCAGAGATTGTCAGCCGGGGATTGCTGACGAAGGAACAGTGGGAAACGCTGTCGAAATATGCGCTGGCGCTTTTTGCCCGTGGCCAGGAGATGGCGGCAAAGCGTGGCCTCATCCTCGTCGACACCAAATATGAATTCGGTACCGATAAGGACGGCAACATCATTCTCGCCGACGAGATCCACACGCCCGACAGCAGCCGCTATTGGGTGGCGGAAACCTATCCCGCCGCTTTCGAAGCGGGCAAGCGGCCGGAAAGCTTCGACAAGGACTTCGTCCGCGCCTGGGTCGCCGAACGCTGCGACCCCTACAAGGATGCGATTCCGGAAATTCCTCTCGAGCTGATCGAGCAGACGTCGGCCGTCTATATCAAAGCCTATGAATGGATCACCGGGGAACGCTTCGTACCCGACGACCGTGGCGAAACGCCCGCGGCACGTGTCCGGGCAAATCTCGCGCCCTATTTCCCCTGAACCTTTGAAGCCGGGTTGCAAGCCTGTTGCAGGCTTTCAACCAATCGCGCTAGCATCGGAAAAAAGGGGTGCCGGGCCAAGCCCGGCGGGGGACACATGGCACGCAGGCCCAGACGCAAGGCCGAAGAGACCAGGGAGGATATCCTCTCGATGGCGGATACGCTGTTTCGCCAGCGCGGCTTCGTCGCGGTTTCCATCGCCGATATCGCCTCGTCGCTGCACATGTCGCCAGCCAATGTCTTCAAGCATTTTCATTCGAAGGCGGTGCTCGTCGATGCGATCGCCGAACGTCATCTCGGCAATGCGACCGAGCGCTTCGCCGCCGTTGACACCAGCCTGCCGCCGAAGGATCAGTTGCTAAGCTTCGTCCTGCGCCTGCTCGACAGCCATCTGCGGGATATCCAGCAGAACCCCTACATTTTCGAGATGGTGATCTCGACGATCGATGCCAAGCTCGATGCCGGCCAGCGCTATCGCGAACGCATAGAACAGAAGCTCGGCGAGATCATTCGTGAAGGCGTGGCCGAAGGCAACTACCATTGCGACAATACGGACATGGCAGCGCGCACCGTTGCAGATGTTCTGGCCTGTGTTCTGCATCCCATTCTCATTGCCAAGGACGACAAGAACACGCTTGTGCACCGTGCGGAAAAAATCGTGTGTTTCGTGGATGCCGCACTGCAAAATAAACCTTGCTAAGTGACGATTGCTGAATTACGTCACTTCATAAAGCTTTTCTTAATATCGGATAACAGCACCTGTTACCGGATCAATCACCACGTTTATATAGAGCGGCGCCTCCAAGGGCCGGCGATTGAACCGCTACTGCCAACCGCACAGGAAATTCAGCATGACCAGGCGCGCCCTCATCGTAACCTCGACCCTCTTGCTTGTTATCGGTCTCGCCGCCTGCAACGAGGGCGGCAGCAAGCCCGCTGGCAATCCAGGCGCGGGCGGTGCTGCCCAGCAGGCTGCCCCGGTTGGTGTAGTCACGCTGAAAAAGGATACCTATCCGATTACCACGATCCTGCCCGGCCGCGCCGAGGCCTTCCAGGTGGCTGATATCCGCCCACAGGTAAGCGGCATCATCCGTGAAATCGCGTTCAAGGAAGGCGGCGAAGTCAAGAAGGGCGATCTGCTCTACCAGATCGACGACGCCGCCTACCGCGCAACCGTTGAGCAGGCCCAGGCCGCGATTTCCAAAGCCGAGGCCGGCGTGCCAAGCGCCCAGAGCAATTTCGACCGCTACCAGCGGCTGGTCGGCAGCGGCGCAACGCAGATCGAATTCGAAACCGCCCGAACGGCCCTTGCACAAGCGAATGCAGAAGTCGAAGCCGCGAAGGCGGCGTTGACCGCAGCGCAGATCGATCTCGATCATACGAAGATCACAGCCCCCTTCGACGGCGTCATCGACCAGACCGCCTACAACATCGGCAACGTCGTTGCGGCCAACCAGACGACCGCGCTGACCACCATCCGCCAGCTCGATCCCATCTACATTTCGCTGACGGAATCGAGCACCAACCTGCTGAAATTGCGCGATGCGATCGCTGCCGGCGACGTCAAGGGCGAGGACAACAATGTCGCGTTCCGCCTGATCCTCGAAGACGGCCGCGAGTATAATCAGAAGGGCAAGCTCGACATGTCGAAGCAGGTTGTCAGCGAAACGACCGGCACCTTCATCATCCGTGTTGTTTTCCCGAACCCCGACCGCGTCGTCCTGCCCGGAATGTACGTACGCGCCACAGTCGAACTCGGTAACGAAACCGGATATTCCCTGCCGCAGCTTGCCACCACCCGTGACGCCAACGGCCGTTTGACCGCGCAGTTCATTTCCGCCGAGGGCAAGGTTGAGACCCGCGTGTTCGAGAATGCCTCGCCCTCCAACAATTCCTGGCTCGTGACCCAGGGCGTAAAGGATGGCGACCTGCTCATCGTCAGCGGTCTGCAGTCGATTGTATCAGGCATGCCGGTAAAACCGGTTCCAATGAAGATCAACGACAACGGCGTGGTTGTCCCTGCCGATCAGCCCGTGGCCGGAGGCGAACAGAAGCCCGCAGCAAAGTAATGCGCAGGCACTCCCGTATCGTCACCGTCCCAGCCGTACAGGAATAACCGATGGCCAAGTTTTTCATCCGACGACCGATCTTCGCCTGGGTCATTGCGATCACCATCATGCTCGCAGGTCTGCTCGCGATCTTCACGCTGTCGATCTCGCAATATCCTGATATTGCGCCGACAACGGTCCGCATCAACACCAGCTATCGCGGCGCGAGCGCCGAAACGGTCGAAAAATCGGTGACCACCATCATCGAAGACGGCATGACTGGTCTCGACGACCTGACCTACATGACCTCGACCTCGTCGACAGGCTCGGCCAGCATTTCGCTGACCTTCGGGACCAGCATCAATCCTGACATCGCGCAGGTACAGGTTCAGAACAAGCTGCAGCTTGTCCAGTCGCAGTTGCCTGGCGACGTCATCGATGCCGGGATCAGCGTCACGCGCTCCACGTCGAGCATTCTTCTCGTCGGCTCGCTGGTCTCGACAGATGGCAAACGCACCTCCGTTGACCTCGGCAACATCATGTCGACCTCGATCGAGGACCAGATCCAGCGCCTGGAAGGCGTAGGCAGCATCAACGTATTTGGCTCCGGCTACGCCATGCGTGTCTGGCTCGACCCGTTCAAACTGCAGAAGTTTCAGCTCACACCGGGCGACGTGACCTCGGCTATCCAGGCCCAGAATACGCAGGTCTCCGTCGGCTCGCTTGGCGCCCAGCCTGCCGTCCCGGGCCAGCAGATCAACGTCACCATCACGGCACAGAGCCAGCTGACCACGGTCGCGGATTTCGAGCACATCATCCTGAAGGTCGAAAAGGACGGTTCTACAGTCCGTCTGAGCGATGTCGCCCGCGTCGAAATCGGGCAGGAGAGCTATGGCGGCAGCTCGCGCTATAATGGTCTGCCGTCGTCTGGTTTCGCCGTCAACCTTGCAATTGGCGCGAACGCCATCGATACCGCCACCCGTGTCCGCACCGCGCTCGAAACGATCGGTCGTGGCCTGCCGGAAGGCGTCGAGATCACCTATCCCTACGACACGACCCCCTTCGTCGAGCTGTCGATCGAGAAGGTCGTGCACACACTGATCGAGGCGATCGTGCTCGTCTTCGTGGTGCTGCTCATCTTCCTGCAGAACCTGCGCGCGACGTTGATCCCGACCATTGCCGTACCCGTCGTGCTTCTCGGCACGTTCGGCGTCCTTGCGGCAACAGGCTATTCGATCAATACGCTGACGATGTTCGCCATGGTGCTGGCGATCGGCCTTCTTGTCGACGACGCCATCGTCGTCGTGGAAAACGTCGAACGCATCATGTCGGAGGAAAAGCTATCGCCACTTGAAGCGACCGAGAAGTCGATGGGTGAAATTACCGGCGCCATCGTCGGCATCGCTCTCGTGCTGACCGCCGTTTTCATTCCCATGGCATTCTTCGGTGGCTCGACCGGCATCATCTATCGCCAGTTCTCCATCACCATCGTTTCGGCCATGCTGCTTTCGGCCCTCGTCGCCATCGTGCTGACGCCGGCGCTCTGCGCCACGATGCTGAAGCCGGTCAACGAGCACAAGAAGCATCGCATCGGCGACTGGTTCAACCGCAACTTCACCCGTTCGACCAACGGCTATGTGCGCACCATCGGCTACCTCTTGAAGCGCCCGATCCGCGTCATGCTGGTATTCCTGCTGGTCGGCGCCGGCTGCGCCTATCTCTTCGCGCGTCTGCCGAGTTCGTTCCTTCCGCAAGAAGACCAGGGCGTGCTTTTGACCATCGTCACCACGCCCCCTGGCTCGACCACGCAGCAGACGCAGGCTGTCGTTGAAAAAGTCGAAAAATACTTCCGCGAAAACGAGAAGGATGCGGTGGATTCCGTCTTCGGCGCGCTCGGCTTCGGCTTTAACGGTTCCGGCCAGAACAGCGCCATCGTCTTCACCAAGCTCAAGGATTTCTCACTGCGCACCGATCACAATCTCAGTGCTCAGTCGGTGGTCAACCGGGCCCTCAAGAACTTCTTCACGATCCGCGAGGCGCAGGTCTTCGCTCTGCTGCCGCCGGCGATCCAGGGTCTTGGCGTCTCGAGCGGCTTCTCCATGTATCTGGTGGACACCGGTGGTCATGGCAATCAAGCCCTGACGGCTGCATCCAAGCGGCTCATCCAGATGGCCGGCGCCACCGGCAAGGTCGTCGCACTGCGCTCGAACAACAAGGAAGTCGAGCCGCAGATGAAAATCCTGATCGATCAGGAGAAGATCGGCGCGATGGGTGTCGACCTCGCCTCGGTCAACTCCATGCTGTCGATCATCTTCACTGGCCGCGATGTCAACGACTTCACGCTGAACGGCGAAATCAAGCCGGTCTACGTGCAGGGCGACGCTCCCTTCCGCATGCAGCCGACCGATCTGAACCACTGGTATGCCCGCAACAACGCCGGCGAGATGGTGCCTTTCTCCGCCTTCACGACAACCCAATGGGTCGATGGCGCGCCTTCGCTCGCCCGGTTCAATGCTGTCAGCGCAATCCCGCTCGACGGTGCGGCAGCCCCTGGCGTCTCATCGGGTGAAGCCATGAACGAGATGGAAGCACTGACCGAACAGCTCGGCGGCGGCTACACGGTTGCCTGGCAGGGCATCTCCTATCAGGAGCGGCTCTCGGGCTCGCAGGCCCCGATGCTTTACGCGATTTCGGTTCTCGTCGTCTTCCTCTGCCTGGCTGCCCTCTACGAGAGCTGGTCGATCCCGTTCTCGGTCATCATGGCCGTGCCGGTCGGCGTGCTCGGCGCACTTGCCGCAGCAACGCTATTCGGGCAGGCGAACGACGTCTATTTCAAGGTGGGCCTGCTCACGACCATCGGCCTTGCCGCCAAGAACGCGATCCTGATCGTGGAATTCGCGAAGGACCGGACGGAGACGGGCATGGGGCTCTTCGAGGCGACGCTGGAAGCAGCAAGGCTGCGCCTGCGCCCGATCATCATGACATCTCTGGCTTTCATTCTCGGCGTCGTGCCTTTGGCCATCGCTACGGGCGCGGGTTCCGCTGCCCAGAACGCGATCGGTATCGGCGTGCTCGGAGGGATGCTTTCGGCGACGGTACTCGGCATTTTCTTCGTGCCCTCCTTCTTCGTCGTGATCCGCCGCATCTTTGCCACACGGCAAAAAAATGAGGCGGGAGTGTGATATAAATGCACTGTGAGAAAGCTTTCCGGATTGCTACATTGCGCGCGGACTGCTTCGGCATGTGTTTAGCGTAAGGATCGAGGCGCGTCGGGCCGATAGTGAAGCATGACGCTTCGGACAAGAATTGACTTGCTCGAGTTACAGGATGAAATGCATGGTATCTCTTCGTTATGCCACACCGGCGCTATTGTTATTGCTGTCGGGCTGTGTAGTAGGCCCTGATCACGTACCTCCGGAAATGGCGCTTCCTGGAAAATTCAGTGAAGGTGGCAAAAAGAGCATCGGCGACGTCGCTACCACGGCCTGGTGGACCGCCTATAACGACCGCAAACTCGACAGCCTTGTCCAGACCGGCCTTAGCCAGAACCTGACGATTCAACAGGCGCTCGAGCGCATCAATTCCGCATCCGCCAACGTGACCATCGCTGGCGCCGGTTCATTGCCTGCTCTCGATGTTGGCGCTTCTCACACCGTCAGCGGCGAGACCGGCGAGTTGCGTACCCAGTTCAACACCCGCAACACCAGCGCCGGACAGCTTTCCCTGTCCTGGCTGCTCGACATGTTCGGTCTTTTCAGGCGCAGCAAGGAAAGCGCCCTCGCCTCTCTTGATTCCGCCTATGCGGGTGCCGACATCGCCAAGCTGTCCTACATCCAGAACCTTGTTTCAACCTATATTGACCTGCGCTTCTTCCAGCAGCGCCTGGCGCTTTCGAAAGCCAACCTGAAGTCCCGTCAGGAAACCTACGACCTGACCAAGTTCCAGCTCGACGCAGGTGCGGCCTCCCGCCTCGACGTCGTCCAGGCTGAAGGTCTTGTCCAGTCGACGCTCGCAGAAATCCCCGGTCTCGAAACCAACATCCGCGTTTCGGCCCATCAAATCGCCACCCTCCTCGGCCAGCCAGCCGGTTCGATGGTCGATGAACTGTTGCGTGGCTCCGGCCAGCCGACCTTCCGCGGCGGCATCAATTCCGGCGTTCCGGCCGACCTGATCCGCAACCGCCCGGATATTCGCCAGGCCGAGCGTAACCTCGCCGCTGCCACCGCCCAGATCGGTGTCTCCGAAGCTCAGCTCTACCCGTCGATCTCGCTGTCCGGTTCGATCTCGCCGAGCTACATCAACCAGCGCGGCATCCACGGCGGCCTGTCGGCATGGTCCTTCGGCCCGACCTTGAACCTGCCGATCCTCGACGGCGGCAGTCTGCGCGCCAATGTCGACGTCTCCAAGTCCAACGCCGTCGCATCCTACCTCGCTTGGAAGCAGACCGTTCTGACGGCAATCCAGCAGGTCGAGGATGCACTTTCGGCCGTTCGCCGTGACGCCCAGACGGTTGACGCCTTGCGCGCCCAGGTCAGGACGACCCAGGAAACCCTTGAGCTCTCGACGGCATCCTACAAAGACGGCGCTTCCTCGCTGCTCGACGTTCTCGACGCCCAGCGTCAGGTCTCTCTCGCTCAGGCAAGCCTCGCGGCTGCCGTTCAGCAGATGGCAAAGGATTACGCTGCGCTCAACATCGCAACCGGCGGCGGCTTCGCGCCGACTGGCAAGACCACCGGTCCGGCACCGGTCAAGGCTGCCAAGGGCAGCTAAGGTCCTCGCATAGCGTCATTCCGAAGCCCCGTGGTCTCCGCGGGGCTTTTTCTTTGCCTGAATATCTGCCGGAACAGATAATATGCGCACAGGAAGGATTTGGATTCGACAAGCCGTAGTCGCTACGCTATGCAGTTGATTAAACGATTAAGCGCGGCGCTTCAAAACAATGGCCTCACAACGCCCGGGACCCAATCTCAGCAGGATAGCAACGTCGCTCGGCGTCTCCGTTGCCACGGTCTCCAATGCGCTCTCCGGCAAAGGCCGGGTTTCCGACGCACTGATCGAAAGAATTCGCACGCATGCCGCCGAACTCGGCTATGTGCCGAGCCAGGCCGGCAGAGCTCTGCGTACTGGCCGGAGCGGCGTGCTCGGCCTTGTCTTGCCCGATATTGCCAATCCCCTCTTTCCGAAGATCGCCCAGGCCATCGAATATGCCGCATCCGTAGCAGGCTACGGTGTGCTGATTGCCGACTCCCGCGGCGATATCACGGCCCAGACGGAAGCGATCAACCGGCTGGTGGAACGTGGCGTCGACGGCATGGTGGTCGTGCCTCGCCGCGCCACCCGCATTTCCGCCGCGAGCTGCCCGGTCGCGGTCATCGATACCGCCTCCACACCGGGCAATACTGTCGCCGCCGATCACTGGCAGGGCGGAAAGGAAATTGCCGCCCACCTCGCGGGCCTCGGCCACAAGCAGATCCTCATCATCGGCAATAATCACGAGTCCAATGTCCAGAACGACAGAGCCGGCGGCATCAGGGCTGGATTGCAGCACGGCATGCGCTCCGAAACACTCTGGATCGAGCGGCTGGAAAACGAGACGGGCGCCGGTTGCAGGCTGGGGCTTGCGGAAAAGGCGCGTCAGGGCTTCACGGCATTTGCGGCCCTTTCCGACCTGCAGGCTCTGCGCGCGCTGACTGAACTGCAGCAGGACGGCATCAGCGTGCCCGCCGATGTCAGCGTCACGGGCTTCGACGATCTCATATGGTCGCCGGTCGTCACCCCGTCGCTGACGACCGTGAGGATGGACATGGACACCATCGCCGAAATTGCCGTTTCGGCACTGGTCGACAGAATAAACGATAGTGGCACACGGGAGGGCGTGCTGGTTGCGGCGGACACCGAACGCGTGCCCATGCAGCTGATCATCCGCCAGTCATCCGGGCTCGTGAACCCGGCACCAAAAACCTCAGAGATGGAGAACCTGTAGAATGAAAAAAGCTCTTGTTGCATCAGTGGCGCTAGTCGCGCTTTTCCCTCTCGGTGCAGCGGCACAGGAACGCACGCTGACCATTTCCGTCTATGCCTTTGCGCAGGACGATTACAAGACGATCGTCTATGACCCCTTCGAAGCCAAGTGCGGCTGCAAGCTCGTTGTCGAAACCGGCAACAGCGTCGAGCGCCTCGCCAAGATGGAAGCCAACAAGGCCAATCCGGTCGTCGATCTTGCTGCCGTCTCCATGGCCGATGGCCTTGCGGCTTCCCGCGCCGGCCTGATCGACAAGATCGATACCTCCAAGCTTGAAAATTTCTCCAGGCTCTACGATGTCGCCAAGGATCCGAACGGTGATGGCATGAGCGTCGGCTACACTTTCTATGCCACCTCGATTGCCTACCGCTCGGACAAGATGAAGATCGAGTCCTGGGCCGATCTCCTTAAGCCGGAGTATGTCGGCCACGTCGCCTTCCCGAACGTTACGACCAACCAGGGCCCGCCGGCGCTCTACATGCTCGGTCTGGCACTCGGCAAGGACACGCCTGATCTCAAGGCGCCGATCGAGGCGCTCGGCGAAAAGAAGGACGAAATCGTTACCTTCTATGAAAAGTCTTCCCAGCTCGTGCAGTTGATGCAGCAGGAGGAGATCTGGGCCGCTCCGATCGGCCGTTTCTCCTGGGCAGGCTTCACCAAGCTCGACCTTCCCGTTGCCTGGGCAACGCCGAAGGAAGGCCAGACCGGCGGCATGAACGTGTTGGTCATGACCAAGGGTTCGAAGAACCAGGATCTCGCACTGCAGTTCATGGACTTCTGGCTCTCGACCGACGTCCAGACCAAGCTCGCCGAAAAGCTCATCGACAGCCCGGCGAATAAGGAGGTCAAGGTCTCCGACAAGGTCGCCAACAACATCACCTATGGCGAAGACACCGCCAAGAACCTGAAGCTGATCCCGTCCGCAGCCGCACTCGACAACCGCAATGGCTGGCTGAAGGAATGGAACGAAAAGGTCGGCCAGTAAGCCTCTGCTGACATCGGTCCCGGCACCCACCGGGACCGCCCTTCCCCGCTCGAAAGGCGTCTCATGTTCCAGAACCGAGCAGAAGCCCTGGCGCTTGCCCTGCCGGCCGCGATCTTCGCTGCCGTAGTCTTTCTGCTGCCCGTCGCGATCCTGCTCTCCGAAGGCTTCCGCAGCGACGGCGCGTGGACGCTTGCCGCCTATACGGATTTCTTCTCGCAAACGCTGAACCGGACCGTTTTCTTCCGCACCTTCCGGCTCGGCCTGGAGGTGACGGCGGTGTCGGCCATCATCGGTTATGCCGCCGCCTTTGCGATCGTCAATCTTCCTCCGAAGGGCAAGGGCCGCATGATCGGGCTCGTCACTCTGCCGCTGATGATCTCGCCGGTTGCGCGCACCTATGCCTGGATCGTCATTCTCGGCCGCACCGGCATCGTCAATGAAGCGATCACCGGCCTGGGCCTGAGCGCGGAGCCGCTGCGCCTGCTCTTCACTGAGACTGCCGTCTTTATCGGCCTCCTGCAGCTTTTCCTGCCGCTGATGATCCTGTCGCTCATCAGCGCACTCGAGAACATGCCGAAGGATGCCATCGCGGCCGCCCGCGTGCTCGGCGCCAACTGGTTCCAGGTCTTCTGGAAGGTCATTCTGCCGCTCACCAGGGAAGGCCTCGTCGTCGGCGGCACGCTGGTCTTCACCGGTTCGCTGACGGCCTATATCACGCCCGCCATTCTCGGCGGCTCCAAGGTGCTGATGCTGGAGACGCTGATGTACCAGCAGGTTTCCGTCGCCAATAATTTCGTCTCGGCGAGTGTCATCGCCTTCATCCTGATCGTCATGAGCTTTGCCGCCAATATCCTGCTGAAACGCCTTGCGACCGCGAGGAACCGCCGATGAGCATCCGCCTCCTTTCGCCTGTCGTGCTGTTCCTGCTGTTGGTCTTCCTGATCGGCCCCTTTCTGATCATCATCGCGGCTTCGCTTTCCGCCGGCGACACGCTGGCTTTCCCGCCGCAGGGCCTGTCGCTGCGCTGGGTTGCCAAGGTCTTTACCATCGATAGCTTCCGCGACAGCTTCGCCATGTCGATGTTCCTGGCGGTCTTCGGGACGCTGGCAGCCCTCATCCTCGGCATTCCCGCCGCCTATGCGCTAGCGCGCTATCGGCTGCCGGGTTCGGAAACGGTCAGAACCGTCGTCTCGCTGCCGATCATCGTGCCAGGCATCATCGTCGGCCTGGCGCTGCTGCGCTATCTGGTCGTACCTTTCGGGTTCAACATCACACTGGCGCTGTTCTTCGCTCATACCGCCCTGGTGCTGCCCTATGCCGTGCGTGTCGTGTCCGCAAGCCTCGGCAACCTGCGCTCCGATATCGAGGAAGCGGCCGTCCTGCTCGGTTCCTCCCGGCTCGGCGCCTTTTTCCGCGTCGTGATGCCGAATATCCGCGGCGGCATTCTGGCTGCCTTCATCCTCGGCTTCGTCACCAGCTTCAATCAGGTTCCGGTCTCCCTCTTCCTCTCAGGCCCCGGCGTGCGCACGCTGCCGATCGACATGCTGGGCTACATGGAAACCACCTACGACCCCTCCATTGCGGCGCTCTCAGCGTTGCTCGCCTTCCTTTCGATCGGCATCGTCTTCCTCGCCGAACGCTTCCTGGGATTCTCTCGCTATGTCTGATGCCTACCTTCAACTTGACAAGCTGACGCTGGCCTATGGCGATACGGTCGCGGTGAAGGACCTCGACCTGTCGATCACCAGGGGCGAGTTGGTGGCGCTTCTCGGCCCTTCCGGATGCGGCAAGACGACGACGATGCGCGCCATCGCCGGCCTACTGAATCCGGCCTCCGGCCGCATCAATCTCGATGGCGCCGATATCACCCGCGTCTCGGCCAACAAACGCGCTGTCGGCCTCGTCTTCCAGTCCTACGCGCTTTTCCCGCATCTGACCGTCTATGAAAACGTCGCCTTCGGACTGCGGCTGAAGGGCCTTCGTGGTGATGATCTGGACGGCAAGGTCAATGCCGGCATCAAATCCGTCGGCCTTGCAAAATTCGCAGGCCGCAAACCGGGCGAGCTCTCCGGCGGCCAGCAGCAACGTGTGGCGCTCGCGCGCTCCATGGTCATGGAGCCAAAGGTGCTGCTGCTCGACGAACCGCTTTCAAATCTCGACGCCCGCCTGCGCCTCGAAATGCGCGCCGAGTTGCAACGTGTCCAGAAGGAGACGGGCGTGACGATGATCTTCGTCACCCATGACCAGGCAGAAGCGCTTGCCCTTGCCGACCGCATCATCGTCATGCTGAACGGCGGCATCGAGCAGATCGGCACGCCCGAAGATATCTACAACAAACCTGTTTCTTCCTTCGTTGCCGATTTCGTCGGCTTCGAGAATGTCTTTGCGCTGAAGGACGGAAAGCTCGCGACGCCTGGTGGCGCAGTCGCCCTTTCGACCGTAGCGCCCGACGGTGCGGCGGGCCTGGCCTGGCGGCCGCGTGCGGTGATCCTTGGTTCTGGTCCTTTCCAGGGCACCGTGCGCGGCACGTCCTTTGCCGGCAACAGCCGTGAATATCTGCTGGACAGCTCGCTCGGCCCGATCAAGGCCGAAGTGGACGCAGCCCTGCCGCAACATGAACTCGGCAGCTCCATCGCCTTCGACCTGCCGGTCGCGGCTTCCGCAAGCCTCAAGCGTTTCGGGTGAGATCATGGGCGTCTGGATCGACACGGACATGGGGTTCGACGATATCGCTGCCATCATGGTGGTGACGAATGCCGAACTCGACATTGACGGCGTCTCGCTGGTTTTCGGCAATACGCCGCTGTCGCAGGTGCGCACCAACGCGGCGGGAGCCGCCAAGGCTTTCGGCTGGACGTTCCCAATCCACACCGGCCGCGAAATGCCCGTTCTCGGCAAGCTCGAGACGGCACAGGCGGTGCTCGGCGAGAGCGGTATCCCGACAACGGGCAGGCACCTGCCGCCGGCCCCGAGCCTGCCGGACAGCGAAGCCTTTATCGCCCTTTGCCGCTGGCTTGAACTGGAAGGCCCTCATCGTATCCTGGCGCTCGGGCCGCTGACGAATATCGCCGCACTGGCGCTCGCCCGCCCCGATCTCGCCGCCCGCATCACCGAACTCGTCTGGATGGGCGGCGGCGTCACCATCGGCAACCACACGGCCTCGGCGGAATTCAATGCGCTCGCCGACCCCGAAGCACTGGCAATCGTCATCGCCCACAATCTGCCGCTGCGCATGGTCGATCTCGACCTTTGCCGCAAGGTTCTGGCAAAACCTGAGGATGCCGATCCGGTCCGTACCGCCGGCGGTGTCAATGCCGAGCTGATCGCCGATATGTTTGCCGGCTACATCAGGATCGGCACCAGCCGCGGCCGTCCTGCCATGGCGATCTACGATCCCTCTGCCGCCGTCGCCTTCGTCGCTCCGCAGGTGGTGAGCTTTCGCCCTGCCCGCATCGATGCGGAACTGCAGGGGCAATATACGCGCGGTCGCACCGTCGTTGAAACCCGCGCCACTCATGCAACGTTCAACGCTGAGTTCGCCGCCGACATCGATGCCGATATGGCACGTGTCATGATTCTCGCCGCCCTGGTCAATGAGGCCCGCAAATGACCGCAAACCCGCGCCAGGAACCCGCCGATCTCAACGAACCGGCATTACGCGCCCGCGCCGTGGCGGCTGCACGCGGCGACAGCCCCTTTGATATGCTTGTTACCGGCGGCCGCATCCTAGATGCCGTCACCGGCCTGATCCGCGAGGCCGATATCGGCCTCGTCGGTGCGATAATCGCAAGTGTTCATGCACCGACAAGCCGCACCGATGCCGCGAAAGTGCTCGATGCAACGGGCGCCATCGTCTCGCCCGGCCTCATCGATACGCATATGCATATCGAAAGCTCGATGGTTACGCCGGCTGAATATGCCGAAGCTGTGTTGCCGCGCGGTGTGACGACGATCGTCTGGGATCCGCATGAATTCGGCAATGTCCACGGCCTGGACGGCGTGCGCTGGGCGATCGAAGCCTCACGCAATCTGCCGCTGCGCATGATCCTGCTTGCTCCTTCTTGCGTGCCGTCAGCACCCGGACTTGAGCTGGCAGGAGCAGACTTCGACGCCGCTGTAATCGCCGAGCTGCTGCGCTCACCGGCAATCGGCGGCGTGGCAGAGGTCATGAACATGCGGGGCGTCATCGACGGCGATCCGCGCATGACCGATATCGTCAATGCAGGTCTTGCCTCCGGCAAGCTCGTCTGCGGCCATGCCCGCGGGCTTGACGGAGCCGACCTCAACGCCTTCATGGCCGCCGGCATAACCTCCGATCACGAGCTGACATCGGGCGCCGATCTGCTGCAGAAGCTGGCCGCCGGCATGACGATCGAGCTGCGCGGCTCGCACGACCATCTGCTGGAGGAATTCGTCGAGGCATTGAACGACATCGGCCACCTTCCGCCGACGGTCACGCTCTGTACCGATGATGTCTTTCCCGATGAACTCTATCAGAATGGCGGCCTCGATGATGTCCTGCGCCGCCTCGTCCGCTACGGCATGCGCCCGGAACGGGCACTACGCGCCGCCACCTTCAACGCCGCACAGCGCATGAAGCGTACCGACCTCGGGCTCATCGCACCCGGTCGCCGCGCCGATCTCGTACTATTCGAGGACATGACCGATTTTACCGCCCGCGCCGTCATCGCCGGCGGTCGGCTGGTTGCCGAGAACGGCGCGGTCAAGGATCCGATCCAACAGCTCGATGCCACGCCGCTCATGCATTCGGTCAAGCTCGCAGCGCTTGCGGAAGACGACTTCCGCATTCCCGCCAACGGCACCAAACTCCGCCTTGCGACGATCGACCGTCCACGTTTTACCCAGTGGGGCGAAGCAGTTGCCGATGTCCGCGACGGCTTCGTTGTGCCGCCGGCCGGCAGCGCCATGATAGCAGTTGCACATCGTCACGGGTTGGCTGACGGCAAGCCGCGTGTCGGCTTTCTGACCGGCTGGGGTGAGTGGCGCGGCGCCTTCTGTACCACCGTCTCGCACGACAGCCATAACCTCACCGTCTTCGGCGGAAATGCGCAAGATATGGCGATTGCGGCAAACGCTGTCATCGAAGCCGGCGGCGGCATGGCCGTCGCAAAGGACGGCCGCATCGAAGCACTGCTGCCCCTGCCGCTCTCCGGCCTCGTAACCGATGGCTCCCTGCAGAAAACCGCCGAAAGCTTCGCCGACATCCGCAAGGCCATGGAGAAAATCGTCGACTGGCAGCCACCCTACCTGGTCTTCAAGGCGTGCTTCGGGGCCACGCTGGCCTGCAACATCGGCCCCCACCAGACCGACCGCGGCATTGCCGATGTCACCACTGGCAAGGTACTGGAAAACCCAATTCTGGAAACCTTCTGAGGCGACCTACGCCTGAGCCTTGAGCTCTCGCTCCACCAGTGACACCCAGTAAGCCACACCATATCCCAGCGCCTCGTCGTTGAAGTCGTAGGCCGTATTGTGATGCAGTGCTCCATCGACGGCCGGGCCATTGCCGAGCCAGACATAACAGCCGGGCGCATTTTGTCCGAAGAAAGCGAAATCATCCCCAGCAGTCGACGGCGGAAAGCTGGTACGCACCTTTTCGCCGAACACTGCCTGTGCGGCACCAAGCGCTCGCGCCGCCGCATCCGCATTATTGACGACCGGCGGAATGCGGCGCTCGAATTCATAATCTGCCAAAATGCCGAACATGGCGGCCGTGCCGCGCGCCAGACGGCCGATTTCGGCCTCAAGCTGATCGCGTACTTCGGGCGCATAAGCCCGCGCCGTCCCGCCGATCTCGACAATGTCGGGGATGACGTTCAAGGCCTTCGGGTTGCCGGCCTGGACCGAGCAGGCGCTGACGACGGCTGGCTGAAGCGGATCGACGACGCGCCCGACGATGGTTTGTAGCGACGCCAGGAAGGTGCCGGCAGCGGTAATCGGGTCGCGGCCGAGATGCGGCTTTGCGCCGTGGGTGCCTGTCCCACGGAAGCTGACGCGCCAGCTGTCCGAAGACGCAAGCTGCGGCCCCTCGACAACGGCAATTTCATCGACCGCGAGCCCCGGCATATTATGCAGCCCATAGATGGCGTCACAGGGAAACTGCTTGAACAACCCCTCCTCTACCATGCGCTTCGCACCGCCACGGCCCTCTTCGGCCGGTTGGAAGATGAAATGGACAGTACCGGAAAAACCACGCGTTTCAGCCAGATGCCGTGCCGCGCCAAGCAGCATTACCGTATGCCCGTCATGACCGCAGGCATGCATCTTGCCCGGCACGGTCGACTTGTAAGGGCGATCCGACGTCTCCGGCATGGCGAGCGCATCCATGTCTGCTCTCAGCCCGATCGTGCGCGTGCCATTGCCGATCTGCAGCGTTCCGACGACACCGGTTCCACCGAGGCCGCGGTGCACTTGGATACCCGCCTCCTTGAGGAGCTTGGCAACGATATCGCTGGTGCGCTCCTCCTCGAATCCCAGCTCGGGATGGGCATGCAGATCGCGGCGAAGGGTGGTGAGAAAAGGCAGATCGTTGCTGATCCGGGCGGGGATGCTCATGAGCCTGGATATCCTGTCAAGCGAAACGGGCGCCCGACGGCGCCCGCATCAGATCGTTCTTTTTTCAACAAACGGGCCTGGAGCGCAAGCCCTCATGCCTCTTCGACGAAGACCTCTTCGCGCTTGCGCTTGACGCTCGGCAGGAAGACGATGATTAGCACAGCTACTGCAATCGTCAGCAGGATGGCGCTGATCGGCCGTGTGACGAAGGTCGTCGCGTCGCCGCGCGACAGGATCATGGCACGCCGCAGGTTTTCCTCGAGCAGCGGCCCGAGCACGAAGCCGAGCAGCAACGGCGCCGGCTCGCAGCGGAGTTTTGCGAGCACGTAGCCGATGAGGCCGAAGAAGGCGACGGCATAGAGATCGTAGACGTTGGAATTGACGCTGTAGACCCCGATCGAGCAGAAGGCCATGATGACGGGGAAGAGCACGTAATACGGCACCGTCAGCAGCTTCACCCACAGGCCGATCAGGGGCAGGTTGAGGATGACGAGCATCAGGTTGCCGATCCACATGGAAGCGATGATGCCCCAGAACAGCGCCGGCTGTTCCGTCGCCACGTTCGGTCCCGGCACGATCCCCTGGATGATCATCGCGCCGACCATCAGCGCCATGACAGGGTTCGCTGGAATGCCGAGCGTCAAGAGCGGAATAAACGAGGTCTGCGCGCCCGCATTGTTGGCCGATTCCGGCCCAGCGACGCCCGCAACCGCTCCGTGACCAAATTCCTCCGGCTTCTTGGAAACGCGCTTTTCAACAGTATAGGAAGCGAAAGAAGCGAGGATTGCCCCTCCACCCGGCAGGATGCCAAGCGCCGAGCCGATCACCGTGCCGCGAATGATCGGCGCGATCATCTCCTTGAACTCTTCCTTGGATGGCAACAGCCCCGAGACTTTTGCCATCAGCACGGTGCGGGTCTTCTCCCCTTCCAAATTGCGCAGGATTTCCGCGATGCCGAAGACGCCGACAGCAAGCGCCACGAAGTTCAGTCCGTCAGCATATTCGCGAATGCCGAGCGTGAAGCGCGGCGTGCCGGTATAGATATCCGTGCCAACCAGACCGAGCAGCAGCCCGAGCGCCACCATCGCCAGCGCCTTGACGACCGAGCCATGCGCAAGTGCGATGGAAGAAACGAGGCCGACGATCATCAGCGAGAAATATTCCGCCGAGCCGAATTGCAGCGCGATCGCGGTCAGCGGTGGCGCGAAAACCGCCACGAGAAAGGTCGAGACCGAGCCGGCGAAGAAGGAGCCGAGCGCGGCAATTGCGAGCGCCGCGCCGGCCCTGCCCTTCCGCGCCATCTGATAGCCATCGATGGCAGTCACGGCAGAAGAGGATTCGCCCGGCATGTTGATGAGGATCGCCGTCGTCGAGCCGCCGTATTGGGCACCGTAATAGATACCGGCCAGCATGATGAGCGAGGAGACCGGTTCAAGCTGGAAGGTGATGGGCAGCAGCATGGCGATCGTTGCCGTCGCACCAATGCCCGGGAGCACGCCGATCAGCGTGCCGAGCAGCACACCGATCAGGCAGAAAAGCAGATTTTCCGGGCTTGCCGCCGTGTAGAAGCCGAGAGCGAGATTGCTGAAAAGTTCCATACTCGCCTCCTAGAACCGAACCCAAGGGCCGAAACGTTCGAAAGGCAGCCCGAGCGCATAGCTGAAGACCGCAACCGAAAAGATCGTCAGCAGCAGCGAAAGAACCAGCGCTAACAGCACATTCATGCGACTGGACGCAAAGCAAGCGATGAAGGCCGTTAGGAAAATTGCCGGAGCAAAACCGAGCCCACGCACCGTCAATCCGAAGAAGACCGGTGCCGGCAGGATGAAGAGCATACCGCGCCAGGCGAATGGTTCGATCGGCTCACCCTGAACCCGCACGGCCTGAACGAGAATGACAAGGCCGAGCAGGACGAGAATGCCCGAGAGAACAAGTGGGAAATAACCCGGGCCCATGCGCAACGCCGTACCGAGATCGAGGTCCAGCGACTGATAGGCAAAGAAGGCACCGGTTGCGGCGAGCAATGCGCCGCAGATGACATTGGTGGTGTCGAAACTGAGGGATTTCATAGTGTCTCCTGGTGTTGGAGATGGAGCGTCGCTGCTGATATCGGACTGCGCAAACACCCTCCTCCCCGCCGGGAGGAGGGTGCGAATGTCGCAGTCAGGCTCAGTCCGCGTATTCGCCGGCTGCTTCGATGACAGGCTTCCAGCGGGCGATTTCGCTCTCGAGCTTCGCCTTCAGTGCAGCCGGCGTTGCTTCGGCGTCCGAAGAGGGAGCCGTGCCGAGTTCGGCGAAGCGAGCAGCGACGTTCGGATCCTTCAGCGCGACCTGCAATGACTTCGACAGGCGTTCGTTGATTTCAGCCGGCGTACCCTTCGGCGTATAGATGCCGTGCCAGATTCCGACTTCGAAGCCCGGCAGGCCGGCTTCGACAGCGGTCGGGATGTCCTTGAGCACATCGAGGCGAGCCGGCGAGGTCACGGCATAGGCCTTGATCGTGCCGCCCTTGATCTGCTTCGTCGTATTGGTCGTCTGGTCGCACATGATATCGACCTGGCCGCCGAGAAGATCGGTCATCGCCGGGCCGGTTCCCTTGTAGGGAACGGTCGTCAGTGGCGTCTGGATGGCACTCATGAACATCATGCCGCAAAGGTGGGATGCGGCGCCGATACCGGCATTGGCGACGGTGACCTTGTCCTTGTTCGCCTTCACATAATCGATCAGGCTCTTGAGATCGGCCGGTTCGAAATCCTTGCGGGCAACGATCGTCATCGGAACATCGGTGACGAGACCGACATAGTCGAACGCTCCAAGCGTATCGTAGGCAAGCTTGCGGTAAAGTGTGGCGCTTGTCGCCATGCCGATGTGATGCAGCAGGATCGTATAGCCATCGGGATCGGCATCGGCAACGCGGCCGGCGCCGAGCGTGCCACCGGCGCCGCCGACGTTTTCGACGACGATCTGCTGGCCGAGATCCTTCGACATGGATTCAGCAACAAGGCGCGCAACAGTATCTGTCGGGCCGCCGGCGGCGAAAGGGACAACCATGGTGATCGTGCGCTCAGGATAGGTCTGGGCCGAAGCGGCATACGAAAGAAGCGAAACGGCAGCGGCAGCTGTCGCGCCGAGCATGGCCTTCAGGATTTTCATCGTTTTCCTCCCTGATGAAAATGGATTCGTCCCGCCGGCGCATCCTCCGCACCGGCCCGGATGACCCCATTTGCAGGCCGTGACGCTGCGCCTTCAATTGCCGCACGCAGGAAGGAATGAGGATTTTGCGCCAGTGCGCCGCAACATGGGTCGATTTGGAAACAAATGATTAAAGCGATGGGTGGAAATCCACCCATCGCTTGCCGCTCACCGGTTCGGCGGCAGAACGACCTCGCCCGTTTCGAGCAGCGATTTGAGGTTGGAGAGAATTTGTGGCCACCCGCCAGAGACCGCACCGATGAACTTGGAGCCCTCTACCGGCATCGAATGCGTCAGCGTCAGCCTTACCGCCTCACCGACCGGCTCGAGTTCGATCACACATTCGGAAAATCCTTCCGCCTTGAGCTCCGGCCTGAACTCGTTATGCCACTTCAGGACGAGCCGCTTGGGCGGATCGAATTCAAGGATTTCGCCTGTATCGGTGACAGTTCCGTCGGAATAGCGCATCTGCCAGGCAGAACCGGCCTTCCAATCGGTTTCGAACTGCACCCCGAGCCAGAATTTCTTCATGAATTCCGTCGTCGTAAGGGCCGACCAGAGCTGATCCGGTGTGGTGCGGATATAGGTGACGTAGTTGAATGCGCTGCCTGCCATGATGATACTCCCTTTTGGCCAAGGCTTGGTCACACCCTCGCCGGCAGGCTGGACGTCTCATTCGTCCTTGCTGCCTTCGAGGCTCTTCTTGAGATCGGAGAGCGCCTCTAATGCACGGCGCTCGAATTTGCTGATCCAGCGGTCCGCGATCTCGTTGATCGGAACCGGATTGATGTAATGCAGCTTCTCGCGCCCCTGCCGGCGCGTGGAGACGAGGTTTGCTTCTTCGAGAATGCCGAGATGCTTCGTCACTGCCTGACGCGTCATCTCCAGCCCTTCACACAATTCGCCGAGCGTCTGGCCGTTGCGCGCATGCAGGCGATCGAGTAGCCGTCGCCGGCTGCCATCCGCCAGAGCTCGAAAAACCGCATCTTCATCCATCTAGATATGGAACCATTTGGTTGCCTATTGCGGTCTTATAGGCAACCAAATGGTTGCCTGTCAAGATAGGAATCACGAAAGACACCTAAACAGGCGCGTTCAGGATCAAGTCTTCACGGGATCAAAGCTCGCGGCGCACCTCACCGGCCATCTCATTGGCCAGAAGCTTCTTGTCGAGGCCGTATTTCTGCATCTTCTCGTAAAGCGTCTTGCGCGAAATGCCGAGCGATTCATAGACCGGCCTCAGGCTGCCGCTATGTGCGACAAGTGCACTGGCGATGACGCCGCGCTCGAATTCCGCCACACGCTCGGCAAGTCCCGCAGCTTCGGCCTGCCTGCCGCCGCCATCAAGTCCGAGCACAAAGCGGTCAGCGGCGTTGCGCAATTCACGGACATTGCCTGGCCAGTCACGCTGGGCGACATCCGAAATCACATCCGGCGGCACGGCCATGTCGTCTTTGCCATAACGCGCGGCCGCCTCCCTGACGAGTTGCATGAAGAGCAGCGGCACATCGGCCCGGCGTTGTGAAAGCGACGGCACATGAATGGTCGCAACGTTCAGGCGGTAGAGGAGGTCGGCGCGGAATCGGCCGCAAGCGACTTCCGCTTCCAGATCGACCTTGCTTGTGGCGATGAACCGCACGTCGAGCGGTACGGTTTCATTCGATCCAAGGCGAGAAATCATTCTCTCCTGCAGCACGCGGAGGAACTTCGCCTGCAGATCGAACGGCATGGAGCCGATCTCGTCAAGCAGTATGGTGCCGCCCCGCCCATGCTCGAACTTGCCGTAACGCGGACGCACAGCCCCCGGAAAGGCGCCGGCCTCGTGCCCGAAGAGCTCGCTTTCGATCAGGTTTGCCGGAAGTGCCGCACAGTTGATGGCGATGAAGGGCCGGCTGGCCCGTGCGCTGATATCGTGCATCGCGCGTGCCACCACTTCCTTGCCGACGCCGGTGTCGCCGACCACAAGCGTATCGGCGTCACTCGCCCCGATCGCACGGATACGGTAGCGCAGGTCGACCATGATCTGCGTACGCCCCGGCAGCCTTGCCTCGATATCGTCGCGCTTGCCGGCAACGGCCTTAAGCAACCGGTTCTCCAGCACAAGACTGCGCCGTTCCATGGCCCGGCGGATGACACCGGCGAGCATCTGTGGCGTGAACGGCTTCTCGATGAAGTCATAGGCGCCCTCGCGCATCGCCTTCACGGCAAGCTGCACATCGCCGTGGCCGGTGACGAGAATGACGGGCACCTCGGTATCGAGTTCACGGATCTTCTGCATCAACGTCATGCCGTCCATGCCCGGCATGCGGATATCGGTCACGACGACACCGGGAAAACTGTAGCCGATCAGTTCCAGCACATGATCCGCATTGGAGAAGGTTTCGACGTTGAAGCCCGAAAGTTCCAGTGCCTGTGCCGTCGAGCGGCGCAACTCCTCCTCATCATCGACGAGCAATATTTTCTGTTCGTTCATTCAGCCGCCTCCGGCATCGAGCCCGCCGCAGCCGAAAGCTCGATGCGAAACACGGCCCCGCCCTCCGGATGGTTGGAGACGGTCAGGCTGCCACCGAAATCCTTGATGATGTTGTAGGAGATGGAGAGCCCGAGGCCGAGCCCCTTGCCGACGCCCTTGGTCGTGAAGAACGGATCGAAGATGCGCTCGGCAATCGACGCCGGCACACCAGGTCCATGATCGCGAACGGTCAACACCACCCTGCCCGCCTCCTCGATAGCCGAAACCTCTATGCAACGGTTTTCCAGCCCCTCGACGGCATCCGCAGCATTCGAAATCACGTTGACCAACACCTGCTGCAGACGAACCGAGCCGGCCTTGACCACTGGCGGCCGGGCTCCAAGATGCAGCCGGAGATCGGCATCAGCCGCCTTCAGCCGCCAGGCGATGATCTCCAGCGTGTCGCGGATTGCCTCGTCGAGTGGCACGGGGCCAAGCTTCTCGTTCGGCTTGCGGGCAAAATTGCGCAAGTGCCGGCTGATGGAGGCCATGCGGTCGATCAGCCCGCCGATACGCTGGATATTGTCTTGCGCCTCCTCCGTGCGCCCGCGCTCCAGCAGCACGGCGGCACTATCGGTATAGGTCTTGGCGGCGGCGAGCGGCTGGTTGAACTCATGCGAAAGCGCCGCCGACATCTGACCGAGGCCGGCAAGTTTCCCGGCCTGGATAAGGTCGACCTGTGTCTGGCGCAGCTGCTGCTCGGTCAGGCGTCGCTCGGCGATCTCTTCCTCGATGCGGCTGTTGACGCGGGCAAGATCCGCCGTGCGTTCCTCGACACGCCGTTCCAGCTGGTTTCGCGCCTCGGCCTGCAGGTGTAGCCGCTCCGCAAGACGCATCCGGCGCTGCCGAAGAATGGCAAATGTCAGAGCAGCAATGCAGAGAATGAGGAAGATGACAACGAGTGCGGTTCGGGCCTGCGCACGGATGGAACTCGTGTCCATGAGCACGTTTACAGTCCAGTCTTCAGCCGGCATGTAGTGCGAAAGAACGAGATATTCGCTTTGACCGCGATCGCTCGCCAACGTCATCAGATCATGCTCTTCGAATCGATGGCGGATAACCGGCAGTTCGACGAGCCGCGCATTGGCATAGCGCCGCGAGGCCTCGGTGCGTGCCACCCGATCCGAACTCAGCGGCAGGATCGCCCCATAGAGCCAGTCCGGACTATCGGACATGAAGATGATGCCCTCGGGGTCGGAGACGAAGATGCGATATTCACCGCCGCTCCAGGAGGATTCGATGACGTCGATATCAACCTTGAACACGATGACGCCGCGGATCTCGCCATCCACCCGGATCGGCGAGGAGAAATAATAGCCGCGCTTCAGCGAGGTTGTACCAAGGGCATAGAAACGGGCCTGATGCCCGCCGATCGCCTCCTGGAAATAGGGACGGTAGCTGAAATTCTCGCCGACGAAACTGCCCGGGCCATCATAATTGCTGGCGGCGATCGTCTCCCCATCCGGTCGCACCACGTAGATATCGGAGGATTTCAGCAGCCCGTTGATTTCCTTGAGGTAGAGATTGGCGTTGTCCCGCAGAGGACGGTCGTCCGGCCGGCTCACCAGCTCCTTGATATCGTCGTGGTCGGCAATCAGTCCCGGCAAGGCTTCGTAACGGCTGAGATGTCCACTCAGTGCCGAGACAGCGAGCCGGAGCGCCGTACCCGCCTGTGCTGAGGCCTCCCCCATATAGGCGCGCGTGGCGACGGCGCTCCCATAATAGAAGAAAGCGAAAATAAGTAGGGGTGCGGCGCAAAGCGCCGCAATGATACGATAGCGCGAAGACAGGGTCTCGCTCCTCCCTTTCCGCCTCCGCTCCCCGTGGAGGCATAACCCGGCGGATTCAACTGTAATGAGCGCGGTGGAGATTTCCAAGAGGTGCCGAAACTTGACACATGTCAGATGCGCATGTCTGATTGCCGCGCCGCAAGGAGACTGCCATGAGCGACGACCAGATTCCCGAAGAAAGCAAGCTCACCACCTCCAAACGCCGCTGGGCTGTGGAGGGCAAATTCCTGACCGGCCGTATCAGCCGCCCGGAAACGGAGCGCCTGCCGCCGGGCCAGCATCTGGTCAAGAACTGGCCGGTGCTCGACCTCGGCCAGCAGCCGATCGTTTCCGTCGATAGCTGGAAGCTGGAAGTTCGCGGACTCGTCGAGGCGCCGCTCGACCTTTCCTGGGCCGCCTTCCAGGCACTGGAACAAAGCACGATGGTCTCCGACATCCATTGTGTGACGACATGGTCGCGCTACGACAACAAGTGGAAGGGTGTTTCGACCCGGGACCTGCTCGATCTCGCAATGCCGAAGGCGGAAGCCGGTTACGTCATGCTGACAAGCTACGACGGCTATACGACCAACCTGCCGCTTTCCGATTTCGCCGCCGAGGATGCCATTCTCGCCACATCATGGGAGGGTCAGCCGCTTACCCGTGACCACGGCGGACCGATGCGTCTCGTCGTGCCGCATCTCTATTTCTGGAAAAGCGCCAAATGGCTGCGCCGCATCGATCTGCTGCCAGCAGACAAGGCCGGCTTCTGGGAAAAGAACGGCTACCATATGTATGGTGATCCGTGGCGCGAGCAGCGCTATTCCGATGACTGAACCCGAAGAAGCCGTCTGAGAAGAAAGACCCCCGCGACGAGGATCAACGCAAATCCGGTGAGCGAGGCCATGCTCGCCGGATGAAGTGGAATTTCGCTCCAGCGCGGGCGCACGACATCAGCCGTGTTGAAACCCTCGCCGCTGAAGCGGCAGGTCACCAGCGAGAGCCCGCGCCTGATCATATCGACATCGACAGCCGACGCGATTTCACCAGCCGCCATGGCCTCCTGAGGCATGCCGCGCATGGCGAGCAGCACCGCCTTGGTCGCTGCCAGGTAGGCATGGGCACATTCGTTGAACGGACTTTCCTCATCCGTAACGCTGCCCGGCATCCGGCCCCAGAGACAGTAGGAATACTGTATTTCCGCATAGTTCAGCACACGCCGAAATGGCTCGCTGGTATCCACCGCCCGTGAGGCGAGATCCATGATACGGCCGCGATAGCCGGAGATTACCGCCATCTCGCCATGCGAGATCTCGGGCACCGGCAGGCCGGAACGACTGCCCTCGCCGCCAGGGCTATGCGCGAATGCACCGCCCGCAGTGAGCATGGCAAGGCCGAAACAAATGGCGCGCAACGCGTTCTTCATAAAGGGTCCAACTCCGAGCACAAGCCGCTGGCTCGCGAGGAAGAGGGAGCAGCAAGCCCCCTCTACCGCACCTTATCGATAGGCGGGGCGCAACCCGCTCTTCGCTCCGAGACGCTTCTCAGCCAGAGCGCCGAAAGCAAGACCGAGCACCAACCAGAGGATCACATGCATGCCGAGCGTGGTCATGCGGAAGCGCCATAGAACCGTCGCCGAGAAATTCTCCGGCACTTCATTGATTGGCGGCAGCAGATATTCCACAAGACCGATGAAGACGACGAAGAGAACACCCGCAACGATCGCCCCATTCCATGAGCCGTAACGTGCCGCCAGACTGCGGGCAATTGCGACGGCCGCGACCAGCGAAGCAATCGAAACGACGATCATCAGGAAGAACAGCTCGGTGCGCACGCCGATCGTATCCGAGTTGCCGACAGCCGGCGGATTGGCCGGATATTTGATGGCCGGAACGATAACGATGGCGACGAAAGCGGCTGCGGCGATAACGGCCGACGTGCCGCGTGCCGAGAGGCTGCTGAAGCGGCCATGCACGAAGGCGAAGACAAGCGCAAACAACCCGCCGACGGCAACGCCATAGGCCATGACGCCGACAAGAAGCCCAGGCCCTGCCTGGATGGCGCGACTGACGATTTCAGGCTCGGCGGCGCTACCGGCAGCCTGCGCCGTCGCTTCCTCGAAGGCAATCGCCGCATCGACGAGCGGTTCGCCGAAGAGGCGCGCAAAGGCGAAAATGAGGATGCCGGCAATCGCGCCCGCGATCATGCCGCGAAGCAGAAGATTTCCAACCATGTGAGACACTCCCCTAAAGCATGTCGTGCAAAAGCGCTCATCGGCTTTGCGATGACGGCATGCAAGAAAACAAAAATCTATAACGTATCGGGCGGATCCGGAAGATCGCGACGCGCTTTAGTGGCAGGGGAAGCCGAGAAGGTGGCGAGCATCATGAACGAATTCATGCACATACATGCCGTTGAAGAGCGCCATCGCACCCTCTTCGGTGCCGACGAAATAGATGGCAATCAACATCAGCAGGCCGCCGAAGATCGCCCAGGGCATGATCTGGCCAAGCGGAATCGGTGCGGGGGCTGCGACGGGCGCAAAAGTGGTGTCAGACATGTATTCCTCCTGGAATGACGCGTTCAGTCGAAGATCTTGCGTGCGGTAAGGTCTGACTTCCAACGCGAAGAATTTCGACACGCTGGTCACAGTGGCGCGACCGCGCCGGACTTTCACCGGCTTCCAAACCCGCAACGTCACGGTTATATCTGTTCGTCAAAGATACTGTCAACGAAACTTCATATGCGGGCGGCGGTCATCCCGCCCTATATCCGGAGGGCGCCGAGCAAAGTGACCACCCGCCTCACATGGATCTGCCACGGTGCCACGGCGGCAAATCGCACCGCTTCGTTTCCCACGGACGAACCGCTGGAGGAACAGGCGCTGAGCGAGGCCATGTTGCCGGCGCCTGGGCGCGCGGACAGGGTATTCGCGAGCCCGGCGCTGCGCGCCCTGCAGACGGCGCAGATGCTTGGCTTCGACGCGACCCGTGCCCCTTCGCTCAGGGATTGCGACTACGGACGCTGGACCGGCAAGCCGCTCATGAGCCTTCACTCCGAGGAACCGGAAAACCTTGCTCTCTGGATGTCCGATCCCGAAGCTTCTCCGCATCAGGGTGAGAGCCTGGAACAGCTTTGCAAGCGCGTCGCCGGCTGGATGAACGAGGAAATGCCGCTCGGCGGCCATGTCGTTGCGGTCACCCACGCAGCCGTCATCCGCGCTGCGATCCTGGATGTGGTGAAAGCGCCGTTCGCATCTTTCTGGACCATCGATGTCCAGCCGCTCGGCATGGTGCGCATGACGCATGACGGTCGCCGCTGGTCACTGCGTTTCTGAACAATCCTCGTAAATTAGTCCAGCCTTACACAAGCAAACACAGTCATACATGTTGAACCCGGAGTTCCGGGCTCTACGTCCTTCCCCGAGGAGACGAAAAATGACCTATGACTGGAGTGGGGAACGCACGCGGCGTATTCGCATCGTGCGTGTCGCAACTGTTGTCGCCGTTCTGGTCGGCATCATGATCAGCGTACCATTGCTGATCAATGTCGCCTGAACTGTCAGAGTACGTCAAAGGCGAGCGTGCTAAGGCTGCTCGCCTTTCTCTTTGCCGGTTTATTGCGGGATCTGGATGACCGCGAAGAACAGGCCGAGTTGGCGGATCGCGTGAGCGAAATTGTCGTAATCGACCGGCTTGGTAATGTAGACATTGGCGCCGAGATCGTAGCAGCGCTGGATTTCACGCTCATCGTCGGTCGTCGTCAGGATCACCACCGGCAGACGCTTGGTATGCTCGTTGCCCTTGATCTTCTCGAGAATATCGATGCCCGACATATCCGGCAAATTCAGGTCAAGCAGAACGAGAAGATAGCGGTCGCGGCTCACTTCGCCGCTGCGATCCGCTCCAAGAATGAAATCGAGAGCGCTGGTGCCGTTGGTAAACGGCACGATCTCGTTGTTGACGCCTGCACGGCGCACGTTCTTCTCGATGAGACGGGCATGCCCCTCATCGTCCTCGATCATGACGATGGTGACTTCTTTGCCGGTAGCTTTCATGTTTCTGCCTTTATAATCGCGCTGAGGTCTGCCGGCAGTACGAGTGTAAATGTACTTCCGACGCCTTCGGCCGAATCGACCGTAACATCGCCTCCCAAATTTCGTATTAACGAGCGCACATAGGCAAGTCCGATGCCCTCGCCCGCCTGGTCCTGCTCGCCGGCCCGTCGGAAAAGCTCGAATACCCGCTCCAGATCCGCCTTTCCAATACCGCGGCCATTGTCTTTGACGTCGATCTGGACACGCCCTTTGCCTGCCGGGACTACCATCACCCGCAAATCGAGCGGCCGGGCCGGCGAACGATATTTTACTGCGTTGTCGAAGATATTGCCGAAAATCTGGTCGAGGGAGAAGCGGTCCGTCACAAGCGAAGGCACGCGCACGTCGATTTCCACCGCTCCATCGGAAGCGGCGATCTGATGCTGGACGCTCGCGGCCGCCGTTTCGAGCGACGCCTTGAGATCGATGCGCTCCGGGGCAAGCTTGCGCCGGCCGTCTCGCGAAATCTTCAGGATGGCATTGATCAGCGAGTCCATCTTGCGCGTGGAGGAGCGGATGAAATTCATTGCCTCCGGTAGGTCTTCTTGTACCGCAAGCCGCGCCTCCCTGATTTCCTCTTCGCTCGGCGCTCTGTCATCTGCAACAACATAAGCGGTTACCGCCTTCAGGCTGGTTTCCAGTTCGCTCAGAAAGCCCATGATGTTGACGAGCGGCGCGCGGAGATCGTGCGTGACGATATAAGCGAAACGCTGGATTTCCTGGTTCGCCCGCATAAGATCTTCGGTGCGCTCGCTCACGCGCTCTTCTAGCCCGACATTGAGCACTTCGAGCTCCCTCTGCGCCCGCGAAAGTTCTCGCACGTGCTGGACGATGATGAGGATGGCGCCACCGACGACGATGACAATGGCAATTGCGCCGCCAACCGTGACCCATTGCAGATTGGCGGCCCCATTCAATTGTTCCGTAACGACAACCCGCAGGCGATCGTCTGTCGAAGCGATGAGACCGGTGAGCGTCGAGCGTGCCACCGCCATTGCTGCATTGCCGGCATCGCCGCGGACGATGGCAAGTGCATCCGCCATCTGCCCTTGCGAGGCGAGCGTAATGGTCGATGAAAGCTCCTTGAGCTTGGCGTCGATCGCATGATCAAGAGAAGCCATGCTTCCGCTGTATCGCAAGGCATCATTGGTGGCGTCCCGCAACCGCTGGCGCCGCTCCGAGAGACTTTCAATCGCTGCATTGTAGGGATCGAGGTATTTCCGGTCCAGCGTCAGCAGAAAGCCGCGCTGGCCGGTCTCGGCGTCCTGCAGCGTCGATAGCAGGTCGGCGGCCGCGCTGCGCACCTGACGTATCTGCGCCACCTCATCGGAATAGACGCTGTTTTCCCGAACAAGCCAGAGCGAGGTCCCGACAATCAACGTCAGGATCAACACACCGAGCGCCAGCATGATCAGCGCAGAGCGTACGAAGGGGGCATTTGAGGAGGGCATGAAGAACGATCTTTGAGCTTCTGGTTCTAAAGTACCTGTGACCGAAAAACGCCCTGCGATCAAGCTGATGATCACAGGGCGCCTTCTGCCGGTGCGGCCATGAATGGACAGATCAGTGCTTGCTGCCCTTCGGGATTGCGGTGTTGGTGACCGAGACTGGATCGCTGGCGGGGAAAGTGCCTTCCAGCCCTTCGTCAAGCTGCTCTTCCATCGTTCCCTGATCGCCCGCCGCACGGGCAGTCCGGAGCACGCTGGGGCGAGTGTCCTCGTCGCGGATCTTCGCCGTAGCAAAACGGCTCATCACTTCCCTCGCCTTTTCGACCGCGTTCAGCCGGTTCAATTGCTGCCCGCGGTCGTTCTTGATCTGCACGGAGACGACCTCGCCGCCGTCGCCCACGAACTCGACCGTGAAACCGCCCTTGCCGCCATAGGCGGGTATGACTTGAGTGCCGACAAGTTGCATGAGATTGTCCTCTCTCGTGGATTGTCCCGGTCAACGGCTTGGAAGCAACATTGGTTCCGTTCAGGGCGACCGGATGTAGTCGACTTTCAGCTCCAGCCGCAGCCGCACGATCGGAGAGCGGTCGCCGTTCTGCACTTCGATGCCCAGCGATCCGCCCGGCCATTGCGGCAAGCCGTCGAGCGCCATTTCCGCCAGTACATGCTTTGCCTCCTCCACGGCGGCGAATAGGTCGGGAAATTCGAATGGCAGGTCTCCGGGAACCGTGCCGTCATTGTCTATAGTCTTGAAATAGAAGAGAGACATCCGCTTGCATCCGTTGCGAAAGCATAAAGCGGCAAGCGGTCAAAGGTTTCAACAAGCAGTAAATTTGGCACCCGGCTTCGTATCTCGAAAGCCGTTTCCCGGCACGAAATATAGCCTCATTGTCCGCGGATTCGCCGTCGGCTGCTGGCAGAGCCCCGACAATTCGCCTTCAGGTTTCAATAAACATTTCAGAATTTGATGATATTTCCGGCCCCGGATGGAGATGGAGAAACGGATGCTGGAGTTCTTCAGGAGCAGGGCGGGAAGGCAATGCCTGACGATCATGGCGCTTGGTGCGGCGTTGTGGATTTCGGGTGCCCTGCTTGATGTCGATAGCTGGCTCGTCACCTTCATGAGCCGTTTCGAAAATTACGGCGCAGACAAGTTTGTGCTCGCTCTCGGCATCGCCGGCGGAATGAGCTTCATCTATTCCGTGTTGCGCATCGCCGACCTTCGCAAGGAGATGCAGCTTCGTGATGCCGCCCAGGCGCGCGCCGACTGGACGGCCACCCATGATCATCTGACGAAGCTTCCGAACCGTTACGCCTTCGAGCGCAAGATTTTGCCGAAGCTCTCCGATACACAGGGCAATATTCCCGAAGAATCCAGCAGCAATGTCACGATCTTCTCCGTCGACCTCGACGGCTTCAAGAAGGTCAACGATCTTGTCGGCCATAAGGGCGGCGACGTCTTGCTGGTGGAAGTGTCCAAGCGCATTTGTGCACTTGGCAATGCCGATTGCGTCTATCGTTTCGGCGGCGATGAATTCATCATCATTGCCCTCGGCCTTACGGCAGCCCGCGAGGAATGGTTCGCCAAAGTGCTCATCCAGGCGGTTACCCGCCCGATCCTCATCGATGGCTTTGCTGTCGAGGTCGGTGCCAGTGTCGGCTACGATCGCTGGAACGAGGGCTCCGAACCCTTGGAGGATGCTGCCCATCGCGCCGATCTTGCCATGTACGAGGCGAAATCGCGCGGCCCTAACCACAGCCTGATCTTTGAACCATCCATGCAGGACAGGGTGACGGAACGCGCATCGCTGGAGACAAAACTGCGCGGAGCCATTCAAAGCAAGGCCATCAAGATCCATTACCAGCCGCTGATCGACCTTAGAAGCGGCAGGCTCTGCGGGTTCGAGGCGCTTGCGCGGTGGACCGATGAAGACGGCATGAACATCCCGCCGCCTGTCTTCATTGGCATTGCCGAAGAAACCGGCATGATCACCGAACTGTTCGAAAACCTCCTGACCCAGGCATGCCACGATGCGCTGGACTGGCCCGACCATGTCAGGCTGTCCTTCAATGTTTCGCCGGTGCAGATGGAAGACAAGCTGCTTACCTCGCGCATTCTCAAGGTGCTGACAGCAAGTCGTCTGCCGGCGAAACGGCTCGAGGTGGAAATTACCGAAAACGCGCTGATCCAGGATCCGGCGATCGCTGCCCATATTCTCGATGAACTGCACGAGGCAGGTGTGCAGATCGCACTCGACGACTTCGGCACGGGCTATTCGAGCCTTGCGCAGCTCGCCCGCTACCGCTTCGACAAAATCAAGATCGACAAGAGCTTCATCGCAACCTGCCGCGAGGACGAAAAGCAGGACAAGATCGTCCGTGCCATGCTCGCTCTCGGCAGGAGCCTCAACATCAAGACAACTGCGGAAGGCATCGAGGAGCACGTCCAGCTCGCGTATCTGCTGCAGCTCGGCTGCGATATCGGCCAGGGCTATCTCTTCGGCAAGGCGATGCCCGCCGCAGAGGCGGGCATCTTTATCGAAAGTCAAAATGCTGGTCTGGCCTCTACGGCTTGACCAGGCTCAGACCTAGAAGACCTGACGCAGGATCACGAACAGCAGGAAGGCGATCGCGATCGAGGCCGGCAGCGTCAGCACCCAGGCCATGATCATATTGCGCACGGTCGACCATTGCAGGCCCGACCCATTCGCAGCCATCGTGCCGGCAACGCCCGACGACAGCACATGCGTAGTCGAAACCGGCAGGCCGAGATGGTCCGCCGAGGCGATCGTCACCATGGCGACGACTTCCGCAGCAGCACCCTGTCCGTAGGTTAGATGCGTCTTGCCGATCTTTTCGCCGACGGTGACGACGATGCGCTTCCAGCCGACCATCGTGCCTAGGCCGAGAGCCAGCGCCACCGCGACCTTCACCCACAGCGGAATGAACTTCGTCGCATTGTCGACCGAGGCATGATAGGCGGTGACCGCCTTCAGATCGGTCGCGTCCATCGGCAGCAGCTTCTGCTTGTCGATGAGCTTCAGCGCCTCGCCGATCAGATAGATGTCGTTGCGGATGTTGCCGACAAGATTTGTCGGAACGGCTTCCAGCGTCGGGAAGGCAGCCACTTCAGCGCTTGTCTGATGGATATATTCCTGCAGTGCCGGCGTGGTCGCATCCGTCCAGACCTTGTTCTTGACGGCATTGCTGATCTCGGCCTTGTAATCGCCAACAGTCACACCCGGCTTCACATACTTGCCGAGTGCCGTTTCCACCTGTGCCGAAGCCGACTTGTAGGCTTCGAGATAGTTGACGTCAGGCGTACGGTTCAGCGCGAAGGCGGTCGGCACGAGACCGATGAGGATGAGCATGATGAGGCCCATGCCCTTCTGGCCGTCATTCGAGCCGTGGGCGAAGCTGACGCCCGTGCAGGTGAAGATCAGGATGGCGCGAATCCACAACGGCGGCGGCTGGTTGCCCTTCGGCTCCTGATAGAGTTCGGGCTTGCGAACGAGGAATTTCAGGACCAGCAGCAGAATGGCGGAGAGACCGAAGCCGATGAGCGGCGAGATCAGCAGCGACAGACCGATATTCGTCGCCTGCGACCAGTCCACACCACTGGTAGCGGACCCTGCCGGCGCCAGGGACTGGTTGGCGAGGCCGACGCCGATGATCGAGCCGACCAGCGTGTGCGAACTCGATGACGGCAGGCCGAGATACCAGGTGCCGAGGTTCCAGATGATCGCCGCGATCAACAGTGCAAAGACCATCGCAAGACCGGACCCGGAACCGACCTGCAGGATGAGCTCGACCGGCAGCAGCGCCAGAATGCCGAAAGCGACGGCGCCGGTCGACGTCAGAACGCCGAGGAAATTGAAGAAACCCGACCAGATGACGGCAAACTCCGCCGGCATGGAGCGCGTGTAGATGACGGTTGCCACCGCATTCGCAGTATCGTGAAAACCGTTGACGAACTCGAAGCCAAGCGCGATCAACAGCGCAAGACCGAGAAGTAACCAGGGAACGGCAACTGCGGCAGTCAGATCACGGGCGAGGGCATAGGCGACATATCCGAGACCGCAAACAACAACGAGCCCGAACACCGGCAGAAACCATTTGCCGGAGGAGTTCGAGTGATGCAGCGGATGGGAAGCGTCGCTATGGCTGGGGGCAATATCGGCCATGGCATAGTTCCTTGTTCCATTTGCAAATTTGCCATTTGTTAATAAATCCGTAGCGTGAAACTCTCATGACGCGGCGATCCGCGCTTGGTCCTGGTCTGCCCCGAGATCGACAACCGAAAATCGCCCGCCCGGACGGCAAAAGGCTTCCCACTCGGCGCAATGACGCTAAGTTCGCTCAACGTCACGCTTGCCGGGGAGCATCAAGCAACATGCCGTCAACCGACCTTCTCCTGACATTCAATGCCGGCTCCTCGACGGTGAAGATCGGCATTTTCGCCATCGAGGATGCGAAGGTGCGGCGGATCGGCAAGGGCGTAATCGATTTTCGCGCAGCGCCGCTGGCCTTCAGCCTGACCGAAGGCCCGAAGACTTTCGATATGCCCCTGAAAGCCGCGCTGACCGACGATCTGCATTCCGTCGTCGACGAGACGTTCGCGCTGTTGGCGGACCACTTCGATATCGCCGCCGTCCGTGCGGCGGGCCACCGCGTCGTCCATGGCGGCGACCGTTTTACCGAAGCGATATCGCTCGACGATGCCGCAATCGACGCAATCGACGCACTGATCCCGCTCGCTCCCCTTCACCAGCCGCAGGCGCTACGCTTCATTCGCGCGCTCAGGCACTTGAGGCCGCATCTTGCCCAGACGGCCTCCTTCGATACCGCTTTTCACGCCACTCAGGCCGATCTCGTCCGTCGCTTCGCCATCCCTCGTACACTTCATGAGGAAGGCGTCAAGCGTTACGGTTTTCACGGTCTCTCCTACAAGTTCATTGCCGGTGAAGTGAGCCGCAGGTTGTCGACCAAGCCGAGGATCGTCGCCGCCCATCTCGGCAGCGGTGCAAGCCTCTGCGCATTGGAAAAAGGTGTCAGCCGCGACTGCAGCATGGGCTTTTCGACGCTCGACGGCATTCCGATGGCGACACGGCCCGGCTGGCTCGACCCCGGCGTGATCCTGCATCTCCTGCAGCAGAAGAAGCTGTCTGCCGATCAGGTGGAGGATATGCTCTATCATCGCGCCGGTCTGCTCGGCGTCTCCGGCATCAATGCCGATACGCGCGATCTTCTCGAGGACGGCCGTCCAGAGGCCCGCGAGGCGCTCGACCTTTTCACGTTGCGCATCGCCGGCGAAATCGGCCGCATGTCTGTGACGCTCGGCCGGCTCGACGCCATCGTCTTTACCGCCGGCATCGGCGAGCACCAGCCCCAGATTCGCGCCGCCGTCCTCCAGCGTCTCGCCTGGCTCGGCGCTACGGTTGATGACAAGGCAAACGCTGCCAACGGCTTCACAATCACGACACCCGCAAGCCGCATAACGGCGCATGTCATTCCCACGGACGAGGAACAGATCATCGCACAGGAGGCGCTCGCATTAGTTCGCTCCGGCTGATCCAGATCAAAGGCAGGCGGGCGCTAGCAGCTAGAATTGACGTTGAACAAGTTTAAATGTGAGAATCCATGGAAAAGCATGTCTCGACCCCAGCAGTTCTATCCGACGCCGAACTCGCTCTTATCGACCGCTACTGGCGCGCAGCCAATTATCTCTCGGTCGGGCAGATCTATCTCCTCTCCAATCCTCTCCTGCGCCACCCCCTGGAACCAGGGCATATCAAGCCCCGCCTGCTCGGCCACTGGGGTACGACACCAGGTCTCAATTTCATCTATGCACATCTGAACCGCGTCATCCGCGCCCGCGATCTCGACATCATCTATATGTGCGGCCCCGGTCACGGCGGACCGGGAATGGTCGCCAATACCTATCTCGAAGGCATCTACAGCGAGATCTATCCCGATATCGCCGAGACCGAGGATGGCATGCGCAAGCTCTTCCGCCAGTTTTCCTTCCCCGGCGGCATCCCGAGCCACGCAGCACCCGAAACGCCAGGCTCCATTCATGAGGGCGGCGAACTCGGCTATGCGCTGGTCCATGCCTACGGCGCGGCGTTCGACAATCCCGATCTGATCGTCGCCTGCGTTATCGGTGACGGTGAGGCCGAAACCGGCCCGCTTGCGGCAAGCTGGCACTCCAACAAATTCCTGAATCCTGCCCGCGACGGCGCTGTTCTGCCGATCCTGCACCTGAACGGCTACAAGATTGCCAACCCGACCATCCTCGGCCGTGCGAGTGACGATGACCTGGCACATTTGTTCGAGGGCTATGGCTATGAGCCCTTCTTCGTCGAAGGCCATGAGCCTGCAAAGATGCATCAGCAGATGGCGGCAACCTTCGAGAAAGTCTTCGATCGTATCCGCGCCATTCAGAAACAAGCCCGTGACGGTAAGGCGCCACAGGCCTGCCCGCGCTGGCCGATGATCGTCCTGCAAAGTCCCAAAGGCTGGACCGGACCGAAAGAGGTGGACGGTAAGAAGGTCGAAGGTTTCTGGCGCGCCCATCAGGTGCCGGTCTCCAATTGCCGCGAGGACGACGGGCACCGGAAAATCCTCGAAGACTGGATGCGCAGCTATGATCCGGAAGACCTCTTCGATACTTCCGGTAGACTGAAGCCGGAATTGCGGGCACTCGCCCCGTCAGGCCAGCGTCGCATGGGCGCCAACCCGCACGCCAATGGCGGCATTCTGCGCAAGGAACTGAATGCTCCCGATATCCGCGCTTATGAAGTAACGGTGGAAAAACGCGGTGATAGCATGGTGCAATCCACCGAGATCCTCGGACACTACCTGCGTGACACGCTGAAACTCAACGAAGCCAATGCGAATTTCCGCATCTTCGGCCCTGACGAAACGGAATCGAACCGCCTCGGCAGCGTCTTCGAAGTCACCGATCGTGTATGGATGGAAGAAATCGAACCTTATGACGTCAGCCTCTCCAGGGACGGCCGTGTCATGGAAGTGCTGAGCGAGCATCTTTGCCAGGGATGGCTGGAGGGCTACCTGCTGACCGGTCGGCACGGCCTGTTCTCCTGCTACGAGGCCTTCATCCACATCATAGATTCCATGTTCAACCAGCACGCCAAATGGCTGAAGGTCACCCGCGAACTGGAGTGGAGAAAGCCGATTTCCTCGCTGAACTATCTGCTGACCTCCCATGTCTGGAGGCAGGATCACAACGGCTTTTCGCATCAGGACCCCGGCTTCGTCGACCTCGTCGCCAACAAGAAGGCCGACATCGTCCGTATCTACCTGCCGCCGGATGCCAACACCCTGCTCTGGGTCGGCGACCATTGCCTGAAAACCTATGACCGCATCAACGTCATCGTCGCTGGCAAGCAGCCGGAGCCACAATGGCTGACGATGGACGAGGCGGTAAAACACTGCGAGACCGGCATCGGCATCTGGGATTGGGCAAGTCATGAAGACGATACGGTGGCGCCCGACGTCATCATGGCCTGCGCCGGCGACGTCCCGACCATGGAGACGCTCGCCGCCGTCGATCTGCTGCACCAGCATATTCCGGAGCTTAAGATCCGCACCATCAACGTCGTAGACCTGCTCGCTCTGCAATCAAAGGATCAGCATCCACACGGCCTGACGGACGAAGCCTTCGACGCGATGTTTACGTCGGACAGGCCGGTGATCTTCGCCTATCACGGTTATCCCTATCTCATCCATCGGCTGACCTATAAGCGCACCAACCATCGCAATATCCATGTGCGCGGTTTCATCGAGGAAGGCACGACCACCACGCCGTTCGACATGACGGTGCTCAACGAACTTGACCGCTTCCACCTTGCCATCGAGGCGATCGAACGTGTGCCGGGCCTGAAGGAGAAAGTGCCAGAAGCGCTGGAGAGCCTGCGAGCCAAGCTCGTCGAGCACCATGCCTATGTCCGGGAATATGGTGAGGACATGCCCGACGTGCGCAACTGGAAATGGCCCGCAACCTGAGACGAGGTCAGCGGATATGAAGAGGGCCGCGCGGAAACCGCGCAGCCCTTCCCCAGCCGTGGAGCAAGATCACAATTTACTGTCCGTTCTGCGTACCGCTCGGCGTCGTCACGCCCGTCGGACCACCGCCGCTGCCGTCAGGTGTCGGATCGCGGTCTGTGGCTTCCGGCGGCTTGATGGAGCCGGTTGCCGGATTATTGTCGAACGTGCCCTGGCCCGAGGGCCGTGCGTTGATCGGGTCCTGGGTCGTCGATGCGGTCGAAGCCGGTTCATTGGTCGAACCTGGCCAGATGGCAAAACTTGCCGCAGCAATCAGAATGACCAGAATGCCGGCGGCGAGCACGCCCCAGAGCGAGACGCTACGCCGCTCATCGGCAAGCGTTTTTTCCTCTTCATAGGAAGCCTGCCCGAGTGGCATGCCGGTGTTCTCATCCACAATTCGGTTCTTTTCGTCTCCATATTGGGTCATCTCTTGATCCTCCAATCTGTAACGTAGAAACCAAATCGGCGGGAAGTTGTTCCATCGAGCCGGTTTTCTCGATCCGAGCGGCCCGCGATAGACATTTGTTTTCTTGACTGGCCGGCACTTGCCCAACATCATCCATGACGTCAAATCAGGAGTGATCCATGGCATTCGACGGCCGCCTTCTTTCCGGTGTCAGCACGCTTGCCGCGGTGGTCGAAAGTGGCAGCTTCGTCAAAGCGGCGGACGCGCTCGGCCTTTCGGCCTCCGGCGTCAGCCGCGCGATATCGAGGCTGGAGGCACGTGTCGGTGTGCGCCTGCTCGACCGCACCACCCGCTCGGTGAGACTGACGGATGAAGGCGCACGCTTCTACGAACAGGTCGCTCCGCATCTGGATGGCATCGAAGAAGCCGCCACACGTGCCTCCGGCGCCTTGTCGACCGTCCGCGGGCGCCTGCGTGTCGATGTCGATCCAATCTTTTCCCGCATGGTGCTGGCGCCACACCTGAAGCAGTTTATGACCCGCTATCCGGCGCTGGAACTCGAATTGATAACCCGCGACCTGATGAGCGATCTTGTCGCCGACGGTATCGATCTCGCCATTCGCTTCGGCCAGCAGGCGAGTTCCTCGCGCATCGCCCGCAAGCTGATGGAAACCCGTGTATTGACGGTCGCAACCCCTGCCTATCTCGCTGAACACGGCACACCGAAGACACCTGCCGAAATCGCCGGCCACCTCTGCATTCAGTTTCGCGATCCGCTGACGGGCCGAACCTTCGGCTGGGAACTGCACAGGGGCAAGAAGATCGTGCCGCTCGACGCCCGTGGTCCGCTTCTGATGAGTGATGCCGGCACCATGCTTGATGCCTGCCTCGCGGGCGCCGGCATCGCCCAGGTTCTCGCCCTCAGCGTCAAGGATCTGCTTGCAGAGGGACGCCTTGTCGAACTCTATCCGGACTGGCCGGGCGAGACTTTCCCGCTTTATGCCGTCCATCCATCCCGGCATCACGTGCCGGCCAAGGTCAACGCTTTTATCGAATTCTGCCTCGAAGTTATCAGCGGTTAGATGCGCGAGCTCGAAAGTTGGTGACAACCTTCTGCCCCATATTCCGCACCTCCCGCGACCTAAGCTATGAAATTCCCCGACCGGAAACACCGCCGAGGAAAGCCATGAAGGGTTTCGCCGCCAACCTCACTGCCTCCCGCCTGGAGGAAATGCTTGCCTTCTATATGGCGCCGGAGGCTGGCAGCCGCGAAGAAGCCGACGAGCGCCGCGAAAACAGCGGATCATCCGCAAAGAACGCCGATTACATCGCCGAGCGCTCAGCACCCCTTCCCGCGCTGACGGAAAACTGAGTCTCTACTTTACGACCAGAACCGGAATACCGGCCTCGGACAGCACCTCGGACGTCTGGCTGCCGAGCATGAGCCGCGAGATCCCCCGACGGCCATGCGAAGAAATGACGATCAGGCCGCAGCCCTGCTCTGCCGCCGTTTCCAGGATTGCGGCGGCTGGCGACAGGTGCCCCTTGCTGACAAAGTCGGCGATGACGCCGGCATTCCTGGCCTTTTCGCCGATGATCTTTTCCAGATCCTCGATTTCTTTCCGCCGGCCCTCGTTATAGCTGTCCATCGCTTCCGCTTGCACGATCCCCTGCAGCGCAAAACCGGTCAGCGGCACGATGACGCTGATGACGGTCACGGGAAGGTTGAGCGCCTTGGCAAGCGCAAGACCATGATCGACACCCCGGGCGGAAAGTTCCGAACCGTCGGTGGGCAGCAATATGCGATTGTACATGGGAGATCCGTTCTGATGGCTGAATTCAAATAAGGCAGGAATTCAACCACAATCGTAATCCCGCGCCTTGACGCAGGTCAACGCCGGACTGAGACGACGGATTTCGAAAGCACCTCACTCAATTCCAGAGGAAGTCCTCGCTTTCAATACGGGAAGCAAGCTTGAGCGTGCCGTCTGGCTGAACGACATAACGCTCGAATTGCCGAAGGCCGAAGTCGCCGAGGAAAGTATGTTTGATCACAGTGCCCGGCTTGTAAGGCGAGTGAATAACCTTGCCGCCATAGGTTAGACTACCGGGAATAGGCTGATCCTCCGTCGTCGTACTACAACCGGCGGCGAGGAGAAGAATTGCGACACAAGCGTATTTCATGGTGGATCCCCGGGCAACGATATGCCGTGAGGCACCATTATACCGGTTACGCAACCCGTGCGCATCGACTGTTTTTTGTCGTTGATAAAGATGGTAGCGGGGGGCGGAATTGAACCGCCGACCTCAGGGTTATGAATCCTGCGCTCTCACCAACTGAGCTACCCAGCCATTATTCAAACGAGCCTTTCGCGAAGCGCTCAGCCCGTCGGATGAGCGGCTTATTAAGAGCGTAGCAGCTTTGTGTCAAGCATATGATGGAGAAAAAGGCCGTGCCGCCGCATCGCCTTTCCCCGGGAATTTTACGCGGCCGCCGGCTGGTTCAAAAGCGCCTTCAGCGAGGCCTCTGCATCGGGCTCGCGCTCGGAACGTTCGATGAAGCCGCCGCCGAAGACGCGGGCGTCGTCGCCGGGGGCCGAATAGAGCGCACAGGCCTGGCCCGGCGCAATACCCGCTTCGCCGACCGTCAGGTCGACATAGGTGCCGCTCGCATCCATGTGCAGCACAGCCGGCGCCGGTGCGCGGGTCGAGCGAACCTTGGCATAGCAGGCAAAGCCTTCGCCTGACGTTGCGACCTGAAGCGTCTCGTCGCCCAGCCAGTTGACATCGCGCAGATAGACGCGGTGCGTTTCCAGCGCTTCCTTCGGGCCGACAATGACGCGGCGCGAGCGGGCGTCGAGATAGACGACATAGAGCGGCTCGCCGGTAGCAATGCCGATGCCGCGCCGCTGGCCGATCGTGTAATGCAGGATGCCCTCGTGCTGGCCGAGGATGCGGCCGTCGAGATGGACGATATCGCCGGCCAAAGCCGAATTCGGCTTCAGCTTGGTGATGATGTCGGAATATTTGCCCTGCGGCACAAAACAGATGTCCTGGCTGTCGGCCTTCTTGGCGACGACGAGGCCCATATCTTCGGCCAGCCGACGGGTCTCCGCCTTCGGAAGCCCACCAAGGGGAAAACGCAGATAGTCGATCTGTTCCTGTGTCGTCGCGAAGAGGAAATAGCTCTGGTCGCGATCGGCATCGGCCGGTCGGTAGAGTGCGCGGCGGCCGGGATTGCAGGACGACGGATTTGGACGCGAGCGGATATAATGGCCGGTCGCCAGCGCGTCGGCGCCGAGCTCCTTAGCAGTCGCCAGGAGGTCGGCGAACTTGACGGTCTGGTTGCAGGCAACGCAGGGGATCGGCGTCTCGCCTGCAACATAGCTTTCCGCAAAGGGATTGATGACGGTTTCGCGGAACCGCTTCTCGTAGTCGAGCACATAATGCGGAATACCGAGCGTTTCGCAGACACGGCGAGCATCGTCGATATCCTGGCCCGCGCAGCAGGAGCCGGCGCGGTGGACCGCAGCGCCATGGTCGTATAGCTGCAGCGTAATACCCAGAACATCATATCCCTGGCGTTTGAGAAGCCCGGCCACGACGGAACTGTCAACGCCGCCAGACATGGCGACGACGACACGGGTGTCTTCCGGCTTCTTGTCAAAATCCAGTGTGTTCACGGGTGCTGCCAAATTCTGTGCTGTTTCGATCCGCCTTTCTCACGTCGGAATGTGGCGGATTTCCTGTATTTCCGGCGGGATCGGCCGCCAGCCTGCATGGGCGACGGATATAGAAACTATTGGGCTCCGACGCAAGACCCGGCTTTTCCGGCGCTTCCGATGGCGTCATGCGCGGGTCATGCATTGCAGCTATTCGCAATCAACCTTTGATAGACCGCATTTCATCCCGTAGATGAAATGACCCACCTCTTTAAGATTCGGATAAATGACAGCCGCCTCCACCACGCTTCGTGGCGTCCTAGTCGCATTCGCGGCCTATGCCGTCTTTGCCTTCAGCGATGCATCCATCAAGGCCCTGCACGGCACGGTTCCTTCCTTCCAGGTCGCCTTCACAGGCGCGATCCTTAGCATTGCCGCGCTGCCTTTCATCAAGGGACCGAGCGATTCATGGCTCGACATTTTCAGGACGACGAACCGGCCGCTCTGGATGGTGCGCTTTGCCGCGGGCGCGATCGGCGCGATCGCCTCTATCATCACCTTTACCAAGCTGCCGATGGCCGAGGCCTTCTGCCTGCTTTTCCTGCTCCCCTCCTTCGTCACCATTCTCTCGGTCATCTTCCTGAAAGAGGATGTGCGCTGGCAGCGTTGGGCGGCCGTCATCGTCGGTTTTCTGGGTGTGCTCGTGGTTCTGAGGCCCGGTTTCCGCGAATTGTCGATTGGTCATCTGGCGGCGACGATCGGCGCGATCAGCGCTGCCATCGCCATCGTTATCCTGCGCAAGCTCGGTCCGGCTGAAAAACGCCTCTCGCTGTTTGGCGCGTCACTGCTGGGCACCCTTGTCGTCAGCGGCTTGCTCATGCTTTCTCAGGTGGTGGCACCAAGCCCGCAGCAATGGTTGTTTCTCGCAAGCTACGGCCTGCTGGGGGCCGCCGGCAACGTCATGCTGATGACAGCAGCAAGGCTTGCTCCTGCGACATTGGTGGCGACGCCGCAATATAGCCAGATGATCTGGGCGATTGCCTTCGGCTATCTTTTCTTCAATGACAGCGTCGATCTGCCGATGGCTTTCGGCATCGTGCTTATCATCTGCTCCGGTCTGCTGACACTGATCCGCGAACGCAAGCGCCGTGTGCCCCTGCCAGCCGCCGTCGCTTCGGGCGATGCACAGTCGCCGATCGCCACGACACCGGTAGAAGGTGATGCGGGAGCGCCGAAGCGGTAGATCTATTCCGCCGCTTCTCGCCGGTCTCGCGCCGTCGGCTCGTTCATGACAGCGCGCATGCGCGGCAAGGCCGCCGGATATTCGCGCTGGATGAAATCGATCAGCTTCTCACGCACTTCGCAGCGCAGATCGAAGGTGCGGCCGGAATTCGATGCCGAGACGAGAATGCGGATTTCCATCACCGCCTCGCGGAAATCCGTCACAGCAATGTTGACGACGCGGCGATCCCATAGCGGCGAGCCCTTCGCGATCTCCTCGACCTTCCTGCGGATAACTTCCAGCGGCACGCTGTAATCCAGATAGATCATGACGGTGCCGATCAGCGCCGAGCTTTCGCGCGTCCAGTTCTGGAACGGGTTCTCGATGAAGTAGCTGAGCGGCAGGATCAATCGTCGCCAGTCCCACAATTGCACGACGACGTAAGTGGAGGTGATCTCTTCCACCCTGCCCCATTCTCCTTCCACCAATAGTGCATCGTCGATGCGGATTGGCTGGGTGATGGCAAGCTGGATGCCGGCAAACAGGTTTTTCAGCACGGGCTGCAGCGCAAGGCCGATGACGATACCGGCCACGCCGGCAGACGCGAGCAGACTGACGCCATATTGCCGGACGGCATCGAAGGTCATCATGCAGGCCGATATTGCCACCACGACGATGAGGAGATCGGCAATACGCTCCATGATGCGCGTCTGCGTCACATGCTTGCGCGCCAGAAGATTGTCCTCGGCATCGAGCTTGAAGCGGCGCAGATAAACCGTCATCCAGATATGCTTGACGATCTTCGCCATCCAGGCGACGAGCACGATGAAGAAGATCAAGAGGATATGGCGCACGGTCGCCGACTGCAGATCCGTCAGCGGCGCAATTGTCGCGCCGAACGAAAGTGCTGCCACTAGCATGGCAAGCCGCACGATCCGTTTCAGGCGTGAGACGAGCGAGCGCCATAATAGATCCTTGCCCTCGACCAGCCTTGTCAGCAGCCGGAAGAGGATGCGATGCGCAAAGAGCGTGACCGATATGACCACTGCAAAGATGATGGCGCTTGCAAGCCAGTCCGGCAGCCAGATGCCTTCTGCGCGAATATCGTCCAGGAATTCCGTCATGCGCTCGCAGTTAGGGTGCGATGCAGCATGGGAAAGGGAAAGCCATCAAAAAAGACGCAGCCGAAGCTGCGCCTTCAGGTAAGAGGTGGGTGCTATCGGCTCATGTGCCGATCAATTTGTTGCAGGCAAGTGCGATGCCCGGATTGGCGATGATGGCAGTCACGATCGCCAGACCGATCATCGAGAACGTGTAGCGTTTCATCTGCATCCTCCTTCTCCAGCCCCGTGGAGAGTATGCAATGCTGACCAGAATTCTCAAAATAACGAATGATTGAGGCAGTTGCATCAGCGCGCCGGCTATCAGCTCTCCAGGCTCGGATCGACGAAGAGAGAGCCATTATAGGCGCCGCGGCTCGTGCGGACGACAACGACAACCCAGACAGCAGCAAGGGCTACGACCAGAACCTCCCCGAACACGGTCAGCGCCGGCAATGGGAAGATACCGGAAAGCCGCAGCGTCGCGACGGCATAGACGCCAATCGGGAAAGTATAACCCCACCAGCCGAGATTGAAAGGCAAGCCCTGCCGCAGGTGGTTGATGGTGATGGCGACCGCCAGGCCGAGCCACCACAGGCCATAGCCCCAGAGCAGGAGAGCACCAAGCAAAGCCGCCCCCGAAATCGCCGGAGCTAGCTGACCAAGGCCGCTGGCGACAAGAGACTGCCCGCCATTGGCAGAAAACAGTGCAAGACCTAGCGCTCCCGTGCCAACGGGGCCGAGGGCCAGAAAGCTCGTCGCTGCCATGCTGGCCGGCGGCAGTTTATGCAGAGCCATCCGCAGAAAGAGGATGACGAGAATGCCGAGCGCCAACGGCACCGAACAGGACCAGAGCATGAAGCTTACAAAAAGCACCGGAAGCTGCGCGCCTTCGGCAAGATGCGGCAACAATAATCCGCCGCTTGCGGCGGCGACCTCGGAGGCAACGATCGGCAACAGCCAGATGGCGCTCATATGCTCGATTGCATGCTGCTGCCGCGTGAACATGACCAACGGAATGGCAAGGCCCGCCAGAACCGCGAGCGCCGCATCGGCCCACCACAGATGCGCAGCGATGGTAACAGCAGCATCGCCGAACAGGGATGGCCCGAAGATCAGGAAGCCGTTGACGATGGTCGCAAGCCCCATGGGAATGCAGCCAAAGAACATCGAGACGACAGGATGATCGAAGGCCCTGAGCGCAGCACCGGGATGCAGTAGCCACTTGCCGGCGTAAACAGAGGTCAGCACTGCAAACAAGGCGATATTTGCGAGCCATAGCGCCTGGCCTGCCGTGTGCACCGCCGGCACGCCGGGAAACTGGGCGAGACAAACAGCAAGAATGCCGGTCCCCATTGTCGTTGCAAACCAGTTGGGCGTGAAGTGGCGCAGAATCCGCCCCCGGGTATGAACGGTCGGCATGGACTGAGAAAACTGAAGGACGGTCATGGCGAATTCCTTTCGATGACCGCTTTCATATCGCCGCAAAATAATCGCTTCAAACGATTTATCTTTGTCATTATATTCGATAAAATCGAATGATCGATGGAGGCAACATGACATTGGAACAGCTGAGAATATTCACCGAAGTGGCAGCGCGACAGCACATCACGAAAGCGGCTGCCCATCTGAATATGACCCAGTCGGCCGTCAGCGCGGCGATCACAGCCTTGGAGACAAGACATGGAGTGACACTTTTTGACCGCGTCGGCCGCTCGATCGTTTTGAACAGGACCGGCCAATTGTTTCTGAAGGAAGCGCAGGCCGTCCTGGCCAGCGCCAGAGCAGCGGAAGCAGCACTTATGGACCTCTCAGGGCTGATGCATGGCGAGCTGTCACTTATGGCGAGCCAGACGATCGGCGGTTATTGGCTCTCACCACGGCTTGCTGCATTCCGGCGAAACTATCCGGGTATCGAGCTGACAATACGCATCGGCAACACTGCCGAAGTGTCGGATGCCGTTACACATGGCGAGGTGGAACTCGGCCTCATCGAGTGGCCAAACGAACGGCGGGGCATATCCGCAAGGCAAGTTGCACTGGACGAGATGATCGTCGTTGTTGCTCCAGATCACCCTTGGGCGGACGGCAGACCACGCAGCCCGACTGATTTTCCTCAAGCGCAGTGGGTCTTGCGCGAACGGGGCTCGGGCACCCGCCTTGCCTTCGAAAGCCTTTTGCAGAAGGCCGGTATCGATATCGATGCGCTTGATGTGGCAATGGTTCTTCCGGAGAACGAACCACTTGTCGGTATTGTCGAAGCCGGCATCGGCGCGACGCTGATGTCGCGCAGCGTCGTTGCGATGAAGCTGGAAAACGGGTTGCTCACCGAGGTGAACATCCCGCCTTTGCCCCGCCCCTTCTTCCTGCTGCGGCACGAGGAGCGCTATCGCAGCAAGGCGGCAGATGCTTTTGACGCAATGATCTCAGGCTGATGCTTTCTTCAACTGACGGCCGTAAATCAGCGCCTCGACTTCATGCTGGGGCATGGGTTTGCCGAGAAGATATCCCTGCACTTCACCGAAACCTTCGGCCCTGAGCTTTTTCAGCTGTTCCTCGGTTTCGATACCCTCGGCAAGTGTAACCGCGTTGAAGCCGGAGCCGATACCGGCGACGGCCCGCACGATGGCAAGATTGCCGGGGTCGGTCTCTATCCCGGAAACAAAGCTGCGATCGAGCTTGATCTTGTCGAAGGGGAAGGCCCGCAAGTAGCTTAGTGAAGAATAGCCCGTGCCGAAATCGTCGATCGCGATGCGAACGCCGAGTTCCTTCAGCGCCCGAAGCAGCGGCAGGCTCTGTGCCACATCAGCCAGGAAGACGGATTCGGTGATCTCGATTTCCAGCCGCTCGGGGCGAAGTCCGGTCTCATCGAGCGCGCCGACAATGCTGGAGAACAGGCTCGCGTGGCGAAACTGGCTAACGGAGAGATTGACCGCAATCTTCAGATGGTCCGGCCATGTGACAGCTACGCGGCACGCCTCGCGCAGGACCCAGTCTCCGATCGGAACGATAAGCCCCGTCTCTTCGGCAAGCGGAATGAATTCCATCGGCGCCACAATGCCACGCACCGGATGCCTCCAGCGGATCAGCGCCTCGAAGCCGCCGATGCCGTCATCCTCGAGCTGGACGATGGGCTGGTAGTAAAGCTCGAACTGTCCGTATTCCAGCGCCTCGCGCAATTCGCCAGTCAGATGATGCCGGCGCTCTGCCTCGAGCCGCATGGCAGGCTCATAGAAGCGGTAGGTTGAGCGCCCGCTTTCCTTGGCGGCATAAAGCGCGAGGTCGGCATGGCGCATCAGCACATCGGCTTCGCCGGCATCGACTGGTGCCAACGCAATGCCGATGCTGCAGGTGACATGCTCCCGTGCGCCGTCGAGATCGAAGGCTTTCGCGAGCGACTTGAGCAGCAGATCGGCAAAACGCTCTGCCCGGCCGGCTTCGACAAGCTGCAGCACGACTGCGAATTCGTCACCGCCGAGACGCGCAACGAGGTCGCCTTCATCGGCCAGCGCCAGCAGACGCTCCGCCACCTGGCACAGCAGAGCATCGCCAGCGGCATGGCCCTTGCTGTCATTGATCGTCTTGAAATGGTCGACATCGATGTAGAGCAGCGCCACCGGCTTTTCGGTGGAAGCGGTAATGGTTTGCTTGCGGATATGCTTGGAGAAGGCGGCGCGGTTCGGCAGGCGCGTCAGCGAGTCATGCGTGGCAAGATGTGCAAGCTTAGCCTCCACCGCACGCTCTTCGGTCACATCGTGAGAAATGCCGAGCAGATAGCGCGGCTCCTTGCCCTCTGGCGCCGGCAGCGCACGCTTCACGGTGCGAAGGATTCGCTTGCCGCCATCGGCCCGCTCCATCGTCTCCTCGAAGCTGATCGTCGTACCCGCGGCGAACGCCTCGTGATCCTGCTTGCGGAAGACGACAGTCTGCTCAAAGGGGAAGAAATCCCGATCCACCCGTCCAACCACGTCTCCGGCACGAAAGCCCATGATATCGCCGCACGCCTCGTTCAGCAGGATGTAGCGGCCATCCTCTTCCATATCCTTCACGAAGACGCCGACCGGCAGGTTGTCGACGATGCTGTCCAGCAGCGAGCGTGCACTGGTTATCTGGCGCTGTGCGGCATTGACCTCGGTACGATCTTGCACGATCGCCAGGATTGCAGCCTTTCCTTCGAAACGTACTTCCCGGCCGTATGTCAGAACCTCGATAGCTTCGCCATTGGCCTTCAGATGTGTCCAGCGCTCGGCCCTCTCCATGTCGGTACGCTCATGGATGGCGCTAAGCATCCGCTCCCGTTCGGCAGCCGGGCGGATATCGAGCACGGTCATGCCTTCATAGTCCTCTGCGCTGTAGCCATAGAGCACGAGCGCCGCGTCATTGACGATCAGGAAGCGCAGCGTATCCGGATCGTAGACCCACATAGGAGAGGGATGCGTGGCAAACAGCGAACGGAAATCATCAACAAGAGCTTCGGGCTGCCCGGAATTCGTCTGAAACGATGCCATCGAGAAATTCACGCGAAATTAGAACCAATATCGGAAGTGGTGTAGCCGAGAAAACTAAATAAAATCACAATCATAAGAGGCCTAAACTTTAAGCGCACGCATGCAAAATAAGCGGTGAAAGTTTCCAAAAGCCACCGTTTCGCGGCGCGGTTGAAAGTCCTAACAATTAGCTGCGCCAAAAGCCCGAATGCATGCATGACTGTCCGGCGGAACCAAATCATTTTCAGGGCGTTATTTCTGGTTGAAAATACAACCCATCTGGATGGAGGCGATGATGGGCACATCCGCAATGACAGATCACGATAAAATCCGGGAATGGATCGAAGCCCGCGGCGGCCATCCCGCCCGGATGAAAAGTGGCTTGGTCGGTGTTGATTTCGGCAGGCTGGAAAGCACTGTCGAGAATATTTCCTGGGACGAGTTTTTCAGGGTTTTCGACGCGAGCAGAGATATCTTCCTGCATCACGACGTAAAGATCACCCGCCACTGACCGCAGGTCACCAACGACACGCGCTGGACCAAATAAAAAACCGGCACGGAGACCGGGCCGGTTTTTCATGTCTTTCCTTGGGAGGAAAACTCAGTCGACGTTGAAGGCCAACAGCTTTGCCTGGCGGATCGCCGAATTGGCGGTCAACTGGCCCAGCACGAGGTCGTCAACCGCGCCGTCGACATAGAGCAGAGCAATGGCGTCGCCGCCCTGCTTGTCGCGGCCGAGCTGGAAGTTGGCGATGTTGACGCCGGCAGCACCAAGCGTCGTGCCGATGAAGCCGATCATGCCGGGAACGTCGGTATTGGTGATGTAGATCATGTGGCTGCCGACATCGGCGTCAAGGTTGATGCCCTTGATCTGGATGAAGCGTGGCTTGCCGTCGGAGAAGACCGTGCCGGCGATCGAACGCGTCATGGATTCCGTCGTCACCGTCAGCTTGATATAGCCGTCGAAGACACCCGACTTGTCGCGCTTGACCTCGGAGAGGATGATGCCCTTTTCCTTGATCATGACTGGCGCCGAAACCATGTTGACGTCGGCCACTTGCGAGCGGATCAGGCCGGCGAGGACCGCAGAGGTCAGCGCGCGGGTGTTCATATTGGCCGTGACGCCGTCGTAAAGGATCTCGATTTCCTTGATCGGCTCTTCCGTGACCTGGCCGACAAAGGCGCCGAGAACATCAGCGAGCCTGATGAACGGCTTCAGGATCGGCGCCTCTTCGGCGGTGATCGACGGCATGTTGATGGCGTTCGAAACCGCACCCCTGACGAGGTAATCGGCCATCTGCTCGGCCACCTGCAGAGCGACGTTCTCCTGCGCTTCCGTGGTCGATGCGCCGAGATGCGGCGTGCAGACGACGTTCGGCAGGCCGAAGAGCGGGCTTTCCTTGGCGGGCTCGACTTCGAACACGTCGAAAGCAGCACCGGCAACATGGCCGGACTTGATCGCATCGGCAAGAGCCGCCTCATCGACGAGACCGCCGCGCGCACAGTTGATGATCCGAACACCGGGCTTGGTCTTGGCGAGCGCTTCCTTGTTCAGGATGCCGCGCGTCTTGTCCGTCATCGGCACGTGCAGCGTGATGAAATCGGCCTGGGCGAGCAACTCGTCGAGCTCGACCTTGGTGACGCCCATTTCCTCGGCGCGCTCCTTGGAGAGGAACGGGTCATAGGCGATAACATGCATCTTCAGGCCGATGGCGCGAGCGCAGACGATGGAGCCGATATTGCCGGCACCGATGACGCCAAGCGTCTTGCCGGTGATCTCGACACCCATGAACTTCGACTTTTCCCATTTGCCGGCCTGCGTCGAGGTGTCGGCAGCCGGAAGTTGGCGCGCAACCGCAAACATCAGGGCGATTGCGTGTTCGGCAGTCGTGATCGAGTTGCCGAACGGGGTGTTCATGACGATGATACCGCGGCGCGATGCAGCCGGGATATCGACGTTGTCGACACCGATACCGGCGCGGCCAACGACCTTGAGGTTCTTGGCGGCTTCGATGATCTTCTCGGTCACCTTGGTGGCGGAACGGATGGCCAGGCCATCATAATTGCCGATGACTTCGAACAGCTTGTCCTTGTCCTTGCCGAGCTGCGGCTGGAAATCGACTTCGACGCCGCGATCACGAAAGATCTGGACGGCGGTTTCCGACAGTTCGTCGGATACGAGAACGCGAGGTGCCATTTGGGCCTCCTTCAAAGAGTTCAGCGATAAACTTGAATTGGGAATGCGGGGCTCCGCCATCAGGCGGAGCCGGATGCGATCACATCAGGCAACAGCCTGGGAAAGCGAAGCCTTCTGCGTCGCAAAAGCCCAGGAAAGCCAGGGCATCAGCTTCTGCATGTCGGCGGTCTCGATTGTGGCGCCAGCCCAGATGCGCAGGCCGGACGGAGCATCGCGGTAAGCGCCGATGTCGTAAGCGACGCCTTCCTTCTCGAGGAGAGCGACGAGGCCCTTGGCAAAGTTCGCCTGGCCATCGGCATCCAGAGCGGCAACGTCCTTGTCGATGATCTTCAGGCAGATCGAGGTGTTGGATTCGATTTCCGGCTTGACGGCCAGGTTGGCGATCCAGTCGTTGGCAGCGACGAAATCTGCGATCGTCTTCGCATTCGCATCGGCGCGGCCGATCAAGGCCTTGAGGCCACCGAGCTGCTTGGCCCAGAGAAGCGCATCGATATAATCCTCGACGCAAAGCATCGAGGGCGTGTTGATCGTTTCGCCCTGGAAAATACCCTCAATGAGCTTACCACCAGACGTCAGGCGGAAGATCTTCGGCAGCGGCCATGCCGGCTGATAGGAGACCAGCCGTTCGACGGCACGCGGCGACAGGATGAGAATGCCATGCGCACCCTCACCGCCCAGAACCTTCTGCCAGGAGAAGGTGACGACATCGAGCTTTGCAAAATCGAGGTTCTGCGCGAAGGCGGCCGAGGTCGCATCGCAGATCGTCAGACCCTTACGGCTAGCGGGAATGAAATCGGCGTTCGGAACGCGCACGCCGGAGGTCGTTCCGTTCCAGGTGAAGACCACGTCACGGTCGAAATCGACGGTGGAAAGGTCAGGAAGTTCGCCGTAACCGGCTTCGATCTTGCGAACATCCTTAAGCTTCAGCTGCTTGACGACATCGGTAACCCAGCCGGCACCGAAGCTCTCCCAGGCGACCATGTCGACGCCACGCTCGCCGAGCAGCGACCAGAGCGCCATTTCAACGGCGCCGGTGTCAGAAGCCGGAACGATGCCGATGCGGTAATCCGCGGGCACTTCCAGAATTTCGCGGGTGAGATCGATCGCCTGCTTCAGCTTGACCTTGCCGACTTTCGCACGGTGCGAACGGCCAAGGGCCGCATCGGAAAGAGCTTCGAGCGTCCAACCAGGACGTTTCGCGCAGGGGCCAGAAGAAAAATGAGTATTTTGCGGACGCACGTCCGGCTTTGCGGTATTTGCCATATTGCTACCCTTCCAGATAGATGGCTCCTCGTTGGGGAGGAGTGTCCCGCCGCCGTGTTTATGGGCGAAGCCCGTCATAGTCAAGCGAGTGATGTCGTTTCTGGAGGCTATTTTGCCGCAGCAGCGATCACATTTCCGGTTATGCTGCGCCGCTCGCCGCGCGACCGGCTGCGTTGAAGACATTGCTGCCAATGCGGCGCGCCATCTCAATATGCACGGCACCAGTGCCTGCATCCGAGTCGAGAAGCAGTTCCGAAGTCATCACAGGAGCTCCGCAATAGTCGAAAATTCCATGATCGATCTGCGTCCTGATGGCGCTGAAATAGCCGTGCCGCTCATAGGTGCGCGCATCCGCACCGCCAATACCAACGAGATGGACGGAGAGATGTCCAAGCTTTTTCGCAACCTTGCCGGATATGTCGTCGTAGGCCCAGCCATTGGCAAAAACACGATCGATCCAGCCCTTCATCAAGGCAGGCATGGACCACCAATAGACAGGGTAGACCAACACAAGCGCATCGGCGCGATCGATCCTTGCCTGCTCGACGGCGACATCGGCAGGTGCCTCGGCTTTCCGGCGATGAGCCGCGATATCGGCTTCGTTGAATCTCGGATCGAAAGCCTCTTCCGTCAGGTCCGCAATTTCGAAGGAGTTACCGGCATCGAACATCGTTATGCCTTCGGCTATCCCTGCGGCAATGGCATGACTGAGAGAGTGGGAATCGGGATGGGCGAGAACGATCAGTGCATGCATCTCGAAAGCTCCTGATTGCGATTGCGGGCAAAGCGGATCGCTTATATACTTTTCGTAAGCTACCTTTAGTAAGTTACTTTTCGTAGGTTACAATGTCAAGCGCCGACAACGACCCCGACCACGCCCTTCCCCGCCCGCGTCGCCGGCTTTCGAGAGAAGACCGTCATCGCCAACTCCTGGATGTCTCGTGGCGATTGATCAGGGAAGAAGGTACGGAGGCGCTGACGCTGGGGCGACTGGCCGAGCAAGCCGGCGTCGCCAAGCCTGTCGTCTATGATCATTTCGGCACCCGGCCGCGACTGCTTGCGGAACTCTACCGTGAATTCGATGATCGGCAGACGGCGCTGATGGATACTGCGTTGCGCGAAAGCGGGCCGGCGCTGAGCGACAAGGCCAAGGTCATGGCGGCTTCGTATATTGATTGCGTTCTCACGCAGGGGCGTGAAATTCCCCACGTCATTGCCGCTCTGGCAAGTTCACCGGAGCTGGAAAAGGTCAAGCACGAGTGCCAGGTGGTTTTCATGAACCAGTGCAGATCCGTACTTGCTCCTTTCGTCGGCGCAGGGACGATCGCCGCAGCCAGCCTTTGGGCAATGCTGGGCGCTGCCGAAACTCTCTCCTATGCTGCGGCAACCGGCGAGATCACTGCCAGACAGGCTGAAAGCGAACTTTTCGAAATCATTCTGGCAATGGTGGCCAGAAACGTCAGCTGAAACGAAAAAGCCGCCCTTGCGGACGGCTTTCGATAATTCTTGAAATATTGGCCTTACTTGTAGACTGGCTGCTGCAGCGGAATTGCCGGCGGCTCATAGGCGACCGGCTGGGCGCAGCCGCCGAAGAGGTAACGAGCACCGACGCGGGCTTCGTGGACGTTGACGCCACGGTCGCGGCCCGGGCCGCCGTTTTCGTTATAACCGAACATGTTGCCGCCATTGATATGCAGATAGCGGTAACCGACATCGGCCTTGACGTTGCAGGTCACGTCGATCGACGCACCGGCCATGAGGGCGTAGCTGAAGCGCCAGCCACCACGACCGCCATGATCGACTTCGTCATCGCAACCGCTGCCGTCATCGGCGCAGGCGACATTATGAAGATCCTTCCACTTGACGTAGGAACCACCGATACCGGCGCCGACATAGGGCGTGAAGTAGGCGTAGGTGCCGAGATCGACGTAAGCGTTGGCGAGCAGTGTATAGGCCGTCATCGACGATACATCTGTAGACGTACATGCAACCACGCAGGCACCGAAGGCAGCGCCGCCACCAACCGTCGAACCGCGGAAGTCCGACTTTGTGAGGTAGTCAAAGGTCAAATCAGTGCGCAGATAGTTGTTGATCTGATAACCGACACCACCACCGATCATCCAGGCATCGTCGAGGTCGGCGTCATCGAAATCCGCTTCCAGAGCATTGCTTCCCTGGAAGAACGTCGCACCACGAAGATCGGTAAAGGCATAACCGATATCACCGCGCAGATACCAGCCGGTCGATTCGGTCACCGCGACTTCCGGCGGCTGTTCCGGGACGGGTTCGACCGGAGCAAGATCGGCAGAATAGGCATTCGACGCGATCAACAGCGCGGCGAAGATACCGGACAAAGTTCGTTTCATGGATTCACTCCAGTCGGTTGCGTCGGCGCAGGCCGCCAAAACGGATATGCTTTTTATGGATAATGAATCGGAAACGTTAAAAGCTGCTTAACCATAAGAAGTAATGTGAATATTCGGCGCAGAACGCGTCTCGAAAAGTAAATGCCGGCCATCTGCCTGTTTCGACTTCCTGGATCGGAAGGATGCTGAAATAAAACCCCCGCGACCTTCATATTCACGAACGGCAGATGCGCAAAGACCAGGCCAAACGCATCACGCATGTTCTTCCGGCATTGAACCCACTAAGACAGATCGAAGATTTTCCCGCAGGATCAGCCAGCAAATGCAGAACAACAGGCAAGCCGCCGACATCATTCCCGACCTATATGAACGACACGCCAAGCTCTGGGATAGCAGTCGCGGCAAAACACTTTTTGAACGGAGCTGGCTTGATCGCTTCACAGCACTGATTCCGCAAGGCGGGTCGATCGTCGATATCGGATGCGGTTCCGGCGAACCCCTCGCGCGGCATTTCATCGAAAACGGCTATGCCGTGACCGGCATCGATTCGTCACCGAGCCTGATCGACATGTGCAAGGCGCGCTTTCCAAACGCCGATTGGCAGGTCGCGGACATGCGCCATCTTTCGCTTGGCAGAAATTTCGATGGGCTCATCGCCTGGGACAGCTTCTTCCACCTGACTTTCGAAGGCCAGCGGCGCATGTTCGCACTGTTTCGCGCGCATTCGAAACCGGGAACGGCGCTGATGTTCACCAGCGGTCCCGCGCATGGCGAAGCGATGGGCGTCTTCGTCGGCGAGCCCCTCTATCATAGTAGCCTCGGCCCGGACGAATATCGGACCCTGCTAGCGGAACACGGCTTTGAGATTGTCGCCCACAAGGCTGAAGACCCTGCCTGCGGCAACCACACGGTCTGGCTGGCTCAACAGCAATAGAACCGGTGCAATAACCGGCGGCAACAAAAAAGCCGGCAACGAGGCCGGCTTCTAGCTTTTCCTGCGTCGTCGCTTTCAGGCGGCGTTGCGCACGCTCGAAATCGTGCCGATCAGATCGTTGACGATACGCTCGATCTGCGCGCGGTCGTCGCCTTCTGCCATGACGCGGATCAGCGGCTCCGTGCCGGAGGGGCGGATGACGAGGCGGCCGTTCTTGGAAAGCTCGGCCTCCGCATCGGCAATTGCCTTCACCACCTGCAGATCCTCCAGCGGCTTGCCGCCGGAAATGCGGACATTGCGCAGAAGCTGCGGCACCGGCTCGAACCGGCGGCAGACTTCGCTGACTGTCTTGCCGGTGCGCTTGACCGCGGCAAGGATCTGCAACGCAGCAACGAGACCGTCACCGGTCGTGCCATAGTCGGAAAGCACGATGTGGCCGGACTGCTCGCCGCCGACATTGTAATTGTGCTGACGCATATGCTCGACGACATAGCGGTCGCCGACCTTCGTTCGGGCAAGGCCGAGACCCTTGTCCTCGAGGAAGCGCTCGAGGCCGAGATTGGACATGACGGTCGCAACAATGCCGCTGCCGCGCAGCTGCTGGCTCTCGGCCCAGCTTTCGGCGATGACGGCCATCAACTGATCGCCATCGACGATCGAGCCGTTCTCATCAACGATGATGACACGGTCCGCATCGCCGTCGAGCGCAATGCCGATATCGGCGCGCACTTCGTCAACCTTCTTCTGCAGGGCGACCGGGTTGGTAGAGCCGCAGTTCAGGTTGATGTTCGTGCCGTTCGGATCGTTGCCGATCGTCACCACGTCGGCGCCGAGCTCCCAGAGAACGGCAGGCGCGACCTTGTAGGCTGCACCGTTGGCGCAGTCGACGGCAACGCGCAGACCCTGCAGGGTCACATCGCGCGGCAAGGTGCGTTTGACGTGCTCGAGATAGCGGTAGATATCGCCATCGACGCGCTTGGCTCGGCCGATCTCTTCGGCCTTGGCAAGCTGTCCCGATAGATCCTTGTCGAGCAAGTCCTCGATCTGCGCTTCGATATCATCGGAGAGCTTGTAACCATCAGGACCGAAAAGCTTGATACCGTTATCCTGAAACGGATTGTGCGAGGCCGAAATCATGACGCCGATATCGCAGCGCAACGAGCGCGTCAGCATGGCAACGGCTGGCGTCGGAATAGGACCGAGCAGGAAGACGTCCAATCCAGCTGCAGTGAAGCCGGCCACGAGGGCATTCTCCAGCATGTATCCCGAGAGGCGCGTGTCCTTGCCGATCACCACACGATGACGGTGGGCGCCATTGCGAAAAATCGTCCCTGCAGCAATGCCGACCCGCATTGCAAGGTCCGGTGTCATGGGGAAGATGTTGGCTTCGCCTCGAATGCCGTCCGTCCCAAAATAGCGTCTTTTCATATGCACTCCTGCGCTTTCCGCGCGCCGTAGAAGCTCATGCATTCCTCAAGCAAGAACCTGGATCCAAAGATTGGTGTTGGACCTGAAACCTTGATCCAAGTTCGTCTTTAGTCAGCGGAATGCCACAAAACCGCGTACCCGGCACGTAAATTACCAAGAAAACTGATTATATCCTGTTACTAATATTAAAAGGGCCGGATTCCCTGTGGAAATCCGGCCCTTTAGGAAAAATCCTGTTCAACGTCAGTGGGGCTGCGGTTCCAGCCCGCCCTCGGGTTCATCACCCTTGGATGCCGGGCGCACACCGGCCTTCGGAACAGCCGAACCGCGGCTCGGAGGCGAATCATCGCCAAGATCGCGCGCCGGCTTTTCGCCACGGATGAGCGCCTTGATCTCTTCGCCGGTCAGCGTCTCGTATTCGAGCAAGCCTTCGGCAAGAGCCACGAACTCGTCGTGCTTTTCCGTCAGGATGTCCCTGGCCTGACGATAGGCCTGGTCGATCAGACGGCGCACTTCGTTGTCGATCTTCTGCGCGGTCGCTTCAGAAACGTTCTTCGACTGCGAGACCGAATGCCCCAGGAAGACCTCCTGCTGGTTTTCGCCATAGGCAACCTGGCCGAGCTCGTCCGAGAAGCCCCACTGGGTCACCATCGCACGGGCAAGCTTGGTCGCCTGCTCGATGTCGGACGAAGCACCAGACGTGATGTTCTCCTTGCCGAACGTCAGTTCTTCGGCGACGCGACCGCCCATCATGATGCACAGGCGCGAGATCATCCACTTGTAGCTCATCGAGTAGCGGTCGCCCTCGGGAAGCTGCATGACCATGCCGAGTGCACGGCCGCGCGGAATGATCGTTGCCTTGTGCAGCGGATCGGCGACGGCGACGTTCAACGCGGTAATCGCGTGACCGGCCTCGTGATAGGCGGTGAGCTTCTTTTCCGCCTCGGTCATAGCCGAAGAGCGGCGCTCGGCGCCCATCATGATCTTGTCCTTGGCGTCTTCGAATTCCTGCATGGTGACGACACGCTTGTTACGGCGCGCAGCCATCAGGGCAGCTTCGTTGACGAGGTTCATCAGGTCGGCACCGGAGAAACCGGGCGTACCGCGAGCCAAGACCTTGAGATCGACGTTCGGCGCCAGCGGAACATTGCGGGCATGAACCTTGAGGATACGCTCACGGCCGACGATATCTGGGTTCGGAACGACGACCTGGCGGTCGAAACGGCCCGGACGCAAGAGTGCCGGATCGAGAACGTCGGGACGGTTGGTCGCAGCGATCAGGATGATGCCTTCATTGGCTTCGAAGCCGTCCATCTCGACGAGAAGCTGGTTCAGCGTCTGTTCGCGTTCATCGTTACCGCCGCCGAGACCGGCGCCACGATGGCGACCGACGGCATCGATTTCGTCGATGAAGATGATGCAGGGCGCATTCTTCTTGGCCTGCTCGAACATGTCGCGGACGCGGCTTGCACCGACACCGACAAACATTTCAACGAAGTCAGAACCGGAAATGGTGAAGAACGGAACATTGGCTTCGCCGGCGACAGAGCGGGCAAGCAAGGTCTTACCAGTACCCGGAGGGCCGACGAGCAGCACGCCGCGCGGGATCTTGCCGCCTAGACGCTGGAACTTCTGCGGGTCGCGCAGGAATTCGACGATTTCTTCCAGGTCCTGCTTGGCTTCGTCAACACCGGCGACGTCATCAAACGTAACACGACCATGCGCTTCGGTCAGAAGCTTGGCCTTGGACTTGCCGAAGCCCATCGCGCCGCGCGAACCACCTTGCATCTGCCGCATGAAGAACAGCCAGACGCCGAGGATCAGGAGCATCGGCAGCAACGTTCCCAAATAGCTCAGGAAGCCGGAGGAACCATCGGTTTCCGGGCGCGCAGTGACGGCGACATTCTTGGACTGCAGGCGATCCAGCAGACTATCGTCGATGACAGGCGAATAGGTCTGGAAGGTATTGTTGTTTTCCAGATACGTTCCGGTCAGCCTGTTGCCGGTGACCACGACATCCTTCACGCGACCCGCATCGACCTCACGCAGGAACTGCGAATAAGGGACTTCACGCGAACCCGTCTGCGCCGGAGCCGTCTGGAACATACTGAAGAGGGCGATCAGCAGAAGCGCTATGATCGCCCACAAGGCGAAATTACGTAAGTTAGGGTTCATTGAACTCCCCAGCACTGGAACGGTCGCCTCATGGCGGCCGTCATATTTGGTCTCTAACATAGGGTTGCGCCAAGCCATTGCCAAGGCGATCCACTCTGTCAGATCGTTTTTCCGTCAATACTTCTTAAAGGCGGCTCCGCATAGGGCACCCTCGAGAAAACTGCCGAAAGCCTGTCGGCAAAGGTGAAGTCAAATCGTGTCAAAAAGCGGTCGAAGGGGGCAAAATGCGGCGTCACCTCGACCAACCTGCCAAATTCCGCCGATAGAGGCACGTTGTGGGCCGATAAGGTCGGCGCTGAAGCCGTGGCTCGCTTCCATGCAGCCTTGGGAAACCGTGTGGAACTGCCTTCGTCGATGTCGATGGCGTGAGCCGCATCGACATGAATGACGGCTGTCGACCCATTGCGCACAGAAAACCGGCCGTCCCAGACCCCGGTCTCTCCTGGCCGAAGCTTGAGGGGCAGGATCCCCCGGCTCTCTCGCGCCAGATAAATCCCGTCACGCCTGAGATCGAATACCACCCTGCCAACGGTCATTCGCCCCGGCTTGCCATTGGCGGCGAATGCAAGAAGCCGCTCCATCTGCACCCTCCCCGGCACGAATGGCTGACCACCGAAAACTGCCGTCAGACGGCCGAGTGCATAATCGAAAACGGCAGGATCTTGCCTCAATCCGTCGGGTATCACCTGTCCGAGCAAGCCGCCATGAAGCCGGAAATAGTTGTCCAGCCATTCAGCTCCGCTGGACGAATAAGCCAGCCGCCGTTGCGCAGCAGTGTCGACGTCCGTTTCTGCGCCCATATTCAGCGAAAGTTGTCGGCGCGTCTGCACGCGCTCGTATTTCATGTCCTCGTTGCTGGGATCGTCTATCCAGTGGACGCCGCGCGTGCTGAGAAAGCGACGGATATCGGCCCGGCTGGAGAAGAGAAGCGGTCGCATGATCCAGAAGCGCCGGTCAAAGAGCACAGCATCCGCAATGCCGGTTGAAAGCTGCTCGGTTCGCTTGCCCCGCATCTCCAGCGTTTCGCGTTGATCCTCGGCTGTATGTCCGGTGACGATGAGATCAGCTCCAAACGCTTCTGCTACCTCGGCCAGCAGGCCGTAACGCGCCTCGCGTGCGGCTGCCATGATGCCGGTCTTCGGTTTTTCGCCTTGCCACACGATGGTGTGGTGCGGAATGCCAAGTGACCCACAGAGGGCTGCGACGTCGCGCGCCTCATCTGCAGATCCGCTGCGCAACGCATGATCGACAGTGGCGGCACAAAGGGAAATTCGAGCATTGGGTGCGGCCTTCAGCACCTCGGAGAGCAGAAGAAGCAGGCCGGTAGAATCGCTGCCCCCTGAGATCGCGACAAGAATGCGCGCGGGCGTCTTCAGCGAAGTGAGGAAACGGCCAATTGCCGCTTCGGGAGACATCAGGTCCTCCGGAAACAAGCCGGAAGACCTTAGCAGGCGAGACGCTTCTGTTCGCTCGCGACCTTATTTATAACGGCGCGGGACGCCTTCGGGTACCGCTTGCTGACTTCGCGGAGCGTCGCACAGGCAGTATCGGTATTGTCGAGTGCGGCAAGCGACATGCCGAGCTTCAGCAACATCTCAGGCGCCTTCTCGGATGTGCCATATTTCTGATGGGCGTTCAGGAAGGTCTTCGCAGATTCGTTGAACTTGCCCTGCGAATAAAGCGCCTCGCCGAGCCAGAAATTGGCATCCGCAGCCCGCGAGCTGTTCGGATAACGGGAAATATACTGCGTAAATTCCTGCTCAGCCGTGCCGTAGTCGCCGGAAAGCACATGGCCATAGGCAGCCCTGTACTGATCACCCTCGCTGCCGAGCGAAGCAGTCTGCTGCGGCGCCCCGGCATCCGGCAGCGGCGCGGAACCGACAGTCGCATTCTTGTTCATGGTATTGCCCATAGGATTGCCGTTCTGGTCGAAATCCATGGAGCCGAGCTCACGCGGCGGCTGGCCGAGGCCTTCATTGGCGGGCACGTCGGTGGAGGGAGCCGTTTCGGCTCCCTGTGGGGCTTGAATGACCTTGGCGATATCGTCGCCACCGCCTGATGCCGGAGGAGCAACGTCTGCTTCACTCTTCTTCACCGGCGTCTTGGCCGCACCGCCACCACTTGCACCGCCGCCCGTCTTTTCAAGCTGCTGGAAGCGGAATTCATTGTCTTCCTGCTGCTTGCGGATCGTCTCCTGCATCTGGAGGAGCTGAAAGCTCATTTCCTCGATACGGCCGTTCAGCTGCCGCATCTGATCTTCCATCTGCTGGATGCGGACTTCCGCTCCGCTGCTCTGCACGTTGACGACCGGCGCTGCCGGCTGGCTCTGTTCTGCGGATTGGCCGCCGATGTGCAAGCCGAAGAACGAAGCGGAATACGCCGCTCGTTCGCTCCCGGTCACGGCCGCAAGGCACAGCATGCCTGCGACGACTAGTTTCTTCATTTGTATCGTCCTGTCCCAGTGATTCTTCGCGCCCCGATGGCACGAACAGGAGATTTTTCCAATTGCTTTCAAAAAGCAACGGAGTCTGGCCAAAGTGTGGTCAAAAAGAAAGGCGGCCCGCAAGAGGCCGCCTCGTCAAATTCCGGCTTTGGCCGTGAATTACATGCCTGCGCCACCGAGAACGGTGACCGCACGGCGGTTCTGCGACCAGCAGGAAATATCATCGCAGACAGCAACCGGACGTTCCTTGCCGTAGGAGATCGTCTTCAGGCGCTGGGCCGGAACGCCGCGCGAGGCGAGATAATCCTTGGTGGCTGCAGCGCGGCGAGCGCCGAGAGCGAGGTTATATTCGCGCGTACCACGTTCGTCGGCATGGCCTTCGACCGTAATCTGGTAGTTCGGATAACGACCGAGCCACTGTGCCTGGCGGTCGAGCGTCTGGGCAGCATCGGCGCGGATCGACGTGGAGTCGGTGTCGAAAAAGATGCGGTCGCCGACATTGACCGTGAAGTCCTGAGCGGAGCCCGGCGTTGCTGCGCCGGCACCGAGGCCGAGTTCACCGGCGCTGTTCGGCACGCCATTCTTCTTGTTGGCGCAGCTCGCAAGAGCGAGCCCGGCAACAAGCGCGATCATGACGGGGTTGCGGGCGAAATTCTGCATGCGGCTCATTGCCGGGGTGTGAATTCGGCTCATGGCCGGGTCTCCTTGCGACTTCAATCAGGGTTTCCGGACAGTAACCGCACTCGGTTAACCGGCCATCAAAGATTATGGTTAACGATTCGTTGATTTGTCCCTGCATCGCCCATTTTCAGGACTTTGCGGCGACATGAAGGCGAATTTCCGCTCGTCCACTACTCAAGAAGCGGCGACCAGGCCGGGTCCGAACCATAGGCCGGCGTCTTGATCGCCTGCTCATTGTAGCCCGTCAGGTCGATCGAATAGAGCTGCGGGCCACCCGCACCTGCTGCCTGACGGAAGAACATTATGACGCGACCATTCGGCGCCCAGGTCGGACCTTCATTGTGGAAACCCGTGGTCAGGATACGTTCACCCGAACCATCCGGCTTCATGACGCCGATCGAGAATTTGCCGCCCGACTGCTTGGTGAAAGCGATCAGATCGCCGCGTGGCGACCAGACCGGTGTCGAGTACCTGCCGTCACCGAAGGAGATTCGGGTCTGGCCCGAACCATCGGCATTCATGACGTAGATCTGCGACTGTCCGCCGCGGTCACTTTCGAAGGCGATGCGATTGCCGTCGGGCGAATAGGAGGGCGAAGTGTCGATCGCGGCCGTCGATGTCAGGCGGGTCGTCGTACGCGAACGCAGATCCATCGTGTAGATGTTCGAGTTGCCTTCCTGCTGCAGGCTCATGATAACCTTCTGGCCATCGGGAGAGAAGCGCGGCGAGAAGGTCATGCCCGGGAAGTTGCCGACCACTTCGCGCTGCCCGGTTTCGAGCTGCAGCAGATAGACGCGCGGCTGCTGGTTTGCGAAGGACATGTAGGTCACTTCCTGCCGGCTCGGCGAGAAGCGCGGCGTCAGAACGAGGTCGCTGCCGTCAGTCAGCATGCGCACATTGAAGCCATCCTGGTCCATGATGGCAAGCTGGCGCTTGCGCTGTTGCTTGGTGCCGGATTCCGAAACGAAAACGACACGCGTATCGAAATACCCCTCTTCGCCGGTGATCTGCTTGTAGATCGCATCTGCGATGATGTGGGCGACACGACGCCAATTCTCCGGCTGCGTGTAGAACTGCTGGCCAGTCATCTGCTGACCGGCGAACGTGTCCCACAGACGGAACTCGGCGCGAAGACGACCATCCGCCTCCTGGGTAACGCGACCGGTGACCAATGCCTGAGCATTGATGACCTTCCAGTCCTCGAAACGCGGCGAGGCATCCGGATTGGAAATCTTCTCGATGAAGGCTGTCTTGTTGATCGGCGCAAACAGTCCAGACCGCTGCAGGTCGGCCGCGATGACCTGCGAGACCTGCGCACCCATGTTGCCCTGCAGGAAGTCCGTCACCGCGATCGGCAGCGGCTGGACGTTACCCTTATTGATGTTGATCTCAACAAGTGCGTTGGCCGGCGTCGCGAAGGCAGCGGCGGTCATCAGACCGGCAGCGACCATGATGGCGCGGAAGAAGGAACACTTTGTCATACCAAACAGCCTTTCAGCATTTATGGGTTCAGGTCGCTGGCATCGAAGTTAAAGATAACTTCCTTCCAGCCATCGTATTTGTCTTTTGGGAGCATCGTGAAAGGAGCCGCGCGGACGATCGCACGAAATGCAGCGTCCCTAATGGTTTTACGCGTCGCCTCGCTACCGCCGCTGGCGTCAGCCTCAGGGGTTCCCAAGATATTGCCGTCTTTGCCGAGTTTCACACGAAATTGCAGTTTGACGCTGCCGGCATCCTTGAGGTTACCGGGGAGTACGAAACGGTCAGCGACCGAGCGTTTCATCGCATCCATGGTCGCTTGGCCTATCATCGGCACTTTCGTGCCGCTTTCTTTGCGCGCGACAGTGTCAGCACGCGCATTAAGAGAAAGCGTGCAAGCAATCGCCAATATCGCCATGGTCCCGAAAGACTTCGCAAAATGGAATCGCCAGTGCAGCATCTAGATTCCCAGATCGCTCGGATCAAAGTTGACGACGACTTCGTTCCAGGCGTCGTATTTGTCTTTCGGCAGACTTGAGAAAGGCGCTGATTTCATGATGGCGCGATAGGCACCGCCGGCCAGAGCCCGGCGGGTGGAATCATTGTCGCCACCGGTCGCTTCGACTTCCGGCTCGCCAATAATATTGCCGTCCTGATCAAGCTTCATATGAACCTTGATGCGCACGTCAGCCATGCCTTCCATGCCGGGGATGACCGACCAGTTGCCGGCGATCGCGCTTTTCAGCGCATCCATTTCACTGAGAGACAACTTCGAAGCACCGTTCGTCGCCTTCTTGGCGCCCAGCGATGCTTCCTGCGTCGACCGCTTGGTGCCGCCGGCGGAGGGATCGGTCTTGTTCAGCAGCGCAGAGATTTCATCCGCATTGAAGTCGCTCTTCATCGACGAAGCAGATTTCGCCACTTCCTGTTTCTTATCAGCCTTCTTCTTGTCCGTCGGCACTTCCGCAGCCTTCGGCTGGTCCGGGGTCTTTTCCGGCGGCTTTTCGGCAGGTTTCTGCTCCGGCGGCTTTACCTGCGGCTTGACGACCGGGGTCGGCACCTTGTCCGGTAGTGCTTCCGCATCCGGTTTCGGCGGCTCTTCAGGTTTGGCCTGTTCCTCCGGCGGCTTTTCCTCAGGCTTCGGCGGCGGCGTTATTTCTGCCGGCTTGGTCTGCGGAATGGAAGCGACTTGCTTCGGCTGCTCGACCTCGGTCTCTTCCTTGTTGACTTCCTTGACGTCGTTCGGCTTCGGGTCGATCTGCGGCTGCGGCTTGTCGCTCGAATTGGCGGCGGCCGCGTCGCTGTTGCTCGGCTTGGCGTTCGGAACCGGCGGCGTCTTCAGATCGACCTTATTGTCACCGGCATTTTCTGACGGCTCCGGGATTGGCGGCCGCGTCGTGGGCACAGGCGCAGAGGTCTCCTTCATTGGAGCCTTCTTATCGCCCTGCTGCATCTGCGTGATGGATTCCACCGGCACCAGATCGACCGGCATTGCCTCGAAATCCTCCACCTTGAAGGATTCCGGAGTGCCCAACGACACCAGCGCCCAGGTAAGCACCAGCCCGTGCAGAACCGCAGATGTGACGACGCTGGTCTTCATCTTGAGCGTTACTGGTCCTTCTTCTGCTGCGTCACGAGGCCGATATTCTTGAAGCCCGCGCCCTGGATACGGGCCATGACGTCAGCAATCACGCCATAAGGCGCAGTCGCATCGCCGCGCACGAAGATGCGCTCGTTGTAGCCGGTTGTGGCGATCGCCTCGAGCTTTGCAGCAATTTCCTCAGCCGGGATCGGCGTTTCCTGCAGATAGACTTCGCCGCTGTTCTTGACCGAGATCGTGATCGGCTGCGTCTCGGAATTCAGTGCCTTGGCCTGCGTTTCCGGCAGATCGATCGGAACACCGACCGTCATCATCGGGGCCGCCACCATGAAAATGATGAGCAACACGAGCATGACGTCGACGAGCGGCGTCACGTTGATTTCGGAGATCACACCCTTGTTGCGGCCACCGCGGCGGCGGCGTCCGCCGCCTCCTCCGCTATTGCCGCCTACAGCCATACCCATGGTCGTCTACTCCGTTACTGCGCAGCCTGGCGCGGCTGCAGCTTCTCGTCGATCTGGCGCGAAAGGATGGCGGAGAATTCATCCGCAAAGCCTTCCATGCGACCCGAGAGCTTGCCGGCGTCGGCGGAGAACTTGTTGTAGGCGATAACCGCCGGGATAGCGGCGACGAGACCGATGGCGGTTGCGAGAAGCGCTTCCGCGATACCGGGTGCCACGACCGCAAGGTTGGTCGACTTCGAACCGGCGATGGCCTGGAACGAGGTCATGATACCGACGACCGTACCGAACAGGCCGATGAAGGGACCAGCCGAACCGATTGTCGCAAGCGAGCCGAGGCGCGCCGAGAGATATTCGGATTCACGGGCGAGCGTCACGTCCATGGCGCGGTCGATACGCATTTGCAGACCGATCGGCGAACGCGCGCCGCGCTCGAAGGACTTCTTCCATTCGCGCATCGCCGCGACAAAGATCGCCGCCAGGCCGGTATTGTTGCGCTCGGAAAGCGTCCGGTAGAGTTCTTCCAGCGACTGGCCCGACCAGAAGACCTGCTCGAACTTGTCGAACTGGCGACGGGCACGGCCGTAAGCCAGGTATTTGTCGATGACGATAGCCCAGGTCCACACCGAAGCGGCGATAAGGCCGAGCATGACCAGCTTGACGACGATGCCGGCCTGCATGAAAAGCGACCAGAGGCTGACGTCGGTCGTGGCTGCTGCCAATCCTACTTGTTCCATAGATCCAAAATCCCCGAATCCAAACGCCCGGCGCTTGACCGGGCGGCACGAAGTGATCACGCAAGAATGTCTGGCGGCCGCCGCCCAAAGCCCTGGTCAAGCTTCCAAGCTCTTCATCCGCCTTCTTGCCGTCAAATTTGGTCAAAGGAAGGCGTGCGTCGCACAAACTCCGACTCCGCGAGTAAGACACCATTATGGTTAATAGATCGTTAGTGCCAGACTATGACAGCAGGAATATCGCGGGAGATTTTGTTCCTGGATTAACTTGACCGGTACATTGTCCGGTTGCCGAACACAGCGCTATCTTGCAGCGCGGAAATTCCTTCACATAAAATTCAAGTTTTTACAAGCCCTCGATTCGGCCAGTTGGGGGCCGCAAAAATCGCAGGCACGCATCGGTATTTTCAGGTCTCGGGAATAAGCATCTGTCTGGCCAGCGCCTCCGGCAACCGGCGCGGCCGGCCCTTGGCGTTGATGACGGCAATGATGACCTTGGCGGCAATCAGCAGCGTGTCATCACGACGGATTTCCTGGTTGAGCACCATCTTGGCGCCGCCGGCTTTCTCGGTATGGGTCAGCACGGTCAGAATGTCATCCATGCGGGCGGGGGTCTTGAAGTCGATCTCCATCCGATGAACGACGAAAACGAGCCCTTCCTCATCGGCATTGACGAGTTCACGCTGCTCGACACCGAGACACCGCAGATAGTCGGTGCGACCGCGTTCGAGAAAATGGAGATAACGGGCGTGATAGACCAGACCGGAGAAATCCGTATCTTCGTAGTAGACCCGCTGGACGAGTCGATGACCCGCCTCGACGAGTTCGCCGGAAATAGAAAAGCCGTGTTCCGCCATAATTTTCTCCAAACTTTCCGGCCCTCTTTGACGCAACATCTCTCGACAGGCAAGCATTGAACAATTGTCATATTTCCTAACTATCCCCGTTAGGAAGCAACCGATGAGGAGCCAGTGGAATGAAGATTGCGGTGATGGGCGGAGACGGTTTCATCGGTTGGCCAACCTCACTGCATCTCTCCGATGCCGGCCATGATGTTCACATCCTCGATAATCTCTCCCGCCGTTGGATCGATACGGAACTCGGTGTCCAGTCGCTGACCCCGATGGACTCGATACAAGAGCGCACGCGCATCTGGCATGCAGAAACCGGCCGCCGCATCCATTTCAATCTGATCGACCTCGCCCGCGACTATGAGCTGCTCAAGAAGTGGCTCGCGGAAAACCGGCCGGATGCGATCATCCATTTCGCCGAACAGCGCGCCGCCCCCTACTCGATGAAAAGCGACCGCCACAAGAATTACACTGTTAACAACAATGTCAGCGCCACGCACAATCTCCTGAATGCGTTGGTCGAGCTGCAGCTCGATGCGCATCTCGTCCACCTGGGCACCATGGGCGTCTATGGCTATTCGACAGTCGGCGCAGCCATTCCAGAAGGTTATCTTCCCGTCGGCATCGAAACGATGGATGGCGAAACGGCTTCCCAGGAAATTCTCTATCCGTCCAATCCCGGCTCGATCTACCACATGACGAAGTGCCTGGATCAGCTGCTTTTCCAGTTCTATGCCAAGAATGATGGTCTCAGGATCACGGATTTGCATCAAGGCATCGTCTGGGGCACGCATACCGAACAGACGCGCCGCCATCCGCAGCTCATCAACCGCTTCGATTATGATGGTGACTACGGCACCGTGCTGAACCGCTTCCTCATTCAGGCCGCCATCGGCTATCCGCTGACGGTCCACGGCACCGGAGGCCAGACGCGCGCCTTCATCCATATTCAGGATTCCGTGCGCTGCATCGAGCTGGCGCTGAAGAACCCGCCTGCCCGTGGCTCGCGGGTCGAGATCTTCAACCAGATGACCGAGACCCATCGTGTGCGCGATCTCGCCGAGATGATCGCCAGGATGAGCGGCTCCGAAATCGTCTGGTTGCCGAATCCGCGCAAGGAAGCTGCGGAGAATGATCTGGTCGTCAAGAACGACAAGTTTCTGGGCCTTGGCCTCAACCCGATCACCCTGCAGACCGGCCTGCTGGACGAGATCGTCGACGTCGCCAAGAAATTCGCCTACCGCGTCGACCGCTCCCGCGTCCCGGCCGTCTCCGCCTGGACGAAGGATATCGCCGCGACAATCAATCACGACCCGGAAGGCAAGCGGCTGAAGTCCGTATCATGAGGGGCGCTTTCTCCGCGAAGCAACGGCCCCGCAGGAGCGAAGCCGTTCAGGAAAGCACCCTGCATTCATGACTTCTGCACCTCACTTCGCTTATGTCAGTCTCGTCACCAACGCCGATTACGCCATGGGCGCGACAGCGCTGGCAAAGTCGCTGCGCCGCACTGGCACGGAAGCCGCAATCGTCATCCTGCATACGGGCGGTGTCGATGCGGCTGCCCTCTCATCGCTGGACGCTCTCGGCTGCCGGTTGATCGAAGTCGAGCATCTGCCGCTGTCGGATGCCTTCAACGAGCGCCATGCACGCGGCAACCTCCACGCCGCAGCGCCCTTCACCAAAGGCCGCAAGCCGGCCTTTCATTCGCCGCTCGACAATTTTTGCAAGCTGCGCCTCTGGCAGCTTGTCGAATACGAGCGCTGCGTCTTCATCGATGCCGACGCGATCGTCCTGAAGAACGTCGACAAGCTCTTCGCCTACCCGGAATTCTCCGCGGCGCCCAATGTCTATGAAAGCCTCGCCGACTTCCGTCGCATGAACTCAGGCGTCTTCGTTGCCCGTCCGTCAGAAGAGACATTCAGGAGAATGCTGGAGCTTCTGGATCAGCCCGAGATCTTTTGGCGGCGCACCGATCAGACCTTTCTCGAAACCTTCTTTCCCAATTGGCACGGCCTGCCGGTCTATTTCAACATGCTGCAATATGTCTGGTTCACGATGCCGACCCTGTGGGATTGGAAGAGCATTTCAATCCTGCACTATCAGTATGAAAAACCTTGGGAAAAAGATCACCTGAAGGCGGCGGAGCTACAACCTTTGATCGATTTGTGGCATTGTTTCCATACTGACAGCCACGTGCCGGAGATTGCATCCCTGGCCAATCCGGATGAGGCGACATGAAAGTACTGGTATCAGGCGGAACGGGCCTCGTCGGACGTTATATCGTCGAAGAGCTGCTTTCCGCCGGATATCAGGTGATTATCGGCGGGCGTCGCGCACCGCTTCCACAGGCATTTTCCCGTCCGGTTGATTTTGCCCCGCTTTCGCTCGATCCGGACGAAGACGATATCGGCGCCTTCGATGATGCCTATTTCTTCGTGCATGCCGCCTTCAGCCACCTCGACGGAAAATATCGCGGCGGCGAAGGCAATGACCCGAAGACATTTCGACGCCTGAACCTCGACGGCACCGTAAAGCTCTTCGAAGAGGCAAAGCGTGCGGGCACCCGCCGCTGTATCTTCATCTCCACCCGTGCGGCCTATGGCGAACAAGCACCGGGTACCGAGCTTTTCGAGACCATGCCCGCGACACCGGAAACTCTTTACGGACAGGTCAAGCTCGACGCGGAGCGGGCGCTCGCCCATCTTTCCGGACCGGGCTTTGCGGGAGCAAGCCTGCGGGTAACCGGCGTTTACGGTGATAATTCTCCAGGCAAATGGGATCGACTGATCGATGACTGTCTGAGCGGCCGGCCTGTTTTACCACGCGCGGGAACCGAAGTGCATGGTCGCGATCTCGGCCGTGCCGTGCGGCTGATGCTGGAAACAGAAAGCGCCCGGATCTCCGGCGAAATCTTCAACGTCTCCGATATCGCTATCGATACGAGGGATGTTCTTGCACAGATCCGGCATCACGCCGACTGTCCATTCCCGCTGCCCGAGGCAGCGGACAAGGCAGGCCTTTGCGTCATGAATACGGACAAAATCCGCGCGCTCGGCTGGAAGCCCGGGGGCATGCCCCTTTTCGAGCAGACAATGCGGCAATTGGCCGAGAAACAAACGGTTCCGCGGCCCAGTTCCACGCAAGTCTGATCTGGCAAAGTGCGCCCCAAATGTAATCGGGGGTATATTATGCAGCTCGCAACCGTTTCGGCGTCCATTCTTCTGCGTGGCACCCAGCCGGCACAATCCGGCGTTTCGTCCACGAGCGATGAGCCCGATGCCGGCGTATTGAAGATCCAGCGGCAGTCACTGGCGCTGGAGCAGGCGCGTAATTCGCTGGCTAGCTCCGCCGACGATGCGAAAAGCCGCGCCCAGCGCAAGCTTGAGGAAGCCAAGCAGGAGCTTCAGGCGCTGAAAACGGCCGGCTTCCCGCCTGAAGTGATTGCGCGTCTTGCCGCTGAACTCGCGCGCAAGGTCGGCGCGGCAGCCTCCGAATTCGCCTCAGCCGTTGCAACCGGCGACTCGTCCGCCCCAAGTGCTGCGACCGGCGCGGCAGCTACATCAGCTTCCGCCGCCACCACGACGGGCACCACCGCGAGTGCAACCGCCGGCGCTGTTGCAAGCGACGCAACGGCTTCTACCGAGACACCGCAAGATGCAGCGACGACCGCTGAAGCAGCCGAAGACGGCACGAACACTGCGGAAATGGATGGCGCTGCTCATGCCCGCAAAGCCTATCAGGAAACCGTCGATGACGGTCCGAAATCATCGACAATTTCCGCCGATGACCGCCAGACGATGGAAGAATTCAAATCCATCGTCCGCGAACTGAAACAGATCCTCGAAAAGGCCATGCGCGATCTGCGCGAGAAGAACCGCGATACTGCCGCCGACGGTGCGATCGGAGCAGCGCAATCAGCCGTGACCGGCCTGTCGGCTGCGGTACCCACGGCGGCCATTCCTTCAAGCATCGTCGTCTAAGCCTTGGGCGCCGCCGTCTGAGGCAGAAAATGGATCGTTACCTGGTTGACGAGCAGCACAAGGCAGGCGGCAAAGACAGTTGCAAATAGCCGGTCCAGCAGTGCTGAGGTCGGCAGGGCATGATCGGAAGTTCCCATCGCCATCATCATCAGCGGCGTCATCACGATCGAATAAGCCAGATAATTCCTGACCCGCAGGAAGGGCCTGGCGCCGCCGAGCACGGCGACGACGAGCACATCAACCCAGCTCGGCAAGGTTAGAAACGACAGCAACCCCGCGCAGCAGACACCGAAGATAACGCCGATCACTCTTTGCGTCGTCTTCAGCGGTAAACGTTCCGGCCGCCGCTCAATCAACAACACCAACGCCAGTGCCGCCCAGTGAACGTCATGATCGGAAAAGAACCGGTGGATGAGCGAAACGGCGCCCAGGCAGGAAACCAGCCGGACGGGATATTGCCAGCCTGCCGGCTCCCCCAAAGAGCGCCGTAACCTGTTGAATCTCTGTCTGACGGTTGGTTTGCGTTCATCTTCAACCTGCTCTACCGCATGACCGCGGACATGCGCGACGACCAGGGCCATAGCCAAGTGGAGGACAACAGCGAAAAGCGCCCCACCAATGACAATGGCAAAGATGAGCAACGGATCTGCTGTCGTGGTGGAGACGATGCCGCCAACCATCACGAGATAGAAGACACAGCGCATCGAAGCCGCGACCATCGCCCGATCGAACCCGCCGATGACGCCGGCAAGCCCCGCGATCAGCAACAGGGCGATCTGCCACGCCCCGTCCAACCGCGCGAGTGCACAGGCAAGCCCGGCTGCAAGCATCAAAACCAGCAATGCAGCCCCTGCGCTCGCAGCTTGCGTCCTCAGTCTGCCGTGCGCTACCGTTCCGCTCATCGCCATGCCACCGATCAGGCCGAGCCCCGTATGATGGCCTCTCGCGGCAAGCAGAGCCGGAACGGCCATGGCGAGCGCGGAAACGGTGATTTCGATCGCCGTCACTTCCTTTTCAGTCGACCAGCGAAAGGCTCCGGCAAAGTGATTGAGTGTCTTTTCCATCAACCGTCTCTCGAACCAGGGATTGGGCTCGAGCAATATAATACGCAGTGCGTACTATATGTCCAGTAGCAACGACACCCCCGCGACACTCATCCTGCGTTCGGTCCTGCTGCTCGGCCGCCGCCTGCGCGCCGCGCGGTCCGAAAGTCCGCACAGCCTGTCGACCATCGCAATTCTTGGCACTCTTCATCGGTTGGGACCTATGCCCGCCTGGCGTCTCGCGCTCGAGGAGCGCTTGCAACCGCAATCGGTCACCCGCATCATTGCCGCTCTTGAGCGTGACGGACTGATCAGCCGTATGCGGAGCGAAGCTGACCGCCGCGAGATCGAATTGTCGATCACCCCTCATGGCCGCAACATACTATCGGAGGACATAGGCATTCGCCGCGCCTGGCTGGAAAAAGCGATGGACGAACGCCTGACTTCGCAAGAGCGCAAGACGCTCATCGACGCATCGGAGATTATGCTGAAGCTCGCCTACGCCCATCCCGAGGACGAGGCGCAATCAGGCGAGGAATAGACCCTTTTCACCTGTCGCCACCAGCTGCAAGCAGTTATGTTCGCTGGATAACGAGACCGGATTTGAGATGACGCCCAGGGAATTGAAGGCTCAATTGCGCACCGAACGTCTGGCGGCCCGCGACGCCATTCCGAAGGATCTTCGCGCAGCCAAAAGCCTCGATATGGCAGCCCATGCCGGCGATGCGGTTGCTTTTGCCCGTGGCACAATCATCTCCGGTTTTCTGCCGATCCGTTCGGAAGCCGATCTACAGCCGCTGATGGCACGGTGGCGCGGTCGTGGCGCCCGCCTCTGCGTGCCCGCAATCATCGACAGGCAGACCATTGTCTTTCGCGAGCTTATCCATGGCGCGGCGCTGATCGGCACCGGCTTCGGCACAGTCGGGCCAGGGGAAGATGCTGCTATACTCGACCCGGAAATCATGCTCGTACCACTGTCGGCCTTCGACTCCCGCGGCCACCGCATCGGCTATGGTGCCGGCCATTATGACCGTGCAATCGACCGTCTCAGGCAAAAAGGCCTCTCCCCGAAGCTGATCGGCATTGCATTTGACTGCCAGGAAGTGGCAGAGGTACCTGCTGAGCCGCATGACATAAGCCTGGATGCCATCCTGACGGAAAGCGGCCTGCGCCATTTTACCTCACGGATTGGATAGGGAATGCGACTGCTATTTCTGGGTGACATGGTCGGCAAGACGGGACGCACGGCGGTCTGGGATCGTCTGCCCGGTCTGGTGTCCGACCTGAAGCTGGACTTCGTCATCGTCAATGGCGAAAACGCCGCCGGCGGCTTCGGCATCACCGAAGACATCTTTTTGGAAACGATCAATGCCGGCGCCGATGTGGTGACAACCGGCAATCACGTCTGGGACCAGAAGGATGCCGTTGCATTCGCGGGCCGCCATGACCAGTTCCTGCGTCCGGCGAACTACCCGCAGGGTACGCCCGGCCGCGGTTCCGGACTTTTTTATGCGCGCAACGGCGCGCGCGTGCTCGTCGCCAACATCATGGGACGCGTCTTCATGCATCCCGAGCTTGACGATCCCTTCAAGGCGGCAGAAACGATCCTCGCTGCCTGCCCGCTGAAAGAGCAGGCCGACGCCATCATCTTCGATTTTCATGCGGAGGCGACAAGCGAAAAGCAGTGCTTCGGCCATTTCGTCGACGGCCGTGCCAGCTTCGTCGTCGGCACTCATACCCATGTGCCGACCGCCGACGCACAGATCCTGAACGGTGGCACTGCCTATATGTCTGATGCCGGAATGTGCGGCGATTACGACTCCTCGCTCGGCATGGACAAGGAAGAGCCGCTGAACCGCTTCATCTCCAAGATGCCGAAGGGCCGCATGGAAGCCGCCACTGGTCCCGCCACCATCTGCGGCGTCGGCGTGGAAATCTCGGACGCGACGGGGCTTGCGGAAAAGATCGCTCCGCTGCGCCTTGGTCCGCGGCTTGCCGAAACGATCCCCGAATTCTGGCGCTAGCGCCTCGCAACACGCAATTGTGAGCTTATCCCGTCTGGACCAGTGTGACAGCATGCCGCATCCTCTCGGCGTCGTGAAAGCGCCGGAGGGGTGGCATGAAGCCGCGTTGTCTTGTCCTCGCTATCGCATGTCTTGCAATTTTCACCGTGCCTAACCTTGCCGCAGCCCAGCAAGATCGAGGACCGGTCAGCCAGTGCCAGGCAATCGCTCAGAATATTCCCGAGGCCACTTTCGCGAGTTTCTCCGGCGTGGCGCCGGTAATCCATGCAGTTACCGAGGGTGAAGATGTCAAGTTCACCTATCTCGGCCATTCAACCTTCGAAATCGAGACTCCGGGCGGCATCGTCATCGCCACGGACTACAATGGTTGGTACAGGCCGGCCGTCACACCCGACGTCGTCACCATGAACAAGGCGCACTCGACGCATTTCACCTTGACGCCGGATCCCGGCATCAAGCACGTGCTGCACGGGTGGAGCGACATCCCCGGCGAAAAAGCCAGGATTAGCCTCGTCGTCGGTGACGCCTATATCCGCAATGTGACGACGGATATCCGTTTCAGCTATGGGCTGGGTGGATCACAGCTGGACGGCAATTCAATCTTCATCTTCGAAATCGCAGGCCTCTGTATCGGCCACCTCGGCCATCTGCATTACGAACTGACCGATACTCACTATACGGAAATCGGCCGGCTCGACGTGGTCATGGTGCCGGTCGATGGTGGTCTGACCATGGGAGCCGATAGCATGAGCCGCGTCATCAATCGGCTGCGCTCGTCGCTGATCCTGCCGATGCATCGTCGCGGCCCGCCGGTCAATGCCTTCATCTCGATGTTCGGCACGGGATTCGACGTCAATTACGCGCCCGACAACATCATTACAGTTTCGCTGCGCACGCTGCCGAAAAAGCCCCTGATCTACGTGATGAAGGACGTGCAGTAAAAAGGCCCGGATCGTGCTCGGGCCTTCCCCTTGTCTCACGCAAATTGGAGATGCCGCTTGATGCCGACGTCAGGCATCTTCTCCTCGTCGAAATTGGCCTTGGCAATTTCCCAGCCGAATTTCAGCTTGCTGCCGGTCGAAACCCAGATCTCGGCATCATCGACATGCATGGACAGCATCGTCAGCTTCGGATCCTTCTTGCCCCCTTCATACCAGGCGGCCACGACGGAGTTCCAGAATTCCTCGATTTTCGCAAGATCGGGACGCACGTCGATGACCCCCGACAGGCAGGCATGATAATCGTGGTTCTTGCCGATGACGCAGAAATGCGCGCGGCTGCCCGGTTTGATCATCCGCACCAGTTCGGCATCCGTCTTGGTATAAAACCAGATCGTATTGGTGGTCGGATCAACGTTGGGTGCCATCGGCTGCATGTGCATGTCGACGCCTGAAAGGCCGAGCATGCCGGCGTGGATGTCGTTGATCTGATCCCAGAGCTGACGTGCCGGTTGTTCACGGGCTTCGCTGAAGCTTGCCATAGCCGTTCCTTTCCTGCTGGCGTTGTCGGTTGAAAACGTCATCTCCCCGGCTTTGTTCCGGCGCGAGCCGCACCGGCTTCGCCGGAGTGAAAGACTGCTTTTTCCTTGAATATCGCCCTTTCCGATCTTATAACGCGGCCCATTCCGAACAATGAGACGTGAACAGGGGTGCCATGGCTGGCCATTCACAGTTTAAAAACATCATGCACCGCAAGGGCCGTCAGGATTCCGTGCGGTCGAAAATGTTCTCCAAGCTCGCGCGCGAAATCACCGTTGCCGCCAAGGCCGGCCTGCCCGACCCGACAATGAACGCCCGCCTGCGCCTGGCGATCCAGAACGCCAAGGCCCAGTCGATGCCGAAGGACAATATCGATCGCGCCATCAAGAAGGCATCCGGCGCCGATACCGAGAACTATGACGAAGTCCGTTATGAGGGCTACGGCCCGGGCGGCACGGCGATCATCGTCGAGGCACTGACCGACAACCGCAACCGCACCGCCTCCAACGTTCGCTCGGTCTTCACCAAGGCCGGCGGCGCACTCGGCGAAACCGGGTCGGTTTCCTTCTCCTTCGATCATGTCGGCGAGATCACTTACAAGCTGTCCGCGGGCGATGCCGACAAGGTCATGGAAGCCGCAATCGAAGCCGGCGCCGACGATGTCGAGACGGACGAGGACGGCCATTACATCACGACCGGCTTCGAAGCCCTCGGCGAAGTCGCCAAGGCGCTAGAAGCCTCGCTCGGTGAAGCCGAGACTGTAAAGGCCATCTGGCGCGCCCAGAACAATGTCCCGGTCGATGAAGAAAGGGCCCAGTCACTGCTGAAGCTCATCGACTCGCTGGAAGATGACGATGACGTGCAGAATGTCTACTCGAACTTCGAAGTCTCGGAAGAAGTTCTGGCCAAGCTCTCAGCTTAAGGCCATCCAGGATATGGAATCGAAAACCCGGCCATTCCGCCGGGTTTTTGTTTGCAAGGATGCCCTGGCGTCTAGGCTGCGGCCCGCATGAAATTGCCGAGCCCGGCAAAGAGCTCCACCGATTTCAAACGCGCCTCGATATCATGGATCGGCATGGAGATGATGACCTCGTCCGCTTGCGTTTCCTTGAGGAATTCATTGAGCTGGGCCTCTGCCGTGGCTGGCGAGCCGACGACGGCGTAGCGCAATGTGTGTTCCACATTCATCTTTTCCATCGGCGACCAGAAGGCGTCCATGTCTTTGACCGGCCGCGGGAAAGGACCACGCACATTGCGCCTGAGATTGACGAATTGCTGCTGCGCAGAGGTGAAGTGGTACCGCGCTTCCTCGTCCGTCTCGGAAACAGCGCCCATGACGCCGACCATCACATAGGGCTTGTCGAGTTCCGACGAGGGCTGGAACCGGTCGCGATAGATCGCGATGGCATCAAGAAGCATGTCAGGCGCAAAATGCGAAGCAAAGGCGAAAGGGAGGCCTAGCATGGCCGCGAGCTGGGCGCTGTAGAGGCTGGAGCCGAGCAGCCAGATCGGGATGTGTGAATCGTTGCCAGGCACGGCAAGGATCGCCTGGTTTTCGATCGGTGTACCGAGAAGCTGCTGTAGCTCCACGACATCGTTGGGAAAACTGTTTGCACCGGCGTCGAGGTTGCGCCGCAGCGCCTGCGCCGTGCGCATGTCCGTTCCCGGCGCGCGGCCGAGGCCGAGATCAACGCGGCCGGGAAACAAGGCTTCCAGCGTACCGAACTGTTCGGCAATGACGAGCGGCGCATGGTTCGGCAGCATGACGCCACCTGAACCGATGCGGATGGTCTTCGTCACAGCACCGATCTGCCCGAGAATGACCGAGGTTGCAGCACTCGCGACGCCGGGCATGCCGTGATGTTCGGCCATCCAGAAACGCGTGTAGCCGAAGTCCTCCGCCTTCTGTGCCATGCGCTTCGACGCCGCAAAGGATTGGCCGATGGTCGTGCCGTCTGCCACGGGGGAAAGATCGAGAATGGAAAAGGGAACCATGGAAACCTGCCGCGCAAATTTGGGGTGCGGTCTATGTAGGTTCGCCGTGGCTCTATTCCAAATCGCAGCGCCAATAAAAGCTGCCGCGAAAACTATCCGTCATTCGCCGAAAGCCGGAGAGAATTTCAGCGCACCTGATGGTGGCGATCCCCTGAAGACGATCCGCTGGACGTAGCGCGTATCAAGATCGCCATAGGTCAACTTTCCATCGCTCTCGAAACCGACACCCCGATAGACTGCAGGGTTGCCGATCAGGGCGCAGCCTGTCGCATGCCGCTCTCTCAGGAGATCGAGCCCTTTCAGGATCAACTCTCTGCCAATCCCCCGCCGCTGCCGCTCCGGCTTTACCGAAATCGGCCCGAGCCCATACCATCCATCCTTGATGTCACCGATTGTGACCGGCGAGAAGGCGACGTGGCCGATGATCTGCCCGCCTTCTTCGGCGACGAGAGATAACGTGAGATCACCCGATGCACGAAGATCCCGGATGATTTGCGCTTCGGTATTATTGCTGTAGGGCATCGGTTCGAACGCCACCCAGGTCAGCTCATGAATGGCATCCGCATCCTCGAGTTTTTCAAGCCGGATCAGCATGGTACGATCAGGCCCGCTTGCGCTGCAGATGCATGTCGGTGCTGTGCTGCTGATATCCTTCGCCAAGCGTAAAGTTGCCGAGCTGGCGGTCCATCTCCACGGCCTCGGTAGCCAGGCGATGGATTGCAGCCGTTGTTTCCTCGACCATCGCCGCATTCTGCTGGGTCATGGAATCGAGCTCGGCGACCGAACTGTTGATCTGCCTGAGCGTGTCGGCCTCTTCACGGGTGGATTCCATGATTTCGTTGATCTGGCCATCGATGGATTCGACATGACCACCGATGCCCGCGAGCGCAACGCCGGCCCTCTCGACGAGCGCCACGCCGCTTTCAACTTCATGCGTGGATTTCTGCAACAGGCTGGAGATCTCCTTGGCAGCGCTCGAAGAGCGTTGCGCCAACTCGCGTACTTCCATGGCGACGACCGCAAAACCCTTGCCGCTTTCGCCGGCGCGTGCCGCCTCGACGCCGGCATTCAGTGCCAGCAGATTGGTCTGGAAGGCAATATCGTCGATGACGGAAATGATGGTGTTGATCTGCCGAGACGACGCCTGGATCGCTTCCATCGCTGCAATCGTCTCGCGCATGATCTGGCTGGAGCCGACCGTCTCCTTCTTGGCGTCGCGGGCGATGCGCGCCGCCTGCTCGGCGCGCTCGATCTGCACGCGCACAGACTGTGTGATGGCGCTGATCGCGTTTGCCGTCTCGGTGATCGAGCTCGCCTGACGCTCCGTGCGACCGGCCAGTTCATCGGCACCGGTGCGCATCTCTTCGGAGCCGGCACGGACGGCCATGGAATTGCCGCCGATCGCCGTCATCGTTTCGTTGAGTGTCGCCAGCGCCTCGTTGAAGTTCACACGCAGGCTTTCGAGCTCGCTCGGGAAGCGGGTTTCGATCTGGTAGGCGAGATCACCGCTTGCCAAATGATGAAGCCCCTCGTCGAGTGCCGTGACGACATCCTGCAGACTGCGGGCCTCCGCCTCGCGCTGGACCAGATTCTGTTGGCGCTCGCTTTCGGCCCGCATGCGCGTTTGCTCGCTCGCAGCTTCGAGCTGGCGGCCTTCGATCAGCGACTGCTTGAAACGAGCAAGCGCCTTCGCCATCGTGCCGATCTCGTCCTTGCGGTTCTGGCTGCCAATCTCGACTTCGAGCTTGCCGTCAGCGACCTCGCTGGTCACGCCGGCAAGACGGGCAAGCGGCGAGAACAACAAGTTGGTGATGAGCCCCGTGGCAATAGCCATGACAACGAGAACGCCGATGCCGATCCAGGTCAGCAGCGTGGCGATCTCGATCGAGCCAGCGTTCAATTCGCTGAGCAGCACGCTTTCGACGACGAGGAAACGATCGCCGCGATAGTCGACGCCGCGCACATAGGCGCGTGCTGTTCCATCGGTGCGATCGAAGTCTGCGACTGTCATCGCCGAGCTCGCAAGCGCGTCCTTAATGAAGGTGAACGGCGCGGTATCGAGCGTCGCTAGCCGGCCGGATGCATTGAGACCAACTGCCGAACCGTCAGCCGAAATGATCGCCGCCTGCGCCGTACTGCCTGACACAATGCCCTTCGCGAGGATGCCAGTGACGACATCGTCGCGTACCTTGAAGAGCATCAATCCCTTCGCCTGGCCGAGCTTGACGATCGGCACCGCATAGAAGATCGCCGACTTGCCGCTTCCTGCGTCGACGCGCAGACCGGAGAAGGCCGTCGGCGCAGAATCATCAGTGGCCTTTGCGGTATTCTCGATCGCCCTGGCATAGGCGATACCTGCACCGGTCGACTTCCAGGCATCCGACTTCAGGTTTTCAGCGAAGTCGTCATTCTTCTTGTAGGAATAGAGCACAGTACCATCGAGATCGACGATCAGGAGGTCGCTGAACGCCGTGTCGGCGAGATCGCGCGCCACTTCGCTCTGCGTCTTTTCATGGTTCGAATAATAGAAACCGCTCGGCCCCTCCGGCTTGGTAAGCTTTTCGCGCTGGTCGGCCGGGTTCGGGTTGTTGGTGATAAAGACTTTCTTCAGCTCCCCGCGGGCATCGCCCGAGCTTTTCTCGATCGTCTTCCAGCCGCTCTTCAGGCTGGTGATCGCCATCTGCAGCGCTTCGATGCGCGCAATGGAGGTCGCCTGGTTCTCGAGCTGCACAAGCTGATCCTGCAGCATATCGCCGCGGAAAATCAGTACGCTCTCCTTGGCCTTCAGCGCCTGCTCGTCGGAAACGCGGCTGCTGGCGAAATAGGCGAGGATATTGATCACAGCGACCGAAAGCGTGGTCAGCAGGATGAAGGTGGCTATCACCTTGAAGGACAGGGACTGAAATCTCTGAGCCATGAAAAACGAACCCTTCCGGAACGGCGCCGCCGGCGGGTGTATCGTCGAGATATCACCCGGCGGTTGAACTGCAAACAGACCATCGGAGGCCTTAAGCTTTGCAAAAGCCGGCCCCTCTCACATTTGATGGATCAGAATTCGTGCATTCGGTTTAATTCGCGGTAAATGCCGCCTGAAAACACGCCATGTTTTCGCTTTGTTCACATATCGATGGCACTTATTCAGCCGTCGCTATAGGGTGAGCCATGCAAAACACGATTCGCATCATCGGTATTGATCCCGGTCTTCGCCGCACCGGATGGGGCATTATCGATACGCTCGGCAATTCGCTGCGCTTCGTTGCCTCGGGAACTGTCACCTCGGATGGTGACATGGACCTGGCTTCACGCCTCTGCCAACTGCATGATGGGCTTGCAGACGTTGTCCATTCCTACAAGCCGGAAGAAGCTGCCGTCGAACAGACCTTCGTCAACAAGGACGCCGTCGCCACGCTGAAACTCGGCCAGGCACGTGGCATCGCCATGCTGGTGCCGGCCCGTGCCGGTCTGCCGGTATCGGAATATGCGCCGAACGCCGTGAAGAAGACCGTCATCGGCGTCGGTCACGGCGAGAAGCAGCAGATCCACATGATGCTGAAGATCTTGATGCCGAAGGCCGAATTCAAGGGCAATGACGCCGCCGACGCATTGGCGATTGCGATCTGCCATGCTCATCACCGCGGTGCAAACCGCATGCGCCAGGCGGTCGCCAGCGCTTCTGCAACTCATCCCTGACGGAACAAGATCATGATCGGCAAGCTGAAGGGCACCATAGACGAGATCGGCGACGACTATGTGCTCGTCGATGTGCACGGCGTCTGTTACGTCGCCTTTTGCTCGGCACGCACGCTCTCGAAACTCGGCTCGGTCGGAGAGGCCTGCGTGCTTTTTATCGAGACCTATGTGCGTGAAGATCAGTTGAAGCTCTTCGGCTTCCAGACCCAGCTCGAACGCGAATGGTTCAACCTGCTGCAGAGCGTGCAGGGCGTCGGCGCCAAAGTGGCGCTCGCCGTACTTTCGACGCTCACACCATCAGAGCTTGCCAATGCCATCGCCCTGCAGGACAAGACCGCCGTTTCGCGTGCTCAGGGCGTCGGACCCAAGGTCGCGATCCGCATCGTCACCGAACTCAAGAACAAGGCGCCTGCCTTTGCCGGCGAGGCGATCAATATCGGTCTCAAGCAGGAGATCGGCGAAGGCGTGGCCGCAGCCCCCGTTGCCGATGCCGTTTCGGCCCTGACCAATCTTGGCTATTCCCGTGATCAGGCAGCCAATGCGGTTGCCGCCGCCATGAAGACGGCCGGAGAGGATGCCGATAGCGCCAAGCTGATCCGCCTCGGCCTGCGGGAACTCTCCCGCTGATGGCCTCGCGGGGTGTCAATGCGGGCCGCTTGGTGTATGGACTTGAGCAAGCTTCTAACGGAAATACTCAATGACTGATGCCCGCCTGATAGCGCCGGAAAAGCGTGGCGAAGACCTGGATACAACGCTACGTCCGCAGTCTCTGGACGAGTTTACCGGCCAGGCGGAGGCACGCGCCAATCTCAAGATCTTCATCGAAGCGGCCAAAAACCGCGGCGAAGCGCTGGACCATGTTCTCTTCGTCGGCCCGCCCGGCCTCGGCAAGACGACACTGGCGCAGATCATGGCGAAGGAACTCGGCGTCAATTTCCGCTCGACCTCCGGCCCGGTTATCGCCAAGGCCGGCGACCTTGCCGCATTGCTGACCAATCTCGAAGAGCGTGATGTGCTCTTCATCGACGAAATCCATCGCCTCAACCCTGCGGTCGAGGAAATCCTTTATCCGGCGATGGAAGATTTCCAGCTCGACCTCATCATCGGCGAAGGCCCCGCCGCCCGCTCGGTCAAGATCGACTTGTCGAAATTCACGCTCGTCGCCGCCACCACCCGCCTTGGCCTGCTGACGACACCGCTGCGCGACCGTTTCGGCATTCCCGTGCGTCTCTCCTTCTATACGGTGGAGGAATTGGAATTGATCGTTCGCCGTGGCGCCCGCCTGATGGGCCTTGGCATGACCGATGACGGCGCCCGCGAAATCGCAAGGCGTGCGCGCGGGACACCGCGCATCGCCGGCCGCCTGCTCCGCCGCGTGCGCGACTTTGCCGAAGTCGCAGGGGCCGAAGCTGTCACCCGCGAGATCGCCGATGAGGCACTGACCCGCCTGCTGGTCGACAATATGGGTCTCGACCAGCTCGACAAGCGCTACCTCAACATGATCGCCGTCAATTTCGGCGGCGGCCCGGTCGGCATCGAAACCATTGCGGCCGGTCTCTCCGAGCCGCGTGATGCGATCGAGGACATCATCGAGCCCTACATGATCCAGCAGGGTTTCATACAGCGCACACCGCGTGGCCGCGTTCTGACCGCAATCGCGTGGAAACATCTCGGCATGCAGCCGCCAAAGGACATGGAGGCTGCGCAATTCGGGCTGTTCCGGGAGGACGATTGATTGATCAGCCGGCGCGGCTTTCTCAAACTGATGGGTGGCGGCGTCGCCGGCCTCATGGCACTCGGCGGATATGCATTCGCCTATGAGCCGTTGGCCCGGCCGGCGATTTCCCGCTATACGTTGACCCCGCCAGGATGGACGCCAGGGCTAAAGCTGCGGCTCGTCGCGCTTGCCGATCTCCATGCCTGCGAACCCTGGATGTCTGCCGCCCGCATCGCGTCGATTTGCGCCCATGCTAACGAGCTTGGCGGCGATATCACACTCCTGCTCGGTGACTACGCGGCTGGCATGAACATGGTGACGCGCTACGTCCATTCCAGTGAATGGTCGAAGGCGCTGGCTACGCTCAAGGCCCCGCTCGGCGTGCATGCGATCATGGGCAACCACGATTGGTGGGAAGACAGGACCGCGCAGAAGAATGGCGGAGGCGATACGTTCGGACATAGAGCACTGGCCGACGCAGGCATCCCCGTCTACAGCAATCGTGCCGTCAGGCTGGAAAAGGAAGGGCACGCCTTCTGGCTGGCGGGTCTGGAGGATCAACTGGCGCTCCTGCCTGGCAGGAAATGGGGCCGCAGCCGGATGCAGGGGCTCGACGATCTCGACGGAACGCTCGCACAGATTTCCGACAACGCGCCCGTTATCCTGCTGGCCCACGAGCCCGACATATTTCCACGTGTGCCCGACCGGGTATCGCTCACTCTGTCTGGCCACACGCATGGAGGGCAGATCCGTCTTCTTGGTTATTCACCGGTCGTGCCCTCACGTTACGGCGATCGTTATGCCTATGGCCATATTGTGGAGGATGGTCGAAACATCATCGTTTCCGGCGGGCTCGGCTGCTCCGTTGCGCCGGTGCGCTTCGGCATTCCGCCGGAGATAGTGGTCATTGACCTCGGATAATATCATGGCCAAGAGAACTGTCGTTCGCCTCAATGCAGGCAGCCAGCGCTTCAACTACCGGATCGCCGGGCTCGGATTTCGCGATGGACACGTCCTTGTCCATCGCGCCGTTCACGAACCTTTCTGGACCTTTCCCGGCGGCCGCGCCGAGATCGGAGAAACCTCTGAGGAAACGCTGAAGCGGGAGATGATGGAGGAACTCGGCGTCGAAGTGACCGTCGGTCGTCTCCTCTGGACCGTCGAGAATTTCTTCCATTACGAGGGCCGTGACTGGCATGAGCTCGGATTCTACTATCTCATGGAAATCCCGCGGGAATTTCCCTTCCGTACGCATGAGATTATTCATCGGGTGGAGGATGGCGACAATCATCTGGAATTCAAATGGGTGCCCGCAACGTTCCAAGGTCTGACCGCGCTCGATATTCCGCCCTATTTCATCGCGGGCGAGATCGAAAACCTGCCCGCCTCGCCTCGTCATCTGGTGTGGCGCGACGGCGATCTCGATGACAAGGATTAGAGCACTTCGTGTTTTCGGAAAACCGGAAGCGCTTCAAGGAGGAGATGCGATGTCGAGTTTCGACCCCTGCCGCATGTTTCGAAAGCTCGCCTACAACAATGCCCTGGCAAACAGCCGGCTTCTTGCCGCCTGCGCGACCCTTGAACCCGGCGAATTCGAAGCCACGCGCACAAGCTTTTTCCCGTCGATCAAATCGACGCTGAACCACACGCTCACAGTCGACTGGTTCTATGTCGATGGGCTGGAAGGGGGAACCCTCGGCCTTCGCGCCTTCGACATTGAAGAACCCTTCGATGACCTGCCATCGCTCTCCACAGAGCAGGCGAAGGTCGACCGGCGCCTTGTTGCAATCTGCGAAGGGCTGACACCCGAGAGGCTTGCCTCGACGGTGGAGCTTCAGCGCGACGGACGCGTTCAGCGAGAACGCATGGAGGATGTGCTGAGCCACCTCTTTCAACATCAGACGCACCATCGCGGACAGGTACATGCCATGCTGGCAGGCAGCAGCGTCGCTCCGCCGCAGCTCGACGAATTCATCGTCGACGACGACGCGAGGTTCCGGGGCGGCGAAGTTGCCGCCCTCGGCTGGAGTGAACAGATGCTGATGCGTTAGCCCTTGAGGCGCGCCTTCAGGCCATCGATGATCGTCTTGGTCAGAAGATCGTAATTTTCGTCAAAGTGATGATCGCCAGGCAGTTCGATCACCTCGCCGCCGACATCCTTGACAGCCGGGCAGGCCACATCGTCGTCGTCATCCTTGCCGTAGATGCATTGGACGAGTTTCGGATTGGCGCCCTTGAGATCCTTGATGGGATCGCCGCCGGCCCCTTCTGTCTTCTGACCGAGCCAGCCCATGACGGAAATGACATAATCGACCTGGTGCGACAGAGACAGAAGCGAAATCTGCGCTACCGCCCTCTTCTCCTCGGGTTTCAGAAGCTGATAAGTGGCCGGCACGATATCCGCGCCGAAGGAATAGCCGATCAGCAGGACGTGCTTGACCTTCCATTGCTTGCGGTAGAATTCGATGATGCGCGAGAGATCATCGGCCGTTTCCTGCGGTTTACGCTCCGTCCAGAAATAGCGCAGTGAGTCGATGCCGACGACGGGAATACCTTCCTTCTGAAGCATCCCCCCGACTTCCTTGTCGATGTCACGCCAACCGCCGTCGCCGGAATAGACAACGGCCATCGTATCAAGGTTCGGCTTGGCCTCGAGAACCGCAAGTGGCAGGCCGAGCGGATTGTCGAAGGCACCCGAAGCCGTCACCAGATCATCGAGCGTATCGGCAAAGACGGTTTGTGCATCGTCAGTGGAGTCACGGATTTCGATCGCATCATGCGCCTTTTTCAGATCCTCCACATGAGCACGGCCATCCTTGTCGGCAGCAGGCGTGAACGTGGCGATGATCGGATCCGGCAGGCTACCATCGGTCAGTCCATAGACGCTGCGATCACCGACGACCTTTTTCTGGGCCGGTGTGCAGAGTTCCTTGCTCAACGGAATGCCGGCATGCGGGTCGACGACAAATGTCTGGCCGATCGTTGCATCGGGCGTCTGTGCGGCAATGGCAAGCGCCAGCGCACCGCCCTCGCCAATGCCGGCGACGATCGGCAGGTGATAGGGGCTGTTGCCTGCGGCGCGTTGTACCTGCTGGCTAAGCGATTCAATATCGGAAACCGTGTAGATGCAGCCGTCGTTAAGGCTGACGTCATAGCGGTTCAGCGCTTCCATATAGGACGGGAAATCGACGCCGATGACGACGGAACCCTGCGAAACCAGACGGTCTGCCTCAGTCTTTTCACTGTCACCCCAGCCGGCGGCATCGGAAATCAGAAAGACCGCGCCCTTCACCTCGCCCTGCGGCAGGAAGATGTGCGGCGAAGGAATAAGCCCCGTCTCGAAGCTCTGGGTGGTCTCGTCCGCAGCATAAGACGGTGCGGCCGCGAACATGCTGACGCAGGCCGCAGCAAACAGGTATTTTTTCATCATTTTCTCACTACCCCTTTCAATCCGCCGCCAATCAGCAATGTCGCATCCATCAATGCGATCATCGGATTGCCCCCTCCGGACACCGCAAGATAGCGCGGTTGCCAGTGCGGATGAAACTTGGATTTGAAGGCACGAAGCCCCTTGAAGTTGTAGAAGCGCTCGCCGTGTTCGAAGACCGTACCGCCGATACGGTCCCAGACAGGCGCTACCTCCCGTTTCGACATGCCGGAGAGAGGCGCCATGCCAAGGTTAAAATGCGTAAAGCCCTGAGCGCGCAGATACTCCATGATCTGCACGAACAGGAAGTCCATTGCCCCTTTCGGCGCATCGGGCGAGAAGCGCATCAGGTCGATCGTGCCCTCCTCTCTCGCCGCGGTGACCAGGATATTGGCAAAGGCAACGATTCGGCCGTCCTTCTTGAGAACTCCGACCGGTTGAGACATCACATAATCAGGATCGAAGGCACCGAGCGAGAAACCTTTCTCCTTGGCATTGTGGTGCTCGAGCCACGCGTTGGAAACGGCCGACAGATCGTCGATGACGGCAGGGATATCAACGGGCTCAATAACGGCGAATTCCAGCCCGTCGCGCTGGGCGCGGCTTGCGGTCTGGCGCAGGTTCGCCCATTTGCCGCCCTTCATTTCGAAGGTGCGCAGATCAGCGACCGCCAGTTCACCCAGCTTGAAGGCGCGCAAGCCGGCATCGGCGCAATGCGAAAGCAGCGCCGGCGAGATCTGGTAGAACACAGCGCGGCATCCCGCAGCGCGCGCCGCTTCCACGAAACGCCAGACCAGTTCCGGCACGGCATGACGGTCACCGATCGGATCAAACAGCGCGATCCATGAACGCCCCTGCCGGCCATACATGATGAAGGCGTCGCCCTTTTCCGAGAACATGATGGACTTGTCGCCCATGCGCACGAGGTTGGCATCCGCACTATCCTGCTTCCCGACGATCTCGACGGCTCGGCGAACCGCTTCCTCGTCCGCCGGCTCCGGTTTGAAAGCCGCAGGCCGCAACAGGCTGAAAACGGCAATGGCAGAGGAAATGATGGAGATGCCGAGCACCGCACGCAGGCCGCGCGGCGCTTCTGCGGCAAATTCAAACTGCCACCAGAGCTCGTTGCTGTATTCCACATCGCGATAGACGAAGAGCAGGATGACGACAGCTCCGACAATGATCACGGCAATCGCCGTCAGCCAGGATGTCGTCATCGCCTGGTTGAGAAGCGAAGCATGACGGGTGAAAAGTCGGCGACTGACAAAGAGGCCGAAAACCAGGAAGGCCAGGACAGCCGCTTCGACAAGCGCAATCGCTTTCAGCAGCGAAAGCGTCAGGGCAGCAACGGCGGAAAATACCGCCACCCACCACGCACCATCGAGCCGCTGACCAAGGCCGCGGGCCGCAACGACAAGCGCAAGCCCGAGCAGGCTGGAGAGGAAATGCGCACCTTCGACAATTGGCAGCGGCAGATAGTTGGAGAGAAACTCGAGGTTTTGATCGGGCGTCGGCGTCACGCTCGAAAAGATCAGCATGACGCCCAGAAGCAGTGCCAGTGCCGAAAGAAGCTGCGGCATCAGCCGCCCGCCGATACGCCGCACGCTGGAGGCCGCAGGATGATCCACGAAGCGGCGAAGCTCGGTCGCCGACACCGCAAGGATGGCAATCAGCAGTGGCAAGACGTGATAGATCAGGCGATAAAGAACCAGTGAGCCGAGAACGGCATCGATGTTCACCGCGCTGCCGAGCGAGGCGATGATGACAGTTTCAAAAACGCCAAGACCCGCCGGCACGTGGCTCAGCACGCCAAGCCCGACGGCAATCGCGTAGACCGCCAGAAACACCGGCCAACCGATCGCCGTTTGAGGCAGGAGCACGTAGAGCACCGAGGCGGAAGCCGCGATATCGAATGCGGTTACCAGGAACTGGCGCGACCAGGTGCGCGAATCCGGCAGGCGAAGCGCGATCGAACCGATTTCGATCACCCTGCCCTCGCGACCGACAATCATGAGAGAGCCGAGGATCGCCAGGATGACCGCCGCGACGATACGAAGCCATAGGCCACTGACATTGATCAGCGGCGCAATCTCGTCGGCAATAACGAGAAGCGCGATTGCAGCCACAGCCGCAAGGCCGAGGCCGAAAGACAACGTCACGAAAGCAATGATCCGGCCGATATCCTCAGGCGAAATCCCAAGCCTCGTATAGGCGCGGTAACGGATCGCCCCGCCTGACAATGCACCGAAACCGGCAGTATTGCCGACCGCATAGGCGCTGAAGGCGGTGAGCGCGACATGCGGAAAAGGCAGCCGCTTGCCGATATAGTCGATGGCGTTGAGATCGTAGAAAACGAGTGCCAGAAAGCTCAGGGCCGTGAAGAGCAAGGCGAGCAGGATCGAGCTCGGCCGGGTTGCCGCGAGGGCCTCGACGACGTCGTCATAGCGCACCTCATCGGTCAACTGCATGATCGCGTAGCCGACAAGGCAAAAAATGAGGAGCGTGGCAAGAGCCGTCAGAGGCGTGCGATAGCGCCGGAAAACTGCGCCGACGGAAAAACCCTCTTCCGTCTCTGAATTCTCTTCCAACTTGCCGTGACCCGACATTTATTACCTGCTGCAATTGCCAATTTGGCGGGAATCTCTTCTGAGAGACGTAACATACGCAACATGCAAGCTCTATGAACCATGTTGCGGCTACCCACACCCGCGCACTTGCCGCCTCCTTCATCCCCAATTGGGGCAAATTTGCGCAGCGCACAGGCGTGATCGCATTGCAATTTCGTAAGCTCTGCCTTGCATTGGAAGATCAGGCCGCCGGTTCGCCCCCGGCATGGGCTTGTGCCGCGTAACGCGCCGCAGCGACACTCGCATCAATGTCACGCTCGCCGGCGACCTGCACCGTCGGAACGGCGAATTCGATGCCGTTTTCCTTGAAGGCGTTGCGGATCATCGCCAGCGCATTGCGGCGGATGACGAACTGCTCGCCTGGCTTTGTCATCATCGAGAGCCGGATCTCGATTGCGAATTCGCCGAACTGTTCGACACCCTTCATCTTCAGAGTCTCGATGATATTCGGACCCCACTCCGGGTTATCGAGAAGTTGCTGGCCGATCTGCTTGATGATCTTCTTCGTCTTCACGAGGTCCGTATCATAAGTGACATTCAGGCTGATCTTGTCGATCGTCCAGTCGCGGTTGAGGTTTTTGACGGCCCCAAGTTCGCCGAAAGGCACCGTGGTCAGCGGCCCGCGGTGATGGCGGAGTTTGACGGAACGCAGGCTGAAGGCCTCGACCACGCCCTTGTGGCTGCCGCTTTCGATATATTCACCGACACGAAAAGCATCGTCCCACAGATAGAACATGCCACTGATGACATCCTTGACGATCGTCTGCGCGCCGAAACCAACCGCAACGCCAACAACACCGGCACCGGCAATCAATGGCCCGATCTCAATGCCGAGACCTGAGAGCACCATGAGAACGGCGATCACGACGATGACGACGGCGAGGATGTTACGGAAGATCGGCAGGAGCGTCTGCAGACGGGCACGCTTGACTTTCTCCTCATCGCTGACCGTACCGTCAGCGGGTGAATCCAGAAGCTTGCCGTCGATATAGGCCTTGACCAGATGCCAGAGCAGATCGGCCGCAAGCAGGATGACAATGCCGCCGATCGTGCCGCGCGCCACCCGGTCGATCATCGTCTCGTTTGACGTCATCATCGCAGCGGTTTCGACGCCGAGCATGCGTCCGAGCCAGATCGCGGCAAAGGCGATGATCAGAGCCCTTACACCGCGGTCGAGCAAAACGGTCGCGATATGGCGCTTGGCAAGGAAGCCGGCTTCGGCCTGATGGAAGGATTTGACTGCGAGCGTCGAGACGGCAAGTACCCGTGGCAACAGTATGAGATAGATGCAGACCCAGAGAAGCCAATCGAAGCTCAGGACCCAGATGCCCCAGAGCAGGGCGAAATAGAGGGTCAACAACCAGGTAGCCGCATGACTGCGCCGCGTTTCATTGCCCGGCCGCGACCAGACCGCTTCCGTAGCGATCAGGAATAGGCCGATACCAAGCACATAGCCGACCAGATAGCGTGTAGCCATCGAATAGCCGAGCGGTTCCATCGATTGGAGAACGGCCCAGCCGAAAACGAAATAGATGACGAACAGAATGCAGCGACGAAACCAGAATCGTGCGACCGCCGAATCAACCGCAACCGTCTCTCCCTCGCCGCGCGGCAGGGTGACGAGATCGACGATGACACCGCCGATGGAAACAGCGAAGCGCTGCACGACGACAGCGACCGCAATGGCAATCGCGATATTCAGGCTGATCGGCGGCCAGTTGAAGCTGATCAATGCAAGCCCGGTGGCAAGGCCGAAGACAATGGCCGGAATGACGCGCGCCGCAAGCCGCGTGCCCGTCATTTGCGCTGCCCGCTCCCGCCTTTCGCGCACGGCCCGTCGCACCAGGATTTCGACGACAAAACCGGTGATGAGGATAGCCAGAAATTGTGCGGCCATACGCAGCGAACCCGCGGCTCCCAACTCGCCCCAGAAGAGCGATGAGGCCCGCGTGATTTCGGATGGCAATGTCATCGCAGCACCCGAGACCATGGCGATATGCCGGCGGGCGTGCTGGAGGCGGCCCGACAATATCGACATTTCCTCGTTGTTGTCGGTCGAGGCTGCAGGCGCCGCCATTTGCGTCGCCATCCATTGCTTGACCTCCGGCGTCTGCATCAGCTCCATCATCTGCCGCACCTGGGCAGGCGGCGCGACGTCGGTGGAAGCTGCCGGCGTCGTTTGTGCGGAAACGGCGCCGAAAAGAGAAAACAGCATCATGATGCTGCAGATGCCGATCGCAGAAATTCGCCGCATGCCCGCCTCCGGTGTTACAGGTCAGGCTTTTATGCAAGTGCCACAACGGAAAAGCCAGACGAACAAACGGTCTAGCTGAATACCGGCAAAAAGAAAGCCGCCTGCCTTTCGGCCGGCGGCTGACGTGAGAGAAATGCGCTTGCTTTACTTATGTGGTTTCTCGGCATGACCGCCGAAGCCGGCACGCATGGCCGAAAGCACCTTGTTGGCGAATTCGTCCTGGTCGCGCGAGGAGAAGCGGCCGTGAAGGGCTGCGCTGAGTACCGGCGTCGGCACGCTTTCATCGATCGCCGCCATGATCGTCCAGCGGCCCTCACCGGAGTCCGAAACGCGGCCGGCATATTGAGTAAGGACCGGGTCCTTGTGCAGCGCATCGGCCGTCAGATCGAGCAGCCACGAGGTGATGACGCTGCCGCGGCGCCAGACTTCCGCAACTTCCGGCAGATTGAAATCGTACTGGTAGAATTCCGGATGGGAGAGCGGAGCCGTCTCGGCATCGGCCTCATGCGTCAGGGCGCCGACATTGGCGTGCTTCAGGATGTTGAGGCCTTCGGCATAAGCGGCCATCAGACCGTATTCGATGCCGTTATGGACCATCTTGACGAAGTGACCTGCGCCATGCGGGCCGCAATGAAGGAAGCCCTGCTCGGCGGTGCTGAGAGCTGCAGCTTCCGGCGTGCGGTTCGGTGAGTTTTCCGCCGTGCCCGCACCTGGCGCCAGCGCTGCGAAGATGGGCGTCAGATGCTGCACGATGCCCTTCTCGCCACCGATCATCAGGCAATAGCCGCGCTCGAGGCCGAACACGCCGCCGCTGGTGCCGACGTCGACATAGTGGATGCCCTTGGTGATGAGTTCGGCGCCGCGGCGGATGTCGTCATGATAGTAGGAGTTGCCGCCGTCGATCAGGATATCGCCGTCATGGAGCAGCGGAACGATCGAGGCGATAACCTTGTCGGTGATCGCAGCCGGCAGCATCAGCCAGACTGCACGCGGACGGGCAAGCTTCGAAACGAATTCTTCGAGCGAGCCGCTGCCCTCGGCACCGAGCCCAACGAGATCGGCGACGCTTTCCGGCTTGGCGTCATAGACCACACATTCGTGGCCGCCCCGCATCAAGCGCTGGACCATGTAATTGCCCATACGGCCCAAACCTACCATGCCAAGCTGCATCTGAAATCTCCTGGGATTTAATCGATATGATTCCGGAAATTAGCACCGGCATCGTGACAGGCAAGCGAAGTCTCTGTCACAAAGGCGAGTGCGTCTGCCACACCTTGCGTGGGACTATGCCTTCCGCACGTAGCAATCTGCCGTCTTTGGAGCGCAATTCCAACCCTCCAACAGAGATATAGCCGCCTCATCGGCGGCTACATGATCCAGCTCGGCATTAGTTTCAGCTGCATCGCCTAATTGCGGCTGGCCTCCCGTACCAGATGGACAATGCCTGTGGGGTTGAGGATCCAGCCACCGCGAAGATTGGGTGGCAGTGGCTCTATGGCATCGCAGCGCGGGACACCGGCCTTTTCCAGATACTCTGCAGCACGCTCGAAATCCGGCGTCATGAATTCCAGCCAAAGCTCGGCCTGGCTCATGGTCGCCACCCGGTCGATCCAAAGCCGGATCGGCCCAAGCTCGAAGGAAACATCGTCTCCTTCAATTTCCTTCAGCTTCACAATGTCGCGGTAGAAGGAAACGGTGGCTTCATACTGATGCGGCGGAACCTTCATCGCGACGTCGACGCCGCCGTAGATCAGATCGTTCATGACACTCCCCCTCAACCTTCCTGCGCCTTGGCCTGCTCACCCCGCATTTCGCTGAGGAACATGCCTTCGCGCAGATTGATGCCGTATTCGACAAAGGCCTTCATGCAGCAGAACATCTGCGTCCAGCCCTCGAGATTCTGGTAGGTTCCGCGCCGCCCCGGGTCATCCTCGCGCCAGCCATCCTCGGCGATGGTCACCATCGTGCCACCGTCGTCAAGCGGCTTGAAATTCATCTCTACGAGGGTCTTGTAAGCCTTCTTCTCCTCGTCCGTGGCGCCATCCCATCGCAGCACGATCTTGCTGTCGGGCACAAGCTCGACCACCTCGACCGGCACGTCTTTCCACCAGGTCACCGTCGTGCCCTCAACCAGCGGCGCGCTCGCCCCGCCCACGGTGGTGAAGTAGCTCGAGAGTTTCTTTGGATTGACGACGGCATCGAAAACATCAGCCACCGGGCGGCCGATGCGGCCCGAGACGCGAATATTGAGGGACATGCGACTTCCTCCTCTTCTCGATTGTGTCTGATCCAATTATGTTATAAAAACATAACATGTCAAGTGAATCGGACGATGACCCCATTTTCAAGGCGCTGGCGCATCGCCGCCGCCGCGATATTCTCGATCTTCTGAAGGAAGAACCGCGCACGACGGGCGCGCTTTGCGAAGCATTCCCGGAGATGGATCGCTGCACGGTCATGCAGCATCTGAAGGTGCTGGAGGAAGCCGATCTGGTGATTGCCAGGAAGGAGGGCCGAGAGCGCTGGAACCATCTGAACAGCCTGCCGATCAAACAGATTCACGACCGCTGGATCAGCGCCTATGCAGGCCATGCACTGTCGATTCTCGACCGGCTGAAGAGCGACCTCGAGGGTCCGTCGCATTAGCTTGCTGCGGCAATTAGAGGGAGAGGAACCATGCCGATATCCGGATCTGCCATCCGTCGCATGCGCCAACTGCGCAAGATGAAGCAGGAACATCTGGCGGAATTGCTTGGTGTCAATCAGGCAACCGTCTCCCGCTGGGAGCGCGGCATCCTGCCAGTCACCGTCGCTCAGGCAACTCGGCTGGAAAGCATCTTCGCAAGCAAATCATCCTCCGCCGATGCCGCATTGAAACGTCTCGTCGAACATTCCCGGAGCAAGGTTCATCTTATCTGCGACCGCACCCACCGGCTTCTTGCAGCCTCCAGTGTACGGCAGAGCGAATGGCGCCTGCCGCTCTCCGATCTCCTGGACAGGTCTTTGCTCTCCTATGCGTCGCAGGAAATCGTGAAGACAGAGGGAGAACTCGCCGGCCTCGGCTGGCATGAAGGCCAAATGAATTCGCTGACACTGGTGACGGGCGCAAACGATGATGCGTACCTGCCCATCGTGGCCGGGCAGGTATTGTGGGAGCGCATCTTCCTGGCCGACGGCAGCGCCGCACGATTGGTTACGACACTCGACTGAGCCTGCAGATTTCCTGCATTCCGCTGCATAAATTATGCGTTGTCCCGCAAGAGCGGCCTTTGTTAGCGTCCGTCACCAACTGTCCGGAGACGCAGAATGACAATACTGGTGACGGGAAGCACAGGCCATCTGGGCGAAGCGCTGATGCGCACCTTGAGGGATCAAGGCCGTCAGGTCCGCGGCATCGATATCAAACCCTCGCCTTTTACCGATATGACCGGATCGATTACCGATCCCGATTTCATCCGCCGTGCGATGACAGGCATCACCGCCATTATCCACGCCGCCACGCTGCACAAGCCGCATGTCGGAACACACGCCAACAAGGATTTCATCGACACCAACGTCGCGGGCACGATGAACCTTCTCGAGCAGGCAGTCGCGGTAGGCGTAACAAGCTTCGTTTTCACCAGCACCACCAGCGCTTTCGGAGCGGCCCTGCGCCCGGCCCCAGGCGAACCGGCCGCCTGGATCACCGAAGATGTTCTGCCCGTTGCCCGAAATATCTACGGCGTTACGAAGGTCGCAGCCGAAGGCATCTGCGAACTCTTCGCGCGTACCATGTCACTGCCCGTCGTCGTTCTGAGGACTTCGCGATTCTTCCCGGAAAATGACGACGATCCCGATATCCGCAACCGCTATTCCGCCGAAAATGCACAGGCCAACGAGTTGCTTTATCGGCGCGTCGATATCGAGGATGTGGTCGACGCCCATTTGCTGGCACTGGAAAGAGCGCCGTCCATCGGCTTCGGTCGTTATATCATTTCAGCGACGGCACCCTTCACCGAAGCCGATCTTGCCGACCTGCGTCGTGATGCGGTCGCGACGGTGGAGCGCCTTTTCCCCGACATGGCCGCGCTTTACGCGGCGCACGGATGGACGATGTTTCCGCACTTCGACCGCGTCTATGTCAATGCGCTGGCCCGACAGGAACTTGGCTGGCGCCCGAAGTACGATTTTCGACACCTGCTCGATTGCCTGCGCGACGGCAGGGAATGGAGAAGTCCGCTCGCTATTCTCGTCGGCGCAAAGGGTTACCACGACCGGATTTTCGAGGATGGGCCTTACCCGCTGCAGCGCCGCTGATACGGACCGCGAGGCAGGCCCGTATGCACAAGAAGAACAGGGGATAATTGCAGACATCGCCGCGCTTGCTTCAGCTCTAGCCGATAGGGAAACGGGCGCCGAAGCGCCCGTTCTCAAGCTGCCTTGTCCCAGGCGGGAGCCAACCCTTCCGGGCTGACGATGCGACCATCGGGGTTCGCCAGCGCATGGATTGCAGACATTTCATCGGAAGAGAGTTCGAAATCGAAGATCGCCGCATTCTCCCGCGCGCGCTGTTCCGAGACGGTCTTGGAAAGCGCGATCACATCCTGCTGCACGATCCAGCGCAGTACAATCTGCGCGATCGACCTGCCATGCTTGGCGGCAATCGTCTTGAGCACTGTATCCTCGAATACCTTGCCGTCAGCCATGGCGTAATAGGCCGTCACCGATATATCGAGCTGCTTTGCAGCGCGCAGCACCGGCGTTTGATCGATATAGGGATGATACTCCACCTGGTTCGTCACGACTGGCAGACTGCTGAGCTTGACGGCCTCCCGCATCAGATCGGTATTGAAGTTCGACACGCCGATATGGCGCACCTTGCCCGCCTTCGCCACTTCGTTCAGTGCGCCGATCTGCTCGGCGAGCGGTACGGCCTGGTTCGGCCAATGAAGCAGCAGAAGGTCGACATAATCAGTCTTCAACTTCTTCAGGCTCTCGTCGACCGACGCAAGGAAGGCACCACGCTTGTAGTTCTCGACCCAGACCTTGGTCGTCAGGAAGATATCGCCGCGAGCGACGCCGGAATGGCGAATGCCTTCGCCGACCTCGGCCTCGTTGCCGTAGATCTGCGCGGTGTCGATGTGGCGATAGCCATTGGCGAGCACGTGCGAGACCATGCGTTCGGCGTCGGGTCCCGGCACGCGGAACGTACCAAAGCCGAGGGCGGGGATGGCGGCGCCATTGGTGCTGACGTATTTCATGCTGTTTCCTTTCAAGTCTGAGAGATCAGGCCGCGCTGCAGGCAGCGGCAGCATTCGGGATGGAGCGGCGGTCGAGCGCACCGCTCCTGATGGTGAGGCCTAGGGCAACGGTGACGAGCGCGGCGGCAACGAAGGGCGTGGCGCCTAGCCCGAAGCGGGATTCGACGACCAGACCGCCGATCCAGGCGCCCATGGCGATGCCGAGGTTGAAGGCGGCGATATTGAGCGCCGAGGCGACATCGACGGCGTTCGGCTGCAGCTGACGTGCAAGCTGCACGACATAGAGCTGCAGGCCGGGCACATTGGCGAAGGACAGGAAGCCGAGGATTGCAAGCGTCGGGATCGTCAGCCAGGGCGAGACAGCGGTGAAGCCAAAGAGCACCAGCACGAGTGCTTGAGCGATGAACAGGAAGGTAAGAGCCTTGACCGGATCACGGTTGGAGATGCGCCCGCCGACGACGTTGCCGACGGCAATCGCCACGCCATAGAGCATCAGGATCAGGCCGACGGCCGAGGAGGCAAAACCGGTAACTTGCTCGAGGATCGGCGCAAGGAAGGTGAAGGCAACAAAAGTGCCGCCATAACCGAGTGCCGTCATGGCGTAAACGAGAAGCAGCCGCCCCGTGGCAAGTACGCGGATCTGTTCACCGATGCTGGCCGGCGGAGCCTTCTTGAGGTTCGAAGGCAGCAGGAAGGCAATGGCTGCGAAGGCAACGATACCGAGACCGGCAACGGCAGCAAAGGTGGTGCGCCAGCCGAAAGTCTGGCCAATGAACGTGCCGAGCGGAACGCCGGTGACGATCGCAACCGTCAGGCCCATGAACATCATCGCAATAGCCGACGCCCTTCGGTTCTCCGGCACAAGATCGGCAGCGATGGTGGAACCGACGGAAAAGAAGACGCCGTGCGCAAAGGCAGAGACGACGCGGGCAATCAGCAGCACTTCATAACCGGGGCTGAGCGCCGCGATGATGTGACCGATAATAAAGAGCGCCATCAGCCCAAGCATGAGCGGCTTGCGCTCGATCCGTCCGGTCAACGCCGTCAGGATCGGTGCGCCGAAGGTGACACCCAGCGCATAGACGCTGACGATGAGGCCGGCGAGCGGCAGGGTGATGTGAAGGTCGGTGGCAACCGTCGGCAGCAGGCCGACGATGACGAATTCCGTCGTGCCGATCGCGTAAGCCGCAATCGTCAATGCAAAGAGAGCGAGTGGCATGAGAGTGACCCGATGATTGGTTCTTGTTCGGGTCGGAATATGGGCGTGGCGCACTTCCTCGATAATTGCCTATAATAGCTCAACAGTTGTGAATTGAATTCAAGATAGGAAACGGATGGATAACCGCATCGGCGAGATGGATGTTTTCGTGCAGGTGGCCGAACTGCAAAGCTTCTCGGCCGCTGGCCGCAAGCTCAAGCTTTCGCCCTCCGCCGTCAGCAAGCTCGTCACCCGGCTCGAGGACCGTCTCGGCACACGTCTTCTGGTGCGCACGACCCGCGCCCTGCAACTGACGCCAGAGGGCGAAATCTATCTCGAACGCTCCCGACGCATCCTCGCCGACATCGAGGAAACGGAACGCGCCGTCGCAGCAGGCGGCACGACGGTGGCTCGAGGACGCCTGCGCGTGAGCACCTCGGTCGCCTTTGGCGTTCGCTACATCGTGCCGCTGGTGCCCGATTTCCTGAAGCTTTATCCCGAGGTCGACCTCGACCTCGCGCTCAGCGATGGCATTATAGATATCATCGGCGAACGCGCCGATATCGCCATCCGTTCGGGCGCCTTGCGCGATTCCTCACTGAAGGCGCGCAAGCTCCTCGAAAGCCGCCGCGTTATCGTTGCCTCACCCGGCTATCTGAAACGGCAAGGCATCCCGGAAAGCCCTGAGGATCTCGATCGTCACAACTGCCTGACCTTCAGCTTCCGCTCGACCTCTGAGGAATGGCCATTCCGCAATCCCGAAAATGGCGGCCGCTTCTCGAGACCCGTCTTTGGCAACCTCGAAACCAACAACGGACCGACGGCTCGCAGCCTTTGCCTCGCCGGCCTTGGCCTTTCTCGTGTCGGTCAGTTCCATGTACAGCCGGATATTGATGCCGGAACGCTGGTGCCCGTATTGGAAACCTATAATCCTGAAGATATCGAACTCATTCACGCCGTTTATCCCGGTCACGAACATCTTGCCGCACGTATCCGGGCCTTCATCGATTTCCTGGTCGAGAACATTCATTGAGGAAGACCTCCGTCATTCCCCTGTCACGGCTCAACGATAGCGAGCGCTCCATGCCGATAGAAATCCATCCGCCGCGCCAAAGCTGGGCCGACGACTTCGCAAGTTTGAAGCGGACCATTCTGCGCGCAGCACCCGCCGGTGCCACACTCCATCATATCGGCTCCACCGCCGTGCCCGGACTTGTCGCAAAGGATATCATCGACATCCAGGTGAGTGTCGATGCTCTTGAGCTGGTCGATAGAACAGCGTTCGAACGCGAGGGGTTCGAGAGCCGCTCGATCGTAACCGATCACTGTCCACCAGGTCTCGATCTGGCAGATGGCGAGCTGAGAAAGCTGTATTTCAAAAACAGGGGCCGGCCCGCGAATATCCATGTTCGTGAAAGGGGCCGCTTCAATCAGCGCTATCCGCTTTTATGCCGGGATTTCCTGCGCGCTCATCCGACGGCGGCAGCAGCCTACGGGCTGATCAAGCAACGCCTCGCCGGCTTTTTCCCTGACAATGCCGAAGCCTATTACGATATCAAGGATCCGGTTTTCGATATCATCATGGAGGGCGCCTACGACTGGGCAAAGCTCACCGGCTGGAGTGAACCACCAGGCGACTGAAAGCGGGACTTGTCGGGAAATATCAGCGCCGGCCAAGAAGAACCCGCCGACGAGAGATAAAGCGCGATCCACACAACCGGTGGAAACTTTCGATCCTGGGCGCCTACGAAAGTAGGTGGGCGCCGTATGTCCAGACCCACGAGCCCGGACAGGGACAGCTCCCTAAGGATCGGGTATGGCCCCGAGGATTCATTGTTCCTGTCGAGAAGCACAGACCGCGTGAGCGAATATAGGGACATTTGCAGCACCGCACCAGTGGGGCAGCACCGCTCTCCCAAATTAATTAAGCTCGGCCGGCGTACGGCCGTTCAGCTTGTCGGTAATGCCCTGAATACGGCTCGTGACCTCCGAAAGCGCCACTGCAATGCCTTCTTCCGTGCGAGCGGTGGCGGCAATTACCGTGTCCCGGTTGCTGCGGAGCGACTCCAACTCCGATTCCAGCCCGGCAACGCGTCGCGTCAGCTCCGAGATCTCGTCCATCACCATGATGCCGGCCATGACGGTGATCCTGAGATCGCCGATTTCGCCGAACTGACCCTTGAGATGGCCGACATAACGGTCGAAACGAACTGCGAGGTCGGTCAGATGATCTTCCTGCCCCTCTTCGCAGGCCATGCGATAGGCCTTGCCGTCGATCGTAACCGTTACCTGCGCCATGTCATCATGTCCTCTTAGCGGTCAAGAACCGCGCGGATCGTTTCCATCGCCGTCACCAGACGCCGCGAAACCTCGCGATTGACCTCTTCCAGCCGGTTCGCGCGGAATTCGGCCTGGTCGAGCTCCTGGGCAAGGCGAGAGCGGTCGGCATGCACGCGGCGGACTTCGCCTTCGATCTCGCCCTGCTCACGCTGGCGCTCGATGCGCATGTCGACAGCATTCTCGAGGCCCGAGATTGCCTGTTTGAGCTCCGTAAGCGCAGCTTCGATGATGTTGCCATTAGGCGTCATGTCTTTTCCGGTTCCCCGCACAAGACCCGCGAATCGGCCTCTGTCGCCGACCCTGTATTTTCAAGAGGATATGCAGCTAGGCTGGAGCGCGTCAATAAAGCCCCTCGGCTACCCCCTGCCCTATTCTGTGGATGAGCGATTTACACAAGCCTGCCACACAAGATTCGTCTTTTGTAAAACTTGACGGTCAAATGTCAAAAATCGTCGCACCCAGCCTCCAAACGGCTTCCATTTTGTTGACTTGGCCGTTCCAACTGGTATGTCTCGACCGCTCTCATTGATGGTCTTGGCAGGCTCGAGGCCATCCTCAAACCCGGAACTAGCGGAAAAGCCATGACCTCACGCGAACAAAACGACCGGATGGCGAATGCGATCCGTTTCCTCTCCATGGATGCTGTCGAAAAGGCGAATTCCGGCCACCCGGGCATGCCGATGGGCATGGCGGATGTGGCAACTGTCCTCTTTACCAAATATCTCCGCTTCGATCCCCAGAAGCCGCACTGGCCGAACCGCGACCGCTTTGTTCTCTCTGCCGGTCATGGCTCGATGCTGCTCTACTCGCTTCTCTATTTGACCGGCTATCCGGACATGTCGGTCGAGGACTTGAAGCAGTTCCGTCAGCTCGGCTCCAAGACCGCCGGCCATCCGGAATATGGCCATGCCACCGGCATCGAAACGACCACTGGCCCGCTCGGCCAAGGCATTGCCAATGCCGTCGGCATGGCGATCGCCGAGCGCAAGCTGCGCGACGAGTTTGGTCCGGAATTGCAGGACCACTACACTTACGTCATCAATGGCGATGGCTGCCTGATGGAAGGCATCAGCCACGAAGCGATCGCGCTTGCCGGCCACCTGAAGCTCAACAAGCTGATCCTCTTCTGGGACAACAACTCGATCACCATCGACGGCGCCGTTTCCCTGTCCGACTCGACCGATCAGGTCGCTCGCTTCAAGGCCGTTCACTGGAACACGATCGAGATTGACGGTCACGACCAGGCCGCCATCGCCGATGCGATCGAAGCCGCCCACAAGTCTGACCGTCCGACCTTCATCGCCTGCAAGACGGTCATCGGCTTTGGCGCTCCGAACAAGCAAGGCACCCACAAGGTGCACGGAAACCCGCTCGGCGCCGACGAAATCGCCGCCACCCGCAAGGCGCTGAACTGGGAATACGAGCCCTTCGTCGTTCCCTCCGACGTGCTCGACGCATGGCGCGCCGCCGGCACCCGCTCTGACAATATCGTCAAGGCATGGGAAGAAACGCTGTCCAAGTCGCCGGCCAAGGCCGAGTTCACCCGTCGTTTTGCCGGTGACCTGCCTGAAGGCTTCGACAAGGCTATCGACGACTACAAGAAGAAGCTTGCCGAAACCAAGCCGACGATCGCTTCCCGCAAGGCATCCGAAGATGCGCTCGAAGTCATCAACGGCTTCGTGCCGGAAACGCTCGGCGGCTCCGCTGACCTGACGCCGTCGAACAATACCAAGACCAGCCAGATGCATTCGATCACGCCGACGGATTTCGCCGGCCGCTATATGCACTGGGGCATCCGTGAGCACGGCATGGCCTCTGCCATGAACGGCATCGCACTCCATGGCGGTCTTATTCCTTACGGCGGCGGCTTCATGATCTTCTCGGATTATTGCCGCCCACCGATCCGCCTCGCCTCGCTCATGGGCATCCGTGTCATCCACGTCCTGACGCATGACTCGATCGGCGTTGGCGAAGATGGGCCGACGCACCAGCCGGTTGAACAGATCGCCGGCCTGCGTGCGGTGCCGAACCTGCGTGTCTTCCGCCCGGCCGACGCAGTCGAGACCGCGGAATGCTGGCAGATCGCCATGAAGAGCAAGGACCATCCGTCCGCTCTGGCCCTGACCCGTCAAAACCTGACGACCGTCCGCACCGAGTATAATCAGAAGAACCTCTGCGAACTCGGCGCCTATACGCTCGCCGGCAACGCAGATGCCAAGGTCACGATCTTCGCCTCGGGTTCGGAAGTGGAACTCGCCGTTGCCGCCCGTGCAACGCTTGAAGGCAAGGGTGTCAGCACCCGCGTCGTTTCCGTTCCCTGCACGGAACTCTTCTTCGATCAGCCGGAGGCTTACCGCAAGGAAATCCTCGGCAACTCGCCGGTCAAGATCGCCGTCGAAGCCGCCGTTCGCGAAGGCTGGGATGCCTTTATCGGTCCGGAAGGCACCTTCGTCGGCATGAAGGGTTTCGGCGCGTCCGGCCCGGCCAAGAAGGTGTTCGAGCATTTCGGCATCACGGCGGACGCCGTCGTCGCAGCAGCAGAAGCCAAGCTTTAAGGGAGTGCCTTCGGGCGCTTCCTCATCTATTATCCGCAATCCCAATCTCTAGGGAGTGAATGAACATGACAGTCAAGGTTGCCATCAACGGTTTCGGTCGTATCGGCCGCAACGTTCTTCGCGCCATCGTCGAATCCGGCCGTACGGACATCGAAGTCGTCGCCATCAACGACCTCGGCCCGGTCGAGACCAACGCCCACCTGCTGCGTTACGACTCCATCCACGGTAAGTTCCCGGCCGAAGTGAAGGTCGAAGGCGACACGATCGTCGTCGGCGGCGGCAAGCCTATCAAGGTCACCGCGATCAAGGATCCGGCAACCCTTCCCCACAGGGAATTGGGTGTCGACATCGCGATGGAATGCACGGGCATCTTCACCGCCCGCGACAAGGCCGCTGCTCATCTGACGGCTGGTGCCAAGCGCGTCATCGTTTCGGCTCCTGCCGACGGCGCTGACCTGACCGTTGTCTTCGGCGTCAACCATGACCAGCTCACCAAGGAGCATCTGGTCATCTCCAACGCCTCCTGCACCACCAACTGCCTGGTGCCGGTCGTGAAGATTCTCGACGACGCCGTCGGCATCGACCACGGCTTCATGACCACTATCCACTCCTACACCGGCGACCAGCCGACGCTCGATACGATGCACAAGGATCTGTATCGCGCCCGCGCTGCTGCCCTCTCGATGATCCCGACCTCGACGGGTGCTGCCAAGGCCGTCGGCCTCGTTCTGCCGCACCTCAAGGGCAAGCTCGACGGCACCTCGATCCGCGTTCCGACCCCGAACGTTTCGGTCGTCGATTTCAAGTTCGTTGCCAAGAAGGCCACCACGGTCGGCGAAATCAACGAAGCGATCAAGGCTGCAGCAAACGGCAAGCTGAAGGGCATCCTCGGTTACACCGATGAGCCGCTCGTTTCCCGTGACTTCAACCACGACAGCCACTCCTCGATCTTCGCGACCGACCAGACGAAGGTCATGGAAGGCAACTTCGTGCGCGTCCTGTCCTGGTACGACAACGAGTGGGGCTTCTCCAGCCGCATGTCCGACACGGCTGTTGCCTTCGCCAAGCTCATCTAAGCGTCAGGCATCAAGATCAGGAAGCGGCTCGGGAAACCGGGCCGTTTTCATTTGGGCGATCGATCAGGAGATGGAAGAGCATGGCGCAACTGACTATTCGCAACGCGACTGTTGATGACGCCGATGAACTCTGCGGGCTCATCAATGAAATCATCGAAGCGGGCGGCACGACTGCCCTCGAGGATCGCTTTTCGCCCGAACTTTTGGCCGACTGGTTCATATCCGGCGAATTCGCCCTCATCTGCCATGTGGCGCAGGCAGGGTCCGGCCTCGCCGGCTTTCAGTTCCTCAGCCGTTACGGCGATTTGCCGAAGGGGTGGGCCGATATCGGAACTTTCGCGCGGCTGAACCCGAAGATCCCAGGCGTCGGCACTGCCCTGTTTGCCGCGACACGCTCTGCAGCCATGGAACGCAGTATCGAAATCATCAACGCAACCATCCGCGCCGACAACATTGGCGGGCTGGCCTACTACGAGAAGATGGGGTTCCGTACCTATAACACGCTGAAGAAAGTACCGCTCAAGGACGGTACGCCCATGGACCGAATTCAGAAGCAATTTCAGGTGACGAAAAATGGAAGCGGCCTCTAACGGTCTCATCAACAAAAAGTGTGGCGCTCCCTCTGCCTGCCCTGCTCTCGCCTGATTTCCTCATACATTCTTTATAGAGACTTTTTCCAATAGCATTCTTTTCTGGCCCTCACCCCAAGGGCCGTCCAGCAGCATGACGCAGCAATGCAGCCGAGGTTAAGCCGCAAGGCCTACCCTTCTGCTGTTTTTTGCCGTTTACTGAAAGATCGTGCTGGACGTTGGGGGATAGGCCGGGGCGGCTGCGGGATGGCGTGACGAAGCGAAAGGGGTAGGCATGGAAGCGTTTTATATCGTGGTGCTGGTTGCGACGGCGCTCGTGCTTCTTGCGGCCTTCTCGAGCCTGCTTGCGTTCCGCTTCGGCGCTCCTCTCCTGTTGCTGTTTCTGATGATCGGGCTTGCTGCCGGCGTCGATGGTCTCGGCATCGAATTCAGCAACAACTACCTCGCCTATATTCTGGGCTCCATCGCGCTTGCGATTATCCTTTTCGATTCCGGCTTCGGTACACCGATGCAGGCCTTCCGGATTGCCGCGATACCGTCATTAACCCTGGCATCGGTCGGCGTGCTCTTGACCGCTGGGCTCTTCGCCTTCGCCGCTCGCTGGCTGCTGCATTTCAGTTGGCTGGAAGGCATGCTGCTTGGCTCAATTGTCGCCTCTACCGATGCTGCAGCCGTCTTCTTCCTGCTGCGCATCGGCGGCATCAACATCCGAGACAAGGTGCGCTCCACGCTGGAGGTCGAATCCGGCACCAACGACCCGATGGCGATCTTCCTGACCATCGCCCTGGTCGAGGTTCTCGCCAGCGGCGAACGTTACGCCGGCATCAATATCGGCATGCTCGCGATGTTCATTCAGCAGATGGGTCTTGGCGTCATCCTCGGCCTGCTCGGCGGCATGATGATCGTGCTGATCGCCGGGCGGCTGGAAACGGATCGCGGCCTCACGCCAATCTTCGTGCTGGCGCTCGCCTTGCTCGTCTTCTCCTTCACCGGCGCGGTTGGCGGCAGCGGCTTCCTCGCCGTCTACGTTGCCGGCATCTATGCCGGAAACCGAAAGATGCAGGCGATCGGCACCATCAGGCGCTTTCAGGACGGGATGACCTGGCTTGCCCAGATCATTATGTTTCTTGTGCTCGGCCTGTTGGCGACGCCTTCGCAATTCCCTGTCATCATCGTGCCGGCGATCCTGCTCGCTCTCTTCCTGATCTTCGTCGCCCGGCCGCTCGCCGTCTGGCTGTCACTGCTACCGTTCGATTATACGCAGCAGGAAATCGGCTTTGTCGCCTGGGTCGGTCTGCGCGGCGCAGTCTCAATCCTGCTTGCCATCATGCCGATCCTCGGCGGCCTGCAGCACAGCCAGATCTACTTCAACACCGCCTTCATCATCGTGCTCGTCTCGCTCCTCGTGCAGGGCTGGACAATCAAGCCGGTCGCCAAGCGCCTCGGTCTCATCATTCCGCCACGCATCGGCGCGGTCGACAAAGTCGAGGTCGACCTGCCAGGCGCGGCCAATCACGAGCTGCTTTCCTATCGCGTCGTCAAGGACAGCCCGGTTCTGCGTGGCGAGCGCATTCCGCGCTGGGCGGCACCCTCGCTTGTGATCCGCGACGGCAAGTCGATGCGCTACCAATATGCCGGTCGCTTGAGGGAAAACGATCTCGTCTACCTCTTCATCGCTCCCAGCTATTCGCGCCTGCTCGACCGGCTCTTCGCCAGCCGTGCACCTGTTGATGAGGACGACGCGGAATTTTTTGGCGCCTTCGCACTGTCGCCGGCTCGCCCTGCCGCCGATCTCGATGCCGCTTATGGTCCGGGCCTGCTCAATGAATCCGAGAAGGGTTTGACGATCGCCGAACTGATGAAACAGCGCCTCGGCGGCAAGGCGGATTATGCCGATCGCGTCCGTCTCGGCTCGCTCATTCTCATCGTCCGCGACCTCGACGATCAGGATCACATCACCTCTGTCGGCATGTCATTGGAGGCCGTGGAACCGGCCATAACATTGCCGATCTTCATCAATCTGCGCGAAATTATCCAGCGTACCCGTGACCGTATGAAAGGCCGCAAAAGGCATGAGGTGACGGCTGCGGAAAGTGCTGCCGGACGTGACGAAACCCCACGCTAAAACGGCCGCCGACTGCCTTGCGTCTCCTTCGATCCTTGCTATGGTCGGCGCAACTTTCGCAACCACGAACGGATCCTTCCATGGCAGCTTTCAAGACCCTCGACGACCTCAACGACATCGCCGGCAAGCGTGTTCTCGTCCGCGTCGACCTCAACGTCCCGGTCAAGGACGGCAAGGTTACGGACACGACCCGCATCGAGCGCGTCGCGCCGACGATCCTTGAACTGTCGAAAAAGGGAGCGAAGGTCATCCTGCTCGCCCATTTCGGCCGCCCGAAGGACGGCCCCTCGGCAGAATTCTCGCTTTCTCTGATTGCTCCGTCCGTCGAGGCGGTGCTCGACCATGCCGTGCTGACGGCGTCCGACTGCATCGGCCAAGCAGCCGCTTCCGCCGTCGCGAAGATGAACAATGGCGATATCCTGCTTCTGGAAAACACCCGCTTCCACAAGGGAGAGGAAAAGAACGATCCTGAATTCACAAAGGCGCTCGCCGCAAACGGCGATATCTATGTGAACGACGCCTTCTCCGCTGCTCACCGCGCCCACTCCTCCACCGAAGGCCTTGCCCATCACCTGCCGGCCTATGCGGGGCGCACGATGCAGGCAGAACTCGAGGCGCTCGAAAAAGGCCTCGGCAACCCGATCCGTCCGGTCGTCGCCATCGTCGGTGGCGCCAAGGTCTCGACCAAGATCGACCTTCTTATGAACCTCGTGAAGAAGGTCGATGCGCTCGTGATCGGCGGCGGCATGGCGAACACCTTCATCGCCGCCCGGGGCACCAATGTCGGCAAATCGCTCTGCGAACATGACCTCGCCGATACCGCCAAGCAGATCATGATCGAAGCCGCCACCGCCGGCTGCGCGATCGTTCTGCCGGAAGACGGGGTCGTCGCCCGCGAATTCAAGGCAGGAGCGGCCAATGAGATCGTCTCGATCGAAGCCATCCCCGGTGACGCCATGGTCCTCGATGTCGGTCCAAAGTCGGTCGAAGCCGTCAAGGCCTGGATCGAGCGCGCCACGACGCTCGTCTGGAACGGTCCGCTAGGCGCCTTCGAAATCGAGCCCTTCGACACAGCGACCGTCGCCGCTGCGAAATATGCCGCCGAGCGCACCAAGGCCGGCAAGCTCACGTCGGTCGCAGGCGGTGGCGATACGGTTTCGGCGCTGAACCATGCCGGCGTTGCCGAAGAATTTACCTATGTTTCGACGGCAGGCGGCGCCTTCCTCGAATGGATGGAAGGCAAGGAACTGCCGGGCGTGGCCGTTCTCTCTCGGTAACGGCCCGTTGGCCATAAGCCGATTCGGCAGATATTCCAGCAGGATAGGCCGCGGGAGCGAACGCTTCCGCGGTCTTTTGCTCAAGAAGAGGAAAAATTCCCGAACTTTCAAACGATTGAAATCATTTCAATCGTTTCAATGACTTAGCGCTCCCATTTTTCTCGCTATAAACTTCTGTTATCCGAGTTCTATATTGTCAATTCTACCGGGTTTCATTGTGGAGAGAACGAGATGAGCGAACGACTGGAAGACATTGCAGTAAAGATGGTTGCTGGCGGTCGGGGCCTGCTTGCCGCCGATGAATCGACCTCCACCATCAAGAAGCGCTTCGATGCGATCAATCTTGAATCGACCGAAACCAGCCGACGCGATTATCGCGAGATGCTCTTCCGCTCGGAAGACGCAATGAAGAAGTACATTTCCGGCGTCATCCTCTACGAGGAAACCCTGTATCAGAAAGCCGCTGACGGCACGTCTTTCGTCGATATCATCAAGGCTGCCGACAGCATTCCGGGCATCAAGGTCGATATCGGCGCCAAGCCGATGGCAAAATATCCGGGTGAAACCGTCACCGAAGGCCTTGATGGCCTCGCAGACCGCCTTGCCAGATATTATGAGGCCGGCGCCCGCTTCGCCAAGTGGCGCGGCGTCATCGCCATCTCGCAGACCCTGCCGAGCCGTGGTTCCGTGCGCGCCAACGCCCAGGCGCTGGCTCGCTATGCGGCGCTCTGCCAGGAAGCCAAGATCGTACCGATCGTCGAGCCGGAATGCCTGATGGACGGAAAGCCGGGCGACCACAATATCGACCGTTGCGCCGAAGTGACCGAATCCACGCTGCGCATCGTGTTCGAGGAACTTGCTGATGCCCGTGTCAGCCTCGAGGGCATGATCCTGAAACCGAACATGGTCATCGACGGCAAGAATGCCCGCAAGGCCTCGGTTGCGGAAGTGGCGGAGCGCACCGTCCAGGTGTTGAAGCGCACGGTTCCGTCATCCGTTCCGGGGATCGCCTTCCTCTCCGGCGGCCAGACCACGGAAGAAGCGACAGCCCATCTCTCCGCCATCAACTCCGGTTATGAGCTGCCCTGGTTTGTCACCTTCTCCTATGGTCGTGCCCTGCAGGACAGTGCACTCAAGGCCTGGAACGGCAAGCAGGAAAACGTCGCTGCCGGCCAGCGCGAATTCGCGCACCGCGCCGAAATGAACAGCCTCGCCGCCAAGGGCAACTGGAAGGCCGAACTCGAAAAGGCCGCATGAGCCTTTTGGATGCTTGAGAAAACAGACAGGCGGCGAGCACCCTCGCCGCCTGTCTTTGTTCTTGCCAGTCGCGAAGCCGATTTGTCATGGCGACAAGATAGTCCTTCGCCGCAACAACGAGCCTCGATAATCATGGTGCCACCATTGTTGGAGCCGCCATGAACAGCTTGTCCTACCTCACCGTCGACGTCTTCACCTCCACCCGCTATGAGGGCAATCCGCTCGCGGTCATGAGCGACGCCAGGGGCATCAGCGATGCGGCAATGCAAAAGATTGCCGCCGAGTTCGGCTATTCCGAAGTAACCTTCGTGCTGCCGCCCGAGAACCCCGAAAACACCGCAAAAGTTCGCATCTTCACGCCGACAATGGAGGTGCCGTTCGCGGGGCATCCCAATGTCGGCACTGCCTATGTTCTCGGCCAGCAGAACGAAATCTTCGGTCGCGTCATTGGCGATAGGCTGCGGTTCGAGGAAAAGGCCGGCCTTGTGGAAGTGACCCTGCAGCGCCGTGAAGGCCGAGTCATCGGAGCAACCATCCGTGCTCCACGGCCGCTTGAAATAGGTGACAGAATATCCGAGACCGTCATTGCCGATTGCGTCTCCCTTGATCCCTCCTCGATCCGCAAGAACACGCATGCCCCGGTCTTTGCCTCGGTGGGACTGAACTTCGCCGTCGCAGAACTCGAGGGTCTCGAGGCTCTGGCTGCGGCAAGTCCCAATCTGAACGGCTTCCAGGCGGCGGCTAGGGAGGTGGCCGGCAGCCATGACTTTTCGCTCTTCCTCTATGTCCGTCCCGCCGCTACCCCCTGGAACATCCGCGCCCGCATGTTCGCGCCGCTGGACAACGTCATTGAGGATCCGGCGACCGGAAGCGCATCAGCCGCCCTCTCCGCCTATCTCGTCTCGCTGCTGCCGGAGGCGGACATCAGCCAGCACGTGACGATCGAACAGGGCGTCGAAATGGGCCGGCGCAGCATCATCGAACTCGATGTCGTCAAGACGGCCGGCACGGTCGCTGACGTGACGATCTCGGGAAGCTGCGTGCCGATCATGAAAGGCGAGATTATCCTGCAGGACTGACCCTGCTTATTGCACCAGGAAATCACGCGCCAGCAACGCCACCGCCCAGATGGCAAAGGCAATCAGCGCGATCTTCCAGAAATCCATCCGGCGGCGCAGCCCTGGATAGCCGAGCGGCTTGATGATCTGGATTGCCATGGCAAGGATGAGTAGCAACGCTATCAGCTTTGTCATGGCTTTATTTCTTCCATTTATCAGAATGTCACAGGACGGACATTTTTTCACGCGAACACAGGAATATCTACACGCCGTAAAGGCATTCCGGGACACAATCAACACTCTTATGGACTGGGCAGATTAACGTCGCGCCTTATGTCTTTTTCGAAGCGAACACGCCGAGTCTGGGGATATGACAAGAAATCTGCTGTCCGTCGCTGCGCTGCTCTTTGGCACGCTCTTCCTCTTCATGGGCAACGGACTGCAGGGCATTCTGCTTCCTGTGCGCGGAAACCTCGAAGGTTATGCCACGACCACGCTCGGTCTGCTCGGGACCTCTTGGGCGGCAGGTTTCGTTATTGGCTGCCTGGTTGCACCGAAGATGGTGCGTCGCGTCGGCCATGTACGCGCGTTCTCCGGCTTTATCGCCATCATCGCCATCATCGCGCTTGTCAGCGGCATCATCATCGATCCGGTCTGGTGGGTCATCCTGCGGGCCGTCACCGGTTTCTCCACTGCCGGGACTTCGATGATCATCGAAAGCTGGCTGAACGAACGGGCGAACAATGAGAGCCGCGGCGCGATCTTCTCGCTCTATATCGGCATCACCCTCCTTGGCGTCGTGGGCGGCCAGATGATGATCCCCCTCGAAGACGTGCGCACGCCGGTACTCTTCATGATCTGCGGCATCTTCTACTGCATCGCCATGCTGCCGACGACGCTGTCGACCGCAGCCTCACCGCAGCCGCTGAAAGCAGTCAAACTCGATCTGCCTGCGCTCTATCGCAATTCGCCGGTTTCCTGCCTCGGCATCCTGTTGGTCGGCATTGCCAATGGCGCCTATGGTACGCTCGGTGCCGTCTTCGGTGCGGGTGCCGGTCTCTCCGACACCTCGATTGCCGTGATGATGAGCACCACCATCTTTGCCGGCGCGGTGATGCAGCTTCCGGCCGGACGCCTGTCAGATCGTATCGACCGTCGCTACGTCCTGGCAGCCATGTCAGCCATCGCGGCGCTCGCCGGGCTCCTGATCTTCCTCCTGCATCCGTCCTCCCCAGCCTTCCTGATCGGCCTCGTCATCCTCTACGGTGCGGTCGCCAATACGCTCTATCCGATCGCTGTCGCCCATGCGAACGACTTTGCCTCATCGGAGGATTTCGTAAAGGTTTCCGGCGGCCTGCTGCTGCTCTACGGCATCGGCACCGTTATCGGGCCGACGATCGGAGGTCCGGTCATGTCAGTCGTCAGCCCGCATGCACTCTTCCTGGTGACAGCGCTCGCCCATCTCCTGATCACCGGCTATGCCATCCTCAGAAGCCGCATTCGTGCAGCCATTCCGGCGAGCGACCGCGATGCCTATACGACGATTCCGACAGCAACATCTCCGACGCTCACGCCGCAAAGCATGTCGCTTGCCGATCGCAGCTCCAACAAGTCTCCCGAAAGCGGCGATCCTGCTGTAAAGTTCGGCTGACGGACTGAGGCATGTCGCGCGAAAAATGCGCAGCGATTTTGCGATAGCGACACGCTTGCAACAGAGACTTGAAGCGTGGGGCGAAATCCTAGGGATCGCCACACGGTTTGCAGGAGGAGCGACAATGAGCTTGATGGATGACGATAGGCCGCAGAAGAAGACAGTGCACGAGATCGGCTCCGATCTCTCCATGCTTTCGGTCGACGAGTTGAGAGCGCGCGTGGAACTTTTGAAGACCGAGATCGCACGGCTCGAGGCCGAGGCCGCAAAGAAGGCTTCCGGCCGATTGGCCGCCGAAAATCTTTTCCGGTCATAAGACTGTAAGCGAGCAAATATTGCTTCGTATTTACTTTCGTTAAGTCTTAAATCGGGGCGACATTAATAAAAAATTAAGCTTTATAAGGTATTACTGTTGCTGTTCAGATTCTTCTGGACCTCAGACAGTTTTCCAAGCGGTGAATTGGTCTGATTTTTCTCCCTGTTTTACCTTGAGAGCCGCTTTTGCGGCTCTTCTTTTTGCGCTGCCTTAGACCTTTCCACGAAACTGTGGAGATTAACCTTTTCTTAAGAAACGGCTTGCGCATCTAGGTTAAAGATACCATCTTGAAATCACGAAGACCGGCTTGGGAAACTTTTTCCGGGAACCCGGCGTTACCTGATAGTAGATGCGTGCAACAGGGATTCTTTAGATGTCGGAACTTGGATTGAACACAATCAGTTTTGCTGGCCGCGCTGCCGCATCCTCGCAGTTCAAGACGCTGTATGCAGAGGGCATGTCGCTGGTCGAAGAAACCGCATCCTATCTCGACGGCCAGGGCCGCGCAGCCTCCAAGGTGCTGCCGCGCATGGCCTCGGTCCTTTATGCGGCTGAATCAATGCGCCTCACGACCCGCCTGATGCAGATGGCTTCCTGGTTGCTGCTGCAGCGCGCCGTCAACAATGGCGAAATGTCCCGCGATCAGGTCCTGGCCGAGAAAAACAAGGTCCGGCTCGATGGCTTCAACGTCGATCGCAATGCTCCGGGCTGGGGCGACCTGCCGGAATCCTTCCGCGATCTCGTGGAGCGCTCGCTTCGCCTGCAGAACCGCATCGCCCTGCTCGACCGTGAAATCTACCGCCCGGCAGAAGCTGCGATCGTTCCCGATAATCAGAACAGCGTCCAGGCCCAGCTTTCCCTGCTGCAGACGGCCTTCGGCAACAACTGATCTGACATCATAGAATTCACGAAACCGGCTGCGGCGACGCGGCCGGTTTTTTATTTGCTCGCCGGCAAGACCCCAAAACAAAAAGCCCGGCACAAGGCCGGGCTTTTGAATAATCCGCAAAGCGGAAGCGAATTAGAGGCCGAGGCCGCCGAAACGCTTGTTGAACTTCGAAACACGGCCGCCGCGGTCCATGAGCTGCTGGTTGCCGCCAGTCCAGGCCGGGTGCGACTTGGAGTCGATTTCGAGGTTCATGACAGCGCCTTCCGAACCCCAGGTCGAGCGGGTTTCGTACTCGGTGCCATCGGTCATGACTACCTTGATGGTATGGTAGTCGGGATGGATGCCTTCCTTCATGACAATCTTCCTGCGATGCCGAGGTCCAATTTGCCGCAGACAGTTGCGGCGGAAGAACCGATTGAATAAATGAAGCCGCAGTCGTGAAGGCTACGGCTTCCCATTAGGATGCGGTGCCTATACATGAAGGGCGCCGGGATAACAAGGGCCAAGGAGCCGCAATACGCGGTCTTTGAGGGCGATCGGAGACAATTTGGCAGAGCAGGCAGAACTTGGGGAGAAGAGGTCGCGTTCGCTGAAGCCGCTCGGCAGGTTGACACCTTATGTGGCACGCTACCGTGGCATGGTGGCCGGTGCCCTGATTGCGCTGGCGCTGGCGGCCGTGACTTCGCTTGCCATACCGCTCGCCGTGCGCCGCATGATCGACCACGGCTTCACGCAGGCCGACGGCACCTTCATCAACAGCTATTTCGCCATGATGATGATCATGGCCATCGTGCTCGCGATTGCCAGCGCTCTGCGCTACTATTTCGTCATCACCATCGGGGAGCGCATTGTTTCGGATCTGCGCCGCGATGTCTTCTCGCATGTCACGCGGCTCTCGCCCTCTTTCTTCGATGTCAACCAGTCGGGCGAGATCGTCTCGCGGCTGACGGCCGATACCACGCAGATCAAATCCGCCGTCGGCGCCACCGCTTCCGTGGCGCTTCGCAACTTGATCCTCTGTATCGGCGCGCTCGGCATGATGATCGTCACCTCACCAAAGCTTTCCAGCCTCGTCATCGTCGCGATCCCCGTCATCGTCTTTCCGCTCGTTGCCGGCGGCCGTTCGGTGCGCAAGCGCTCCCGAGCGGCACAGGATACGCTGGCAGAAGCTTCCGCCTTCGCCAATGAGACGATCGCCGCAACCCGCACCGTCCAGGCCTTCAACGCCGAAACGATTGCAGCGGACCGCTACGGCTCGGCTGTGGAATCCGCCTATCAGGCCGCACGTTCCGCCGTTTCCTCCCGCGCCCTGCTGACGGGCATCGCCATCACCCTCATTTTCGGCAGCGTGGTAGCCGTTCTCTGGTTTGGCGCCCACAGCGTCCTCGCCGGTACACTTTCGGCCGGCACGCTCGGCCAGTTCCTGCTCTATGCGGTCATCGCAGCCGGCTCGCTCGGTGCACTGTCGGAAGTCTGGGGCGAGCTTTCGCAGGCAGCCGGTGCCGCTGACCGCCTGACCGAGCTTCTCGATGAAGTCTCGCCGATCGCCGCCCCCGCAAACCCGCAGCCACTCCCCTCGCCCGCCCAGGGCCGCGTGGAATTCAACGGCGTGCATTTCGCCTATCCATCCCGTCCCGACAAGTCAGCGCTGCATGGGCTGGATTTCACAGTCCTGCCGGGCGAAACCGTTGCGATCGTCGGCCCATCCGGTGCCGGCAAGAGCACCGTCTTTTCGCTCTTGCTGCGATTCTACGATCCGCAACAGGGCAGCGTGAAGATCGATGGCGTCGACGCCCGCCAGGCCGATCCGGACGCCTTGCGCCAGCGCATCGCCATCGTGCCACAGGATGTGACCATCTTCGCCTCCTCGATCCACGATAACATCGCTTTTGGCGTTCAGGGCGCGACGCGCGAGCAGGTCCGCGCAGCGGCAATCGCCGCGCAGGCCGATGAATTCATCAACCGGCTGGAAAAGTCTTATGAGACGCAGGTCGGCGAACGCGGTGTCACACTGTCCGGCGGCCAGCGCCAGCGCATCGCCATTGCTCGCGCGATCCTGAAAAATGCACCGATCCTTCTGCTGGACGAGGCGACTTCGGCGCTTGATGCAGAGAGCGAAACGCTTGTGCAGAGAGCGCTTGACGGGCTCATGCATGGCCGCACCACTGTTGTCATCGCCCACCGTCTCGCCACTGTTCTCAAGGCCGACCGCATTCTCGTCATGGATCAGGGACGTGTCGTAGAGGAGGGCACGCATCAGAGCTTGATCCGAAACGGCGGCATCTATGCGAAACTCGCCCGCCTGCAATTCGATGCGGCCAACGAGGATGTGCTGGCAGCCGCCAAATAGCTGCCTCATACCCCCATCGCGACTAAAGTCTGATCGCGACAGCCTTCCCACTCGGTTGCCTTTGCTGGAACCTGCCCTAACCTTCCCATGCCCAAGGTAGGGGTCTTTGCTGTTGAAATCGGTGGGAGGAGATTCGAATGGCGCTTTCCGATATTGTCAGTCGCATAAGTGTGGCACTTGGCCTTGGCCTGATCGCAGCCGCGACTGGTACGGCCGCATCAGCCCAGACTTTTCCCGATCGTTCCATAACCATGGTCGTGCCCTTCGCCGCAGGAGGCTCGACTGATGTCGTCGCGCGTATCGTCGCTCAGAAAATGTCCGAAGATCTCGGCCAGCAGGTCATCGTGCAGAATGTTGCGGGAGCCGGCGGCAATCTCGGCGCTGATAACGTCGCGCGCGCCGCGCCGGATGGCTATACGATCCTGATGGGTACTGTCGCGACCCACGCCCTCAATCCGCTGATCCTGAAATCGACGCCCTATGATGCCGAGAAGGATTTCGCGCCGGTTTCATTGCTCGTGGTTGTTCCCAATGTCCTGGTGGTCAATCCGGAGCTGCCCGCAAAGAATGTGCAGGAGCTGATTGCGCTCCTGAAAGCCGATCCGGACAAATACAGTTACGCTTCATCCGGTAACGGCACGCCGCTGCATCTTTCCGGCGAACTTTTTAAAAGCATGGCGGGCGTCGACATGCAGCATATCCCCTACAAGGGCGCCGGGCCTGCATTGAACGACGTCATCGGCAATCAGGTACCGATCATGTTCGACAACCTGCCCTCGTCGTCGAGCCACATCAAGGCCGGTACGCTCCGGGCACTCGCCGTCACGACCGCCGAACGCGCGCCATCCTTCCCTGATATCCCGACTATCGCGGAATCCGGCATTCCAGGATACGAGACCTATACGTGGAACGCACTCTTTGCGCCGGCCAACACACCGGCCGATGTGATTACTCGCCTCAACGCCTCCGCCAACAAGGCGCTGACCGATCCGGCCGTCGCCGGGCGGATGAAGGAATTTAGTGCAACCATCGTCGGCTCTACACCGGAGGAACTCGGCGCCCATGTGAAGGCCGAGCTTGCGAAATGGAAACCGGTCGTAGACGGCGCCCATATCCAGATGGAATGATCTTCGCGAAAGGGACAGCATGCGGCCAGCCCTTCTCTCGCGCCCGATCCAACCGGCGGCAATTGGACGCCATACAATGGAATTCTAATTAAGGTGGTGGAAAAGCTCACAATTCTGGGCTAGCCTTCTGAAAGCTGATGCACGATTTCAGCTTACCAGGAGGGATCCATGTACAGATTTGAAGTTTACAAGGATAAGGCCGGTGAATTCCGCTTCCGCTTCAAGGCGTCGAACGGCGAGACCATGTTCTCGTCCGAAGGCTACAAGGCGAAAGCATCCGCGGTGAACGCCATCGAATCCATCAAGAAGAATTCGCCCGGCGCGGAAGTGGTGGATCAGACAAAGGCGGACGCTTGACCGGAAGCGGAGGCGGCATCAGTCGCCTCCAGCACTTCCCGCTCAGCGCATTTCTCGCGCCCTTTTCGGTGTGATCGATTTTTTTCGGCTGCAATGTCGAAATGAAGACGACTGAGACCTCATTGTTTCGGAACGGCTCGAAGCCGCGCCACCGAAGCATTGCAGCTTGGGCAAATTCGGCCTTACATGCTGCTTGCCCGGTCAAACCCATCAGAGGATCAGGAGTTTCCGATGCAATACGCACTTATCATCCGTGAATCTGCAGAAGACTTTGTCCGCCGCAACGACCCCGCCTATCGCGATGGCTGGACGGCCTACACCAAGGCCCTGGTGCAGGCAGGGATCTTGACCGCCGGCGCCGGCCTGACCCCGCCTGAGACCGGCACGATCGTACGTCGGAAAGGCGAGGACCATGATGTACAGGATGGTCCCTATCCGGAAGGCAAGGAACAGCTTGGCGGCTTCTACGTGATCGAGGTACCAGATCTCGATGCCGCGCTCGAATGGGCCACGCGCGTGCCCGTCTCCGAATGGGGTTCGGTGGAAGTACGGCCGCGGCTGCAATTCGCGTGAGGCCGTTGTGACATCAGATGCGGGCCGTGTCGCCGAAAGGGTGGCACGGCAATCCTATGGCAAGCTCATCGCCTTTCTTGCCGCTCGCTCCCGCGATGTTCCGGCAGCGGAGGATGCCTTGTCTGATGCGCTGGCGGCTGCGTTGCGGGTCTGGCCCGAGCGCGGTATTCCCGACAATCCCGAGGGCTGGCTGCTCACCGCAGCCCGCCGCAACCTCATTCAGGCTGCCCGTCACCGAACCGTGCACGATAATGCCAGTGAAACGATTGCGCTGGCCATCGAGGAAGCTGAGGAGCGTTTGAACGATGCACGAAACGCAGACTTTTCCGATGAGCGGCTGAAGCTGCTTTTTGCCTGTACACATCCAGCAATCGATCGGTCCGTTCACACGCCGCTAATGCTTCAGACGGTGCTCGGCATTGACGCGAAGACAATCGCACAAGCCTTCGTAATCTCGCCGGATGCCATGAGCCAGCGCCTGGTGCGGGCCAAGATCAAGATCCGCGACGCCGGCATTCCGTTCGCCATCCCTGAGCGGCAGATCCTGACCGATCGGCTGGCGGGCGTACTCTCGGCAATCTATGCCGCCTATGGGCTCGGCTGGGATGGGCTCGATGGCGAGGAAGACAATCGCACCGGCTTAACCGGCGAGGCGATCTGGCTTGGCCGCGCTCTCATGACGATGCTGCCTGAGCAGCCGGAGGTTATCGGGCTCCTCTCATTGATGCTTTATTGCGAGGCGAGAAGGCGCGCACGGCGTGATGCCGATGGCACCTACATACCGCTTGAGGAGCAGGATACCGGTCTCTGGAACGAAATCATGCTGGCGGAAGCCGATACTTTGCTGCGCAAGGCGGGCACCCTCGACCGTTTCGGTCCGTTCCAGTGCCAGGCGGCGATCCAGTCCGTCCACGCCACGCGTCGCCGGACGGGCACGACGGATTGGAAGGCGCTCATTACCCTCTACCGGGCGCTCATCGAGATGAAACCGACACTGGGCTCAAAGGTCAGTCATGCCGCCGTCATCGGCAGGGTCGATGGCGCGGCTCCGGCCATCGCCCTGTTGGACGGGCTGGAACGACGGGGCGTCGCCAGCTACCAGCCTTACTGGGCCGTGCGGGGACATCTGTTGGCAGACCTCGGTGAAAGCGACGCCGCGGCGGAAGCCTACAGGATGGCGATCGGCCTCACCGACAGTCCCGCCGTCCGCACCTTCCTCGCTGGCAAGCTTCAGGCCGTTATTTCTCGGTCAGCTTGAGCTCTATACGACGGTTGGTGGCACGCGCCTCCGGCGTATCGCCCGGTGCGATCGGCTGGAATTCGCCAAAACCTGCCGCAACTAGCCGGTCTGCGGGCACACCCTGGGCGATCAGGAACTTCACGACCGAAATCGCGCGGGCGGATGAAAGCTCCCAGTTGTCCCGGTAACGACCTGAGCCTGAGAGCGCGACATTGTCCGTATGGCCATCGACGCGCAGCACCCAGTTGATTTCAGGCGGAATTTCCTTGGCGAGGTCAAGCAGCGCGGCAGCAAGCTTTGCCATTTCCGTCTGGCCATCCGGATTGAGGTCGGCGCCGCCGGATGGAAACAGGACTTCAGATTGGAAGACGAAACGGTCTCCGACGACACGGATGTTCTCGCGATCCGACAGGATTTCGCGCAGACGTCCGAAGAAGTCCGACCGGTAGCGGTTGAGTTCCTGCACGCGCGCAGCCAGCGCCACGTTCAGGCGGCGTCCGAGATCGGCGATCTTTGTCTGCGACGTCTGATCCTTCTCCTCGGAAGCCTGCAGTGCAGCCTCGACAGCTGCGATCTGGCTGCGCAATGCCGCAATCTGCTGGTTGAGGAGCTCGACCTGACTGAGGGCACGGTCGCTCACCTGCTTCTGCTCATCAAGCTGCTGCGTCAGCGTTCCAATCTGCTGCTTTGCCGCATCCTGCCCGCCAGCACCAGCGCTGAGTAACGCCTGTAACCGCGTTCGCTCGCCCTCGGCACTCGCAAGCGACGCCTGCAGATTGGCGACGGAATCCTGAAGGTCCTGATTGCTGCCCTTCTCCAGCGCCAGCAACTGCGTGAGCTCGTTGATCTGGCCGTTCAGACGCGTCAGCACTTCGTCCCGACCGCTGATTTCGCGACTGAGAATGAACTGGCCGACAACGAACACTGTGAGAATGAACATGATGGCAATGAGCAGCGTCGACAGCGCATCGACGAAGCCCGGCCAGTAGTCCACCGCGCGTTGGTGGCGACGGTTGCGGCCAAGAGGCATGGCTTACTTGCCCTCGCTCTTTTCGACCTGGCCGGATCGTTCCCGCGCTCTGTCGCTGCCGCGGTCATGCACGCCAATGCGCTCGGCCAGCCGGTCGAGCGTACGCCGCATCGCCTTCGCTTCGTCCTGCTGCACTTCGATCCAGTCGCGCAGCATCTGCTGCTCGTTGCGCATATTCTTGACGAGGCCCTGGATGCCTTCGGCAAGGCTTGCCATGGCGGCAACCGACCGTTGGCTCGTGGGGCCACCGTCTTCGGCAACCTTGCGCAGATATTCCGAGAGCGCCTTCATATCTTCCGACGAGCCGCCGGAGACGCCATCGAGCGCCGGCACCGGAATATCCGAGCCGACATCGGTAACAGAGGAGAGCCAGTTCTCCAGCTCCGTATAGAAACGGTTCTGTGCACGCCCGGCCTGCAGATCGAGGAAACCGAGGATCAGCGAACCCGAAAGACCGAGCAGCGAGGACGAGAAGGCCTGGCCCATGCCGGACAGTGGTGTCGCGAGCCCCTCCTTAAGCGTCGAGAGTACATCGCCCGTGCCGTTCGAACCGGCATCGAGAGACTGGATGACCGAGCTGATCGAGCCGATCGTGCCGATAAGACCCCAGAAGGTACCGAGCAGGCCGAGGAAGACGAGCAGGCCGATCAGATAGCGCGAAACGTCGCGCGATTCGTCGAGACGGTTGGCAATGGAATCCAGAATGGAGCGCAACGCCGTGGTCGACAATGCAACACCCGACTTGCGGTTGCCGATCAGCGCCCTCATCGGCGCGAGCAGCCGCGGATTGCGGTTCACCTTCTCCACGCTGCCTGCGGCGCGGAAGGAATTGAACCAGCGCACTTCCGGACGAAGCGACAGCACGTGATTAAAAACGAGAATGATTCCAACGGCAAGAACGCCGAGGATGAGGCCGTTGAGGCCCGGATTGTGCATGAAGGCGGTTTGGGTCTGGCGGAACAGGATCGCTGCTATGAAGCCGACGATGATAAGGAACAACACCATCGTCCAGAAGAACGACATGGGACTCGAGAGTTTGTAGGCGTAGCCACCGGCCGTCTTCTCAGTGGAGCCGAACTCGGCCGCATTCACATTTTCCATAGGTTCCTCGGCCTCCGGATTCATTGCAGCCGGAGACTAGATCAACATTGTGCCGAATTGAAGTATGCACCGCGGAAAAGCGGGACTTTACAACAGCCTGTTTCCGATACCCGTCAGCGGGTCGGAACCGGTCGCTTGACGACTTCCATCAGCGCCTTCTGGATATGCTCGTTGCCGGCGATGATCGAGCCGGTCTCCAGGATCGACGCGCCGCCATCCCAGTCGGTCGCAAAACCGCCGGCTTCGCGGATGAGCAGAATGCCGGCTGCCATGTCCCAGGGCGACAGTGCCGTTTCCCAGAAGCCGTCGAAACGGCCGGCGGCCACATAGGCAAGATCGAGCGAGACTGCACCCATGCGGCGAATGCCAGCGACTTCGCCCATGACGTGGCGGAGTTCGATCAGGAACTTTCCGTGATTGCCCCGGCCGAGATGCGGCACACCGCAACCGATAACGCTGTCGGAAAGCACGCGGCGCGAGGCGACGCGCAGGCGGCGGTCATTGAGGAACGCGCCACCGCCACGCTCGGCCGTGTAGAGCTCGTCCGTCGCCGGATTGAAGACCACGCCTGCGACGATCTCGTTGTTGCGCTCGAGCGCGATGGAAACGGCAAAGGCCGGGATACCATGCAGGAAGTTGGTCGTGCCGTCGAGCGGATCGACGATCCAGCGGTGCGCACCGTCGGTACCCTTGATCTCTTCGCTCTCCTCGCCAAGGAAGCCATAGGTCGGACGAGCCTTGAGAAGCTCCTCCTTGACGATCTTCTCTGCCTTGCGGTCGGCATTCGAAACGAAGTCGCCCGGTCCCTTCACCGATACCTGCAGGTTCTGCACTTCCCCGAAATCACGCCCCAGCGACTTGCCTGCCTTGATGGCAGCCTGAACCATGACATTGAGAAGAGCTGAACGGGCCATGTGGGCATTTTCCTTGGATAATACGGGACGCGCTGTCAGGGGCGGGATATGTCCCTGAACGCCGAAAGCGACAGCGCTGCATAGATTGGCGGCCTCAAGACCACAAAATCAGGAAAATTTCAAGGGGAATGCCGCATGGCGGGGTTGCAACACTAAAGGATAGTTCCCAAATTATTCTGGACAGATCAGTCTGGAAAGATTATTGAGGCGTCATGGCAAGGCATAAGGAATTCGATCGCGACACAGCGCTCAAGGCGGCCATCACCGTGTTCACCGAACACGGCTACGAGGGCACCTCGACGGATGCGTTGCTGTCGGCCATGAAGATCAGCCGGCAAAGCATGTACGATACTTTCGGCGACAAGCGCAGCCTCTATCTGGCAGCGCTCGACCGCTACAATACCGATAGCGTCTCTCAACTCGTGGCCGACCTGCGCCGAGATACGACACCATTGGAAGCCTTGGAGGAGACGCTCATCGCCTTTGCCTCCCGCCCCGAGACCGAAGCCGGCCGTGGCTGCCTCGGCGTCAGCGCCGTATGCGAGTTCGGACGGGCGGACAGTGAAATCTCCGATCTGACCGACCAGGCATCCCGCCGGCTTTCATCCGCCGTGAAGACGATCCTTGAGGAAGGAAAGAAACGGGGCGAGGTCGCAGATGAAGTCGATACCACCGATGCCGTGCAGTTCCTTGGCTCGACCCTCTCAGGCATGAAGGTCAGCGCCCGCAACGGTGCCTCCCCTGAAGCGCTCCGCGGCATAGCCCGTCTCGCCATTCGAAGCCTCCGCTAAAAACCGGAAGTCCAAATTCGATTCCCCATGCTCAATTCTAGACTAAGCAATCCAGAAAGAAAGGAACTACAATGTCCCAACCACTTGCCGGCAAGATCGCCCTCGTAACCGGTGGCTCGCGTGGAATCGGTGCCGCAATCGTCCGCCGTCTCAGCAGCGACGGCGCGACCGTTGCCTTCACCTATTCCGCCTCCGACGATAAGGCGAAGGCCATCGTTGCCGAAATCGAGGCGAAAGGCGCGAAAGCACTGGCCATCAAGGCTGACAGCGCCGATCCGAAAGCCGTCCAGAACGCGGTCGATCAGACCGTCTCGGCATTCGGCGGCATCGATATTCTCGTCAATAGCGCCGGAATTCTCATGCTGAATTCAGTAGAGAATTTTCCCCTCGAAGACTTCGACCGCATGTTCGCAGTTAATGTCCGCGCCGTCTTCGCGGGCACGCAGGCAGCCGTGCGCCACATGAAAGCGGGCGGACGCGTTATCACCATCGGCAGCATTGTCGCCGACCGCAGCGGTTTTCCGACCTCGTCGGTCTATGCCATGACCAAGGGGGCGGTAGCTGCCATGACACGTGGCCTTGCCCGCGATCTCGGCCCGCGCGGTATTACCGTGAACAATATCCAGCCAGGCCCGACGGCGACGGACATGAACTCGGACGAGACGGGCCATGAGCGACTAAAGCAGTTGATGGCGCTCGGCCGTATCGGCGAGGATAAGGAAATCGCTAGCTTCGCCGCCTATCTCGCGAGCCCGGAAGCGTCCTTCATCACCGGCGCCAGCCTGACGATCGATGGCGGATATCTCGCCTGATTCCGCAAAAGCGGCGGCGCGATGCGCCGCCGCTCCAGCATTCAGTTCGGAACTCAAGACTTCTGCTGTGTGATCAGCACTTCGCGCGCGATCTGGTCGAGCGGCAGGATGCGGTCGACGCCACCCTTGGCGATCGCTTCCTTCGGCATACCGAAGACGACCGAACTCGCCTCGTCCTGGGCAACGGTGTAGGCGCCGGCCTGATGCATTTCCAGCATGCCGCGCGCACCATCGTCCCCCATTCCCGTCATGATGATGCCCATCGCGTTCGACCCCGCAGAACGGGCAGCGGAACGGAAGAGCACATCAACGGACGGACGGTGGCGGGAAACCAGCGGGCCGGGCTTGACGGATACGTAATAGCGCGCGCCCTGCCGCTCCAGCAGCATGTGCTTGTCGCCCGGCGCAATCAGCACGTGACCGCGCAACACCGGATCGCCATCGACTGCCTCCTTGACCTCGACTTCACAGAGACCGTTGAGACGTTTGGCGAATGCTGCGGTGAACTTCTCCGGCATGTGCTGGACGATGACCATGCCTGGCGCATTGGCCGGCAGCGCTTCCAGAAATTCGCGCAGGGCTTCCGTTCCGCCAGTGGAAGCACCGACGCAGACGACCATTTCAGTTGTCTTCGCCATTGCCCGACCGCTTGGCGGCGGCAGCATCGCATCGGCCGTCAGCTTCTTGGCCGGGCCTTCCGCCGAGGCCGAGCGGACGCTTCCCGCAGCACGGCGCGTATTGGCAAGCCGCGCATGCGACGCGCTCTTGACCACTTCGCGGATGCGCATGGCATCGTCCGCCAGGCTATCCGCCGCTCCGATCTTCGATTTCAGGATGATATCGACGGCACCCGCCTCAAGCGCCTGCAGCAGAGTTTCCGAACCCGCTTCCGTCAGCGAGGAGCACATGACGACCGGAATCGGTCGTTGCGACATGAGCTTTCGCAGGAAGGTGATGCCATCCATGCGCGGCATCTCGACATCGAGGGTGATGACATCAGGGATCTCTTCCTGGATCTTGCGCGCCGCCATGAATGGATCGGAGGCGACGGCCATGACTTCGATCTCCGGGTCTTCTTCCAGAACCCGTGTCAGCGTCTGCCTGACGCTGGCGGAATCGTCGATGATGAGGACGCGGACTTTTTTGGCCATAGGACCCTCTCAGATGCGCTGGAACACCGTGTTCGAAACCTGCTTCAGGGGAAGGTCGAAGCCGGTGATCGATTCCGAGTGACCGATAAACATGTAACCGCCTTTCGCCAGGCAGCCGCAGAGACGGGTGAGCACACCGGCCTGCGTCTGCTTGTCGAAGTAGATCAGCACGTTGCGGCAAAAGATCAGGTGCATCATGTCACCGACGGGATATTTCTCATCCATCAGGTTCATGCGGGCGAAGCCGACACGGCTGCGCAGCTTCGGCGAGATACGAACTTCACGGCGGCCCTGCTGCTTGGCAACCATAACATATTTCTTCTGCAGGTCGCGCGGCACCGGGGCGACCAGATCTTCGGCATAAATACCCCGGCGCGCGGTCTGCAGGACATCGGTGGAGAGATCCGTCGCCAGCACATTGTAGGACACATCGCTGCGGCCCTCGGCGAATTCGGCCAGCACCATTGCCATCGTGTAGGGTTCGGCACCGGTCGAGCACGCAGAACTCCATGTGCGGATAGTCCGCAGGCCGCTGTCGGCAAGCGTCGGCAGGGCGACGGTCTGCATATACTCGAAATGCTTGGCTTCCCGGAAGAAGTCGGTCTTGTTGGTCGTCACGACATCGATCAGGTAGATGGTCTCCTGATCAAGACCACCCTCGTTGAACAGGAAATCGCAATAATCGTCGAAGCTCGCATGCCGCGTGGCGCGCAGGCGCCGGCGCAGCCGGCCCTCCAGCATCGTCAGCTTCGTCGGCGGCATCTTGATGCCGCTATAGTCGTAGATGAACCGCGCCAGCTTGTCGAAATTACGCTTGCTGATCCTGTCGCCCGGCAACTGGGCTTCTACCGCTGCCATACTCATAACACGCAACACTCCGGGTAGTCTTGAAGGCCTCAGGCGGCCGATTGCAGGACAGAGGCGTCCTCGCGCGACAGAAGCCGGGCAAGGTCGACGATGACAACGAAGCCGTTCTCACGACGCACCACGCCTGCAATGTAATCCGATCGCCAGCGTACGCCGATATCGGGCGCGGCTTCGATCTGGTCGCGGCGGAACGGCGTCACTTCGAAAACGCGGTCGGCAACGAGGCCGAGCGTCAGAAGGCGATTTTCCATGGGAACGTCGAGAACCAGCACACGCGTATGCGGCGTGGGCACCGTCTTCGACATGCCGAGCTTCAGGCGCAGGTCGATCGTCGGGACGCCCTGTCCGCGCACATCGCGCAGACCGAGCAGATAGTCGGGACCGTTCGGAATCTTGAACGCTTCGGCGTAGTCGAGGATTTCGCGCACCACCTCCACCGGAACGGCGAAGATCTCCTCGCCGAGGCTGAAGGTCACGAATTGAGCTTCCAGAGATGTTGTCGCCATGATCAACCGCTTTCCTTGGATTCGGGCGGCCCCATTATCGGGGACGCCTGTTAATATATTGGAAGGACCTGATACTCAGGCGCTTTCCTTGAACTCGGCATCGCCCTCGTCGGGACCACCCATCGACATATCCAGGGCAAAGCCCTTGGCGCGTGCCTGCTGGGCAGAAACCGTGTTGGCGGGCGCGGCCTTCTTGGCGACCGGCTTGCGGGCTGCAGTTGGAGCCGGCGTGCGAACCGTGACCTTGGCAGCAGGAGCGTGCGACAGGCGGTTGCCGGCCATGTCGACCTTGAAGAAGGCGATCGAGGCCTGCAGTTCCTCAGCCTGGGTCGCCAGTTCTTCCGACGTTGCCGACATCTCTTCGGAGGCGCCGGCATTCTGCTGGGTCACCTTGTCGAGCTGCTGGATTGCTTCGTTGATCTGGGCTGCGCCAATATCCTGCTCGCGGCAGGCTGCACTGATCTCGGAGACCAGTTCGGCCGTCTTGCGGATGTCCGGAACCAGGCGGCCGAGCATGTCGCCGGCCTCCTGCGCGGACTTGACCGTATCGCCGGACATCGCACTGATTTCAGCGGCGGCCGACTGGCTGCGTTCGGCAAGCTTGCGCACTTCCGAAGCGACGACCGCAAAACCCTTGCCATGTTCGCCGGCACGCGCGGCTTCGACCGCAGCGTTTAGAGCAAGCAGGTCGGTCTGACGGGCAATTTCCTGAACGATGCCAATCTTCTCGGCAATCGTGCGCATGGCCGCAACAGCGCGGTTGACCGCTTCACCCGACAGTTCAGCATCCTTGGCCGACTGGCGGGCGATCTTCTCCGTCTGGGCAGCGTTATCGGCATTCTGCTTGATGTTGGAGGCCATCTCCTCCATCGAAGCGGAAGCCTCTTCAGCCGAAGCCGCCTGTTCGGTCGCACCCTGCGACACCTGTTCGGAGCTCGCCGAAAGCTCCTGGCTGCCGGACGAGACGTTTTCGGCCGCAGCAATCGCGTCGGCAACAACACCGCGCAGACGTTCGACCATCTGCTCCAGAGCAATGCCCAGCGTATCCTTCTCCGACAGGGGCTTCGGAGAAACCGTAAGGTCGCCGTTCGAGATCTGGTTGGCAATCTGCGCCGTGTTACGCAGGTTGCCGGTCATCCTCGACATGGAATTGACCAGGTCGCGAATTTCGTCGTTGCTCTTGTGATCGATATTCTGTTCGAGGTCACCAATGCTGACGGCATCTGCAAGCTGAACGGCGCGTTTCAGGCCGCGCGAGATGTTGAGCAGGATCCAGATCGCAGCGGCCGAGGATACGACGATCAGGCCGATCGTCATCAAGATGAGCATGTTGCGTGACTGCGCATATTGTTCGTTGGTGGCCGCGTCGGTCTCGCCGACATTGCCCGTCACCGTATCGTTCAGCTTCGAGAGGATGGCGAGAAGCTGGTTCGTAACCTGCTGGCCTTCGCCCATCGAAATAGCGCCGGCCTGCGTGTTGGTTTCATTGGTATTCTGCCTGGCGAGATCGGCAACACGGTCCTGCAGGGACGTCCATTTACCGTAGAGATCGCCGAATTCGCTCATGCTGTTGCGGATATCCGGATCAGGCGATGCAGCAAGACGCGCCTGCAGTGTCTTGATCTGATCGCGGCTCTGCGAGATTTCGTCGACATAGCCGGTGATCTTCGTCGGATCCGTGTTGATGATCGCGTCCTTTTCGGAACGGATCGAGCGCATCACCGCATCGGAGAGATCACCGGAGTCACGCAGGTTGGCGACCGGGCCGGCAACCATGACCGAGATGTCGTCATTGAGCGACGAGAGATTGTAGATCGAAAGACCGGCCATTGCGCAGGTCAGGAGAACGATAAAACCGAACACCAGGCTCAGTTTGAGTTTGATCGTGAAGCGCATTCCAAGACCCCTTCAGGACTGCTGCGGATATCCCGCGAAATGACACATTGTGCCGCCGTAAAAACGCTTCATGCGTTGCCGGCTGGGCCGGTGTGTCCCGACGCGTCCATGCGCCGGCCATAACGGGGCCGCTGTTGCTGCGGCCCCGACGTCTGTCCGCGGGGAAGCGCCTAAGCACTTTCCCGGAAATCATCGTCAGTCGTGTCCGGTCCGCCCATGGACATATCGAGAGCAAAGCCTTTGGCGCGGGCCTGCTGAGCAACAACGCCGTTGGCGGAAGCTGCCTTACGGGCTGCAGACGCAGCCGGGCTGCGCGTAGTCACCTTGGCGGCCGGTGCGCGGCCCTGGCGGCCACTCGCCGCCATTGCCTTGCCACCTGCCGTATCCACCTTGAAGAAGGCGATGGAGGTCTGCAGTTCCTCGGCCTGGGCGGCGAGCTCTTCCGACGTCGCAGACATCTGCTCGGAAGCGCCGGCATTCTGCTGGGTTACCTTGTCGAGCTGCTGGATCGCCTCGTTGATCTGCGACGCACCGACATCCTGCTCGCGGCATGCCGAACTGATCTCCGCCACGAGTTCCGCCGTCTTCCTGATATCAGGCACCAGGCGGCCGAGCATATCGCCAGCCTCCTGGGCGGCCGTGACGGTATCGCTCGACATGGCGCTGATTTCCGCTGCCGCCGACTGGCTGCGTTCGGCAAGCTTTCGAACTTCGGAAGCGACGACCGCAAAGCCCTTGCCATGTTCGCCGGCACGGGCGGCCTCGACTGCAGCATTGAGGGCGAGAAGATCGGTCTGGCGAGCGATTTCCTGAACGATGCTGATCTTCTGGGCGATCGTGCGCATGGCCTCGACGGCGCGGGAAACGGCGCTCCCGCTCATCTCGGCATCCTTGGCGGATTGCCGCGCGATCTTTTCCGTCTGGGCGGCATTGTCGGCGTTCTGTTTGATGTTGGCGGCCATCTCCTCCATTGAGGAGGAGGCTTCCTCGGCCGCAGAGGCCTGCTCGGTGGCGCCCTGCGACACCTGCTCCGAACTCGCCGAAAGCTCCTGGCTGCCGGCTGAAACATTCTCGGCGGCCGCAATTGCATCAGCAACGACGTCGCGCAGGCGCTCCACCATCTGTTCCAGCGCGGTGCCGAGCGTATCCTTGGCCGAGAGTGCCTTCGGAGAGACTGTCAGGTCGCCCCCGGCAATCTGCGTGGCAATTTCGGCTGTGGCGCGAAGGTTGGCGACCATGCTTTGCATCGCGATGCCAAGCGTATCCTTGGCTGAAAGTGGCTTGACCTCGACCGAGAGATCGCCTTCTGCGATCTGGTTGGCAATATCGGCGGTGGCGCGCAGGTTGTTCACCATGCCGAGCATGGCAATGCCGAGCGTATCCTTGTCGGAGAGCGGTTTCGGCGTAACGCTGAGGTCACCATTCGAGATCTCGTTTGCGATGCCCGCGGTATTGCGCAGATTATCCGTCATGACGTTGATCGTGTTCACCAGATCCTTGATCTCGTCATTGCTCTTGATCTCGACCTTCTGGTTCAGATCACCAATGGCGACGGCGTTGGCGACATTCATGATCTTGCGCAGACCGCTGCTGATGCCGAGCGCGATCCACAGCGCGGCAGCGAAAGCGATGACGGAAGCGCCGATGGCAATGCCGATCAGCAGGTTTCTGGTGTTGCCATAGAGGGTTTCCGTATCGTCGTCGGCCTGGGTCATCGCCTTCTGCTGATGCGTGACAAGCGCCGTGAAGACGTCTTCCAGCTCCGTGACGATGGCGCGAACCTCACCACCGGAATAAGCCGTGGCCCCTGCCCTGTCACCGCTTTCGTGGATCAAGGCGACTTTGTTGGAACCATCAACGAAACGTTTGCTCAGCTCGATCAGCCTGTCCCATGTCGGCTTGCTATCAGCCGTTGCGATCTGCTGGCCGCCTGTCGCGAATGCGAGCATTTCATCCATGCTTCTTGCCGAGTTTTCGTAGTGTTTCTTGGCCGTTTCAGGATCCATTTCCAGAAGGGCGTTCTTCTGCCACCTGATGGCATCGAGCTCGGCAGCTTTGGCTTCCAGAGCCAACTCCAGGCTTTTTGAAGGGCCTGCGATCAGGTTGCCAACGGCATCGTTCAGCGAACTGAGGCTGATAATTCCAAAGACTGCACTACCCATTAGCAGCAGTATGACGAAGCCGAATGCGGCCGCGAGCTTGAGCTTGATCGTGATGCGCATCGCAATACCCCTATTTGAAAGCGACGGAATAAGTGTGGACCGGTGGTTTCCTTGGCGCGGCATCGCGCAGCAAAAACATTCCGGCAGGCGAAAACGGTTATCGAAGAAATTGCGATCTTGCCTCCGGCGTTCCTGGGCACCGAAAGCCTGTGTCAGGGGCCGAATGCCGAGCCCCCGACGGCATCAACGTGGCAAAGCGCTCAGGCACTTTCCCTGAACTCTGCATCCCCCTCGTCGGGACCACCCATCGACATGTCGAGGGCAAAGCCCTTGGCGCGTGCCTGCTGGGCAGAAACCGTGTTGGCAGGCGCGGCCTTCTTGGCGACGGGCTTGCGGGCCACAGCCGGAGCCGGCGTGCGAACCGTGACCTTGGCAGCAGGAGCGTGCGACAGGCGGTTGCCGGCCATGTCGACCTTGAAGAAGGCGATCGAGGCCTGCAGTTCCTCAGCCTGGGTCGCCAGTTCTTCCGACGTTGCCGACATCTCTTCGGAGGCACCGGCATTCTGCTGGGTTACCTTGTCGAGCTGCTGGATTGCTTCGTTGATCTGCCCCGCGCCGATATCCTGCTCGCGGCAGGCTGCACTGATCTCGGAGACCAGTTCGGCCGTCTTGCGGATGTCCGGAACCAGGCGGCCGAGCATGTCGCCGGCTTCCTGAGCGGCCTTCACCGTGTCGCTGGACATGGAGGAAATCTCAGCGGCAGCCGACTGGCTGCGCTCGGCAAGCTTGCGCACTTCCGAGGCGACGACCGCAAAACCCTTGCCATGTTCGCCGGCGCGAGCAGCCTCGACGGCGGCGTTTAGAGCAAGCAGGTCGGTTTGACGGGCAATTTCCTGGACGATACCGATTTTCTCGGCAATCGTGCGCATGGCCGCAACGGCGCGGTTGACCGCATCGCCAGAAGTCTCAGCATCCTTGGCGGACTGGCGAGCAATCTTCTCAGTCTGAGCAGCGTTATCGGCGTTCTGTTTGATATTGGCTGCCATCTCTTCCATCGAGGCGGAAGCCTCTTCAGCGGAAGCTGCCTGTTCGGTCGCACCCTGCGAGACCTGTTCGGAACTGGATGATAGTTCCTGGCTGCCCGACGAAACGTTTTCGGCCGCGGCGATAGCGTCGGCGACGACACCGCGCAGACGTTCGACCATCTGTTCGAGCGCAACGCCCAGAACATCCTTGTCGGAAAGCGGCTTCGGGGAAACCGTCAGGTCGCCATTCGAAATCTGACCGGCGATGTGCGCGGTTGCACGCAGATTAGCGATCATATCTTCCATCGCGATACCGAGCGCGTCCTTATCCGAAAGCCGCTTCGCATCGATCGAAAGATCGCCCGCAGCGATGGCATTCGCCACGTCGGCCGTGGAGCGCAGATTGGCGGTCATCACATTCATCGTCGTGACGAGATCCTTGATCTCATCATTGGTGCGCACGTTGATCGTCTGGTTGAGGTCGCCGATGGCAACCGCATTGGCCGCGCTGCGCACTTTGGAAAGACCGGTGATGATGTTGATCGCGATCCAGAGAGCCGCAACGATCGAGAGCACCACGCCGACGCCGGCAATGATCATCAGCGTCGTAAAGGTGCTGCGGAATGCTGCGTCCGCGCTTTCGTCACCTTCGCTGATCGAGGCGCGCGTCAGGCCAGCCAAGGATTCCGTCAGCGCGTCAAGCTTTTCCGAAGCGACATCGCCGTCCGTCTGGTTTACCTCGATTGCGCGGTCGCGCTGGCCATTGAGCGCCAGCTCACGGATGTTATCGTTGAGCTTCGTGTAGTCCAACCAGAAGGCGCTAATCGCTTCCCACTTTTCCTTGAAGCCGTCGCCAGCGCTTTCCTGACCTTCCTTCAGAGCCTGTTCGAATGCTTTGCGCTGCGCTTCCATCTCCGAAACGGCCTGCTGCGTTCTCTGAGGCGTCGTCGCAAGCAGAAGGTCGCTTTCCGCGACATTGAGCGAGTCGAAGGCTCTCGCGAGGTTGGATGCATAGCCGTCCTGGCGAACCGGACCGGTCAGCAGTTCATCTTGCATGGAAGCGACGAGGCTGACGCCACGCATGCCGAAGCCTGCGCAGCAGAGGGTGACGGCAATGAGAAGCCCGAAGGCGATGGCTAACTTTGCCTTGATCGTGAAGCGCATTTGAATACTTCCTTGAAGTAGATCGACAGAGCTGGGGGCATTGCGCGACGTCCGGGCATGGATCGTCATTCTGCCGCTTATGACGGCATGCATGCAGAATATTCGGTTGCGGGAGATACATTGCCGCTCATTCCGCGCGCCCGTCGTCACGGACCCTGCCGGAAATTACGATCGGCTTGCAAAACCGCAGCGCGTCTGACTGCGGAAGGTCCCATCTTGCGGAAGGGAAATCCGATGCTCCGCCTGCCTGTTTAACCTGGCAGGCGGACATCTGCCGATCGATACCGACGCATACACACGTCGGGTCTTCAGTAAGCCGCGGGCAAGAAGTCCGCGGCGATGCTCATATCGGCGAAGCGCTTAAGCGCTTTCGCGGAAATCGTCGTCACCGGCGTCCGGACCGCCCATCGACATATCCAGGGCAAAGCCCTTGGCACGCGCCTGCTGGGACGCAACGGTATTGCCGTGATTATGGCTATGCGTCGCCGGAGCCGGCTTGCGTGGGGTGGCGGCGGCCGGAGCCTTCACCACCTTTGCAGAAGTCTTTGTGGCGGTCTTCCGTACACCAGCGCGGGTCGCGCCTGCCGTATCAACCTTGAAGAAGGCGATCGAAGCCTGCAGTTCCTCGGCCTGAGCAGCAAGCTCTTCGGAGGTTGCCGACATTTCTTCGGAGGCGCCAGCATTCTGCTGGGTCACCTTGTCGAGCTGCTGGATCGCTTCGTTGATCTGTGAGGCACCGATATCCTGTTCACGGCAGGCAGCGCTGATCTCGGAGACCAACTCCGCAGTCTTCCGGATGTCCGGAACCAGGCGGCCGAGCATTTCGCCGGCGTCGCGGGCAGCCTTGACCGTGTCGCTTGACATGGAGGAAATCTCCGCGGCGGCCGATTGGCTGCGTTCGGCAAGCTTGCGCACTTCCGAAGCAACGACCGCAAAACCCTTGCCATGTTCGCCTGCACGTGCGGCTTCGACGGCGGCATTCAGGGCGAGCAGATCGGTCTGGCGGGCGATTTCCTGAACGATGCCGATCTTCTCGGCAATCGTGCGCATCGCGTCGACGGCGCGGTTGACGGCGTCGCCGGAAGCTTCCGCATCCTTGGCGGATTGGCGGGCGATCTTTTCGGTCTGCGCGGCATTATCGGCATTCTGCTTGATGTTCGCAGCCATCTGCTCCATCGAGGCGGAGGCCTCTTCAGCGGAAGCCGCCTGTTCGGTAGCACCCTGCGAGACCTGCTCGGAGCTGGCCGACAGTTCCTGGCTGCCCGAAGAGACATTGTCGGCGGCAGACAGTGCATCGGCGACGACACCGCGAAGGCGTTCGATCATGACGTTGACGTTGCCGAGCAGTTCGCCGATCTCGTCATGCGTGGTGATTTCGGCCATCTTGGTCAGGTCGCCTTCGGCAACTTCACGGACAACAGTGTTGGCGCGGTTGAGACCCTTACTGATGGTATTTGCGATCCAGAACGCCGTGAGGACAGCGATCAGCAACGCTGCGGCGGCAACCGCGATCATCATCGTGCGTGTCGTGCCGTACTGCTGCTCGGCGCTGTCATCTGCATCCTGCATGCGCTGTTTTTCGAGCGCAAGAATTTCGTCGAGCGTGGCGTCTATATCGTTGGCGGCCTGGCGAGCCGTCGTAACCGAGATATTGTTGGCGCCGTCCATATTGCCGCCCTTGATGAAATCTCGAATCTGGTCGTCTGCCTGATTGAATGTCGCGGAGAGTTGGGCAACGCGCTCCCAACGCGTCTTGCCTTCCTCGGTGGCGAGTTTCGTCACGGCAGCGAATGCATCGGCGAAGTCCTTGCGGGCCTTGGCGCCCTTTTCGATGGCGCCGGAAGCGTCATCGGCGTTGCGTGCAGTCAGAAGGTTCTTCTGCTGGCGGATGGCTTCAAGCTGGGCGATGTTGATCTGTTGCGCCAGGTCGAGGCGCGCAGCAGGACCGGCAAGAAGGTTGCCGATCGTATCGTTCAGCGAGCCGAGGCTGAAGATGCCGTAGGCGGCCGTGCCTATCAGCATGAAAATGATAAAGGTGAACGCTGTCACCAGCTTTGTCTTGATCGTCAATCGCATCGTCTTAACCCCTCAGTGATTGGCCCCCGGCTAGTTGACGGCCCCCGCCGTCTCATGCCTCGATGAGAAAATCGCCTGCAAATTAGGGAGGATGATGAACTCACCACCCCTCTTGACCAGGCAGTTGATATAATCCGCGCGCCAGCGCATACCCACGCTCGGCGGAGGCTCGCTGGCGTTTTTCGTCAGCGTCGTCACCTCGTTCACCTTGTCGGTACGGATACCGACGAGGGTCTGCTCCCCCTGCAGATTGACTTCGATGACGATGATGCGGCTGTCTATTGTCGCTTCCGAAGCCTCCATCCCGAAGGCGAGGCGAAGATCGGCAAGCGGAATGACCTTGCCGCGGAAATTGATGACGCTGGCAACGAAAGGCTGGGCGCCAGGTACCGCAGTCTCGGGAAGCAGATCCAGGATTTCCTGTACGATGACTGCTTCCAGAGCGAAGGTTTCGCCATTGAGATCGAAGGTCAGAACCTCGACTTCCTCAGCGTAATTCCAGTGCTTGTCGAATTTTTCGGCTGTTGCTGTGCTCATCCTGCCACGCGCAATTGCGCCTCCTGTTGCTGACCCGCGGCAACGAGATGCCCGACGTCAAGAATGAGAGCGACGCTGCCGTCGCCGAGAATGGTGGCGCCGGAGAAGGTCGCCACGTCGTTGTGCAGTTTCGACATCGACTTGATGACCGTCTGGTGGTCGCCGATGATCTGGTCGACCACCAGACCGACACGTTCGGTGCCCGTCGAGATGACGACCACTTTCTGGTGGACGTCCGGCTTGGTGCCCGTGCGGAAGAGATCGCGAAGCCTGAGGAACGGAACCAGGCTGTCGCGCAGCGAGATGAAGGAGCGGCCGCGCGAGCGGAGATCTTCTTCCAGCGACAGTTCGAGGCATTCCTCGACCGCCGAGAGCGGGATGACGTAGCGGCCGGAACCCACTCGCACCAGCAGACCGTCGATGATGGCGAGCGTCAGCGGAATGCGGAGAGAAACTTCCGAGCCTTGCCCGGGCAGGCTGACGATATCGATCGTGCCGCGCAGCGCCTCGACCGTCTTCTTGACGACGTCCATGCCGACACCGCGACCGGACAGATTGGTGATCGCCGCTGCGGTCGAGAAGCCCGGAGCAAAGATGAGCTGCAGCAGGTCCTGATCGGAAAGCGGCTGGCCGGGCGCGATGAGGCCGGAGGATTCCGCTTTGGCGCGAACGCGGTCACGGTTGATGCCACGGCCGTCATCCTTGATGGAAATGATGACCTCGCCGCCGGACTGGTGGGCAGCAAGCGTCACCGTGCCGGCTTCGGTCTTGCCGGCGCCAAGGCGCTCGGCCGGCGGCTCGAGACCGTGGTCTATCGAATTGCGGACGAGGTGGACCAGCGGATCGGCCAGACGCTCGATGACGGTCTTGTCGACTTCGGTGGTCTCACCTTCGGTAACGAGCTCGATCACCTTGCCGGTTTCGCGGGCGAGATCGTGGACGAGACGGCGGAAGCGCGAGAAGAGCGTCCCGACCGGCACCATGCGCAACACCATCATCGTGTCGCGCAGCTCGCCGGAGAGACGTTCGATTTCTTCCGAAACCGAGCGTAGCGCTATATCCGAGCTGGAGCTTGCCAGCTGACTAAGGCGCGACTGGGCAATGACGAGCTCGCCGACGCGGTCCATCAGTTCATCCAGACGTTCGGCCGGAACGCGGACGTTTTCCTGCGCTTTCGCCTGGGCTGCCGCCTGAACAGGAGCTGCCGTCTCGCGCTTCACCGGAACCGCCTCGACGGGGCGGAATTCCGGAGCAGCGGCGGGCACTGGAGCGACAGCTGCTGCGGCAGGAGTTACGTCTTTCTTTGCTTCGATCGTTGCGGCCTGCGGACCGGCGATTTCCTGAACATCGAGCTCCATGTCATCCATGACGAAGATAAAGACGTCGTCGATGGCGGAACGGTCCTGTTCACTCGTCAGAACGACGTCCCAGGAAACGTGGAGCTCTGTCGGGACCAGATCGTTGAGTAGCGGAATTCCCGATCTGTTTGCGCGGACGGTACATTCGCCGAGATCGCGCAATTCATCCAGAAGGCCGAGCGGGTTGGTGCCGTTGGCCATGGAATTCGCCGGAAGGCTGAAACGGATGCGCCACGTCGTTTTCTTCTTGACGGGACCGGCGACGACAGGTGCTGCAGCCACAGGCGCTGTGGCCTCTTTGGCCTCCGACTTGTCGCCGACCGCTGCCTGGAGCTGGGCAAGCAGCTTGTGGCCGGTATCACCATGATCGGCATCGGGTTGCTCGACAAGGGCGCGCATGTGATCCTGCGCGGCAAGAACGGCGGCGACGAGCTCGGCGGTTGCCGGCACCTCGCCCTTGCGAACACGGTCGAAGGCCGTTTCGCAATGATGCGTGAAAGCCGCAAGCGCCTCGAAGCCAAACATGGCACCCGAACCCTTCAACGTATGAAGGCCGCGGAAGACAGCGTCGACGAGATCCCTGTTTTCGAGGTCGTGATTAAGGTCGAGAAGGCCGGCTTCGATCGCCTCGAGGCATTCGGCCGCTTCGGTTCGGAAGACTGCGACTGGATCAAGCGAGCTCATCTGCCGAGAACCTTCTTCACGATCTTAACGAGATTTTCCGGATCGAACGGCTTGGTGAGCCAGCCGGTGGCACCGGCGGCCTTGGCACGGGCCTTGAGGTCCGCGTCGGATTCCGTCGTCAGGAAGATGATCGGCACGCCGGCCTGGGCGGGCAGCTTGCGCAGTTCCTCGATCATCGTCAGCCCATCCATGACGGGCATGTTGAGGTCGGTGACGATCAGGTCGAAATTGCCGCTCTTGGCGGTTGCCAGACCCTCGGCGCCATTGACGGCTTCGGTGACGGTGTAACCTGCATTGGTCAGCGTGACCTTGGTGGTCAGCCGGATGCTGGCGGAATCGTCGACGGTCAGGATGTTTGCGCTCATAATGTCACCTCTTTATGCAACCAGAACTTCTGGTCTTCTTGATCGAAGACTTCCATAAATCCGGCGCGTTCAAGAACCTTGAGAAGCGAACCGCTGGCCGGAGCTGAAAGGGTAAACGTCTTGCCTTCAGCCTTGGCCTGACGACGGGCGGATTCGATGAGCTGAAGAAAACTCAGATCCGCCTCCGCGTTTTCGGGAAGACTTACGGCAATACTATTATTTTCGCGAAAACGATCAATAATCTTCGCATATACTTCCGAAGCATTACGAATGCTCAGAGTTTCCGGAAGGGATATAGATTCGAAATATTTTGCCTGAGTATCCAATGCAGCCTCCATGGTCGGAGAAATACTTAACGACCATAAAAGGACTCTCATGACAGGCTTAACAGCGCGTAAACAGCGGTTGTAGGAAAATGCAATTGGCGCGAGTCCCGACTCCCTGAATTCTTATCCGGGATAATTTATACTGAAGCTTTCTCATATTATAAAATAATTTGAAAAAACAATATGATAGACAACACTTTATAGGAAGCTTATAAAATCTTGCCGAATAGTTTTATGGGTTGTTAATCACAACGTTTACGAGTCTGCGGCGTTTACCTGCCGTTTCCATCCTGCCCGTAAAAATAGAGTCAAATTGCCTGTGTTCATAAGTAAAGGTACAAATGTGACAAACGCGACGGCATCGGCACAGACTGCATTTTTGGCATCAGGTTCGGATATCAGCCAGACCCTGGAGTCGGCCCGCGCCCAGGTGGAGGAACGCTTCCTCGAAGGCGGTACAGTCCTGCTTTCAGTGATGGATGTCCTCAATCGTCTGTTGACGTCACTGGACCAGATCACCAAGGCGCTGGACAACAATGAGGCGAGTGACACCAGCGCCGATCTCAATGCGACCGTCCAGAACCTGATCGAACTTCCGGGCTCTGAGGAAAAACGCCAGCAGGCTCTGACGGCACTTGCCCAGACCGGCTCGGAACTGCACCGGCATGTCGCTGATATGCAGGAGACGATGCGCTACCTGCGCACCTTCGCAGTGACGGTAAAGATAACGGGTGCGGGCCTCGCCGAATTTGCAGGCTTCGCTCAGGAAATCCTTGAGCGCATCTATTCAGGGACAGACGAAGTCAACCGCTTCGCCACCCATCTCGACAGCCTGCAGAAGGAGGTCAAGCTGGCCCTCTCCTTCGGCAACAATCTTTCCAAGAGCTACGCCGACACCGTTCCGGCAGTCGCCAGGGCGCTGAAGGATGACGCAAAGAAGATTGCCGACCACCGCCAGAGCCTCGGCACCATCGCCCGCGATGTAGGCGCAATCGCCCGTGGCGTGCAGGGCAAGGTCGCCTCCACTCTTTCGGCGCTGCAGATCGGCGATATCACTCGCCAGCGCATCGAACATGTGCAGAGCACCTTCTCGCTGCTGGAGGATTTCCTCGCAAGCGAAGACGGCGCCAAGCTCAATGCCGATGGACGCAAGCGCCTGCAGAACGTCATTCATCACCTGACAGCCGCGCAGATGGCTGAGATGTGCACCGACTTCCAGCGGGATTCCCGTAATGTCGTAAAGACCATCGCAAGCTTCAGCCAGGATACGCAGGAAATTCTGAGATTGCGCGACCAGATGAGCGGTCAGAGCGACGGCAGCGGTGGGAACTTCATGCGCGCGCTGGAATCGAGCGTCTCAGCCGCTCACGAGATCGTCAAGCAGGTCGATGTGGCAAGCCGTCAAGCCGACCAGGTCAGCCAGTCGACGATCGGCACCGCCGCAACGCTTCTGCAGTCCATCGAGGCGATCCGCGCGGTCAAGACCGATATCCATTACATGGCGCTCAATACCAACCTGCGCTGCAGCCGTCTCGGCGAAGAAGGCAAGTCGATCAACGTCGTCACCGCCGAATTGCGCATCTTTGCCGGCAAGCTCGATGATTCAGCCGATGCCATCGTCAATGGCCTGCCTGCGCTCGAAGCCTCGGCGGGGCGCGTTGCCCCTGCCGCCGGCTCCAGGAATGGCGGCCTTGCCGAAAGCCTCACCTCGGCCGTCGGCACGATCCGCTCCGCGGCCAACCTGATGGAAGACGAACTCAAAGTCCTTGCCGAACATGGCCGCGAGGTCGCGACCAAGATCAACCTGCTGATCGGCAAACTCGATTTCCAGCATGATCTCGGTGACGTGCTTGCCCGCTGCGCCGATGTGCTGGAAACCGTGGCCGGCGACCAGATCGCCGATATTTCCGACATTGCCGAAGCAATCGGCCCGCTCGACCGCAAGATCTTCAAGCTCTACACGATGGTGCAGGAACGCAATGTCCACCGCGGCATCATTCCCGCCAACGAGGAAACAACAACAACGGTGCCTGCCGAGCCCGCCAAAGCCCAGAGCGACGAGGACTTGTTCGAGGACGCTCTCTTTTAGAAAGGCCGCAGCTTAATTGATGCGGCGGAACTTGTTCGCCGCTTCGATCGCCGCCTTCTGCTGGTCGTCTTCGATGCCGAGATAGAAATCCTCAAGCGAGGGGTCGCTCAATCCTGCACGCCGTGACAGGACGTACCACTTGGCCGCCTCGACCGGATCGGGCGCCGTGCCGATTGCATTGACGTAAAGATGCGCGAGCTTGTTCTGCGCAGCGACATTGCCCCGGTTGGCCGCAAGCTTCATCCATTCGAAGCCGCGCACGTAATCCTTCGGCCCACCGACGCCGTTGATCAGCCAGATACCCATGTCGAGCTGAGCCGTATCGAAGCCCGCCCGCGCCGCGCGCGCCATCCATTCGCGGGCCAGCTGCTTCTTGTCTTCAGGCAGGTCGGGCACCTGCTGGTAGATCTGCGCTACCGCATATTGCGCGTCTGCGATGCCCTGCTCTGCTGCCTTTTCATAATAAGGCAGGGCAAGCTTCAATCCCTTGTCCCCGGGATTGTCGGCTACGAGCGTTTGGCCCCAGTTGAATTCGGCTGACGAATTTCCGCCATCTGCCGCCTTGCGCATATATTCGTCGGCCTTCGCCTTGTCGCGCGTGACATTGTTGCCCTCCATCAGGAGCAACGCATATTTGAACATGGCGGTCGGATCGCCGCCCTCTGCCGCCTTGCCGTACCAGAAGGCGGCGTTCTTCATGTCCCGCTTGACACCGAGGCCCTGCGACAGGATTTCGGCAATCAGCGTCTGAGCCGCCGGATCGCCGAGCTGTGCCCGTGGCAGCGCCTTGTCCATGGCAGTCAGATAATAGCCACGCTGATAGGCGCCGAACGCCTCGTCGATCGCACCCGTATATGGCTTTTCAGGTGGCAAGTCGGGCAGCTTTGCACCCATTCGATCGAAAACCCCGACGCCGTCGGACGGCTCAATGCCCTGCGGGGGCTGCGGTCGGTCGGTACGGAATGTCTGGCTTGGCGTTGGCGAGCGCTCGGTAACGGCTTCATTCGCCTGTGCCTGCGCAAACTCCGTCCGAACCGCCAATAGGGCGGCTATACAAAAGAGAGCGCATCTCGAAAAGCGGGCGGGGGTCGGCATAAGCGCGATATCAATCCTCAAACCGTGGCGCTTTTTCGTCAAGTAGGGCATTGATCTGTGCCACGATCGAGGGCGCCTGAGCCGGCTCGGCGAATACGCCCAGGCGCATCGCCACGAACTCTGCCCCGGTCTGCGCAACCGCAAGGGCGGAGGCCGGATCAGTGCCGCCCATGACGATGCACGGGATTTCGATCATCGACGCCCACCACTCGGCAAGCGCCAGGTTCTTCGGATGCGCCTCCGGCTTGATGTCGCCGTCGAGCTTGCCGAAGAAGATGTAATCCGGCCGCTCCTCGCCGACTTCCAGCGCCGTATGCCGGTCGGCGGCATTGCCGCCGCCGACGATCAGCTTGTCCGCATAACGATCGATTGCATCCGCAATCTCGCTTGCCGGTCCAGTGATGTGCAGGCCATCGGCCTTCGCGCGACCGACGACGCGGCTGTCGCCGGCGATCAGAGCCGCGGCGCCTGCACCCTGAATAATGGGAACGAGCTTTTCCGCATGCTTCTGGAAGGCGCCGTCGTCAAGAGCGTATTGCGGCAGGATAACGGACGCGACATCACCGCCTTTCAACGCATCGGCGACGATCTTCGCCCGCTCATCGGCATCGGCGATATCGGGCAGAACGAGAACAAGGCGGCAGCGGTTTTCCGGTTCGGTCATGAAGTCTTTCCATCTGCGGCGGTTTTTCCCGCTCTATGGCGGATCCGCACTCGTTTTGAGTGAGTAATTCCGATAGAGGGGGCTTGCAAGGGGAGGAACTTCAAAAGCATGCCGCAAGATCTGTCATTCTACTACGCCGCAATCCCGGCTGTCATTCTCGTCGGGCTTGCCAAAGGCGGGATGGGCGACGCTTTGTCGCTGATCGGCCTTCCCTTTCTCGCCCTCGTCGTCGCTCCCGTGGAAGCCGCCGCGATCCTGCTTCCCATCCTCGTCTTCATGGACATGATCTCGCTGGCGATCTGGCGCCAGCATGGCGACTGGACGACGCTGAAGATCATGCTGCCCGGCGCTATTCTCGGCATCACCTTCGGCTGGGCGACCTCCGCTCTCGTGCCAGGCAGCGTATTGCGCGTTCTCATCGGTGCCGTCACGGTGGCCTTCTGCCTGCGTTACTTCTGGAATAATTTCGGCCCCGGCAAGGGGATAGTCATCCCGCCGCGTCCCCAACGCCCGGTACTGGCAAGCCTCTGGGGCACGTTTTCCGGCTATGGCAGCTTCGTCGCCCATGCCGGCGGCGCGCCATTCCAGATTTATGCCCTGCCGCTCAAGCTACCGCCACGCGAATTCACCGGCACCAGCGTACGCTTCTTCGCCATTCTGAACGCCATAAAGCTTGTTCCTTATTTCGCGCTCGGCCAACTCGACACCCGCAATCTTCTGACCTCAGCCACGCTTGTGCCCTTCGCTCCGCTGGCAACGATGGCCGGCGCATGGTGTGTACGTCGCATGAAGCCGCAGATATTCTACCCTTTTATGTATGCTATGGCGCTGATCGCTGCCTTCCTGATCTTGCGCGAAGGGGTGCTTGGATAGGGTTGCATTCCGTTGCGATGCACAATTTCCTTGCTGGAAAGGCCCGTTTGACGTAGCTTTTTGACATGTCGAACACGGACCCCTTCTCTGCGATTGCCGATCCGAACCGGCGGTTCTTGCTGGAGGAATTGCGGCGCGCTCCAAAGACGGTCAATGAGCTTGCCGAGGGTCTGCCGATCAGCCGTCCCGCGGTGTCGCAGCACCTGAAGGCACTGCTCGAAAGCAACCTTGTCTCCGTGACCTCGGAAGGAACGAGGCGCATCTACACGGTCAACAACCGTGGCTTCGACAAGCTCAATCTCTGGCTGGATCAGTTCTGGGCCTGAAGGCGCCCTCTTCTCGCAAAAACGCCAGCCCGATGCCGCATGCAAGGGACTGGCGCTCGATTTCGGTTATTCACCGGGTCTTGCTTGATAGTCGAGAAAATTGGGGAATTTCACCTTTTCTTTCACAAGACTAATGTCCGGCGATAGCCTGGAAAGATCAATGGACGGATGACTTGAGACGCTCGATCTCGTCCTTGATGCGCAGCTTACGGCGCTTGCATTCGGCAAGTTCAGTATCGGAAATAGAGGGAGATGTTCTCAGGGCATGCAACTCCTCCTCGAGAGCGACATGCTTTTTCTGGAGCGATTCAAGATGAGCTTGAACAGTCATTTGACCCTTCCTTCCTCTTACCCTTCCCCAGCCATCCATTGCCAGGGATCCAAGGTGTCAACCAGCGGACTGTGACACATTTTTGAAGGCTTGTCGAAGGCCAAAAGATGAAGACTAAGCGGCAAATTCATGATCAACACTAACTTCCCGTTACCTCTATTTGGTGATAGGAGCTTGCGGAAATTATCGGCAGACCGGACAAGGTCCGAAGACGATTATGGGGAATGCAAATGGCCGATCAGGAACAGGCGGAAATCAGGCTCATGGCGGCGCGTCTGCGTCAGGAGCACGAGGATTACGACGCCGCGATCAACGCCATGATTGAGACGGGCTGCGACGCCCTGCGCATCCAACGCATGAAGAAGAAGAAGCTGGTCATCAAGGATAAGCTCTCCAAGCTGGAAGACCAGATCATCCCTGACATCATCGCCTGAAGGAACGATTGTGACGATAACAGACAGACCGCCAGTCGCCATCATCATGGGTAGCCAGTCCGACTGGGAGACCATGAAGAATGCTGCCGATACGCTGGAGGCGCTGGAAATCGAGTATGATGCACGCATCATCTCGGCTCATCGTACACCTGACCGGCTCGTGACATTCGCCAAGGGCGCGCGCGCCGAGGGCTTCAAGATCATCATCGCGGGCGCTGGCGGCGCGGCTCACCTTCCGGGCATGACGGCGGCCATGACGCCGCTGCCGGTTTTCGGTGTGCCTGTGCAGTCCAAGACCATGTCCGGCCAGGACAGCCTGTTGTCCATCGTCCAGATGCCGGGCGGCATCCCCGTTGGCACGCTTGCCATCGGCAAGGCCGGCGCGATCAATGCGGCCCTTCTTGCCGCTGCCGTACTCGCCCTTTCCGACGAGGAGATCGCCGAGCGCCTCGACGAATGGCGCGAGCGCCAGAGCGCCTCCGTCGCCGAATATCCTATGGACGACCTCTGATGGTAAGGACGATAGGCATTATCGGCGGCGGCCAGCTCGGCCGCATGCTTGCCATGGCCGCAGCACGGCTGAATTTCCGCACGGTTATATTGGAACCGCAAGCCGATAGCCCCGCCGCGCAGCTCGCCAACAGCCAGATCACCGCCGCCTATGACGATCCTTCAGCGCTCGCCGAACTGGCGGGGCTCTGCGACGTCGTCACCTACGAATTCGAGAACGTGCCCGTCGCCGCTGCCGAAACGCTGGCAAAGAGCGTGCCGGTCTACCCGCCCCCGAAGGCGCTGGAAGCTGCTCAGGACCGGCTGGTCGAAAAGCGCTTCATCAACGGTTGCAACATTCCGACAGCCCGTTTTCACGCCATCGACAGCCAGGCCGATCTCGAGCAGGCACTGAAGGATTTCGGCGGCCAGGGCGTATTGAAGACCCGGCGCCTGGGCTATGACGGCAAGGGCCAGAAGGTGTTCCGCTCGCCGGCCGACAATCCTGGCGGCGCCTATGCGGAACTTGGCTCTGTGCCGCTCATCCTCGAAAGCTTCATCGCCTTCGAACGCGAGGTCTCGATCATCGCAGCGCGCGCTACCGACGGTACCGTGCTCTGCTTCGACCCGGCCGAAAACGTCCACCGCAACGGCATCCTGCACACGTCGACAATTCCGGCGACAATCTCCGCCACCACCGCCGAGGCGGCGCGCAAGGCGGCCGAACAAATTCTGGGCGCGCTCGACTATGTCGGCGTCATCGGCATCGAGTTCTTCGTGCTTGCCGATGGCAGCCTCGTCGCCAACGAGATGGCACCGCGCGTCCACAATTCCGGCCATTGGACGGAAGCGGCCTGCATCGTCTCGCAATTCGAGCAACATATCCGTGCCGTGGCCGGCTTGCCTCTCGGCAACCCGCGCCGCCACTCCAATTGCGTGATGCAGAACCTGATTGGCGACGATATCCTCGCTGTTCCGGACTGGTTGAAACGCGACGATACGCTGGTGCATCTCTACGGCAAGACAGAGTCGCGGCCTGGCCGGAAGATGGGCCATGTGACGACGCTGACGGGTAAGGCCTCCTGAACTGGCGTCCCCCAGCGCCTGAAACCCACGGAAAAAAGCCTTCACGTGGTTGACACAGGGCAGAGGTCGGGTTATCTGCTCCCCCACCTAAAGAGCGCGCCCAGCCGGCGCGCTTTTGATTGTTAAAAGACACGGGCGAATGTGAATTCCCCCAGAAACATCGCGGATCAGAAAAATGAAGATCAAGAATTCGCTCAAGTCGCTCAAGGCGCGTCATCGTGACAACCGTCTCGTTCGCCGTAAGGGCCGCATCTACATCATCAACAAGCAGAACCCGCGCTACAAGGCTCGTCAGGGCTGATTGTACGCGTATCCGGTTGCGTGCCCACGGGCGCGCATATCGGTGGGTCGCTTCGGTGATCACGTCAAATTTGTTTGATCTTCGGCAGTGGCGGGCTAATATGTCCGCCATGCGCTTTTTTGCTATGACCTCAGCGGCGCTGCCGCTTGCCCTCATCCTGTTTGCTCCTGCCCTTCCTGCTGTCGCACAGCAGAAGGATGTTATTGTCGAACAGCCCGATAATGCCGATTCGTCGCCAAAGCAGCGTCTCGACCAACTCTATGGTCAATTGAAACGCGAGCGCGATCCCGAAAAGGCAAGCAGCATCGCCAATCAGATCCGCATGGAATGGAACGATTCCAACAGCGCGACGATCAATCTCCTGATGCAATGGGCCGACAAGGCGATCGAAGACAAGCGTAATCCGGCAGCGCTCGATTTTCTCGATGAAGCCATCGCGCTTAAACCGACCTATGCCGAAAGCTGGAACCGTCGTGCAACGCTGAACTTCGTGCTCGGCAACTATCGCAAGTCGATGGCCGACATCGAACAGGTGCTGAAGCTCGAGCCCCGTCATTTCGGCGCCCTCTCAGGCATGGCGGCCATCCTCGCCACCACAGGCAATGACGAGATTACACTCAAGGCCTGGGAGCGTGTTCTGGACGTCTATCCTGCGGATCGTGCCGCACAGGAGCAGGTCAATACGCTCTCGGAAAAGCTTGCCGGCAACCGCACGTGACAGATCCGGCATGGGCTTGACCGCGTAAGAAGACGCACAATCTTAGCTTGATGATATCGTCACTGTGCAGTTGAAGCTATGCTTGCCGAAGTCTCCGCCCTCCTCGCTCCCATCGCCGCCGCTATCGGCTATTCCTCCTACAAGGCCCGTCAATTCGAGCATGCCTATCCCAATATCGGAGAACTGACCGATATTGGCGGCTATCGCATGAACGCAGTGCATGTTCCGCGCCCGGATGCCGCCGATCTTCCGCCCCTGGTCTTCATTCACGGTGCAAGCGGTAATCTACTCGACCAGATCGGCGCTTTTCGCGAACCACTGGAGGGCCGCGCCGAGATGCTCTTCGTCGATCGACCTGGTCACGGCTACTCCGAGCGGGGCGGGCCGGAAAACGCGCTGCCGTCGGGCCAGGCCGACGCCATTGCCAAACTGATGGAAAAGCGTGGGATTGAAAAGGCGGTTATCGTCGGCCATTCCTTCGGCGGCGCGATCGCTGCGGCCTTCGGCGTGCGCCATCCCGAAAAGACAGCCGGCCTGCTGTTTCTGGCACCTGCCTCCCATCCATGGCCCGGCGGCATCGACTGGTATTACCATGTCGCGACAACACCCGTTATCGGCTGGCTCTTCAATCATGCAGTCGTCGTCCCCCTCGGCCTACGGCGGCTGGAGCGCGGCACGCTGAATGTCTTCCGCCCCAATCCCCGGCCCCTTGACTACGTCGCCAGAACCGGGCCCTCGCTGGTGTTGCGACCACGCGCCTTTTACAACAACGCCACCGACTTCAAACGGCTTCATGAATATCTGACGGCCAACGCGCCGCACTATTCCGAGATCTCAGCGCCATCAGTCATCATCACCGGCGACCAGGACGAGATCGTCTGGGAACATCTGCATTCGCGTGGCCTGGCGCGGGATATCAGCGGATCGGAACTCGTTACCGTCAGAGGCGTCGGCCACAAGCCTGACTATCTTGCGACCGACGTTGCCATTGCGGCCATCGAGAAGATTGCCGGCCAGCCGCGCGACCTTGCGGCGATAGCCCGCAAAGCGGAGGAGCGGCTTGCCAGCTCTTCCGTCGATCAGACGGTCGGAACGGTGCCACCGTCGATCGTATATTCCGCACCATGAATGGAGGCGGCACGTGGCGAGGCGAGGAAAGCCACGAGTTCAGCTACCTCTTCCGGACGGCCCGGCCGGCCGATCGGTATGCCGCCAAGCGAATCCATCAACAGCCTGCGGCCGCCGTCCTCGTCGGTGCCGGCCTCTGCAGCAATGCGCTGGATCAGGGCGGTCGCAGCCGTGGTTTCGATGAAACCGGGTGCAACGACATTCACCCGGACTCCCTTCGACCCGACCTCCTTGGATAATCCCTTGCTGTAATTCGACAATCCGGCCTTGGCCGCAGCGTAAGCAAGCGTGGCTTCATAGAGCGGCAGCCGTCTCTGGATCGAGGAAATATGGATGATGACGCCGTGGCCACGTTCGATCATGGCGGGCAGGAATGCCCTGTCGAGCCGCACCGGCGCGAGCAGATTGGCATTGATATCCGCCTGCCAGTGCGCATCCGTCAGAGCCGCAAAACCGCCACTCGGCGCAGACGAACCACCGACATTATTCACGAGGATATCGAGGCCACCGAAAGCCTCCGCCACGCTCGAGGCGACGGCGTTGACGCCCTCCGCCGTGCTGATATCAGCCTGGACGAACAGCGCAGGCGCCTGGCCCTCCGGAAGGGGCGAGCGCGCAGTCGTCGCCACCCTCGCGCCAGCTGCTGAAAGCCGACGCACAATCGCCTCGCCCATACCCTTCGTGCCGCCGGTGACAAGAACACGCTTGCCGTTGAATTCGTTCGGATCGAACGGAAAAGCCGCTTCAGCCGTCATGCATCGATCTCCAGATGGGTAATGGCGCCGCCGGCAAGCGTGAAGCGGTAACGCAAGGTGACCGGACTGCCGGGAAAATTACCGGTCACCAATGCAGCCACGACCGGCTTGTCGGCTTCGCCGGAGATCTTCCTCGGGTCGACCGTCACGCCATATTTGCGTGTCGTCTCCTCCATCCATTCGCGGATTTCAGCCCGACCACGCCTGTCCTCGCCCTCGTCGCGCACGCCGGCATCGGCAGCAAAACAGGCAAGCATGCCGTCTATATCCTTCTGGTTCTTCGCCGCGTAATAGACCGCCAGCGGCTTCGGAAGCTCTATGCTCATTCGCAAACTCCTCTTCGGTTGCTTCCCGAAAAGAATGGGCATAGGCTTCCTAGATGACAAGAACCTACAAAAAAGTCAGGTACTTACCTGAAAGTAAGGTACTGCGATGACACCCTATTCAGCCGCATCAGGCGTCGAAAATGTGCTGAAGATCCTGGAAGGACGCTGGAAGCTCATCATTCTCTTCCACCTCTTCGGCGGCAAGGTGCTCCGCTTCTCCGATCTGGAGCGCGCCATTCCCGCCATCTCCCAGAAGATGCTCATCCAGCAACTGCGCCAGATGGAAAACGATGGCATCGTGCTGCGTATCGTCCATCATCAGGTTCCGCCGAAGGTGGAGTATCGCCTGACCGATTGGGGCCAGGCCCTTTGTCCCGCTTTGGACGCCCTGTTGAAGTGGGCGGCGCTGAAGGACAAGGACCTGACCGGCATGGTTTTCGCACCGGAAGAAACAGCCGGCGGGACGGCCTGACGCGCTCAAGCCGCGAGGTGAATTCCGCCGTCGCAGGTTAGAACATGACCGCTCATGAAACCGTTCGAAACCAGGAAGGCGACTGCCCTGGCGACATCGACTGGCTCGCCGATACGGCCGACCGGCGTGCGCCCGGCAAAGTCGCGGAAGACAGCCTGACGCTGTTCCGCAGGCAGAAAATCCCACCACGGCGTATCGATCACACCAGGCGAGACGCCATTCACGCGGAGTGGCTTCAACTCGGCAGCAAGCACCCGCACCATCGCCTCGATCCCCGCATTGATGGCGGCAAGACCCACGGTTCCCGGCATCGCGGCTTGCGCACTGACGGCGGACACGAAAGTGATGCTGCCGGCTGGCCGCAGGAAGGGCAAAGCCACCTGCGCCGCCGCCGCATGCGGGATAAGCTTGGTCTGGAAGCCGGCCAGCAGGTCTGCCATGTCGAGCGTGGCAAAGGGACCAGCCCCATGGCCGCTGCCGAGCGCCAGCACCAGATGATCGAAGGATCCGAGGCGCTCGAAAGCCTGCTTCATCGCGGTGGTATTTCGGGCATCGATAGCGACCGTTCCGACCTCGCCGGAAAGATGGTCCGCCGCTGCCTCGAGCTTCGCCTCATCGCGGGCAGCGACGGTGACGTGAAACCCTTGTTCGAGAAGCAGTTCGGCAGAGGCAAGGCCGATGCCCGAAGAGCCACCGATAATGACTGCATGTTGCAATGACATGAGAATACTCCTTGGATGATCGAACTTCCGGCTGTCGTTGCCGGGAGCGGTTTCATCTTGAAGTCTCCGAAAATCACAAACAGGCCTGATTTTATCCTGGTATCGATACTGATATGATTGCTTCCATGGATCAGAAGCTGGACACGTTCGAAGCCCGCCGCCGCGAATTCGCGGCCTTCCTGCGTTCCCGTCGTGAGCGTCTGCGCCCTGCCGATGTCGGTCTGCCTGACGGGTTCCGCCGCCGCACGCCGGGACTTAGGCGCGAAGAGCTCGCCATGATCGCCAGTGTCGGCACGACCTGGTATACCTGGCTGGAACAGGGACGCGACATCCGCCCCTCCCCGCAGGTTCTGAATGCACTGGCAGACGCGCTTCGTCTTGATGACGCCGAACGCCAGCACCTCTTCACACTGAACAGCCGCCAACCGCCGCAGCCGTTTTCTTCAGCCCCGGAACTCGTCGACGAGCCGCTTCGCCGGATACTGGACAACCTGACCCATCAGCCCGCCTACGTGCTGGGTCGCCGCTGGGATGTGCTGGCCTGGAATCGCGCGGCAGACTTGCTGTTCGGCGGTTATGACCGGCTGGGCCCGGACGAACGCAACACCATGCACCGGCTTTTTGCCGATGATTTTCACCGCAACCTGCTAGTCGACTGGGAGGCGGTCGCCCGCGTTTCGCTTGCCATGTTCCGTGCCGACAGCGCCCGTTATGCCGGCGATCCCGACTTCGAGCGGCTCATCGCCCTGCTGAAGCAGCAAAGTCCGGAATTCCGCGCCTGGTGGCCGCGCCATGAGATCGTCGCCCCGCTCACCGGCGTGAAACGTGTGAATCATCCGCTAAAGGGCCTGATGGCCTTCGAACACACAGGCCTCGCGCTGATGACCCAGCCGGACATGAAGCTGATCGTCTATACGCCTCTCGACGAGCACGACACAAACAGGAAACTCGCCGAGCTTCTCGCCTGATCATTGTCTGCTGCCGAAGTGACGCCATATCTTTCCCATCGCCGTCCTTCGAGGGGAAATTCATGGACCGCCGTCCCAGACAATCCATCAGCATTCTCGCCGCCATCTCGCTTTGCCTCGCGCCCCTGCCGGCTCTCGCGGCCTCCCCGGCACCTGTCGAAGCCGAGCACGGCATGGTCGTGACTGCCCAGCATCTGGCAACCGATGTCGGCGTCGACGTGCTGAAAAGCGGCGGCAACGCCGTCGATGCCGCAGTCGCCGTCGGTTATGCGCTGGCGGTCGTCTATCCGACAGCCGGCAATCTCGGCGGCGGTGGTTTCATGACGATCCGGATGAAGGATGGGAAAACGACCTTCCTTGATTTCCGCGAACGCGCACCGCTTGCCGCCACCAAGACCATGTATCTCGATGCCAAGGGCGATATCGTGCCGCGCGCCAGTCTCGACGGCTATCTGGCCGTCGGAACCCCCGGTTCGGTCATGGGCTTCGAAACGGCTCGCGAGAAATATGGTACCAGGAAGCGCGAGGAGCTGATCGCCCCGGCCTTGAAATATGCGAAGGAGGGTTTCACCCTGGAACAGGGCGATGCAGCCTCTTTCGCGACTGGCGCAAAACGGCTCGCCAAGGATGACGAGGCAGCAAAAATCTTCCTGAAAACCGGTGGCAGCCCCTATGTGTCCGGTGAGAAACTGGTGCAGCCCGATCTCGCCGCCGTCCTGCAATCGATCTCGGAGAAAGGCCCCGACGCCTTCTACAAGGGCGCACCGGCCGAGGCGATCGTCAAGGCCAGCCAGGCCAAGGGCGGCATCCTCGCCAAGGAGGATTTCGAGCAGTACAAGGTGCGGGAACTGAAGCCGATCGAGTGCAATTATCGCGGCTATGACATCATTTCCTCGCCGCCACCCTCCTCCGGCGGCGTCATCATCTGCGAGATCTTGAACGTCCTCGAAGGCTATCCGCTCTCCTATCTCGGTTACGGATCGGCCGAGGCCGTGCACATCATGGTCGAGGCCATGCGCTATGCTTATGTAGACCGCAACGCCGCACTCGGCGACCCTGACTTCATCGACAATCCTGTCTCCAAACTGCTGGACAGAAGTTATGCGGCGTCAATTCGTGCCAAGATCGATCCGTATAGGGCCGGCACTTCCGCCAACCTGAAGCCGCTCGGCGGCAAGGAAAGCACCGAGACGACGCATTATTCGGTCATCGATGACGAGGGTAATGCGGTCGCGGTGACCTATACGCTGAACGGCTCCTTCGGCGCTGGCGTCGTCGCACCGGGCACCGGCGTGCTACTCAACAACGAGATGGATGATTTTACTTCCAAGCCGGGCGTGCCGAACCTTTACGGCCTCGTCCAGGGTGAGGCCAATGCCATCGCGCCGAAGAAGACGCCGCTCTCCTCCATGAGCCCGACGATCGTCACCAAGGACGGCAAGCCCTTCATGGTGATCGGCAGCCCCGGCGGCTCCCGCATCATCACCATCACACTGGAAGCAATCCTCAACGTCGTCGATTTCGGCATGGACATCAGCCAGGCGGTCAATGCTCCGCGCATTCATCACCAGTGGCAGCCGGACACGGTCTACCTGGAACCCTACGCCCTCTCGCCGGATACCGAAAAGGCGCTGGCCGCCATGGGCTACAAGTTCGATGGCGGTAATAATACGCCCGTCTGGGGTCAGGCCGCCGGTATTCTCGTCGGCGGCAAGAGCCTTGCGGCGATCGAGAAGGGCGGCGGCGCCCGTTACAACGGCGCGATGGACAGTCGCGCAACCGAAGGCTCCGCCAACGGCTATTGAGCAGGCGCCTCAGCGGATTCTCACCCGAACGAAATCGCCGTCGATCTCGACATGCGGTTTTACGCCCGGCACACTTGGCTGCCGGGCATCGACCCAGGAGGCCTGCGCCGCCACAGTGTAGTCGACCGGCACATTGTCTCCGAAGCCGAGATAGGCATCGAGCGCGCGAGCCCGGATCGACACGTTTTCGTCCGCTTCGACCTTGTCGAAGTCGAGGGAAGCCCTCACGGCATCCCCGCGGATATCAATGCCGCTGGCATGACCGTCGAGCGTGACGTCGGCCGCCTTTCCGGCAATGGCAAGCTCGGAAAAATGACCAATAAGCCTCGCGCTGAAGGCGCTCTGATCGATCCGGAGAGCGGCCCCGGCAGGCACATTGGCATTGACCTCGATCACACAGTCGGATGGATCCAGCCAGGACGATGCAGCGATATCGATATGCAGCACCGTACCATCAACCCGCATGTCGCTATTGTCGCGGCAATCGGCAAAGTACCAGCTCGAATACCAGGACGAGAACCAGCCCTTCCGTCGCCCGCTGAGCGATGCGCCATAGGGCTGGTCGCTTCGCGTAGTGATGTTGATCGAGCTGGCGTCACCACTGATGGCGACCGCACGCACGCCGGAAAGATCGGGAATTGCTGTGGTCGATGCCTTATCAGGCAAAGTGGAAGCGGTAGCTGCCAGTAGCACCGGCATCACAAGAAGAATGGTCATCGAAATCCGTCCATGAATGAAGCCCTCCCGTCGAGGACAGTTTCAGGATGTTTTCTCAGGCTCTATTTCGAGACCTCGATCGCGATCCGGGTCGACCGCGAACGCAATCGGGTTCATTCTGAGACCATTCTTTCATTGTTGCAGTTCGGATATCGCCGATGATCTTCGTTCCCCTGCCCTTCGTCGTGGCTCTGCTGCTTGCCATCCTGCTTGTCCGCATGCTGCGGCAGGGAGACGGATCACTCGCCGAAAGGCGGCCTTTCCTGCTGCTGATCGGCTTCTACACCCTGCAGTCCATAGTGATCGGTATCCGCTGGGGTTACGACGTCATCGAGATCATGCCGATCCAATCGTTGATCGCGACAACGATTGCGGCGCTTGCCTGGGTCTGCTTCAAGGGGCTGACCGAGGAAGAGCAGCCCATTCTTTCCCGTTTCTGGCCGCACCTTCTGCCGACTGCGACAATCGCCATCTTCATAGCTCTCTACCCGGAACCGATCAGCCTCGCCATTATCCTGATCTTCTTCGGCTATGGCGCCGCACTGCTCTGGCTTGCCCGGCATGGCCCGGATGCGCTCGTCGCCTCCAGGCTCGATGGTGCAGTGTTTTCTTATCGCTCGCTGCAGATCACCGGCTTCGCCCTCATCGCCTCTGCTCTCACCGATGTCATCATCAGCTTCGATTTCACCAGGACAGGCGGCATCCATGCAGGCGCCATCGTCGCACTCGGTAACGTCATCGCGCTCCTGATCCTCGGCACGGCCGCTTCCGTGGCAAGCAGCGGCAGCACGGTCGAAGCGATATCAGTGGAGCCACCTCCACCACCACCGGCAACAGAGGAAGACGAAGCGGTCGCTGCGGCACTCGACACATTGATGCGCGCGCGCCAGCTCTACCGCGATCCCGAACTCAACCTGACCCGCATCGCTCGCAAAATGAACCTGCCAGCCCGGCGCGTCTCCACGGCCGTCAACCGCATCCACGGCATGAGCGTGTCGCAATATGTGAACGACTTCCGCATCCGCGCCGCCTGCGAGCAGCTGGTCGGCACCGATCATCCGATAACGCAGGTGATGTTCGACTCCGGCTTCATCAGCAAGTCCAACTTCAATCGCGAATTTGCGCGCATGAATGGCGAAAGCCCGACACAGTTCAGAAAGCGGCGTGTCCCGCGGGAATCGGGTGGCGCGGCGTCCAATGTCATATTCATGTCACCGTGACAAAGTCGCCGTTCACAAGCAAAGATGTGCGCTCTATGCATGAGCGGCATTAAAGCAGAAGAGATTCCCATGGCCTCCATTGAAATGATCGTTGCCGCCAGGGCCCGCCTGCGCGGACATGCGCGGCGCACGCCGCTTCTCTCCTCCCCCTTCCTTGATGAAATCGCCGGCCGGCGGCTGTTCGTGAAGGCCGAATGCCTGCAGCATTCCGGCTCCTTCAAGTTCCGTGGCGGCTGGTCTGCCGTCTCGGGCATCGACCCGGAACTGCGCAAGAAGGGCGTCATCGCCTTCTCCTCCGGCAACCATGCCCAGGGTGTGGCACTTGCCGCCCGCATGCACGGCATCCCCAGCGTCATCATCATGCCGAGTGACGCGCCCAGGCTGAAGATCGCCAACACCCGCGCCTTCGGTGCCGAAGTGGTGCTCTACGATCGCGCCAATGAAGATCGCGACGAGATCGGCGCGAAGCTATCATCCGAGCGAGGCCTGACGCTCATCAAGCCCTTCGACGAGCCGCTGGTTATTGCAGGCCAGGGTACGACCGGGCTGGAGATCGCCGAGCAGACGGAAGAGGAAGGCGTCAAGAACGCCGAAGTCCTCGTTCCCTGTGGTGGTGGCGGTCTGAGTTCGGGCATCGCCCTCGCGTTGGAAGCAAGTGCACCGGGCTTCCGTGTCCGTCCCTGCGAACCGGAAAATTTCGACGACACCACCCGCTCGCTTGCATCAGGCAAGATCGAGCGCAACGCTGCAATGACCGGCTCGATCTGCGATGCGATCATCACGCCGCAGCCCGGCAACATCACCTTCCCGATCCTGAAGCGTCTTGCCGGACAGGGTATCGTCGTGACGGATGACGAGGCGTTACGCGCTGTCGCCCTCGCCTTCAACCGTCTCAAGATCGTCGTTGAGCCGGGCGGGGCTGTTGCACTGGCTGCAGCCCTCTTTCACGGCGACCAGCTCGACAGCGATACGGCTGTCGTCGTCACCTCGGGCGGCAATATCGACGCCGATGTGTTCACCAATGCACTGGAGCGCTTCGGCTAAGGCTCGACAACGCTCTCGAAGACCCTGATCGCGATCGGTGACGACCTCGATCATGATCCGGGTCTCCTCGGCACCAAAAAGCAGCAAAACCTCCCGTGCCGCCATGTGGCGGTCATCGTTCCGAGGTTTTCATGATACATCTTCTCATCCTGCTGCTATCGGCCTGGCTTCTTGCCGCCGATATGCCGGCACATGAAGCCAATGCCGTCGGCCTCTCCTTTCTATCGGTCCCCGTGGCAGAGCGGCACGGCATCATGGACATCACGCTTTGGTATCCGGCCACAAAAGGCGGTACCCCCGTTCTGATCGGCGACAGCCCGCTTTTCAAAGGCGAGATCGCTCGGCAGGACGCACCCAAAGCTGCCGGCAGTCATCCCTTGATCCTGCTTTCTCGTGGCGGCCTCAAATCCGGTCCATTCATTGGCGCCTGGATGGCATCGCGCCTCGCTTCGAAGGGCTTCGTGGTGGCAATGATGCGACAGCCGGATCCGCAGACGATGACGAGCGAGGAGAGCATCCGCGAGATATGGCTACGGCCTGCCGATCTCTCCGCTGCCCTGACGGCAATCGAGAGGGACGACACGCTGTCCGGCGGGATAGACCGCAACCGCATCGGCGTCCTGGGCCTTCTGGTCGGCGGAACATCCTCGCTTTCGATTGCAGGCGGCAACCTCGACCCGGAAAGCTTTGCGCGCTCCTGCGACCCCGGCGGCACCGGTATCGACTGTGTCGAGTTCGCCAGCGCCGGCATCGATCTCCATTCCGTCGACAGGCAGAAGCTCACCCGCTCTCATCTCGACCCACGGGTGAAGGCAGCCGTTGTTATCGATCCTGAATTCGGCGCCAGTTTCACACCCGAAAGCCTCGCGCAGATATCGATCCCGGTGCGGCTCATCAATCTCGGCACACCGAAAACCGTCTGGCCGGGGCTGCGCGCATCGGATCTGAAAAGCGCAATATCCGGTGCACGCTACGATCTGATCATGAACGCTTCGCAATACAGCGCCTTCAGCGAGTGCAAGCCGGCAGGCGCCTCTATTCTTCGCGAGGAAGGTGAAGAACCTCTCTGCCAGGATCCCGAACGAACGAACCGCGCGGCCATCCACGACAGTCTGGCGGAGATGGTGGCGGCAGCCTTCCGCAGCGATCTCCCGCAATAGAAATAATGTCCGCAGCACCTGCTGCGGACATTGGCGTTCTCTGTTCTTGCGCTCAGGCAACCTTGTAGCGCGGAGCCGGCACCGAACGCGACAGGTTCGGCATCAGTGCCTGACGGGCCTGCTCATAAGCAGCGAGCAGGCCGGCATCTTCAAGCGCCGGGATCGTTGCAAATTCACCCTCGGCAAGACCTGCCAGCGACGCGTCGACCATGTTTTCGGCCGACATGACGATTTCGCCTGGCAGATGCTCGACCGGCGTGCCGGCAATGCCCCAGAATTCGGTGGCCGTGGCGCCCGGCAGCACGGCCTGAACGCGGATATTCTTGTCGGCAAGCTCATGCTTCAGTGACTGGCTGAAGGCAAATACAAAGGCTTTCGTGCCGCCGTAGACACCATTCAGGATTTCAGGCGCGATCGCGACTATCGAGGCAATATTGATGATGGTGCCGCCGCCGCGAGCAACGAGGCCGGGCACGGCCGCATAAGTCAGCCGCATCACTGCGCTCACGTTGATATCGACCATTTCCTGCATCTTGTCGACGTCGGAGCCAAGCAGCGGTGCGGTGCCGCCGAAGCCGGCGTTGTTGACGAGCATGGTGATGCTCTGGTCTTCCTTCAGTACCTTCTCGACTTTTGCGAGATCGTCCTTCTTGCCGAGATCGGCAGACAGCGTCTCGACCGTGCGGCCCGTTTCATCGGCCAGCCGATTTGCCAGCGTCTTCAGCCGCTCGCCATTGCGGGCAACGAGGATGAGATTGTAGCCCTGCCTTGCCAGACGATGTGCGTATATTGCGCCGATGCCCGAGGATGCGCCGGTGACCAGTGCGGTACCCTTGTCTTGATGTGCCATGATCGTTTCTCCATTTTGTACGCCGGCCCGATGCCTTGCGCTTGAGAAGAGTTTTACGCCCGATTGCCAGCGTCCCAAATGTCATATATACCACCTTTTAGGACATCCACTTTTCAGGACATGATGACCATGCAGCAAATCGGTTTCCTGCTCTTTCCCGGCTTTCAGATCATGAGCCTCGCTGCCGCCTCGGCCTTCGAATTCACCAATCTCGAGATCGGCGAAAAGGTCTACGACATCCATTATCTCTCGGAGACCGGCGGCCCCATCGCCAATTCTCTCGGCATGATCGTCGAGACAGAGGCTTTCGGCGATCCCGCTTTCGACACGCTGATCGTTACGGGTGCGCCCGACATCAAGCTTCCCAACGAGGCGGAAGCAAAGTTCATTCGCGCCGCACTTACCGCCACCCGTCGCCTCGCATCGATCTGCACCGGCGCTTTCCTGCTCGCCGATGCCGGCATTCTCGACGGCCGCCGCGCCACGACCCATTGGTACCTCGCCCGTGACCTGCAAAGCCGCTACCCGGCAATCCGGATGGAAGAAGACCGCATCTACATCATCGACGGCTCCGTCTGGACCTCTGCCGGGATGACCGCCGGCGTCGATCTGGCGCTCGCCATGGTCGAGAAGGATCACGGGCTGGAGATCGCCCGCGCCGTTGCCCGCAAGCTCGTCGTCTATCACCGTCGCGCCGGCGGCCAGTCGCAATTTTCAGCCCTTCTGGAACTGGAGCCGAAATCCGACCGCATCCAGAAGGCGCTTGCCCATGCGCGCAGCAATCTGAAAGCGACGCTCTCCGTCGAAGAACTGGCCGAAGCCGCACATCTCAGCCCCCGCCAGTTCAGCCGCGCCTTCCGCGCCGAAACGGGTCAGTCGCCGGCCAAGGCTGTCGAGAACCTGCGGCTGGAAGCGGCCCGCCTGATGATGGAACAGGGCCGCCATCCGATCGATACCGTCGCCCGCGAAACCGGCTTTGCCGATCGTGAACGCATGCGCCGCGCTTTCCTGCGCGCCTTCGGTCAACCGCCGCAAGCAATCCGCAGGGCCGCGCAGCAGGAACTGCAAGCGTGATGCACCCGGCAGGGCCGGATGCATCGTCTCTGGCTTATCCCTCCTGAAGCACTTGGCGGATGGCGATTTCGACAGGCGAATAGTCGCCATCATCACGCACAAGCCTTAGCGGCTCGGAAGGTGCGAGGCCCGGCTGTGCCATGAAGCGCGGTTCCTCGCCGCGGTGCATCTGTGCTGCATGGATGAGGAACGGATGGCACAGATAGACCGTACCCGCCTGCCCCGTCGCCAGAGCAAGCGGCCTGTCCTCGCCTACATGCTCCAGCCACAGATGCGCCATGCCGGCCTCACCAGCCGGCTCCAGTAGCCTTGCGATATCCTTGTGCGACCCGACCCGGATACGCGTCGGCGCGTCTTCTTCGCCGACATCCGAGAACAGGAAGAGCATCAGGAGCGCCCGTCCGCGGGAGTTGATATTCACCCGCCAGGCGGAAAAATCCCGCTGTTCGTCGGGGTTTCCATCCTCTCCCGGAAAGCTCAGGTCCACATGCCAGCCGGCATCGCCGGGATCGTCTGGATGTGGAAAGCGGACCGGGAAGCTGCCAAGACCGCTCCGCGGCTCCCAGCGCCCCTTGCCGACGAGCTGATCGAAAGCCGAATGCAGCACGGGCATGTTGACCGCCGTCTCGAACGGCCCGCCGCCATAGCCGGCAAGCCGGACGACCGGCCGCACCCAGGTTTTCGGATCATGGGGATCGAAGGGAATATCCCGCCACATGATGGCACGGGCTTCTTCGGCTACGTCGCGGGGAAAAGCAGCATCGATCCGTACGAAGCCGTCCTCGATGAATTGCTCGATCTGCGCCGCGCTGAGCGCTGGCGGGTAATCGGTGGATGTCATGAAAAATCTCTCTATCGCCAGACCCTGCCGGCACCATTCATTCGCCTGATGCAGGGTGGTTACAGTCCACGGCGACGCTCCAGCCAACCGGCTGGTGAAGCGGCCGCATCTCCTTTGCCAATGGCAGAGCCTTAGAGGCTCAAGAAGTAGACCGTAGCGATGTTGAGAGTGATCATTTTCATAGCGAAGAAAAGCTAGCGGCTTCCGCGGGGAGGGTCAACACCTCACCCGGCTCGCCTCAATCCCTTTTCCTGATCGGAGGGTGTAGAAACATCCCGTACTGCGTCATGCACCGATTGCAGCACCAACTCCGCCAGTCGCGCCGTTGCAGCATCCGGCTCCGCCTCTGCGCGATGCAAAACCAGCCCGAGTTTCGGCAACTCCGGCAGGCCCGCTTCACCGGGCGCCAGCATCCGCACTTTGGCGGGCAGCCCGATGGGCGTGCGCACCGTAATGCCCAATCCTGCGGCAGTCGCTGCCCAGAGGCCACCGAGGCTCGGACTGATAAAGGACAGGCGCCAGGAGATGCCGGCCTCGTCCAGCACCTTCGTCGCGGCGTTCCTCAGCAGGCACGGAGCCTCGAGCGAGGCGAGCGGCATCGGCTCGCCGCTTCCAGCCGCCCATGCCGGCAGGCCATTCGCCGGGCCGATCCAGCGCATAGGCACGTCAGCAATGTGCTCGCAATGCGCGGTCAAGGTGCCAGTGCTCCACGCGAGTGCAAGATCGAGCTTACCCGTCGTCACCCGTTCGAGAAGCTCGGCATTGCGCACCACACGGGCCTCGATCCGCACCTTCGGATGCGCCCGGGCGAAGCGTCCGAGCACTTCAGGCAGCAGATTCTCGCCGAAGTCTTCCTGCAGGCCGAGCCGCACCCAGCCTTCCAGCTCGACACTCTGCACCGCGGCGACTGCCTCGTCGTTCAAGTCGAGCAATCGCCTGGCATAGGCAAGCATCGTCTCGCCGGCTTCCGTCAGCGCCAATCCGCGCCCGGATTTGCGGAAAATCGGTGTACCGGCTTGCTCCTCGAGCTTCTTGAGTTGCGCACTGACCGCCGAGGTCGAGCGCCCCAGCTGGTCCGCCGCCCTGGCGAAATTGCCGAGATCCATACCGGTCGCGAAGGTCCTCAGCACGTCCAGGTCGAAAGTAATCCGTCGCATCGCACAATCCCGATTTTCAGGATAATTTGTCCATAAAATTCTGATTTTTCGCACTATGGTGTCGTGGCATGCTTCTTCTGTCAAGCCGAAGAACTAAGGAGGCATCAATGCCATTCGCTCGTATCTCTCTTCTGAAGGGCAAGTCGCCGGACTACCTGCGTGCCCTTTCGGACAACATCCACCAGGCCATGGTCGAGACCTTCAATGTGCCGCCGGCCGATCGCTTCCAGATCATCCACCAGCATGAACCGGGTGAACTGATCTTCGATCGCAATTACCTTGCCGGTCCGCGCTCCGATGATTTCGTGCTGATTTCGATCACGACCGGCAAGCCGCGCACGACGGAAATGCGCAAGGCTCTCTTCCGCCGAACCGTTGAACTATTGCATCAATCCCCCGGCCTGCGCCCGGAAGATGTCATGATCGTCATCTCCACCAGCGAACCGGACGAATGGTCCTTCGGCGACGGCCTGGCGCAGATGGCCGAGCCCGGATGGGAAGCGCGTGCCAGGGGAGTTCCGGCATGAGCACGGGCAACCCGAAGACGATGACGGTCCGCCGTCCCGGCGGTGCCGTCCGTTCTCCCGAAGGCATTGCGAATAGGTCCTTCTGGGTCGAAATGCTGCTCGAAAGCGAGATCGACGGAGAGAATACCGCCATGCGCGCAACGCTTGATCCCGGCACGGTCACCCACTGGCATACGCATCCCCGCGGCCAGCTTCTTTACGTCCTCTCGGGTGTCGGTCTCGTGCAGCGGAAGGGCGAACCTGCCGAGGAGGTCAGAACCGGTGACGCAATATGGTTCGCCGCCGATGAGCTTCATTGGCATGGCGCGTCTGCCGACAGTCCCTTCAGCTATCTCAGCATCCAGGGATTTGAGAACGGACGTTTCGTCGACTGGCACGACAATGGGGAACCGCAACCATGATAGCCATGCAATATTCCTTCACCCTCCCCGCAGATTACGACATGGAGATCATCGATCGCCGCATACGCGACAAAGGCCCGGCGATGAATGGCTTCCCACAGCTCGGTTTCAAGGCCTTTCTCAGTGCTCGTCAGGGGGAATACGGCAGTCGGGAAAACCTGTACGCACCTTTTTATCTCTGGGATCAGCCGGAAGGCGCCAGCAGTTTCATCTGCGGTCCGGGCTTTGCCGCACTGAGCGACACCTTCGGTCGGCCGCGGATTCGCCATTGGATCGTCTGGCATGCTCATGTCTCACCCGACCTTGCCGCCGCCCGCTTTGCTCACAGCGAACATCTGGCGATCGAACCGCATGCTTCTCTATCCGACCTGCGACAGCAGGAGGTTGACCTGGCAAAACAGGCCACCCACGACAGACACGCGCTTGCCTGTGTCGTCGCCTTCGATCCGTATGATTGGGCGACGGTGCGTTTCGGGCTCCACGCAGAAGCTCCGCCTGCCTCGAGCACCAACCAGATCTATCGCGTCGGCCACCTCTCGCGGGGCTGAGGCAGCAGCGGCAAAATCGCAAAACAAAAAGCGCCCCTCTTTCGAGGAGCGCTTTTTGTATTCAGACCTGAAAGCGATCAGATGCCGCTCTGGCCGTCGGAACCGATATAGGCGATGCGCAACATATTGGTCGCGCCCGGTGTGCCGAGCGGTACGCCGGCAGAGATGATGATGCGATCGCCCGGCTTGCCGAAGCCTTCCGAAGCGACGATACGGCAGGCGCGGTTGACCATGTCATCGAGGTCGGTCGCGTCATGCGTCACGACGCAGTGCATGCCCCAGACAACGGAGAGGCGACGGGCCGTCTTGATGATCGGCGACAGCGCAATGATCGGAACCTGCGGGCGCTCGCGCGAAGCGCGCAGACCCGTCGTACCGGACGAGGTGTAACAGACGATAGCCGACAGCTTCAGCGTCTCGGCAATCTGACGGGCGGCAAGCGAGATGGCATCCGCACCGGTTGCTTCCGGCTGGGCGCGCTGCGCATAGATGATGCCCGAATAGTGCGGATCCTTCTCGACCGTGCTCGCAATCGAGGCCATCATCGAGACGGCTTCAACCGGATAAGCACCGGAAGCCGATTCGGCCGAAAGCATGATCGCATCGGCGCCTTCGAAGACGGCGATGGAAACGTCGGAGACTTCGGCACGGGTCGGAACCGGCGAAGAAATCATCGATTCCAGCATCTGCGTGGCAACAACCACCGGCTTGCCCGAACGGCGGCAGGCACGGATGAGCTGCTTCTGGATGCCGGGGACGGCTTCGAGCGGCATTTCGACGCCAAGGTCGCCGCGGGCGACCATCAGGGCGTCGGAAAGCTCGATGATTTCCTCGATACGCTCCAGAGCCTGCGGCTTTTCGATCTTCGACATGATGCCGACGCGACCGCGGGCGATCTTGCGGACCTCGGCGAGGTCGTCGGGGCGCTGAACGAAGGAGAGCGCCACCCAGTCGACATCGTCGGTTGCCAGAACAGCATCGAGATCGACACGGTCCTTGTCGGTCAGCGCGCCGACGCCGAGCAGTGTGTCCGGCAGGCTGACGCCCTTGCGGTCGGAAATGCTGGTACCAGCGATAACCGTGGTGACGATGCTCTTGCCGTCGCACTTTTCAGCGCGCAGTGCCAGCTTGCCATCATCAATCAGCAGGCGATGGCCCGGCTGCACGGCCTCGAGAATTTCGGGATGCGGCAGGAAAACGCGGGTGTTGTCGCCGGGAGTGTCGTTGTTATCGAGCGTAAAGGTCTGGCCAGGCTTCAGTTCCACTTTCACATCGGCAAACTTGCCGACGCGCAGCTTCGGGCCCTGGAGGTCTGCCAGAATGCCGATCGGCCGACCCGAACGGGCCTCGACGGCGCGGATACGCTGCACGAGTGTGCGCATCAGGTCATGGCTTGCATGGCTCATGTTGATGCGGAAAATATCCGCACCCGCCTGGTGCAGCTTCTCGATCATCGATTCCTCGGAAGAGGCGGGTCCGAGGGTGGCGAGGATTTTAACTTTGCGGTTACGCTTCATCAATTCTGGCTTTCTTGCGTCCCTGGGGTGTCGGAGAGTTGAACCATCCAGCTTCCCTGGCGGCCCGTATCGTATTCCTTGAATCCCATTTTCTGATAACCCCGAGCATAGCAGTCCTGCACGCCCGCGATCTTGAATTCGTTTTCCGCTACGCACATCTGCACATCACCCGTCCATCGGCCTCCCCGGGCGGCATCTTCTGCGTAGAGGTAATAATAGCGCGACTGTAATTCTCCCTCGATCAGCGTGGCGCAGGTCGTTGCTGGCACCTGCCACCAACCTTCTGTGACCCAACCTTCCTTCGCCCGGTATCCGATCGCAACGCCAACCAGATTTTGCGTGCCGTTGCATACACGGAAATCCGCGCGCGCGGCATCTGCAATGAAGAACGGCGAGACGGCTGCAAGAGCGAACAATGCGAGACGAACCATCGGTCCGGACCGCGTGAGGAAACTTGGCGCAGCTTGGATCAACACGGCTCCCAAATAGCTCCACGGTTATTCGTTATCCGTGTCTTCTTGCGCCGCCGTCAAGCGAAAGTCAACGCAATGCTAATCGATTATATTTCCTTTCATAACCGCCTATCGGGCGCATCTTGTCGCGCCGGCCCGCCCATCGCGCTTGAACCGGCCGAACGCGCATGCGATCACTGGGCGAAGACGCGAAATGACAATCGGCAATTTCCTGATGGACCACTTCCAATCCTTCGAAACCCTACCTGGCCAACATGACAAAGGCATGGTGATCCTCGGCGATCATGCCATGAACCGCCTGCCGGAACCCTATGGCCGGCTCGGCCTGCCGGAAAGCGCCTTCTCCAGGCACATCGCCTACGATATCGGCATTGAGGGCCTTGCCCGCAAGCTGTGCGCACGACTGGGCGTACCGGGCGTGCTCGGCGGTTTTTCGCGTCTGCTGATCGACCCCAACAGGGGTGAGGATGACCCGACCCTGATCATGAAAATCTCCGACGGCGCCATCATCTCCGGCAACCATCCGATATCCGAGGAGGAGTGGAACTACCGGATCGAAACCTTCCACAGGCCCTATCACAATGCCGTGTCGGAGACGATCGACCGGGCGGCGAACGCGACCGGAAAGGCGCCGCTGGTACTGTCCCTCCACTCCTTCACGCCCGCCTGGAAGGGTGTTCCCCGCCCCTGGCATGCAGCCGTGCTCTGGGACAGCGACCACCGCGCCGTCGCCCCGTTGCTTGAAAAGCTGCGGGCCGACCCCGATCTCGTCATCGGCGACAACGAGCCCTATGACGGCGCCCTGAAGGGCGACACCATGTATCGTCATTGCATGATTACGGGCATTCCGCACGCGCTTCTGGAAGTGCGTCAGGACCTCATCAGCGATGAGGTCGGCATCGAGGAATGGGCGGTGCGCCTGGCCGCGATCTTTGCGGAGATGAGCGCCGATCCGGCCCTTCATGCATACAGCGTGCACGCGTCACGCACCGGCCCCTATTGAGTGAAAGGACCTGGACCATGACCACACTCAGCAAAGAACAGCAGACGGAATTCGAAGCGGCCGCCTTCCGCCGGCTCGTTGCGCATCTTCGCGAACGAACCGACGTGCAAAACATCGATCTCATGAATCTCGCCGGCTTCTGCCGCAACTGCCTGTCCAACTGGTATCGCGAGGCTGCGGAAGCCGAAGGCGTTCCCATGACGAAAGACGAATCGCGCGAGATTGTCTACGGCATGCCCTATGAAGATTGGAAGAACCTTCACCAATCCGAAGCATCGCCTGTGCAAAAGGCAGCTTTTGAGGTGAACAACCCGCACAAATAGGCCATACGGTCTCAAAGCGCCTTGACGCTGGCGACACTTCGCGGCAGTCACTGGCAACCCGATGCATATCCCGAAATCAGGAGAACACGATGTCTGATGCACATGGCGTCGCTCGCGATCAGCTTCGCGCTTTTGTCGAGCGTATCGAACGCCTGGAAGAAGAAAAGAAGACCATCGCCGACGACATCAAGGACGTCTATGGCGAAGCCAAGGGCATGGGCTTCGACACCAAGATCCTCAAGAAGGTCGTTGCGCTGCGCAAGAAGGACGAGCAGGAACGCATGGAAGAGGATGCGATCCTCGATACCTATCTGCATGCGCTCGGCATGATCGAGTCTCCGCCGGAAGGCTGAGGGCGATCCGGCCATATTTTCAGAGAGCCGCCTTCATGGCGGCTTTTCTTTTGGCTCCTTCAAACGCCAGCGCATTTTCGCCCTGCCGCTGGCCCTAAAACAAAAAGCCGCCGGAGACGATCCAGCGGCTTCTGTTATTCCAAGATCTAGCGGATCAGCGCGTATTGAATTTACGCACTTCCATGAAGTTGACAGCCGTACCGCTGAAGCGGCCAGGATCGATCGAAGCAGTCTTCTGGAAGCCTTCGGCATAGACCGAGGTTGGCTGGGCGCGCAGCTCCTGGCTGACGAAGCGCGGAGCCTGCACCTTCTTCGACGCCATTTCGAGGCGCGCATTGGTCAGAGCCCACTGCGAGATCATCTTCTGCGTCAGTTTCGGTTCCGTACGAACGGTCTGCCGGCTTTCATCGGCGGCCACCGCTTCCTGCTTCGTCGGACGACCGCCCTTGGTGGGCAGGCCCTGTGCGACCTGGCTCTCGACGGCAACAGGCTTCGGCGCCGCGACGGGAGCAGCAAAGTTTGCTGACTTCGTCATCGGAGCAAGTGCTGCAAGCTGCAGCGGCGGCTTGTCGAGTGCCGGCGGGTTCTTCGGGGCGGCAGCATTGATTGCCTGCTCCACGGTCTGCGGCTCGGAAGACGCGTTCATAGCGACCTCAGCAGCGCCACTCTGATCCTGCTGTTTTGCCAGCGCCGCCGCCATGGCGGGCGAAAGCGTATCCTGATCGGCTTCGTCTTCACCCGCTTCAGGATCGGCATCCTGTGCAGCAAGCAGGTTTTCGGCAACGGCCGGACGTTCGGCTGGCATCGGAACGCCTGTCGACATCAGGTTCGGATCGACAGAGGCAAGTTCGGCGTCACCCGGGGAACGGCGCTGCCCAAGGAGCGACGGAACCGGAATGCTGTAACCACTGAGATCGGCGAAATGCTCAGGCTCTTGCGGCTGGCCGGCCGGCATCGCGGCAAGGGCCTGCTGGGCAGCGTTACCTGCAGACGGCGGCACCAGCGCATTGGCAACCTCGTTGCCGGCAAGCTGGTTGCTGAAGGCCGGACGAACCTGCGGCACCGGTGCGTTCACGCTTGCGACTTCGGTCTGCTGCTGAGGTTCATCAGCTGCCGGGACTGCCTCAGGCTTCGGCGGCGTTGCCTTGGCGACGGCCACCGGCGTGCTGTCCTCCGAATTATCCTCTTCCTCGTCGGCGCCACCGCCAAAGAGGTAGGCAAACAGCGTCTTCTGCTTGCGAGGTTCGTCATCGGAAACGGAAGCGCCGGCGCTGGCCATCATGATCTGGCTGCCGTTCGCGACGCGGCGCTTGTAATCGGCCATTGCCTGCTGGTAGCCCGGCAGCGGCTTGCCATCGGCAGGAATATGAATGGTATTGCCGTCGGGGAAGAGCCTGACCAGCTCATCGCGGCTCATGCGCGGCCAGGCACGAACGCCACCGACATCCATATGGACGAAAGGCGAACCGGACTTCGGATAGAAGCCGACGCCGCCGACCTGCATCTTCATGCCGATACCGCGCAGCGTGGCGAGCTTCACGTCGGGAATGAAGAAATCCATCGCCTTGCCGAGCATATGCTGGCTCTTTTCGGCGACGCCGGAATTGCGCGAACGTCCACGCAGCATCTCGTTGGTGCCGGGAGAGCGGAAACCGCAGACGACGTTGATGTAATCCCTGGAGCCGGACTGGCGGTAAACTTCCCAGATGAGGTCGAAGAGGCGCGGGTCCATCTTCGTCGGCTGATTCTTGCGCCAGTCGCGAAGGAAGCGGTTGAGCTGCTCAAGACCCTTGGGGTCGAACTTGCCGTTTCGCTTGTAGGTAATGACTGCCTTTTCACCGGTATGGATGAAATAGAGCTTCAGGCTGCGGGTATCGCCTGCAGCCTGAGACGGTGTGCTTACGAATAGAGGTGAGGAAACCGCGAGCGCAAGAAGGGCGGCCGCTGCCGTCCTAACTGCCCTTCCGCCAATCTTGGCGCACAAGCGCCAACTCAAGCGCGAAAGCTTGGTATTCCCATTCAAATTCGGCAACTCGATCCCCGTCAGACAGTCAATGTCCCGTGCTGTCTCAAATGGCTGTCAATTGCGGTCACACGATGGCAAAAATGCCACACATGATCAACCTTTTCTTTACATAGTGAACGAGCCGCTAACAAGTGGTTTATGGATGGTAACGAAATATGGTTGCCCCATTCTTAATAAAAAGGCGCTTATGCCGCATCTTTCTGAGGATTGTCGGGGTCGATGCCGTAGTCCTTGAGCTTTCTATAAAGTGTGGATCGCCCAATACCTAGCTTTCTTGCCACTTGACTCATTTGCCCTCGGTAGAACTTCAGGGCAAAACGAATCAATTCTTCCTCGACATCGGCAAGACGCCGAACGTCACCGGACGGATTGACACTCGATATTGCGTTGTCGGAAGCGTCAGTCCCGCGGCGCATCGTTTCGGCGACGGATTCCGCCGGATAATCCTCGGGAAATTCTGCGTCCGGATCGAGGTGCGAATTGTCGGCAACGAGCGCCAGGTGATCCACGACCTCGTAATTTGGAAGCTGGGCGGCGATCTGCGGGAAATCCGCTTCAGTCAGTTCCGGACCCTCGGCAAGCACGACAGCCCGGAAGATCGCGTTTTCGAGCTGGCGGATATTGCCAGGCCAGTCATAGGCGGTCAGCAGTGCCAGCGCGCCGGCATTGACCGTCATGCGCCGGCCGTTCTTCTGCTCGCTTGAGAAGCGTTCGGCAAAGACGCGCACCAGATGCGGAATGTCCTCCTTGCGCTTGCGCAGCGCCGGAATGGTGATCGGGAAGACGTTCAGGCGATAGTAGAGGTCTTCGCGGAAGTGGCCGTTCTTGACCTCTTCGATCAGATCCTTGTTCGTCGCCGAGATGAGGCGAACATTGACCTTGTGTGCAGTGCGCGCACCAACGGTCTCGATCTCGCCCTGTTGAACCGCGCGCAGAAGCTTCACCTGCACCTCGAGCGGCAGGTCGCCGATCTCGTCGAGGAAGATAGTGCCACCATCGGCTTCCATGAACTTGCCGATATGCTTTTCGGTCGCGCCGGTAAACGCACCCTTCTCGTGACCGAAGAGGATACTTTCGACGAGATTGTGCGGAATGGCGCCGCAATTGACCGTCACGAATGGCTTGCTGGCACGATCGCCGCCCGACTGGATGGCGCGTGCCACCAATTCCTTGCCGACGCCCGATTCGCCTTCGAGAACGACCGGGATGTTGGACTGCGAGGCGCGCTGCGCCAGATCGATCACGCGGATCATCGCCGGGCTTGCCGAAACGATATCATCGAAGCCGACGGAACCCGAGCGCGAACGGCGGCCGGCGCGGGCCTTCACCTCGCGGTGGTCGAGCTTCATGGCATTGGAGATCGACGTATTGATGCGCTCCGGAGAGACCGGTTTGACGACGAAATCGAAGGCACCGGCACGCATGGCCTGCACGACCGTTTCGATGCCGCCCTGCCCCGTCTGTACGATGACCGGGATCTGCGTGCCGAAATCATGCAGAGCTTCGAGAAATTCGAGGCCGGTCATTTCCGGCATCATCAGGTCGAGCACGATGACATTGAAAAGGGCGGGATCACGCTTCACCATCTCCAGCCCGATGCGGCCGTTCTCGGCCTGATGCACCACATGGCCGCTACGCTCGATCGCGTTCTTGAGCAGACGGCGCTGCACGGGATCGTCCTCGACCACGAGGATCTGCCCTGCCCCTTTGAGCTCATTGTAACCGGTCATTGTCGCCTCACTTCATGCGAAACCATGAAGCGCACTCTGACAGAAAGGCTTGAACATCCTGTTTTGAGAAACAATTGCATTTTAACTGTTATGACCGGCCGTTTTCGTGCCGTAACAGGGCCTTTTTCGCGCCGAAAAACCCTTGCTGACAGGCGTTACGACGCTTAGACAGTCAGACCTGTCATAAAAAAGGAAGAGGAACCGCCCCATGAGACATATGCTTGCGCACGCCGATCTTCACCTTTCGGCAACGGCTTCCGCTGCAGCATCGGACCCGGCTCTGGGCGAGCTTCCCTCTTGGCGGCTGCAGGATCTCTACCCCTCGGCCACCTCCACCGCCTTCGTTGCCGATATGGAGAAGGCCGGCAAGGCCGCTTCCGCTTTCGAAGACAAATGGAAGGGCAAACTTGCCGAAGCAGCCGCGAAGAAGGGCGAGGAAGGCATCGGCCAGGCGCTGAAGGAATATGAGGCGCTCGACGATATCATGGGCCGCCTCGGCTCCTTCGCCGGCCTTACCTATTTCTCCGATACGTCCAACCCGGCAAACGGCAAGCTTTACGGCGACGTCCAGGCCAAGCTTACCGACTATTCCGGCCGCTTGCTGTTCTTCGCTCTCGAACTCAACCGCATCGACGATGCGGCGATCGATGCCTGCATGGCGAACGATCCGCTTGCCGGCCATTACCGCCCCTGGCTGGTCGACCTGCGCAAGGACAAGCCCTACCAGCTCGAAGACCAGCTTGAGCAGCTCTTCCTCGAAAAGTCGATGACATCAGCTGCCGCCTTCAACCGTCTCTTCGATGAGACGATGGCGGAACTGCGCTTCGAGATCGACGGCGAGAAGCTGCCGCTGGAAGTTGCGCTGAACATGCTGCAGGAAAAGGATCCGGAAGTGCGCCGCAAGGCGGCAATGGCGCTCGCCGAAACCTTCAAGACCAACATCCGCATCTTTACGCTCATCACCAATACGCTCGCCAAGGACAAGGATATCGCCGATCGCTGGCGCGGCTTCGAAGACATTGCCGACAGCCGCCACCTGGCGAACCGCGTCGAGCGCGAAGTAGTCGACGCGCTTGCAGCCGCCGTCAAGGAAGCCTATCCGCGCCTCTCGCATCGCTACTACAAGATGAAGGCGAAATGGCTCGGCATGGAGCAGATGAACTTCTGGGATCGCAATGCGCCGCTTCCGGAAACCTCTGGTGCTGTCATTTCCTGGTCCGAGGCCAGGGACACGGTACTGTCCGCCTATGGGAATTTCGCGCCAGAAATGGCTGAAATCGCCAAGCGCTTCTTTGACGAACAATGGATCGACGCCCCCGTTCGCCCCGGCAAGGCGCCCGGTGCCTTTGCTCATCCGACCGTTCCGTCGGCCCATCCCTATGTACTCGTCAACTATATGGGCAAGCCGCGCGATGTGATGACGCTCGCCCACGAACTCGGCCACGGCGTTCATCAGGTTCTTGCCGGCGCGCAAGGCGCCCTCATGTGCCAGACGCCACTGACGCTCGCCGAAACAGCTTCCGTCTTCGGCGAGATGCTGACCTTCCGCGCGCTACTCGAACGCACCAGCGACAAGCGCGAGCGCAAGGCCATGCTTGCCCAGAAGGTCGAGGACATGATCAACACGGTCGTACGCCAGATCGCCTTCTACGAGTTCGAGCGCAAGGTCCACACCGCCCGCAAGGCCGGTGAATTGACCGCCGACGATATCGGCGAACTCTGGCTTTCCGTCCAGTCGGAAAGCCTCGGCCCGGCGATCAAGATTTCCGAGGGTTATGAGACCTACTGGGCCTATATCCCCCACTTCATCCACTCTCCCTTCTATGTCTACGCCTATGCCTTCGGCGACTGCCTGGTGAACTCGCTCTATGCCGTCTATCAGAAGGCCGAGAAGGGCTTTCAGGACAAGTATTTCGACATGCTGAAGGCCGGCGGCACCAAGCATCATTCCGAACTGCTGAAGCCCTTCGGCCTGGATGCGACGGATCCTTCCTTCTGGAGCAAGGGCTTGTCGATGATCGAAGGCTTGATCGACGAACTTGAGGCACTGGACAAGGCATAAGACCGCCGAAACCTGCAGTTTCGCTGGAAAAGGCAATGGCAGCCTCTGAACCTTTCATCCTGTTCCGGGACGACACGACCGGCGAAATCATGCTCTTCGCCGGTCCGGCCAGCATGATCATCGCCCGCACGAAGACGGAATTCCTGCCGGCGCTCAAGCGGATGGAAGAGGCGCGACAGGCAGGCAAATGGCTTGCCGGCTATATCGCTTACGAAGCCGGTCATCTCTTCGAAGAAAAGCTTGCTCCCTTCGCTGAGGACAACCGCAAGACACCGCTGCTGCTGTTCGGCGTCTTCGATGCGCCGCAGCCGGACGGTCATCCTCTCGCAAGGCCGCGGCAGCGGCATGAAAACGAGGAATTCCTGACCGCACCGAGGGCCGGCTGGAATTTCGATATATATAAAGAGCGTTTCGACCGCCTGCATCGGCATCTGCGCCTCGGCGATATCTATCAGGCCAACCTGACCATGCCGATCGTGGCCCGCTGGAGCGGCGATCCGCTGGCCGCCTTCTGGTCGCTGATCGATCGACAGCCCGTGAAATATGGCGCGTTTGCCGATCTCGGCGGCCCCATCATTCTTTCCCGTTCACCGGAGCTGTTTTTCCGCACCGACGAAGATGGCTGGATCGAGACGCACCCGATGAAAGGTACGGCCAAACGCGGTGTGACGTCGGCCGAAGATGCCGAAATCGTTGAAGCGATGAGGGCCGATATCAAGACGCAAGCGGAAAACCGCATGATCGTCGACCTCTTGCGCAACGATATCTCGCGCATCACCAAAGTCGGCACGCTGGACGTTCCAAAACTCTTCGAAATCGAGACCTATCCGACCGTCCACCAGATGGTCAGCCACGTTCAGGCGAAGCTCCTGCCCGATCTTTCCATCCGCGACATCTTTGCCGCCCTTTTTCCCTGCGGCTCGATAACAGGTGCGCCGAAGATCCGCGCCATGGAAATCCTGCACGACCTAGAGGACGGTCCGCGCGATGCCTATTGCGGCGCAATCGGCATGATCTCGCCCGGCGGCGCGATGCGCTTCTCCGTCGCCATCCGTACCATGACGCTGTTTGACGGCGGCAAAGCAGTCTTCAATGTCGGCGGCGGCATCGTCTTCGATTCCACAGCTGAAGCCGAATATGAGGAATGCCTGCTCAAGGCCCGCTTTGCCGTCGGCGACCAATGGATTGCCCGATGACAGATTTTTCGCTGATCGAAACCCTGCGCTGGCAACCTGACGAAGGCTTCATTCGCCTCCGTCTTCATCTCGCCCGCCTCTCCCGCTCCGCCCGTCGCATCGGTTTTCCCGAGCCGATGGACGTGGTCGCGAAGCTGGAAGCGGCGGTAATCGAAGAAAAGGGACCTCGCCGTATCAGGCTGACTTTCGATCGAGAGGGTAGGATCGACGTTACCACCGCCCCCTTCACGCCACTGCCGCAAGATACAATCTGGAAACTCCGTCTCGCCGGCACACGTCTCGATTCCACTGACAAGCTGCTGCGCATCAAGACCACGCGCCGGGCTGTGTATGAAGCGGCGCGTGCCGAGTTCCTGCAGCAGCAGGCGGATGAAGTCATCATGCTCAACGAGCGGCAGGAAGTATGCGAGGGAACCATCACTTCCGTCTTCCTTGATGACGGCTCCGGCATCCTCAGGACTCCGCCGATCTCCTGCGGCCTGCTCGCCGGTGTGTTGCGCACCGAACTCATCTGCCAGCGCAAGGCCCGCGTCGGCCGCATCACGCCCGACGAGTTGGACGCAGGTACGCTTTTCGTTGGAAATTCGTTGCGCGGGCTGATCCGCGCCTCGCTGCAAAAGGACTGACCATGCTGATCCTCGCCCTGACCTATGTGAAGCCGAACGAAGAGGCCGACAAGCATATGGAGCCGCATATGGCCTGGGTGAAGGAGGGATATGCCAGGGGCTGGTTCCTCGCCTCCGGCCGCAAGGTGCCCCGCACCGGCGGCGTCATTCTCGCCGTTGGCGAGCGTGCGGAGATCGAAGGCTACGTTGCGGCCGATCCCTTCACCATCCACGGTGTTGCCGAATATGACATAATGGAAGTCGCGCTGACGACAGTGACGGAAGGACTGGAGGCTCTCAAGCGCTGAAGCGCTGAGTAGCAAACCGCACGCCAATCGTCAGGCTCGAAAAGGAACGGCGATGAAACGTCCGACCTGCACGTCCCCAACCTATACACCTTACGACGGCTCGGCCCGACCCTTCACGATCGGCCTGATGCCGCTCGATATCGCCCGCTGGATCGAGCCTGACGACGATCTCGAACGTTATATCAAGGAAAAGACGCGTCTGGCGGATGATTGCTTCGACGCCGTCTTCGTCGCAGAGGATGGGACGGAAGCTGCCCAGCAGGAGGCGCTGGATATTCTCCTCGCTCACCTTGCCGATCAGCATCCCGGAATGCTCCAGCCTGACGCTTCCAATCTGCCGCCGCTCTTCAAGGCCGGTTCGCTCATCCAGGACGATCTCGTCCTGATGCGCCGCAAGGCTGATGGCTGGCATCTCGTCGCCGCCCATGTCGCCTTTCCCTCCTCATGGTCGCTGCGCGAGAAATTCGGACGGCCGATGCATGAAATCCACGCCGATGTGCCGGGCTTCGGCGAAGGCACCCGCAATGCAACACTGATTACTCGCATCTTCGACAGCCTGCAGATCGCCCAGCCGGTCGAGCGGCTGAACTGGTCGGTCAACGCCACCGCCGATCTCTTCCTCCCCGTCTCGAAACATCGCCGGCCACCCTATGCCGAGGCCTTCACACTTGAAGAGCGCTTCGTCCGCGTCGAACGCCAGACCCTTCGCAAGCTGCCTGTGTCGGGCGACATTCTCTTCACCATCCGCATCTATATCGATCCGATCGCCGTCATCGCCCGCCATCCGCAGGCGCAAAAGCTCGCATCAAGCTTTGCCGATCAGCTGGAGGCGCTCGACGACCGGCAGACGGCCTACAAAGGGCTGAGCCTGCAACGGACGGAACTCGTGCGGAAATTGCGCGCGGTTTGCAGCGCCGATATTTGACCTTTGCGGGGGGAACACTCTTTATTGTGACGCCATTTTGTGGTTAGAGCCGGTCACCTCGCGAGCTTCGCGGCATCTTCACATGAATTCTTTAGGCTGAAGGCCTTCCTTCCCTTCCAACAGGAGAAAAGAATGACGGAACAGAACTATCCGGTATATGGCGAAATTACCGGTCCGATCGTCATGATCGGCTTTGGCTCAATCGGCCGCGGCACGCTGCCCCTGATCGAGCGCCACTTCAAATTCGACAAGAGCCGGATGGTTGTCATCGACCCGCGCACGGACGATGCTCACATTCTGGAAAAGCATGGCGTCAAACATATCCAGGCGCATGTGACGAAGGACAACTACAAGGAGCTGCTGAAGCCGCTCCTGACTGAAGGCGAAGGCCAGGGTTTCTGCGTCAACCTCTCGGTAGATACTTCCTCGCTCGATATCATCAAGCTCTGCCGCAAGCTTGACGTGCTCTATATCGATACCGTCGTCGAGCCCTGGCTCGGCTTCTATTTCGACAAGGACATGAAGAACGAAGACCGCACCAACTATGCGCTTCGGGAAACCGTTCGCAAGGAAAAGGCCAAGAACCCCGGCGGCACGACTGCCGTCTCCACCTGCGGCGCAAACCCGGGCATGGTCTCCTGGTTCGTCAAGCAGGGGCTTTTGAACCTTGCGCGTGACATGGGCCTGAAGTTCGACGAGCCGGGCCAGGACGACCGCGAAGAATGGGCAAAGCTCATGAAGAAGGTCGGCGTCAAGGGCGTCCACATCGCCGAACGCGACACCCAGCGCACCATTCATCCGAAGCCGCTCAACGTCTTCTGGAACACTTGGTCCGTCGAAGGCTTCATCTCTGAAGGTCTGCAGCCGGCAGAACTTGGCTGGGGCACCCATGAAAATTGGATGCCGAAGAACGCCAAGAAGCACAAGAAGGGCAACAAGGCCGCCATCTACCTCGAACAGCCCGGCGCCAACACCCGCGTTCGCACCTGGTGCCCGACGCCCGGCCCGCAATACGGCTTCCTCGTCACCCATAACGAGTCGATCTCGATTGCCGACTTCTTCACGGTCAGGGACAAGGACGGCGACGTTACCTATCGTCCGACCTGCCACTACGCCTACCATCCGGCCAACGACGCGGTTCTGTCGCTGCATGAGATGTTCGGCAACGGCGGCAAGGCACAGCCGGTTCTCCACGTTCTCGACGAGAACGAGCTGGTCGACGGCGTCGACGAGCTCGGCGTCCTGCTCTACGGCCATGACAAGAACGCCTACTGGTACGGTTCGCGCCTGTCTCTGGAAGAGACCCGCCGCATTGCCCCCTACCAGAACGCGACTGGTCTGCAGGTGACTTCTGCCGTTCTTGCCGGCATGGTCTGGGCTCTTGAAAACCCGAAGGCGGGCATCGTCGAAGCCGACGAGATGGATTACAAGCGCTGCCTCGAAGTGCAGTTGCCCTATCTCGGCCCGGTCGAAGGTCACTACACCGACTGGACCCCGCTCGACGGCCGCCCGGGCCTGTTCCCGGAAGACATCGACACCAAGGATCCGTGGCAGTTCAAGAACATCCTGGTTCGCTGAACCTGTCATACGTCTTCGAAGATGCCCGCTGTCAGGCGGGCATTTTTGTAACGCCTGCTGTCTAAATGCCGGCCGACCTCCGTCGAAGGCTTGCCTTCGTGGAAGGCCCGCGCCATGTTTTTGGCGGACTGTCGCGGATAGTTTCCGCCTAGATTCGCCGGGAGAAGCCCTATGAAAGTCAGAACTGGTCTCGTTCTTGCGGTTGCATCGGCAGCCCTAGCTGCCTGTGTTTCCTCCGGCCCACGCCCCCTTCCCGTCGCATCGGCACCCGCTCCTGCCGGTGTCGAGGGCACCTGGGCCGATCCGAACGGGATCGTCTCCACCTTCCAGTCCGGCACCTTCACGACGCGCACGACAGACAGCAACCAGCTTTTGGCCTCGGGCACCTATACCAATAAGTCGCCGACGCTGGTGGAAATCAACATGACCTCGCTAGTTCGCAACACCCAGTCGAAGGTCAATTGCGCGCTCGTCACGACGAGCCAGCTGAACTGCACCTCGGATGCCGGCGCACAGTTCGTCCTGAGCCGCCGCAGCTAAAAGAGCAGATAGGGCGAAGGCCAGGCGCCATGCGAGCTTTCGCCGGTTACCTCGTCCTGTTGCTCGCAACGCCGCTTGCCGCACTTGCGGTCATTTTGCCGGCTAATGTCTATCGTGCCCAAGGCATCGCCGCCCCAGATTGCGACGGTCCGCTGCAGGTTCTGATCTTTGCCCTGCCGGCTGTCCTGATCTACGGTGCAGGCGCGTTCGTCGCCTATCGGGCCCGCCGACGCGTTCACCGCATTCTTTCCCTTCTTTGCTTGATCGTTGCGCTCGCCACGTTTTCGAATATTGCAGCGGCCACACAGGAACTCTACCGAAACGCTGCAGCCGGTGATTGCGCAGGGTGACCGGCCGGCTTTTTTGCCTGGCTCCCCTTGGAAAGCCGCTCCCCTGGTCCAGCTTTTCCTTGCGGCTCTCCATCGTCTGATGGAACATCCGCCAGCCGGGAAACCGCCCCGGTGGATTATGGAAGGGGCTGGCGAGGATCAGGGGGATCTTCGCCCCTAATCAGGAGAACAGGGATGACGAAGTCTTTCAGCTTCGGTCTTCTGACCGCGTCTATTCTGGCGCTGAGTACGAGCGCCGCATTTGCGGATTACGAACTCAATATTCTTCATATCAACGATTTCCACTCGCGCATCGAATCGATCAACAAGTTCGATTCCACCTGCTCTGCCGAGGAAGAGGGCAAGAATGAGTGCTTCGGTGGTGCCGCGCGCCTGAAGACTGCGATCGACCAGCGCCGCCAGGCTTTGACGGGCAAAAACACGCTGCTGCTCAACGCCGGCGACAATTTCCAGGGCTCGCTGTTTTACACGACCTACAAGGGCGCAGCCGAAGCCGAGATGCTGAACATGATGAAGTTCGACGCGATGACCGTCGGCAATCATGAATTCGACGACAGCGAGGATGGGCTCGCGACCTTCCTCGACAAGGTGCAGTTCCCCGTCGTCACCGCAAACGTCAAGGCAAGTGCTGCCTCCAAGATCGGCGACCGTGTCAAGCCTTCGCTCGTTCTTGATATCGGCGGCCAGAAGATCGGCATCGTCGGCGCTGTCACCAACGACACGCCCGAGCTCTCCTCCCCCGGCCCGAATGTGACCATTGCCGACGACGTCCAGAGCATTACGGCTGAAGTTCAGAAACTGAAGAGCGAAGGCGTCAACAAGATCATTGCGCTTACCCATGTCGGCTACCCGCGCGATCTCGCCATGATCGCCAAGATCCCTGATGTCGACGTGGTCGTCGGCGGCCATTCGCACAGCCTGCTGTCGAACACGGATCCGAAAGCCGAGGGCCCCTATCCGACGATGGTCGACAATCCCGGCGGCTACAAGGTGCCGGTGGTGCAGGCCGCCTCCTACAGCAAGTATCTCGGCGATCTCGTCGTCAATTTCGATGATAACGGCGTCGTCAAGGAAGCCAAGGGCGACCCCATCCTGATCGATTCCTCTTTCACGCCCGACTCGGCCGTCGCGGCACGCATTGTCGAACTGGCAAAGCCGATCGAAGAGCTGCGCAAGAAGGTGATCGGATCCTCGGAAGGCCCGATCGAGGGCGACCGCAAGGTCTGCCGCGTCAAGGAATGCTCGATGGGCAACCTGGTCGCCGATGCCATACTTGACCGCAGCAGGAACCAGGGCGTGACCATTGCCATCCAGAACGGCGGCGGCCTGCGTGCCTCCATCGACGGCGGCGACGTCACCCAGGGCGAAGTCATCACTGTGCTGCCCTTCCAGAATACGCTCGCAACCTTCCAGCTGACCGGTGCCGATATCGTCAAGGCGCTCGAAAATGGCGTCAGTCAGATTGACCAGGGCGCCGGCAGGTTCCCGCAGGTCGCCGGCCTGAAATTCACCTTCGACCAGTCGGAGCCGGTCGGCAGCCGCGTCAGCGACGTGCTGGTCAAGGACGGCGACAATTTCGTGCCGATCGACAATGCCAAGACCTATGGCGTCGCCACCAACAACTTCATGCGCGCCGGCGGCGATGGCTATGTCGCCTTCAAGGACGGCCAGAATGCCTATGACTTCGGTCCGGATCTGGCCGATGTGACGGCCGAATATATCGCCGCACACTCGCCCTATAAGCCCTACACGGACGGCCGCATCACTGAAATTGCGCAGGCTGTTTCGGAGCAGGCTCCGGCAGCTTCGGCTCCCGCTGCTCCCGCACCCGCGGCTCCGGCGCCTGCTGCGCCGGCCCCATCTGCAGAACCCGCACCGGCCCCTGCCACTCCCGCTCCGGCAGCCTCCACAGCCGCGGCACCCTCGACCCACGTCATCGCTGCCGGCGATACGTTCTGGGATCTCGCCAAAACCTTCTACGGCGACGGTGCCGAATGGCGCAAATTGTCGGAAGCCAATGGCAGCCCGAACCCGCGCCATTTGCGGATCGGCGAGGAAATCCAGGTTCCCGCCAAGTAAGACGATTTGTCCCGATCATGAGAGCCGGTCCGGGGTTCCCCGGGCCGGCTTTTCTTCTTATAGGGTGAACCGTGAGCGGCCGGCTGCGTATGAGCCGGCGAGGCACGAAAGCGCGTTGGGGCCAGAATGACAGATACTTCACTCCGCCCGGCGGATCATCCCGCCGTCAAATTCGGCAAGGTCGGCGTCCTGCTGGTCAATCTCGGCACGCCTGACGGCACCGATTACACATCCATGCGCCGCTACCTGCGCGAATTCCTGACCGACAAACGCGTCATCGAGTGGTCGCCCTGGAAGTGGTATCCGATCCTGTTCGGCATCGTACTCAACACGCGCCCGCAGAAAGTTGGCAAGGCCTATGAGACGATCTGGAACAAGGAGCTGAATGAAAGCTGGCTGCGCACCTATACCCGCAATCAGTCGGACTTCATGGCTGAACGCCTGAAGGACCTGCCAAACGTCAAAGTCGATTGGGCGATGCGCTACGGCACCCCTTCGATCCCCTCGCGCATCGAAGCGCTGAAGGATGAAGGCTGCGACCGCATCCTGCTCTTCCCGCTTTATCCGCAATATGCGGCCGCCACCACCGCAACCGTCAATGACAAGGCCTTCCAGAAGCTGCTCACCATGCGCTGGCAGCCGGCATTGCGCACGGTTCCTGACTACCATGACGACGAGACCTATATCGAAGCCCTGGCAAAATCCGTCGAGCAGCATCTCGCTACCCTCGACTGGAAACCGGAGATGCTTCTCGCCTCCTTCCACGGCATCCCGCTCTCCTATTTCCAGCAAGGCGATCCCTACTACTGCCAGTGTCAGAAGACAGGGCGCCTGCTGCGCGAGCGTCTGGGGCTCACCAAGGAGAACTTCATGGTCACCTTCCAGTCCCGTTTCGGGCCGGAAGAATGGCTGCAGCCCTATACCGACAAGACCGTCGAGAAGCTGGCGCAGGACGGTGTCAAACGCATCGCCGTCATGAACCCCGGCTTCGTTTCCGACTGTCTGGAAACACTGGAAGAGATCGCGGAGCAGGCCGCCCATTCTTTCAAGCACAATGGCGGCGAGCAGTTCGCACATATTCCCTGCCTGAACGACGGTGAAGACGGCATGCAGGTGCTGGAAAAAGTCGTGCGCCGCGAGCTGCTCGGCTGGGCTTGATCCCTGCGGCGCCAGATTTTCTGGCGCCTGCAATAGATAAAAGCGCCCTGCGCCCCAGATCTAAAGAATGGCCGGCAGGCGATTGCAATCGCGTCGCAGACACGACTGCATCCCGCACATTCACAGCCTCGTGCCTTATTGATCTGGACGCATTTGATGACTTCGGGTTTGAGAAAATTGATTGTCTTCGCCTGCTTGCTCGCTATCGCAGGGGGCGGTTATTTCGTTTGGGAGCGTTATCAGCGGATCTCTGCCAGCACCCCTCCGAAAGGCATCGTCGGGCAGGTCGCGTGTCAACTCCGCCTCGGCGATGTCAAAACCAGCAATCTGAGGCCGGACGATCAACCGTTTCTCACCAATTGCCTCATGGGCGGCTACATCACCAAGAGCGACCTTGACGACGTCGGCCTATCACCCTGATTTGACAGGCGCAGCCGTCATTCCTTCCTTGCAAATATCGTGCTAACTCACCACGTCAGTTAGGTGGGCTTAGGGAGGAATACATGCTGCTGGGCGGCTTCGATATCGTCGTGATCGTATTGGTGATTTTTGTCATCATGGTGCTCTTTGCGGGTATCAAGACGGTTCCTCAGGGCTATCGCTATACGATCGAGCGTTTCGGCCGCTACACACGCACGCTGGAACCGGGCCTCAACCTGATCACCCCTTTCATTGAGCGTGTCGGCGCCAGGATGAACGTGATGGAACAGGTGCTGAGCGTGCCGACCCAAGAGGTGATTACCAAGGATAATGCTTCGGTCTCAGCCGATGCCGTGTCCTTCTACCAGGTGCTGAATGCCGCTCAAGCCGCCTATCAGGTCTCCAATCTGGAAAATGCAATCCTGAACCTCACCATGACCAACATCCGCTCCGTCATGGGCTCGATGGACCTGGACGAACTGCTCTCCAATCGCGATGCAATCAACGACCGGCTGCTGCGTGTTGTCGATGAAGCTGTGCATCCCTGGGGCATCAAGGTTACCCGCGTTGAGATCAAGGACATCCAGCCACCGCGCGATCTCGTTGACGCGATGGCCCGCCAGATGAAAGCCGAGCGCGAGAAGCGTGCTCAGGTGCTGGAAGCCGAAGGTTCGCGCAACGCGCAGATTCTGCGAGCCGAGGGCGCCAAGCAATCCGCCATCCTCGAGGCCGAAGGCCAGCGCGAAGCCGCCTTCCGCAACGCTGAAGCCCGTGAGCGCCTGGCCGAGGCCGAGGCCAAGGCGACGCGCATGGTCTCCGAAGCCATCGCCGTTGGCGACGTACAGGCGATCAACTATTTCGTCGCACAGAAATATACGGAAGCGCTGGCATCGATCGGCCAGGCGAACAATGCCAAGGTCGTGCTGATGCCGATGGAGGCTTCCTCCATTCTCGGTTCGCTTGCCGGTATCGGTTCGATCGCCCGCGAAGTCTTTGGCGACGGCAACAATCCGCCGCCGCCACGCCCGCGTCCTGGTCCGGTGCGTTCGACGCCTCCGGTCGCCCCACTTCCGCCCAGTCCCTTCAATCCCAGTTCGGAGCGATGAGCGATGTTGGCGAAGATCGTCGGCGAACTTGGACCGTGGAGCTGGTGGGTGGCAGGTCTCGTGCTGCTCGCCGCCGAAATGGTCGTGCCCGGCTTTTTCCTCGTCTGGATCGGGCTTGCGGCACTTGCCGTCGGCGTTCTGTCGCTTCTCTTCTGGGATGCCGCCTTCTGGGTCTGGGAACTTCAGGCGATCCTCTTCGCCATCCTGGCGGTCGCTGCAACATTCATTGGAAGGCGGCTGACTTTGCGTAACGACAGGACGGACGAGCCGTTCCTCAATCAGCGCGGCGCGAGCCTTGTTGGTCGTACCGCGACACTACACGAACCGATCCGCGAAGGCCGCGGCCGTATTCGTCTCGACGACACGATGTGGCAGGTCATGGGGCCGAATCTTCCGGCCGGAACACAGGTCAGGGTCGTTTCCAGCAGCGGCCGCGACCTGACGGTGGAACCGACCTGATCAGGCGACTCCGATCCGCAAGAGATCGTGGAAATGAACGAGCCCGATCGGCCGTTGATCGTCGTCGACAACGATAAGCGCACCGATCTTATATTGTTCGAGCAGCGCCAGGGCCGCAGTTGCCAGGATCGTCGGCCTCACAGTCTTCGGTGCCTGCGTCATGATGTCGTCGACTATCAGCTCTGCGAGATTGCGGTTGAGATTGCGGGACATGTCACCATCCGTGACGATACCGCAAAGCCGGCCCTCCGCATCCAGAACGCCGACACAGCCGAAATGCTTGTGCGACAGCACCCTGATTGCGTCAGGCACGGACGTACCCTTGGAGACGAGCGGCAGGCGGTCACCGGTATGCATGACGTCGGCGACATGCATCAGGCTGGCACCCAGCTTGCCGCCTGGATGGAAGACATGGAAGTCCGTAGCAGTGAAGCCGCGCGCGTCCAGAAGTGCAATCGCCAGGGCATCGCCGAGCGCGAGCTGCATCATTGTCGACGTGGTCGGCGCCAGCCCGTTGGGGCAGGCCTCTTCCTCATTGGGAATTAACAGAGCAATATCCGCAGCAGTCGCCAGCGAGGACCGCGGGCTGCAGGTCATGGCGATCAGCGGAATGGAAAAACGGCGCGTGTAGGAAATGATGCTTTTCAGCTCCGCGCTCTCGCCGCCCTTCGAGATTGCGAGCACGACGTCGTCGCCGGCAATCATGCCGAGGTCGCCGTGATTGGCTTCCGCCGCATGCACGAAAAAGGCTGGCGTACCCGTTGAAGCGAAGGTGGCAGCAATCTTCGTGCCGATATGGCCGCTCTTGCCGACGCCGGTCACGATCACGCGGCCGGTATTCTCGCCAATCACCTCGACCGCTCGGGTAAAGGGTCCGGCCAGCCCATCATCGAAAGCACGCTCGAGTGCTTCCAGGGCGCGCCTTTCAATGCTGACGGTGCGCTTACCCGACTCCAGAACGCTGTTTTCGACGAGTTTTACCGCTCTTCTGATCATGGCAATGCGTTAGACCTTTTCACTTTACCTGTCCACCCGACAATCTTTCCCATGTATGAACACGCGGCCTGCGCGGCAACGAATGATTAACCACAAGGCTTTACGCTTGGGTAAGACTTCGAAGCATTTCAGGCGCGGATTGAATGGGCCAGGGAAAACAGACGAGCAGTGTGACGCCGCTCCGCGCCATGAGCCGTGCCGTCTCCATCACGGCTATCGGCTTGCTGCTCGTGCCCTCAGCTTTCGCGCAGCAGATCACGTCACAGCAACAATCGGCAGGCACGGCAAATTCCCGCACCGCGGCCACGTCAGCCACACAGCGCAGCGGCGCCGGCAACGTGGCGCCGGACGGCGGTGGCGCGGGCGATGATACGACCGCCCCTGCCAGCACCTCGGCACAGGCACAGGACGCAGACAGCGCAATAGCACCCACTCGATCCCCGCTGCCCGACGACGAGATCACCGGTTCGATCCTGGACGAGGATATGCGCAGGCTGAACACCCGCGAGCCCCGCCTCGACGAGACACAGGCACGCAAGGTATCTGAGAGCGTCTCGACCGAGCAGACGCCGGGGATCCCGCTCGGCAGCTTTGTACTGCGCCCGAGCGTCACGCAAACGATCAACACCGAAACCACGAAGGATGGCGGCACGAAAAAAAGCCGCGGTTTTCTCGAAACCGACATGGGCGCGACGCTGACCTCCGACTGGAGCCGGCATCAGCTGACCGTGACCTCCGAAGGAGCCTGGCAGCAGAACATCAGCGGTGAGGGTGAAGAACAGCCATCCTTCAAGATCGATGGCGATCTGCGGCTGGATCTGACGCGCGACACCGTCGGCCACATCACCGGCGGCTATAATTTCTACCGCGAAGACACGGATGATCCGGATGCGATCACCAACGCCGATCAGCAATCCGATGTACAGGAGTTTACCGGCGGCGCGTCCATCGAGCACGACTTCGGCATCTTGCGCGGAACCGCCGCGCTCGCACTCTCCCGCGCGATCTATTCGGACGCCGAGCTTTCGAACGGTACGACAGTTTCGATGAGCGACCGCAACGAGACTACGGGGACCGTGCGCGGCCGCATCGGCTACGAACTGTCACCCGCCCTCATTCCGTTTATCGAAGCGTCTATCGGCAAGACGAATTACGATGAACGCACCGATTCATCGGGTTACCGGCGTTCGGGAGACAGCTACGGCGGCAAGGGCGGCGTGCAGGTCGATATGGGCGAAAAACTCAAGGGCGAGGTCGCAGTCGGTTATGCGACGGCGGATTTCGACGACAGCCGCCTGAAATCGATCGACACGGCAACACTCGATGCAAGCCTGCTCTGGTCGCCGATCCGCGGAACGAATGTCAATCTGGATCTGCAGACCAGCATCCAGCCGTCGACGGCGGCGGGCGAAAGCGGCTATGTCTCGCATCAGCTGACGACAACGGTCGATCATCAGCTGCGCGACAATCTGGTAACGACGGTTATCGGCGGGGTGACGCTACGCGACTATCCAAGCGGCAGCACGATAAGCGACGAGACGGTTTACACCGCCTCGACTGGTCTTATCTGGAATATCAACCGATACCTCGATTTCACCAGCACGCTTGGCTACGAGCTGACGACCCGCAAGGAAGGCGACGACTCGCAGCAATGGCGAGCCGGCGTCGGTCTCAAATTGAAGCGCTGAACAACCTTACTTCAGGCGGGCGAGCAGATTCTTGAAACCGTCTTCGACGGTCGGGCGGATATCCGCGCGCTCAAGAGCAAAAGCAACGTTGGCGAGGATGAAACCGTCCTTTGCTCCGCAATCGTATGTCTCGCCCTTGAAGTGATAGCCGGCGAAATCCTGTTCCTTCAGCAGTTTCAGCATGCCGTCGGTGAGCTGGATTTCGTTGCCGGCACCGCGCTCCTGGGTCTCCAGGATCTTGAAGATTTCCGGCTGCAGGATGTAACGGCCGTTGATGAAGAAATTGGACGGAGCCGTACCCTTGGCCGGCTTCTCGACCATGCCGGTGATGCGGAAACCTTCGCCTACGGATTCGCCAACGCCGACGATACCGTATTTGTGTGCCTGGTCGGGAGCGCATTCCTCGACGGCGATGATGTTGCCGCCGCTGTGCTCATAGAGATCGATCATGCCCTTCATGCAGCCTTTTTGATCCTTCATGATCATGTCGGGCAGAAGCAGGGCGAAAGGTTCGTCGCCGATGATCTCGCGGGCGCACCAGACGGCGTGGCCGAGGCCGAGCGGCTCCTGCTGACGGGTAAAGCTCACCGTGCCTGCCTTGGGAAGCTGCTGCTGCAGGAGGGTGATTTCCGCCTTCTTGGCGCGCTCCTTGAGCGTCTGCTCAAGTTCGAAATGAATATCGAAGTAATCTTCGATGACATGTTTGTTACGACCAGTAACAAAAACCAGATGTTCAATGCCCGCTTCAAGTGCTTCGTCGACGACATACTGAATGATTGGCTTGTCGACGACAGTCAGCATTTCCTTCGGAACCGCTTTTGTGGCTGGAAGGAATCGCGTTCCCAGGCCTGCAACCGGAAATACTGCCTTACGAACTTTCTTATTCAGAGCCACACCGACCTCCTGTTTTGACTATACCGCTTTTAATTCAACGCTATATCGATTTGAACTAGTATAGAATTGCTACCGTTTTGCAAATGGTGACTGGACCGGCCGCCCATGGTAAAGAATTTGTTGACTCCGTTCCTGTAATTTCAGCGTAGGACGGGCATGACGTACCGCCCAGGCTAAAACTGAAGATGACGGATACGACTGCCGATGACCCAAAAATATATAAACTCCCTTCGTGGTCTTGCTCTCGCCCTCGTTGTCGCCACAGCGACCGGACTGGCCCCCAATAACGCAAAAGCGGATGCCCGGTTCCAGAAGTGGATCGCGGACTTCTACCAAACTGCCGCGCAGAGTGGCATCAGTAAGGCAACCTATCAGAAAGCCTTTTCGGGGGTAAGCGAGCCTGACCCGACAGTACTGGAAAAGGCGACCTATCAGCCTGAATTCACATCCAAAATCTGGGACTACGTCGATTCCCGCGTCAATCCCTATACTGTGGAAATCGGCCGCAAGATGGCCGCCAAGTATGGCAAGACGCTGGATCAGATCCAGCGCCAATTCGGTGTCGACAAATCGATTCTGCTCGCCATCTGGTCGATGGAATCAAATTACGGCGCAGTTCTCGCTAAGGATGAGCGCCTTCACTATGTGCCGCGCGCATTGGCAACGCTTGCCTATGCCGACCCCAAGCGTGCCAAATTTGCCAAGAAGCAATTGATCGCTGCGCTGAAGATCCTGCAGAACGGCGACGTGCCCGCCAAGCAAATGACCGGGTCGTGGGCCGGCGCCATGGGCCACACCCAGTTCATACCGACAAGCTATCTTCTCTACGCCGTCGATGCCGATGGCAACGGCCATCGCGACATCTGGAATTCGGTGCCCGATGCGCTGGCGACTTCGGCCAACCTTCTCATGAAGAACGGCTGGGACACCGGCAGGACCTGGGGCTACGAGGTTGCGGTGCCGGCATCCGCCGCCCAGCAGACCGGCAAGACGCGTACACTCGCCCAATGGGCGGCCCTCGGACTGAAGCGTCCGAATGGCAAGCCATTCAAGGACGGCGATACCCGCGCCATGCTGAAGATGCCGGCGGGTGCTGACGGTCCGGGCTTCCTGATGACGGCGAACTTCTTCACCATCAAGAACTACAATGCCTCCGATAGCTACGCTCTTGCCGTCGGCCTTCTCGCAGACCAGATCGCCGGCTTTGGCGGCATGCAGCAGCGATGGCCGCGTCCCCAAGGTGCGTTGGACATCACCGAGAAGTTCGAATTGCAAACGCGCCTGAAGACGCTTGGCTATTATAGCGGCGATGTCGACGGCAATTTCGGATCCGGCTCCAAGGCAGCCATCGCCGCCGTTCAGGAGCGCATCGGCATGCAGCCGGATGGTGAGCCATCGCTCTCGCTTCTCGATGCACTGCGCCGTTAAAGCGCCGCACGCTAAGACACGTGAAGGGCGCCTTAACTCCTTGAATTTACGCATCGTGCCTTCCGGGAATCGATAATGATTTTCGAGCCGATGCTGTAGAAGCGGGGAAAGCCTGACCTAAATAATACGGGTAGAGTGGACGGAAAGCTGCTGCCTATGCAAAATGCCCGGCAGATGCGGAACTGCCCGATGACAAGAAAAATTAACCGGACCCGATGGATTCGTGGGCTTGCGCTCGCCGCAGCCGCGTTGTCCCTTTGCCTGGGTTCGATGCTGCCGGCCCATTACGCCGAGGCGCAGGAGCTTCGTTATCAGCGCCGCTCCATCCTCGATTTCTTTCTCGGCCGCCGTTACATCGACGAGAATCCACAGCCCGAAATGCGCGACCAGCCGCGGCGGCAACAGCAGCCACGCAGGCGCCCGCCTGCGCAGAAGGCCGTGACACCAATGCGCACCGCGCCGGTCGCGCCCAGCCAACCCGTGGTCCAAAAGCTCGACAACGCCCAGAAAATTCTGGTCGTTGGCGACTTTCTGGCCGGCGGGCTGGGTGACGGCCTCACCGCCGCTTTCGAAACCTCGCCCGGTGTCGTGATCGAAGCCCGCAGCAACGTCTCGTCTGGCCTCGTTCGTGACGACTACTACAATTGGCCCGGCGAATTGCCGAAAATGATCGACGAGCTGAAACCGGCTATGGTCGTCGTCATGATCGGCGCCAACGATCGCCAGCAGATGGTGACGGATGCCGGCAAGGAAAAGTTCCGCACCGATGGCTGGTTCAGCGAATATCAGCGCCGCGTGCTGGCCTTCGGCAAGGAGGTAACGAGCCGCAAGATTCCGCTGCTCTGGGTCGGGCTTCCCGCCTTCGAATCCGATTCGATGACCGCTGACGCCGTGCAGATGAACCAGCTCTACCGCAATCAACTGGAAAGTATCGGTGGCGAATTCGTCGATATCTGGGACGGCTTCGTGGACGAGAATGGCAAGTTCATCGTCACCGGCTCCGATGTCAACGGCCAGCAGGTGCGCTTGCGCACGACCGATGGCATCAACCTGACGCAGGCAGGTCGCCGCAAGCTGGCCTTCTACGTGGAAAAGCCCGCTCGCCGCCTTCTCGGCACTCAGGCGAGCCCCGATCTCGTGCGCCTCGATCCCGGCAACCTGCCGGCGCTGACGCTGCCCAACAATCCGGTTGAACACACGCAGCCGATCAGCCTGTCCGACCCGAACCTCGATGGCGGAGCGGAACTGCTCGGCGCCAGCAAGACACCGCCGGTGACGCTGACGAAGTCGCCGCGCGATCTCTTGGTCGAACAGGGGGAAATGGCCCCCGCGCCGGCGGGGCGTATAGACGATTACCGCATGCCGACGCTGAAGACGACGGCGGAAGTCTCCGTAAAATAGGAAAGGGCCGTTTGCGCGGCCCTTATTGATATTCGGGACTTACTGGGCTGCCGCCTGCGGCCAGGTCAGATAGTAGAAGTTCGGGCCGATCTGGCCAAAATAGGCGTTGCTGTTGTCGAGCTGATCCACGTAGTGATTACCCTGCTTGACGAAGGACGCATCATCGCCGCGCTTCAGATGCGCGTTGAGGAAATCGTTCCAGCCGCTGGCGTCGATATCGGTGCCGGGCTTGCTGTCTGTATTCGCTTCATCCGGATTTTCGACATCCCAGGCGGTGATGGAAACGCCCTGCGTCGGATCGGAGACCGTCAGCGTACCATTTTCAAGAGCGGCGAGCATGTCATGCGCCGTACCACCAGTCTCTTCCTGCTGGGCCGCCTCTTCAAGCTGCTTTTTAAGCATGGCCATGAAGGAAGAACTCGTCACATCGGTACTTTCGCCCGACGTATCGGTCGTCTCCTCGGCCTGATCGTTCTGCGTCGAGAGCGTATCGAGCAGGCTTGCCAGCGCATTGTTGGAAAGTAGCGACGACGTGTCGGGATCGAGACCGTAGCTGCTGAGAATGCTGGCAGCGCTGGAGGGTTCGGTGGCACTCTGACTGCTGTCGCTGTCGGAACCGCGCAGGTTCTTCAGGGCATATTGGGCTGAGACCAGCCGCGTACTATCGATTGCGGAAACCATGGTTTTTCCTTTGATATGGTCCGCAGCAACCTTGTCCCTGCGCCACGGCCAACAGTAAACGCCTCACGACTGAGCGGACGGGGGCATGTCCGGCCAGTCGTCGCGGGCCGGTTCGGGCCTGCGCACGCAAGAATCCTGCGGTTCGGGAATTGCATGGAGCTTGCCGGAGGCCGCGGCGCGTCAACCGGTCGCACCACGAAAAACTCCGCCGGAATACGGCGGAGTTTTATCGCTCGACGAATTATTCGAAGAGGATCAGCTCGGCAGGACGGTGGAGCCCATCAGTGCCTCGTCGATCGCGCGTGCCGCCTGGCGGCCTTCGCGGATCGCCCAGACCACCAGCGATTGGCCGCGGCGCACGTCACCGGCCGTCCATAGCTTGTCGACCGAGGTCTTGTAGTCACGATCGTTGGCAACGACGTTGGTCGATCCGCGCTTGTCGACATTGAGCGTCAGCTTGCCGTCGAGTTCCTTCAAAACGCTGTCATTGAACGGACCGCTGAAGCCGATGGCGATAAAGGCAAGATCCGCCTTGATGACAAAATCCGTACCCGGAACCGGGCGGCGGCGCTCATCGACTTCGCAGCACTTCACACCGGTCAGCACACCGTCTTCACCGACAAATTCCAGCGTCGCGACCTGGAATTCGCGGATCGCGCCTTCGGCCTGCGAAGAGGAGGTGCGCATCTTCGTGGCCCAGAACGGCCAGACGGCGAGCTTGTCTTCCTTCTCCGGCGGCTGCGGACGAATGTCGAGCTGGGTCACCTTGACGGCCCCCTGGCGGAAGGCCGTGCCGACGCAGTCCGACGCCGTGTCACCACCGCCGACGACGACGATATGCTTGGCGCCGGCCAGGATCGGATCGGACGGCCACCCGGTGCTGTCGATATTCTCGCGGCCGACACGCTTGTTCTGCTGAACGAGATACGGCATCGCATCGTGAACACCGGCGAGATCGGTGCCCGGAATGCCGGCTGCGCGTGGCGTCTCGGAGCCGCCGCAGTAAAGCACGGCATCATAATCGGCGAGCAACTGTTCGACCTTGACGTCGACGCCGACATTGACGCCGCAATGGAAGGTGACGCCCTCGCCCTTCATTTGTTCGACGCGGCGATCGATGAAGTTCTTTTCCATCTTGAAGTCCGGAATGCCGTAGCGCAGCAGACCGCCAGGCTTCGTCTCACGCTCGTAGAGATGCACGTCATGACCGGCGCGGCCGAGCTGCTGGGCAGCAGCCATGCCGGCGGGGCCGGAACCGATGATCGCGACCTTCTTGCCGGTATGGATCGTTGCCGGCTGCGGGCGGATGAAACCGAGCTCGTAAGCCTTGTCGGCAATCGCCTGCTCGACCGTCTTGATGGCAACAGGCGCATCCTCGAGGTTCAGCGTACAGGCCTCTTCACAGGGAGCGGGGCAGACGCGACCTGTGAATTCCGGGAAGTTGTTGGTCGAATGCAGGTTCTGGATCGCCGCTTCCCAGTTGTTGTTGTAGACGAGGTCGTTCCAGTCCGGAATCTGGTTGTGAACCGGGCAGCCGGTCGGGCCGTGGCAGTAGGGGATGCCACAGTCCATGCAGCGCGCTGCCTGTTTCTGCACTTCCGGGTCCGACATCGGGATCGTGAATTCGCGGAAATGACGGATGCGATCCGACGCCGGCTGATACTTCGCCACCTGCCGGTCGATTTCCAGAAAACCTGTAACCTTACCCATATTTTCGTCCCTTACCCTCATGACCGCCTCGCCCGCGGCCAGTTGTCTGTTCAGCCTCGATCGCGGAGGCAGGTTGTTTGTCTTGACCGTCATCAGAACATATCCCTTGTCGCCATCCACGCGGTTGCGCAAGCTTCGGGCTTGCGGCTGATCGTCGTTGAGTCATTGAGATATTTCGGTCATCCGCCACGCGCGCTTTGGAGCGTGGCGGATTGTTCGGTGCAATTATTCGGCAGCGATGCCCATTCGGCTGCGTTCCATTTCCTCAAGCGCGCGCCGGTACTCGACGGGCATGACCTTGCGGAATTTCGGGCGATAGTCGGCCCAGTGCTCAAGGATTTCCTTGGCGCGGGTGGAGCCCGTATAGTGCAGATGGTTGGAGATCAACTGGTAGAGGCGCTCCTCGTCGTGGCGCGTCATGTCACCAGAGACGTCGACCCGTCCCTTGTGCATGAGGTCGCCTCCGTGATGGTGCAGCTTCTCCAGCATGTCATCCTCTTCCGGAACCGGCTCGAGCTCGACCATGGCCATGTTGCAGCGGCTGGCGAAATCGCCTGTCTCGTCGAGAACATATGCCACGCCGCCGGACATGCCGGCCGCGAAGTTGCGGCCCGTTGCGCCGAGCACGACGACCACGCCACCCGTCATGTACTCGCAGCCGTGGTCGCCCACGCCTTCAACGACAGTGATCGCACCGGAGTTGCGAACTGCGAAACGCTCGCCCGCGACACCACGGAAGTAGCACTCACCTTCGGTCGCCCCGTAAAGAACGGTGTTGCCGACGATGATCGAGTTTTCAGCGACGATCCTCGAATTGTCAGGCGGGCGGATAATGATCTTGCCGCCCGAGAGACCCTTGCCGACATAGTCGTTGCCGTCGCCGATCAGGTTGAAGGTGACGCCGCGTGCCAGGAACGCGCCGAAGCTCTGGCCGGCAGTGCCCTTCAGGGTGACGTTGATCGTATCTTCCTTCAGGCCGCGATGGTTATAACGCTTGGCGACTTCGCCCGAGAGCATTGCACCCGCTGAGCGGTCGACGTTCTTGATATCGACTTCGAAGGCGACGGGCGTCTTCGATGCCAGTGCCGGCTCGGCGGCCGCAATCATCTTGCGGTCGAGAATGTCGTCGATCGGGTGCTTCTGGCGCGTCGTCCAGTAGGTCTCTTCCTTCGGTGCATCGACCTTGTGGAAGATCTTGGCGAAGTCGAGCCCCTTGGCCTTCCAGTGCGCCAGCATCTCATCCTTCTCGAGCAGTTCCGAAGCGCCGATGATGTCATCGAGCCTGGTGAAGCCGAGGGAGGCGAGAATTTCGCGTACTTCGTTGGCGACGAAGAAGAAGTAGTTGATGACATGCTCGGGCGTGCCCTTGAAGCGCTTGCGCAGGACGGGATCCTGCGTCGCCACGCCGACCGGACAGGTGTTCAGGTGGCACTTGCGCATCATGATGCAGCCGGCAGCAATCAGCGGAGCCGTCGCAAAGCCGAATTCGTCGGCGCCGAGCAGCGCGCCGACGACGACGTCGCGGCCGGTCTTCAGACCACCATCGACCTGCAGGGCAACACGCGAGCGCAGTCCGTTCAGCACCAGCGTCTGCTGTGTTTCGGCAAGGCCGATTTCCCAGGGCGAGCCGGCATGCTTCAGCGAAGTGAGCGGCGATGCGCCTGTACCGCCATCGAAACCGGCAACCGTGATATGGTCGGCGCGTGCCTTGGCAACACCGGCGGCAACCGTGCCGACGCCGACTTCCGAGACGAGCTTGACCGATACATCCGAGGTCGGGTTGACGTTCTTCAGGTCGTAGATCAGCTGCGCCAGATCTTCGATCGAGTAGATGTCATGGTGCGGTGGCGGCGAAATCAGGCCGACGCCCGGCGTCGAGTGACGGGTCTTGGCAACGACCGCATCGACCTTGTGGCCGGGCAACTGGCCGCCTTCGCCGGGCTTGGCGCCCTGAGCGACCTTGATCTGCAGCACGTCGGCATTGACCAGATATTCCGTCGTCACGCCGAAACGGCCGGACGCGATCTGCTTGATCGCCGAGCGCTCGGGGTTCGACGAACCATTCGGCAGCGGCATGTAACGGTCGCTCTCTTCACCACCTTCGCCGGTGTTCGACTTGCCGCCGATCCGGTTCATGGCGATTGCCAGCGTCGTATGCGCCTCGCGGCTGATCGAGCCGAAGGACATGGCACCCGTCGAGAAGCGCTTGACGATATCGACGGCAGGCTCAACGCTGTCGAGCGAGACCGGCGCGCGGCCGAGTGCCTCGGCGCTCTTGACCTTGAAGAGGCCGCGGATCGTGTTCATGCGCAGTGCAGAGGTGTTCACCATCTCGGAGAATTCGCGGTAACGATCCTCGGCATTGCCGCGCACCGCATGCTGCAGGGCAGCCACGGCATCCGGCGTCCAGGCATGGCTTTCGCCGCGCATACGGTAGGCATATTCGCCGCCGATATCGAGGTTGCTCGCCAGGATCGGATCGCGGCCGAAGGCAGACTTGTGGCGGATGACCGTCTCGTTGGCGATTTCTTCCAGACCGACGCCTTCGATGGTTGTGGCCGTACCGAAGAAATACTTGTCGACGAATTCCGACTGCAGGCCGATCGCATCGAAGATCTGCCCGCCGCAATAGGACTGATAGGTCGAGATGCCCATCTTGGACATGACCTTCAGGATGCCCTTACCGACAGCCTTGATATAGCGATAGACGACTTCGTTGGCGTCGACTTCCTTCGGGAATTCACCCTTGGCATGCATGTCGAGCAGCGTGTCGAAAGCGAGATAGGGATTGATCGCTTCCGCACCGTAACCGGCCAGCAGGCAGAAATGATGCACTTCGCGCGGCTCGCCGGTCTCGACGACGAGACCGACCGACGTGCGCAGCCCCTTGCGGATCAGGTGATGGTGCACGGCAGCGGTCGCCAGCAGCGCCGGGATCGCGATACGATCCGGACCGATCTGGCGGTCGGAGAGCACGATGATGTTGTAGCCGCCCTTGACGGCCGCTTCCGCACGCTCGCACAGACGGTCGAGCATTTCCGGCATGCCTTCGGCGCCACGCTCCACATCATAGGTGAAGTCGAGCGTCTTGGTGTCGAAACGGTCTTCCGTGTGACCGATCGAGCGGATCTTTTCGAGATCGCCATTGGTCAGGATCGGCTGGCGTACTTCCAGTCGCTTGGCATTCGCCATGCCTTCATGGTCGAGAATGTTCGGACGCGGACCGATGAAGGAAACGAGGCTCATGACCAGCTCTTCGCGGATCGGGTCGATCGGCGGGTTCGTCACCTGCGCGAAGTTCTGCTTGAAATAGGTGTAAAGCAGCTTCGACTTCTCGGACATGGCCGAGATCGGCGTATCCGTGCCCATCGAGCCGATCGCTTCCTGACCCGTCGTCGCCATCGGCGACATCAGGATCTTGGTGTCCTCGGTCGTGTAACCGAAGGCCTGCTGGCGATCGAGTAGTGAGACGTCGCGGCGAAGCGCGCGCGGCTCGACCGGCTTCAGGTCTTCCAGAATGAGCTGCGTGCGGTTGAGCCAGCTGCGATAGGGATGCGCGTTCGCAAGCTGCGCCTTAACCTCGTCATCGGAGATGATCCGGCCCTCTTCCATATCGATCAGCAGCATCTTGCCGGGCTGCAGGCGCCACTTCTGGATGATGCTCTCTTCGGGAACCGGCAGCGTGCCGGCTTCCGATGCCAGGATGACGCGGTCGTCATCGGTGACGAGATAGCGTGCCGGACGCAGGCCGTTACGGTCGAGCGTCGCACCGATCTGCTTGCCATCGGTGAAGGCAACCGCAGCCGGTCCGTCCCACGGCTCCATCAGCGCGGCATGATACTCGTAGAATGCCTTGCGTTCGGGCGACATGGACTGATTGCCCGCCCATGCCTCAGGGATCAGCATCATGACGGCATGCGATAGCGAATAGCCGCCGCGCAGGAGGAATTCGAGCGCGTTATCGAAACAGGCCGTGTCCGACTGGCCCTCATAGGAGATCGGCCAGAGCTTGGAAATGTCCTCGCCGAAAAGCGGAGAAGAGACCGAAGCCTGACGCGCCGCCATCCAGTTGACATTGCCGCGCAGCGTGTTGATTTCGCCGTTATGGGCGACCATGCGATAGGGGTGCGCGAGCTTCCACGACGGGAAGGTGTTGGTCGAGAAGCGTTGATGCACGAGGGCGACCGCGCTTTCGAAACGCGGGTCCGCCAGGTCCTTGTAATAGGCGCCGACCTGATAGGCCAGGAACATGCCCTTGTAGACGACGGTCGTGCTGGACAGCGACACCGGATAGAAGTGGCTCTCCTCACCGTCGAACTCGTCATAGATCCGGTTGGAAATGACCTTGCGAAGCGTGAAGAGCCGGCGCTCGAATTCGTCGTTCGTCGCGGCATCCTTGCCGGCGCCGATGAAGACCTGCACGTGATGCGGCTCGGTCGCTGCAATCGCCGGCGCCTTTGACAGAGATGAATTGTCGACCGGCACGTCGCGGAAGCCGATGAGGACCTGACCTTCTTCGGCGGTGACGTCCTTGATCACCTTCTTGAAGTGTTCGATCTGCTTTTCGTCGCGCGGCATGAAGATATGGCCGACGCCATATTCGCCGGCCTTCGGCAGGGTAGTGCCCTGCTTGGCCATTTCCTCGCGGAAGAAGCGGTCGGGAATCTGCACCAGAATGCCGGCACCATCGCCCATCAGTGGATCGGCACCGACAGCACCGCGATGCGTCAGGTTCTCGAGAATGAAGAGACCGTCCTTCACGATCTGATGCGACTTCTGACCTTTCATATGCGCGACAAAGCCGACGCCGCAGGCATCGTGCTCATTACGCGGATCGTAAAGGCCCTGTTTCTTCGGCAGACCGGAGGCGGATTTACGCGTATTGGCCGTTGCGCGCGCGTCTGCCGCTGCGAACTGGTCAATATGCGTGGATGGCGTCATCTTCGTCATCGTCTTTCCTCCTGTCGAAGCCCGCGGGGCTGCGGGCGGCTTTTCGTCGCGCACCGCACCTTTAAGATAGGTCCGGCGCGTGACAGCGCTGTTGCATCATGAAGATCCGGTCGCAGACATCTGCTTTCAGGGAAAGCAAACCGTCGCGTTCCGCGCCTGCCATTCGCTTCCGCGCGCCGCCATGTGGAAGGCTCAGCGCTCGAAAGAACTATAGCGTGAAAGCCGGTCTGTTCCAGAGCTTTCGGGCGCCTCTTCGGCCGTGAAGACCAAAATAGGACAGCAACCCTGTCCTAGTTCGTCCGTTCAATGCCAGAAACAATTCCTCTTCGCAAGAGCGCCATCTTAAAAAAACGTCAATTTGCGACGGAAGATTGCCAGATCAACCAAAATGGCGACATAAAATTACCTTCCAACTTATCATTTTGTTTCTTGATTGCGCAGTTCAATTTTTGTGATGCATCTAGGTTTCCGCCCTTGATCCTGTGAAGCTTTGGCGTAGTGTCCACTCCCGAAACTCCCTCCCCATCATTTTCAGTGGTTTTCTCTATGATTTTTGCTTCTGACAACTGGGCTGGCGCCCATAAATCCATTGCCGAACGCCTGCTCGCTGAATCCACCGGTTTTGCCGCCGCTTACGGCAACAGCGATCTCGACAAGCGAGTGGAAGCCCGCTTTTCAGAAATCTTCGAGCGCGAGGTTTCCGTCTTCTTCGTTGCGACCGGCACCGCTGCCAACTCCCTGGCGCTGGCGAGCGTCCAGCGCCCTGGCGGGATCACCTTCTGCCATTCGGAAGCCCATGTGATCGAGGATGAATGCGGCGCCCCCGAATTCTTCTCCGGCTCCGCCCGCCTCATGGCCGTCGACGGCGAAGCCGGCAAGATTGATCCGACCAAGCTCTCGGCAAAGATCGCGCACTTCCCGGAGGATGCCCTTCGTCATGGCCGCGCCACCGCTGTGACCATCACCCAATCCACCGAAATCGGTACCGTCTATTCGCTGCCGGAAATCGGCGAGATTTCCACGATCGCCAAGAAGCGAGGACTACCCCTGCACATGGACGGCGCGCGCTTTGCCAATGCGCTCATTGCATTGAAGGCAACACCTGCCGAAATGACCTGGAAGCGCGGCGTCGATATGCTCTCCTTCGGCGGCACGAAGAATGGTTGCTGGTGTGCGGAAGCGATCGTCTTCTTCAATCCGGAACAGGCGAAGGAAATGCATTTCATCCGCAAGCGGGCTGCCCAGCACTTCTCCAAGTCGCGTTTCATCTCCGCCCAGTTCGACGCCTATTTCGAAAACGGCCTCTGGCTTGATCTCGCCCGACACTCCAATGGCATGGCCGACGGCTTGCGTGCCGGCATCGGCGCCAGCAATTCGGCCCGGCTCGCCTGGCCGACCGCCTCGAATGAAGTTTTCGCGGTCATTCAGAAATCGGCGGCAAAAACGGCTGAGAGCAAGGGTGCAAAATTTTACGAGTGGCCGATCCCTGCCGGGATGCCGGATCTCGTTTCGGAGGGCGAAACTCTTGTCCGTCTCGTCACCAGCTTTGCAACGACCGAAGCCGATGTCGATGGCTTCCTCAAATGCCTGGCCGCCTGATTTCGCAAATGCCAGATTCGCGAGGGAAAATCCCGCCGTCGCCGGCGGGAATTCTGATTGAAGATCTTCAGGCCGACCGCAAGCCTCTGACCTTCTTTAGAATATCATCCGAAAGTGCCGCCACGAGCGCCTGATCGGCTCCCTTTCGCGGCACCAGTACGAACTCGACATCCTCCAGCACCGGTAGCCGGGCCGGCGAGATTTCCTTCAACCCCGAGGGAGCCATGCTGCGCGGCTGCACGAGCACTCCCATTCCGGCGCGTGCTGCTGCCGTCAGTCCGCTGAGGCTGCCGCAGGTGCAGACGATCCGCCAGTCCACGCCCTGCCGACCGAGCGCTTCCAGCGCAATGGCGCGCGTCACACTCGGCGGCGGGAAAGCGATCAAGGGCAGTGGACCGGATGCGAGCACATGCTCCGGATCACGCGCCAGCCACACCAGCGGCTCCCGGTACACGAGCTTTCCGTGCTCATCGCCGAGCCTTCGCTTGGCAAGCACGAGATCGATCGCCCCTGCATCCTGCATTTCATAAAGTACACCGGAAAGTGCCACCGTCAGTTCCATATCGACGGAAGGATGCGAGCGTACGAAATCTTCCAGCACCGCCGGCAAGCGGCTCGTCACAAAATCCTCGGAAACGCCAAGCCGCAGCCGCCCACGCAGGCTGCCGCTCTTGAACAGCGACTGCACCTGCCCCTCGATCGACAGCATCGCCCGCGCATGTGTCAGCAAGGCTTCGCCATCGCCAGTCAGCACAACCTTGTGCGTATCACGCTCCAGCAGCCGGCGCCCGAGTGACGTTTCCAGCCTCTGGATATGCTGGCTGACCGTCGACTGCCCAAGCCCAAGCCTTTCGGCGGCCAGAGTAAAGCTGCCCATCTGCTCGACGGTGACGAAACTGCGTAGCTGTGAGAGATCCAGCATCGGTGAAATCCAGATTTGCAATAACTGTTATTCCTTGCATCCTGTATCATAATGAGCGACAGAACAATGACTCTTTAAGTTAGGCGAGACAGCCATGCGGCGCTTTCTACCCGATACGTTCACCATCCTGCTCGTTTGCACCGTCATCCTCGCGTCGATCTTCCCCGCGAGCGGCACCTTTGCCGGCTGGTTCGGGGTGGCGACCGATTTTGCCATCGCGCTGCTGTTCTTCCTGCACGGCGCACGCCTCTCGCGTGATGTCGTCGTTGCCGGTCTGCTGCACTGGCGCCTGCACCTCATGATCCTGCTGACTACCTTCGGCCTCTTCCCGATCTTCGGGCTGGCGATAGGCTTCATCCCGGATTCGATCCTGCCGCAGCCGCTTTATCTCGGCATCCTCTTCCTTTGCGTGCTGCCGTCGACGGTGCAGTCCTCGATCGCCTTCACATCGATGGCCGGCGGAAACGTCCCCGCGGCGATCTGCTCGGCGTCGGCCTCGAACATCTTCGGCATGTTCCTGACGCCGCTGCTTGTCGGCCTGCTCTTCTCGGTCGGCGGCCATGGCGGCTTTTCCTTCGACGCACTGGAACAGATCCTGTTGCAATTGCTGGCTCCCTTCGTTGTCGGCCAGATCCTGCAGCCCTGGATCGGCGAGTGGATCCGCTCCAAGAAGAAAATCCTGATGCCCGTCGACCGCGGCTCCATCCTGATGGTTGTCTACCTGGCTTTCTCGACGGCCGTCGTCGAAGGGCTATGGCACACCTTTTCGATCGCCGATATCGCCGCCGTCATCATCGCCGATATGCTGCTACTGGCGCTCGTCCTCGTCATCACCATGCACGGCAGCCGCTGGTTGGGCTTCAACAAGGCGGACGAGATCACCATCACCTTCTGCGGCTCGAAGAAGAGCCTTGCAAGCGGTGTTCCAATGGCGAACGTCATCTTTGCCGGCCAATCGATCGGCGCGATCGTCCTGCCGCTGATGCTCTTTCACCAGATCCAGCTGATGGTCTGCGCCGTCATCGCCCAGAAATATGCCGCTGCCGCAGCGCGCCGCACATCGGAAAAAAAGCTGGAAGAAGCGACAAGCCCGGCCTGACCAGGTGAGACGGCTTCAAAACAAAAACGGCGCCCTTTCGGGCGCCGTTTCGGTCTGATCCGGTTGAAAGCGGATTAGCTGTTGACGACCTGTGCCTCGATCGACTTCGGAGCCTCGACCGGCTCGGCGGCAATAGCGATCTTACGGGGCTTCAGAGCCTCGGGGATGCTGCGCAGAAGGTCGATATGCAAGAGGCCGTTCTTCAGCGAAGCGGCGGTCACTTCGACATGGTCGGCAAGCTGGAAGCGGCGCTCGAAAGCGCGCTTTGCAATGCCGCGATACAGATACTCGCCGCCATCGGCATTTTCTTCGCGCTTTTCACCCTTCACAGTGAGCGCGTGGGCATGCGATTCAATGGCAAGTTCGGTTTCGTCAAAGCCGGCAACGGCCATGGTAATGCGATAGGTGTTCTCACCGGTCCGCTCGATATTGTAAGGCGGATAGGTCGGAACCTGGTCCGGCTGGGAAAGGCTGTCGAGCATCGTGAACAGACGGTCGAAGCCAACGGTGGAACGGTAAAGGGGAGAGAAGTCTACGTGACGCATGATGTCCTCCTAGGGAAGCGACGTGTTGCGATAGCATGTCCGTGAAACCCCATTCTTGGCGGCTCCGGGACGGTTGCGCGGACCCTTCTGGCGTCCGCAAAGTTCAGATGGGGATGGCCTTCATGGACTTCAAGCCCGCTGGGATTTCTGCGTGAACCCTGCATGAACGGCAGGTTCGGAGAAGGTTCAGCCGCCTCTCACTAGAGATAGGCGCATCGGGTGACACTGGCCCGACGGCTGAAGTGTATTGTCCCTTCTTCTTCAGCCTCAATTCGGCCGGCCAAGAGCTCCCTCAGCTCCGCCGGCCACTTTTCTTCAAGCATAGAGCTCTGCAAGTCGATCCGGCGGATCGATATCGAGACAATCCAGCTGCAGATGGTCGAGCCGATTGATTGGCGGGCGCCGAAATTGACAGGCCGATGGAGGACGCGAATTCGTGACCGGCCTCCCGGCGCCCCAATCTTCAGTCATGAACGTGCGGACAACCGGCTTCATGCCGGGACAAATCTTTCGTTCTGACTAACTTTAGCGTGTCTCAGCTTTCGCCGAGCTTGTCGCATGGAGAAATCTCGTTCCATTATACTTCGCTTACATTAAGCGGTAATTTCGCCATTGATTTTCCCAATCCCTGCGGTATCCCCTAGTAAATATCTGACGCGAAGAAACACTGGCCATGGAACAGGTGCTTTACTCAACTCCAGACAATCCGGCGCCGGAGAACCGCACCGAAGGTTTTTTCGAGACCCACGACGGCCATAGGTTGCGTTATGCCGTCTTCCGGTCGCAAACACCGGCGGCCCATGGAACGGTGGTGCTTCTGCACGGCCGTAGCGAATGTATCGAGAAGTATTTCGAAACGATCCGCGACCTCACTTCCAAGGGTCTCTGGGTCGCGACCTACGACCTGCGCGGCCAGGGCGGCTCACCACGGCTGACCAAGAAGCGCAATCACGGCCACCTTCGCCGCTTTTCCGACTACGAGCGCGACCTCGACACCTTCCTCGAGAAGGTCGTGCTGCCGGATACAAGGCTGCCCTTCTACATGCTCGCCCATTCGACCGGCGGACTGATCGCGCTTTCTGCCGCACCTTATCTTTCGACGCGTATCGAACGCATGGTGCTGTCCGCCCCTTTCCTCGGCCTTATAGGCCAGGCCGCTTCCGAGGGTATGATCCGCGCGGTGTCGGCGACGCTCAGCGCGATCGGCCTTGGTGCCTTGCCGCTCGGCAAGATGAAAGAATTGCAGTTTGCCGATAACCCTCTGACATCGGATGAAACGCGTTTCGAGCGAAACGCGGCGATCGCAAGGGCTCACCCGGAACTTGCTCTGGGAGCGCCGACTGCCCGCTGGATGCACGAATGCATGAAAGCGATCGACCGGGTGACCCAGCCCTATCATCTCTTCTCGATCACAATCCCCTCTGTCGTCATCGCACCGACGCGCGACGGCCTGGTGCCCTATACGGCGCAAGAACGGCTTTCGCGCTATTTCCGTGCCGGCCAACTCGTGCCGATCAATGGCGCCCGACACGAGGTATTCCAGGAAAGAGATATGTACCGCGCCGCCGCGCTGGCAGCGCTCCACGCCTTCATTCCAGGCAGCGATGCTGAGGCGACCGAGGATGTGGCTGCAATCGGCGCATGAGCCTTAGCGCTGCAGAATCTCGATCGCTTCTTCATAAACCGCCCTGCTGCCGGCAGCGATGATCGAACCGCCATTTTCCGGCCGCCCGCCATCCCAGGTGGTCATGATGCCGCCGGCACCCTCGATGACAGGAATAATGCCGCCGACGTCGTAAGGCTTGAGGCTGTTTTCGACAACAAGATCGACGTGGCCCGCCGCCAGCAGCGCATAGGCATAACAATCGCAGCCATAGCGGAAGAGCCGTACCTTGCTTTCGATTTCGCGGTACTTGTCCATCTCCTCGCCGACGAAGAGATGTGGCGATGTCGTGAACAGGATGGCATTGGAAAGAGCACCGCAATCACGCACCTGCAGCCGGCGCTCGCCCTCAGGTCCGCTGTAGGTCGAACCATTCTCGTCGCCGAAATAGCGTTCGCCGGTGAAAGGCTGCTCGATCATGCCAGCAATAGCCCGGCCGTTCTTCTGCAGGCCGATCAGTGTCCCCCAGACAGGAACGCCCGAGATGAATGCGCGCGTGCCGTCGATCGGGTCGATCACCCACACATGCTCGCGATCAAGGCCGACATTGCCGTGCTCTTCGCCGAGAATGCCGTGGTCGGGGAAATGCGCCTCAATCAGCGCGCGGATCGCGGTTTCCGCCGCCCTGTCGCCTTCGGTGACCGGGTCGAAGCCGGAGGACAGCTTGTTGGTGACATTGGTGCCCGAGCGAAAACGCGGCAGGGTTTCCGCCTTCGCAGCTTCGGCAAGACGGTTGAAGAACGAACGGTCAGGAAGCATGGAGAAATCCGTATAGCTGGCGGGAAATGGCGCTTTTCATAGCGAAAAAGCGGTTGAATGCAAATGAAACGGGCAATTTCGGCTTAGCTGCCTAAAGATTTTGCAGTGCAATATAATGCTTGACATTTGTGCAATGCAACAGTAGTTTCCTGATTACAGTCTTCTGACTGTAAATACCCTCCTTGGGTGTTTCCTCCCTAGACTTAGCCGCGCTGACAAGGCGCGGTTTTTTTTGACCTGATTGAGAAATTACTCGGCAGCAAGCGCCCGGTCGCCGGAGAATTTCTCGACGTAGTCGGCCATCTGCCGCATGAACGACGTAATGGCGGTCACCACGATGTCGAAATCGGGCCGCTTCTCCAGCGTGACCTCATCGACATAGATCGAACGATTGACCTCGATCTGCAGCGCATGCAGCCCGCGCGACGGGCGGCCGTAATGTTCGGTGATGAAGCCGCCGGCATAAGGTTTGTTGCGGATCGCGGCAAAACCCATTTCCTCGAGGATGCCGATCGCCGTGCGCGAAAGCTCTGACGAAGCGCTAGTCCCGTAGCGGTCGCCTATGATGAAATCGGGTCGCGCATTGCTGCCGGCAACGCGCACATTGCCGGGCATGGAATGGCAATCGATCAGGACGCCAAAGCCAAACTGTACATGCGTGCGCGCAATCAGCCGCCGCAGCGTCGAATGATAGGGCTTGTAGACGCTTTCGACACGTTCCAGCCCTTCCTGTACGGGCAGCCGGCGCGCATAGATTTCCATATTCTCGGCCACGATGCGCGGAATGGTACCAAGTCCACCGGCAACCCTCAGCGAATTGATATTCGCATAAGGCGGCAGCAGGCCGTCGAACATGCGCGGATCGAGCTCATACGGCTCTCGGTTGACGTCCAGATAAGCGCGCGGGAAGTTCGCAAGCAGGAGTGGCGCGCCGAGGTCCACGGCCGCACCGAACAGTTCATCGACATAATGGTCTTCGGACCGGCGTATCGAGATGCCTTCCAGCCGCGACTGTGCGATGAATTCCGGTGGATAAATACGGCCGCTGTGAGGGGAGTTGTAGACGAAGGGGATGGTCTGCGACACGGGCTCATGCACTTCAAAAAGCTCGTATTCGCGTATTTCCGGCACTTTCTGCCCTCTTTACCATGTCATCAAGTGGCTGTGAGGGCTATGTTGCCAGTTGCCTGCCCTTAAGTCCATACTACATGGAAGGGATAGCGGCCGCGGCTAGGGCGATTTCACCGGTTGTTTACCGGGCGAAGTATAGTGTAGACGGCTGGTATCCCATAAAAAACGTAGTGATCAGCGGTCCGGATTAATGACTCAGAAGATACTTCTCGCCGAAGACGACAATGATATGCGCCGCTTCCTGGTGAAGGCGCTGGAAAAGGCCGGCTACAAGGTCCTTTCCTACGACAACGGCGCTAGCGCTTATGACCGCCTGCGTGAGGAGCCCTTCTCCCTGCTCTTGACCGATATCGTCATGCCGGAAATGGATGGCATCGAACTGGCGCGCCGCGCGACCGAACTCGATCCCGACCTGAAGGTGATGTTCATCACCGGTTTTGCAGCCGTTGCACTGAACCCTGATTCGAAGGCTCCCAAGGATGCGAAGGTCCTTTCCAAGCCTTTCCACCTGCGCGACCTCGTCGAAGAGGTCAACAAGATGCTTGCCGCATAAGGCATCTTGGCGGATCGTCACAAAACTTCAAAAAAGCCTATTGACGGCTCCGGAGGTTTTGTGGTCTATGCGCCGACATCGGATGGGCGTGTAGCTCAGCGGGAGAGCACTACGTTGACATCGTAGGGGTCACAAGTTCGATCCTTGTCACGCCCACCATCCTAATTCGCTGAAAAGCAAGGCCTTTCGAGAAATCGAAAGGCCTTTTTAGTTTTGGCGCTGTGGCCTTCGCAGTCTCTTCTAAGACCGGTGCGAAGTGTCTGCTTGTTCGTGCCGCATTTGCCGAAACTTCCCTGAAACGTGGCTTGACCAAACGGTTGCAATGTTGCTTCGCTCTCCCTCATTGGGGGTGCACATGAAAATTTTCATCGGATTGATATTGCTGCTGGTGTTGAGCTGGAGCCCGGCTTCCGCAAAAGAAGACATGACGCTCCGCGCGCTCATGGAGAGCAAGGAGACAAGCGTCGTCACGATGCTGATTGGCGGGGCGGGATTGACACTTCGAATGGTGAACACCCACCTCGCAGCTGAGAGCAAGCCCCTCTTATATTGCTCACCGCGGAACGTCACGATTTCGCAAACCGAGTACGTCGAAATCGTGAAGAGATATCTTGAGCGGCACCCGGATATCGGCGAGAAGACGTTCCAGGCTTACCCCTTGGTCCTGCTCAGGTCACTGGAGCAAATGTATCCGTGCTGAGACGATAGAAATCCATCTTCGACGCCAAACCAAATTCGGACACAGAGCCATGCCATGCGCGATAATGGAGCCCGAGGTGTTGATTCGCCTCGTCAGTTCACGGGGTTCGAATCGAAATGAAATTATCTGCGCTTGCTATCGCCGCCTTCTCCACCCTCACTTTTGCCGCTGCAGCGCAGGCGGATGACAATTTTCCGGGTGCGCCCGGCGTCATTGCGCTTGGCGGCAAGTGCCAGAAGCTGGTCGTTGCCAAGTTTGATGCCACGAAGGGCTGCAAGGGAGAGCTGGCAAGTGTGACGCTCGTCAACGGCACGGTCACCTTCATCTTCACCTCTGATGGCAAGCTGTTGGGCTTCCAGGGCGACGGCAAGGGCATCAAGCCCGCATCCAACGGCAATGCCCGCCTGCCACTCAGCCTCGTCACCACCGGCGTCGGCAACAAGATGACGGGTGAAGTGAAGGTTGCCGGCTTCTGCACCTTCGGCAATCCCTATGCCGGCAAGCCGATGGCCATCGAGTGCACGGCGGAAAGCAAGGATTCGGCCTTCACGGGCAGCTTCCGCACCAACGGCAAGGCGCCGGCACGGAAAAACGGTGGAAAATAGAGAGCGCTGGACTGACGGCCTCAGGCGCACCAGGAGCCCGAGGCAGATCCCGGCTTCCTCGCCAGGCCCTCATTGATAAGACGCGTACCGAAGGAGCGCCCGTCGCGCGAAATGACACGCGGCGCTCCACGGTCATCCACCTTACCGGCAGCATTCATGTTGAACGGACCGGCGTTCAGCAGCGCGAGCAGCCGGGATTTGGCGGCAAAGGCGATCTTCCGTTCGTCTTCACAGCGAGCGCGGTCGACATCCGGGCTCACCATATCAGCGATCACGATCTTCTCACCCTTGTACCAGAAGGTGCCGGCATCGCCGACGCAATTGAAATGCTCGCCTTGCCCGCAATATCCAAAGGCGGCCTTGGCGGTTTCCGAAGAGGACGGGGCAACAGGGGAGATAGAGGCCGGCACGATCTTTGCGGTCGGCACTGGAGCCGAGGGGATCGCCGCAGGCGGCACCGGATCGTTCGTCTGCCGCGGCTTGGCGGCAGGTGCTGCGACAGCAACTTGCTTCGGTGCTTCCTTGGGTGCCTGAAGCTTGGCTTCAGCCGCTTCGCGGATAACGGCAGCCGGTGCCTTCCCGAACATCGGGCGGATGGTCTTCCAGTTGTCATAGGCGGCAATGGCGCCCACCGCGGCGATGCCGAGCACCAACCAGGGCATCGCGCCTCCGGAGGATGCGCCGCTCTTCCTCTTTGCCGGCGCCTTGCGGCGGCCGCGTGTTGCTGTCTTGGCCATCGATCCGATTCCCTTGAACGGGGCGGATTATCGCAGCGCAATCCTTTCCGAAAGGTTGGCAAGGCATCGCCACGGGTCGCTTTCCCAAACCGAAATTCGTCGGAAACGAAAACGCCCGGCTTGATGGCCGGGCGTCTCGTATAAATTCTGCCTGGGACTCAGCAGCCCTGCGCTGCCGAAGGTGCCGCTGCGGGCGTCTTCGCTGTTTGCCCGCTCGGCTGCACGGATGGCCTCTCGCGCTTGCCAATATCGATCCGGCGCTCCGCCGCATCACGCACGGCCTGCCATTCATATTCGTGCTGGATGAAAATATCGCGCGGCACAAGATTGATCGTCATTCGTGTCTCACCTGTTTGATGGATTGCGGAACTGGTTTTCAGCGGACCGGTTTTGCGACATGGGCATTGTCGCTTTTGATGTCGGGACCGCCCTTTGAAAGATCGCTGCCGGTCACATGCGCCGGCACGTGAATGTCGTGGATAACACCCGGGGTCAGCGTCAGGTCCACATGATGCGGCGGCAGAACCTGTGCCTTCTGCATACGATTGGGTTTCGCCCGCTTGATGCGGTCCGAGGCTTCCGTGCGCCTGTCGGGAACATGGGTCGAATTATGCATCGTCGCCCTCCTTCAAGAATTCTGAGCTGCGTTCGTCGGCTCAGCTAGGTTCTAACGGGTGAGCGCTCGCATGGTTCCAAAGAAATCGGTAACCGTGACCGAGCCCACGTCTTGACTGGGGCAGCAACTTCACTACCTAGTGAGGCACCCGCGCCTCTTCCAGACATCGGTTGCGGGGGAACCCTGGTGCCGGGCCCCTCTGGCGAGAGTTTTTACGGCGCTCTCGTGATGTCGGTACCGCCTGCAAATTAGCCGGCGGATTTTTCATCGATGAAAAAGCTCACCATGCCAAACGCGCATGCCCGTTGCGGTATGCGTTTTTCTGTTTTCACCTCATCTTCAAAAACGGTTTGCGGCTGCGAGGTGCAGTCATGAGCCAGCCTCAATCCCACAAGTCTTCGCTCGGCTATTTCCGCTGGGCCTTCATCGTCACGGCGCTCGGCCTTGCGCTCGGCGCATTTCTCGGCTGGCAATCGACCGGCACGCTGGGCGGCATGGCAACCGTCTTCTTCATCTGCAGCGTGCTGGCCGTTCTGGAGATCTCGCTCTCCTTCGACAATGCCATCGTCAACGCCAACAAGCTGAAGGAAATGACTCCGGTCTGGCAGCACCGGTTCCTGACCTGGGGCATCGTGATTGCCGTCTTCGGCATGCGCATCGTCTTCCCGTTGGCGATCGTCGCCATCGCGGCCAAGATCGGTCCGTGGGAAGCGCTGGTGCTGGCAGCCCGTGAACCGGCCGAATATGCCCGCATCATGAATGACGCGCATCTGCCGATCGCCGCCTTCGGCGGTACCTTCCTGATGATGGTCGGCCTTACCTACTTCTTCAACCATGAGAAGGAAGTCCACTGGATCGGCTCACTGGAGCGGATCATGGCGCGTTCGGCCGCGATCAAGGGCATCGAGATCGCCTTCGTGCTCCTGCTGATCCTGCTCTTCTCCTCTCTCCTGGAGGGTGAAGACGCGACCACCTTCGTCTACTGCGCCATCTACGGTCTCGTGACCTTCCTGGTGGTCGAAGTCATCGGCGGTCTCCTCGACGCATCGCAGCGCGCGATGAGCGAAGCGGCAAAGGGTGGCCTCGGCGCCTTCATCTATCTGGAAGTTCTGGATGCCAGCTTCTCCTTCGATGGCGTCATCGGCGCCTTCGCACTGACGCAGAATCTCTTCATCATCGCCATCGGTCTCGGCATCGGCGCCATGTATGTGCGCTCGATGACGATCATGCTGGTGGAGAAGGGAACGCTTGCCGAATACCGCTACCTGGAACACGGCGCCTTCTACGCGATCCTGATCCTCTCGGTGATCATGTATGTGCAGACCTTGACGCACATACCCGAGGTCATCACTGGCCTTGGCGGCGCTGCCCTCATCGGCATCTCGCTCTGGTCCTCGATCCGCTACAACAGACAGGAGCGACAGAAGGAAGCGCATATGCCCGAACGGGAGCGCCTTCACGCCTGATAAGCAAAAGCCGCTGCGGTCTGGCGCTGCGGCTCGGATAGTCCAAAAAACAAAGCCCGCGACCATCGGTTGCGGGCTCATTCATTCAATATCTGATTTGGCATTCAATCTGCGCATTCGGCACGTCTTAACGGATGACACGGCCGAAACTTACCGGATCGATACCGAGTTCTTGCAGGTCGCGTGCGCGCGGCTTGCGGCCACCTTCGACAGCGGCGCTGACTGCGTTTGCGGCACCAAGCGCTGCAAAGGCGCGGGCCAGGAAACCATTGTGGATCGACTTTCTGAAAGCGGACATCTTCTTTTCCTCTCGCTCTTTCGTTGACCTTTCCTAGATGGGAAAATCCGCATGCACTCACAACGCGCAAGAAATCACCGCTGCCATGCAAAAAGCGCATATTTCTTTCGCCGGCAAATGAAAAACAGTCCGGGAAACGTTACTACAAATCCAATTTTATCATTCGATTTCAATAATATGATTGGAGAGGACAGTGGATTTCAGCCGGAAAAAAATTGTTAAACGCCAAAAGAAAGGCCGGCCATGTTGCCACGGCCGGCCTGAATTAGGGGTCAGGTCGTCTTTTTGTTTTAGTCTTCATTTGCCGCGAGCTGAGAGAGAACCTGGCCGCGGCCACGCAATCTCAGGATCAGCGGGATGAGGAAGGCGGCAGCCGCCACGATCAGCAGGCCGCAGGCGATCGGCGACATGACGAGTGTGGTTACGTCACCCTGACTGATCGAGAGCGCACGGCGAAGCTGCTGCTCGGCCAGCGGCCCGAGAATGAGACCGACGACGGCAGGCGCGATCGGATAGCCGAAGATCCGCATGACATAACCGAGAACGCCAAAGCCGAGCAGCATGCCGAGTTCGAAGACCGAGGGGTTGGCGCCGATCGTGCCGAGCGTGGCAAACAGCAGGATGCCGGCGTAAAGCCACGGTTTCGGGACCGTCAGCAGGCGGACCCAGAGGCCGATCATCGGCAGGTTCAACACCAGCAGCATCGCATTGGCGATGAGCAGGCTGGCGATGAGACCCCAGACGAGCTGTGGGTTGGTGGCAAACAGCAGCGGTCCCGGCTGCAGACCATATTGCTGGAAGCCAGCGAGCATGATCGCCGCCGTCGCCGATGTCGGCAGACCGAGCGTCAGGAGCGGCACCAGAGTGCCGGCAGCCGAAGCATTGTTGGCAGCCTCCGGACCGGCAACGCCTTCAATCGCGCCATGACCGAATTCCTCCGGGTTCTTCGAAAGACGCTTTTCGGTGGCATAGGAAAGGAACGTGCCGATTTCAGCACCGCCCGCCGGCATGGCGCCGATCGGGAAGCCGATGATCGTGCCGCGCAGCCAGGGCTTCCAGGAACGCGCCCAGTCCTGCGCATTCATCCAGAGCGAGCCGCGTACCGCCTCCACCTTGTCTTCGCCGCGCTTCCCCTGGGCGGCGATATAGAGTGTCTCGCCAATCGCGAACATCGCAACGGCCAGCGTCGTCACCTCAATACCGTCGAGCAGATCGGGAATGCCGAAGGACAGGCGCGCCTGCCCGGTCTGCTGGTCAATGCCGACCATGGCGAGCGCAAAGCCGATGAAGAGCGAGGTGAGACCGCGCAGCGCCGAATCCCCGAAGGCCGAGGAGACGGTGACGAAGGCAAGCACCATCAGCGCGAAATATTCGCGCGGACCGAAAACCAGTGCCAGTTTGACGATGTAGGGTGCCACGAAAGCAAGGCCGAGTGTGGCGATAAGGCCGGCGACGAACGAGCCGATGGCCGCTGTCGCCAGCGCCGGTCCGCCGCGCCCTGCCCGCGCCATCTTGTTGCCCTCGAGCGCCGTGACGATCGAGGCGCTTTCACCCGGCGTATTCAAAAGGATCGACGTGGTCGAGCCGCCATACATGCCGCCGTAATAGATGCCGGCGAACATGATGAGCGAGCCGCCCGGGTCGAGCTTGTAGGTGGCAGGAAGAAGCAGCGCGACCGTCAGCGCCGGGCCGATTCCCGGCAGCACGCCGACGGCGGTGCCGAGGGTTACGCCGATGAGGGCGTAAAGCAGGTTGATCGGCTGCGCAGCAACCAGAATGCCCTGCCAGAGGAATTCGAATGTGCTCATGGTTTTTTCCCAAGCGGCGGCTCCTGAGGGGGCACAGGACCATCCGCGCAAAAAGCAACGAAACTGAGAGCGCCCGGTGCGAGGCGAGCGCTATCAGAAGAACAGGTGTTCGAGCGGCCCGGCCGGCAGCGAGAGCTGCAGGAGCTGCGAGAAGATCGTCCAGACAATGAAACTCATGATGATGCCGATAGGCAGCGAGAACCAGATCTGGCGCTTGCCGAAACCGCGCGCGGTGAGTGCAAAGAGTACGCCCGTCGCAATCGAGAAACCGGCGGTGCGCAGGAGCAGCATCTGTCCGGCAAGGCCCGCCACAACCCAGATGACTGGCGCCACTTCCTGATGTTCGCGTTCCGGAAAATCGCCGCGCCAGGCTTCGAAAGCCGTCCAGATGCCAAGACAGAAGAGGCCGAGTGCTACGACTTTCGGCACTGTCGACGGTCCGATGCGGTCATACTGCGCGATCGTCTTCAGATGCGAGGCATCCCAGAAGACCACGACGGCGACCACGATGAGGAAAGGGGCAATGATCAGCGCCGCCCAATCGGGGCGGCGCTTCGTTGCCGATGAGGTATCGGCTTCACTCATTGAACGAGACCGATATCTTTGAGAATGCCCGCGGTAGCCGAGACATCCTTTTCGAGCTGCGCCTTGAACTCGTCGCCTGCAAGGTAGGTGTCGGCCCAGCCCTTGGTCTTCAGGGTTTCCTGCCAGGCGGCAGACTTGTGCAGCTTGTCGAAGTCAGCCGCAATCGAGGCGACTTCTTCATCGGTCAGGCCCGGAGCGGCGGCAACCATGCGCCAGTTCTGGATGGAAACGTCGGTACCGGCTTCCTTGAAGGTCGGTGCATCGACGCCGTCGATGCGGGCATCGCTGGAAACGCCGAGCAGACGCAGCGTGCCGGCTTTCACCTGCGATTCGAATTCGCTGTAGCTCGAAATGCCAGCTGTGACCTGGCCGCCGAGGATAGCGGCGAGTGCTTCGCCGCCGCCCGAGAAGGCGACATAGTTGATCTTGGTCGGATCGACACCGGAAGCTTTGGCGATCAGACCAACGGCGATGTGGTCCGTGCCGCCGGCAGAACCGCCGCCCCAGGAAACGGCGCCGGGATCGGCCTTCAGCTTGGTGACGAGATCGGCGAGCGTCTTGATGTCGGACGCGGCGGGAACGACGACAGCTTCATACTCGCCGGTCAGGCGAGCGATCGGGGTGACATCCTTCAGCGTGACGACCGACTTGTTGGTCAGCAGCGCGCCAACCATGACGTAGCCGCCGACGATCAGAGCGTTCGGATTGCCTGCGCTCTGGCTGCTGAATTGCGCAAGACCGATGGAGCCGCCGGCGCCGGGTACGTTCTGAACCTGAACGCTCTTGGAAATACCTTCCTGCTGCAGCACCGTCTGCAGTGAGCGAGCCGTCTGGTCCCAGCCGCCGCCGGGCGCTGCCGGAGCGATGATGGTGTAATCGGCGGCGTAGGCCGGCAGCGCAATAGCCGCTGCCAAAAGAGTTGCGATGAAAGTGTGCTTCACGATGTGTCCTCCGTACTGCGGCTGAGCGAACCGCCTGTGCTATTTTTTGAAAATGAGGAGAGATCACCGATCGGTGGACGCAATTGTCCTGATAGCGAGCGGAAGTCCTCCCGGAATTCTTCAACTCTCCGCCTCCACGGAGAAGAAGTAGCCCAAGCCATCATATGAAGCTGTCATTTAGCTGACATCCTCGGGATATCCAGTGCGGCAGGACACTTTTTTGCCGCAATTCGGCTACCTTCGCGCGAAAGACGGCAGCATACCCGGGGTAGGCAAATGACTAGTACATTGTCTGTACTGGACGCCAGCGGAGACATGGCGGATACTTCGCGGGGGGCGATCGGAAGGCAAGTGGCGGATGAGTACCAAGGCCGATTGCCATCCCGAGGCACGCTCCGCCCGCGAGCCGACCTGGAGCACTTCAAGAAACCGGTAGAAGGCTGCGCTCAAAACCTGAATTAGGCGAAACCGGCGAGCGATCGCGGCAATGGCCCATCCTCGCCGATACGAGGGGAAACATGCCATGCAAACCACAGGAGATGCCACAGCTCAACCCGCGCCGGATCTCGCCGCGCTGAAGTCGCGTCAGCAGTCGGCCTGGGCATCCGGCGACTATTCCGTCATCGGCGCCCGGCTGCAGATCGTCGGCGAAAATCTATGCGAGGCCCTCGACCTGCGTTCCGGCGAAAAGGTTCTCGATATTGCTGCCGGCAACGGCAATGCGACGCTTGCTGCTGCGCGTCGCTGGGCCGAGGTGACCTCGACCGACTACGTCCCGGAACTTCTGGAGCGCGGCCGAGAGCGGGCGATAGCAAACGGCCTGGCGGTGAACTTCCAGCAGGCCGACGCGGAAGCATTGCCCTTCAAGGATGCAAGCTTCGATGTCGTCGTCTCCACGTTCGGCGTCATGTTCACGCCGGATCAGGATAAGGCGGCAAAGGAAATGCTGCGAGTCTCCCGGCGCGGCGGGCGCATCGGCATGGCCAACTGGACGCCGGAGAGCTTCATCGGCCAGGTCTTCAAGACGATAGGCAAGCATATTCCGCCCATGCCGGGCGTCAGGTCGCCTGCACTCTGGGGTACGAAGGCCCGGCTGGAGGAAATGTTCGGCGGCCAGGCCGACATCGAGGCAACGTCGCGGATGTATAATTTCCGCTATCGCTCGCCGGCACACTGGCTGGAGGTTTTCCGCACCTGGTATGGTCCCGTCTACAAGGCTTTCGAGGCTCTGCCGCAGCCGGGAAAGACGGCTCTCGAGGAGGACTTCCTCGCGCTCATCGCACGCTTCAACCGCGCCAAGGATGGCACCATGGTCGTGCCGGCGGAATATCTGGAAGTGGTGATTCACAAAGGCTGATTGCTGCGGTTATGGCAGCATCGATGCGAAAGGGTGAGGTTTGCGGCAAGCGAGCTTCGCCCCTTGCCATTACCGGCGCTGCCAAGCGGCGGCACCGGCGAGCGGGTTCCTATTGCGTCCGCAGCACCTCATTCCAGTGCGCAATCAGTCGGGCGCGTTTCACCTGGTCGAGATAGACCATGAGACCTGGGCTGACCGGCACCGGACGCAACTGTGCGCCGAGCAGTTCCTGCAGGGTATTGGCGGTGTTCTCGCCGGCAACTTCCGGGCTGACGGCCGGTATCTGCAACTCGCGCGCCATGATCGTCTGGCCTTCCTTCGACATGAAGAAGGCAAGGTATCGCCGCCCGAGTTCCGGTTCGGCGGCCGCCTGCGGCACCAGGCCTATACGTGACATCACGACCGTATAGTCCTTCGGCAACACGATGCCGACATCAGGATGACGCGAAGCCCAATCGGCCGCATAGGAACCAAGAATATTGTAGCCGAGCACGAAGCGCCCGTCGGCGACCCGCTCGAGGATCGCCGAACTCGTGGAGTAGAGTTTCACGCCGGCCGCGCCCATCGCGCCGATCACCGACCAGATGTCGCCGAACTGCTCCTGATCGCGCGCCATGAACAAAAAGCCCACGCCGGAACGTTCGATGTCATAAGTCCCGATCCGTCCATAGACTTCATTGCCCTTGCGCTTGAGGTAATCGACGAATTCCGCTCGTGAGCTCGGGACAGATTCATGAACGAAGCTCGGCTTGTGATAGACGAAGACGGCCGGTTCGAAGGTCAATGCATAGGCCGTGTTGCGCCAGTTCGCCCATTTCGGCCATTGGGCGCTCATCGGCAGATTGCTCACCTGCGCATAGCCGTCATTCGAAAGCTTTACCTGCAGGTCCATTGCAGAGGAGAAGGCGAAGTCCGCCGTTTTGTGACCTGCATCTGTCTCCTTGACGATACGGTCGTATATATCTCCTGTCAGCATGTCCTCATATTTCACGGCCACATCCGGATTGGCGTCCTGAAAGCCGGCGATCATGGGCTGGGCCAGCGGCTCGTCGAGCGAGGAATAGACGGTCAGCACCGGCGCGCCGGCATTGCCCGACCTCGCCGGATAGAAGACCTGATCCGCGACCGCAAAGCCGGGCACCAGGCACAAAAACAGAAAAAAAACGCTCCTCATCGAGCAAGAATGCCCGAGCTGCACAGGCCAGACAAGGGTCGGTTTCCAATGGTCGCTACCGTCGGGCTTCAAAGCTCGCGCTCGAAGAACAGCAGGATCGGCTTCAGATCATCGGGAATGTCGTAATAGGCGTCTCGCTCGCGAAAACCCAGGCGGCGATAGAGTTTCTGGGCAGCGACCTGCCGATGGCCGGTATCGAGCCGCATCATCCGGTAGCCATCCTTCTTGGCCTGGGCAAGGGACGCCTCACAGAGCGCCTGCGCTGCGCCGCTGCCGCGTGCCAGATCGGAAACGAAGAGCCGCTTCATCTCCGATATGCCCGGCGCGATCTCATGCTGCATCACGCAGCCGACAATCTCTCCATCCAGCCGCGCCAGGAACATTGCGCCTTGTGGTCTTGCGTGGATCTTCGGCAAATCGGCGAGCATCGCCTCGAATTTTTCCGGGCTGTAGTAAAGTTCGATCTGTGCCCGCTCGTCCGGATAATTGTCGTAGAGCCATTGTCGGAAGGCCCGGCTGAGATGCCGAACAGCATCGATCTCTTCAGGGCTTTCCACCAGTGCGACCGACAGATTCCCCATCTGCAAAGCCTCCCCGAGCTTCTCTCTTGTATTTATCATGACAGGCTGCGCCCCGCCATCGGCATGTCGGCGCATCGAGACTGGTCAACGGCGTCGCAGTGGATCCGGCTCACGACATGCGGAGCGTTTCTTCCCTCGGCAGTTTGCTGCCGCGGGGCGTGAGTTTCCACGCACCACTCTCCATTCACCAATTACCAGAATCGCTGTGACATCGGGTTGCCGTCCCTGATAAACTCCCTCAAAAATTCGAGGGAAACATCCGTTGCGCATCCTGCTGACCGAAGACAATATCGCGCTGGCCGACGGCCTGTCGGCGATCTTGCGTGGTACGGGCCATGCCGTGGATGTCGTCCATGACGGAGCCTCGGCCAACGCCGTGATTGCAGCCGAAAATTTCGATCTCGTCATTCTTGACCTGAACCTGCCTGAGATGGACGGGCTCGATGTGCTGCGCGCCATGCGCGCCCGCGGCAGCAGGGCTGCAGTGCTTATCCTGACAGCGCGCGGCTCTCCGGAAGAACGCGTCAAAGGGTTGGATCTCGGCGCTGACGACTATCTTATAAAGCCCTTCGACATTGCCGAATTCGAAGCGCGCGTCCGCGTGCTCCTGCGTCGCCAGGCTGGGCTGCATTCCTCGACCGTCAGTTTCGGGGCGATCTCGCTTGACCTCAATTCCCGCGCCTTTTCGGCCGGTAATACCCCGCTCGATATTCCTGCCCGCGAACTCGGCCTTCTGGAAATCCTCTTCATGCGTGCTGGCAAGGTCGTCGCCAAGGAAGCAATCATGCAGTCGCTGACCGCTTTCGATGACGATATTTCGTCTAATGCCATCGAGCAATATGTCAGCCGGCTGCGGAAAAGGCTCTCGCCGCACGGCCTGACGGTCAAGACCGCACGCGGCATCGGCTATTACCTCGACAAACTGCCCGAGGCCTCATGACGGCTGCCTATTCGCTCCGGCGCCGATTGCTTTTCTGGCTGCTTGTCTCGACCGCCGTTATCGGCACGCTGGCGCTTGCCGATACCTGGCGCGAGGCCGTGCAGACATCGAATATCGTTTCCGACCGCGTGCTCGCCGGCTCGGCACTGGCGATTGCCGAACGCGTGGTCGTCGCCGAAGACGGCACGCTCGAGGTCGACATTCCCTATGTCGCGCTGGAGATGCTCACCTCGGCAGCGCAGGACCGTGTCTTCTACCGTGTCGACGGCCCGCCCGGAACGTTCATCACCGGATATCAGGCGCTTCCGGTATTGAAGGAAACGCAGGGCGATACCGCCGCCTTCGCCGACGACATCTTCCGTGGCGAGCCGATCCGTGTCGCGACCTTGGGACGATCCGCCTCGACCGGCATCCGCTCCGTGCCGTTCGTTGTCACCGTCGCAGAAACGACCATCGCCCGCCGTCAGCTCGCCCAGGCGATCCTCGTGCGCTCGGCCCTGCGTCTCGCTGTCATGATTGCCGGTGCTGCCGTCATCGTCTGGATCTCCGTCACGGTGGCACTGCGACCGCTCTACAAGCTCGGCGATGCTATCGGCGAACGCAGCCCCGACGACCTGCACCCGATCGAACAATCCGTGCCGAGCGAGGTGCAGCCGCTTGTCGATACCGTCAACTCCTTCATGGTGCGCCTGCAATCGGCCCTCGATGCGCTGCGCAATTTCACCGGCAATGCCAGCCATCAGCTGCGCACGCCGCTTGCCATCATCCGCACCCAGCTTGCCCTCTCCGCTCGCTCCAGCTCGCTGGATGAGGCACAGCACGCTGCCCTCAAGGGCGATCAGGCGGTCGCCCATGCCGAGCGTATCCTTGCGCAGCTTCTGCTCATGGCCAAGATCGATGCCGCCACCGCCAAGGAAGCGCTGACAGCCTCGGCCATCGATCTCACCGCCATCGCCCAGGAGATCACCGGCGAGCAGATCCCGCGTGCTGCCGAAGCCGGCATCGATCTCGGCTTCGAGGGTGAAGGCCCAGCCATGATCCGCGCCGAACCGCTGCTGATCGGCGAAATGCTGCGCAATCTTGCGGGCAACGCCATTGCCTATGCCGGCCAGGGCGCAGAAGTGACCGTGCGTATCCTTGAAGATGCCGAGACGGTGCGGCTGGAGGTCGAGGACAATGGCCCGGGCATTCCACCCGAAAAGCTCGAAGCGGTCAGAAAGCGTTTCTCGCGCGGCAATGAATCCGGTGCGCCCGGCGCCGGTCTCGGCCTGCCGATCGTTGAGGAAATCGCCAATCTTTTCAACGCGAGATTGACACTCATCCCCGGCCGCGGCGGCAGGGGCTTGAAGGCGTCGGTGACCTTCAACAGGGCCGCCTGAACGTCATTTCCGTGTCAACCTTTCTGCCTTGCATTCTTTCGCTGCATTGCACACACTGGCTTTGGGAACAGCTAAGCCGATCAACGGCGCGCGGACAAAAAGAGCGATATGTCGATCAAAGCCAGCATCTATCATCTGACCCATTATCAATATGACAAACCGGTCCGCCTCGGCCCACAGATTATCCGCCTGAAGCCCGCCTCGCATTCGAAGACGCGGGTCCTGAGCCATTCGCTGAAGGTCACGCCGTCGAACCATTTCGTGAACCTGCAGCAGGATCCATACGGCAACTACCTCGCCCGCTTCGTCTTCCCCGACCCGGTGACCGAATTCAAGATCGAGGTGGATCTCGTTGCCGACATGACGGTTTACAATCCCTTCGACTTCTTCGTCGAAGAGGAGGCGACGATGTGGCCCTTCGACTATCCGGAAACAATCCGCGAAGACCTGTCGATATACATGAAGCCGGAAGAGCCCGGCCCGCGCCTGAGGGCCTTCCTCGAAACGCTTGACCGCTCGGAGCAGAAGACCGTCGACATGGTCGTCGGCCTGAACATGCGTCTGCAGCAGCAAATCGGCTATGTGATCCGGATGGAAGCCGGCGTCCAGACACCGGAAGAGACGCTCGAGACTGCCAAGGGCTCTTGCCGCGACACGAGCTGGCTGCTCGTCCAGATATTGCGCCACCTCGGCCTCGCCACCCGCTTCGTCTCCGGTTATCTCATCCAGCTGACCCCAGACCTCAAGGCGCTCGATGGGCCATCCGGCACGGAATATGATTTTACCGACCTTCATGCCTGGGCCGAAGTCTATCTTCCCGGCGCCGGCTGGATCGGGCTTGACCCGACCTCGGGCCTCTTGACCGGTGAGAGCCATATCCCGCTTGCCGCCACCCCGCATTTCCGCAATGCCGCGCCGATTTCGGGTGGTTATTTCGGCGAAGCCGAGACCGAATTCGCCTTCGACATGAAGATTGCCCGCGTCGCCGAGCATCCGCGCATCACCAAGCCCTTTTCAGACGACGCCTGGGACGAACTCAACGAGCTTGGCAAAAAGGTCGACCGCATCCTCGAAGCCGAAGATGTGCGTCTCACCATGGGTGGCGAACCGACCTTTGTCTCCATCGACGATTTCCAGTCTGATGAATGGAACACCGAAGCCGTCGGCCCGACGAAGCGCGAAAAGGCGGATGCCTTGATCCGCCGGCTGCGCGCCCGTTTTGCTCCAGATGGCTTCCTGCACTACGGCCAGGGCAAGTGGTATCCGGGCGAAAGCCTGCCGCGCTGGACCTTCTCGCTTTACTGGCGCAAGGATGGCTTGCCGATCTGGACGAATGACAATCTCGTTGCCACCGAGGGCCGCAACTATCAGGTCACCGAGGATGATGCCGGCCGCTTGCTGACTGCGATTGCCGGCGAACTCGATCTTTCGCCCGACTATGTCACGCCGGCCTTCGAAGACCCCGCCGAATGGCTGATCAAGGAAGCGAGCCTACCCGAAAACGTTGATCCTTCGAACTCCAAGCTGGAGAATGCAGAGGAGCGCAGCCGTATCGCCCGCGTCTTCGATCGCGGGCTGACCCGTCCGACCGGCTACGTTCTGCCCGTTCAGGCGTGGAACGCGCGCGCCACCGGTCGCAGCTGGACGAGCGAGAAATGGTCGACACGTCGCGGCCGGATCTTCCTCATGCCGGGCGACAGTCCGGTCGGCTACCGCCTTCCGCTAAACTCCCTCGCCTATATCCCGCCGTCGCAATATCCCTACATCAATCCGCTCGACCCCTTCGTGCAGCGGCCCGAACTACCGGATTTCGCACGAGATAGCGGGAGAGCGTTGCAGGCCGCACACTTCCAGCCTTTCACCGGCCAGCAACTGACCATGCCGCAGTCGGCCAGCGAAATTGGCGGACACATTCGTACCGCCCTTTCCGTCGAGCCGCGCGATGGCCGCCTCTGCGTATTCATGCCACCAACCGAGACGCTCGAAGATTATCTCGATCTCATCGCCTCGACCGAACGCGCCGCCGCCGCTCTCGGCCTTGCCGTCCATATCGAAGGTTATGCGCCGCCACAGGATGAGCGCATCAACGTCATCCGAGTGGCGCCCGACCCGGGCGTCATCGAGGTCAACATTCACCCTTCCTCGACCTGGAAGGAGACGGTGGAAATCACCACCGCCATTTACGAGGAAGCGCGAGAGAGCCGCCTCGGCGCCGATAAATTCATGATCGACGGCCGCCACACCGGCACCGGCGGGGGCAATCACGTCGTCGTCGGCGGCAGCAATCCGAACAACAGTCCGTTCCTGCGCCGTCCGGACCTGCTGAAAAGCTTGGTGTTGCACTGGCAGCGCCATCCGTCGCTCTCTTATCTCTTCTCCGGCCTCTTCATCGGCCCGACCAGCCAGGCGCCACGCATCGACGAAGCCCGTCACGACAGTCTCTACGAACTGGAAATCGCGCTGGCGCAGATCCCCGCTCCCGGACGCGGCCTGCAGCCCCTGCCCTGGGTCGTCGATCGCCTGTTCCGCAACCTGCTGATCGACGTGACCGGAAATACCCATCGCGCCGAAATCTGCATTGACAAGCTCTTCTCACCCGACGGCCCGACCGGCCGCCTCGGCCTCGTCGAATTTCGTGGCTTCGAAATGCCGCCGAATGCCCGCATGTCGCTCGCCCAGCAATTGCTGGTGCGGGCACTCATCGCCCGCTTCTGGACGAATCCGGCCGAAGGCAGGTTCGTGCGCTGGGGCACGTCACTGCATGACCGTTTCATGCTGCCGCACTATGTCTGGCAGGACTTCCTCGATGTGCTCTCCGACCTTCGTGAAAACGGGTTCGATCTCAGCTCCGACTGGTTCAAGGCTCAACTCGAATTCCGCTTCCCCTTCTGCGGCGAAGTCGAATACGAGGGCTCGAAGCTGGAGTTGCGCCAGGCGCTGGAGCCCTGGCACGTCATGGGCGAACAGGGCGCGGTCGGCGGCACCGTACGTTATGTCGATTCCTCCGTCGAACGCCTGCAGGTTCGCCTCGAATCCAGCAATTCCTCGCGCTACGCCGTCACCTGCAACGGTCGCATCGTACCGCTGACACCGACGGGCGCATCTGGCGTGTCGATCGCAGGCGTGCGTTTCAAGGCCTGGCAGCCGGCTTCCGGTTTACACCCCGTGCTGCCCGTGAATACGCCTTTGACTTTTGATATTTATGATACATGGTCGAAACGTTCGATTGGCGGCTGCATCTATCACGTTGCCCATCCGGGCGGGCGGAACTATGACACCTTCCCGGTCAACGGCAACGAGGCGGAAGCGCGCCGACTCGCCCGCTTCGAACCGTGGGGACACACGGCGGGCGGTTATAATCCGCGCGCCGAGACGGTCTCGCCTGAATTCCCGCTCACGCTGGATCTGAGGCGACCCGCTGGAATTTGAAGAAACTGGGTCTGATGGGCAAGAAGCCTGCACTGGAATTGAGGGACGAAATCGAGGAACGCGCCGGCGCGGATGCAGCCTTCGACTATGCTCCCTTGCCCGGAATCGCCGACGAGATGGTAGACAACAGCGGCGCAATCCGCCCGGTCTGGCAGCGTTTCCTCGCCCATCTGAACCTTATGCCGGAAAAGGATCTGGCCGAGCGTTTCGCCCGCGCCGACCGCTACCTGCGTGATGCAGGCGTCTTCTATCGCGCCTACGGCGCCAAAGGCAGCGGCGAGCGCGCCTGGCCGCTCTCACACATTCCGGTTTTGATCGACGAGCGCGAATGGCAGGCTCTTTCGGCGGGCCTCGTGCAGCGCGCCAATCTCCTCGAAGCGATGGTTGCCGATATCTATGGCGACAACAAGCTCGTCGAAGAAGGCATTCTCCCACCCGCGCTCATCGCCGCCAATCCGGAATTTCAGCGGTCTCTGGTTGGCGTAAAGCCGGCGACCGGGCACTATCTGCATTTCTGCGCCTTCGAAATCGGCCGCGGCCCCGACGGCAACTGGTGGGTGCTCGCTGATCGCACGCAGGCGCCATCCGGCGCGGGCTTCGCGCTTGAAAACCGCGTGGCGACCACGCGATCCTTCTCCGACGTCTATGCCGAAACACCGGTTCACCGCCTCGCTTCCTTCTTCGGCGCCTTCCGCGACGCTCTGCAGACGATGAAACATTCGGGCGACGACCGCATCGCGGTTCTGACGCCCGGCCCGGCCAACGAGACCTATTACGAACACGCCTATATCGCCCGCTACCTCGGCTTCATGCTGCTGGAGGGGGAGGACCTGACTGTCGTCAACGGCCGTGTCATGGTTCGCACCGTCGCCGGCCTGAAGCCGATTGGCGTGCTCTGGCGGCGTCTCGATTCCGCCTATGCCGATCCGCTGGAGCTGAACCAGAACTCTCATATCGGCACGCCTGGCCTTGTCGAAGCGTTGCGCGCCGAAGCCGTCACGATCGTCAATGCGCTCGGCACCGGTGTTTTGGAAACGCGTGCCCTGCTCGCCTTCATGCCCGCCGTCTGTCGCCAGTTGCTGGGCGAGGATCTTCGCCTGCCCTCCATCGCGACATGGTGGTGCGGCCAGAAGGACGAACGCGATCACGTGGCGACCAACATCGAAAAGATGGTGATCGGCCCAGCCTATTCCCGTGCTCCCTTCTTCGATGATAGTGGCGAATCCGTTCTCGGCTCGTCGCTGCGCGCCACTGCGAAGACTTCGATCGCGGATTGGCTGACGAGCGACGGTGCAAAACTCGTCGGTCAGGAGGTCGTCACCCTCTCGACGACACCAGCCTGGGTCAACGGCAAACTGACGCCCCGGCCGATGTCGTTGCGCGTATTCGCCGCCCGTACCCCCAACGGCTGGCAGATCATGCCCGGTGGCTTTGCCCGTATCGGCGCGGGAGACGATGCCGCCGCGATCGCAATGCAGTCCGGCGGTGCTGCGGCCGACGTCTGGATCGTCAGCGACAAGCCGGTCGAGCGCCACACGCTCCTGCCCGCCGAAGGCAGCTTCACCCGCAACATGCCGGGCAGCCTGCCGAGCCGTGCCGCCGACAACCTCTTCTGGCTCGGCCGCTATATCGAGCGCGCCGAGGGAGCGCTGCGCATCCTGCGCGCCTGGCACGGACGCTACGCCGAAGCTGCCGACCCCAGCCAACCGCTGCTTGCAGACGTCACGCAATATCTTGCCGCCGTCGATATAGACACGACCGAGCCGGTGCCGGAATCGCTGCTGCGCAATATCGACAGCGCCGTCTATTCGGCGAGCAATATCCGTGACCGCTTCTCGCCGGACGGATGGCTGGCACTGAACGATCTCGCCAAGACCGCCCGCCGCTTCCACTCGACCATCCTGGCCGGCGACGATGCCAGCCATGCGATGACCATCCTGCTGCGCAAGCTTGCGGGCTTTGCCGGTCTCGTGCATGAAAACATGTACCGCTTCACCGGCTGGCGCTTTCTCTCGCTTGGCCGATATATTGAACGCGGCCTGCATATGACACGGCTTCTCGGCCACATGTCCGGCCCGGAAGCACCCGATGGCGCGCTCGACATGCTGCTCGAAATCGGCGACAGCGTCATGACTCATCGCCGGCGCTACAACGTTAATACTGCCCGGCTGACAGTCACCGATCTCCTGGCGCTTGATCCTCTTAATCCGCGCTCGATCCTCTTCCAGATGAACGAGATCCATCGCGAAGTCGAACAGCTTCCGAACGCCTTTATCAACGGCCAGATGTCGCCCTTCTACCGCGAGGCGATGCGCCTGCATTCCGGTCTGGCTGTCATGACCCCGGAGACAATGAACGGTGATGTCTACCACAGGCTCGAACGCGAGTTGGAACATCTCTCCGATCTCTTGGCGCAGACCTACCTCGGATGACGGCCGTGCTCTACGATCTCACCCTGCACATGGGCTACAGCTATGACACGCCGGCATCCGGCGCGCGCCATATCATGCGTCTCATGCCACTCTCGCTGACGAACCGGCAGCGGCTTGTCGCAGGCTCGATCAGCATTTCGCCGCAGCCGGACGAACAGTCGCATTTCGTCGATTTCTTCCAGCATCCGGCAACGTCCTTCCTGCTGCGCTCGCCGCATGAAACGCTCGATATCCGCATGCAGGCCCGCGTCCAGGTCGAAAGCCAGGTCATATCGGCGGATTTCTCGCCGTTGCTGGCCGATCTGCCGGACGAGGTCTCGGGGATCTGGTCGCTCGATCCTGAATCGCCCCACCATTTCCTTGGCGACAGTCCGCGCCTGACGGAAACCAAGTCGATCAGTGAATATGCAAAGACCTGTATTCAGCCATCGCTGACCGTCATGCAGATCGCCTATGCGCTCTGCGCCCGCATCAACAAGGATTTCACCTACGATCCGGAAGCGACGACCGTCGACACGACGCCGCTGGAGTCCTTCAAGCTGAAGCGCGGCGTCTGCCAGGACTTCACGCATGTCATGATCCTTGCGCTGCGCAGCCTCGGCATTCCCGCCGGTTATGTCTCCGGTTTCCTGCGCACCATCCCGCCGCCGGGCAAGGAGCGGCTGGAGGGCGCTGATGCCATGCATGCCTGGGTCCGCGTCTGGTGCGGCGAGATGGCCGGCTGGATCGAGCTCGATCCCACCAATAATATCCCCGCTGGAACCGACCATATCGTCGTCGCATATGGTCGCGACTATGCCGATGTCGCTCCCGTTATCGGTGTACTCAAGAGCTATGGCAGCCAGCGTTCCGTGCAGGCAGTGGACGTAATTCCGCTCAAATAATCCCGAAACTGGAAAAAACAGCCAGTTGCCGACAATTTTACACACTGGCTTTAGCGGCCATTAAAGTCATCTGGTCCATGAAGAGCCTGATAGGGCTCCTTTGAACCGGTGGACATGATGAACACCCTGCATTCGCTTTTTGATCGCCTGCGGCGCGACCGTGGCGGCAATTTCGGTATCATGACGGCCATCCTGCTGCCTGTGCTTATCGGCACTGCGGGCCTGGCGATCGACTACTCGAATGCGATCCTCTCCAAACGTACGCTGCAGGAAGCCACGGATGCCGGCGCGCTGGCGGCCGCAACCGCACTTGCCAACGGAACGGCGACCAACGCCGCCGCAGCCGAGACCATAGCAAAGGATTTCGTCAGCGGTCAGATGGCCAATTATCTGGATACCTCGGCCATGGACAGCATCAAGGCCGGAACGAGCGTCAAGGTCGATACCAGCACGACAGCAACCAGCAAGAGCTATAAGGTAACGGTCAACAGCTCCTATGCGATCCCCACCACGCCGTTAATCGGCGTTCTCGGCTACAAGACAATGAATATCGGAGCCTCGAGCTCGACTTCGAGCGGCACCAGCGATACCAAGACTGCCCTCTCGATGGAACTTGTGCTCGATCAATCTGGGTCGATGGGCGACAAAACCTCAACTTGCGCCACCTATGATGGCACGAAATGCAAGACTTACGTCATTAAGATCGATGCATTGAAGAAAGCAGCCAGCGCTCTCTTCACGGCATTGAACACCGCCGATCCCGACCACAACCTCGTGCGGACCGGTGCGTATTCTTATAACAACGGCCTAATCTACAAAGATGCGAAAAAGACCCAGATTAAAAGCATGAGTGGCATGGTTTGGGGCACCGCTACGACCTCGACCTATGTTAACAGCATTACCGCAAGCGGCGGTACAGATGCGGCAGAGCCGATGAGGCAAGCGACTCTTTCAATTGCCAAAGCCTCGGACGGTTCGGATGTCGAGAGTCAAGCGCACGCAACCAAGGACAACAAAATCATATCCCGCTATATTATCCTGATGACCGATGGCGAAATGACCGGCAACACAGGCGTATGGCAAAAGACATATGACCAAAATGTTCGTGACCAGTGCGACGCTACCAAGCTCGCGGGCATCAAGATTTTTACCGTCGCCTTTATGGCTCCGGACAAAGGCAAGCAACTGCTCCAATATTGTGCTTCGCCGGGCGGCAACTATTACGAAGCCGAAACAATGGAAAATCTGGTAGCTTCCTTTACCAGCATTGCAAAGGAAGCAACCAAAGCTCTTACCCTGCTTACAAACTGACCGCCGCAGTCATAATCTACCGCAGCAAAAAGCCGCTCCGGAACAAACCGGGGCGGCTTTTCGTTTAAACTTTATTCGGCCCATCAGATCGGGAAAACCGATTGAAATCAAGTCCCTTGGGCCTGTCGAATATGAAGGTTCCGCAAATTTTTCGTTTGCCCAATTCCCTTGTTGCAAGTGCGTGATAACGGTGCATAAACTGCCCTGTCGGTGCAAGCGACAAATCGATTGAATCAGGCGTAAGATACTGTAACCAAATCAAAATTGGCGAGACCTGACATGAATACTGTTTCGAAGCCGACCATCCTCTCCCCAGCTCCGCGCAGTTCCCGGCCAGAAATCCTCGCTGAGGAAATTATCGAGCGTCTGACGTACCGCATCGGCAAGGATGCCAAGGTTGCCAAGCCGCATGACTGGCTGACCGCAACCATTCTGGTGGTGCGTGACCGCATCATCGACAAGTGGATGGAATCCACCCGCAAGGTCTACGAGACTGGCGCCAAGCGCGTCTATTACATGTCGCTCGAATTCCTGATCGGCCGCCTGATGCGCGATGCCGTGTCCAACCTCAACCTGATGGAAGAGGTTCGCGATGCGCTGGCGTCGCTCGGCGTCGATGTCACCGTCATCGCCGGCCTGGAACCCGATGCAGCCCTCGGCAATGGCGGTCTCGGCCGTCTCGCCGCCTGTTTCATGGAATCGATGGCCACTGTTGACGTGCCGGCCTATGGCTACGGCATCCGCTACGTTCACGGCCTTTTCCGCCAGCAGATGGCGGACGGCTGGCAGGTAGAGCTCCCGGAGAACTGGCTTGCGCACGGCAATCCCTGGGAATTCGAGCGCCGCGAAAGCGCCTATGAAGTCGGATTCGGCGGATCGATCGAAGTCATTGCCGGTCATGATGAACAGCCGCGCTATGTCTGGAAGCCGGCCGAGCGTGTCATCGCAGCCGCCTTCGACACGCCTGTCGTCGGCTGGCGCGGCAAGCGCGTCAATACGCTTCGCCTCTGGTCGGCACAGCCGATCGACCCGATCCTGCTCGACGCTTTCAACGCCGGCGACCACATCGGCGCGCTGCGCGAGAGCAACAAGGCCGAAAGCCTGACTCGTGTGCTCTATCCTGCAGACGCAACGCCTGCCGGTCAGGAACTGCGCCTGCGCCAGGAATATTTCTTCTCGTCGGCCTCGCTGCAGGACATCCTTCGCCGTCACCTGCAACAGTATGACGACTTCACCTCGCTGCCGGACAAGGTCGCGATCCAGCTCAACGATACCCATCCGGCAGTCTCCGTCGCTGAACTGACCCGCCTGCTCTGCGACGTGCACGGCATGGACTTCGATACGGCCTGGGATATCACTCGCCGTACCTTCTCCTACACCAATCACACGCTTCTTCCTGAAGCCCTGGAAAGCTGGCCGGTTCCGCTCTTCGAGCGCTTGCTGCCGCGCCACATGCAGATCATCTACGCGATCAACGCCAAGATCCTGATCGAAGCGCGCAAGGCGCGCAATTTCTCCGATACGGAAATCCGCTCGATCTCGCTGATCGACGAGAACGGTGATCGTCGCGTACGCATGGGCAACCTCGCTTTCGTCGGCTCACACTCGATCAACGGCGTCTCGGCGCTGCACACCGACCTGATGAAGGTCACGGTCTTTGCAGACCTGCACAAACTCTACCCTGACCGCATCAACAACAAGACCAACGGCATTACACCTCGCCGCTGGCTGCAACAGTGCAATCCGGGTCTCACCAATCTGGTGCGCGAAGCGATCGGCGATGAATTCCTCGATGACGCCGAAAAGCTGCGTGCACTCGACAAATTTGCCACGGACCCGAGCTTCCAACAAAAATTCGCCGCCGTGAAGCGCGCCAACAAGGTGGCGCTATCCAATCTCGTCGCCAGCCGCATGGGCGTGAAGCTCGATCCGTCTGCCATGTTCGACATCCAGATCAAGCGCATCCACGAATACAAGCGCCAGCTCCTCAATATCGTCGAAGCCGTTGCGCTCTACGATCAGATCCGCTCGCATCCGGAGCTGGACTGGGTGCCGCGTGTAAAACTCTTTGCCGGCAAGGCGGCACCGAGCTATTACAACGCCAAGCTCATCATCAAGCTCATCAACGACGTCGCCCGTACCATCAACAGCGACCCGTCGGTCCGCGGCCTGCTGAAAGTCGTTTTCGTGCCGAACTACAATGTCTCGCTTGCGGAAGTCATGGTCCCGGCCGCCGACCTTTCCGAGCAGATCTCGACGGCCGGCATGGAAGCATCAGGCACCGGCAACATGAAGTTCGGCCTGAACGGCGCGCTGACGATCGGCACGCTCGACGGCGCTAATGTCGAAATGCGCGACAATGTCGGCGAGGACAATATCGTCATCTTCGGCCTGCAGGCCGATGAAGTCGCCAAGATCCGCAGCGAGGGCCACAATCCCCGTGCGATCATCGAAGGTTCGCGTGAGCTGTCGCAGGCGCTGGCCGCCATCAGCTCCGGCGTTTTCTCTCCCGATGACCGCAACCGCTACACCGGCCTCATCGATGGCATCTATTCCCACGACTGGTTTATGGTCGCCGGCGATTTCGATGCCTATGCTGCCGCCCAGCGCGAGGTCGACCAGATCTGGACCAACCAGTCCTCCTGGTACCAGAAGACGATCAACAATACGGCGCGGATGGGCTGGTTCTCGTCCGACCGCACGATCCGGCAATATGCAGACGAGATCTGGAGAGCTTGATGAAGCCGCCGAAAGCTGCCCCTGAAGTGGAGCTTCCCTGGGAAATTTCGGCAGACGAAATCGCGGCAATCTTCAGTGGATCGCATGCCAATCCCTTTGCCGTCCTGGGCGTGCACCAGGCCGGCGACACCTTCATCACCAGGTGCTTCCTTCCAGGCGCTGAAGCTGTCACGGCAATGACGCTGGATGGAACACCGATCGGCGAGCTCCACCAGCTCCATCCTGACGGTGTTTTCGGCGGGCAGATTTCCGTGACAAAACTCCAGCCCGTTCGTTATCGCGCCCGGCGCGCCGACGCCGAATGGGCGGTGACGGACCCATACAGCTTCGGCCCTGTACTCGGGCCGATGGACGATTACTACGCCAGGCAGGGTTCGCATCTCCGGCTCTTCGACAAGATGGGCGCCCATCGCATCAAGCATGAAGGCGGGACCGGCATCCATTTTGCCGTCTGGGCACCGAACGCCCAGCGCGTTTCCGTCGTCGGCGATTTCAACAATTGGGACGGACGACGTCATGTCATGCGCTTCCGTTCCGACAGCGGAATCTGGGAAATCTTTGCTCCCGATGTTCCGCTTGGCGTTCCCTACAAATTCGAAATCCGCGGTCAGGATGGCGTCCTTCTGCCGTTGAAGGCGGACCCCTTCGCCCGCCGCAGCGAACTTCGTCCGAAAACGGCCTCGGTGACGGCTGCCGAACTGGTACAGGATTGGCAGGACGAGGAGCATCTGAAGCACTGGCGCGAAACCGACAAGCGCCGGCAACCGATCAGTATCTACGAGGTGCACGCGGGCTCCTGGCAGCGCCGGCAGGACGGCTCCATGCTGTCCTGGGACGAACTTGCCTCGAGCCTCATCCCCTATTGTGTCGACATGGGCTTTACCCATATCGAATTCCTGCCGATCACCGAACACCCCTATGACCCCTCCTGGGGCTACCAGACGACCGGCCTATACGCGCCGACCGCCCGCTTCGGTGAGCCGGAAGGTTTTGCCCGTTTCGTCAACGGCTGTCACAAGGTTGGCATCGGCGTCATTCTCGATTGGGTGCCCGCACATTTCCCGACCGACGAACATGGTCTGGGCTGGTTCGATGGTACCGCTCTTTACGAACACGCCGATCCGCGAAAAGGCTTTCATCCGGACTGGAACACGGCGATCTACAATTTCGGCCGCACCGAAGTCGTCTCCTACCTCGTCAACAATGCGCTCTACTGGGCCGAGAAATTCCATCTCGACGGCCTGCGCGTCGATGCGGTCGCATCGATGCTCTACCTCGACTATTCGCGCAAGCACGGCGAATGGATTCCGAACGAGTATGGCGGCAACGAAAACCTGGAAGCCGTCCGCTTCCTGCAGAATCTCAATACCCGCATCTACGGCGAGCATCCCGGTGTCATGACCATCGCGGAGGAATCGACGTCCTGGCCGAAGGTGTCCCAGCCGGTCCACGAAGGCGGCCTCGGCTTCGGCTTCAAATGGAACATGGGCTTCATGCACGATACGCTGAGCTACATGAGCCGCGATCCCATCCATCGCAGGCATCACCATAATGAGCTGACCTTCGGCCTGCTCTATGCCTATTCGGAGAATTTCGTCCTGCCGCTGTCACATGACGAAGTCGTGCACGGCAAGGGTTCGCTGATCGCCAAGATGCCTGGCGACGACTGGCAGAAATTCGCAAATCTGCGCGCCTACTATGCCTTCATGTGGGGTTATCCCGGCAAGAAGCTGCTCTTCATGGGGCAGGAATTCGCTCAATGGGCCGAATGGAGCGAAAACAAATCGCTCGACTGGAACCTGCTGCAATACCGCATGCACGAAGGCATGCGTCGCCTGGTGCGCGACCTCAACTTCACCTACCGCAGCAAGGCAGCACTCCACGCCCGCGACTGTGAGGGCGACGGCTTCGAATGGCTGATTGCGGACGATTACGAGAACTCTGTCTTTGCCTGGCTGCGCAAGGCGCCCGGCCAGAAGCCTGTCGTCGTCATCAGCAACCTTACACCTGTCTATCGCGAGAACTATTCGATCCGGCTGCCTTCGCCGGGACGCTGGCGGGAAATCCTCAATACCGATGCCGACATCTATGGGGGCAGCGGAAAAGGCAATGGCGGGCGCGTGCAGGCCGTCGATGCCGGCGGCGAGATAAGCTGCTCGATAACCCTGCCGCCGCTGGCGACGATCATGCTTGAACCTGAGAATTAGTGACTGGTGGGAGGAGAAAATGGTAGAAAAACGCATTCAGCCACTTGCCCGCGATGCAATGGCCTATGTTCTGGCCGGCGGTAGGGGAAGTCGCCTCAAGGAACTGACGGACCGGCGCGCCAAGCCAGCCGTCTATTTCGGCGGCAAGGCGCGCATCATCGACTTCGCATTGTCCAATGCCTTGAATTCCGGCATCCGCCGTATCGGCGTCGCCACGCAGTACAAGGCGCATTCGCTGATCCGCCATATGCAGCGCGGCTGGAACTTCTTCCGTCCGGAACGAAATGAAAGCTTCGATATCCTGCCAGCCTCCCAGCGCGTCTCCGAGACGCAATGGTATGAAGGCACCGCCGACGCCGTCTATCAGAACATCGATATCATCGAGGATTACGGCGTCGAATACATGGTCATCCTCGCCGGCGACCATGTCTACAAGATGGACTACGAATACATGCTCCAGCAGCATGTCGATTCCGGTGCAGATGTAACGATCGGCTGCCTGGAAGTACCGCGCATGGAAGCGGTCGGATTCGGCGTCATGCATGTCAACGAGAAGGACGAGATCTTCGCCTTCATCGAAAAGCCGGCCGACCCGCCGGGCATTCCCGACAAACCGGATTTCGCGCTGGCCTCGATGGGCATCTACGTCTTCCGCACGAAGTTCCTGCTCGATCTGTTGCGCCGCGATGCGGCCGACCCGACCTCGAGCCGAGACTTCGGCAAGGACATTATCCCTTACATCGTCAAGAACGGTAAGGCAGTTGCCCATCGCTTCGCCAAGTCCTGTGTGCGTTCGGATTTCGAGCACGAGCCCTACTGGCGCGACGTAGGGACGATCGACGCCTACTGGCAGGCCAATATCGACCTGACCGCCATCGTCCCCGCTCTCGATATCTATGACAAGTCCTGGCCGATCTGGACCTATGCCGAGATCACTCCACCGGCGAAATTCGTCCATGACGACGAAGATCGCCGCGGCTCGGCAACTTCGTCCGTCGTCGCCGGCGACTGCATCATCTCAGGCGCAAGCCTTAACCGGAGCCTTCTCTTCACCGGTGTCAGGGCCAATTCCTTCTCCAAGCTGGACGGAGCGGTCATTCTGCCCAATGTGAAGATCGGCCGGCGCGCGCAGCTCAAGAACGTTGTGATCGACCACGGTGTCGTCATCCCGGAAGGTCTTGTCGTTGGCGAGGACCCAGAACTCGACGCACGGCGCTTCAGGCTGACGGAAAGCGGCATTTGCCTGATCACGCAACCGATGATCGACAAGCTGGATATCTGACTTATGAAAGTTCTTTCGGTCTCGTCCGAAGTCTTCCCTTTGATCAAGACAGGGGGCCTTGCCGATGTGGCAGGCGCCCTGCCCATAGCCCTCAAATCCTTCGGCGTTGAAACCAAGACCCTCATGCCCGGCTATCCCAGCGTCATGAAGATGCTGCAGAATCCGGTCGTCCGCCTGGAGCTTCCGGATCTGCTCGGCCAGCCGGCAAGAATATTGGAGGTGGAGCATCAGGGTCTCGACATCCTCGTGCTTGACGCTCCGGCCTATTACGACCGCCCCGGCGGTCCCTATCTCGATACGACAGGCAAGGATCATCCGGACAATTGGCGCCGTTTTGCCGCCCTGTCGCTGGCAGGCTCCGAGATCGCCGCAGGCCTGCTGCCGGGCTGGCGGCCTGATCTGGTGCATGCCCATGACTGGCAGGCTGCGCTGGTGCCAGTCTATATGCGCTATTACCCGACGCCCGAGCTGCCGAGCATCCTGACGATCCACAACATTGCCTTCCAGGGTCAATTTGGCGCCGACATCTTCCCCGGCTTGCGTCTGCCGCTTCATGCCTTTGCCACCGAAAGTATAGAATACTACGGCACCGTCGGCTTCCTGAAGGGTGGCCTGCAGACCGCCACGGCCCTCACCACGGTCAGCCCCTCCTATGCCGATGAAATCCTGACCTCTGAATTCGGCATGGGACTGGAAGGTGTCATCGCCAGCCGCCGCGACGTGTTGCATGGCATTGTCAACGGCATCGACGCCGACATCTGGAATCCGGCGACCGATCCGGTCGTCCACACGCATTACGGCCCGACGACGCTGAAAAATCGGCTCGAAAACCGCAGATCGATCGAGGAATTCTTCCATCTCGACCATGACGATGCGCCGATCTTCTGCGTCATCAGCCGCCTGACCTGGCAGAAGGGCATGGATCTTGTCGCAAGCACTGCCGACAGGATCGTCGCACTCGGCGGCAAGCTCGTGGTGCTGGGATCCGGCGAGGCAGCCCTCGAAGGCGCGCTGCTGGCCGCCGCCCATCGTAATCCCGGCCGTATCGGCGTTTCCATCGGCTACAACGAGCCGATGTCGCACCTCATGCAGGCTGGCTGCGACGCGATCATCATACCCTCGCGCTTCGAACCTTGCGGTCTCACCCAGCTCTATGGACTGCGCTACGGCTGCGTGCCGATCGTGGCGCGCACCGGCGGTCTCAACGACACCGTCATCGACGCCAACCATGCCGCACTTGCGGCAAAGGTGGCGACAGGCATACAATTCGCACCCGTAAACGAAGAAAGCATGCTACAGGCACTGCGCCGCGCCATGCACCTTTACGCGGATCAAAAAGTCTGGACCCAATTGCAAAAGCAAGGCATGAAGTCGGATGTCTCTTGGGAGAAGAGCGCCGAACGTTATGTTGCCCTGTATTCAAGCCTCGTCTCGAAAGGCATGTGAGCTAAAATGATCAAGTCCGTTCCCTCCACGCCCTATCAGGACCAGAAACCCGGCACCTCGGGTCTGCGCAAGAAGGTTCCAGTCTTCCAGCAGCCGAACTATGCGGAGAACTTCATCCAGTCGATCTTCGATTCACTGGAAGGCTATCAGGGCAAGTGCTTGGTCATCGGCGGCGACGGACGCTACTACAATCGCGAAGTCATCCAGAAGGCGATCAAGATGGCCGCCGCCAATGGCTTCGGCAAGGTCATGGTGGGCAAGGGCGGCATACTTTCGACACCGGCAGCCTCTCACATCATCCGCAAGTACAAGGCTTTCGGCGGCATCATTCTCTCGGCCAGCCATAATCCTGGTGGCCCGACCGAAGACTTCGGCATCAAATACAACGTCAACAATGGCGGCCCGGCGCCGGAAAAGATCACCGACGCGATATTTGCCCGCTCCAAGGTGATCGACAGCTACAAGATTGCCGATTTCGCCGACGTCAACATCGATCGCATCGGCAAGGAAGAGCTGCCGGGTGGCACGATCCTCTCGGTTATCGACCCGGTCGAAGACTATGCCGCGCTGATGGAAGAACTCTTCGATTTCGGCGCGATCCGTAATCTCATCAGCCTTGGCTTCCGCATCGCCTTCGATGCCATGAGCGCCGTGACTGGCCCCTATGCCAAGGAGATCTTCGAGAACCGTCTCGGCTCTCCCTCGGGCTCCGTTCGCAATTTCATGCCACTCCCGGATTTTGGCGGCCATCATCCGGATCCGAACCTCGTTCATGCCAAGGAGCTCTACGACGAGATGATGGGTGAGGATGCGCCCGATTTCGGCGCCGCATCCGACGGCGACGGCGACCGCAACCTCATTATCGGCCGCGGCATTTTCGTAACCCCGTCCGACAGTCTTGCGATCCTTGCCGCGAATGCCAATCTGGCGCCCGGCTATTCCGGCGGCCTCGCCGGTATCGCACGCTCCATGCCGACATCGGGCGCGGCCGACCGCGTGGCTGAAAAGCGCGGCATCGGCATTTACGAGACCCCGACCGGCTGGAAATTCTTCGGCAACCTGCTCGACGCCGGCATGGCGACGATCTGCGGCGAAGAAAGCGCCGGCACCGGTTCGAACCATGTCCGCGAGAAGGACGGTCTCTGGGCCGTCCTGCTATGGCTGAACGTTCTGGCCGTACGCGGTGAAAGCGTGCAGGACATCGTGACCCAGCATTGGCAGACTTACGGCCGCAATTATTATTCCCGTCATGACTATGAAGGTGTCGACAGCGATGCCGCGAACGGTCTGGTGGACAATCTGCGCGCCCAGCTTTCTACGCTGCCCGGGAAGACCTTCGGCGATCTGACCGTCGAAAAAGCAGATGATTTCGCCTATCACGATCCGGTCGACAAATCGGTCAGCGAACATCAGGGTATCCGCGTCCTGTTTGCGGGCGGCTCCCGCGTGGTCTTCCGCCTTTCCGGCACCGGCACGTCTGGCGCAACCCTTCGCGTCTATATCGAGCGCTATGAGCCGGATTCGACTCGCCATAATATCGAAACGCAGGAAGCGCTCGCGGATCTGATCGCGGCCGCCGAGAGCATCGCAAACATTCGTGAGCGCACGGGACGCAACGAGCCGACCGTGATCACCTGATCCCGGGGGGCATATGGGGGGCAACAGTTCCGCGCAGGGCGGCGCCATCGTTTTCGAAACAGGCGTTGAATTTTCTGTCTGGTCGCATCATGCAGCGCAGATTGATCTCTGCCTCTTCGACGATGCCGACAAGGAATATGCAAGGCTCCCCATGGCCCGCGACAGCGACCATGTTTTCCGCCTTTTCGTCGATGGATTGAAGGAAGGCGCCCGCTACGGCTACCGGGCGGATGGTATCTATGCTCCGGACAACGGCCTCTGGTTCGACCCTTCAAAACTGCTGATCGATCCTTATGCCAAGGCAGTCGACGGGCCATTCCACTACGATCCGCGTCTTGGCATCTTCGGTGAAGATACGCAGCATCTGATACCGAAGTCGGTCGTCGCCAAGGACGCGCCTGTCAAGATTCAAAAGCCGCTCTTCAAACCGGGCGGCTTTATTTACGAGGTGGCCGTCAAGCCCTTCACCATACTGCATCCGGACGTGCCGGAAGCTCAGCGCGGCACGGTCGCCGCCCTTGCCCATCCCTCCGTCGTCGCTCATCTGAAACGCATCGGCGTCGATGCCGTCGAGCTTATGCCCATCACCGCCTGGATCGACGAACGCCATCTGCCGCCGCTTGGACTGACGAATGGCTGGGGCTACAATCCTGTTGCCTTCATGGCGCTGGACCCGCGTATCGTGCCAGGAGGTATCGCGGAACTGAGCGACACCGTGGCGAAGCTGCATGAGGAAGGGATCGCCGTCATCCTCGACCTGGTTTTCAACCACACGGGCGAAAGCGACCGATACGGCACGACGCTGTCACTCCGCGGCATCGACAATCTCAGCTACTATCGCCACGTAACGGACCGGCCATCCGTGCTCGTCAACGATACCGGCACCGGCAATACGGTTGCCTGCGACCATCCCCATGTCCAGCGGCTCATCATCGACAGCCTGCGCCATTTCGTCCGCAATGCAGGCATCGACGGCTTCCGCTTCGATCTGGCTCCGGTTCTCGGCCGCACGGCAAACGGTTTCGACCGGAACGGAACGCTGGCTGCAATTCTCGCCGACGATCTGCTCGGCGATCGTATCATGATTGCCGAGCCCTGGGATATCGGTCCAAGCGGCTATCAGCTCGGCAACTTTCCGGCACCGTTCCAGGAATGGAACGACCGTGCCCGCGATGACGTCAGGTGCTATTGGCGCGGTGATGATTGGAAGACTGGTTCACTCGCGACTGTGCTGGCCGGCTCGTCGAACATCTTCTCGGCCAACGGCGGAACAGAAACCCGCAGTGTCAATTTCCTCGCCGCCCATGACGGTTTCACGCTCATGGACCTCGTGTCGTACAACGGCAAGCACAACGAGGCGAACGGTGAGAACAATCGCGACGGCCACAACGAGAACCATTCCTGGAACAACGGCGTCGAAGGCGAAACCGCCTATCCTGTCATCCGTGAACGCCGCAAGGCTGATGTCAGGGCGCTGATCTCCACCCTCTTTGCCAGCCGCGGCAGCATCATGCTGACGGCCGGAGACGAAGGTGGTCGCACGCAGCATGGCAACAACAATGCCTATTGTCAGGACAACGAGATCACCTGGGTCGACTGGAAGCAGCTGGACGAGGGCCTGATCGCCCACACAGCCTTCGTCGCAGCGCTTCGCCACCGCTTCTCGGTCTTCTCCGACCTGGGCTTCTTCTCCGGTAACGGCGATGTGGAATGGATTTCGCTCTCCGGCGAGCCGATGACAACAGGCGAATGGGAAACGCCGTCTTTCTCCACCCTCGGCATGATCCTTGCGACCGAGGATCGCTCCAGCCGCAAACAGACCCGCCTCGCCGTCCTGTTCAATCGCTCAGAACAACACCAAGTCTTTACGCTTCCCTCAGCCGGCGAAGCAAACTGGCGGCAGCTTGTACCGGACGGTGCGCGAAAAGTCGGCGGCCGCGCTACCGTTGAACCACGTTCTGTCGCCTTTTTCGTGGAAAATTGATCCACGAAACACGCCAGTGCGAATCATTATCGCAATCGTCATGAATGCGCGATAAGGCTTTGCGGCTACGGCTTTTTACGAGGAATGCATGGTCATGGATATTTCGCTCTCGGAGGTCCGGGGGCTGGTCGGCACGGAAACAGGATTGTCTGACTGGATCCTTGTCGATCAGGAGATGATCGATGCCTTTGCCGGAGCAACCAGCGACCATCAGTTCATTCACGTCGATCCTGTTCGCGCTGCAGCCGAAAGTCCTTTCGGCGGAACCATCGCCCACGGCTTCCTGACGCTCTCGCTGTTGTCGACGATGAATTACAATTGCTTGCCCAAAGTGCGCGAGCAGACGATGGGCATCAACTACGGTTTCGATAAGATCCGCTTCATGTCGCCGGTCAGGAGTGGCACCCGCATTCGCGGCCACTTCGTGCTCGCGGACGCCCGCTTTCGCGGCGCCGGCATGCTGATGACGACCTATGATGTCTCGATCGAAATCGAAAACGAAAAGAAGCCGGCACTGACCGCCCGTTGGATCACCATCATCCAGTTCGACCCGAAAGACCGGCCGGAAGACGCCTAGGTTCTTTGCGGGTCTTAGTGGCTCGCATCCTCTGCGCCTTCGGCGAGCAGTCCAAAAACATACTCCGAAAACGACCGCCAGCATTCCACCCGGAACGTATCGTCCTCGGTGCGGAAGAGCACGATCTCGGCCTTGCCGAAGATTGTCCGCGAGCAAGCGCCCACCGGGAAAATCTCCAGCGAGAGATCCTGCGGGCAGCCGGCCGACAGCGTCACCTCGGCACCCGGCCCGGAAACAATGATACCCACATTGCGGTGAGAAACATCGACCGCCGAATGAAGAGCATCCGCGCCGGAAAGAAGCGACAGAAGATCCGAGCCGGCCTCGTCGATAACAAGCCACTCGTCCGGTCCCAGCCAGAGCGCCGAACGTCCTCCGGCACTGCCGGAGGTCTTGGGTGCTGTCGGCAAAGTCACCCCCAGCGCAGAAGACAGCGCGGATACGGATTCGGCCGGCGCACGCAGCGCAATGCGGGTCGCGACTGGTGCTACCGTCAGGCGCACCGTCGCCGAACCGGCAAGGAGACCGGAGAGAGCCGGCTTGCGAATTGCGACCTCAGCCATGGATACGGCCTCCTTCCTTGTCAAAGAACACCAGATCCGTCACCTCGACCGGAATGGTCCGATCCGGCATCGGCACATAGAGCGTTTCGCCCACCAGGTTGCGGCCACCTTCGACCAACGCAAAAGCAATCGAACGACCGCAATTTTCAGACCAGTAGGCCGATGTTACGTGGCCGAGCATCTTCATCGGTTTCGGCTGGTTCGGGTTGGCGACGATCTGCGCCCCCTCCTCCAGCACCAGCCTCGCATCCTTCGTCGCTAGACCGACGAGCTGCTTGCGGCCCTCCTTGACGAGATCGGGTCGCTTCAGCCCGCGAATGCCGACAAAATCCGCTTTCTTCTTGGAGACTGCCCAGGAGAGCCCGGCGTCATCGGGCGTCACCGTGCCATCCGTATCCTGGCCGACGATGATATAGCCCTTTTCCGCGCGAAGCACATGCATGGTCTCCGTACCGTAGACGCAGGCGCCGAGCGGCTCCGCATTGGCCCAGACCGCTTCCAGCACGGACTGCCCGTAATCGGCTGGCACATTGATTTCGAAGCCTGTTTCACCGGTGAAAGAGACGCGGAAGAGACGCGCCGGAACGCCCGCCACCTTGCACTCGGCCACACTCATGTGCGGGAAGGCCTCGTTGGAAATATCAAGCCCTTCGACCAGAGGCGCGACGATCTCACGTGCTTTCGGTCCTTGCACCGCGATAACAGCCCATTGCTCGGTGACAGAGGTCAGCCAAACCTTCAGATGCGGGAATTCCGTCTGCAGATAGTCTTCCATGTGGTTGAGAACACGCGGTGCCCCACCGGTCGTGGTCGTGACATGGAAACGGTCATCGGCGAGACGACCGACGACGCCGTCGTCATAAACGAAACCATCCTCCCGCAGCATGATGCCATAGCGGCATTTGCCAGGTTTCAATGTGTCCCAGGCATTGGTGTACATGAGGTTCATGAATTCGGCGGCATCAGGCCCGACGACCTCGATCTTGCCGAGCGTCGAGGCATCAAAGATGCCGGCGACCTCACGCGCCGTGCGGCACTCGCGGGCAACAGCCTGATGCATCGTTTCACCGGCGCGCGGATAAAACCAAGCGCGCTTCCAGTTGCCGACATCCTCGAAGACTGCGCCCTTGGCTTCTTCCCAGCCGTGCAGCGGAGTCTTGCGCGTAGGGTCAAACAGCGGCCCACGCGAATGCGCGATCAGTGCACCATAAGTCACCGGCGTATAGGGCGCGCGGAAGGTGGTGAGGCCGACCTGCGGAATATCCTTGCCGAGCGTTTCTGCGGCAATGGCCAGACCATGCATGTTGGACAGCTTGCCTTGGTCGGAGGCCATGCCATTCGTCGTAAAGCGCTTGATGTGCTCGATCGAATGCATGCCTTCGCGTACCGCAAGGCGGATATCCTTGGCGCAGACATCATGCTGGAAGTCGATGAACGCCTTGGCGTTCGTCTCCGGTCCGGCCCCTTCGGCAGCACCAATCATGCCGCCCGTCCAGTCGAATGCCTGTTCGACGGAAACACCGATCTTGCTGCCGGTCTTTTTGCCGACGGCCTGCGCCATCAGTTCACCGGCGGCAAGCGATTCCTCGACGGTCTGCTGCAGTCCATCCGTACCGTTGCAGGCGCCCACGGAAAGGCAGTCCTGCGCATAGGTGCCGGGCAGGAAACGCTGCGTCTCGGCATCGAAGGCAACCTTGCCCCGCGACTGTGAAAAAAGATGCACGGAGGGCGTCCATCCGGCACAGACGAGCAGCGCGTCAACGCTGATCTTGCGCGGTGACCCGCCGCCATTGCGTGCGACTGTCATCGAAGAAATGCGCAGTGCACCCGACGTATTGACGACCGACTGGCCGGTCAGAACATCGATGCCGAGCGCACGGGCTTCAGCGAGCACTGCAGCACCCGGCGCCTGCCTGACATCGACGATCGCGGCAATCGAAATGCCCGCTCGTTTCAGGTCGAAAGCAGCCTCGTAGGCAGAGTCATGGGCCGTATAGAGGCCGACCGTCTGGCCGACGGCAGCACCATAGTGATTGAGATACATCCGACCGGCCGAAGCGAGCATGATGCCGGGGCGATCGTTGTTCGGGAACACCATGTGCCGCTCGATGGCACCCGTCGCCAGGATCACGCGCTTGGCGCGGACCTGCCAGAGCCGTTCGCGCGGCAGATCGCGGCCGGGTCGGGCGATATGATCCGTGACGCGTTCGACAAGGCCGACGAAGTTGTGGTTGTAGTAACCGAAGGCCGTGGTGCGCGTCAGGACCTCGACATTCTCTATGGCCTTCAGCCGGGCAAGGGTCTTCTGCACCCAGGCGTAACCATCAAGCCCATCCACTTTCACGCCGGCATCGAAGCGCAACGCGCCGCCGGCTTCCGCCTGCTCGTCGCAAAGCACGACTTTCGCGCCGGCTTCCGCAGCGGCCAATGCCGCCGAAAGGCCGGCAATGCCGGCACCGACGACCAGCACGTCGCAATGGGCGTAGCGGCCGGCGTAGTGATCCGGATCATCCTCAGTCGGCGCGACACCAAGACCTGCAGCACGGCGGATCATCGGCTCGTAGACGCGCTTCCAGGCGGCCCGCGGCCACATGAAGGTCTTGTAGTAGAAACCCGCCGCGAAGAAGGGCGAAAACAGGTTATTGACCGCACCGACATCGAAGGAAAGCGACGGCCAACGGTTTTGCGACTTCACGATCATGCCGTCGAAGACTTCCTGCACGGTTGCCCGCACATTCGGCTGCTTGCGGGCGCTGTCGCGCGCGACATCGATCAGCGCATTCGGCTCCTCGGCGCCCGCCGAAAGAATGCCGCGCGCGCGATGATATTTGAAGGAACGTCCGACAAGGTGCACACCGTGGGCAATCAAGGCCGAGGCGACGGTATCGCCTTCGAGCGCCGTATAGCTCTTGCCATCGAAGGTAAAACGCGCAGTCCTCGCGGGCGTCAGCCGGCCCTTGCCGACGATACGGTTCGCGCCGCTCATTGCGCCTCTCCTTCAACAGCTTCATGGGTCTCGACCGGTGCATGCGGCTCGGCCGCTGCGCCGATCTCAGGCTTCGGTTCGCCGGCCTTGTAGGTCATGATGAATTTGTCGCTCACGGTATCGCGCGCCGCATTGAAGAAGCGCCCGCAGCCATGCATGTGGCGCCAGCGTTCGAAAATCAGGCCTTTCGGGTTATCGCGCAGGAAGAAATATTCCTCGAACTCTTCATCCGAGATCGAAGCGATATTGGTCGGCCGGGCGATATGGGCGTCGCCGGCACCCCGGAATTCGAGTTCCGAGCGCTCTTCCTGACAGTAAGGGCAGTAGATCAGCAGCATGATTGTCCTCGTGTCAGTGCGCAACGGCGGCAGCTGCCGCCTCGTCGATCAGCCGCCCGCTGCGGAAACGCTCCAGCGTCAGTCCGGCATTGAACTTATGCGGCTCGTCGCGGGCAATCAGATGGGCAAAGAGATTGGCCGAACCGGGTGTCGCCTTGAAGCCGCCGGTGCCCCAGCCGCAATTGACGTAGAGCCCGGGAACCGGCGTCTTCGACTGGATGGCTGACCGGTCCGGCGTGTTGTCGACGATACCGCCCCACTGGCGCATCATCTTCACGCGGCGGAACATCGGGAAGAGCTCGCAGATGGCGTCGAGCGTATGCGTGATGATCTGCAGGCCGCCGGTCTGGGAGTAGGAATTATACTGGTCCGTGCCCGCACCGATGACGAGTTCGCCCTTGTCGGACTGCGAGATATAGGCATGCACCGTGTTCGACATGACGACGCAGGGGAAGATCGGTTTCAGCGGCTCGGAAACCAGAGCCTGCAGCGGGCTCGATTGCAGCGGCACGCGCACATCCGCCATCTTCATGATTGTCGTCGTGTGGCCGGCAGCCGAGACGGCGACCTTCTTTGCGCCGATGAAACCCCTGCTGGTCTCGACGCCGGTCACGCGACCGTCCGGACCGCGGCGGATGCCGGTGACTTCGCAGTTCTGGATGATGTGAACGCCACGGTCGGACGCCGCACGCGCATAGCCCCAAGCAACCGCATCGTGACGCGCGGTACCACCGCGGCGCTGCAAGGCAGCCCCGTTGATCGGGTATCGTGCGGTCGCCGAAATATCGAGCGGCGGACAATAGGCCTTGGCCTGCTCCGGCGTCAGCCATTCATTGTCGATGCCATAGAGCCGGTTGGCATGGATATGCCGTTTGAAGCTCTGTTGGTCGTGGACATTGTGCGACAGCATCATCACGCCGCGCGGCGAATACATGACATTGTAATTGAGCTCCTGTGACAGCCCTTCCCAGAGCTTCATCGAGTGCTCGTAAATGTGCATGCTCTCTTCATAGAGATAGTTGGAGCGGATGATGGTGGTGTTGCGGCCGGTATTGCCGCCGCCGAGCCAACCCTTTTCCAGAACCGCAACATTGGTGATGCCGTGTTCCTTGGCGAGGTAATAGGCTGCGCCGAGCCCGTGGCCGCCGCCACCAATGATGATGACGTCATATTCGGGTCGCGGCTCCGGCGAAGTCCACTGCTTTTCCCAGCCCCTGTGCCCGCGCAGAGCTTCCCGCGCTACGGCAAAAACCGAATATTTCCGCATCCGCCATCATCTCCTTCAGGCAAAGGCATTTTCGTCGTGGCCATACAAATCGCAAATCGAATTGCGGCACAACGGTTCTTTTGCGACGTGAAAGAGCTTTTGTTTTGACACGACGCGCAGCATATCGCTTCTATTGGCGCGATCTCCCTTCGCGGCTGCGGCATAATCCTTTTCTCACCCAACAGGGCAGGCAGAACGAGCCTGCCGCAAATGTTAGTATCCCCTTATGTGGGGTGTTAGATGTTGGGTTGGCGTAGCATATGGATCGCGGGCTTCTGCTTCGCGCTGTTAGGCGCATGGCCTGCGGCTGCCGCTGAACCTGTCGGCCAGGCGACCCTCATCAGAACCGAAGTGACGGGACAGGGCGGCCCGATCATCGTCAATGATGAGGTCCATCGTGACGAGCGTATCCGCACATCTCCATCAGGACTCGGCCAGTTCATTTTCCGCGACGGCACCAAGCTTGCCGTCGGCTGGGGCTCGTCAGTCGTCATCGACAAATATGTCTTCGACGATTCCGATTCCGTCAAACGCCTTTCCATCAAGGCGGCCAAGGGCACGTTCCGCTGGGTCAGCGGCAACTCGAAATCCTCCGCCTACCAGATCCAGACACCTGCGGGCACCATTGGCGTACGTGGCACCGCTTTCGATTTTTATGTCGGCCCGGACGGTACCACCGCAGTCGTGCTGCTGAACGGCGCGGCCACCTTCTGCGGCCCGGGCGGCTGCCGGCAGCTACAGCAACGTTGCGATTGCGTCATTGCGAGGCCGAACGGCAATATGACGGATGCGCAACCCGTCAATACCAGCGTTCTGCAGAGACTGGGCAACCAGCGCGCCCTCCCATTCCTCTCCGGCAATCAGAGTTTAACGGGCGGCCTCGGCCTGCTCGGCGGCTGCCGGATGGCCTCGGTTGATCCTGATCGCAAAGACCGGCCTCGCCGGGAGCTCCGGCTGCGTGATCCGGATCCGCAGCCGCCTCAACAATCCCCGCGGCGGGATGACCCACCAAAGCAACTGCCAGAAAAACCGCCAGGAAAACCGCATCATGATAAGCCGCACCATGATAAGCCCCACCACGATAGGCCGAAGGGTGGCTGGCACGACAAACACGACAGGCACGGCTGGAAGGACAGGGACGACAGACACGACCACCATCACGATCATGGAAGACCGGACCGGCACGAAGGGTTCGGTCGATCGGACAGACATGATGGACCTGATAGGCCGAGCCGCACGGAAAGAGCTGACAACCGCCAGGACCGCAACCATCAGGACAGACCGAGCAGGCAGGAGACAAGCAGCGGTCAAAACCAGACTGCCGGCAGCGACCAGAGCGGGCGAAGAGATCGCGACCGTAACCACGATCGGGATCACGGCTGGGGCGGAAAAGGAAACCGGGACCGAAACGGTGGTCGGAACCACAATCGCTGACTGGCTACTCGACGGCCTGCTTTTCCGGCAGGCCGATATCCTCTCGAAAATGATCGTTTCTGGCCGATATCCGCTCATAGAATTCGGTAAGGCCGGCCATGACCTGTAGGCCGGCGAGTTTCGCCGCGCCAATCAGCTTGCGACTGTTCCGCGAACGCTCGCGCAAGGCACCCATCACCTCCTCATGGGCGAGATGCAGGACACCGAATTGCGGCGAGGCAGCAACCTTCTCGTCGCCGACCACAGCAAAGATCTGAGTCCGGTTGCTCTTTCCCTTGAGCGGAAGGGCGCCTGCCTCCAGGAGCGCCGCGCCGCTTTGCGCCCGCGCCGTGGTGTCGGAGATCAGGATATCGAAGCCGACGTCCTTGCAGCAGGATTCGATACGCGCCGCAACATTCACCGCATCGCCCACCGCCGAATAGTTGAAGCGTGTCTTCGCGCCCATATTGCCGACACAGGCGAGACCGGTATGGATGCCGATGCCTATCCTCACCTGCCGGGCGCTGCCGAAACCGAAAGCGTCTTGAGCGTTGAGTTCGTCAAGCGTCTCGCGCATGGCAAGTGCCGCCCGAAGCGCCTTTGCCGCATGATCGGAAACATCGACCGGCGCATTCCAGAAGGCCATGATGGAATCGCCGATGAATTTATCGAGCGTCCCCTCATTCCCGACGACATGGCGGCTGAGTGCATCGAGCAGCGTATTCAAAAACTGGACGACGGCAATCGGCGTGAGCTTTTCACTGATCTCGGTGAAATTCCGGACATCGACGAACATCATGGTGAGCTCACGCTCGTCCCCGCCGAGTTTCAACGCATCGGGCGTATGCTCGATGCGATGCAGCAGCGAAGGCGAAAGGTAATGGCCGAAGGCGCGCCGCACCTCCCGTCGCTCCCTGTCAATGACAAGGATACGGAACGATGTTGCCGCAAAATGCGTGATGGAGCCGCTGAGAATGGGCGCCAGCGGATCGAAGAGCAGACCCGCATAAAGAAAAGAGAACCACGATGCGACAAGTGCCATCGCGGTGATTGCCAGGCCGCAGACAAGTGCCACTGCCGGACTGACGAAGGTCGTGATGATGACGAGCATGAAACCGAGCACGGCGATGGACAGGATCTCCAGCCCGTCGGCCCAGTCCGGCCGTGACAGGTAACGGCCTGAAAGGATCTGCTCGACCGTCTGTGCCTGCAGCGAGACACCCGGCACGTTCTCGCCGAGTGCTGTGGTGCGGATGTCCTGCAGCCCGACCGCCGATGTGCCGATGAAAATGATGCTGCCGTCAATCTGTGCAGCGACGTCAGGGGCCACTCCACCGGCAGCAAGGATCTTTCCGGCCGAGACATAACGCTCGGCCCGGTTCGGCGTCACATAAAGCCAGATCTCTCCGGCAGCCGTCAGCGGAACGATGAAGTCGCCGATCTTCGCCGATGTAATGATCCCTGCTTGGTCTGGCGCGCCGGCCAACACATAGGTGGAGGCACCCTGCGCGACCCGCAGCGCTTCGATCGCAAGATTGGGATAAAACTGCTGCCCATCGCTAAGGAACAGCGGCACCGCGCGAACGACGGATGAAGGACTGCCGGGATTGAGACTGACATGACCAAGCCCTGCGGCTTTCGCCTCCAGCCCCGGCCGGAGCGGCGTCGAAGCGCCGAGATGCGGAGGTGCGGCGAGCGGGCTTTCACCGGTAAAGGCAAAGCCGGCCTTCACCGGCGGCCTGTAATTGCCTTCGTTTGAAAGCCCGAAGCCGAGAACGACGGGTTTTCCTTCGATCGATTGCGCGAATATCTCGTCATTGTCGGGCAACTGTGCCGCCAGAGACGGATCGATCCCTTCGACCTCCCGGATGACATTGCGTGGGGACATCCGGTCAGGCTCGGCAAAGATGACGTCGAAGGCGATGGCCGCCGCTCCCATGTCGGAGAGACGGTTGACCAGCATGGCCAGCCTGTCGCGCGGCCACGGCCACTGACCGAACTCCCGCAGGGAAGCCTCGTCGATATCGACCACCCGGACCGGCATTGCTTCGAAACTGCGCGGCACGATGCGCTGATACTCATCGAAGGTAACGTCGCGGATCTGCTTCAGTACGGGCGGATCGCTTGCCCGGAACATCGTAAGCGCAGCCACGATGATGAGGCCGATCAGCACACCGATCTGCTGCAATCGCGTCATGCGTTTCCGACCTCCCCTCGAGACGGCCCCGGGGCCGTCCCGCCGCAGGCAAGCTACGCTTGTTTGACGCCAATGACCATTCGTTCATGCGCACAAGCTGAAAAACAAACCGAACGGCAACCCAGCACGAAATTACTTCCAGATTTGGTCATCGCTTTTTGCCCGACCTTTGAGCGCCGGCCTTGCCGCGCCTGCGGTGAAATGTTTTTGTGTCTCAGGGATTTGATAATTCAATCATTGTCGAGGGGATGAGCCATGGCAGATCCGCAAGGAGCGACCACGGCAAGAACTGCGGAAAATTCGGCCTCTGCCGCCCGCAGAAGCGGCTATTGGCTGATTGCCGTCGTGCTGGCGATGCTGGCCGGGCTGCCGCTCGCTGTCTGGCTGGATATTAGCGACCTCTCTGAAAGCGCGCTGCGCCGGCAGGCGCGGGATATGAGTTCTCTCGTCACCAGCATACGCTCCTATTATTCGGCGAATGTCGTCGGCAGGGTCCTCGCCGCCCATCAGGCTGGCGATGTCAGCGGCACGGTCGTCTCGCATAACTACGCCAACATTCCAGGCGCCATTCCACTTCCCGCCACGCTTTCGCTGGAACTTGGCGATGTCATCAAGGAGCAGCAGGCCAACATCACCTATCGCTTCCTCTCTGACCTGCCCTTCAAGAATCGCGCGCCTCACGATCTCGACAAATTCGAAACGGCATCACTCGCATCCCTGCGCGCCAATTCCAGCCAAACACTGACTGACCTCACCCGCGTCGGATTCACCGATACGTTGCGGCTCATCACGCCTGTGATCATGGGCCAGGCTTGCGTCGCCTGCCACAACACGCATCCCGAAAGCCCGAAAAGGGATTGGAAGGTAGGAGATGTGCGCGGCATTCAGGAGGTCATCATCCGCCAGCCCTATGCAAGCAATATTCTCGCCTTCAAATATCTGCTCTGCTATTTCTTCTTCGTCGCCATCATCGGCATCAGCTTCATTTTTCTGCAACGCCAGCAGACGCGTGTCATCCACAGTGCCAACCGCGACCTCGAAGCGGCCAACGAGTTCCTCGCCAGCGTCTCCCTGAAGATTTCCCGCTATCTGTCGCCGCAGATCTACAAGAGCATCTTCAGCGGCCAGAAGGATGTGGTCGTTCATACAGAGCGAAAACGCCTGACGATCTTCTTCTCGGACATCAAGGATTTCACCGCCACGACCGAGCGCCTGCAGCCGGAGGCACTGACGGAAATGCTGAACGAATATCTGACCGAAATGTCGACGATTGCACTCAAGCATGGCGGCACGGTGGACAAGTTCATTGGCGATGCCATGCTGGTCTTCTTCGGTGATCCGGAAACCAAGGGGGCAGAGGAAGACGCAAAGGCTTGCCTGCGCATGGCAGTCGACATGCAGCGCCGGCTCGGCGAACTGAAGGAGAGATGGCGTCGGAACGGGACGGAAGAGCCCTTCGTCGTTCGCATGGGAATTAACAGCGGCTATTGCAACGTCGGCAATTTCGGCAGCAGCGACCGCATGGACTATACGATCATCGGTGCCGAAGCGAACCTTGCCGCACGTCTGCAATCGATCGCCCAGGGTGGAGAGATCGTCGTCAGCTATGAAACCTATGCGCTGGTGAAGGATATCGTCGATGCCCATCCTTTGCCGCCGATCACCATGAAGGGCATTCAGCGGGAGATCGTACCCTACGCCGTGGACGGACTGATGCTCGGCGCCGATCACAAGAGCCGCGTTCTCAGCGAACATCTCGCAGGACTGGACCTGCATCTGGACACGGCTCGGCTTGAGCCGGCGGACCGCGCCCGTGTTGTCGCCACGCTGAAGGAAGCGATCGCCGCTCTGGACGAAACGAAGCCCGAGAAGGCCCGCCCCTAGCTCCTTATAGGCACGGGCGGGATTTTTCCGCGCGAGCGCATATCCCGTCTGGACTTCATTCCGTCGATCTGATATCCCGCAACACCAATCGCAAGGCCGCGGCCGCGCGAACGTTATTTTTTTGCCCCAGGCGCTGCGCCGCCTTTCGGCATCAACCAAACCAAAGGAACGTGATTCTCGTGCAGGTACTTGTCCGCGATAACAATGTTGACCAGGCTCTCCGCGCTCTCAAGAAGAAGATGCAGCGCGAAGGCATTTTTCGCGAAATGAAGATGCGCGACTACTACGAAAAGCCGTCGCAGAAGCGTGCTCGCGAAAAGGCCGAGGCTGTTCGTCGTGTTCGCAAGCTGGCCCGCAAGCGCGCTCAGCGCGAAGGTCTGGTTGCACGCTAAGGCGGTGCCGTCGTTTTTTCGACGTTTTCAGATGCATGTGTGGCGGGGGCGATAGGTTTCGCCGCCGCCTTTTTTAATTTGCTGCTGAAGATTGCATATCCGTTTTGCCGGATATGGTGCATGGGGGAAAGCGAGCCCGAATGGCTGTCATAAACTTCTATCCGTCCCGCTCGTCGCGTTCGCAGAAATCGGCCGTATTCGCCTCGCTGGCACTTGCCGCGGCGCTCGGCCTTGCCGGTTGCGAAACGACCAACACGTCTGATGCTGTGATCCGCATCGACAAGGCGCAGGGCTCACAGGAAAACATTGCGTCGCTCACGGCCGTCATCAACGCCAATCCGCGCGATCCGGAAGGCTACAATGTTCGCGGTTCCGCCTATGGTCGCGCCGGCGAATTCCGCAAGGCGCTCGACGACTTCAACACCGCGCTGCAGATCAACCCGCGCTTCTTCCAGGCCTATGCCAACCGCGCGCTGGTGTACCGCAACATGGGTCAGCAGCCGCAGGCGATCGCCGACTACAATGCCGCCCTGCAGATCAATCCGAGCTATGACGTCGCCTACATCGGTCGCGGCAACGTCTATCGCATGGCCGGCCAGGACGATCAGGCCTTCAATGATTTCTCAAAAGCGATTCAGCTCGGCACGACCGACGGCCGCGCCTATCACAATCGCGGCCTGATCTACCAGAAGCGCAATCAGCAGGACAAGGCGATCGACGACTTCTCGAAAGCGATCTCGCTGTCGCCGAACTCGCCCGAGCCCTATAATGGCCGCGGCATTTCCTATATCGCGCTGAACGACAACGACAACGCATTCGCCGACTTCAACCACGCGATCGAGCTCAACGGCAATCTTGCCGAATCCTGGGCAAACCAGGCTCTCGTCTATGAGCGCCGTGGCGAAAAGGATAAGGCAATCCGCTCCTATCGCCACGCTGTCGGCCTCGATCCGAAATATCAGCCGGCAAGGGACGGACTTGCCCGCGTCGGCGGCACGACCGGCTAACGGACTCGAAAAGGGAGGGCGACGATGACGGCGAAACCGCATGTGATCGTCGTCGGCGCAGGCATAATTGGCGCCTCCATTGCCTGGCATCTCACACGCAAGGGTGCAACGGTCACCGTCGTCGGCGAGGAGCTTGGCGGAGTGGCAACGCCCTGTTCCTTTGCATGGATCAATGCAAGCTGGGGTAATCCCGAATTCTATTTCCACTTTCGCCGCCGCGCGATGGCCGAGTGGAAGCGGCTGGCGCGGGAACTACCCGGCCTGCCGCTTGCGTGGTGCGGCGGTCTCTGCTGGGATATGCCCGCAGCCGATCTCGAAGCCTATGCCGACGAACACGGCCGTTGGGGCTACGGTATCAGCCGGCTGAACCGGCAGGAAAGCACGCTGATCGAACCCTGCCTTGGCGAATATCCTGATTTCGCCCTCCATGTTGCAGAAGAAGGCGCGGTGGAGCCTGTTGCCGCAGCACGTTTGCTGCTCGCGGATGCCAAAGCGCATGGCGCGACGTTCGTCCATGCCACGGTCAACGGCCTGCTCCAAAGTGCTGGACGAATCGTCGGACTTGTCACCTCGGAAGGCATGCTCGAAGCCGATCATGTCGTACTGGCCGCAGGGGCAGGCGCAGTTCCGATCGCCGCCTCGGCAGGAATAACGTTGCCGCTGTCAGCACCCGCCGGTCTGATCGTACACTCCCGTCCTGTCTCCAAACGCTTGAACGGTCTCGTCATGATACCCCGTCTGCATATGCGCCAGACGGCGGAAGGCCGCATCATTGCTGGTTCGGATTTCGGTGGCGGCGATCCGGGTGAAGATCATCGGGCAAGTGCAGCGGAACTCTTTGCAAGCGTGAAAGCGACGATCTTGGACAATGCCGATCTGAAGCTCGATTTCTTCACGGTCGGTTTTCGCCCGACTCCTGCCGATGGTTTTCCCATCATCGGCAATACTGGCTTGCCGGGTCTCTATGTAACGGTGATGCATTCCGGCGTCACGCTTGCTCCGCTTGTCGGCCTGCTTGCCGCCGACGAGCTTCTGTCAGGCAAGAATGACGAAAGCCTTCTGCCCTTCCGATTGCAACGCTTCGCCGACCGGTAGCAGTTCATTAAATATTGACGATTTTGCACCTGACTATTTTAGTAGGTTGCAACCAAATGCCCCGCCCCCTAACATGACCGTGCTTTGATGGCAGGCTATTGGGCGGTACGGATGTAAGGGGCGTTTGCGAGCGATGCGGATTCTTGCTTTCGTTGGACTCTGCGAAACCGAGCTTCCCCAGCATCCCACCCCGGCAGTTCGGGGGCGACATCGATGAGGTTCGCCACACGTCTTTTTCCGAAAGCTTCGATCGGGACATATCTCATCGCCATGGCAGTGGCGATCGCCTTGCCGATCTTCGCTTTCGTTGCCCTTCTTCTCATGCAGCTGGAGGACAACCAGCGATCTACGCTCAAGCGTGAAACCGCACAGGATGCGCTCGCCCTCTCACGCACCATCGACCGCCAGCTTCAGGATATGGCAACGACATTGCGGCTGCTGTCCTCCTCGCCGGAGCTGGAAAGCGGCGACTATGAATCTTTCTACAATCGCACGGAAACCGCGCTGCGCGGCGATACGCTTTATGTGATTGCCGTCGACAGGACCGGGCAGCAATTTCTGAATACCCGTCGCGCCTTTGGCACGCCGCTCGGCAAGACGACGAACATCGCGGCTTTGGAGGCCGCGATGAAGTCCGGGCGGATCGAAGCCTCCGACGTCTTCATGGGCGCAACGAGCGGCATGTGGGTCTATAACGTCACCCTGCCGCGCGATGACGATCCCGTCTCGGCATTGATCATCACCCAGAATGCCAACGACCTTGCAAGACTCGTCACGACAGAGGGCCTTGCCTCCGGCTGGTCGGCGGCCGTCATCGATCAGGGAGGCCATGTGGTAGCGAGCCGAGGCCCTGCCAATCTGCAGCCTGGCGAACCCTTCGACCCGCGCATTCTGCCCTCGCTCGTCGCATCCAGCGGCGTATTTGAAGACAGCGATATTCTTCCGCATGCCCTGTTGGGCTATGCGCAAATTCCCGGCTGGTCCTGGAAGACGGTGGTATGGGGGCCGATTGCCACGGCACAGGCACCGATTCTCAGCACCTGGCGCTTCCTTCTGATCGGCGGTCTTGTGCTGCTGCTCGTCGCCGTGCTTGCCACCTATGCCGTTGCCCGTCAGGTCCGCTCCACGATCCGTGAAATTGCCGACATGGCGAACCGGCTTGGCGAAGGCCACATCGTTTCGCCGGTCGAAACCAGTGTCATCGAGGCCAACCAGGTGGCCATTGCACTGTCCAATGCCTCTTTCGACCGCAGTCAGAGCGAGGACCGGCTGCGCTTCGTCATGCATGAGCTGGTCCATCGCACAAAGAACCTGCTGACGCTCGTTCTCGCCATGATGCGACAGCTCTCCAAACAGGCAGACAGCGTCGAGACATTTCGCCTGGCCGTCGCCCATCGCCTCGAAGGGCTCGTCCGCTCGATTGAGCTTCTGACAGGCGAACAGTGGTCCGGCGTCTTGCTGCATCGCGTCATCGATATTCATCTCCAGGCTTTTCCCCAGGCCCGCGAGCAGGTGGAGATCGAGGGCAAAGATTTTATCCTCAAACCCGATGCCGTGCAGAACCTCGGCCTCGCGCTGCATGAACTCGCCACCAATTCGGTAAAATACGGAGCGCTCTCCGTGCCACAGGGTCGCGTACGCTTCGAATGGCAGCCAGCAGAGGACAATATGCTGCGCTTCACCTGGACCGAAAGTGGCGGGCCGCCGGTCAAACCGCCGGCGCGCACCGGTTTCGGCACGACCGTCATCAAGGCACATGCTGCTTCCGCTTTCCGGGGCAAGGTCGATGTCGACTTCCGTCCCGAAGGTCTCGTCTGGACCCTCACAGCCCAGCGTGGAACAATGGAGCGCGACTAGCGCAGCCGGAACAATCACTGCAACCACCCGTTTCGAACAGGTCATTCAAAAGGAGAAGGACCATGTTCAAGCAAAACGTGATTGCTGCGGCAATCGTTTCGGCCGCAGCCTGGGCCAGTTCGGCCGCAGCAGCCGACTATATTTCGCTTGGCCGGCTCGTCTGCGGATCGGATGGCGGCCAGGGACTGATCGTCACATCCGAGAAGAATCTGATCTGCACCTATACGCCCGCTTCGGGCGGCCCTAAGGCAGTCTATGCCGGCAAGATCGAAAAATTCGGCATCGATATCGGCCAGACCGGCAAGAGCGTAATGATCTGGCAGGTACTCGCAAAGACCGGCACCAATATGCCGGATTTCGCGCTCGCCGGCGAATATTACGGTATCGGCGCAGACGCCAGCCTCGGTGCCGGCGGCGGTGCCAAGGTCATTGCCGGCGGCACGAACAAGGCCTTCATGCTGCAGCCGCTCAATGTGCAGGCCCAGGAAGGTCTCAATCTCGCCGTCGGCGTCGAGAAGATGACGCTTGTACCGGGCGAAATCTGACGGTTTGCAATGATAGGAGAAAAGCCCGCGAAAGCGGGCTTTTCAGTCAGTGCGCGATTGCCTTGTTGATCTCTTCGGTCACCTTCTTGGCGTCCCCAAGCAGCATCATCGTGCCGTCCTTGTAGAACAGCGTGTTGTCGATGCCGGCGTAACCCGAGCCGAGCGAGCGTTTGACGAAGAGGCAGGTCTTGGCCTTGTCGACGTCAAGGATCGGCATCCCGTAGATCGGCGAGGTCTTGTCGTCACGCGCGGCCGGATTGGTGACGTCATTGGCACCGATGACATAGGCAACGTCAGCCTGGGCGAATTCCGAGTTGATATCCTCAAGCTCGAACACCTCGTCATAAGGCACATTGGCTTCCGCGAGCAGCACGTTCATATGGCCAGGCATACGGCCTGCGACCGGATGGATCGCATATTTCACTTCCACGCCGTTCTTCTTGAGATTGTCGACCAGTTCGCGCAATGCATGCTGCGCCTGCGCCACCGCCATGCCATATCCCGGCACGATGATGACCTTGGAAGCGTTCGCCATCAGGTAGGCAGCGTCCTCCGCCGAGCCGAGCTTGACGGTCTTGTCCGAATTATCCGCCGCATTGCCGCCCGTCTCCCCACCAAAACCGCCCAGGATCACGGAGATGAAAGAGCGATTCATGCCCTTGCACATGATGTAGGACAGGATCGCGCCCGAAGAACCGACCAGTGCGCCGGTGATGATAAGCGCCAGATTGCCGAGCGTGAAGCCGATGCCGGCAGCAGCCCAGCCCGAGTAAGAGTTGAGCATGGATACGACAACCGGCATGTCGGCGCCACCGATCGGCACGATGAGCAGCACGCCGAGAGCCAGTGACAAGGCGACGACGGCCCAGAAATCGAAATGGCTTTCCGTCGCCGCCAGCCCGACGATGAAGAGCACAATCAGGGCAAGCAGAGCGATGTTGATCACATGACGGAAGGGCAGCAGGATCGGCTTGCCGGACATGCGCCCGTCGAGTTTCAGGAAGGCAATGATCGAGCCGGTGAAGGTCAGCGCACCAATCGCCACGCCGATCGCCATTTCGATACGGGCTTCAGCGTGGATCTGGCCAATCTCGCCAATGCCGAAAGAGCCCGGCGTATAGAGGGCTGATGCGGCGACAAGAACCGCCGCGAGGCCTACCAGCGAGTGGAAACCGGCAACAAGCTGCGGCATCGAGGTCATCGCAATGGTGCGGGCGATATAGGCACCAGCGCTGCCGCCGATGGCAAGGCCGAGAATGATGAGCACGAAGCCGCCAAAATTCGGCGTCGCCAGCGCCAGCGTCGTGAGGATGGCGATCCCCATGCCGATCATGCCGTAGAGATTGCCCTTGCGGCTGGTGGCAGGATGCGAGAGCCCGCGTAGCGCCAGAATGAACAGGACGCCGGAGACAAGGTAGAGGAAGGCTGCAATATTGGTCATTCGTGCGGCCTCACTTGTCCTTCTTGCGGTACATCGCCAGCATGCGCTGCGTGACGAGGAAGCCGCCGAAGATATTCACCGAGACAAGAACGAGCGCCACGAAACCGAAGCCGGTGGCAAGCCCGCTGCTCGAGATGCCGACCGCAAGCAGAGCCCCGACGACGATGACCGAAGAGATCGCGTTGGTGACGGCCATCAGCGGCGTATGCAGTGCGGGTGTGACCGACCAGACGACATAATAGCCGACGAAGATCGACAATACGAAGATTGCGAACTGGAAGACGAAAGGATCGATCGCCCCGCCAGTGGCAGCGCTCGCCGCTTCCGGCGCCTGGGCAGCAGCGGTGATGACCGCTGTAACGGCCTGGTCGAGCTGCTCCAGAGCCTTGTCCATTGCTTCACTGGCCATCAGTTATCCCCCTTCTTGGCGCCGCCGAATGCCGGATGAACGACATCCCCCGCATAGGTCAGCATCGTCGCCTTGATGAGCTCGTCCTCGAGGTTGAGCACAACCGATTTCGTTTCCTTGTTCACCATCGTCTCCAGGAAAGTGACGAGGTTCTTGGCGTAGAGCGCTGAGGCGCTGGCCGCCACACGGCCCGCCATGTTCGGAAAGCCGACCACCTTCACACCTTCGACATCCGCGACCTGTCCTGTAACCACGCCTTCAATATTGCCGCCACGCTCGACCGCGAGATCGACGGCAACTGCACCGGGCTTCATCGAAGCGAGCATCGCGCGCGAAACGAGCCGCGGCGCCGGACGGCCGGGAATGAGAGCCGTTGTAATGACAATGTCCTGCTTGGCGATGTGTTCGGCCACGAGTGCCGCCTGCTTGGCCTGATAGTCGGCCGACATTTCCTTGGCATAGCCGCCAGCCGTTTCCGCCGCCTTGAACTCGTCATCCTCGACGGCGATGAACTTCGCGCCAAGAGATGCAACCTGTTCCTTTGCCGCGGGGCGAACGTCGGTTGCCGAAACGGCGGCACCGAGACGGCGCGCCGTCGCAATCGCCTGGAGGCCGGCAACGCCTGCACCCATCACGAAAACCTTGGCGGCAGGAATAGTACCCGCTGCCGTCATCATCATTGGCATGGCGCGGTCGTAAACGACGGCTGCCTCGATAACCGCTTGGTAACCTGCAAGATTTGCCTGCGATGACAGCACGTCCATCGACTGCGCACGCGTGATGCGCGGCATCAGCTCCATGGCGAAGGTGGAAAGACCCGCCCGCGCCATCGCGGCGACCGCCTCGTCATTGCCATAGGGATCCATGATGGCAATGACGACCGCGCCGGTCTTATAGCCGGCGATCTCGCTTTCGCTCGGCCGGCGAACCTTGAGGATTACATCGGCGGACGCTGCATCCGCAAACGTGCCCATTGCGGCACCGACGGCCTCGAATTCACTGTCCGGAATGCGCGAAAGCGCCCCGGCGCCCGCTTCGACGATGACATCGAAGCCGAGCGCCTTTATCTTTTTCACGGTTTCGACGGACGCCGCAACGCGCGTCTCATCGCCCGTGATTTCCTTGGCTACGAAAACGATATTGGCCAACTGCCCCCTCCTCCGGGTCAGCTGGGCCGTGGCAGGCTGCTTGCCTGCACGGGCCAAGCATCTACATCACAAAATTCGGAAGACCGGGCCTTCCCGCGGGCCGCGTTTAGCGGAGCAGGAAGATGCCGGCGACGAGGATGATGAGGAAGACGAGGATGCCACCGAGGAAACCGGCACCGCCGAAGAAACCGGCAGTCATGGCAAGCATCAGGGCGATCAGAAACATCGTGCCGTATTTCGTGCCGGCAATGAACATGTCGTACGTCTTTTCATGTTCCTTGTAGTCCATCGGCGCGCCGGTCTCAACCGGTCCGGTATGATGTTCGGCCATGAATATCGTCTCCCTGAAATGCCTTAGCGCTGCCTGATTCCCCCGCGTCAGCGAGGCAAATCCCTCTCCGCAGGGATTACACAATGACGGGCGAAAGCGCAATGCATGAGAATGCCGCAGGAATGCCTTCGCCGGAGGCGGAAAAGGCGCTCCCTCCAGGAATCAAAGCGGCAGGTCAGTTCCAAGCTGGCCTTCCGGTACGAAGCGCGCGGTCGGGACGATAGTGAGAGAAGGCAGCGTGTTTTCCGGGCCGCGCGCGAACATCATCCGCTGCTCGCTGGCGCTGGAAATGAAGAACGGATAACGCGTGAGAAGCTTGCGGCCGACCTCGATGACATTGGTCGCCATCAGCGTCATATCGATCCCGTAATTCTTGGCCCTCTGGCCCGGCACGACGGTGTCGGCGTAAAAGACACGCTTGTAGAAGGCCGCATGCGGAGGACGAACGAACTGCAGCACCCGGTGCGCACGGAAATGCGCCGCGGCGACAATGCTCGGTCGCAGCGTCAGGTATGGGATCCAGGTCAGATCGGCCGTCAGCTCCGGATCAGCAGCAAAACGCGCCGGATCGATCAGGCTGAGACCGGCATCCAGCAACGCGTCGATCGCTTCTGGAAAGGCGCCGGCCGACTGACTGACGCGATGCTCAGGCGTCACATGGTGGATGCGGATCGTACTGACCAGCTCGCCGTAATAATAGAGCCCGAAAACATAGGCATGGCTGTCGAAATCGGTGTCGTCGAGCAGTCCCTTCGGTGCCAGGGCAAGCGTGTCGTGCGCCTTGTAGGCCTTGTAACGCAGCCTCTCGACATCCTCCATGTCCTCGGTGCTTTCGACGCGGCGATATTCGACATTATCAAGAATTTCGAGAACCTTCTTCGAAAAGTCACTCGTACTCAAAGGGACAGACGCCATGATGGACCCCGTTGTTAACGGGTCATTAATCATACCTCGCTCGATAAAGCGCAAGATTTGAAGAAAATTTTGGACGTATTTGAATTATTAAGGTTAACGGCCGCGACTATGCCCCCGGTCACACCGACAGGTAGCGGCGGATCAGGCGACCTTGGTGCGGCGACGCGGTGCCGTGCGGCGGTTGAGAGCCTGGGAGAGGATGCCGATTTCCTTCGAGGGGACCGGCGGGGAGAAGACGTAACCCTGAATGAGATCCGTGCTGCGGTGCTTGTTGAGAAGCGCCAGCTGCTCCGGGGTTTCGACACCCTCGACAACGATCTTGAGACCGAGCTCGCGGGCAAGGTGGACCGTGCCGCGCAACAGCTTCAGGCGACGCGTATCTTCGACGATGTTGCGCACGAAGGAGCGATCGATCTTGACGATGTCGAGCGGCAGCGTGTCGAGATAGCTGAGGCTGGAGAAGCCGGTACCGAAATCGTCGATGGCGATGGTGATGTCGCGGCTGCGCAGCTCAGCGAGGATTGCGCGCACCACCGCCGGCTCGTCGATCAGACTGCTTTCGGTAATTTCCAGATGCAGGCGTGATGCCTCCAGACCGGAATGCACCAACGCGTCCGAAACAACCGACAGGATGTCCGCGTCGCGCAGGTCGCGTGCTGAAAGGTTGACCGAAACGGAAATATGATCCGGCCAGCTCATGCATTCTTCGCAGGCCTTGAAGAGCACGAACCGTGTAATCTGCGAGATGATGCCCATCTCTTCGGCGAGGCGGATGAAGACGTCGGGCGGAATGGAGCCCTTTTCCGGATGTACCCAGCGAGCGAGTGCTTCAGCGCATTCGATGCGCAGGCCATCAGCCCTGAACATCGGCTGGAAGACGAGGTGTAGCGAATTTGCGGCCACCGCCTCACGCAGGTCCGCCTTGAGCTTCTGCTGCTCGATATAGCGGCCATCCATTTCGCGCTCGAAACCGGTAATGCCGCCCTTGAAGCGCGACTTGCTTTCGAACAGCGCAAGGTCGGCTTTGACGCTCCATTCGTCCATGGCGAAGGCGTCGCTCTCGAGGACGGCGTACCCGGCACTGAGCGAGACGAGGAAGGTTACCTCGTCAACTTCATATTGCCCCTGGATCGTCGCATGCAGCTTGCGGATGTCGGCGTCCAGTATCTGTCGGTCACGCGCATGCGGGAAGAAGAGGATGAATTGGTCGCCCATCAGGCGGCCGACGATGGCGCTGCCGGCCATCTCCTTGACGCGCATGGCGATGGCGCAGAGCAAATGGTCGCCGGTTACGTGACCCCGCATGTCGTTGACATGCTTGAACTCGTCGATATCGAGGATCATGAAGCCGACAGGACCGCGTTTCTTCGAATGTCTCGCCAGATAGTCCTGCACAAGGTGACCGAAATGCTCGCGGTTCGGCAGGCCGGTCAGGGCGTCGAAGCGCACCATGTGCAGGATCTTCTGCTCGGCCTTCACACGGCTCGAAACGTCTTCGAAGATCAATACCGCGCCACCATCTGCGCGCCGGCTTGCCGAGAATTCCAGCGACAGTCCCTCCGGGAAATGGATGAGCGTACGCGAAAGGCTGCCTTCGGCCACCCGTGTCAGTTGCCGCAGGATCAGCTCCGGCTGCGAAGCGTCCATGAAGCTGTACCGCGCGCCATAACGCAACACAGCGCCGAGATCGCGATCCTTCAGTCGGTCGGGTGCGCCAATTTTCAACAGTTCGCAGGCCTTGCGATTGATGACCTGGATCCGGTTCTCTTCATCGACCATGACGAGGCCGTGCGGCATATTATTCAGCGCCGTATCAAAGCGCTCGGCGATCGAGGCGATCTCGCGACGTGCGATCACGTTCTCATAGAGGAACTCGCGCACGCCGGTGGCCATGGCCCGCGTCGTCAGCCAGAACGGAATGAGGAAGACCGAAAGGATGCCGCGGTAGAAATCGAGCGTCATCACGCTGCAGATGATCATCGGCAGGCAGCAGGAGAAGGTCTGCAGGTCGACCGCCATGCGTGAGCCATAGTTGCGGCCGACGACCGAAACCATCGTCGCCATGGTCACTGCAATGCAGGCGAGCTCGGCAAAGGAATCACGCGTGAAAAAGATGGCATACCCGCTGCCTATGCCGAGAAGCGTGGTGATGCCGGCTGCGCCGACCACGAGAATCTTCTCCCAGCGCTCGATCTCGGCAAAAGAGAGCTTCTCCTTGTCCACCTTGTCGAAGAGGCGGAAAATCGCCATGCGGGCGCAGAATACCACGATGACGGCAACAGCCAGGAATATATAGACGGGAGACTCGGTCTTGGCGGCGACAGCCAGGAAAGTGGCGGAGTGTACGATGACGCCAGCCAGAAGCGTCATGCGATTCCCGGACAGGGAATTCACAAACGACAGATACACATCCTTAGGGACCCTATTCGGGTTATGTGGCTTCATCCATACTTTCCCTGTGCGCGGGAAATGTAAACCGAACCCTTTAAAAATTGATTTCAAACGGTTCAAACATTTGGTCAATTTTTCTAAAACCATAGGATGAACTACTCATCCATGGCGCGATATTGCAGCTTTACGGCGAGGATTTTGAAAAATATATCCAAGCCTGAGTTGCCGGAATTTTCATCGGCATCACCGGCGCTGGCCGCATAAGACTATACTCCAAGGCGGGCCATTTATCCTTCCAATTTCAAAAACCCTGGTTTACACCGATTGAAGGGGAGAACTGCCGAAAACGGCAAGACAATAAGGGGAGGCGAATGTCGGTATTCCTGGCCGTCAGCCGGCTGATCGACTCGATCAGTGAATTCTTTGGAAAACTATCAGAATACATGGTGCTTCTCTGCTGCCTGATCAGCGCCGGCAATGCGATTGTACGCTATGCATTCAACTATAGCTCAAACGGTTGGCTCGAGATACAGTGGTATCTCTTCGCCTTCGTCGTGGTACTCGGTGCCTCGCATGCGCTGCGCAACAACGAGCATGTCCGCGTCGATTTGATCTATGGGTCGGTTTCCGAAAGAGGGAAGATCTGGATCGACATCATTGGTCTCATCCTCTTCCTCATTCCCGTCTGCATCTTCCTCACCTGGGTCTCGTGGCCCTTCTTTGCGCTTTCCTACCGGCAGGGGGAAATATCGGGCAACGCTGGCGGACTGATCCGCTGGCCCGTCAAGCTCGTTCTTGTCGCCGGTTTCGCGCTGCTCTCCCTTCAGGGCGTTTCGGAGCTGATCAAGCGGATCGCAGCCGTTACCGGCCATATCAGCATCGATACGAAATACGAAAAGCCGCTGCAGTAACGCGCGCCTGGAGGAACAGATTTGTTTGATTTCGGCATCATTCCGCCGGCCATGTTCCTGGGCATGGTCATTTTCATGCTCTACGGCTTTCCGGTCGCCTTTTCGCTGGCCGCCGTCGGCCTGTTTTTCGGCATCATCGGCATCGTCACCGGCCATTTCGACGAGGCCCTGCTGCAGGCCCTGCCGCTGCGCTTCTTCGGCATCGTCTCCAACGATCTCTTGCTTGCCATTCCCTTTTTCACCTTCATGGGCGCGGTGCTGGAGCGTTGTGGGCTGGCCGAAGATCTGCTTGAAGGTACCGGCAAGCTCTTCGGTGGTGTCCCCGGTGGCCTGGCCTATGCTGTCATCCTTGTCGGCGCCGTGCTTGGCGCTATCACCGGCACGGTTGCCGCCTCGGTCATCACCATGGGCGTGATTTCGCTGCCGATCATGCTGCGCTACGGCTACAACCCGCGCCTTGCCACCGGCGTCATCGCCGCCTCCGGCACGATCACCCAGGTGATCCCGCCCTCGCTGGTCCTCGTCGTTCTCGCCGACCAGCTCGGCAAATCGGTCGGCGACATGTATCGCGGCGCGATCGGCCCCTCGATCCTGCAGGTGGCGATCTTCGTCCTCTTCATTCTCGTGCTGTCGATCGTTCGGCCGAAATCGATGCCGCCGCTGCCAAAGGAGGTGCGTGGCGATTTCAACTGGGCGCTGCTCATGAAGGTGCTGATGGGCATGGTGCCCTCGATCGTGCTGATCTTCCTGGTTCTCGGCACGATCTTCATGGGTCTTGCGACGCCAACGGAGGCGGGCGCGCTCGGCGTCGTCGGCGCCATGGCGCTCGCGGCCATGAACCGGCGCCTCACCTGGCCGCTAATCCGCGAAGCGATGACATCGACCACGCACATCACCTCCATGGTGGTGATGATCCTGATCGGCTCCACCTGTTTCAGCCTGGTCTTCCAAGGCATGGATGGTTCGCGCTGGATCGAGCATATGCTATCGGGCATCCCAGGCGGCCCGGTCGGCTTCCTGATCTTTGTCAACATCTTCATCTTCGTGCTCGCCTTCTTCCTCGATTTCTTCGAGATCGCCTTCATCGTCATCCCGATGCTCGCCCCCGTCGCCTCCAATCTCGGCATCGACCTGATCTGGTTCGGCGTGCTGATCTGCGTCAACATGCAGACGAGCTTCATGCACCCGCCTTTCGGCTTCGCGCTCTTCTATCTGCGTTCGATCGCCGGTCGCGAGGTCAAGACCTCGGATATCTACATGGGCGCGCTCCCTTGGGTCGGCATGCAGCTGATCCTGGTGGCGATCGTGATCTTCTGGCCGCAATCGGTGACCTACTGGCTGGACCACGGCCCGAAGGTCGACCCGAACTCGATCAAGATTGAAGTCCCGGGCTTCGGCGGCCAGCTCGGCCTGCCGCCATTGGGAGCACCAGGCGGCAGCGGTTCCCCGCAGATTCCGGGTCTGACCTTGCCGGCCTTGCCGAGCGCGCCCCCGCCTCCCCCCGCACAATAAGGAAAACAAAAGCCCCGGATCTTCATCCGGGGCTATCTTTTTGATATCGCTGAAAAAAGAAAGTCTCTTAGATTTTACCGGCCCGTTGCTGGATCATCATGAACGTATCGAACGTGTATTCCGAGAGCTGCATCCAGAGATAGGCATCCCGCTTGAAGGCGGTCTGATCATCGTAGATCTTCTTGAAATACTGGTTCGTGCCTGAGATTTCACTGTAGATGCCGGTCGCGGCCTGGAAGCAGGCTTCCATGATCTCCTGGCTGAACGGACGCAAGGTCGCGCCTTCGGCAACAAGCTGCTTCAGCGCGCCCGGGTTCTTCGTGTCGTATTTTGCCAGCATATTGGTGTTGGCGAAGGCGCAAGCGTCTGTGAGCGCTGCCTGATAGTGCTTTGGCAGGTTGCTCCATTTATCGAGATTGAAGAAGGCATGCACCGTCGGGCCGCCTTCCCACCAGCCCGGATAGTAGTAGTACTTCGCCACCTTGTGGAAGCCGAGCTTCAGGTCGTCATAGGGGCCGACGAATTCCGCTGCATCGATCGTTCCCTTTTCCAGCGCCGGATAGATGTCGCCGCCGGCGATCTGCTGCGGGATGACGCCAACCTTCTCCATGACGCGACCGGCGAGACCGGCAATACGCATCTTTACGCCCTTGAGGTCGTCGAGCGTATTGATTTCCTTGCGGAACCAGCCACCCATCTGCGCACCAGTATTGCCGGCCGGCAGGGCATACATTCCCTGCGTGGCATAAAACTCGTTCATCAGGGTGGTGCCGTTGCCCTCGTAGAACCAGGCATTGGTCAGGCGGCTGTTCAGCCCGAACGGGATAGCCGTTCCGATAGCGTAGGTCGGGTCCTTGCCGACAAAATAATAGGAGGTGGTGTGAGCTGCCTCGACGGTACCAGCCGCGACCGCATCAACGGCCTGAAGGCCGGGCACGATTTCACCGGCTGCGAAGGGCTGGATCGTAAAGTTACCGTCGGTGGCAGCGGCAACATGCTTGGCGATATCGTCGGCGCCGCCGTAGATCGTGTCCAGGCTCTTCGGAAACGACGAGGTCATGCGCCAGGCTATCTTCGGGTTTTCCTGCGCAATTGCAGGGGCTGCCAAAGCTGTTGCGGCAACGGCACCGGCGCTCGCTGTTCCGGCCTTTTTCATAAATGAACGACGATCCATCAAAAACCTCCCGTATAGATGGCACTGCGTGGTCAATCCTCACCCCTACCCGCAGTAATGGCAAAGCTAAGCATGGCGGAAGAAGCGTTTCAAGCTTTAGTCTATTAGTCTTTGGGATCACGACGCTTCTGTGGCGCAAGCCACACATCCATCGAAATCAGCGGCTTAGCTGCATCCTGCCGGCCGCTTGCGCGATGAAGCGACCGGGCTTGCCTTCAGGGCAAACGGTCAATGATGATCGTCATCCTCATCGTCATGCTCATGTTTCAGCCATGTGCAGAGTTCGGCCGGAAGCAGTTTTTCGTAGGCATCGTCGCTGCCGACAAATTTTCCGAGGTCCCGGACGCTGACGAAGCCGACATTCGGGAAATGCTCGGCGGCGTTGCGCAGGAATTCGAACTTCTCATCGCCGATACCGACCATCACGTAGTAGATCTGCGATTCAGCCCGTTCGGCCTTCTGCAGCAATTCCCAGGCAGCGTCCCGGTCGGCATTTTCCCCGTCCGTCAGGAAATAGTTGATTGCCGGCGTGCCTGATCGCGTTTCTTCACCGAAGGCATCACGCCGCATGCCGAAGATCATGCCCAGCAGGCCGCCTGCCCATTCTTCTTCCATCAGACCATAGGTCATCAGATTCGACCGGATGACTGGACCGTAGTCCGTGCCGCCCCACAGGATCGACTCCAGTTCTTTGTTGGCGACGATTTCACGCTGAACGTAACCGTCGTAATTCTTGGCCGTGGCCGGCGTCAGAGACGCCATGTTCTGTCGGTTGGAAAACACCCAGGTATCGATACGCCCGTCATCGTCGAAATACAGAGCAACGGGAAGGATGCGCTCCAGCGCTGCCTGCACAGCGCCGGATTTGAAAAGTTCGCTCATGGAGCCAGAGACGTCGATGTTGATGCCGACCTGCGCCGGTATGCGCTCGTGAATGCCCTGCTTCTGCAAAACGAAACCGACACGGCGAACCTCTTCCTCCGGTTTCTGCAATTTGAATGTCGTCACGGCCTGTTCCTCTCCAGTTTGAATTTGCCAAGTATCCGGGTGTGAAGATTGCGAAGCGGCGTGCCTGTGCTTGCCAGCTCCGCCGATTGAGCCGTCAGCGCCGCGGAGTAGGCAGCATGCCAGGCCGGCAGGTCTTCCTGCAGCAATCCCTCCGCTGCGCGGGCGAGCGCGTCGATTTCCTGCGAGACCGCTGCAACGGTCCAGATGCTCATCTCAACGGTCGCTTTCGTCGCTGAAAGGCTTGATGTCCGCGTTTCCAGGGCTTCAGACTGCGAGGCATAATGAGCCTGCCGCTCGCGCTCGGGCAGTTGAAGGCTGCCGATGTGATGGACGAGGAATCGACCGGCAAGTATATGCGCAGCAAGATTGTTCGCGAGCGTCTTATAGGCCTTGCCCACAGCGCGCACCTGATTGGCAACGGCAACGATGTCGGGCGCAAGCGCATCGAGCTCCGCCACCGATTTTCGGACCTCCGGATAGAGGCGCGAAAAGAGGCCTGCCGGGTCACGGGGCGCGGCGAGAGCTTTGACACTGCTGAGAAAACCGCCACGGACCGCAAATACCCTGTCGGGATCGAGTTCGGTCAGGCGCTGCAGCAGCTCGGCTGAGAGCTGCCGTCCCCGCGCCAAGACGTCACTGCTGACGATCTTGAGTTCACCGTCCGCCAGCCTCCCATGCTCGGCCTGCAGAAAAGCACCGAAACGAACAACGTCATCGAAATAATGATCGTCGAGATTGATGCTGTCGACGATCCGCAACGCCGCTTTCGCAGCCGCCTCCGTTACGCTCGCATCCATGTCCTGAAGCTCAGCCACGCTGCAGGAGATGCGGCGCCTGATCTCTCCCGCGGCAAGAACCCGAGGGCGGTCGCCCTTGGGTGTCGGGGCTCGAGGCGCGCCGAACAGCACTTTCGGCTGCCGGCTCCCACCCTTCTGATCGGCAACAGGCTCGGGCGCAGCGCTTTCCGGAAAAAGCACCCTGGGTGATCCGCCCGGCTTTTTCTCCGGCGGTTCATCTGCCTTGCCGCTGGTCAAGCAGAGCCTCCGCTCAGCCGAGATAGGCCTGGATGACGTCGCCGAGACCCGCGTTCGATCCCGCGCCGACGGCATAGAATTTCCAGGATCCATCCGCCTGCTTCAGGAAGGATGCGACCTGGATCGTCGTCTTGCCGGCAAATTCCGCCGTCAGCTGATAGCGGCAGAGTTCGTCGTCCATCGCATCACAGACTTCGATATAGGCGTTCTTGACCTTGCCGAAATCCTGCTTCTTGCGCGCGGCGTCATGGATCGTTGCCCAGACGGCGAGTTCGGAGATTTCGCGCGGCAACTTCGCCAGCACGATCTTGAACTCCTCGCGAAAACCCTCGTCGTGATGGCCCCCGCCATGATGGTCTTCGTCACCATCATCGTCATCAGGCTCCGGCTTCGTGAGAGCGCCGCGTCCGGTGCGGTCGTCGCGCTCGTGCCACATCGAGCCGTCATCCGTCTGGAAGGATCCATCTGCATTCTTGGAAAGCGAGCCTTCGGGATTGCTGGAGCTGCGCACGAAGGCGTAGCACAGCGCATGCGACCCATCATTATAGAGCCGTGCCCTGTTGGAATCGCCGCCGGGATGAACCAGCGCGAAACAATGCACGTCGAGATCGAAGGCCGGGCCGGAACCTTCCGGCGGATCCCAGACCAGTCCGGAATGAACGAGCTGGATCTCCTTCTGGATCTGGAACGACTGACCTTTGTTGAGATTGAAGGTTGCCATGCGCTTGTCTTTCTCCTGAGATCTCAGATCGGGCGGGCAGTCACGATCTGGCGTGCTTGTTCAAGCTTGGTGCGGGCAGCGGCATAGCGCTCCTTGTTGCGTTCGCCTTCGGCGACGACCTTGTCGGCGATTGCTCGCAGTCGCTGCGCGGTCCCGAGCACGAGATCGGCATCGGCAAGCCGGGTTTCACCGGCCGCCTTGACGGCATTGACCGAAACATCTTCGAGCACTTGCGAGCCGTATTGCTGCAACGAAGTGCGCAATTCGCGCCGCATGGCATTGATCTGCTGAATCGACTGCATCTGGAAAAGCGCGTGCAGCCTGATGAGGATCGACTTGATATCGTTGAACTCGGCATTGGCGGAAGTGACGGTATCCGAAAGGGTCGCCAGGGCCGCACCCCGCGCAATGCCGATCGAGTCGAGATCCGTCGGCGCCTTGGCATAAGCCGTTTCGAGAACGAGCACACGGTTCTGGAAGATATCGAGCTTCTGCGAGAAGTCGCGGGCTTCCTGAATCTTGAGCGGATCCCCGGAGACCGCCTCCTGCTTCAGCCGTTCGAGCTCCCGCATTGCGTCTGCGAGGATATGTCGGCCCGCCTCGACAAAAACACCGAGCGACACGATCGTATCGCGATATCCTTCTGCCAGCGTGCTCATGCGCGACACTTCGAGGATAAGCTTGCCGCTCTCCTCGTCGATCTGTGCTTCCATCGGCTTGATGAGATCGCCGAGCGACTTGGCCTTGCTCTGCAGCATGCCGCGCACTTCGTCCGTCACCGTCTTCAGCCGTTTGGCAGGATCACCGAGGCCGATCGCCATCAGCAGGCGTTCGAAGAAGCCGCCCTTCAACTTCTCCCGGATGCTTGCTTCGAGCTCCTTCAGATCCGCATCTTTCACACCTTCCCTGATCGTACGGAAGAGTTCGAAAAGTACGGGCGACTGGGCGTTGGTAATCTGCGAGAGGATCGTATCAAGCTTGGCGCCGAAGCTGCCGATCGCCTCCTGGCCGAAAGTGATCAGCGTATGCGGCTCTGCAGTTGCCAACCGATAACGTTCTGCCAGATCACTGACATCGCCTGCCTTTTCCGGCGGAAGAACGACCGTGACGATAGCGGGCGGGCCACCCGCCGCGACCGAGGGCATCAGGTCAGTTTTCGTCTCGAGTGCCGTCGTCTTCGGTTCCGACATGGCGTCAGTCCTCTTAGTCCCCTTGCCGATACGACCCAAGAGGTCGCGCGAAAGTTACGAACACAGGTTGCATAAATCGGCTGGAATGTAATTCAAGGGATGACACTCGGCAACACGATCTCTCAGAATATCGGATGCGTTTGCAGATATTCCAAAAATCGTCGCACCTGAAACTTGAAGAAACCAGAAAACTTTATATTCAATTACTTAGCCAGATCCGAACAAGCGCTGGACATTCCCGCCGCCGCAATTTGGCCACCGCCTGCATCCAAACGTTGACTTGCTGGCCATTCTGGCCGCAGAAACGTCCATTATAATTTCTCCGGGGCGAAAATGACGAAACCGATCGTTGCGATTCCTGCCGATATCCGCAGTCTAGATGGCGCGACGTGGCATGCCGCCCAGCATCAGTATCTGCGCGCAGCGCTGAATGCTGCCGGTGTGATGGCCTTCATCATCCCGGCCTTCGAGGAAGGTTATGATACGGACGCAATTCTGGATCGTGTCGACGGCGTACTGGTTTCCGGCTCGGCCAGCAATGTGCATCCCTCGCTCTACGGCATCGAAGCCACCGAGGCCGATGGCCCCTTTGACCCGGCCCGTGATGCAACGAGCCTGCCGCTGATCCGCCGCGCAATCGACCGCGCCATCCCGCTTCTGGCGATCTGCCGCGGCATTCAGGAACTTAATGTTGCGCTGGGTGGCTCGCTCGCCAGCGAAATTCAGGAACAGCCCGGCATATGGGATCATCGCAAGCCCGATGTGACCGACCGTGACGGCATGTATGCGATCCGCCAGAGTGTCTTCGTCAAGGAGGGTTCCTGCATCGCTGGCATCATTGGCGCCGGCGAAATCCGCGTGAACTCATTGCATCGCCAGGCTATTGCCAAGACCGCGCCCCGACTGCAGGTCGAAGCCACGGCAGAGGACGGGACCATAGAAGCAGTCTCCGTCATCGACGCCAAGGCTTTCGCCGTCGGTGTGCAATGGCACCCGGAATACTGGGCCGAAACCGACAAACCGTCCAACAGGATCTTCACGGCATTCGGCGACGCTGTCAGAGATTATGGGGCCGGCAAGCTGCCGTCACGGCCGGTGCAGGCAATCGCCTGAAACGAAAAGGCCGCCGGATCTTTCCGACGGCCTTTCTTCTTCCAGTCTATAGGCTCAGCGACCGCCTTCGATCTTGCGGTGACGCTGGTTGGTACCATTGACGCCATAGGGATATTGCCCCGGCGTCGGCGCACTGATCTCGTTGAGCCTGGTCGTCTCTTCAGCCGAAAGCACCAATTCCGCAGCGCCGAGATTGTCGGCGAGCTGTTCTGATGTGCGGGCACCGAGAATGACCGAGGTCACGGCCGGACGCGCCGCGACCCACGAAAGCGCAACCTGTGCCATGCTGACACCCCGGGTCTTGGCGATCTCCTCGACCGCCACGATAATGTCCCAGGTCCGTTCCTGGGCATTGCGGGCCGCATAGGCCTCGCCGCCGCGATTGGGATTTTCGCCGAGGCGCGTCGCACCCGTTGGCATCTCGTCGCGCCGGTACTTGCCGGTCAGCCAGCCGCCACCAAGCGGCGACCAGGGCAAAAGGCCCATGCCGGCATTTTGGCAAGCATCAACGATCTCGAGTTCGATGTCGCGCATCAGCAGGTTATATTGCGGCTGCAGGGTCACCGGGCGCGTGTAACCCTGCGCCTTGGCGATTTCAGAAGCCTTGGCAATGTGCCAGCCAACGTAGTTGGAGAAACCGTAATAGCCGATCTTGCCGGCACGGACGGCATCGTCGAGGAAGCGAAGGGTTTCCTCGATCGGTGTCAGCGCATCCCACGCATGCATCTGGTAGAGATCGATGTGCTCGACACCGAGACGGCGCAGCGAGTCGTTCAGCGCCTGATTGAGGTGGCGACGTGAAAGGCCGATATCGTTCGGCCCGTCGCCCATCGGGAAGCGGCCCTTGGTGGCGATGACAGCCTGCCGTGCCTGTGTGGGGCGGGCCTTGAGCCAGCGGCCGATGATCTCCTCCGATGCACCCGCGCTGTAGACGTCTGCCGTGTCGATGAAATTGCCGCCCCAGGCGAAGTAATCGTCGAGGATCTTGAAGGAAGCTGCCTCATCGGACTCCTTCCCGAACGTCATGGTACCCAGGCAATATGCGGTGACGATGGCCCCGCTGGGACCGAGCTTGCGATAATCCATTTCTGCCTCCTTCAGAAGTGCCGGCTGCCGGCGGCAAAATGCGCCGGGCGGAGCAGACGCTCCCCGATCAAATCGCTATGTGTGTGCTTGAGACGGCGAGATGCCGCCGATGATAATCGCGGTCGCTGGGAATGACGCGGCCGGGGCTAACCATAGCCAATCCTTCCCCGCTGACCAAGTAGGAAACTGGAAAAAGACCAAGGGCAAAATAGGAATAAGCGAAAACACTCCCTTCGCCTTCACGAAAGGAGTGCGTAGAGGCCTATTGTTTGACCGGCGTTTCAGCGACCGGCGTCACCGGCTTGCCCTGCTCGAACCAGGAAATAAGGTTTTCCGCCACCAGATCCGCCATGGCATTGCGCGTTGGGATGGATGCCGATCCGATATGCGGCACCAGCACCGTGTTCGGTGCAGAAAGCAGACCGGCCGGCACATTCGGCTCGTCATAGAAGACGTCAAGACCGGCGCCACCGATCGTGCCTGCATTCAGCGCCGCGATCAGATCATCCTCATTCACCGTCCAGCCGCGGCCGACATTGACGACGATGCCGTCAGGTCCAAGCGCGGAAAGGATGTCGGCATTGACCGTCTTATGCGTCTGCGGTGTCTTCGGCACGATCGCGATCAGCGTATCGACAGCTTCCGCAAGCCCCTTCAGCGTCGGGTGATAATCATAGGGCGCATCGGCATGACGCGAGCGCGTGTGGTAGCTGATCTTTGCCTTGAAGGGTTCCAGCCGCTTTGCGATCTCAAGGCCGATGCGGCCCAGGCCATAGAGCCCGACATGCCGGCCTTTCAACGAATAGTGCGTCAGCGGATAGGCAGAGCCCGGCTTCCAGTTGCCGTCCCGCAACCAGGCTTCAGCCTTCGGCAGCTCGCGTATGGTGTTGAGCAGAAGCGCAATTGCCGTGTCTGCCACCTCATCATTGAGCACGTCAGGCGTATTGGTGACGATGATGCCCTTCGAACCTGCAAGCTTCGCATCGATACCGTCATACCCCACGCCGAAGCTGGCGACGATCTCAATGTTCGGCAGTTGATCGAACCATACAGCCGGGAAGGCGCCGCTGAGTGCCACGCCGCGGATGCGTTGCGCCGTCCCGGAATCAAGTTTCAGCGTCTCGTCACGCTCGACGCTGATCACCTCGAAGCGATCCTTCAGCTGGGCGAGAACGCGATCATGTATCTTCCCGGGAACGAGAACGGCAATACGGGACATGGCTTTTCCTCTTGGCTTCGGCGGTCAGGAACGCGGCCGATAAGGGCTGGTGGACTGGCGGATACGCATTTCCGGCTTGATGAGATGGATGCCGTCAGGTTCATGGCTGCCGGCAAGTCGATCAAGTAGGGCGCGAGCCGCAAGACGTCCAACCTCTGTCTGGCCGTTCCAGACAGTGGTCAGTGCAGGTGTCGCGATCGAGGCCTCTTCCAGATCGTCATACCCGGTGACCGAAATATCGCTGCCGGGCACGAGACCGGCGCGGGCGATGCCGTTCATCAGTCCGATCGCGACCAGATCGTTCCAGCAGACCGCGGCTGTCGGCTTTTGCGGCAGGGACAGGAAATGCACCGCGGCCTCGAAACCGCCCTGCTTCGAGCGCGGGCCGGGAATGCGCAGGTTCGGGTCTACCTCGATACCGGCCTTGCGCAGCGCATTGACGTAACCTTGGTAGCGGTCACGCCCGGTCGAGGTCTGGTCCGTGCCGCCGATCATGGCGATCGTTCGGTGGCCAAGACCGATCAGGTGGTTTGTGGCAAGCGAGATGCCGTAGCTGTCGTCGCCGCGGTAAGTCGGCACATCCTGGCTGTCCATCGAACGCGCAACCAGGATCGCCGGCATACCGTTCTCTTCTGCGAGTTGGATATCCTCAGGCGGCGTGCCGATAGCCGGCGACATGATGACCCCGTCACCACCGAGCTGCAGCAGGGTTTCGATGAAGGTGCGCTGCTTCTCGACGGAATCGTAGTGATTGGAGAGAATGAAAGTGTGGCGGCTGCGGTCGAGTTCGCTTTCGATCGCCTTCAGGATTTCCCCATAGAACGGGTTCATGATGTCGTGGACGACAACGCCGATAATGCCGGAGCGCGACGTACGCAGGCTCGCGGCACGGCGATTGTAAATGTAACCGAGCGCACGCGCCTGTTCCTTGATCTTCTCCCGCGTATTGCCGGCTACAAGGGGACTGTCACGTAAGGCCAGGGAAACGGTCGCCGTTGATATGCCGAGCGTTTCGGCAATCGTCGAAAGCTTGATCTTCTGCGCCACGTCTCCTCCTCCAGGCAACGCGTGAAGCCGATAAGAGACTGCCGCAGTGCAGCGACAGCCTTAAAAAGTTTAATTAAAAGATTTAAGCGGCGCAGGCAATTCGCCTTTTGAGGAAATTTTCAATCTTCCTCATCTTCGTCGACATGTATGGCTTCCGCCTGCAGATTGGCATCGATCGCCTTCAGCAGTCGCACCAGATTGCGGATCTCCTTTTCGGAGAAATCGAGCGTCGCCAGCTTGTCGCAGGAGGAGGCGGCAAGCTCGATCGCCTGCACGCTGCCGCGGCCGAGTTCGGTGAGATAGACCTTCGTGAGCCGGGCATCCTCGGCATCGGGCTTGCGCTCGAGGAAGCCTTGGGCCTCCATGCGGCCGATGGTGCGCGTCATGGTCGGTGCCTTCACGCCAAGCTTCTGGGCAAGCCCGCCGGCGGTCATCCCGTCGCTTTCCGCAAGGGAAAGGATCACGCCGTCTTGGCCGGCATAGAGACCGCTTTCGAGCAGGTTGCGCGACAGAACCGTGCGCATGGAGCGGGCAGCCTGCGTCAAGGCCGGCGAAAGATCGACGATCGTGTATTCGGTCTGATCCTTCTTTTTCTTGTGCTTCTTGCCGTCCTTATGCTTCTTGCCCATTGCCATCCCTTTGATCTTTAAGCACTGCCCAGGCTGCGCTATGACATTGCCCATCATCTCGTCATAAACAAGAGGCAACGCCCGTGTTGGTTCCGTCGTTCCGTTTCGAGGACAATGATCCGGCGCTAGCTCCTGAGGCCCGCCACCACTGGATCGCGGTCCTGCCGCTCGGCGCCCATGAACAGCACGGCCCGCATCTGCCCTTCGAAACCGACACACTGATCGCGCAGGGTATCGTCAACCGGCTGAAAACCGCCCTGCCGGCCGGCCTGCCTGTTACCGTACTCCCTGTCGAATCGGTCGGCTACTCCTTAGAGCACATGGATGTTGAAGGAACGAAGACGCTCGCTTTCGATACAGCCGTCAAACGCTGGCTAAAGATCGCGGATGAGCTTTCAACGATCGGAATCCAGAAGTTCGTGATGCTGAACGCCCATGGCGGCAACTCGCCACTGATGACCATCGTGGCTACGGAAGCGCGGGTGCGCTTCAACATGCTCGCGGTCGCGACCAGCTGGACCCGCTTCGGCGTCCCTGACGATGTGATTTCTCCCGGCGAAAAGGCAATTGACATCCACGGCGGCGATGTTGAAACATCGGTCATGCTGGCTCTCTATCCCGATAAAGTGGACATGGACAAGGCGGCGGTCTTCCCATCCCGTCAAACGGAGTTTACCGAACGCTTCAAACATCTGCGTGCCTACGGCCCGCATGCCTTCGGCTGGAAAATGTCCGATCTCAATCCGCAGGGCGTGACCGGCAATGCCGCAAAGGCGACCGCAGCCAAGGGCGAGGCTCTGATTGCCCATGCCGTCAGCGGGCTCGTGGAACTGCTGCAGGATGTCGATGCCTTCGACGCGCAGACGCTGCGCTGACCGTCCTACTTTCCCATCGGGCAATGTGATCTTATAACATACAAAACCCTTTGAACTGCCGCTTCCAAGCGCCTATATGAAACCGACCAATTCCGGCCCCGACGTTGCCCTCGGGGTCAAGGCCCTATTCCTAGAGGTTCTCATGACCGACGCGATCCAGACACAGCAGAAGCCCATTCCCGTTACCGTGCTCACCGGCTATCTCGGCGCGGGCAAGACGACGCTGCTCAACCGCATCCTTTCCGAAAATCACGGGAAGAAATATGCGGTCATCGTCAACGAGTTCGGCGAGATCGGCATCGACAACGACCTGATCGTCGAATCCGACGAAGAAATCTACGAAATGAACAATGGCTGTGTGTGCTGCACGGTCCGCGGCGACCTGATCCGTGTCGTCGAAGGCCTGATGCGCCGTCCCGGCCGCTTTGACGGCATCATCGTCGAAACCACTGGTCTTGCCGACCCGGTACCGGTTGCCCAGACCTTCTTCATGGATGACGATGTCCGCGCCAAAACCGAGCTCGACGCCGTTGTTGCCCTTGTCGATGCCAAGCATCTGCCGCTGCGCCTGAAGGACAGCCGTGAAGCCGAAGACCAGATCGCCTTCGCCGACGTCGTCATCATCAACAAGACCGATCTCGTGACGCCGGAGGAACTGGCGCTGATCGAGGATATCGTGCGCGCCATCAACCCCGCCGCCCGCGTCTACAAGACGAGCCGCTCCGGCGTCGATCTCGCCCGCGTCCTGGACCAGGGCGCCTTCAACCTCGAGCGCGCACTGGAAAACGATCCGCATTTCCTCGAGCACGGTCATGACGATCATGTCTGCGGCCCGGATTGCGATCACCATCACCATGATCATGACCATCATCATCACGATCATGACCATGACCATGACCACCATCACCATGGCCAGATGTCGGCCATCCACGACGTGACGGTGCAGTCCGTTTCGCTGCGCGGCGGCGAGATGAACCCCGAGCGTTTCTTCCCCTGGATCCAGAAGATCACCCAGACGCAGGGTCCGAACATCCTTCGTCTCAAGGGCATCATCGCTTTCAAGGACGACGCCGAGCGTTATGTCGTCCAGGGCGTACACATGATCATCGAAGGCGACCATCAGCGTCCCTGGAAGGATGGTGAAAAGCACGAGACCCGTCTCGTCTTCATTGGCCGCGATCTCGATCGCGCAAAGCTCGAAGAATCCTTCAAGGCCTGCGAGGCTGCCGCCTGATGCCAACAGTTGCACCGCTTGATCTCGACGGCCACGTTCTGGCCGTCGAATTTTTAGGTGATGTCCCTTTCTTTGCGGATGCCAGCGGCACCTTTCACCGGCTCGAAGGCGGCGACAAGGTCATCGAAGCCCATCAGGGCATGCTGACGGCGATCCGCGATCCCTACAGCGAAAGCCTGATTTCGGGCGGCGAGGACGGCAAGGTGCTGCGCATCGATGCCGGCGGCAATGTCAGCGAGATCGCGTCGGCGCCGCGCAAATGGATTTCGCAGCTCGCGGCTGGCCCGCAGGGTGCGGTGGCATATTCCCACGGCAAGAGTACGCTCGTACGTCTCGCCGATGGCGTGACCAAGGAATTCCCCGAAGAGCGCACAGTCGAAGGCATCGCCTTCGCGCCGAAGGGCATGCGCATTGCAGCCGCCCGCTATAACGGCGTCTCGCTGCACTGGGTGGGCACAAACGCCAAGCCTGTCGATCTCGAATGGAAGGGCGCCCATACCGGCGTAACCTTCTCGCCAGACGGCAACTTCCTCGTCACGTCCATGCAGGAAAATGCGCTGCACGGCTGGAAGCTCGACGTCAAGTCCGGCACCGAAGCCCGTCATATGCGCATGACGGGCTATCCGGCCAAGGTGAAGTCACTGTCCTGGTCCGCCAAGGGCAAGTGGCTCGCCTCCTCCGGAGCGCCGGCCGCCATCGTCTGGCCTTTCCAGGGCAAGGACGGCCCCATGGGCAAGGCGCCGCTGGAGCTCGGCACCCGGGCCAACATCATGGCGACCTCGGTAAAATTCCATCCGGCCGAGGATATCCTCGCCATCGGTTTCATCGACGGCATGATCCTCGCCGTCCGTCTCGCTGACAGCAAGGAAGCACTGCTGCGTCGCCCCGGCAAGGGCGCCATCACCGGCATGAGCTGGAGCAAGAACGGCAAGTTGCTTGCCTTCGCCTCCGAAGCCGGTGATTGCGGCGTGGTGGATATCGCGGCGGACTGATTGCCGTGGTGGTCGAAATCGCGGCTCTGAATGCGGGACATGCTTATCAGGCGGCCATGGTGCGGCGCATCGCACTATGGCACGCATTGCCGCAGCTTCCGGATTTGCATACGCCTGTGGAAGACGAAGCTTTCTGGCAAACGAATTTGCTGATGAAATGCACAGTCCTCGGCGCCTTTATCGATGATCGGCTTGCTGGCGTTATCGCCTACGGAAATGGCTGGATCGAGCAGCTCTATGTTCTGCCCGATGTTCAGGGCATCGGAATTGGCACAAGGCTTCTTTCCCTGGCAGTAAGGGACATGGACGACGTCCGCCTCTGGACCTTCCAGCAAAATCGCCGCGCTCGCGCCTTCTACGAAGCACGTGGTTTTTCATCCGTCGAAGAAACCGATGGCAGCGGCAACGAGGAAGGAGAGCCTGACATGCTCTACCATTGGCATCGCCTGCCGGAACCAGTGTATAGTGCTGATAGCCTCCGCAACTGACACTTGGCTGCGCACCGATTGCAGGAACAGGGATACGAGAATGCAAGCTTCGAACAACGCCGCCGCCAAAGAGTTGGGCGCATTCGCGTCGGTCTGGTCGGCAATCCGTGCCGAAGCAATCGATCTCGCCGCACGCGAACCCACACTGCGCACTTTGCTCGAAATGCAGATCATCGGTACAGAAAGCGACGCTGACATCATCGCCCGCGTGATCTCCGCGCGCCTTGCAGTGGCGAAGGTCGATGCCGAAGATCTCTTCAGCCTGTTTCACGGCATCTTGCTGGACCATGTCGATATCCGCGCCGCCATCGAAGCCGATCTTCTGGCTGTGCGCGAACGCGACCCGGCCTGCACCACCTATCTGCATGCGCTGCTGAACCTCAAGGGCTTCCACGCCCTGCAGACGCACCGCATCGCCCATGCGCTCTGGATCAATGGCCGCTTCGAGATCGCCAGCTGGCTTTCCAACCTTGCTTCACTGGTCTTCGGTCCCGATATCCATCCAGCGGCAAGGATCGGCTCCTCGATCATGCTCGACCACGGCTCGGGCATTGTGATTGGTGAAACAGCTGTCATCGAGGACGAGGTCTCGATCCTTCAGAATGTCACGCTCGGCGGCACGGGCAAGGAAACGGGAGACCGCCATCCGAAGATCCGGCATGGCGTCATGATCGGCGCTGGTGCAAAAATCCTCGGCAATATCGAGATCGGTGCCTTCAGCAAGATCGCGGCCGGCAGTGTCGTGCTGAAGCCGGTGCCGGCCCATTGCACGGTCGCAGGCGTTCCGGCGGTCGTCGTGCGCATCCATCGCAATGATGAGATCCCGGCTGAGACCATGGACCAGAACATCTGACACGCCGACCGAGTTTAAGCAGCCTGCTGGCTTTCGCTTGACACTTCGACCCGGTTGCGACCCTCGCGCTTCGAGCGATAGAGCGCCTCATCCGCCATTTGCGTCAGTCGCTCGAAATCCACGGTGTTTTCGCAGCGCGTCGCAACACCAATGCTGAGCGTCGGAAAGATCGCAAGATCCGGCAGTTGCATCACCGCTGCCGCGAAGGAAAGACGGATGCGATTGGCAATTGCGACTGCCTCGTCCCGATCGACATTCCGCAGCACTGCTAGGAACTCATCCCCACCCTGTCGCGCAAGCAGATCGGCTGACCGCAGGATGGCCTTCGACACGTTCGCGAAAAGCCGCAAGACCTCGTCACCGGCGGCGTGACCGTGCCGGTCGTTCAACTGCTTGAAATTGTCGACATCGATGATGAGCAATGAGACCGGCTCACTGGCAAGCGACGGCACATGCTGGGCAAGGCCGCTGCGGTTGAGCGTCCCGGTGAGCGGATCGTGATGAGCAAGTTCGATGAGCTGATTACGGCTCCGCTCGGCCGCCATCAGCACCATGGCCATACTGCGCAGCATGATGAAGGCCACGGCCGATACTGCCATCCAGCTATGGATGATACTGCCCCCGAATGGGTCCGGCCCACCGATATCACCGGTGGCGGCCAGAAAACTACGAACCGCGAAGATGGCTGCAGTCGCAACATAAAGTCCGCAAAGAATAGCAGCCGAATAGAGTTTCTCACGGCGGGCGATACCTGCTGCCTCCCTGACGATGGTGAGGTCGCAAAGACAGCAGATTACCGAAACATAGAGCAGGCGTTCGGATATCGCCGCCGGATCGCTGATAAAGAGGGCTACCGGCAGGCTGCCGAAGACGATCACGATCCAGGAATAGCGCCGGTCGATCGGATGTCCCGCAAAGGCGCGGACAGCAAAGAACATCAGCATGTAGCCAACGATGGTCAGCACGTTGCCCGCATCGATGGAGACATAATAGGGAACGAGATTGCGCAGCGCGACGAGGAAGGAGCCGATGCCGACGAGCAGGTTGCTGCCGCCCCACCACAGCGGCCAGCGTTCGAAACGGCCGGTCGCATAGGCGGCGAACTGGAGCGCGCTCAGAACAACGCAGCTCACAGCAACGATGAAATAAATTGTCCGCAGATCCAGCAGCATCGAGCCTGTCCCGAAGTCCCACGCCGCGAACCCTACAGGAAGCGATTTGCAGTTTGATTGGACGCTTCGCTAAAAATTTAGCGACCGCCAGTTTTCTGCGTCAGGCGGCGCACACCATACCGGTGATCTGCACCGTCAGGCTATGCAGCAAATCCCGACTGCCATTGCACGCCGAAGGCCGGCTCGGCGATTCACACGGACGGGAAACTTCACGATCCATGCACTGGCCACTTGCAGTCCCTCAAAGCGGCACGACATAGTGCAGCACAAGCCAAAACGCGCATCTGGAGGAGACAGCATGGCTCGCGTCGTCGTCATTGGAGCAACAGGACATGTCGGCACCTATCTCGTGCCCCGCCTTGTCGAGGCCGGCCATGAGGTAGTGGCGATCAGCCGCGGCGCAGCCACACCCTACAAGGCGAGCGACGCGTGGAACCGTGTCGATATCAGGCGCATGGATCGTGCGGCGCTCGAGGCGGAGGGCCGCTTCGGCCACGAGGTTCGCGCGCTGGGAGGCGAGATCGTCATCGACATGATCTGCTTCACGCCTGACAGCAACAAACAACTCGTGACTGCCCTCGAAGGCCATGTCAGCCATTTTCTTCATACCGGCACGATCTGGACGCACGGTTTCTCGGCTGTGGTGCCAACCCCGGAGGAGGCGCCGAAGAAGCCTTTTGGTGACTATGGCGTGAATAAAGCCGCGATCGAATCCTATCTGCTCGGGATGGCGCGGGAGAGAAATTTCCCTGTAACCCTTATCCATCCGGGCCATATTGTCGGCCCTGGCTGGAACCCGCTGAACCCGGCAGGTCATTTCAATCCCGACGTATTCGTGACGCTGGCGCGCGGCGAAATACTGGCTCTGCCAAATTTCGGCATGGAAACCGTGCATCACGTCCATGCCGACGACATTGCCGAACTCTTCATGGCGGCCATCGCAAAACCGCAGGCCGCATTCGGCGAGGCATTCCATGCAGTTTCGGACAAAGCGGTAACGCTGCGCGGTTATGCCGAAGCCATGGCCGCCTGGTTCGGCAAGGAAGCCAAGCTGGAGTTCCTCCCTTATGAAGCCTGGGCGGAAAGACAACACCCCGAAGAGGCGAAAGCCACCTGGGAACATATTGCCCGCAGCCCTAACTGCTCGATGGAAAAAGCGCGCCAGCTACTCGGATTCACGCCGCGGCACAGCTCGCTGCAAGCGGTGCAGGAAGCTGTCCGCTGGCTGATCGATAATGGCAGGGTCGACGCAAAGGCTCCCTGAGCGATCAGAACGCCTGAAAGAAAAAAGCCCCTCCCGGAGATGGGAGGGGCTTGCCGGTCAGGCCGCCTTCCTGACCGGTGCACTAGCCAGCATGCGTCCCGACGGGACGATCATACCGGCTGCGCCGCCAAGCCAGCCCTCGACGAGCTCGAGCGCTAGAAAGCGCGAGCGTTCGAAAGAGCCAGGCATGACGAGGTGACGAGCCTTTTCGGCGGAAAAGCCGAAGCGCTCGTAATATTCCGCGTCGCCGACGAGCAAGACTGCGCCGTGACCACGGTTCTTTGCTTCGAGAAGTGCTGCGCGCATCAGCGCCGAGCCGACGCCCTTGCCGCCATGCTTGCCGTCGACCGCGAGCGGGCCGAGCAGCAGTGCGTCGAGGGCCGAGCCTTCCTGGTTGATACCGGCCTCAACATTCCACAGACGAACCGTGCCGATCACACGGCCGTCGCGATCGCGGGCGACGAGCGCCAGGCCTTCGGCCGGCACGCGGTTGCGACGGATCGCTTCCGACGACTTCTTGCGGCGGTCCGGACCCATGACGCGATCGAGCAGGGTTTCGCGAGCGACGACGTCGGACGGATTTTCCGCGTCGATGGTGAAAGTAACAGGCGCAAAGAATGCGCGGACAGAATCAAGAACAGCGGCCATCTTGGCCTCCCGTACCCAATACCGTTATCAGCGGTGACTTCGGAGAATTGTGAATTTGCCGCCCCGGCTGGTCACGGGGCTGGCGGAAACAAGACCTTAGATGACGTAGGCCTTCAGCGGCTCGAAGCCGTTGAAAGCGACCGCCGAGTAGGTCGTCGTGTAAGCGCCGGTGCCTTCGATCAGAACCTCGTCGCCGATCGTCAGAGACATTGGCAGCGGATAGAGGTTCTTTTCGTACAGCACGTCGGCCGAGTCGCAGGTCGGGCCGGCGATCACGCAGGGCTCCATCTCGTCGCCGTCACGCTCGGTGCGGATCGGGTAGCGGATGGCCTCGTCCATGGTTTCGGCGAGACCGCCGAACTTGCCGATGTCGAGGAAGACCCAGCGAGCGTCGTCATTATCAGACTTCTTCGAAATCAGAACGACTTCAGCCTTGATCACGCCTGCATTGCCAACCATGCCACGGCCCGGCTCGATGATCGTCTGCGGGATCTGGTTGCCGAAATGCGTGCGCAGCGCCTGGTAGATCGACTTGCCGTAAGCTTCTGCGGACGGAACGTCGCGCAGGTACTTAGTCGGGAAGCCGCCGCCCATGTTGACCATCTGCAGGTGGATACCCTGCTTGGCAAGCTGGACGAAGACGCGCTTGGCATCGGCCAGAGCTGAATCCCAGGCATCGACCTTGGTCATCTGCGAGCCGACATGGAACGACACGCCGTAAGACTGCAGGCCGAGCTGGTGAGCGTAGACGAGAACGTCGACGGCCATCTGCGGAACGCAGCCGAACTTGCGCGACAGCGGCCATTCAGCACCTTCGCCATCGGTCAGAACGCGGCAGAAAACGCGCGCGCCCGGAGCGGCACGGGAAATCTTCTCGACTTCTTCATGGCTGTCGACTGCGAAGAGGCTGACGCCGAGTGCATGCGCACGGGCAACGTCGCGTTCCTTCTTGATCGTGTTGCCGTAGGAGATACGGGCCGCGGTCGCACCGGCGTCGAGCGCCATTTCGATTTCTGCGACGGACGCGCAATCGAAGTTGGAGCCGAGGCCTGCGAGCAGCTTCAGGACTTCCGGAGCCGGGTTTGCCTTGACGGCGTAATAGATCGCGCTGTCCGGCATGGCGTGACGGAAGGCGTGGAAATTGTCTTTGACGACGTCGAGGTCAACCACGAGGCAGGGACCGTCGGGACGTCGGGTTGCGAGAAAGTCGCGGATGCGCTGGGTGGTCATATCGATTCCCTCTTCCAATTCCAGAGCTCCGGCGTCAACCGGAGGACAAAGGGCATGCAAGAACCGCTCAGGAACCAGCCGGTGGAGACCCCGGATCCTTGACGGCGCTTGATGCGCGGATAGTGAACCAACGCCGCGAATGCGGTATGGGTTCGGCTTTGTCTGCCATGGATTGGAGGGAATATCCCTGCCGCACTTCCGGCAATGAAGGTGTGCCTCTTCAGTAACCCCCGCTGATGGAAAGCAGGGAGAGAACAAAAAGGCCCGCACCGTCGTTGCTTCAGGCGTCCTCGCATTTTCCGGTTGGCCGGAATAGCGACTGGAGGGGTTAATTCCAGGTACCTTACCGATTTCCTCACCAATTCGAGGGTTCGGCGGACACCCATGGGCACGTGCGACTTTGGGCTGAGTGGGAAATAAGAATATTCGCCTTCACAATCAAGAGAAATTTTGCCCAGCGACCCAAAAAAATAATTGAACGATTAAGGACAATTTGTTCAACCTCATTCAACAGATTTGGAGGACCGCCCATGGACACCCTGACCCGTATACGTGCCTTCATCGATGTTGTTGAAGCAGAAGGCTTTTCCGCCGCGGCGCGTCGTACCGGGCGCTCCAAGGCGCTGCTCTCGAAATACGTGCGTGAACTGGAGGATGAGCTCGGCGCGCTTCTGCTCAATCGCACCACCCGGCAATTCTCCATGACCGAGGCCGGCCATACCTATTATCGCACCGCTTCCGACATCCTGAAGGAGATCGACAACCTCGCCGATCTCGTGCGCGAGAACAACGCGCAGCTGAAGGGGCGCCTCAAGGTTTCCGTGCCACGCACTTTCGTCGATGCCGATGTCGGACAGTCCCTGATCGATTTCGCCAAGGAGAATCCGAACCTGCAACTGGAGATCGCCGCCGACGACCGTTTCGTCGACCTGATCGAGGAAGGCTTCGACGTCGCCGTCCGCGTCACGAAACTCGAAGATTCCGGTATGATTGCCCGCAAGATCTCCGATTTCCGCGTCCATATCTGCGCCACCCCGGAATTCCTCGAACGCTACCCCAATATCGAGCATCCGAGCGATATCTCCAACGTGCCCTTCATCGTCGATACCAATTCCCGCAACCAGGCAAGCATCCGCTTCTACAATCCCGACAGCACCTCCTTTGCGGTCGCAGTTTCCGGCCCGATGGAAGTCAACAGCCCGCACGCGACATTGCGCGCCGCGCTCTCGGGTATCGGTATTGCGCTGATTCCAGACTTCATCGCTCGCAAACCGATCGAGGACGGCAGGCTGGTGACCTTGTTCAATGACTATATTCCGACTGACCGTGGCATCTATGCCGTCTATCCCCACCGGCGCTATCTACCGGCAAAGGTCAGGATCTTCGTCGACTACCTCTCTAACTGGTTCAAGAAACATCCCTGACCTCAGTGGATGGACGTGCCCAAGCGTCGCAGGTCCGGTCCCAATTCCGTCCCATTTTCTGGTGAGAAAATCACCCCAACCGAACAGGGCAGCGGGGCAACATGAAACGATCGACACTATTGACGGCTGGGCTTTTGTCACTGGCCCCCGCCACCGCCTTCGCTCATCCGCATATTTTCGTGGAAGCAAGGCTCGAGGTTGTCGCAGCCCGTGACGGCAGCATTCAGGAACTACGCAACGTCTGGCGCTTCGACGAGGTCTTCTCCTCCTCCGTCGTCATGGACTTCGACAAGAATACCGATCTGAAGCTGGAGCCGAACGAGCTTGCCGAAGTGGGCAAGACCGTTCGGGATTCGCTTGCGGATTACGACTACTACATGAACCTGACGATCGACGGGAAAAACATAAAAGTCGAAAAGCCCGAAATCATCCATGTCGACTACAAGGAAGGGCAACTCCTGATGTTCTTCGCCGTCAAACCGGTGGAGAAGATGCCGTTGAAAGGCAAGCTGACTTTCGGCGTCTATGATCCGACGCTCTATACCTCGATCGACTTCCCGACCGACAACGAACTCGCCGTGGTCGGTGACGGCTTCAAGACCTGCAAACACGCGGTCGTGCGCCCGGACGCAGACGAGGTAATTTCGGAAAACAAGCAGTCACTGACCGACGCTTTCTTCAACGATCCAACCGGCACCAATATGTCGAAGCTCTTCGCCACACGGCTGGAGGTCACATGCTGATAAAGCGCCTGCCCCTTGCTCTGCTTGCGCTCGCCGTCGTGGCCACTGCCGCCCATGCGCAATCACCGCTTGGCATCGGCACGGCGGAGCCGAGCTTCCAGCCGACAGGCGGGCCGCTGGCACCTCTTTTCCTGTACGTGAACTACGAGCAGCAAGCCTTTTATCGCGCGCTGACTGGCGCGCTGAAAGCCATGCGCGAAGACCCCTGGCAACTATCCTCGCTGATCGGTCTTTCTTTCGCCTATGGCGTGTTTCATGCCGCCGGCCCGGGCCACGGCAAGGCCGTCATCTCATCCTACATGATCGCCAACGAAGTCGAGCTTCGACGTGGCGTCGTCATTTCCTTCATCTCGGCCTTCGTCCAGGGCGTCATGGCCGTCGTGCTCGTCGGTGCCGCATGGCTGGTGCTGCGCGGCACCGGCATCACGCTGACCATGGCAACACAGGCCATGGAAATCGCAAGCTTCGTGATGGTCATCCTTTTCGGCTGCTGGCTGCTTTTCCGCAAGTTACGCTCGATGGCTGGTCAACTGCCGCGTCGTCGGCTCATGGCAACGCCGGCGGGCCCCGTCAGCATGATGTTGGACTGGAAGGACAATGCGAGCGAACGCCAGAGCGCCGGTTTCAGCTTCAACGGCAAGGCGCAGGCCGTGGACCCGGGCCATACCTACGTGCCCGGCATGGTCTGCGAGACCTGCGGCAATTCGCACCTGCCCGATCCCTCGCTGGTCAGCGGCGACAAGTTCAGCGCCCGTGAGGCGTGGTCTGCCGTTATCGCCGTGGGCTTACGCCCCTGCTCCGGCGCATTGCTGGTCATGACCTTCTCGCTGTTGAACGGGCTTTATCTCGGCGGCGTGCTCTCGGTCGTCGCCATGTCGCTTGGCACCGCCATTACCGTTGCGATTCTTGCGACGCTCGCCGTGACGGCCAAGAGCACCGCCGTACGCCTCTCCGGCCGTGGTTCGTCCGCCTCAATCTGGATCGGCAATTCGATCGAGATAGCAGGCGCGCTTCTTGTGATCCTGATGGGTATATTGTTGCTCGGAGCCTCCCTGCAGGGATAGCCTCACGGCTTTCTGCTGCGCTGGTAGCGTGCTCGCAGCCAAAATATGCCGAAGAAACACATCAGCAGGCAGACGCCGACGATGACTGCCAATATCGGCGAAAAACTGCCGATCCACAGCACGATGGTCGGCAGGAAATAGATCACCAGCCCGGCAGAAACCAGAATGATAGCGGCTGCAATCGCCTGCGAACGGCTTTCCGGGCTCATGGCCATGGGTCACTCCTCTTGTCCGGGAGTGGATAGGCCAGCCGCCCCGCAAAGGCAACCGGCCCTGATATCACTGGACCCGCAGATTGCTGCGAGTTCTCAAGATCACTGTGAGAGAGTGACCTTGGCAGAGGAAACCGTCGCTTCGATGTGATCGACCAGCTGATCGGGCAGGCCGAGCCTGCCAGCAAGCAGATCGAGATAGCCGCGTTCCGCCCGTGAATCCGGCTCGATCGTCAGGCGCGAGGCGGTGTAGAGCTCGACTTTCTGCTCCTCCGTCACCGCCGCAGCGACAAGCGCATCGATATCGGTCGGCTCCGAAAGCTCACGTTCGATGAAGCTCGCCGCCTCGCCGCTGACGTCGGCGGCCTTGACCTTGTCCATGATGAGGACGCGTTCCGCATCGTCGATATGACCGTCGGCCTTGGCGGCAGCGATCATGGCGCGGATAAGAACCAGTACGAACTCATTGCTGGTCGCTGGTGAGGCCGTACCGAAGCCGGATTCTGCAGGCGGAGGCAGGAGAACGGGATTGTTTGCCGTCGGCGCATCGGAGGGTGCTGCAGGCGCCTGCCCTGCCTGATAGTTCTTCCAGGCCTGATAGCCGAGGCCCGCAATGGCTGCGAGACCGCCGATGGTAACGGCATTGCCTGCGATACTGCGGCCGGTCTTGGTACCGAGAAGCACAGCGGCAAGCGCACCGGTCTTTAATGGATTATCCTTCGCCACCTGGATCGCGTCGCCGGCACGGTCGCGTACGCTGCCGCCCACACCCGGGATCTGCGATCCCAGAAACTGGTCGAGTAGTTTCTTCGCGTCGAACATGTCCTCTGCTTCTCCCTATTTTAGAGGCTGGAGGAGAACATAGGTTTGCGACTGCCGAAATACAAACGAGGGCGGCATGGCCACCCTCGTTCAAAACCTGCAAGCTTTCAAAACCGGACGGCCTCGAGAACTCAGCCCTTCAGCGCAAAAGCTTCGGAAGCAAGCTTGGTAATGCCTGCCCAGTCGCCAGCAGCAACCAGTTCCTTCGGCGCGACCCATGAACCGCCAACGCAGATGACGTTCGGCAGCGACAGATAGTCATTGGCATTCTTGAGCGAGATACCGCCGGTCGGGCAAAAGAACGTGCCGGCGAGCGGCGACGACAGCGCCTTCAGATAGGCAGCACCGCCGGCCTGCTCGGCCGGGAAGAACTTCAGCACCTGATAGCCTTCTTCGCGCAAAGCCATGACTTCGCTTGCCGTCGCAGCGCCCGGCAGCAACGGCACCGGTGAATCGGCTGCAGCATCCAGAAGCTCCTGGGTCGTGCCTGGGCTGACGATGAACTTGGAGCCAGCCTGCACGGCGGCTTCCCAGTGAGCAGCATTGAGGATCGTGCCGGCGCCGACTTCAGCACCTTCCACTTCAGCGGCGACCGCGCGCACGGCATCGAGAGCAGCCGGGGTGCGCATGGTGATCTCGATGGCCTTGAGACCACCTGCAACGAGTGCGCGGGCAAGCGACACGGCCGACTTGGCATCATCGACGATCAGAACCGGAACGACGGGCTGGAGTTTCAGGATAGAAAGGAGTTTCTCTGTCTTCTCGCCCATGGCCACGGTTCCCTTAAACGATTGAAATCGGCTTTCGAATAACGCCCCCACAAGGGCTTGTCGAGATAAAACCAGCCCGTGCGACAAGACGGGTATTAAATCACTATAAATTGGGGTAGCGTACCCCGACCGTCACAAAAGGTTCATTCGTATGGCGAAAGAGATCGAACGGAAGTTCCTCGTACGCGGCGAAGCATGGCGCTCCGCTGTCGAGTCCAAATCGGTCCTGAAGCAGGGCTACGTCGCCTCGATGGACGACCGCTCCGTACGAATTCGCATCCTTGACGAGAAGACTGCGCGGCTGACGATGAAGATCGGCCGCAGCACCCTCACCCGCGACGAATTCGAGTATGAAATCCCCGTCTCCGACGCCGAGGAACTGCTGGAAAACGCCATCGGCATCGTCATCGAAAAGACGCGATACCGCGTCCCCTATGAAGGTTTCGTCTGGGAAGTCGATGTCTTTGGCGGCGCCCATCGCGGCCTCGTCATCGCCGAAGTCGAGATGCAGGCCGAAACTGACAATCCTCCCCTACCCGCCTGGCTCGGCCGCGAAGTGACGGGCGACTTCCGCTATTCCAATCAGGCGCTTGCTACAGAATTCGAGCACGACAGGCATGGGCTATCGCATACGGCCTGAGGCCGATTTTACCGACGAGTTCCGAAGCGCGGCCGAGGAGCAACTCACGCGTGCCATCACCGTTCTGCAAGAACAGCCGGAAGGCGCCCATGAGGCGATTCACGCTTTCCGCAAGAACATCAAGCGACTGCGTTCGCTCTATCGCCTCGTGTCCTGTGACGTGCCGGATTTCCAGAAGCGAGAGAACGCGCGGTTGAGGGACACTGCCAGGTCGCTCTCCACCATCCGCGATGCCGCAGCGATCGTCGATACCGCGCGTTACCTGCAGGACAATGCCCGCAACCTGGAAGAAGCCGAGGCGCTCGGTCGCATCGTTTCTATCCTGGAGGCCCGGCGCGACTGGATGGCGGAGGCTGAGAGCGGCCTCGAACAACGGCTGCACGACGCTGCCGACGCTTTACGGGAAGCGATCGCGGCACTCGATGATATCGTCTTCGACAAGAGCCATCGCAAGAATGCCCGAATGCTGGCAAAGAGCTGGCGCCGGACGGCGTCGCGCGCCAGAAAAGCGCTGGATGCCTGTCATGAAGATGCGACAGCCGATGACTTTCACGAACTGCGCAAGCGCACCTACGACTATCGCCTCTACCACGCGCTTCTGCGCGATCTCTGGCCGAGTGCGATGAAGGCCAAACGCGACTTAGCCAAGGACCTCGTCGAACGGCTCGGACACATCAACGATCTCTCCGTACTTTCGGGTCTCGTTGAGGCAGAGCCGCAGCTCTTCACCCGCAACGACGATCTCGCCCATCTGCTGGATGCCATCATATTCCGTCAGCAGGAGGATCGGCGCGAAACGCTGCTCAGCGCCGAAACGCTCTACGGCGATGATCCCGATGACGAAGCGCAGCGTCTCGAGATCCTCTGGGTATCGATCCGCAATTGATGCATTTCGCCTGTTGACCTCAACATTGGTTGAGATCCTAGCCTCAGTCGGTCAATCAACCTCTGAGGACGATATGTCTGCTGACAAGGCCACGAAACCGCAAATCCAGGGCATCTACGAAACCCATCTCACCGTCGCCGATCTGAAGACTTCCATTGCTTTCTATCGCGATATTCTGGGCCTGGAGTTCGCCGCCGAATTTCCCGAGCGCCGCATTGCCTTCTTCTGGGTGAACGGCAAGAGGAACGCCATGCTCGGCCTCTGGGAAACTGGCACCGGCCCGTTGAAAATGCGCCTGCACTTGGCCTTCCGCCTGTCGCAGGAAGAAATGATGCAAGCGCCGGCGCTGCTGATCGGCAAGGGCCTGACGCCACACGGTTTTCACGGGGAACCAGTCACCGAACCGATCGTCATCGGTTGGATGCCGGCGTTGTCACTCTATTTCAACGATCCCGACGGACATTCTATCGAATTCCTGAGCGTGCTCGATGACGAACCGGATGCCGCTTTCGGCATGCGCTCCTATACCGAATGGAAAGCGCGCTGACAGACTATGGCGACACGGCAGCGGACTTGCGTAATATCATTGCGCAGGCCCGGCATATTCTGTATTTCCACGCCCATGACCGACAATGCGATCCAGACAAGCCCGTTCCTCGTGGCCGCACTTTACCATTTCGTCTCGCTGCCGCGTTACGAAAGCCTGCAGCCGCCGCTACAGGCGCTCTGTGAAGAGAATGGCGTCAAGGGCACGCTGCTCCTCGCCCATGAAGGCATCAACGGGACGATTGCAGGTCCGGATGCCGGCATCCGGACCGTGCTCGCTTTCTTGCGTGCCCAGCCGGAATTTTCCGCGCTCGAGCACAAGGAAAGCCATGCTTCCAAAATGCCTTTCCTGCGGATGAAGGTGAAGCTGAAAAAGGAAATCGTCACCATGGGCGTCGAGAATATCGACCCCAATAAGGTGGTCGGAACCTATATCAATCCCGTTGATTGGAACGCGCTGATCTCCGATCCCGATACGATCGTCATCGACACCCGCAACGACTACGAGACGGCAATCGGCGTCTTCCGCGGCGCCGTGGACCCCAAGACCAAAACCTTCCGCGAGTTTCCGGATTGGGTGCGCAATAATCCCGGCCTCCATAACAAGCCGAAGATCGCCATGTATTGCACCGGCGGCATCCGCTGCGAGAAGGCAACGGCCTTCATGAAGGAACAGGGCTTCGAAGAGGTCTATCACCTCAAGGGCGGCATCCTGAAATATCTGGAGGAAGTGCCACAGGAAGAAAGCCTCTGGGATGGAGCCTGCTTCGTTTTCGACGAGCGGGTTTCAGTCGAGCATGGCTTGAAGCAAGGCGAACACAAGCTTTGCCATGCCTGCCGCAACCCGATCACGGCAGAAGAAGTCACCTCGCCCTATTACGAGGAAGGCGTTTCCTGCAGCAATTGCTATCACAGCCGCAGCGAAGAAGACCGCCTGCGCTATCGTCAGCGCCAGCACCAGATCGCACTCGCCAAGAAGCGCGGACAGAAGCACATAGGTACATAACGCGACGGTTAGCCGGCGATCCGGCGCAAGACCCGTGCTTCGCGATGCTCCTGCAATCGGTCATTGATGTGGTCGGCAGTCATCGGTTTGCCGAAGAAATAGCCCTGCAGACTGTCGCAGCCAAAGAGGCGCAGCGCAACCGCCTGCTCTTCCGTCTCGATGCCTTCGGCCGTGACCGGAATATCCAGCGCGCGGGCAAGTGCTACTGTCGCCTGCAGCATCTCCCGCTGCCGGCTGTCGCCGGTAATATCGGTGACGAGTGAGCGGTCGATCTTGATGCGATCGAAGCCGAACTGCCGCAAATAGCCGATCGAAGAAAAGCCGGAGCCGAAGTCGTCGAGCGCCACCTTGACGCCGAGCGACTTCAATCGTTCGATCGATTGGCGCGTGCGCTGCGGATTCTGGATCATGTAGCCTTCGGTGATCTCAAGCGTCACGCGGCTGGCCTCGATGTCCGTCTGCTTCAGCACATAGCGAACATAGTCGGTGAAGGCCGGATTGCGGAACTGGCCCGGTGAAACATTGACCGAGATCTTCAGTTCCGGCCATTGCTTTGCCGTTTCGCAGGCCTTGCGCAGTACGAAAAGGCCGAGGGATTCGATGAGCCCGCTGGTCTCGGCGATTGGAATGAAAACCTCTGGCGAAACCGGACCGTGGCCCGGCCGGTTCCAGCGCACCAGCGCTTCCACGCCATTCATCTCATGCGTCGCGGCATCGACGAGCGGCTGATAGGCAAGCGTGAGATCGCCGCTTTCGATCGCCATGCGCAGATCGAGCTCCAGCGCGTTGCGCTGCGCGCGATCGGTATCCATGGCCGGATCGTAAAGTGTCATGCGGGCGCGGCCGGCTTCCTTCGCCTTGTACATGGCGAGGTCGGCGCGGCGTACCAGCTCCTCCCGGGCGATCGAACCGAGCGCTGACATGGCAATGCCGATGCTGGCGCCGACCACGACGATACGACGGCCGACTTCGAGCGGTTCGGCAAGGAAATCGAGGATCTGCTCCGCAAGCTGCAATGCGGCCGCATTCTCCGCATCCGAAAGGAAAGCGATTGCAAACTCATCACCGCCGATGCGGGCGAGCACCGCGTCCTCGGGGATCAGCACGTCCAGTCCTGCCGCGACAGCGCGGATCAATTGGTCGCCGGTGCCGTGCCCATAGCTGTCGTTGACTTCCTTGAAGCCGTCGAGATCGAGATAGAGGAGCAGCACGTTCCGCTTCGTCTGCCGGGCTTCCGCAACGAAGCGGTCGACGGCAAGCCCCAGGCCGTCGCGGTTGGAAAGACCGCTCAGGCGATCTCGAAGTGCTTCTTCACGCGCGCTGTTTTCCTCGGCCTTCAGCCGCCGGCCGGTCATCCAACCGATTATGAGGAGGACGACGAAGAACAGGCCGACAAGACCAAGCGCCTGGATGACCATGGGCCTCACCTGCGCGTAACCAATATCGCCGGGCGAACGCGACACCCAGACTAGCTTGCCGAGAACCGCCCGAGCAGGGTCTGCAATTTCCACCGAATAGGCCGCGGCAAAATCTGCGGGCACCAGTCGTAACCCGTTCAGGACGTAAGTCGTGCCGAGAGCGGAGATCTTGTCCTCGTCGAGATGCCGGGCGAAAACCAGATAGCGATGCTGACCGTCGGGCATATCAAGCTCACCCGACTTCTGCCGCACAAGCGCGATACCGACAGCGGCAATACCCCTGGCAGTCTTGATGAAACCGGTGGCCTGCGGCTTCTCGCCGACATCAGGTGCGCGAACCTTGTCCAGAAGCCGCCAAAGCGAGGGGGAGAAGAAATCGTTCACCGGCATCTGCATTGGCAAACCGTCCTGATAGGCCATGACGGTTTTCTTCTGGTCATCAATGACGATAGCCATGTCGAAGAGAGGGCTGTTGAGGGACATCTCGCCGTAATTGCTGACCGTCCACGCCATGCCCTCCGGCGCGTAGACATTGGCAGCCGCATCATCCCAGGCGGCATAATCGTCAAGCGTCGCGGCAAGCTGGTCTTCGAAGGTCTTGAGTGCGCCGACGGTGGTTTCGCGCGAACGCTCGTCGTCGAGCACATTGGCATTTTCGGAGACGCGTTCCAGCGCCGTCAAAACCATGATGGTGACAACAGCAACAATGACCGCGAAGGAAAAAAGCACGCCAGTGACCGTGGTATGGCGGCCTAAACCCGATCCATTGTTTTTTGACATCAAGACTGCCGGCAACTCACACAACTCCCAGTTCCAGAAATCTTCGCAGTCAAGGGTCAAGAAACGCTTAAAATCATGAGAACAATCGAGAATCCGGCTCAGGATTTACTCGAATGCCGCATGTTTTGCAGATTGACAACCGGTTTCCAATAATGGTAACTGGTTTCCACAATACAAATGGAGAACGGCATATTGAAACGGACGATCGAAGCAGACCTGCTGACGGATATCATGCTGATGATCTTCCGCATCAACGGACGACTATTGGACGGTGGCGACCGGCTCGGCGCACCACTCAACCTTACGAGCGCCCGCTGGCAGGTGCTCGGAGCGATCTCGCTGTCTCCCGGTCATGTCGCGGTTCCCGCCATCGCGGAGATGATGGGCATGACCCGTCAGGGAGCCCAAAAGCAGGTAAACAAGCTGGAGGAAGACGGCTTCGTCGAAAGGCGGCCCAACCCGCGCCATCAGCGCTCGCCCTTCTATGTGCTGACGCCGCAGGGCGCTGAGAGCTACGCGAGGATATCAGCGCTTCATACCGGCTGGGCCAATGCGCTGGCCAGCGGACTAGACGCACCGGAATTACAGACGGCACTCGATCTTCTGAGCAGGTTCGACCAAAGGCTGGCGCTGGACGCCACGGAAAGCTAGGAACGGAAATGAAAACCGTCGTTCATGCCGGCGCGGGCACAATCGCCATGATCCTGATTGCGGCCTTTCTGACCGCAACGCTGACTTCCGAGCTTCTTCTGGATGCGACCGCAATTCTTGTCGTCAAGAAAGCAATTCTTGCCGGTCTCTGTCTGTTGATCCCGGCGCTCGCAATCACTGGCGGCAGCGGCTTTTCGCTCGCCCGTGGCCGCCATTCGCCGGCTATCGACAGGAAGCGCTGGCGGATGAAGATTATTGCCGCAAACGGGCTGCTGGTCCTCTTGCCCCTGGCGATCCTGCTCTATCGTCGCGCAGATGAAGGTCTGCTTGACGGTGTTTTCTACGCCATGCAGGCCCTTGAACTGCTGGCCGGCTCCACGCAGCTGGCGCTACTTGCCCTCAATTTCCGCGACGGGCGGAAATTGAGCAGAGGAAAACGTCTCGCTGCGGCAAAGAGGTTGAACGCGATCTGAAACGGCAGGGCATCGACGCCCTGCCGAAATGCTTGGCCTCAAACGGCCTTGTGGTTGCCCTTCGGGAACTGGCTGGCGAGCTCGCGATACCACTTGCCACTCTTCTTGACCGTACGAACCTGCGTTCCATAATCGACATGAACGAGGCCGAAACGCATGCGATAGCCTTCCGCCCATTCGAAATTGTCCATCAGGCTCCAGGCAAAATAGCCGCGCATCGGATATCCGTCCTTGATCAGGTCGGCGACGACATTGAGATGGTCGCTGACATAGTCCAGGCGCATCACGTCATCGACCTCGCCATTGACGACATCGGTATTGTCGCAGGCGCCATTCTCGGTGATGTAGCATTCCGGCAGCTCGTAGCGGCGGTAGAGATCCTCGACGAGCAGCTTGAGGCCCGGCGAATAGACTTCCCAGCCGATATCGGTCTTCACGTCGCTGGCCGGAGGTGCTTCCACCGTCCAGGGGAAATCGCCCTTGCGGCTGGCATCGTCGGCAACGCGCTCCGGCTTGTAATAGTTGAGGCCCCACCAATCGAGCTTCTGGCTGATGATCTTGAGATCGCCGTCCTCGATCACGGGCATGCGATCGCCGAGCGCTTCGACGAATTCCTTGGGATACTCGCCCTTAAAGACCGGATCAAAGAAGGCGCCGTTGTGGAACTGGTGCGCGCGCTCGCCGGCAGCAAGATCGGCAGCCTTATCGGAGCCCGGAATGATCGAGGAAGCATTGAGCACCAGACCAACAGGCACATTGGGCGCTTCCGAACGGATCGCTTCGACGCCAAGGCCGTGCGCCAGGTTCATGTAGTGCATGGCGTGAAGCGCGGCCTGCATGTTGCGCTCGCCCGGCGCGTGGATGCCGTAGAGGTGGCTGAGCCACACGATGCACCACGGCTCGTTGAAAGTGGCGACGCTGTCGAGACGGTCGCCAAGGCGGCTCATGACAGTCTTGGCATAGCGCTGATAGGCATAGGCCGTCGAACGTGCCGTCCAGCCGCCGTCGCCGGCAAGCAGCAGCGGCAGATCCCAGTGGTAAAGCGTCGCAAAAGTCTTGATACCGCGCGCCTTGCAGCCATCGACGAGCCGATCGTAGAAATCGAGGCCTTTCTCATTCACCGGACCCGTGCCGTCGGGGACGATGCGCGGCCAGGCGATCGAGAAACGATAGGCATCGACGCCCATATCCTTGATAAGATCGAGGTCCTGCTCCAGCCGGTTATAGTGGTCGCAGGCAACATCGCCGTTGTCACGGTTATGGACGCGGCCGGGCATGTTGCAGAAGGCATCCCAGATGGACGGCTTGCGGCCATCGACCTTGCTGGCGCCTTCGATCTGGAAGGCAGCGGTGGCAACACCAAACGTGAAATCGCCAGGGAAGCGAGCGGCGAGCGTTTTCGGATCGATCATCTGTAAATCCCATCTCTCAGGTTGTGGATTGACCGTTTGCCCGGGGTTTAGCCAAGCCTGATAGCAAAGTACAGGCCGACGGAAAGAAAAACTGCAACGTTGCAGGAAGAGTGACAAAACAACAATAAGCCTGCCATGGAATCCGGCATCTCACCGTCATAACGCCAATGTCAGCAGTCGTGATTTGCTGTCACGATCTTGATCCTTACACCGGAAAGGGCATCACAATATGAAAGGAACCGAATGCTCTCTTCGATTCACCTGCTGCAGCCGCACCTGCTGAGCCTGCTGCGTATCGTCTCGTCCCTCGTGCTTTTCAGCTATGGAACACAGAAGATCCTGCATTTCCCGGCTGCAGCGAGCGTGCCGCCCGTCGGATCGCTGCCCTGGATTGCCGGCCTCCTCGAACTCACGCTCGGCTTTCTGGTACTCATCGGCTTCCAGACCCGCATCGCAGCTTTCGTGCTTTCGGGCCTGATGGCCTTTGCCTATTTCATCGGCCACGCATCGAAGAGCTTCTTTCCGGCGCAGAACGGTGGTGTCGCCGCCATCCTGTTCTGCTTCGTTTTGCTTTATATCGTCGCTGCCGGCGCAGGTCCGTTCAGCGTCGATGACCTGCTGAAGCGCGGCCGTACTGAGGTTGCGGCCTGATTGCCACAAAACGTAAACGCCGGGGCGATATCGAACCGCCCCGGCGTTTTTGGTCATACAGACCTGATCGGCACGTAAACTCAGACCTTGACCCAGGCGCCGTTGCGCTTGGATGAAGCCACGCAGGCTTCGACGAAGGCGACACCCTTCACACCGTCATCGACTGTCGGGTAGACCACGGCCTTGTCGACCGCCTTGCCCCTCTTGTGCGCGTTGATGGCATGTGCGGCTTCCGTGTAGATCGTCGCGAAAGCTTCGAGATAGCCTTCCGGATGGCCCGATGGGACGCGGGAAACGCGGGCAGCGGCCGCGCCGGAGCCGGCGCCATTGCGGGTGATCAGCCGCTTGGATTCGCCGAACGGCGTGTACCAGAGATAGTTCGGATCGGCCTGAACCCATTCGATACCACCCTTGGTGCCGTAAACGCGCACCTTGAGGCCATTCTCATGACCCGGCGCCACCTGACTGCACCAGAGCATGCCCTTGGCCGGCTTTTCCGAACCCTTGGCCTTGAAGCGCAGCATCACATGGGCGTTGTCATCGAGACGGCGGCCCGGCACGAAACTGTCGAGATCGGCAGCAAGGCTGTCGAGTTCGAGACCCGTGATGAAGGACGCCAGGTTATAGGCGTGCGTGCCGATATCGCCGGTCGAGCCGCCGACGCCGGACTGCGCCGGGTCGGTGCGCCATGCGGCCTGCTTCTGGCCGGACTGTTCGATCGCTTCGGTCAACCAGTCCTGCGGATACTCGGCCTGAACGATACGGATATCGCCGAGCTCGCCATTGGCAACCATTTCGCGCGCCTGACGAACCATCGGATAGCCGGTATAGTTATGTGTCAGGATGAAGAGCGCGCCGCTCTCGTCGGCAACCTTCTTCAGCTTCTTGGCATCGGCAAGATTTGATGTCAGCGGCTTGTCGCAGATGACATGAATGCCGCGGCGCAGGAATTCCTTGGCGGCGTCATAATGGACGTGGTTCGGCGTCACGATCGAAACGGCTTCGATGCCGTTCTTCAGCTTCGCTTCGCGGATCGCCATTTCCCGGTAGCTGGAATAGGTGCGCGACGGATCGAGACCGAGATCGCGACCGGACTGGGCAGCCTTTTCCGGCGTCGACGACAGCGCACCGGCGATCAGGTCATACTGATCGTCGATACGCGCCGCGATGCGGTGAACGGCGCCGATGAAGGCCCCTGCCCCACCGCCGACCATACCGAGCCGGATGCGCGGCTCGCGGGCCTGTTCGGATGATGCTTCGATTGCCATGATTTTCTCCTCGAAATCCTGATCCGCTTACGACAGACCCAGCATGCGCCGGTTGGCTGCCTGATCCGTGCCGCCGGCAGCGAAATCGTCGAAGGCCTTTTCGGTGACGCGGATGATGTGGGCCGCAACGAACTCAGCGCCTTCGCGGGCACCATCTTCCGGATGCTTCAGCGCGCATTCCCATTCGACCACGGCCCAGCCGTCGAAATTATTGGCGGTCATCTTCGAGAAGACGGCGCCGAAATCGACCTGGCCATCACCCAGCGAACGGAAGCGGCCGGCACGTTCGACCCAGCCCTGATAGCCGCCGTAAACGCCCTGACGTCCGGTCGGGTTGAACTCGGCATCCTTGACGTGGAACATCTTGATCCGGTCTTTGTAGATGTCGATGTTGTCGAGGTAATCGAGGCACTGCAGCACGTAGTGCGAGGGATCGTAGAGCATGTTGGCGCGCGGATGGTTGCCGACGCGCTCCAGGAACATCTCGTAGGTGATGCCGTCGTGCAGGTCTTCGCCCGGGTGGATTTCGTAGCAGACGTCAATGCCGTTTTCATCGGCATGATCGAGGATCGGCTTCCAGCGGCGGGCAAGTTCGTCGAAAGCGGTCTCGACGAGACCGGCGGGGCGCTGCGGCCAGGGATAGACGAAGGGCCAGGCAAGTGCGCCCGAGAAGGTCGCATGCGCCTTGAGGCCGAGATGTTTGGAGGCGGTCAGCGCATACTTGACCTGCTGCACCGCCCATTCCTGACGCGCCTTCGGATTGCCACGCACTTCGGGTGCTGCAAAACCGTCGAAGGCTTCGTCATAGGCCGGATGCACGGCAACGAGCTGGCCCTGCAGATGGGTGGAAAGTTCGGTAACCTCGACGCCGTTTTCACGCGCCTTGCCTGCGAATTCGTCGCAGTAATCCTTTGATGTCGCCGCCTTCTTGAGGTCGATGAGCTGGCTTGCCCAGGTCGGAACCTGCACGCCCTTGTAGCCGATATCGGCCGCCCATTTGGTGATCGCGTCCCATGAATTGAAAGGCGCGGTGTCGCCAGCGAACTGTCCGAGGAACAGGCCCGGTCCCTTGATCGTCTTCATGTCAGTTTCCTCCCTGAATATCGATCGTAAACGTTTTCGAGAAATCTTAGCGCGCCGTTCGATAAAGAAAAGGCGCCTCCCCGCCAATGCGAGAGATTTAAGCGGGTGGGCCGAAATCAACGCGGTCTGGACCTAATCACGCTCGCCGCGGATCGGCAAGAGGTACGTGCCGCATTTTGGCTTCAACTTGTCCGAAGGCATGAAAAATGCGCCCATCCTCTCGAATGGGCGCATGCATGAAAGCCGATATCAGAACGGAGAATCCGGGAAGTAGAAGTTCTTGGCATTGTCCTTGGTGACGAGCGTTGCGTCGAGGATGTAGTTGCCGTGAACCGGAACCTGATCGTAGAGCGCAGCAGCCGTCAGTTCCATGGCCGTACCGACCATTGCCGGCGGATAGAGAACGTCGACCGGGATCAGCTTGTCGCCGTCCATGACCTTCTTGATCATGTCCTTGGAGCCGGCGCCGGCAACGACATACTGAATGTCGGTGCGCTTGGCCTGCTCGATGGCCTGCAGAACGCCGACAGCCATGTCGTCATCCTGGCACCATACAACGTCGATCTTCGGATACTTGGTCAGATAGTCCTGCATGACCTTGAAGGCATCGTCGCGGTTCCAGTTGCCGTACTGGCGGTCGAGAACCTTGACCTTGGAGCCTGCAATGCCCTTATCAAAGCCGTCCTGGCGCTGCTGGTCGATCGGGATCGGCAGGCCGCGGATGATAACGACCTCGGCTTCCGGGGTCTTTTCGGCAATGTACTTGCCGGCGACTTCGCCGAGCGCCGGGTTGTTGCCGGCAACGTAGAGGTCACGCACGGAATTGTCGTTGCTCGACGGTGCACGGTCGACGAGTGCAACGAACTTGCCCTTGCCCTTGACTTCCTTGATGGCGTTGACGAGCGGATCCGGATCCGACGGCAGGATGACGAGCGCATCGATGCCCTGTGTGTCGAGGTCCTGCACGGCATTTGCCTGCGTTGCGGCATCCGGCGAGGTCTTGACGATGACGTTCAGGCCCGGATGCTCTGCCATCAGCTTCTTGGCAATGCGCTCGGCGTGAAACACGACGCCCGACGTCCAGCCATGGTCGGCGGCCGGAATGGACACGCCAATCGTATAATTCTTGTCCTGGGCGTAGGCTGCGCCGGCAAAAGCCACCCCCGCAACAGCCAGACCCAACATGAGCTTGCGCATGCTATTTCCTCCCAAAAATATCAGGGACTTATTCAATCCGGGCCGGGTGCCCTGGATATCCCGGCCAATCCGAGAAGCAGGCCTGTCTTACGATTTGCGCACCAGCGACCGCTGCACCAGCATGGCGATGATGATGATCGCGCCCTGGATCGCACCGATGAGATATTCGCTGATGAAGTTCGAAAGCAGCATGATGTTGCCGACGAGCTCAAGAATGAAGGCGCCGCAGATCGTGCCCCAGACGCGGCCCGCACCGCCCTTCAGGGCCGTGCCGCCGACAACGACAGCCGTGATTGCCTGCAGCTCCCACAGAATGCCCGTCGTTGCCGAAGTCGAGCCGAGACGCGGCACATAGAGCAACACGGCGATCGCCACGCAGAGTCCCTGAATGACGAAGGCGATTGTGCGCACCCGGTTGACTGCGATGCCGGAGTAGCGAGCAACATCGCTGTTCGAACCGACTGCCACGACGTGACGGCCATAGCGCGTACGGTAGAGAATGAAAGCGGCAATGGCGGTAACGACCAGGATAACGACGATCGGAACCGGGACACCGAAGATACTGCCGAAATAGGCTGGCCGATAAAGCGTCTGAATATCAGCCGAACGCAATGTGATTGCTCCGCCCTGCGACAGCCACGTCGTCAGACCGCGATAGATGCCCATCGTACCGAGCGTGGCGATGAAGGGCTCGATCTTGCCGACAGTCGTGATGAGGCCGTTTGCGAGACCGCAAAGCGCACCGGCGACTATGGCGAAGACGACGGCAGCAGTCAGCATAAGCACCGGATCGGCAATGACGCCGGAATTGATGAGCAGGATCATCAGGCTCGCGACGAAGGCCACCATGGAGCCCACGGAAAGATCGAGGTCGCCTGCCGAGATCACGAAGGTCGCACCGACGGCGATGATGGCGATGAAGGCACAACGCGTTGCAACGTTCGTAAGATTGGTGATGCCGATGAAATTCGGATTGACCAGTGCGCCCACGATGAGGAGCAAGGCCAGTGCGGCGAAGGGGGCAACCGCGCGCAGATCGACGTCACGCCAGGATCTGCGCCGGATCTCCCTGGTCTCCTCGTTAACACTCATGTCCAAAACCAACCTCCCGTCCCATGATTGCTGGGCATCTTGTTTGTCTCGCGCGCGGTCCGCTCGCGTCGCGCCTCGCCGGCATCAGGCAGCCGCTTGACGCTTCAGCCCCGCGGCGTAACGCATGATTTCCTGCTCGGAAATTTCATCGCCTTCGAGGATGCCGACGATCCGGCCTTCGCGCATCACGGCAACCCGCGTGCAAAGCCCGATGACCTCAGGCATTTCCGAGGACACGACGATGATCGACCGCCCGTCGCGGGCGAGCGCCGAAATGAAATGATAGATCTGCTGCTTGGTGCCGACATCGATGCCGCGCGTCGGCTCGTCGATGATGATGATCTGCGGCTCGGTCTCCATGACCTTGGCGAGAAGCAGCTTCTGCTGGTTGCCGCCGGACATGCGGCCGGCAATGATATTGCCGTCGCGTACGCGGATGTCGAAGCGCCGCTTGGCCTTGGCAAGCGCTGCCGCTTCGCTGTTCGGGCTCAGATAGCCATGGCTGACATGGCGTTCGAGCGATTGCAGCGTCAGGTTGGCGATCATGCCCGAGCCAAGCAGCAGCCCTTTGGACTTGCGGTCCTTGGTCATATAGGCAAGGCCGGCGCGATTGGCGGCACGCGCATCACCCGAAGACACGCTTTCGCCGTGGATGACGACTTCGCCGGAAAGGCGCGAACGCAGGCCGGCGATCGCCTCCATCAGCTCGGTACGACCCGAACCGATAAGTCCGGAAAATCCGATCACCTCGCCCTTACGCACTTCGAAGCTCGCATCCTGCACGTAGCCGGTCGAAACCGAACTGACGCGAAGCACGACTTCCTCGTCGACATTGGGCTCGACCTTGGCCGGATAGAGGCTCGAAAGCTCGCGGCCGACCATCAACTGCGCAATGGATTCACCATCCAGCATGGAGGTCGGAGCCGTCTTCACCCACTGGCCATCGCGAAGGACCGTGACCCTGTCGGTCAGCTCCATGACCTCGTCAAGCTTGTGGGAAACGAAGACGAAACTGGTGCCCTGATCGCGCAGCTTACGCACCTGCTTGAAGAGCATATTGATTTCCTCGCGCGACAAAACGGCGGTCGGCTCGTCCATGAAGACAACGCGGGCATCGCGGCTGATTGCCTTGGCAATCTCGACCATCTGCTTGTCGGCAATCGACAGCGAACTGATCATCGCGTTCTCGTCGACATGCGAACCGAGCACATCCAACACGCGACGCGTCTCCGAGCGCATGTATTTGCGGTCGAGCACCCCGAAATGCGTGACCTCGCGACCGAGGAACAGGCTCTCGGTGACCGTCAGATGTTCGGCCAGATTGAATTCCTGATGAATGATGACAATGCCGAGCGCTTCGGCTGCGCCGTTCGGAGGCAGCACCACTGGCTCGCCGTCGAGCAGGATCTCGCCGGAGGTTGGCTGTTCGAAGCCGGAGAGAATCTTGACGAGAGTGGATTTTCCGGCGCCATTTTCGCCCATTAGCGCATGGATTTCACCGGCGCGGAGATCGAAGTTGACACTGAAGAGAACCTGCACGCCGCTGAAAGACTTGCAAATGCGCCTGGCGGACAACACCACCGGTGCAGCCTCTGCGGTATCCACGGTCATGATTTCCTCCTGCGGCTCCCATCCGCTTATGTTGGCATATGTAAACCTTTACATCAGGCATGTAAAGGTTTACATCGTGGATTTACACAGATCTGTTGTGCGGTGACTTTGACCTGTCGACAAGTCTGTGTAGTGTGCGGCGAAGACAGCCCAAGGCAGACCACGTGTCGAATTCCACGCCCGCTACAATCGAAGACGTCGCCCGGATCGCCGAGGTTTCCATCGCGACGGTATCGCGGGCGATCCACATGCCCGAAAAGGTGGCCAATTCCACGCGCCTGAAAGTCAATCAGGCGATTGCCATCACCGGCTACACGACCAATGCCATGGCGCGCAGCCTGCGGCTCGGTCGTTCCAACATGATCCTGGTCGTGGCGCCCGATATCGGCGACCCCAACTTTTCCAACATCCTGATCGGCCTGGAAAACGAGGCGCGGGCCCATGGCTACGGTGTCCTGATCGGCCATACGCAGAATGATGCGCAGCGCGGCCTGGAATATCTGAAATTTTTCAATTCGAACCAGGCGGCCGGCCTGATCCTCTTTACCGGCATATTGCCGTTCGGCCATCAGATGGTAACGGCGCAGCTACCGCCGAGCGTCGGCGTCTTCGAACCAGTCTTCAATGGTGGCATTCCCTATGTCGGCGTCGACGACATTGAGGGCGCAAGGAAAGCCGTCGACCTGCTTCTGGCGGAAGGTCACCGCAAGATCGCCTTCATCGGCGACTCCCGCACCCGCCTTGCCTACAGCCGCCGCCGACAGGGCTATGACGCGGGCCTGGACGCTGCCGGCGTGCCGAAAGACACGCGTATCGTGCTGGAAGGCGATGGCACGATCGAAAGCGGCCGCCATGCTGTGGAGCAGCTTTTCATGCGCGACACGCTGCCGACCGCCTTCATGTGCGTCAACGACCAGACAGCGATCGGCGTCATGATCGGCTTGAACGCCCGCGGCTACAATATCCCGCAGGATTTTTCAGTCACCGGCTTCGACGACGTGCCGCAAGCCGTCTTCATGAGCCCGTCGCTGACCACCATCCGCCAGCCGCGCACGGCAATCGGCAAACAGGCCATGGCACTGCTCCTGGAACTGCTGGGTGACGGCCGTCCCGCCGAGAAAGAGATATTGCTGCGGCCGGATCTCGTGGTGCGCAATTCCGTCTCCGCACCGCCACGCAACTGGCAGAAGCGCTAGCCTCGAAGCTTGAAGCCCTCGATCTGCCATTGCCCGAGCGCCACGCCGTTCTAAGTTGACAACGGACCCTTTCGTTAGGCGAGGCAACGAGATGACGCAAGATCAACTGGCCGACAGATACCAAGGCTATATTGCCTGCCTGAATGGCCAGGATTGGGCCAATCTCGGAAATTTCGTCCACGAGGACGTTCGTTACAATAGCACGCGCATCGGCTTGTCCGGCTATCGTGAGATGCTCGAAGGCGACTTTCGCGCCATCCCCGATCTCTTCTTCGATATCCAGCTGCTGATCTGCGAGCCGCCGCGCGTGGCGAGCCGCTTGCAATTCGACTGTACACCGAAGGGAGAGCTTTTTGGCTTCCCGGTCAACGGCAGGAAGGTGCAGTTCGCCGAAAATGTCTTCTACGAGTTTCTGGATGGAAAAATCCAAAACGTCTGGTCCGTCATAGACAAGGCCGCCATCGAAGCGCAGCTTTGAAGCTATCGGGTTTCGCGGGTTATGCGACCCGTTGGAACGTGCTGAACTGGAATTTCTGCACACTGTCCCAGGGTGTCGAATGATCATGGCGGCGGCTATCGATCAGTTTAAATCCAGCACCCAGCAAATTTGCGAGGCTCTCGGCGTTGTGTCGCGCAACCGGCAGACCGCTGCATTTTTCCGGTCCATCAAGGGCGAAAGTTCCCATGATCAGATGCCCGCCGATCTTCAGCGCGCATTTCAACCGCTCGATATAGGCCGCTTGCTCGACCGCGTCGGTTAGAAAATGAAAGGCCGCACGGTCGTGCCAGATGTCATAGGCCTCCGGTGGCTCCCAATGGGTAGCGTCACCTGCAATCCAGGTCACCCGATCGCCTTTGGCGCCAAGCCGCTTTCGCGCCTTATCGAGCGCAGCCGCCGAGAGATCGAGTACGGTCACATGGTCCAACCCTTCGGCAAGAAAGCTGTCGACGAGCCTTGAAGCTCCGCCGCCCACATCAACGATGGCATCTGATTGCTTTGCCTGAACGAGATGGATCAGGTCTAGAGAGGGTGCTGGGCTTTCCTGAAACCAGCTGACATCGGCCTCGCCCTTGGTCGAATAGACGTTTTCCCAATGCAGCCTACGATCGTCAGACATGAAGCGCTCCAACCATTGTCGTCATCGCCGCTGATGCATGCCAGATTTCTATGGGACCGACCAGCACAATGAGCCGAATTCACCTTCGCAAACGAAAGAGCCGGGAAGCTTTCGCTCCCCGGCTCATCAAAAAGTCCAACCACTAATCAGACGTAGCGGTTGACGATGTTTTCGAGCAATTCCTGCTTGCCGGACTTCGGCTGCGGATTGACGTCCTTGCCTTCGACCCACTGTGTAATCTCTTCCAGCGAATATTCGCCGCGGAAGAGCTTCTGGCCTTCAGCCGAATTCCATCCGGCATAGCGGTCTGCGAGCGGCTGCGACAGAGCCTTGTCTTCGAGCATCTTGGCAGCAGCCTTCAGGCCGCGGGCGCAGCAATCCATGCCGCCGATATGGCCGATCAGCAGGTCTGCCGGATCAAGCGACTGACGGCGCAGCTTCGAATCGAAGTTGGTACCGCCCGTCTTGAAGCCGCCGCCCGCCAGAACGTAGTAATAGGCCAGAGCCATTTCCGGAACGTTGTTCGGGAACTGGTCGGTATCCCAACCGGACTGGTAGTCGTTGCGGTTCATGTCGATCGAGCCGAAGATGCCGAGCGCATTTGCGAGCGCCAGCTCATGCTCGAAGGAATGGCCGGCGAGGATCGCATGGCCCTGCTCGATGTTGAGCTTCACTTCATTTTCGAGGCCGTGCTTCTTGAGGAAGCCGTAGACCGTCGCGACGTCATAGTCGTACTGGTGCTTGGTCGGCTCTTGCGGCTTCGGCTCGATCAGGATCGTGCCCTTGTAGCCGATCTTGTGCTTGTACTCGACGACGAGGTTGAGGAAGCGACCGAGTTGGTCGAGCTCGCGGCCGATATCGGTGTTGAGGAGGGTTTCATAGCCTTCGCGGCCGCCCCACAGAACGTAGTTTTCGCCGCCGAGCTTCTGCGTGGCGTCGATGCAGGTCTTGACCGTCGCAGCGGCGAAAGCAAAGACGTCCGGATCCGGATTGGTTGCTGCACCCGACATGTAGCGACGGTTCGAGAACAGGTTCGCCGTGCCCCAGAGCAGCTTGGTGCCGGTGGCGGCCTGCTTTTCGGCGAAGTAGTCGACAATCTCGTTCAGGTTCTTGGTGTTTTCGGCAAAGTTCTTGCCTTCCGGGCGCACGTCGGCGTCGTGGAAGCAGTAGTAGGGCGCGCCGAGCAGCGAGAAGAATTCGAAAGCGACGTCAGCCTTGAGCTTGGCAGCCTTCATCGTGTCTTCGAACCAGGGACGCAGGAAGGTCTGACCGCCGAAAGGGTCGCCGCCCGGCCAGGTGAAGGTGTGCCAATAGGCAACCGCGAAGCGCAGATGGTCTTCCATGCGCTTGCCGAGAACGATTTCGTCCGGCTGATAGTAGCGGAAGGCCAGCGGATTGGTGCTGTCTGGGCCTTCGTACTTCACTTTCTGGATGTCGCCGAAAAATCCGGTGCTCATTTGGGTTCTCCTTGGGTTCAGTTCTTATGGATGGATCAATGGACCAGCGACTTGATCGCCGGGTAGGTCGCGCGATAGCGCTTGTAGGCATCCTCATAGGCGCCGCTGAGTGCGGCGACCGGCTCGATTGTACCGGCCGTAACCGGCGGGGTGCAGACGGCAACCGGATCGGCGCCTGTTGCAGCAATGAGGCCAAGGCGGGCAGCACCAAAGGCGGCACCGAAATCGCCATCCGCCGGCAGGTCGACGGGAACGCCGAGCGCAGTGGCGATCGAGGCCAGCCAGTAGCGCGAACGCGAACCGCCGCCGATCGCCGTGACGCGGGAAATATCCGTGCCCGCAGACCGCAGCGCTTCGAGATTGTCGCGGATCGCGAAGGACACGCCCTCCAGCACTGCCTGCGTCAGCACCACACGGCTGCTTTCATGTCCGAGGCCGATAAAGGCGCCGCGGATGACTGCATCATTGTGCGGCGTGCGCTCGCCCGAGAGATAGGGCAGGAAAGTCACGCCCGTCGGCGCCTTCAGGCTTTCGCCAAGTTCGCCGGTGAGATCGGCGGCCGATTTTCCGGTAACCGACGAATGCCAGTTCAGCGCATCGGTGGCCGACAGGATGACGCCCATCTGGTGCCAGGTGTTCGGCAGAGCATGGCAGAAGGCATGGACGGCGCTTTCCGGCTTTGGCAGGTAGGCGGCATTGGCGGCAAACAGAACACCCGATGTGCCGAGCGAAACGAAGGCAGCGCCATCGCTGACCGTGCCCATGCCGCAGGCCGAGGCCGCATTGTCACCGGCACCGCCGGCAACGACGACATCGCCTGATATGCCCCAGGCCGAAGCGAGCGCGGCGCGCAGCTTGCCGCCCTGCTCCGTGCCTTCGACGAGTGTCGGCATCTGTTTTTCATCGAGATTGGTGGCAGCCAGAAGCTCGGACGACCAGGCGCGCTTGCCGGTATCGAGCCAGGACGTACCGGCCGAGTCAGACATTTCCGAAATATGCTCGCCTGTCAGCCAGAGGCGCAGATAGTCCTTCGGCAGAAGGACTTTTGCGACCCTGGCGAAGATCTCGGGCTCGTTCTTGGCAACCCAGGCAAGCTTCGGCGCGGTAAATCCGGGAAATACGATATTGCCGGTCAGTTTGCGGAACCGTGGATCGGCGTCGAGCGCGGCAGCCTCGATATAGGAGCGCGTATCGTTCCACAGAATGCAGGGGCGCAGCACCTTGTCGGAAGCGTCGAGCAGCGTTGCACCGTGCATCTGGCCGGAGAGGCCGATGCCCTTGACCGCGGCAAGCTCCTTCGGATGCTTGGCCTTGAGGCCGGCGACGGCCTCTTCCGTGGCGCGTACCCAATGGGCAGGTTCCTGTTCGGACCAGCCGGAATGCGGGCGCGAGACGTCGAGCGAACCATTGGCCGAGCCGATGATCGTCTGATCGCCGTCGATCAGCATCGCCTTGACGCCCGAAGTTCCGAGATCGAGACCCAGATACATGTGGTGTTTCTCCCTTTGCCGTTACGGCAGATTGTCTTTCAGGAATATGTCGAGGCGAATACGCTCCTGCGCATCGATGACGGCAAGCCCGTCCGCCTTTGCCTTGAGAACACGGATCGCGCTGCGCACCTCATGGCCGGCATCCTGGTTGAGGATTGCGTCGATAGTGCCATCGAGAACGGCAGCGCGAGTATGTGCCGTCAATTCATGGGCAATGACCGTCAATGCCCTGTCGGCAGCCTTTTCCTTTAGTGCGCGGATCAGGCCGCGATTACCGGCACCGAGGCTGTAAATGCCGATGATGCCGTCGTTCTTCCCAAGTGCATCCGCAATCAGCATATGGGCAACTTCAGGGTCATCCCGACCTTCGAGCACCGGCAACAGATGCAGCGCCGGAAACTCCTGCGCCATGACGGACGCAAAGCCCTCCAGGCGCTCACGATGGTCACGCACCAACATGGAACCCGCCAATACGGCGATCTCGCCTTTAGCGCCGCCGAGGAAACGGCCGAGCAGACGGGCGGCGGTGCGCCCTGCTGCGATATTGTCGACGCCAGCATAATGATGTCGCAGCGATCCCGTCAGATCGGAAACGAGGGTGACGACGGGAATGCCGTCATGGACCAGCCGATCCACAATCGCCTTCACCTCAGGCGCGTCGGTGGCCACCAGCGCGATCCCCGAAGGCTTTTCGGTCGCGACTGTTTCCAACTCGCGCACGAGCGCCTGCGGGTCGAAGGCGGGCACCTCGACGATCCGAATGTCCGTACGCTCGGCGGCCGAGCGCGCAATCGCCGCGCGGATCTCGGCATTCAGGCCATGCATGAAGGAATTGTCACTGGCGGGCAAAATGAAGGTCAGCGGATAAACGCGGCCCTTGGCGAGATTTGCAGCTGCCACGTCGCGCACATAGCCGAGATCGCGGATCGCGGTTTCCACCTTCTCTCGCGTCACATGGCGCACACCCGGCCTCTGGTTCAGAACCCGGTCCACAGTCGCAAGACTAACGCCCGCCGCAGCGGCGATATCATGAACGGTTGGCCTCATCACTCCTCCTGGAGGAAACCATTAGCGCCAAATTTGATGTACGTAAATCAAAAAATGATTGCGTGGCTAAACGCCTGCTCATGGATCGGAAAAACTCGGGCGCAGAAAAACAAAAAGGCCCTCCGAAGAGGGCCTTTCTTGCAATGACGGCCGGAGGTCAGTGGCCGCCACCGCCTCCCCCGCCGCCTTGCGGCGCGGGTTTCTTGATCATGACGACGCCAAGGATCATCGCCAGGAAAAGCACTGTCAGCATCAAGAAGATATCGCTGAAGGAAAGGATCATTGCCTGCTTGGTCGCAAGGCCGACCATCTGCTTGACCGCGACATTAGCGCCATCCAGGCCCCAATTGTTGAAATTGGCGGTCATATTGTTCATCTGGTCGATGGCAGCCGTATTGCCCCAATGAACGTTCTCGCGCAGCCGCTCGTAATGCACATCCTGCCGGGTGGTGAGCACGGTGTTGATGACAGCTAGGCCAACGGCGCCGCCAAGGTTACGCGTCAGGTTGAAGAGACCCGAGGCGCCTCGGATACGCTGCGGCGACAGGGTGCCGAGCGCGATATTGTTGATCGGCACCATGCACATCATCAGGCCGAAGCCGCGCAGGATCTGCGGGATGAACAGCTCGTAGAAGTCCCAGTCCTGCGTCAGATGCGTCATGATATAGGTACCTGCCGCAAAGCTGACGAAACCGATCGCCATCATGAAACGCAGGTCAAGCTTGGTCGACAACCGGCCGGCGATCGGCGCGGTGAAGAACATTGCGAGGCCCGACACGAACATCGTCTCGCCGATCATCTGTGAATCGTAACCACGGATACGGCCGAGATACACAGGATAGATATAGGTAAGACCGTATAGGCCGATGCCCATGACGAAGGAGAAAACCGAGCCAAAGGAGAAGTTTCGGTTCGAGAAGGCCGTCAAATCGACCACCGGGAACTCCACCGTAAAGGCCCGATAGAAGAAGACGATGCCGGCGACAACCGATGCGACGGCTCCCATGACGATATAGCTATCGTTGAACCAGTCGTTCGAATTGCCTTCTTCCAGCACATATTCCAGTGCGCCAAGGAAAACACCCATAGACAGCAGGCCGTACCAGTCGAACTTCTTGAAGAGCGACAGTTCCGGTTTGTCGAAATCGATGAAATTCCAGGTGACGATCGTGACGATGATACCGGGCACGATATTGACCAGGAACAGCCAGTGCCAGGAGAAGGCATGGCTGAGGTAACCGCCGACAGTCGGGCCTATGGTCGGCGCCAGCGTGGCGATGAGGCCAATGATCGGCGAAACGATCGCACGCTTCGACGGCGGGAAGATCGTAAAGGCGGCCGCGAAGACCGAGGGGATCATGCCGCCGCCGATGAAGCCCTGAATGACACGGTAGACGATCATCTGGTCGATGTTCGTCGCCGTTGCGGCCAGGGCGCTCGCCATGGTGAAACCGGCAGCCGAGATTGCGAAGAGATACCGTGTCGAGATGATACGCGCCAGCGTGCCCGACAGCGGGATCATGATGACTTCGGCGATCAGATAGGCCGTTTGCACCCAGCCGATTTCGTCCGAACCGGCAGATAGGCCTGCCTGGATTTCGGCGAGCGAAGCGGAGACGATCTGAATGTCGAGGATCGACATGAACATGCCGAGCACCATCGCGAAGAAAGCGATGAGCCTTTTGGGATCCATGCGATCGGCGGCGTGCGCAGGTGCTGCCGGGATCGAACCCGCCGTTGCTGTCGCGCTCCCTGCCATGGGACTACCTCCGCCCTAGGGCTTACTTCACCGGTGCCGTGCGGGTGTCGACGTCGACGACAACGCTGAGACCGGCGCGCAGGCGGCCGCTATCAAGCGCATCCTGCGGCAGGGCGATGCGAACCGGCACCCGCTGGATGATCTTGGTGAAGTTACCTGTCGCATTTTCCGGCGGCAGCATCGAGAAGACCGAGCCAGAGGCCGGCGCGATGGATTCGACAGTGCCGACGACAGGATAATCGCTGTAGGCATCGACATGGACGTTGACCTTCGAACCCGGAACCAGATGCTGGATCTGCGTTTCCTTGAAGTTGGCGTCAATATAGAGCTGGTGCGTCGGCACCAGCGCCATCAGCCGCTGACCGGGCGAAACGAGATCGCCTTCCTGAACCGAACGGTTGCCGACCACGCCGTCATAAGGTGCCTTCAGAATGGTGAAGGAGAGATCGCGGACGGCCTTGTCGCGCTGGATTTCCATCGTGCGCACGGAGCCTTCGGCTTCCTTGCGCTGAGCCTCGAGGATCGTGATGTTGGCCTGCGCGAAAACGATGTTGGCATCGCCGCCGGCAAGATTTGCCTTCGCCTGATCGAGAGCCGTATTGGCATCATCGAGATCTGCGGTAGTGCCGACCGACTTCGCCTGCAGGTCGCTCTGGCGCTTCTGCTTGATCTCCGCGCCGCGCACTGTGGCTTCGAGGGCGGTCTTCTGGGCCTGGGCCTGCACAAGGCTCGCCTTGGCGCCTTCGATCTGCGCATCGATGCGGCTGAGCGACAGTTGCTCGGTTTCGATCTGCGCGTTCGCCTGGTCGAGGGCGTTCTGGTAGTCACCGTTATCAAGGGTAGCGAGAACCTCGCCTGCCTTGACTTCCTGGTTGGCGACAACATTCACCTTCGCGACATAGCCGGTGACCTTCGGCGAGATCGTCGCAATGTCACCCTCGATATAAGCGTCGTCGGTCGACACGAGGAAGCGGCCGTTGGTCCACCAGTCGTAGCCGTACCAGCCGGCGCCGCCCAGAAGAGCGAGCACGACGACGGGCAGCACGAAACTGCGGCGCTTCTTTGGAGCAGCCGGTGCGACAGCAGGCGCAGACTGCGCGGGAGCCGTCTGCGGTGCCTCGGCCTTCGGGGCTTCGGCAGGAGCTGCAGCTTCCGCTTTCACCTCTTCGGCGCCGGCATTTTCGCTGACGATGCGCGCGACATTGCTTTTCTGGTTTGTCGACATATACAGGCTACCGATCTGGAGTAAAATAATCGAACTGAACGGTTCGGTTCAGTTGACATAAAGGGTTTTTGACTTCATATCAAGATGCATAGAACCAATCGGTTCGATTTCTTTAAAAGAAAACACGAATTCGCGAAGACGGTTAAGGAGACATGACACTGAAGCCCGAGGATACCGCCGTATTGAGCCCACCCAATCAGGGAGGCCGCTTTGCTGCGGGCGAGGATCCGGCCAAGCGCCAGCAGATCCTCGATGGTGCCAGGCGCGTGTTCCTGAAACTGGGCTTCGATGCGGCCAGCATGAATGATGTGACCCGCGAGGCCGGCGTTTCCAAGGGAACGCTCTATGTCTACTTTGCCAACAAGGAAGAACTCTTCCACGCCATGGTCGAGACCGAGCGCGCCGCCTTCGTCGCGGCCGTGCGCACGGTCCTTGCTGAGCACGACGACGTCGAGGCAGGGCTGTACGAATTCGGGATAACTTTCGTTACCCACATGACCGAAGACAAGGTCATCGACGCCATGCGTACCGTGCTCGGTGTGCGTGAGCGAATGCCCCTTCTCTGTCAGCGCTTCTTCAAGGGGCCGCAGAACCTGCGCACCATCATGCACGACTTCCTGGAGCGGCATGTGCAAGCCGGCACCCTGAAGATCGACGATATCGATCTCGCCGCCGGTCAGTTCCTCGACCTCGCAAGCGGCAGTTTCTTCAAGTTGCGCCTCTTCGGCAATATGGAAGGCCCGCCGCCGCGCAACGAGATCGAACGCGTCATTCGCGGCGCAATCCATGTCTTCATGGCCGCCTACGGCGTGCGCAAGCGCGAGAACATCTGATCCCATCCTGACCCTGATTGGTTTTCTGCCGGATTTGCGCAATAGCGATCAAATCCGGCCGCACCATTTCCTTTAGGAATGAAGCGGCAACCAGGGGAGAAGAGATGAGCGCTATCGGACGAGCGATATGGTTCATCGAGAGCCATTTCGAAACCGAAATAAACCTCGACGAGATTGCAGAGGCAGCCGGACTATCGCGCTACCATCTGTCGCGCGTCTTCGGATTGGTGACGGGCCATTCGATCAGCACCTATATCCGCGCACGGCGTCTCAGCGTTGCCGCGCTATCGCTCATCTCGGGCTCATCGAGCATTCTCGAGGTTGCCCTCGGCGCGGGCTACGGCTCGCACGAGGCTTTCACCCGTGCCTTCCGCGACCAGTTCGGCATGACGCCCGAAGCGGTGCGCCGACAGGGGCACATTCGCAATCTCGCATTGATGGAGCCCATCAGGATGAAAACCGCAACTCTCAACGATCTTGAACCGCCGCGTTTCGAAACCCTTCAGCCGATGCTTTTCGCCGGCCTCCAGGAGACCTATGCCTATGGCGGGAATGCCGCGATCCCCTCGCTCTGGCAAAAGTTCAACCAGCATTTCGGCCATATCCACAACCAGAAGGGCAATGTCGCCTACGGAATCTGTACCCATATCGGCGGCGAGGCCGAGAAATTCCGCTATATGGCAGCGACCGAGGTCTCCGATGCCGACGATCTGCCGGAAGGCTTTGCCATACTGAAGCTGCCGGCCCAGCGCTACGCCGTCTTCTCCCACCGCGGTCATGTTTCCGGCATACCGGCCACGATGGACCTGATCTTCGGTAACTGGTGGCCGACGTCAGGCCTCGAACATGGCAGCATGCCCGACATGTTCGAACGCTACGATGAGCGTTTCGATCCCTATACGGGAATGGGGCTGACGGAAATCTGGTTGCCGATCAAGGAATAAAAGCCCGACCGTTTTCGTATATCCCCTTGCGGTGCTTGCGCGACAGGTCCGCAACGATACATTGTCCGCGTCCATATGCGACGCAAGGGGAAATATGCCGATGCAGGATATCATGACGCTCATTCAGGACCCGGCTGCCTGGGTGGCGCTCGTCACGCTGGTGGTGATGGAAGTTGTTCTCGGGATCGACAACCTGATCTTCATCTCCATCCTCACCAACAAGCTACCGCCTGAGCATCGGGAAAGGGCTCGCAAGACCGGCATCGCCCTTGCCCTCATCATGCGTCTTGCCCTGCTTGGCACCGTCGCCTGGATCGTCCAGCTCACCGAACCGCTTTTCGAGCTCTTCGGCCATGGTTTCTCCTGGAAGGATCTCATCCTGATCGCCGGCGGTCTCTTCCTCGTCTGGAAGGCCACCAAGGAAATCCACCACAATGTCGATCCTGAGGATCAACAGGAGAATTTCATCGCCGGCGCGACAGGCACGAGCTTCGCTTCGGCGATCGGCCAGATCCTGCTGCTCGACCTCGTCTTCTCGGTGGACAGCATCATCACCGCCGTCGGCATGACCCCGCACCTGCCGATCATGATCGTCGCTGTCATCGCCGCCGTCACGGTCATGCTCGTCGCCGCAACGCCACTCGCCAATTTCATCGAGCGCAACCCGACGATCGTGATGCTGGCGCTCGCCTTCCTCTTGATGATCGGTACGACCTTGATTGCAGACGGCATGGGTTTCCACGTGCCGAAGGGCTACGTCTACGCCGCCATGGCCTTCTCGGCCCTCGTCGAAGTGCTGAACATGTTCGCGAGAAACGCCCGCAAACGAAAGCGCGAAGGCGGCCACTAAGGTCGCCCCTCGGTTCAATCTTCGTTGAGCGGCTCCGCCTCACTGTGTGAGGCGGAGATTTTTCTCAGCACCTGCGGCCTTGCTGAACAGGACCGACATCGCTTGCTTCATATCGTCGCCGGGCTTCACTTCGAAGAACAGATCGTCGGAAGCACATTGCTTGAGCTTCGGGCCGATCTGCGTGCCGAAAGTCGGATTGATCGCCCGGTTCCAGATCGGATCCGTCGGGATAGGAAGATAGGTCGTGTAAAGGATCGCGAGCTTGATGTTGCGGCTTTTCAGCTGCGAACAATACTTCAAGTCGATCGGTTCGAGACAGCGGTCGGCATCGGCCCATCCGAGGTAACCAGTGCAGCCTGATGGTTTGCGGCTGTCGCCCAGGCCGTCGGTCACGAAGAAAATGACAGTCTGGCGATCGCTGGTACTGGTGCCGGTGCCGCCATTTCCCTTGATCTCGTTGCCCATATTGGTCAGCGCAGTATCGAAGCTCGTCAGCGCATCCTCGTTATAACCATGATGGTCGGTCGTCATCAGCGTCACCTGCCCAACCGCATTGGCGATACTTGCCATGTCGATGGTCGGTGCCGAAACCTTCATGATGCCATAACCCGGTTCCTTTGCCGCCTTGCCGAAGCTGTAGGCGGCAACGCGAAACTGGTCCGGTGAGGTGCGCAGACTGGTGACGTCATCCATGAGCGCCTTGGCAGCCTGCGCCACGACGTCGATGCGCAGTGTCACGTCATTCTGGCGGGCAATATAGAAATTGCTTCCCTTGTCATCATGCACGACACCATCGCTGCCAGTCCAGGACATGTGACAGGCAAAAGCGCAATTGCGGCCGGCCGCATCCTGGGCATTGGCCGAGACGGCGACAAGCTTGTCGATATCCCCTTGCGTGGCACCAATGCCCATCGACGGCGTATTGTCGAGCAGCATGTAAAAGTCCGTATAAACGCGGCTCTCTGTGCCATAGATCGCTGTTGCCACGCCGGTAACCGTCATCGTGTCCTGACCGAGAACCCGCATAAAGGTCGTCGGAACCTGTGCCGTGAAGGTCACCTTGGAGCTGATATCGCCACCCGACTTGATAACCTTGACGTCAACGTCGAGCGAAGCCGCGCCAAGATGCACGTCGCGCTGCGACAGGAAGAGCGTCTTGCCGTCAGCATCGCCGACAGTGACTTCGCCGTCCTGCTTCATCTGCTGGGCCGCAAGCAGGGCCGGCGATTTTGCCGCTATCGCGCCGAGCGCTGCCGCATCCGCAGCGCCCATCAGATCCGAGCGAATTTCGAGAGCACTGCCATAATCGACTGCAATGCCGGCAGCACCAAGCAGCGGGACGATCGCCAGGGCCGTCAAGACACCGAAATTACCATAGCGATCCGCGAGGAGACGCATCAACGAAACACGCATAATATGACTCATAAAAACAATGGATTGTTCAATGCCTGAAGTAATGCACGGGAGAGCTTAATATATTGCCCAACGGCCTCGCGCGGGCGGGTCGGCAGAAGCCCGCCAAAAGCGGTTTTTCTTGACGTTCCCCTTTGAATATGGCCTAAGCGCAGCCATACGGATAATCGGCGGAATATGCGGGCAGATGCCCTTCTCCAGCCGGCTTCCGAAAGATATCTGCGTTCTCCAGGCCGACGTCGCTTTCCTTGAAAAGCCGCTCGGCATTCATTGACGGGCACTTAAAAAATGACAGCTTCCGGCGTCCGCGTCCGCATCGCTCCCTCGCCGACCGGCGAGCCGCATGTCGGCACCGCTTACATCGCTCTCTTCAACTACCTCTTTGCCAAGAAGCATGGCGGCGAGTTCATCCTGCGCATCGAGGATACCGATGCGACGCGCTCGACACCTGAATTCGAGACGAAAGTGCTGGATGCGCTGAAGTGGTGCGGGCTGGAATGGAAGGAAGGTCCCGATATCGGCGGCCCATACGGCCCTTATCGCCAGTCCGACCGCAAGGACATGTATCAGCCCTACGCCCAGGAACTGCTGGACAAGGGCCATGCCTTCCGCTGTTTCTGCACGCCCGAGCGACTGGAGCAGATGCGCGAAAGCCAGCGTGCCGCCGGAAAGCCGCCGAAGTACGATGGTCTCTGCCTGACGCTGAAGGCCGAGGAAGTCACCTCGCGCATGGCCGCCGGCGAAACCACAGTCATCCGCATGAAGATCCCGACCGAAGGCTCGTGCGATTTTACTGACGGCGTCTATGGCGACGTGTCGATCCCGTGGGATTCCGTCGACATGCAGGTCCTCATCAAGGCCGACGGCATGCCGACCTATCATATGGCAAACGTCATCGACGATCATCTGATGAAGATCACCCATGTCGCGCGCGGCGAAGAGTGGCTGGCCTCCGTGCCGAAGCACATCCTGCTCTATCGCTACTTCGGCTGGGACCAGCCGGTGTTCATGCATCTGTCGCTGATGCGCAATGCCGATAAGTCGAAGCTGTCGAAGCGCAAGAACCCGACCTCGATCTCCTACTATTCCGCGCTCGGCTATATCCCGGAAGCGCTGATGAATTTCCTCGGCCTGTTCTTCATCCAGATCTCCGAAGGCGAAGAATTGCTGACCATGGACGAGCTGTCGGAAAAGTTCGATCCGGAGAACCTGTCCAAGGCCGGCGCGATCTTCGACATCCAGAAGCTCGACTGGCTGAATGGCCGCTGGATCCGCGAAAAGCTCTCGGAAGAGGACTTCCGCGCCCGTGTCCTCACCTGGGCGATGGAAAACGATCGTCTGATGGCTGGCCTGCGCCTGTCGCAGACGCGCATTTCCAAGCTCGGCGAACTGCCCGATCTCGCAGGCTTCCTGCTGAAGTCCGATCTGGGTCTGCAGCCGTCCGACTTCGCCAAGATCAAATCGCCGCCGGAAGAGATTCTCGAGATCCTCAACACCGTCCAGCCGGATCTCGAAAAGATCCTGGAATGGAACGTCGAGACAATCGAAGCTGAACTGCGCGCCATCGCCGACCGCATGGGCAAGAAGCTGAAAGTCGTCGTCGCTCCGCTCTTCGTTGCCGTTTCCGGCTCGTCGCGCTCGCTGCCGCTCTTCGATTCCATGGCGATCCTCGGTCGCTCCGTCGTGCGTCAGCGCCTGAAGCTTGCCTCGCAGGCAGTCGCCGCCCTCGTCGGCTCGAAGTAAGAACAGTCAGAGGATCCAGACAATGGCTGACAACAAGACCGAAAACACCCTTTCCTCCGACGCAACGGAAGTGCGCACCCAGAAGCTGAAGCTACTGCGCGAGCAGATCGGCGACGTCTATCCGGCGCATTTCCACCGCACGCTGACCAATGCCGAGCTGGCCGCGAAATACGAGAACCTGGAACCCGACGTCGAGACACAGGATATCGTGACAGTCGCCGGCCGCGTCTACTCGTCGCGCAACTCCGGCATGTTCATGGACATCCACGATGCCGGCGGCAAGATCCAGATTTTCAGTCACAAGGACACGACCCCCGAAGAAGCCCGCGCGCTGCTGCCGATGATCGATATCGGTGACATTATCGGCGTCACCGGCATCGTGCGTCGCACCAAGCGCGGCGAGCTGACGATCAACGCCCAGAAGATCGAGATGCTGACCAAGTCGCTGCTGCCGATGCCTGAAAAGTGGCACGGCCTCTCCGACATCGAACTGCGTTACCGCAAGCGCCATCTCGACATCATGACCAACGAGGAATCGAAGCTGCGCTTCCAGCAACGCTCGAAGATCCTCTCCGGCATCCGCCGTTTCATGGAAGACGACGGCTTCATGGAAGTCGAGACGCCGATGCTGCATTCGGTCTACGGTGGTGCGACCGCCGAGCCGTTCAAGACGCATCACAACACGCTGAAGCTCGACATGTACCTGCGCATCGCGCCGGAACTATTCCTGAAGCGCACATTGGTTTCGGGCCTCACAGACAAGGTCTTCGAGATCAACCGCAACTTCCGCAATGAAGGCGTCTCCACCCGGCACAATCCGGAATTCACGATGATGGAGTGCTACTGGGCCTATGCCGATTACGAGGACATCATGGACCTCGTCGAGCGGCTGTTCGAGACCCTGGCGCTCTCCATCCACGGCACGACGGAATTCCCCTTCGGCGACAAGACGCTGTCCTTCAAGGGTCCGTTCAAGCGCGTACCGATGCCTGACGCCGTCAAGGAAGTGACCGGCATCGACTTCCTCGCAATCAGGACCGACGAGGAGGCCCGTGCCGCCGCCAAGGCTGCCGGCTTCGCGGTCGAGAAGGACTGGACCTGGGGCGAATGCCTTGCCTTCATCTTCGAAGAAAAGGTTGAGCAGACGCTGATCCAACCCTCGCACGTCACGCATTTCCCGAAGGACATTTCGCCCTTCGCCAAGGAAGTGCCGGGCGAGCCCCGCCTCGTTGAACGTTTCGAGACCTATTGCAATGCCTGGGAACTGGGCAACGCTTTCTCCGAACTCAACGATCCGGAAGAACAGCGCCGCCGCATGGTGGAGCAGCTCGAGCAGGCGCATGCCCGCGGCGAGAAGGAAAAGCAGCTCGACGAGGAATTCCTCGATGCGATCGACCAGGGCATGCCGCCCGCCGGCGGTCTCGGCATCGGCGTCGATCGCCTGATCATGCTCCTCACCAACGCGCCGTCGATCCGCGACGTCATCCTGTTCCCGGCCCGCCGCGCCAAGGCTGACTGAGAAACGAATTGCCTGAACGTCAAAGCGGAGCGCCCGAAAGGACGCTCCGCTTTCGTTTGGCTGAGAGGCCCTTCCCTCAGATCATGTATCCGCCAGCAACCTCGATCGTTTGCGCGTTGATCCAGGCACCGTCCTCGGACGCCAGCATGGCGATCACCCGGCCGACATCGTCGGATTCTCCGATACGGCCGAGTGCCGTCTGCGAGGCAAGCAGCGCCGCAAATTCCGGGTTTTTGTCCAGCGCGGCATCAGCCAGATTGGTGCGAATAGCGCCCGGCGAGACCGCATTGGCGCGGATCCTGCGGTTGCCGAACTCCTTCGCCTGATACCGCGTCAAGGTCTCAAGCCCAGATTTGAGAGCGGCATACGGCGCCACACCGGCCGTTGCGACACGCACCGAGGCGCTCGTCACATTGAGGATCACGCCACCATCCACCATCAGCGGCAACAGCGCCTGCGTCAGGAAAAACGGGCCTTTCAGGTGCACGTTCATCAGCGCGTCGAACTGGTCGGTCGTCACCGTCTCTATCAGATTGAACATGCCGAACCCGGCATTGTTGACGAGGCAATCGAAATCACTGCGGCCCCAATAGGTGGAAAGCAGTCGCTTGACCTCCTCCACGAAGGACGGAAAGCTTGCGGCATCGCCGACATCCAAAGCCAGCGCGACTGCCTGGCCGCCCGCCGCCTTGATCTCGGCCACAGCCTCATCGGCGCCGGGCTTGTGGCTGTTGTAGGTCAGGATGACCCCCATGCCGCGCCGCGCGCATTCCTGAGCTGCCGATTGACCGATGCCCCGGCTGCCACCGGTAATGATTGCGATTTTCATCTGTGTCTCCTTGCTGTCGATGGTCGGAAGCTAGGGGAAACGGGAGGCCGCTACTCCGCCGGAAACTGCCTCGTTCTTGCCTATTCCTGCTTTTGTCTTGCGCGCAATGACGAGCTGGGTCAGGATTCCCCCATGCAGACAATGCTCGAAGAGATGCGCCGCCTGACGGCTCGCGCCGAAAACCGCCCGACGGAAACCGGCATACCTGGCATATTGATGGTCAAGGGAGAGATCCCTGAGCACAGGCTCGGGGCGATCTATGAGCCGATGGTCAACCTGATCGTGGATGGCAGCAAGACGCTCACCATCGCCGGCCAGGACTATTATTACGATCCCACCACCTATTTCGTCATCTCGGTGGATATGCCCGCAACTGGCAAAGTGCAGCAAGCCGGTCTCGACAGGCCCTATATCGGTGTCAGTCTGTCGCTTGATCCGGCAAGGGTCGCAGCCCTTCTTATCGACCTCCCGCCACAGACCTATCAGGAGGGGCAAGGCGGCGGTTATTCCGTCTGCCGCATGACGCCGGAACTTCTCGGCGCATGGCTGAGAATGCTGCAGCTCATGGAGCGGCCGCAGGATATCCCGGCCCTTGCGCCTGCCTATGAACGCGAAATCCTCTATCGCGTGCTGCAGGGGCCACAAGGCTGGATATTACGTGATATTGCGGCACCCGACAGCGCACTCTCGCGGATAAGGCTCGCCATCCGCTGGGTACGCGATCACTACGCAGAGGCGGTCGAGGTCGAAAAGCTTGCCGGCCTCGCCTCGATGAGCGTGTCCGCCTTTCATCGCCATTTCAAGGCAGTGACGGCGATGAGCCCGATCCAGTTCCAGAAACGCATCCGATTGCTGCAGGCTCGCCAGCTTCTGATTGGCCAATCCGGAAATGCATCCTCGGTCGCCTACACCGTGGGCTATGAAAGCGCCTCGCAATTCAGCAGGGAATACGCACGCTTCTTCGGCCAGCCGCCGGCGCGCGATGCCTCACTGATAAGGGAAAATATCAAGCCTGCTGCCTGATCGTTTTCGGAACTAGTGGCCGCTCTTGACAGGCGGCTCCTCTGCGGGAGCGTCTCCTGCCGGAGTGGCTGCATCCTTGGCAGCCTGCTCTTGGGCAGACGGTTCCTCAGCCTCCTTGGGAGCAGCGCCCTTTTCCGGCTTGCTCTCTTTCTTGGTGGAGGCGACGGCCACGGGATCGATGCAATCGGCCGGGTCCTTGAGGCTCGCATTCAGCGTTGCGATCCGATCGTCCGGCAACTCGATGCGTTCGCCGTAGAAGAGGCCCTGCTCACTCGCCTTGCCGTCGTAATAACGGGCCGTATAGGGCTTGTCGTCGAGACCTTCGACCATCTTGTCGGGATGCGCAATATAGACCACGTCGGCGCCGATCGCTCGGCCGCGAATGTCCGAGCGCAGGGTCGGACCGTTCTCGTCGAGGACGACGACCTGCACCAGATCGGGCTTTTGCGCTTCATAGACGGCCTGGGCGACGCGCAACGCCGTCTTGACTCGCGTCATGCCGTCGACAGGTTCGGTCTTGATGTATTTGCGGACCCAGACATGATCCTGCTTCTTGATCGTCACGAGATTAACGTCGGTGCAGGCCACGCCGTCAGCGGCTTCCTCGTCACCCAGCAGCCTGTCTTTGCCGACATAGACCGCAGCACCGCCGGAAACGCCCGCTAACAGGGCGCTACCACCGATGATCAAAGCCAATTTCCGGGAAGGCCGGAATATGCGCAGTAAGGCCTTCACGCCAACTGCTCCGCCATCTGAAAACTCCAACGCAATACAAGTGACTGTTAAGCTAGGGAAATGACGTTTCCGAATGTTTAAGTGGGCCTTCCGACTTTGTCTCGAAGTGGCAAAATACCAAAAAAGGTCCAGCTGCTCCTGCGCTTGCCAGAGCGCTCACGCACATGCTCTAAAATGCCATGGCTTTCACGCTTCGCCAGATACAATATTTCGTCGCCGTTGCAGAACAGGGCTCGGTCACGCGCGCCGCGCAGAACCTGTCGATCTCCCAATCATCGATAACGGAGGCGCTGAAAGAACTCGAAAGCGACCTCGGGGTCGTGTTGTTCGAACGCCACCCGCGGGGGCTCTCGATCACCCACAATGGTCACCAGTTCCTGCGGCACGCCACGAAAATCCTGGCAACGGTCTCCGATGCCCGCACCAGCTTTTCCGCCCAGCAGAACACACCTTCCGGCACGCTCAATATCGGCGTTACTTCGCTTGTTGCCGGCTATGTGCTTTCGGACCTGCTGGCCCGCTATCGCCGCGCCTGCCCCGGCGTCGAAGTCAGCGCCATCGAGGACAATGGCAGTTATCTCGAACATCTGCTGGTCGGCGGCGAGCTGGATGTCGCTGTCATGGTGATTTCAAATCTGCGTGATCGCATGGCTCTCCAAGCGGAAATTCTGGAAACCTCCCCCTATCGCCTCTGGCTGCCAATGGGGCATCCGCTGGTCTCGGCCGATATTATCTCGGTTGCGGATATCGCCCGCGAGCCGCTGATCATGCTGACGGTGGATGAAATCGAGGAAAATACCGGCAAACTATTGACCGCACTCGGCGCCCGTCCACACGTCGCCTTCCGCACTCGCTCGGTGGAAGCCGTGCGCAGCCTGGTTGCCACGGGCGCGGGCGTGGCGCTGCTGCCCGATCTTGTCTATCGCCCCTGGTCGCTGGAAGGCGACCGTATCGAAAGCCGCGACGTTTCCGGTTCTCTGCCCGTCGTGCAGGTCGGCATGGTCTGGCGCAAGGGCTCCAGCCTGCCGCAGGCGGCGCGCGATTTCGTGGCTATCGCCGAGAACATGCGATCGGGAAGATCCCGCTAGGTATCGGAATTTCCGATATCGGCTTTCTGATAAATGAATTTGCGAAACCGGCCTTTCCGCGTCACCTTTTCTTCCGGGAACAAAACGCCGCAAAAGCGGCACCGAACCGGGAGACAGACGATGAAGCATCTTCTGAAATCGTGCACTGCTGCCCTCGCGAGCCTGAGCTTCGCGACGCAGGTTGTCGCTGCCGAACCGCTGAAGGAATTGGGCAAGGGAGAAGGCGCCGTCAGCATCGTCGCCTGGGCTGGCTATATCGAGCGCGGTGAAACCGACAAGAATTACGATTGGGTCACCGACTTCGAGAAGGAAACGGGCTGCAAGGTTTCCGTAAAGACCGCCGCCACCTCGGATGAAATGGTGGCGCTGATGAACGAAGGCGGCTTCGACCTCGTCACAGCCTCGGGCGACGCATCGCTTCGCCTTGTGGCCGGCAAGCGCGTCCAGCCGATCAACACCGACCTGGTTCCGAGCTTCAAGACCATCGACGAGCGCTTGCAGAATGCGCCTTGGCATACGGTGAACGGCGTCCACTACGGCGTGCCTTATCTCTGGGGCCCGAACGTACTGATGTACAACACGGACACCTTCAAGGATAAGGCGCCGACGAGCTGGAACGTCGTCTTCGAAGAGCAGAACCTGCCTGATGGTAAGTCCAACAAGGGCCGCGTCCAGGCCTATGACGGCCCGATCTATATCGCTGATGCGGCCATGTATCTGATGGCGCACAAGCCCGATCTCGGCATCAAGGATCCTTACGAGCTCAACGAGGACCAGTACAAGGCCGCCCTCGACCTGCTGCGTGGCCAGCGCAAGCTCGTTTCGCGCTACTGGCATGATGCGATGATCCAGGTCGACGACTTCAAGAACGAAGGTGTCGTTGCCTCCGGCTCCTGGCCGTTCCAGGTCAATCTGATGCAGGCAGACAAGCAGAAGATCGCTTCGACCTTCCCCGAAGAAGGGGTAACTGGCTGGGCTGACACGACCATGCTGCACGCCGACAGCGAGCATCCGAACTGCGCCTATATGTGGATGGAACACTCCCTGAAGGCGAAAGTACAGGGCGATGCCGCCGCCTGGTTCGGCGCCGTTCCCTCGGTTCCGGCAGCCTGCAAGGGCAACGAGCTGCTGACCGACACCGGCTGCAACGGCAACGGTTACGATCACTTCGAAAAGATCAAGTTCTGGAAGACCCCGGTCGCCAAATGCACGACCGAGAGCGAATGCGTGCCCTATCATCGCTGGGTATCGGATTATATCGGCGTGATCGGCGGGCGTTGACGCCAGGCCGATTAACGTAAGTGCCTTTCCCAACTCCTCGCAAAGTCGAGGGGCCGGAGTGGCACCGCCGCATTCCTGCTGAAACGCCGAAAGGTTTGAGAGTGGGCGCCGCAGGTTAAGCCCCTCCCCCTTGTGGGGAGGGGTTTGGGGCAGCGCGTTTAGAACGAAGGCCAATGCCTCCCTCGAATGATACAGGTCCGGAGCTTCCATGACGTCAGCCGTCCGCTTCCAGAAGGTGTCTCGCCATTTCGGCGCGGTGCGCGCCGTCGACGGCGTTGATCTTGAAATCGTGCCCGGCGAGTTCTTCGCCATGCTCGGCCCGTCCGGTTCCGGCAAGACAACCTGCCTGCGGCTGATCGCAGGCTTCGAACAGCCGACATCGGGACATATCGAAATCTTCGGCGAAACCGCAGAAGGCGTTCCGCCCTATCGCCGCAACGTCAACACCGTCTTTCAGGACTACGCGCTCTTCCCGCATCTCGATATACTCGACAACGTCGCCTACGGGCTGATGGTCAAGGGCGTCGGCAAGACGGAGCGGATCAAGGAATCCGAGAAGGCACTGGAACTGGTGAAGCTGCCCGGCTATGGCAGCCGCCGTCCCGGCCAGCTCTCCGGCGGCCAGCGCCAGCGTGTGGCGCTCGCCCGTGCACTCGTCAACAAGCCGCGGGTACTCCTGCTCGACGAACCGCTTGGCGCCCTGGACCTGAAACTGCGCGAGCAGATGCAGGAGGAGTTGAAGAGCCTGCAGCGCGCGCTTGGCATCACTTTCATCTTCGTCACCCACGACCAGGGCGAAGCGCTGTCCATGGCCGACCGAGTCGCGGTCTTCAACAACGGCGGCATCGTCCAGCACGGCACGCCCCAGGATATTTACCGGCGTCCGAAAACACGTTTCGTTGCCGATTTCGTCGGCTCGTCGAATGTCATCGCCCCCGATGTCATGACAGCCCTTGGCGGCGAGAAACGCTGGGCGAGCCTGCGGCCGGAAGCAATCCACATCGCAGCTGACGGCATTGAAGCCAGGGTCGAAAATGCCAGCTTCCTGGGTGCGGCGACCCGGCTTGCCGTCGAGACCAGGGGATCGCGTCTTCACGTCATGCTGCCGGCTGGCAGCGACGTGCCCGATATCGGCACCGCCATCCGCCTTTCCTGGCAGCAGGGCGACGTGCACTATATGGATGATGCGGCATGACGGCGCTGGCAATCACCAAGCCCGAGACTTCGATCCTGCCGCAACGTGGCGGTTTCTTCGGCCGCCTTTCGGACAGCTTGTGGCGCCACCCGAAACTGCTTCTCTTCCTGATGCTGACCCCGCCGCTTCTCTGGCTCGGCATCATCTATATCGGCTCGCTGATCGCGCTGCTGCTGCAGAGCTTCTTCTCGATCGACGATTTCTCGGGGATGGTGAATTACGAGTTCACCCTCGACACCTATGCCCAGCTTCTAAACCCCAGCAATTTCGACATCATCATCAGAACAATCCTGATGGCGGCGCTGGTGACGGTCGCCTCGGCCCTCGTTGCCTTTCCAATCGCCTATTATGCGGCCCGCTATGCGCAAGGAAAATGGAAGGCCCTCTTCTATCTTGGCGTCATGATGCCGCTCTGGTCGAGCTATCTCGTCAAGATTTACGCCTGGAAATTGATCCTCGCGAAGGAAGGTATCCTCACCTGGTTCTTCGAGAGGTTCCATCTGTCCTGGCTTCTCGACGGCGTACTCGCTTTGCCCATCGTAGGCGGCAATTCGCTCTCCGTCAGCTATCTCGGCACCTTCATCGTCTTCGTCTACATCTGGCTGCCCTATATGATCCTGCCAACGCAAGCAGCTCTCGAGCGCGTACCCGGCAACCTGATCGAGGCCTCGGCCGATCTTGGCGCTACGCCACGCCAAACGTTCCGAACCGTGCTTTTCCCGCTGGCGCTGCCCGGCATCGTCGCCGGTTCGATTTTCACCTTCTCGCTGACTTTGGGCGATTACATCATCCCGCAGATCATCGGCTCGTCCCGTCTGTTCATCGGCCAGGCGGTCTATACGCAGCAGGGAACGGCCGGCAACGTACCGCTCGCCGCTGCCTTCTCCGTCGTGCCGATTGCCATCATGGCGATCTATCTGTGGCTCGCCAAACGCATGGGAGCCTTCGATGCGCTCTGACCGCGGACAGAAATCACCCCTCGTCCTGAAGATCGCAGCCGCCGGCGGCCTGCTCTTCCTGCATCTGCCGATCCTGCTGATCTTCGTCTATGCCTTCACGACGGAAGAGAAGAGCTACCAGTGGCCGCCGCCAGGCCTGACGCTGCAATGGTTCGGCATCGCCTGGAATCGCCCGGATGTCTGGTCGGCTCTTGGCCTCTCGCTGCAGGTTGCCTGCATCGCGACCGTGATTGCGCTGATCCTCGGCACGCTCTGTGCGGCCGCCGTCAGCCAGACGAAATTCTTTGGCCGTGAAGCGATCTCGCTGCTCGTCATTCTGCCGATCGCGCTTCCCGGCATCATCACCGGCATTGCGCTTCGCTCCGCCTTCAGCCTCTTCGACATCCCCTTCTCGGTCTGGACGATCGTGCTCGGCCACGCCACCTTCTGCGTCGTCGTCGTCTACAACAACGCCGTTGCCCGCTTCCGCCGCACATCGGCCTCGCTGATCGAAGCCTCGATGGATCTGGGTGCCGACGGCTTCCAGACCTTCCGCCATGTCATCCTGCCGAATATCGGCACCGCGCTTCTCGCGGGCGGCATGCTCGCCTTCGCCCTGTCCTTCGATGAGGTGATCGTCACCACCTTCACCGGCGGCCAGCAATCCACGCTGCCGATCTGGATGCTCGAAGAGTTGATCCGCCCCCGTCAGCGCCCGGTCACCAATGTGGTCGCCATGGTCGTCGTGCTCGTCACCTTCCTGCCGATCCTGGCAGCCTATTACCTCACTCGCGACGGCGACCAGATCGCCGGCGCCGGCAAATAACCGGAGCGGGATGCGGAACCCCCTCCGCCCCACTCGATCAACCACAAGGGAGAACGCCCATGGACACGCAAATGCTGATCGGTTCCCGCTTCGAAAGCGGCACGGAAACGGAAGAGCACATTCTGAACCCGAAGACGGGCGAAACGGTGCTGAACCTTGCGGAAGCCTCGCTCGGCCAGATCGACGCCGCCGTGGATGCGGCCGAGAAAGCCTTTGTCGCCTGGTCGCAGACGACACCATCCGAACGTTCTGCCTACCTCCTGAAAATTGCCGACGCCATTGAAAAAGATGCGCAGGGCTTCGCCACGCTCGAGGCGCTGAACTGCGGCAAACCGATCAATGCCGTGCTGAATGATGAAATCCCGGCCATCGTCGATTGCTACCGCTTCTTCGCCGGTGCCGTGCGCAATCTGCACGGACCGGTCTCCGGCGAATATCTTCCCGGGCACACTTCGATGATCCGACGTGACCCGATCGGCATCGTCGGATCGATTGCGCCCTGGAACTACCCGCTGATGATGATGGCCTGGAAGCTCGCACCCGCCATCGCCGGTGGTAATACCGTGGTCTTCAAACCGTCTGAACAGACGCCGCTGACGGCGCTGAAGATGGCAAAGCTCCTTGCCGATATCCTCCCCGAAGGCGTGGTCAACATCGTTCTCGGCCGCGGCGAGAGTGTCGGCAACGCCCTGATCAACCATCCGAAGATCAACATGGTATCGATCACCGGCGACATTGCGACCGGTAAGAAAGTGCTGCAGGCCGCTGCCAAGACCGTCAAGCGCACCCATCTGGAACTTGGCGGCAAAGCGCCGGTCATCGTCTTCGACGATGCCGATATCGATGCCGTCGTCGCAGGCATCCGCACCTTCGGTTACTATAATGCCGGCCAGGACTGTACAGCCGCTTGCCGGATCTACGCTGATGCGAAGGTCTACGACAATTTCGTCGCCGACCTGACATCGGCCGTCTCCAGCATCCGCTTCAACCAGGCTGACGACACCGAGAACGAAATTGGCCCGTTGATTTCCAAGCGCCAGCGCGACCGTGTTGAAAGCTTCGTCACCCGCGCCTCCGAACATAGGCATATGGAAATCACCACCGGCGGCAGGATCTCTGGCGATAAAGGCTTCTTCTTCGCGCCGACGGTCGTCGCGGGTGCAACGCAGGAAGACGAGATCGTCCGCCGTGAAGTTTTCGGACCCGTCGTCTCTGTCACCCGCTTCACCGAGGTAGAGGATGCGGTGAACTGGGCCAACGACAGCGATTACGGCCTCGCCTCATCCGTCTGGACCAGGGATGTCGGCCGCGGCATGAAGACCGCTGCTCGCCTGCAATATGGCTGCACCTGGATCAACACGCATTTCATGCTGGTCAACGAGATGCCGCACGGCGGCCTCAAGCAATCAGGCTACGGCAAGGACATGTCCGTCTACGCTCTGGAAGACTATACCGCCGTTCGTCACGTTATGATCAATCACGGATAGTTGAACGGCAAAATCTTGATCTGATTCAAAAGTCACTGTCGCCATCAGTGACTTTTGTCACTTTGTCGTAATACAACTGCAAATACTATTTCTAAACGTGGAATTGCCGTTTCACACTATTTGTCGGCTCGCGATAAGTGTGCTTCCTTGTCGGATGAAAGAGATCGGTCAGGCATTACCTACTCATGGCGACGCGCATTGATATCTCCGAGCTTGAAACGGCTTTAGACGGGTTGCTGGAATCCGCTCTTATGCCGGCAAGCTGGGAGCGCACGCTGGAGCAGATCAGCCGCGCCACCGGTTCCATCGGCACGCATATCATGCCGGTGCGCGGGAAATTCCCCGCCGGCTTCCTGACGACCCCGAACTTGCTGGAGGCCTTCAAGGTTTATTTCGACGAGGAATGGTATCAGCGTGACTTCCGCGAACGCGGCCTGGCGGTTGCGATGGCCAAGAGTGTCGTCATCGAACACGACATCGCCGGCGAGGAAGAATTCAAGCACGAGAGCTTCTACACCGAGTTCCTGGCCCGCTTCCGCTTCCGCTATTCCGCCATGGTAGGCTTCACCTCCGGTGATGCGATGCTGAGCCTCAACCTGCAGCGCCGGATTCAAGATCAGCCCTTCGATCGCGATGATGAGCGCGTGCTTGCAAAGATGCAGTCGAGGCTGACTGCCGCCGCCGAAATCATCCGCGCGCTGCATGTCGCCAAGATCGACAGCATGAGCGAGGCATTCGAGCTCGCCGGCACCGCCGTGGTCTTCTTCGACCGTTTTGGCCGCATCACCAGGTTGAACCAGCGGGCAGAGATGCTGCTCGATGACAACATCCGGATTGCCGATCGCGAACTCGTCACTCTCCGCCAGGAAGAGACGGGGCTCCTGCGACGCCACCTGCAGGCAACGCTTTCGAAGGAGCCCCTCACCAATCCGGCCGCTTCCACGCCGGTCCTGTTTTCCCGTCCCGGAAAGGCGCCGCTGATAATCCGTGCCCAGCGGCTTAACGGTGTACCTGCCGAACTCTTCTCGCATTCCGCCGCGGTCGCCATCATCACGGATCTCTCGGAGCGAGTGGCCCCAAGCCGCGACCTGCTGCGCCGGCTCTTTTCGCTCACGCCTCAGGAAACGACGGTAGCGCGCCTGCTGATGGATGGTTCATCGCCACGCCAGATCGCCGAAATATCCGGCCTGACCTATGAGACGACTCGCGGCTATGTGAAGAAGGTTCTCGCCAAGACGGGCACGCAGCGCCAGTCCCAGCTTATATCGCTGCTCTCAAGCCTGAAAATGTAGACCCGGTTATTGGGCCTGACCATAAAGTGCGAACAGCTCAATGCCGCCTTCCCATATCATGTCGAGCGCCACATAAACGATGATGGCAAGGCCGATCCAGCCGATCCAGCGGAAGCGGTTAAGCAGTCCTGCCACGAGGCTGGATGCAACGCCCATCAGGATGACGGAAAGGATAAGGCCGAAGATCAAGGCGTGCATGTTCGACTTCGCGGCACCGGCGACGGCCAGGACATTGTCGAGCGACACGGAAAGGTCCGCAAAGATGATCTGGCCGATCGCCTTCCGGAAAAGTTTCGGCCTGTGAGCGTGGTGGCCGGCTTCCTCCTGAGCCCCCTCTTCGCCCCTCTCCCGCAACTCGCCGAACATCGTCCAGCAGATCCACAGAAGCAGCAGGCCGCCGACGAGCGTGATGCCCTTGATGAAGAGCAACTGGGCGGCGATAACGGCAAAAACGATGCGGACGACGGCGGCTGCGGCAATGCCGGCGACGATCGCTTTCCCGCGCAAATCGGCGGAGAGGCCGGCGGCGGCCATGCCGATGACAATCACATTATCCCCCGACAGGATGATGTTGATCATGATCACTTCGAGATAGGCGGATATGACCTGGGGGTCCAGAAAGGCATTCATGGACGATGGCTTTCGTCGATGGGGCAAATCGATGACGATCCCTTCAAACAGATCGGGACCTCTTTGAAAAGCCTTTGCGGGGCAAAGTAATGCGCCTTCAGGGAAGGGCGTTCCATTCTAGCATTTTGGAACAAAATCGGCTTTGGCGCGTCTTCTCCCGGCAATCACGGAAGGAGGATATCCATGTTAAAATGGGCTCTGATATTTCTGGCAATCTCGATCGTCGCCGGCTTTTTCGGCTTCTCCGGCATCTCTGCGGCGACCGCAACGATCGCCCGCGTGCTCTTCGGCATATTCCTCGTTGTCTTCCTGATCTTCCTTATCCTGGCCCTGATGGCAGGACAGGCGATCTTCTGACGGCGGGTGTGACGGCGGTGCTTGCGACCTCCGTTGGCTAGAGCACCGCCTTGAGCCAGGGATGCAACTCCTTCACCTGTCGCTTCACGAGATTGTCGATTGATATCGATCCAGCGCCCCTCACCGCCAGGACGAACATGCCGCCTGCTATTGCAAGATCCTTCTCGAAATGCAGCAACTCGTTCTGGCTCGCAAAGTTGGTATGAAACAGAAAGGCCGTAGCGAGGCAGAACAGCCCTAGCGCCGCCGAGCCGAGCCGGCTCAGCAGGCCGGCGGCAACGGAGAGACCGGCGCCGAGCTGCAGGGCGACGACACCAAATGTCACGATCGCCGGCAATCCGAGCTTCTGAAAGGCAGCGAGCGTAGCAGTCATATCGGCCGCAAGCGTCGCGCCTTCATGCAGGAAGATCAGGGCCAGCAGGAACCTGCCAAGTAGAAGAATGAGATCGGCCAGCCGAACCCGGCCCGAAGCGTTTTCCGCTAAAGCGTTCTCCATTGTAACCTCCTCTTCGAAGAAAGCAGGCGGTAGACCCGCCTGCCTTGCAGTCTACATGCCGTTTAGTTGCCTCCTTTCGCTGCGATGGCATCTTGCAGGTCCTCAAGCTCTTCGCAGCCCGTAGGGCAGAGCTGCTTGAGCACGGACACCTGCTCCTCGGCCTTCGCCATGTCGCCGGTCTCGATATAGAGTTCGCCGAGATATTCGCGTGCCGCTTTGTGATCCGGCTGCAGTTCCAGCGCCTTGGTGTAATAGGTCAGCGACGTCTTGAAGTCGCCGGTCTTGCGCAGCGTGAAGCCCATCAGATTATACACGTCTGCCTGCTGGTTATCTTCAGCGAGGTCGCGGAGTTCCTGGAGCGCGCCGGCATAGTCCTTGGCCTCGATCTTGGCACGCACCGAAGTAAGGTCCGGTGCGTCCGTCGATTCCATATTGTCGACGGCAAAAGCCGGCAGCGCACTGATCGCCGTAAAGCCGGCGGAAGCGGCACAAAGGCCGATGAAGGTTAGAACCACGTATTTGCTGGTCTTGATCATGATCGTCTCCTTGGAGCCTTTCAGGCCTGGATTGTCGGGGTAAAGCCATAGGCGCTTCCGTCCTTGACGAAGGTGCCTGAGCCGGGGAACGGAAAGTGCGAACCGCAGATCGCGATATTGTCTGCGATGACGCGATCGATGAGACGGCGGCGCGTATCTATCGCCGTCGGTCCATCCTGATCGTAGCTGCCCTGCCAGTCGGGATGCGGCGCGAGCAGCGCAGGCACGTACATGATGTCTGCGGAGACGAGCAGCTGCTTGTTTCCGGAGCTCACCAGATAGGTCGAATGACCAGGCGTATGGCCGGGCGCCGACAGCAGCCGGACGCCGGGCGCGACTTCGGCCCCGTCATCCACCAGCTTCCAGTTCTTCCATTTCGGGAAGACGGCGGCGATGCGCTTGCCGGCCGGCTTTCTGCCTTCGGCAAGCTTCTCGACGCGGCCGGGCTCCGTCCACCAGTTGTATTCCATCGCGTTGACGATGAGCTCGGCATTCGGGAAAACCGGGTTGTTCGTTCCCTTTTCCATCAGGCCCCAGACATGATCGGGGTGGAAATGCGAGATCATGATCGTATCGATCTTCTTGTAGTCGATACCGGCCGCCGCCATGTTCGCCGGCAGATGCGTGGCATTTTCCTGCCATTGACCGACGCCGGAACCGGCATCCATCATGATCGTGCGACCTCCGACCTTCAGCACGACCACCGTCAGCGGGATCGGCATGAATTCGGTCGTAAGACCGGCCTTGGAAAGCGCCTCCTTGGTGTCTTCGATCGAGGCGTTCTTGATGAAGGCTGGGTCGTGCGGCTTTTTCCAGATACCGTCATAGATCGCCGTGACCTCGATATCGCCGACCTTGTATTTGTAGTAGCCGACTGTCGGCTCCAACGGCGTCTCGGCAAATGCCGGCATGACGAATTCGATCTTCGAAGACAGACCGAATGCGGCCGCAGCGGCAGCCGATCCCAGGACGGCGCGACGTGACATTGACAACATGATTATGCCTCCTCTTGTTGATGGCATTTCGACTGGCGAAGACCGCGATTGCTCTGACGTCCCCGCTGACGAACTAGATCGAAGGCACCGGATGCTTATTCCCGATTTACCCGAAATTTCTTTCAACCCATTGGAAAAACGACACTATTTTTACTACCCAGAGCTGACGTCGATCCCAGCGCAAATAAATCGAGATTTTCTGGAATAAAACTGCGCGCCGATCGGTCTAGACTGCAGGAGACCGCATCCAATACCTGCGGCTCTCACGTCCCAATCGGCTGCTGTTGAGGCAGGGAGGATGATGACAAACGCTCAGATCACCTATCCCGTCGGATCGATCGACTGGACTTTCCTGCTCGGCGGCCAGGCGCCGCGCGCCTATGTTCGACCATCACCGTTACAGGTGCTGTTCGCTGGCGTGACGCGACTGTTCCATCTCATGGCCGCAGAGAAATCCGGCAGCGAACGGATTGCCGCAAAGATCGACGCGGCGACCCAGCATGAATTCATGCATCGCTTTCAGGACGTGATTATCCCGCATCTCGACGCGGCCTATAATTTTGCCCGCTTCCTTAGCCGTGACGCCGAGGCCGCGCAGGATATCGTCCAGGAAGCCTTTCTGCGCGCCTACCGCAATTTCGAAACATATCGCGGCGGCGATCCGCGCTCCTGGCTGTTTGCGATCGTCAGGAATTGCTGCCACGTCTGGCGCCAGCAGGATCGCCGCAAGGCCCGTTTCGAACGGCATCTGGACGAGACCGGCGGAGCCGATCCCGATGAAGACGAAGGCTATCAAGTCGCATCGGAGGAGGATTCTCCGGAAACAGCGATGATCCGGCAGACGGAGCAGCAGCGTGTTCGCGACGTCATCAGCAAGCTTCCCGAAACGATGCGGGAAATCATCGTGCTGCGTGAACTCGAAGACCTCTCCTACCGACAGATCGCAGAAATCATCGATGCGCCGATCGGCACCGTCATGTCGCGCCTTGCCAGGGCGCGGCGCGAGTTCGCCGACATCTGGGATGCATGCAACAAGAGCGAGGCGGAAGGATGAGCGAGGCCCATCAAAATGCCTGCCCCGAATGGCGCATCATGCTCCACGGCTTCGTCGACGGCGAACTTGATGGCGTCCATGCAGCGCAATTCGAGGGTCATCTGGCGACTTGCGAGAGCTGCCGGGCGGAGATGGAAAGGGTTACGGCGGTGAGAAAGATCATCGACCAGGACGGCGTCCGATGGAGGCCGCCCGAAGCCCTGCGTTCACAAGTCCTGTCCATGCTGTCCTTCGAACAGACCGCGGCCGCCTCCAGCTTGCCTCAAGCATACCGGCCGCCCTTCTGGCGCCGCGCCTTTGACCTCGCGCGGCAGTGGAGTTTCGTTCCCTCGCTGGCGGTCCTGGCGGCAAGCGGTTTCCTGTTCATCAACACTCCATCGCAGACCCTCATCCTGCAGGACGAGATCATGGCAAGCCATGTCAGGTCGATGATGGCCGACCATCTGACCGACGTCCTGACCTCGGACCAGCATACGGTGAAGCCCTGGTTCAATGGCAAGATCGATTTCTCGCCGCCGGTCAGCGATCTCACGAAGGATGGATTTCCGCTGGTCGGGGGCCGCGTGGACTATATCGGCGGCCGTGCCGTTGCCGCGCTTGTTTACAGGCGCCATGGCCACGTCATCAACCTGTTCATCTGGCCCACGGCTTCGGGCACCCAGACGACGACAGAGCGCGACGGCTACAACATGGTACAATGGTCGGATGGCGGGCTGACGTTCTGGGCGATTTCAGATGTCGCTTCGGGTGACCTTGCAGAATTCGAGAGATTTTTCCGATCCGCGGAGAGACTCTAGAGCAGGCTTGCGCCGACATTGATCGCAAGTGCGAGAATGGTGGTGTTGAACAGGAACGACAGCAGCGCATGCAGCAGGGTGAACTTGCGCATCGTCGTCGAGGTTACGGCCACATCGGCCGTCTGTGCCGCGACACCGATCGTGAAAGAGAAATAGAGGAAGTCCCAATAGGCAGGCTCCTCGATTCCATCAGGGAATTTAAGCCCTTCGCACTTTTCCGAACCGCCATAGAAATAGTGGGCGTAATGGATCGTGAAAAGCGTGTGCAGGAAAAACCAGGAGATCAGGATAGTCAGGATCGCAGCAGCGGCGCGCCACAGCGCGACATCCGCCGGTGCATCCTTGATCGAATGAAGCTCGATGCCGATTCCGGCAATGCTGGCGAGAGCCGCTGCAATCGATAGGAAAAGCAGGAAAGTATCGGAAAAGTCGAGATCTTCGGATCGTTTCCTGATGCTTTCAACGGTCGCCCGAAGCATCTTGCGCCAGCTCAGCCCGATGAAGATGATTGCCGAGGCATTCCAGCCAAACAGGATATTGCTGGCGCTGACCTCCCGCGAGGTCAGCAGCAGAAAGACTATGAGACCGCCGAGCACCGAAAGGATGAAGCTTGCGTGCTTGTAGGCAAGCGACACCAGCGAATTTCCGTCATCCTCGTCAGCCACTTCAATCCTCCGAGCCTCTATGTCCTTGATATCAACATGAAAAGGCGCGGATGCCATCGGCACCCGCGCCTTTCATCAAAGTGCGGCCTGGCAGCCTTATGCAGCAGCGAGCTGCAATTCCTTGCGGACCTGGCTGCGCAGTGTGCCGAGATCCTTTGCGAATGCGCGGATGCCTTCTGCGAGCTTTTCCGTCGCCATCGCATCTTCGTTCATCATCCAGCGGAAGGTCTTTTCGTCGACCGTGACCTTCGGGGCCGGCTTGATCGTTTCCGGCGACAGCTTGCGCTCGAGCTTACCCTGGTCGTTGGACAGTTCATCGAGCAGGTTCGGAGCGATGGTCAGACGGTCGCAACCGGCCAGCGCCTCGATTTCGCCGGTGTTGCGGAACGAGGCGCCCATGACGACGGTCTTGATGCCATTGGCCTTGTAGTAATTGTAAATGTCGCGAACGGACAGAACGCCCGGATCTTCCTCGGCAGTGAAATCCTTGCCGGTCGACTTCTTGTACCAGTCGAGAATGCGGCCGACGAAGGGCGAGATCAGGAACACGCCGGCGTCAGCGCAGGCAATGGCCTGGGCCTTGGAGAAAAGCAGGGTCAGATTGCAGTCGATGCCTTCCTTCTGAAGGATTTCGGCGGCGCGAATGCCTTCCCAGGTGGAAGCGAGCTTGATGAGGATGCGGTCCTTCTCGATGCCGCGCTCCTTGTAGGCGGCGATGATGCTGCGCGCCTTCTTGAGCGAAGCTTCGGTATCGAAGGAGAGGTCGGCATCGACTTCAGTCGAAACGCGGCCGGGAACGAGCTTTACGAGGGCAGAACCGACGGAGATAGCGAGGCGATCAGCAACGGCTGCGGCCGCTGCATCGGCGTCACCGCCGAGCTTCTTGCCCCAGGCGATCGCTTCCTTCATGTCATCGGCAAACATCTCGGTACCGAGTGCCTTGAGAACGATGGACGGATTGGTCGTGCAATCAACCGGCTTCAGGCGAGCAACAGCCTGAATGTCACCGGTATCGGCAACGACGGTTGTGATCTCGCGGAGTTGGTCAAGCTTGGATGTCATGGTCAAAATCCTTTTTGAACTTGGACTGCGGACCGGCGCGAGTTCCGCCCGGCAAAGAGGTGATCTGAGGATCGATGGTTTGCATGCTGCAGGCGAAAAGACGCGCCGCCGTCACGGATGAGTCATAAACGTGAGAGACATTGGCGGTGTTCCCAGGCGCGTTGGTCCAACCGCCGGAAAACGACAAGCGCCTTGCAAGCGCTGTCGCGTGCGGCTGATGGGCCGGTCGTGACTTTCCGCATGCCCGCACATTGCCCTCCTCGGACGGACAAGAACGACATTGTCGACCATGACTATCGCCGCTCCGGCAACGAAAAGTCAAGGACATTTGTGCATTTCAATTGACATAAGTGTCACACCCGGCATTATCGCGGGAACAAAGCCGATGCCCCAATCTTATGCCATCGATGGCAAAGATCTAGGGCGAAATCGGCGCGGGAGGAGATGTGGTCAAGCTGAAACGCGGCACGCACACTGCTTATTCCGAAGCCTCCTCACTCCGGCTGCGGGCGGCATGGCTCTATTACAACGAGGGCCTGACCCAGAAGGATGTTGCCGAACAGCTCGGGATCAGCCGCACGACCGTCATCCGGCTGCTCGACGAGGCGATGAAGCGCAGCGAAGTACAGATCTGGATCAACGACTCGATCGGCGACTGTGTGGAGCTTTCGGTCAAGCTGGAACGGGCCTATGGCCTGGACGAGGCGATCGTCGTGCCGGAGCCCGCCAAATGTGATGTGAATTCACTGGCAAAGAATGTCGGGCTGGCGCTGGGCCAGTTCCTGTCGGAGGCCATTCCGGACGATTATACGATAGGCGTCGGTTGGGGCCGCACGATGACGGCTTCTCTTGCAAGCTTCCGCCCGCCGCGCCGCGACAACTGCAAGATCGTTTCCCTGCTCGGCGGTATCGTCGCCGTTCACCAGACGAATCCAATCGACTACACTTGGCGCCTCGCCAATCAGCTCGGCGCGGAGTGTTATATGTTTCTCGCCCCGTTGCTCGTCGATTCTATCGAAACCAAACGCAATCTCATCGAAAAATGCGGGCTCGATACGATCTACCGGCTGGCGGAAAACCTTGATCTCGCAATCGTCAGCTGCGGCGATATCGGTCCGCATTCGACCTCGCTCTCCGAGGGGTGGATTTCAAAGGCCGAGCTGCAGCAGCTGATCGATGCCGGCTGCGTCTGCGACACCATGTTCAACTTTCTGGACAAGGACGGCAATTCCGTCGATCACTCGATCAATCAGCGGGTGATGTCGGTTGATCTCGATACGCTGAAGGAAGCAAAACACATCGTGCTGTCCTCCGGCGGCGCCCATCGTGCCGTCGCGATCCGTGCAACGATCAAGCGCATCGGCTGCAATACGCTCATAACGGATGAAAGTGCCGCAAAGGCATTGCTGGAGCTCGCCGAAGCCGCCTGAGCGGCTTCGGTATATCTCGTTCAGGCGTGTGCCGATTCCCAGCCGAGCATGGCCCGCTTGCGGGTCAGACCCCAATGGTAACCGGTCAACGCGCCATTTTTCCCGAGTGCGCGATGGCAGGGCACGACGAAGGAAATCGGATTGGCCCCGACTGCCGCACCGACGGCGCGCATGGCAGTCGGCCGGCCGATGTCCTTGGCAATGTCGCTATAGGTCACGGCCTTACCGAAGGGAATTTTCAGAAGGCTCTGCCAGACGTTGACCTGGAAATCCGTTCCGATCAGCACGACCCGCAACGGCTGGTCAGATGTCCAGCGGCCCGGTTGGAAGATGCGTTCGGCATAAGGCGCCGTCGCCTCGCGGTCTTCCACATATTCCGCATTTGGCCAACGGCAGGTCATATCCTCCAGGCAAGCCTTCTCATCACCGGAATCGCTGAAGGCGAGACCCGCAAGGCCGCGGTCCGTGACCATGACGAGCGCCGTGCCGAAGGGACATGTGTGGAACCCGTAGCGGATCGTCAGTCCGCCGCCCTTCGCCTTCCATTCGCCCGGCGACATTGCCTCATGCGTCACGAACAGGTCGTGCAGGCGGCTCGGGCCGGACAGACCGACCTCGATCGACGTTTCAAGCAGCGGCATTTCTTCCTGGCGCAAGAGCCGCTTGGCATGGTCCAGCGTGACGGCCTGCAGAAAGGCCTTGGGCGAAAGGCCGGCCCAGCGGGTAAAGGTCTTCTGGAGTTGCGTCGGCGATTGGTTCAGCCGCGCGGCGATCGCTTCCAGCGACGGCTGGTCGCGATATTCCTCGCTGATCAGTTCAATGACCCGACGGACGGTGTCGTAATCGGGTCCATCAGGGGTGATGTCTGTTTCGAGCTTCGCGATCATGTTCATCGTTTTTCTCCTTTACAAAGGAGATAATCAAGGCCGGCGAACCAAACCACCCGTTTCTTGCGTGATCTCTCAGAGACGCTGTTTTACCGTTGCCAGCGCGCCCTTGAAGGCCTTGGCGAAACTTTCGCGATCGTCAGGATTGAGAAAGGAGCCGACATCCGTGCGCTTGCCCTCGCCGAAAATATGCATGGAGAGAATGCCGATCTCCTGATGCCGGCGCACGAGGAAACGCGTCCAGAACGGATTGAAATGATGCTCGATCATGCGGCCGGACGGAGAGAACTTGCGCACGGAGACATCCGTACGCGAAACAGTTACCTCTTCCCGCACCCTGCCGGAGCGATAGTTCAGCCAGAAAGCCCCGTAGAGAAGTACGAAGTCCAGGCCGAAGAAAAAGCCGATCGGCCAGGCGCCGGTGACGATGAAGAACATGCCGTACATGAAGCAGATCGCACCCGATATGGCGAGCAATAGCTTGAAACCCTTCCGCCCAAGCGAGCGATAGGGAAAGAGTTCGGCCGCAAAAACAGGCTGCTCGTTTCGGCTGTCGGCGTTGCTTTCCATCATGGCGACTGAGTATAGATTTTCCATGGCCAATCCGAAACTCAAATCCAATACCAAACCGTCGCTAAACTCGAATGTGATCACCCGCCGCAAGCCGGCGGTGCCGGTCAAGACAGCCTACTCGCTGGCCGAGCGCGAAGAGATCTTTCGCCGCTTTTCCGTCCAGCGGCCGGAACCGCGCGGCGAGCTGGAACATAGCAATCCCTTCACGCTCGTCGTGGCAGTCGCCCTCTCCGCCCAGGCGACGGATGCCGGTGTCAACAAGGCGACCCGCGCGCTGTTCAGGATCGCCGATACGCCACAGAAGATGCTCGATCTCGGCGAAGAAAAGGTCCGCGACTACATCAAGACGATCGGCCTCTATCGCAACAAGGCGAAGAACGTCATTGCGCTCTCGCAAATGCTGGTCGACGAGTTCGGCGGCAAGGTGCCGGAGACGCGCGAGGAACTGGTGCGCCTGCCGGGCGTCGGCCGCAAGACCGCCAATGTCGTCCTGTCAATGGCCTTCGGTCAGGCAACGATGGCGGTCGACACCCATATCTTCCGGATCGCCAACCGCATCAGGCTCGCGCCCGGAAAGACGCCTGACGAGGTTGAAGACCGGCTGATGAAGGTAGTGCCGAAACAATATCTCTACCACGCTCATCACTGGCTGATCCTGCACGGCCGCTATACCTGCAAGGCCCGTCGGCCCGAATGCGAGCGTTGCGTGATTGCCGATATCTGCAAATCGCCGGAAAAGAGCAGCGATATCCCGGCGCCGCTGGTCGAGCTACCGCCGCAGCTGATCGGCGAGACCGTCGAGTAGGGCAGCTATTCCCCGCTCATAATCTTCACGACTGCCGCCTGCTTCGATGGCGATCGCAGCGCGATCGAAAGCTGCCGAGAGCATGGCGGTCAATGGCTCGAGCAAATCGCTGGCACTGGCCTGTGGCAACAAGGCTTCGAGCCCTGCCCGCAATGTCGCCTCGGCATTCTCCGCGTCGATCTTTGCTGTCGCGGGCAGGCCGATCACGGCCGGTGCCTCGAGCAGAAGCAGCCGTGTTCGCCCTTCCATTTCCATTGCATCGAAATAGGCCGCAGCACCTTCAAGCAGCGCTTCACGCGGTGCGGTTTGCCGCGTTGCGCGCCGCTCGATCTCGTCGGCGACACCGGCCGCCTCCCTTTCGATCACCGCCCGGAAAAGCGCTTTCTTGTCTTCGAAGTGATGATAGAGCGCACCGCGCGTTACACCCGCCTCTGCGACGATCTCGGGCGTCGCCGTCTCGGCATATCCCTTCTCGACGAAAAGCCGGCGCGCGACATCTATCAGCGCCTGTCTCGTTTGCTCGGTTCTCTCGCGGTTACTGCGACTCATGATCTCTGTTTACATACAATCAGCATGTATGTTAATAACAAAAACATACAGAATGTACGTAAAATCCAGAAAGAGGAACGTGATGAAATCGACGAGCTATTATCCCGTGATCATGACGGATGATGTTGCCGGGACGTCTGCCTTCTATTGCCGTCATTTCCGTTTCCAGCCTCTCTTCGAAAGCGACTGGTATGTCCATCTGCAATCGATCGAGGATGAGCATGTGACGCTTGCCGTGCTCGACGGTAGCCACGAAACCATCCCGGCCGCCGGCCGCGGCAAGATCTCCGGCCTTCTCCTGAATTTCGAGGTCGAGGATGTGGACGCGATTTACGCCATTTGCACGGAGGCAGGGTTGCCGATCCTGCGCACGATCCGGGACGAGGATTTCGGCCAGCGCCACTTCATTACCGCCGATCCCAACGGCGTCTTGATCGACGTCATCAAGCCGATCCCGCCAAGCGCCGAATATGCGGCCATGTATGAAGCGCCAGCGCTGCCCGGCTAAAGCAATTCACCAAAGGTGTAGCGCGGTTTTCGTTCGGATTTGCGTGAAAGCTAGGCTCGGAAATCGGGATCGCGCGCGGAGATCAACTTGTGCAGGTGCACCATCATGCCGGCGGCAAAGAGAGGCGTGATCAGGTTGACGATAGGGATCGCCAGAAAGAGTGCAATCACCAGGCCACCGAGAAAGACGGTTGGACCATGTTTGGCGCGAAACAGTCGCGCCTCCGGAGGAGAACGGAAGCGCATGGCCGCAAATTCAAAGAATTCCCGCCCGAGCAGGTAGCCGTTCACAAGAAAGAAGGCCACGAGATTGACGCCGGGAATGAAGAGCAGCAAGAGCGCGATAACATTGCCGGCGATCACCACCCCCAGGAATTTGATTGAGCTTGCCATCGCAGGTCCGAGCGGCATGGCTTTGCCGGCCACATCCTGCGGATAGTCCCGCTTCTCGATCACCTCGGCGACATCGTCGAGAAAGAGGCCGGCAATCAGCGCAGTCACCGGCGAAAGCAGCAGCGCCAGCGCGAGCGCAAGTCCGATCCCGGCGGCGACAAGGAAAACGAAGCTGAGCCAGCCGGCCCAATCGGGCATCTCGGGAAAGAACCCGGTCACCCAGGGAAATACGAGACTGATGAACAGGCCGCGCAAGGCGAACCACAAGCCGATCAGCACCAGCACGGTCAGCCCCAGAACCTTCCAGAAAGCCGACCGGGTCTCCGGCGCAAAAAGGTTGAGGAGAGAAAGGCGAGCGGCGTCAAGGATCATTCTCTGGCGTCTCCGTTAGGCAGCGTGATGTAGGAAGCCCGCGGTCTCGCGGCAAGTCGGTTGAAAATTACATGCTTGAATAGAAAACTTGTCGAAAATTACATGCTAATATATAGTTCGTAACGTTCGATATACGTGTGGGCCTAAGAAGAGCTTCCGGACAATATTAAAAAACAGGGATTCGGCTCCACGAATCCACGGGAAGCCTCTGAGGATATGGGGGAGGCTGCGACGTGGAAGATTTTGTAGACAAGCTTAGGCAATACGCGAAGTCCGGCACGCCCGCCGAACGACGCATCGCGAAATATTTTACTGAACATTTGAACGACCTGCCGTTTGAAACCGCTGCATCGGTTGCCGACCGGCTTGATCTCTCGCCGATGACGGTCGGCCGTTTTTTGCGAGCGCTCGGCTACCAGGGGCTGGACAGCGTGAAGGTGGAGATCCGCGAAACGGCAACGACCTCTCCGGTCCAGTTCCAGAGCTCGATGACGGAACTGCAAACCGACGCATCGGATGGTAAGCCGCTCGCCGTTCTCGTTGCGGAGCAGATACAAGCACTGCATCACATCTATCATCTGACCGCCCAGCCGCATTGGGGCGAAGCCGTCGCGATGATCGGCGCATCCAAAGAGGTCTTCGTCGCCACCCATGCAAGACTGTCAGGCTTCTCCAGCCATTTCTGCCAGCGACTGACCCAGGCTCGCGACAGCGTGCGTGCGATCGACGGCGCAGGTAATCGGTTCGCGGAGCTTTTCGCCCGTGCCTTCGTCGAGGATGCCGTGCTCGTCATCATCGATTGTCGGCGCTTCGCCAGGTCGCGGCTGCTTGCGCGCACTGCCCGGCGTTACGGTTACAAAGTGATCCTGATTTCCGCTCAGCATGCGGACTGGCTGCCGGAACAGTCGAATGTCGTCCTGCCGTTACCGCCTGCCCGCGCGCCTGATATGGATAACCTGCCGCCGCTGATCGCCTTGCTCGACTGCCTGTCCGAGGCGGTCATTTTGAACGCCGGCGAAGAGGCAAGCCAACGACGACGACGCATGGTGGAATTTGCGACCATCCTTGGGGAGACGGCCAACCGCTGAATTATTCGATCGCTTCCAGCTCAGCCCGATGACGGTACATCGCAAGAAAGCGGCGATAGTCGCGGTCGTAAAGCGCCTGCTTGCTCCTGTTGGGAAGACGCTCGGAGCCGCCGGGATACATCGCCCTCCCCGCCGCCGCCAAATCCTTGTGCGAGCCGCAGGCAACTGATGCAGCGATCGCGGTGCCAAGCAGTACCGCCTCGTTCATGTCAGGCACGATGACCTTGCAACCCGTCACATCCGAATAGAGCTCCATCAGAATGGGGTTCTTCACGTGCCCACCAGCCACATGCAGCGTATCCGGCATATAACCGTGATCTCTCATCTTTTCGAGAATGTGACGGATACCGAGCGCAATGCCGATGGCGGTCCGCCAATAGAGCGCGCAGAGACCGTCGAAGGACGTATCGAGCGTCAGCCCGCTGACGACGCCGACAGCATGCGGATCAGCCAATGGCGACCGATTGCCGTGAAAATCCGGAAGGACGAAGATCCGTGCGCCGAGTGAGTCACCCGCTTCTGCTCGCAGTTCCGCGATGCGGGCGACGATCTTCTGATGCAGCGCCGCGGTTGGCTCACCGCCGGCCGCGTGCATGCGCACGATATGATCAAGGAGTGCACCGGCCGCGGATTGACCGGCCTCGACGAGCCACGATTGCGGAAAAACCGCCTCGTAATAGGGGCCCCACATTCCCTGGCTTGGCTTTCGCTCGGGGGAAAAGGCAACGACGCAGCTCGATGTCCCGGCAATGAGCGCAAGCTGCTGCTCGAGCTTCTCCGGATCGCCGGCATAGCCGCTGAGTGTACCGAGCGCGCCCGCATAGGCATCGATCATCCCGGCCGAAACATGGCAATTGGAGGTCAGGCCCAACGCTTCGGCAGCATCCGGCGTCAGTTTGCCGACGCTTTCTCCAACCGCCACCGTGTCCTCCGGCAGCCTGCCACGAAGCAGCAAATCCTCAAGACCGATCTGCTTCAGGAAGTCTCCCTGCCAGCCCCTTTCCTTATGGGCTAGATAATTCCATTTGGCCGTCAGCGTGCAGCGGGATCTGGCAAGCGAGCCGGTTGCCTTCCACGTCAGGAAATCGGCAAGGTCGAAAAGGTATCCGGTGTTCGCCCAGGTCGCCGGCAGCTCCTTCTTCAGCCACATCAGCTTCGGCATTTCCATTTCCGGCGACATGACGCCGCCGGAATGTTCCAGCACTTCATGCTTCGTCGCCGTACAGAAATCTGCCTCCTTCAGCGCCCGGTGATCGAGCCAGACGACCGTATCGAAGCGCCTCTCACCACTGGTGGAAACACTGATCTGCCTGCCTTCGGTATCGCGCACTACAAGCGAACAGGTGGCGTCGAAACCGATGGCGCCGATTGCGGCAACCTCAATGCCGGACTGTCCCATGGCTGCACGCACAGCAATACAAACGGCCGACCATATATCCTCGGAATCATGCTCGGCATGGTTCTCGCGCGGCCGGTTCATGAGGATTGGATGTTCAGCCTTGGCAAGCAGGCGGCCATGCGAGTCAAAGACACCGGCGCGTGCGCTGCTCGTGCCGATATCCACCGCAACCACATGATCACGCATCAATGCTGAGTCCCGTCCAGCTTTTGTTTGCGGACAAGTTGTATCAATTCCGGCATGGCGTCAAACACGACTTCCGGCGAAAGACGATCGAGTTCCTCGCGATATCCAGCGAAATTAGCATGCGAGCCGCCAGTGAAGGCAAAGACTGTCATGCCCGCCGCTTTGGCTGCAGCAATACCTGCCGGACTGTCCTCGATAACGACACAGTCACGCGGCTCCACACGCATCTGGTCGGCAGCATAAAGGAAGAGATCCGGCGCCGGCTTGCCGCGCTTGACCATGCTGGCACTGAAGATGTTCGGCAACTTTGGCAAGAGCCCGGTGACCGAGAGCGACAGCCTGATCCGTTCGACCTGGCTGGACGAGGCGACACAGCAGGGAATGCCAAGTGCATCGATCGTCTCGCCAATGCCTGGCATGGCTTTCAGCTCGGTGCGGAAACGGGCATAGAGACTGGTGCGGATGCCTTCCAGGAATTCCTCGTGGGCATGCACGTTGAACTCCGTCTCCAATATGTCGATCAGAGTTGCTAGGCTTTTGCCGAGGAAGCGCTCATAGGCCTCGTCCTCGGTAATCGTCACGCCGAGATCGGCCATCGCCTTGACGAGAACGGAGATCGAAATCGGCTCGCTGTCGACGAGTACGCCGTCGCAATCGAAAATGACCAGCCGTGGTTCAGCATCAGCCATGGAAGACCCAACCTGAGTTCAGTTCGGAAGAGACCGTCCTGCTTTGTACGCAAGGCCGGGATGGCGGCTGAAACGCCGCCATCAGGATTTCTTACACCGCGAGCTTGCCGTCGAGATAGAGCTGCAACGTTTCCTTCGTGCCCTTTTCCCACAGGGTTTTCAGCGCATTGGCGAAACGCTTGCGGAAAACATCGGATTTCGCCACTTCGCCGAAAATATCGTCGAAGACGAGGAAGGCGGCCGGATCGTCCTTTGCCTTGACGGCCGCCTCATGCAGGCGATCGGCGCTGGCATCGTTGAAGACAATCTCCTTGCCGCTGTCGCTCTTGCCGAAGAAGTAGCGGCACCAAAGTGCAGAGACGAGCGCAAGGCCGACGACATCCCGGCCCTGGCTGAGATTGTCGAGCGTCGACGGCAGGATGAATTTCGGCTGACGGTTGGAGCCGTCCTGCGCCAGACGCGGGATCGTGTCGGCAATCTTGGGATTGAGGAAGCGGCGCTCGATCAGCTTGAAATAATCGGCAAGCGACGTATCCGGCACCGGCGGCACGATGGGGATGATTTCCTCATTTTCGAGCTTGGCGAGGAAGGCACGTATCAGATCGTTTTCCATCGATTCATGCACGAAATGAATATCCATCAGCGCCGCCGGATAGGCGATCGCCGCGTGGCCGCCGTTGAGGATGCGGATTTTCATGTGCTCATAGGGCGTGACGTCAGGTACGAAAGTGACGCCGACCTTTTCGAGTGCCGGACGCCCCATCGGGAACTTGTCTTCCAGCACCCACTGCTTGAATTCTTCACAATAGACCGGCCAGTTGTCCTCGATATCGAAATTCTCCTTCAAGAAATCGATCTCGCGCTGGCTGGTGGCCGGCGTGATGCGGTCGACCATGCCATTCGGGAAGGAGACATTTGCCTTGATCCAGTCCGCAAAAGCCGGATCGGAGAGCTTCGCCGTGCCGACAACCGCATTCGTGGTCACAACGCCATTATGGGGAATGTTGTCGCAGGACATGACGGTGAAGGGCGCAATGCCCTTGTCCTTGCGTGCCTTCAGACCGGCAACGATCAGACCGAAGACCGTTTTCGGCGCAGACGGGTTCTGCCCGTCGGCGGCAATCGCCGGATGCGCCGGATTGAACTCGCCGGACGCGTCGATGAAATAGCCGCCCTCGGTGATCGTCATCGAGACGATGCGGATCTCGGGATCGGCGAGCTTGGCGATGATAACGTCAGGTTCGCCGACGGGCAGGATATCGATCATCGGCGCGGTCACACGCGCCGCCGTCCTGTTGTTGTCCTGCTCGACGACGGTCGTCAGGAAATCCTGCGCGGCAAGCTTGTCGCGCATGGCCGCGTCTGAGGGCAGAACGCCGGCGCCGATGATTGCCCAATCATGGTCGCTGCCGGCATTGAAGAGATCGTCGAGATAGATCGCCTGATGGGCGCGATGGAAATTGCCGACGCCGAAGTGCACGATGCCGGCTTTCAGCGACGTCCGATCGTAAGCCGGAATGGCCGCGGTCTTTGCCGCCTCGTCGAGCGTTGCCAGCGATAGTTTGCACGTCATGTTTCAGTCCTCTTGAAGGTCTTTCGAAAGAGCCCTAGGCCCTCCCGTTAGCGCGGGCCGGACGAGATTGTCCGATCCGCATGTCTGCCCCCAGCCGGCGGTCGCTTCAGATAGCAAGGCCGCTCTCATTGAATTTATGGATACGCGTCTTATCCGGCGTCAGGTAGACCGTGTCGCCGGCCTTGGACGCAAAATCGCCGTTGCTGCGCGCCGTCACCATCCCGATACCTTCGACATCGACATGCAGGAACGTGTCGGAGCCGAGATGCTCGGCCACCATCACCCTGCCCTTCCAGTCGCCGCTTTCGGTCGACAGCAGCACATGTTCGGGACGGATGCCGATCGTGTGCGCATTCATCTGCGCAGCATTCTGCCCCTTGATGAAATTCATCTTGGGCGAGCCGATGAAGCCCGCAACGAAGAGGTTTCGCGGGCTGCGGTATAACTCCAGCGGCGAACCGACCTGCTCGATATTACCCCTGTTCAGCACCACGATCTTGTCGGCCATGGTCATCGCTTCCACCTGATCATGGGTGACGTAGACCATGGTCGTCTTGAGTTGCTGGTGCAGCTCGCTGATTTCAATGCGCATGTTGACGCGCAGGGCCGCATCGAGGTTCGACAGCGGCTCGTCGAAGAGGAAGGCTGAAGGCTGGCGCACGATAGCGCGGCCGATGGCGACACGCTGACGCTGGCCGCCCGAAAGCTGGCGCGGCTTGCGATCCAGATAGTCGCCGAGATTCAACACGCGGGCGGCATCATCCACCTTGCGGTCAATCTCTGCCTTGTCCATGCCCGCCATCTTCAGCGGGAAGGCGATGTTATTGCGCACGCTCATATGCGGATAGAGCGCGTAGGACTGGAAGACCATCGCCAGACCCCGTTCGGACGGAGCCTTCTCGGTCGCGTCCTTGCCGTCGATGACGATCTTGCCGCCCGAGACATCCTCGAGGCCGGCGATCAGCCGCAACAGAGTGGACTTGCCGCAACCGGACGGGCCGACGAAGACGACGAACTCGCCATCGCGGATATCGAGATCGATCGAAGGGATGACCTTGGCTTCGCCGAAGACCTTCGAAACCTTTTGAAGGGTAATGCTGCCCATGTTTCTCTCCCTATGATCTTATTTCACCGCGCCGAAGGTCAGGCCGCGGACAAGTTGTTTCTGGCTGAACCAGCCGAGGATGAGGATCGGCGCGATCGCCATGGTCGAGGCCGCCGAAAGCTTGGCGTAGAACAGGCCTTCCGGGCTTGAATAGGAAGCGATGAACGCCGTCAGCGGTGCGGCCTTGGAGGCCGTCAGGTTCAGCGTCCAGAAGGCTTCGTTCCAGGCAAGGATGATGTTCAAGAGCAGAGTCGAGGCAATGCCGGGCACGGCCATCGGCGTCAGCACGTAGACGATTTCCTTGACGAGCGAGGCACCGTCCATGCGGGCGGCTTCCAGGATTTCGCCGGGAATTTCCTTGAAATAGGTATAGAGCATCCAGACGATGATCGGCAGGTTGATGAGCGTCAGCACGATCACCAGGCCGGTCCGTGTGTCGAGCAGGCCCGAGTTGCGGAACATCAGGTAGATCGGGATGAGCGCGCCGACCGGCGGCATCATCTTCGTCGACAGCATCCACATCAGCACGTCCTTCGTCCGCTTGGTCGGCGCAAAGGCCATGGCCCAGGCGGCCGGAATGGCGATGATGAGACCGATCAGCGTTGAGCCGAAGGAGATCACGACGGAATTCATGAAGTGACTGAGATAGTTGGAACGGCTCTGCACTTCCGAATAATTCTCCGTGGTCCAGTGGAAGAACAGGAACTGCGGCGGCGAGGCGATGGCATCCGCCTCCGACTTGAAGCTCGTCAGGAATGTCCAGAGGATCGGGAAGAAGATCAGGATGCCGAGCGCCCAGGCGATCGCGGTCATGATGACCTTGCGTTGGGTGGTAACCTTTCTAGCCATCTCAAGCCTCCAGATTCTTGCCGACGAGGCGCACGAGGAAGATCGCAACGATATTGGCAAGCACGACCGCGACGATACCGCCCGCAGAAGCCCCGCCGATATCGAACTGCAGCAGCGCCTGCGCATAGACGAGATAGGTGAGGTTGGTGCTCTGCGTGCCGGGGCCGCCATTGGTGGTGACCAGAATTTCGGCGAAGACCGAAAGCAGGAAGATCGTCTGGATCAGGATCACCACCGTAATGGCGCGGGCCATATGCGGCAGGATGATGTAGATGAATTTCGAGATCGCCCCGGCGCCGTCCATTTCGGCGGCTTCCTTCTGCTCTTCATCGAGCGACTGCAGCGCGGTAAGCATGATCAGCGTGGCGAAGGGAAGCCACTGCCAGGCGACGATCAGGATGACCGAAAACAGCGGCACGGTGGCCAGCCAATCGATCGGCTGCAGGCCGACAGCCTTTGCCATATAGGCGAAGAGACCGTTGACCGGGTTCATGAACATGTTCTTCCAGACAAGGGCCGCCACCGTCGGCATGACGAAGAAGGGCGCAATGACCAGGATGCGTACGATGCCCTGGCCATAAATCGGCTGATCGAGCAGGAGTGCAAAGAGAATACCGCCGACCACGGTGATGACAAGTACGCCGGCAACCAGCACCAGCGTATTGATGAGCGCGGCGAAAAAGGCCGGGTCGGTGAGGAAGTATTGGTAGTTTAAGAGACCGACGAAACTCTCCATGCCCGGGTTGAGCAGATTGTAGTTCAGCAGGGAGAAGTAAATCGTCATCGCGAGCGGGACGATCATCCACGCGAAGAGCAGCACCACGGACGGTGCAATCATAAAACGTGCTGCGGAGCGAGTGTGAAACGTTGCCATGGCAAACCACCGGTCTGATCTGAAGCGGAAACGGCTGAGAAAACAGCTTTGAAAAAAGCGGCCGCCGATGCAGTTCGGGCAATCGGCGACCCAGAGGTGCGGAATGTCAGACATTCCGTACGTTCTCAGGAGGTTTTACTTGATGTAGCCCGCCTTGGTCATTTCGCGGGTAGTCAGCTGCTGCGCGCTCTGCAGAGCCTGGTCGACCGAGATCTGGCCGGCAAGAGCCGCGGAGAACTGCTGGCCGACGGCCGTGCCGATGCCCTGGAATTCCGGGATCGCCACGAACTGGACACCGACATAGGGAACCGGCTTGACAGTCGGCTTGGTCGGGTCAGCGGAGTTGATGCTATCGAGCGTCATCTTCGCGAAGGAAGCGGCCTTCTGGTAGTCGGCATTCGCATAGAGCGAGGTGCGGGTGCCGGGAGGTGCGTTCAGCCAGCCTTCCTTTTCGGCGACGAGGTTGGTGTAGTCCTTGCTCGTTGCCCAGGCGATGAACTTCTCTGCTGCTTCAGTCTTCTGCGAGCCTGCCGGGATGGCGAGGTTCCAGGCCCAGAGCCAGTTGCCGCGCTTGCCGAGGCCCTTGTCCGGAGCCAGCGCAAAGCCGACCTTGTCGGCAACCTGCGACTGCTTCGGATCGGCTACGAACGAAGCAGCAACCGTTGCGTCGATCCACATGCCGCACTTGCCGGTCTGGAAGAGCGCCAGATTTTCGTTGAAACCGTTGGAAGAAGCGCCGGGAGGGCCGGCTTCCTTCATAAGGTTGACGTAGAAGGTCAGCGTGTCCTTCCACTCGGGCTGATCGAACTGCGGCTTCCACTGTTCATCGAACCAGCGAGCGCCGAAAGAGTTCGACATAGCCGTCAGGAAGGCCATGTTTTCGCCCCAGCCGGCCTTGCCGCGCAGGCAGATGCCGTAGATTTCCTTGTCCTTGTTGGTCACCTTCTTCGCAGCATCTGCGATGAAGTCCCAGGTCGGCGCGTCGGGCATCTTTAGGCCGGCAGCGTCGAACAAGTCCTTGCGGTACATGACCATGGAGCTTTCGCCGTAGAACGGAGCCGCATAGAGCTTGCCGTCCTGGCTGATGCCGCTGCGGATGGCCGGCAGCAGATCGTCCACGTCATAGTTGGCGCCGAGGTTGTCGAGCGGCAGGAGCCAGCCTTTCTTCGCCCAGATCGGAACTTCATAGGTGCCGATCGTGAGCACGTCGTACTGGCCGCCCTTGGTCGCGATGTCGGTCGTGACCTTCTGGCGCAGTACGTTTTCTTCGAGGGTTACCCATTCAAGGTCGATGCCGGGATTCTTCGCCTTGAAATCATCCGTCAGCTTCTGCATCCGGATCATGTCGCCGTTGTTCACGGTCGCGATCGTCAGCGTCTCGGCCGAAGCCATGCCGGCAAACGCCATTGCTGAGCAGGCGCCCAGCAGGAGAGTTCTCAATGTCATATCTTCCTCCCAGAAGATGAGTGTGAGCATTCGCTTTGCTCATGGGCAATTACTCATCAAAGGAAAAATTTTGTCAATTGGCAATCGTTGCTGCGATGCCGAACAATCGAGTTATGTTATTGAACTGAAAAGGAAATATTTTTGCTCAGCTAGTGAGCAAAAACTCAGCCGTCTCTTCGTCAGTAATCAAACCGTTCACCTGATGGCCGGCGATGGCAGCTCGGATCGCCTTGAACTTGCGTTTTCCCTTGGCGATCCCGATCACTGTCGAGGAATCGCGTGGCGGGATCGGAGCGGATGCGACGCGTTCATTGATCGGGTTGTCGAGCAGCTTTCCGTCGGCGTCGAAAATCCAGCCGCAGATCTCGCCTGCCGCGCCCTCGCGCATCAGCTCCATCATCTCGTCTTTTTCCAGGAAACCATCGACGCAGAGCGGGCCATCGATGCCGAGTTCGCCGATACCGACGAAGGTTACATCCGCCTGCGCGCTGATTGCCAGCGTCGAGCGCACGAGCTGCTGGCCGTGCAGAAGCTCCCGCTCCTCCGCCGAGGTGACGAGAACCGGCAGCGGCATCGGAAAGTGCCGCGCCTTGACGGCGTCGGCCATGCTGAAGATGACGTTGTAGTAAGCGGCCGAACCGTCAGGGGCGATATTGCCCGTCAGCGACACGATCCGGTGGTTGGGACATTCGATCGCCGGCAGCTGGTCGACAGCCGCTTTCAGCGTTCGCCCCGTGCCGACGGCAAGTACGATCGGATCTGGACGTTTCAGCCAGCGCTCGATTTCGGAAGCAGCCGCCTCGGCAATTCCGACCGTCGTCGACGATGAACCCGGATCGCTGGGAACGATCTCGACATGCCTCAGACCGAATTTCTTGCGCAACTGATTTCCGAGTTCGAGGCAGGCGGCGATCGGGTGGTCGAGCCGCACTTTGATCAGCCGTTCGGCCACGGCAAGCGAAACGAGCCGCTGCGCCGACTGGCGCGAAATACCCATGGCGGATGCAATTTCATCCTGTGTGCGGCCGGCGACATAATAAAGCCAGCCGGCGCGCGCCGCATCGTCCAGCCGCCCTGATGTCTCCGATCTTTTTACCATCTATCGCCGCCAATTAATTTTTTTGAGTCTATCTGGCGCAGATCAAAACAAAAATCGGGCAAATGTCGAGGGCGTTGAAAAAGCAAGCAGTCGCTTCCTTATCCAAACCACCGCATGACGATGTAGATGGCCGCCTTGACGAGACCGTAGATCACCCCGCCGGCAACGACGAGCGAGACGGCTGTCATCGCAAAACCGAGAAGTGAAAACAGCCCGTCCCGACCGAGAATCGCAAAGGCAAAGAGCGAAATCGCAATCGCCGGCAGGATATTGCCGAGCGGCACCGGCAGCACGAGAACAATCGCCAGCACCAGACAGCAGAAGCCCGCCAGATATTCCGCCGGCGGCTCGACGAAAATGCTCAATCGTGGCTGCAGCATGCGCTCTGCCCAGGCGAGCCAGGGGTGAATGCGCCCGACGATCGTCTCGAAATCCTCCCGCCGCATGGAGCGCGCCGCAATCGCCTTCGGCAGCCACGGCTTCAGGCCGAAGGTCAGTTGTGCGGCAAGAAAGATCAGCGGTGCTCCGAGCAGCGAGGAGGTGCCGGGCGGCGTCGGAAAAGCGTTCGGCAGCGCAAAGATCAGCATCAGCGCGCCGATCGCCCTGTCGCCCATCGTCTGGAACAGATCGCCGATCGATACGCGTTCACGGCTCCGGTCCGCTGCCATCTGCCGCAGAATGGAAGAGAGCCGCCGGCCTTTTGGACGTGGCCTGCGGACGGTGGTTCTCTGAGTTTCAGTATTTTCGATTGTCATGAATCCGGCATGGGAAGGTGAATGATGGAAAGCTTGCCCATGCAATATGCCAATAGCATGACCTTGGCGGACGAAATTGTCGCCTCATGGCGATCAGGCTTAGTTCATTTATCGAATAATCCTTGTAATTCCCCGCCAACAGTGCGAGCAGACGCCAAGCACAGACAATGGGCAGGCATCAGATGATTATTTCATTCGATATCGGAGGTTCCGCAATCAAGGGCGGGATTGCACGTTCGGAATCCGACATCGTACCGCTCGGCCGCCGTCCGACCCCCAAGGATGATTTCCCGGCCTTCGTCGAGACACTGAGGAGCTTCATCGCCGAGACTGGCGAGCGCCCCTCGCGCATTGCGCTCTCGATTGCCGGTGTTGTCGACCCGGATACGCAGCGCCTCATCGTCGCCAATATCCCCTGTATCCACGACCGCAAACTTGCCGCCGACCTGGAGCGCGAGCTCGGCCTGCCCGTACTGATCGCCAATGACGCCGATTGTTTCGCCATGGCGGAAGCCGAACTTGGCGCCGGTCGCGGCCACCGCATCGTCTTCGGCGCCATTCTCGGCACGGGCGTCGGGGGCGGCGTCGTCTCGGATGGTCGTCTCATCAATGCCTCAGGCGGCTTTGCCGGCGAATGGGGGCATGGCCCGATCATCGCATCACATGCCGGCACTCCGCCCATCGCTATCCCCGCCTATGCCTGCGGCTGCGGCCAGAAAGGCTGTGTCGATACCGTCGGCGGTGCTCGGGGTCTGGAACGCCTGCATAAGACGCTGCACAACCTCGATTTCTCCAGCGAGGAAATCATCACCGACTGGCGAAACGGCGAGGAAAAGGCCAATCGCACGATCGACGTCTATGTTGATCTCGTCGCCTCACCGCTGGCGCTCGCGATCAACATCACAGGCGCAACCATCGTGCCCGTGGGCGGCGGCCTCTCGAATGTCGAGGCGCTTCTGGCGGAACTGGATCATGCGGTGCGCGCCCGCATCTTGCGTAAATTCGACCGCCCGCTGATCGTACGCAGCGAATGCCGTATCGAACCGGGCCTGATCGGTGCTGCGCTTTTGGGCCTCAAGGCCGAAGCGGCATAGCGCAATTCCAATAAAAATCGTGCCGCGACTTTGGATTGCGGCAGAACAGATTTCTAAAGCGTCGGCCACATCCGGACGATCGCGGCAAAGCGCAGCCAATCCTTTCGCAGAAAGGGCGTCCAGGCTGCTTCCGCGACGGCCGACAGCCGCGGAAAGACCAGCCGGTTGAAATAGCTCCGCGAGGCGAAATTCTCGCCCCAGATGCAGGCCTGGATACCGTGCATCCGCTCCCTCAGCTCCTCCGGCAATTCGCCTTCGGCTTCGTAGGCATAGGTCTTTTCCGGTGGCGTGAAGCCGGCCCAGCCCGCGCCGGGCTCTCCCCAGTCCTCGGCCTGCGCCATGTCGAGATAGTAGGCCTGCCCAGGCGTCATGACGATATCATAGCCCTCACCCGCAAGCTCGATACCGACCTCCGGCTTCTCCCAGGCCATCAGCAGCGTGCCATCGCGATCGACACCGCCGCCATGTGAGACCTCGTTCCAGCCGACAAGTTTCTTGCCGCGCTCGGCAAGCATCGCCTTGATCCGCCGGAGGAAATAGGATTGCAGTTCTGCCGTATCTGCGAGCTTCTCACGCTCCATCAGCATTTTGCAGAGCGGCGAAGCAAGCCAGGAACCGTGCGGCACCTCATCCCCGCCGATATGGATATATTGGGACGGAAAGAGCTGGAGCATCTCGTCGAACACCTTGCCGAGGAACTCGTAGGTGAATTCGACCGCCGGATTGAGCGCATTGTTGGGATTGTTCGGCTCGGGGCGATAGCCGCCCGGCGCTTCCTGTCGCTCGACGAGTTGTGGCAGGGAGAGCAGTGCTGCGGTGCTGTGACCGGGTATATCGATCTCCGGCACGACGTCGACACGCAACATGCCCGCATGAGCAACGATTTCCCGGACATCATCCTGGCTGTAAAATCCCGAATGAGGCTCCGCGCCGTCGCCGAATTGCGGTAGAAGCACTTCGTCAGGTCCGTGCTTGGCACCGATCTTTGTAAGCTCAGGATAGGCCTTGATCTCCAGCCGCCAGGCTTCGTCGTCGGTCAGATGCCAGTGGAAAATATTGAGCTTGTTCCAGGCAAGGATATCGATCAGCCGTTTGACATCTGCAACCGGGTAGAAATGCCTGCTGACGTCGAGATGACAGCCGCGCCATTCGTAACGCGGCTGATCGGCGATGGTGCCGAAGACCGGAAACTGGAAGGTTTCCGGCTCGTGACGTGCTCCGTGCAGCAGTTGCGCAAGACTGATCAACCCATAAAGCAGGCCGCTCGCATCGTCGGTGCCAAGAATAATCTCCTTCCCCGTGAAACGCAGTTCGTAGGCCGCATCCATGATCGAGGATTCCCCTTTGAAGCGGATCTGCCGTCCCCCCTCAACCGGCTGAAGCGCGAAAGGCACGTCGTCGTCAGGAAAGAGCCGTTGGTAAAGCGCGAGCACTTTCGCCACGGCCCTGGTATTCTTGGCACTGGTGCCGGCTGCCGGATAGAGTGCGATGGGCGGCATATCGCCCGGCCGTAACGCCTGGTGCAAGGGCCAGGGCAGCAGCGAATACGGCTCGCTCACTTCACCCTTCGGCAGAAGCTCCGGCAACGCCCCCTGTTCCATGCCATCAAGCATCAGATCGCCAAAACTGACGGGTGCATGCCGGCCATCGCCAAGTGTGAGGTAGGCGGACTTGATGCCGGCCGTGACATGCTTCGGGCCATTCGTCAGCCCTTCCATTGTGAACCGCCAGCTGCCGCCCGGCTTGACGATGAGACCCTCGGGCGGAGAATATTCGTGAAAATTTGCAACGCGCCGCTTGAGCGTGGCGCCTTCAGCCACGTGCTCGTCCGCCACGCGGGTGAGGGACGTACAGGCGAGCGTAAAACCGGAGAGCGGTTCGGCGGAAAGATTGAAGAGCGTGAAGGTAAAGCGTCCAAAGCTTCCTTCGACAGGACTCCAGCTCGCTTCCAAACGGTAATCGGCCACAGTCAGATCCTCCCTCCAATGAATATAGGGCGATCTTTACTCCCGTTCAGGCCATCGTCTTCTCGCGCGCCTTCGCGCTACTGCCGCCGACGTCGAGGCCGCCGGAGACAACCGGCGACCTACCGAAACTAGTGGTCTGAAATAAAAGATGAGCTGAAACAAAAATGGCGCGGCCTCGACCGCGCCATTGTCTCATTCGGCTGCCAATGCCGGCGGATGATGAATGGTCCCATCCGCCTCTTCCTGGTTGGCATTGGCATGTTCGTCATTCCTGGCCTTCGGTTCGCGGCCGAAGAACAAGGCATAGCCGGCCGGCAGTACGAGGATGGTCAGTACCGTGGCGACGAGGATGCCGCCCATCATGGCGTAGGCGAGCGGACCCCAGAAGACGCCACGCGAGATCGGGATCAGCGCCAGCACGGCCGTCAGCGCCGTCAGCATGATCGGCCGGAAGCGGCGTACCGCAGCACCAACGATCGCTTCCTGCCGGTGCATGCCCGCCTTGATATCCTGGTCGATCTGGTCGACGAGGATGATCGAGTTGCGGATGATGATGCCGAGCAGCGCGATGACGCCGAGGATCGCCACGAAGCCGAAGGGCGCACCGCTGATCAACAGGGCCGAAGCCGCGCCGATGATGCCGAGCGGACCGGTGGCGAAGACCAGCATCGCCTTGCCGAAATGCTGCAGCTGGGCCATCAGCAGGATCATGATGACGACGAGCATGATCGGTGCCTTCGCGGCGATCGAGGCCTGGCTTTCAGCCGAATCCTCGGCCCCGCCCTGGATCTCGATCTTGTAGCCGGCGGGCAGGCTGTCGCGCAGGTCCTTCATGTCGTTGTAGAGCTTGGTCACAACGTCGTTCGACTGGACGCCGTCAGGCAGCGTTGCCCGCACCGAGATCGTCGGCAGGCGGTCGCGCCGCCATTCGACACCCTGCTCCATTGACGGCACGACCTTGGCGATCTGCGAGACCGGGACGAAGCCGCCGAAATCCGTCGGCACATAGACCGAATTGACGGCAGAGAGCAGTGATCGGTTCGCATCCGGCTCGCGAGCGACGATCGAAACCGTTTCCTCGCCATCGCGGAAATCGTCGAGCGGTGCGCCGGACATGGCGGTCTGCAGCATCTGGCGGACACGCTGCGAAGTGACGCCGAGAGCACGGGCACGATCCTGATCGATGACCAGTTTCATGGCAGGCACCGGCTCGAGCCAGTCGTCATGAATGGCACCGAGCATCGGATCCCTGGTGAAGCGGTCCTTCACCTGATCGGCAATCTTGCGCACTTCCGCACGATCCGGACCCATGACGCGCATCTGCACCGGCCAGCCCGTCGGCGGACCGAGGAAGAGACGGTCGACCTTGCCGCGGACGGACGGGAAGTCTTCCGCCAGGATCGTCCGGAGCTTGGTAATAAGACGCTCACGCGCTGGCTCGTCATTCGCCATGATCAGGAGCTGCGCATAGTTCGGGTTGCGCAGTTGCTGGTCGAGCGGCAGGAAGAAGCGCGGCGCGCCTTCGCCGATATAGGTGGCGATGAACTTCTTGTCCGGATCGTCCATCATCTTGGCTTCCAGCGCCTTGGCCTGGACTTCCACTTCCTTGATGCTGGTCCCCTCGGGCAGCCAGAGATCGACGAGGATTTCCGGACGCGAGGACTGCGGGAAGAAGTTCTGGGGAATGAACTGGAAACTCCAGAGGCTCGCGACGAACGTGCCGAGCGTCAGCGCAAGCACGATGACGCGATGGCGCACCGCCCAGCCCACCGTGTGGCGCAGGCCGCGATAGAAGCGCGTGTCGAACACGTCGTGATGCTCGCCCGCATGGTGACGCTGCTTCAGGATCATATAGCCGAGCCACGGCGTGAAATAGACCGCCACGAACCATGAGGTCACCAGCGCGATGCCGACGACATAGAAGAGCGAACGCACATATTCGCCGGCCGTCGATGCTGCAAAGCCGACCGGAATGAAGCCGGCGGTCGTGATCAGCGTACCCGTCAGCATCGGGAATGCGGTCGAGGAGTAGGCAAAGCTCGCTGCATCGATCTTGGCGAGGCCTTCCTCGAGCTTTCGCTCCATCATTTCCACGACGATCATCGCATCATCGACAAGCAGGCCGAGCGCGATGATGAGCGCGCCGAGCGAAATGCGCTGCAGGTCGATGCCGAGCTCGTACATGATGGCAAACGTCGCAGCCAGGACCAGCGGAATGGCGATGGCGATGACAAGACCCGAGCGCCAGCCGATCGACAGGAACGAGACGACGAGCACGATGGCAAGGGCTTCGCCCAGCGCATGCATGAACTCGCTGACCGCATCGGTCACGACATCAGGCTGGTTGGAGATCTGATCGACGGCGACGCCGTAGGGCAGCGAGTCCTCGAAGCGCTTGTAGGTCGCTTCAACATCCTTGCCGACATCGGTGACCTTGAAGCCCTTGGCCATGACGACGCCGACCTGCACACTATCGTGACCGTTAAAGCGGTATTTGCGCTGATAGGGGTCTTCGAGCCCGGAAGTGACAGTGGCGATATCGCCGAGGCGCGTCACCTGGTTGCCGGAGCGCAGGCGCAATTCCCTGATGTCTTCGACCTTGTGAACATTACCTTCGACCGAGATGCGCACCGAGCGCAGGCCGGTATCGACATTGCCTGCGGGATCGACGGCATTCTGGCCCTTGATTGCGTTTTGCAGGTCGGGGATCGTCAACCCGCGTTCGGCAAGCGCCTTGGAGGAGACGTCTATATAGATCTTTTCCGGCTGGTCGCCGATGATGACGGCCTTCTCTACACCGGGCGTCGTCAGCAGCATGTCGCGCGCTTGGATCGCGAACTTCTTCAGTTCCGGATAGGAATAGCCATCGCCACTGATCGAATGCAGCGTGATGAACGTGTCGCCGAATTCATCGTTGAAATAAGGGCCGAGCAGACCTTGCGGCAGATCGCTGTTGATGTCGCCGACCTTCTTGCGCACCTGATAGAAGGCGTCGGCAACGTCGGCCGAATTCGTATCACCCTTCACCTGCACGGTGATGATCGTGCTGCCTGCCCGCGTATAGGACTTCACCCAGTCGAGATGCGGGGTTTCCTGCAGCTTGCGCTCGATCTTGTTGGTGACCTGATCTTCCATGTCCTGCAGCGATGCTCCAGGCCAGAGCGCCTGCACCACCATGACGCGGAAGGTGAAATCCGGGTCTTCCTTCTGGCCCATGCGGGTCAGGCCGAGCACACCCGTGATTAGGATCAGCCCGAAAAGGAAGCGCGCAATGCTCGGATGACCGATTGCCCAGCGCGAAAGGTTGAACGGGCGCTTTTCCGAAGTGGCGTTGTCCATGATCCTGTTCCCTCTCCCTGGCCGTTCAGCGGACGGCCGCGTCCGTTTCAGCCGAAGCCGATTGCTGGTCGGGAAGCTTGACCTGCAGGTTTTCGCTCATGAATTGCGTGCCGGCGGCGACGACGAGATCGCCGCTATCGAGCCCCTTGGCCACGCGCACGCCATCGCCGGTGAAATCCGCGACCTCGATGTCCCTGACGTGAACTGTTTCCGTACCACGGTCGACAGTCCAGACGACCTGCTTGCCGTCCTTCTGCGCCAATGCGCTCAGCGGAATGGAAACATAGCTGTCGCTATTGCTGACATTGGCCTCGATGGACGCCGTCATGCCGAGTAGTACACGAGGATCATTCGGCAGGCTGACACGCACTGCAAAGGTGCGGGACTGCTGGTCGGCGCTGCCGGAGACTTCGCGAACGGTGCCGTCGAGCACCAGCTTGCTGTCGGCCCAGAAACCCGCCTTCACGGTCTTGCCCGGCTTGAACTGGGCGATATCGTTTTCAGGCACCGCGATCTGCACTTCCTTCTCGCCGTCGACAGCGACGGTGACGACAGGTGTTCCCGAGCCGACGACCTGACCCACATCGGCATTGATGGTGGTCACGATGCCATTATGGTCGGCCTTGAGCTCGGTATAGCTCACCTGATTCTTCGCCTGATCGAGCGCAGAGACGGCAGCATCGCGAGTCGAAATTGCCTGATCATGGCTGAGAGACGCCTGCTCGACCTGCGATTTCGGCGCGACATTCTTGTCGAAGAGCTGTTCGGCGCGACGATTGACGAGATCGGCGGTTTCAACCGCCTTTTCGGCAGCAGTGAGATTGGCTTCGGCGGTCTTCACGGCGAGTTCGTAATCGGTCGAGTCCATGCGGGCGAGGATATCGCCGGGCTTTACCCGTTCGCCGATATCGACGAGACGTTCGGTAATCTTGCCGTTGACCCGAAACCCGAGGTTCATTTCCGTACGCGCCCTCACCGAGCCGGAATAATCGAGCGTACGGGTATCACCGGCCTTGGCGATCTCGACCACCTTGACCGGACGGATGACTTCCTTGACCTCTGCCTTTTCTTCCGTGCAGCCGGCAACGCCGAGCCCGACCGCACCAAGGAGCGCGAGGCTCATGACGGACGGCACGCGATTGCTGAAGGTCTTGAGCGAAAACATCTTTCGCACTCCTGATTATCTAGGGTTTTCTTGGGCGACGTTGGCCGCGCTTATTTTCTAAGTGCCCTGATCGCAAATTCGATCAGTTCGTCCACGGCCGCACGGTTTGTCTTGGCAAGACATTGGGCAACCATTTGCGGGTGGCAGAGATTGATGGTCGCCGCTCCGAAACAGCGGGAGGCGACCTCGGGGTCTTGGTCGGCGAATTCACCGGAGGCGATGCCTTCGCGGATAACGTCGGCAATCAATGCGTGAATGGAGTCGATGTGCTTCTCGATGACATGCCAGTCGCGTTCGATCGCGACGATCACCATCTCATGCACTTTCTGCTGATCGAGCATGGTGTCGAGCGTCAGCTGGTACTGGCTGCGCACGTACTGGCGCAACCGGTCGGAAGCGCTGATCTTCTGACGGCAGACATTGGCTGCAAGCTCATAGCTCATCGCCAGCATGCGTCCGCAGATCGCCTGGTGGATCTCAACCTTGGAGGCGAAGAACCGGTAGATATTGGCAGGCGACATGCCAAGGTCGCGGGCCACATCCGCGACGGTCGTCTTGGAATAGCCGTAGTGGCGGAAAAGCCGCTCGGCCGCATCCAGGATGCGGGTGATATTTTCCTGCCGTGTGACGTCCAGCGTGGTTTCCGCGAGGTCATTCATGGTTTCAGGCCCGATATTTTACGACTGACGAATTTTGAATTTCGTCAGTCGTAAAATATCATCCTTCACTTGTCAATGATTTTGCGATGAAAACAAAAATGCCGCAGCCCGGGCAGGCTGCGGCATCAGATCGAGAAAGGCTGGAAGGATCAGACGAGCTTGACGTCGAGCGTGATCGGAACGGCAGAAAGAGCCTTGGAAACCGGGCACCCGGCTTTTGCCATGCCGGCCAGTTCTTCGAATTTTGCCTGGTCGGCGCCGGGAATGCTGCCCGACAGCGACAGGTGGATGGCGGTGATGGCAAAGCCGCCTTCCACGCTTTCCAGCGTCACCTTGGCGGAGGTTTCCATATGGTCAGCCTTCAGTCCGGCTTCGCCGAGGATCAGCGACAGCGCCATGGTGAAGCAGCCCGCATGGGCAGCGCCGATAAGCTCTTCCGGGTTGGTACCGGCAACGCCTTCGAAGCGGCTTGCAAAGCCGTAGGGATAATTGCTCAGCGCGCCGCTCTGGGTCGTGATCTGACCTTTTCCGTCCTTGAGACCACCTGACCAATGGGCCGAAGCTGTACGATTGATCTGCATGCCGTCCTCCTGCTCGATTGAATTTTGAAGCGTTGCGCCGCTCCGCCGCGAAGAGCGTTCTGCCCTTCCGACCGGCAATATAGTCCTCTATCCGCGGAAGACGACATCAGATTGAAGGTAAATCATCATACAAGAAGATTGCCTGTGTATGATGATTAAGTTAAGAGACTTGACCAAGAGGAACTTCCGATGCAGTCCGCAACAAGACGCGATGAGAAAACCGCAGCGCCCGAACGCCGGCCGCGCGTCCGCCGTAGCGTTACGGCGGCGATTGCCGAGGATATCTGCGCCAGCCGCTACCCTGCAGGCACGCTGTTGCCACGCGAAAACGACCTCTGCGAGCTCTATGGCGTCAGCCGCACCGTGATCCGCGAATCCCTGAAGGTTCTGGAATCCAAGGGGCTCGTACGCGGCAAACCGCGTATCGGCACCACAGTTTGCGACAAGGACGAGTGGAACATTCTCGATCAGGACCTACTGGAATGGATGGGGCCACATCTCGGCGATTTCGACCTGCTTGCCAGCATCCTCGAAGCCCGCCGCACGATCGAGCCGGCAGCGGCCGAATATGCCGCAAGTCGCGCCAGCACGCAGGAAATCGCCGATCTCGAAGAGGCCTGGCAGCGCATGCAAGCGGCGAGCGATGATGCCGAGGCCTTCACCGAGGCCGATCTGCTCTTCCATACCGTGCTGCTCAAGGCCAGCCACAACCAGGTCTTTCGCCGTCTCTCCAGCGCCATCCACGCTGCGCTCAAATACGCGCTGCACGCCTCCAACGTCGCCATGCCCGATCACCGCGAGGCCCTGGCCCTGCATGGCAAGGTGGTCGAAGCCCTGCGTCTGCGCGATGCCGCTGGCGCGCGCGATTGCGTCAACCGGATTCTCGACCTCGCCAAACGCGACCTGACCGCCGCCGGCCGGACGAAATGATAAGATATCAGCGGCCACGGCCGTCGATGGGAACACGAAGCGAAACGAAAGTGCGACTGTCATGAAGATCACCAAACTGACCACCTATATCGTCCCGCCGCGCTGGCTGTTTCTGAAGATCGAAACCGATGAGGGCGTCGTCGGCTGGGGCGAACCTGTTGTCGAGGGTCGCGCGCTGACCGTCGAGGCAGCCGTCCACGAACTCGCAGACTACCTCATCGGCAAGGATCCCTTCCTCATCGAAGACCATTGGACCGTGATGTATCGCGGCGGCTTCTATCGCGGCGGCGCCATCCATATGTCGGCGATATCCGGCATCGACCAGGCGCTCTGGGACATTAAGGGCAAGGCGCTCGGCCAGCCGATCCATTCGCTGCTCGGCGGCCAGGTGCGCGACCGCATCAAGGTCTATTCCTGGATCGGCGGCGACCGCCCCTCCGACGTGGCGCGCAACGCCAAGGACGTCGTCGCCCGTGGCTTCAAGGCGATCAAGCTCAACGGCTGCGAGGAAATGCAGATCGTCGATACCAACGAGAAGATCGACAAGGCGGTCGAGACCATCGCGACGATCCGCGAGGCGATCGGCCCGCATGTCGGTATCGGTGTCGATTTCCACGGCCGTGTCCACAAACCCATGGCAAAGGTTCTTGCCAAGGAACTCGAACCCTACAAGCTGATGTTCATCGAGGAGCCGGTTCTCTCCGAACACCGCGAAACCCTGAAGGAAATCGCCAACCATTGCTCGACGCCAATCGCGCTCGGCGAACGCCTCTATTCCCGCTGGGACTTCAAGTCGGTCCTGTCGGACGGCTATGTTGATATTATCCAGCCGGATCTGTCCCACGCAGGCGGCATTACCGAATGCCGCAAGATCGCCGCCATGGCTGAAGCCTATGACGTGGCGCTGGCACCCCATTGCCCGCTCGGCCCCATCGCGCTTGCCGCTTGCCTGCAGGTCGACGCCATCTCCTACAATGCCTTCATTCAGGAGCAGAGCCTCGGCATCCACTACAACAAGGGCAACGACATCCTCGACTACATCTCCAACAAGGAAGTCTTCCAGTATGCCGACGGCTTCGTCTCCATTCCGCAGGGGCCCGGCCTCGGCGTCGAAGTGGACGAGGCCTATGTCATCGAGCGTGCCAAGGAAGGCCACCGCTGGCGCAATCCCATCTGGCGCCACGAGGATGGCAGCTTTGCAGAATGGTAAACGAGAGGGCCGCGAAAGCGGCCCTTTTTCATTCTCCGTGTAGGATATCGGGCACTTCATTCGTCATTGTGAAAGCTCAAGGAGGAGATTTCACATGGCCAGAGCAATCGCAATCATTATTGCCCGCATCATCTTCAGCTTCATCTTTTTCATGGCCGCCGGCTTCAAGTTCGCCGATATCGGCGCGACGGCGGCCTATATCACCGCGGCAGGCTTTCCGGCGGCCACACTCCTTGCCTGGATCGCCGCCTTTTTCGAAATCGCATTGGCGCTTGCCTTCATATCCGGCGCTTTTTTCACAGAAGCGAGCCTGCTTGCCGCCATCTACGTGATCTTCCTGGCCTTTGCCTTCCATGGCCCCTCGCAATGGCAGCAGAACCAGGCTGAATTCGGCTTCTTCGTCGATCACTTCACCTTCTTGGCCGGTCTGCTCTTTGCCGCCATTCACGGACCGGAACGGTGGGCGCTTCGCCATAGCCTCCTGAAATAATCCTCAACGCCACACGCCCCGGAACCAAGAGGCGCCCCGATCATTGCCTTTACCGGCAACCGCAAAGAGGAGCGGCTTATGGAGTTGCAGGGAAAGATCGCACTTGTGACCGGCGCAGGCTCCGGGATCGGCAAGGCGACCGCGCTGAAGCTCGCCGCTGAAGGCGCCAGGGTCGCGGTGCTGAGCCGCACCGAGAGCGAGGTGCTACAAACCTGCCAGGAGATCATCGCCGCTGGCGGTCAGTCGATCGAACTGACCGCCGATACGAGCGACGAGGCCCAAATGCGCGCGGCCGTCGATAAGATGACAGAGAATTTCGGCGGCATCGACATCGTGGTGGCCAATGCAGGCATCAATGGCGTCTGGGCGCCAATCGATGACCTCAAGCCCGACGAATGGGATCGGACCATGGCCGTCAACCTGCGCGGCACATACATGACACTGCATCTCACCGTGCCCTATCTGAAGATGAACGGTGGTTCGATCGTCGTGGTCTCGTCCATCAATGGCACGCGCACCTTCACCACGCCAGGCGCCACCGCTTATACCGTGACCAAAGCCGGCCAGGTCGCCATGGTTCAGCAGCTCGCACTCGAGCTCGGCAAACATGGCATTCGCGTCAATGCCGTCTGCCCCGGCGCGATCGACACCAGCATTTCCGCCAACACAACATCGCGCCATCGCGAGGAAGCCGAAGTGCCCGTCATCTGGCCGAAGGGCGAAATCCCGATCACTGGCGGCAAGGCAGGGTCTAGTGACGATGTCGCCGAGACGATCCTCTTCCTTGCCTCCGAGCGCGCCCGGCATATTACCGGTACGCCTGTCTGGATCGACGGCGGACAGGGATTGCTGCGCTAGGCCGCTTCTGCGTCGTGCGACGATTGCCTTTGCTCGACCAGATCATCAGCGCGCATATATGCAGTTGCAGCAACGGCCTTGCCGGTCACCCGTTTAGCCGCGCGCTTTCCAGCGTGTAAAGCAATTGCGGCCGTTTGACACCCCGCAGAGCGTAGCGGCCGATACAAGCGAGGACGTTGCGTTCAGCTTCAGGGATTGCCGCTTCGAAATCCGACGACATCAGCACATTGAGATCGACTGAACGGCAGATCGAGGCGATGCGGCTCACCTCGTTGACCGCCGGCCCGATGACCGTGAAGTCTAGACGGTCCTGGCTGCCGATATTGCCGTAGAAGACATCGCCGATATGCAGTCCGATATAGACATCAGTTGTTGGCCGCCTGTCCACCTCGCGTGCAGCGTTGAGTACTGCAAGCTTCTGGCGGAGCAGGCGCTCTGCCTTCAACGCGGCAGAACAGCTTTCCGCCGGCTCCTCGCCCTTGAAGATCGCAAGTACCCCGTCGCCGATCAGCTTCAGAACATTCCCACCGGCTTCATGGATCGCTGTTATCACCGCCTCGCTATATTCATTGAGCAGCGGAATGATCTCTTCCGGCGGAGAATTGTCGGAGATCTTCGTGTAGTTCAAAAGGTCGGAGAACCAGAGGGCTGCCGAAATACGCTCGGTCTTGCCGCGCGAGATCTTGCCGTCCATCACCTGGCGGGCCGCATCCTCACCGAGATAGACTTCGGCGATCGTGCGGGCGATACGGGCAAGAGCCACACATTTGATCGCCAGTCCCAGCACCGGCACCAATTTGCGCAGGATCGCAAGATCCTGGTCGGAAAAGCCTTCCGGATGTTTCGTCGAGAAATGCGAGAAGAAGCAATCCATCTCGCCGATCGTGCCGGCCTCGGCAAAGCGATGCGCCATGGCGACGTAATCGGTGTGACCGAGCTTGTAGATCTGGTCCAGCATGATGAAATCGGTCGGATCGCCGAAGCCGATCCGGCGCCGCACCTCTCGATCGCCGCTGGTCCAGAGATGGTAGAAGGCCGAACGACGCCAGGTATCCAGCCCCTGGCCCTCACCCGAAGGGCCATATTCGAACTCGCCCTCAAAATCCTCAACGCTATCCCAGCGAAATGCGCGGCCTTCATGCACGGGATGAAGCGTGTCCATCAGCGCCATGGCGCGATCGAGCCGCATGCCGGCATTGCGGCAAGCTTCGCAGAAGCCGGCAAGCAGCTCCGCTTCGGTCGCACCGTTCAAGCCCTGTTCTGTCACCCATGCTGCGATTGTGCCGACGTCGCTGTGATCCATGCGCTCTCCTCACGATCCGCAAGCTGTAACGTGAATCTGCCGCAGATGAAAAGACAATCAACCCGAACAGACTATTGGCTTGTCGGCATATTATAGGGCGTAACGATTTCGACGGCCGAAAAGGACACCGGCGCCGTCCGGCTGACGGAGATAGTATGGGCCATGATTGCACGGAAAGCGGCGCGCGCATCGGTTCTGAGATCGTGATGCAGCACGAAATCGATCCGCCGTTCGGCTAGTAAAGCGCGGTTGTCGGCATCGAGATCATGCGCCACGAAGACCGAGACCGGCCTGCCGGCAGCCTTGAAAGCCGCAAGCACCGCGCGATTGCCGCCGCCGACCGAATAGACCGCATTGATCGAGGGATCATCGGCAAGGGCCTTGGCAACGAGCGTACCCGTCGCGGCATCCGTGCCATGCCCTTCGCTCACTTCGATAATGCCGATTAGAGGATAATGCGCACGGATCACCCGGCGAAAGCCGATCTCCCGCTCCTCCTCGCCACGAAACCGGCCGCTTGACAGCGTCACCAGCGCCTTACCGCCGGCGGCACCAAGCAACCGACCGATGAGATAGGCCGCCGTCTCCCCTGCTGCCCGGTTATCGGCGCCGGCATAGGCCGACCGGGCGGAATTCGGCAGGTCGGTTACGAGGGTGACGACCGGGATATTGGCGGTATCGAGCCTTGCGACGGCAGCGACGATATCAGGCACATCAGGCGCCTTCAGCACAACGCCATGTGTGCCACGCAACCGGATCCGGTCGAGAAGCTGTACCAGCTCCGCGGCCCGCATCACCTCGGCAAAATGAAAGCGGCAGCGGAAGACGGTCGGCAGGAAGGTCGCAACCTCCGCTTCGAACGCGGCCCGCACCGCCGTGCTGAACCTGTCAGGCGTTTCCATGACGATATCGATCGTGAGCTTGCGGCCAGCCACATCGGCACCCGCCTGTTTCTCGAGCTCGGCGATTGCCGCCTTGACCCGCATCTCGGTCTGCCGCCGCACGCCGGGCCTGCCGTTCAGCACGCGATCGACTGTGGCAGTGCTGAGACCTGCCTGAAAAGCGATATCCTTGACGAGAAAGGGATGAGCCATGCTTGCTGTTTTGATGGATTTTTGATGGATTCCTGATCTATATCAGGATCGCAGGCGGCGTATAGTCCCTTCATCGGACATGGAGGAGCACCCGATGAAATCAGACAACCAGCAAAAATTGCGCGCCGACCGCGTCTGGCTCACCGAAGGCGCCTGCGATCTCAGCGATTTCCGCACACTCGCCGAAAAGACTACCGCCCTTGCCGACTATCCGACAGCCTCAGCCGTCGAGAAGAACGTTCTGATCTATGACAGCCGCAAGGTGATCGAGGCGGCGTCGACACTGGAAGGCCGTCGCTCCGTTCTCGCGGAAATCTGCGAAGCCTTCGGCATCGGCCCCGGCGTCGTCGTCTTCAAACATGCCTACGAAGACACCGGCATCATCGACCGGGCAAGCACGATCTTCGACGACATCATCGAAGAGCAGCACCGCAGCTCGACCGGCGGCGGCGATCATTTCGCCAAGCCGGGTGCCAATGACCGCATCTGGAACTCGCTCGAAAAGCACTGCCTTGCCGACCCCGAGAATTTCGCCCGCTACTACGGCAATGCCATCGTGGCGCTCGCAAGCGAGGCATGGCTCGGCCCGCACTACCAGATGACGGCGCAGGTCAACCGGGTGAACCCGGGCGGTGCCGCGCAATCGGCCCACCGCGACTATCACCTCGGCTTCCAGTCCTCCAGGGTGATCGAACAGTTCCCGGCCCATGTTCACCGCCTTTCGCCGGTGCTGACCTTGCAGGGTGCGGTCGCCCATTGCGACATGCCGCTCGAAAGCGGCCCGACGCTTTTCCTGCCGCACAGCCAGACCTATGAGCCCGGCTACCTCGCGCTCAAGCGCCAGGAATTCAAGGATTATTTCGACCAGAACCATATCCAGCTGTCGCTGAAAAAGGGCGATGTCGTCTTCTTCAACCCCGCCCTCTTCCATGCCGCCGGCACCAACCGCTCGAAAGACATCAAGCGCGTCGCAAACCTGCTGCAGGTCTCCTCGGCTTTCGGCCGGGCGATGGAAACCGTCAACCGCGAACGCATGAGCGCAAGGCTCTTCCCCGCCCTCAAGGCACTGAAAGCCAAGCTTTCAGCCGACGAGATCGCCAATGCGGTCGCCTCCTGCGCGGAGGGCTATTCCTTCCCGACCAATCTCGACCGCGACCCGCCGCTCGGCGGCCTCGCGCCGAAGACCCAGGCCCAGCTCATGCACGAGGCACTCGCCGAAAACTGGAGCGACGACGCCTTCAGCAAAGCCCTTGCCGAACAGGCAGGCAGGAAGCTGAGCTGACGCGGCCATCACAATACCATCATCCAAGAGCCCCTTGCCGCCGGTAAGGGGCCATTCGCATATCATCAGGAGGAAAAGACATATGAGCACGGATTACGCTCGCCTCGACGACAAGATCGCCATCGTCACCGGCGGCACACAGGGCCTCGGCGCCACCATCGCCCGCCTCTTCGCCGAACGCGGCGCCAAGGGCATTGTCATCTGCGGCCGCAGCGAGGCCAAGGGCAAGGCGAAAGCCGAGGAGATTACGTCAAAGACCGGTGTGAAGGTGGTCTACGTCAAGGCCGATCTCGGCAAGGTCGAGGATACCAGGAATGTCGTCCATGCCTGCGACCAGACCTTCGGCCGCGTCGATGCGCTGATCAATGCTGCCGCCATCACCGACCGCGGCACGATCCTCGATACCAGCCCTGAGCTCTTCGACGCCATGTTCGCCGTCAATGTCCGCGCCCCGTTCTTCCTCATGCAGGAGGCGGTGAAGGTCATGCGCCGCGAGAAGATCGAAGGCACGATCGTCAATATCGGCTCGATGTCCGCCAAGGCCGGCCAGCCCTTCATCGCTGCCTATTGCGCCTCCAAGGGCGCCTTGGAAACGCTGACGAAGAACACCGCCTATGCGCTGCTGCGCAATCGCATCCGCGTCAATGGCCTGAATATCGGCTGGATGGCCTCCGAAGGTGAAGATCGCATCCAGAGGGAATTTCACAAAGCCGACGACGACTGGCTCGCCAAGGCTGCCGCAAGCCAGCCCTTCGGCCGGCTTGTCGATCCGGAAGAAGTGGCCCGCGCCTGTGCCTATCTCTCGTCCGGCGAATCTGGCTTGATGACCGGCTCCGTCATTTGCTTCGATCAGTCGATCTGGGGCGCTTATGACGGCTCGCCGCATCCGGTCGCCGCGCTCTGACGTGCCTTTGTAACGCACCAGAGCCCGGCGCCTTTCCGCCTCCGGGCTCTGGCAGATTGCATCGTTTCCCGCTACGAAGAAACAATATCGATCTGGGAGGAATCGGGCATGGCCGGAAGCGAGCTTTATGACATCAGGGACGAGCGCTTTGGAGCGCTGATCGCCGGCAGCGCGGTGCTGGAGGAATTGTACAGGGGCTGCCGCTGGGCTGAGGGACCTGTCTGGTTTTCCGATCTGAACTGCCTGATCTGGAGCGACATTCCGAACGAACGCCTGATGCGCTGGGTACCGGATGGCTCGGTCTCCGTCTTCCGCTCACCGTCCAACTATGTCAACGGCAATACCCGCGACCGGCAGGGCCGCTTGGTCTCCTGCGAACATGGCGGTCGCCGTGTGACCCGCACCGAACCTGATGGACGCATCACAGTGCTGGCCGACAGCTTCAACGGCAAACGGCTGAACTCCCCGAACGATGTCGTTGTGAAGTCCGACGGCTCGATCTGGTTCACCGACCCGAGCTACGGCATCATGTCCGACTATGAAGGCCACAAATCGCCGGAAGAGCAGGAAACGCGCAACGTCTATCGCATCGATGCCGCAACCGGTGAGATCGAAGCCGTCGTCACCGACTTCATCCAGCCGAACGGGCTGGCCTTTTCGCCGGACGAGCGCCAGCTCTTCATCGCCGATTCCGGTTCTGCCAATCACGATGTCCCGCGCCACATCCGCGTCTTCGACGTCGTGGATGGCCGCAAGCTCACAAACAGCCGCTACTTCTGCTCGATCGACAGCGGCATACCGGATGGTTTCCGTTTCGATGTCTCCGGAAATCTCTGGACCAGTGCCGCCGACGGTGTGCACTGCTTTGCCCCTGACGGGACGCTGCTCGGCAAGATCAAGGTGCCGCAGACCGTCTCCAACGTCACTTTCGGCGGCCCGAAGAAGAATCGCCTCTTCATCACCGCGACGCAATCGCTCTATTCGATCTACACGACGACGAACGGCGCGCAGTACCCGTAAGCCTATGCCTTGCGCGCTGCAGCTCTGAGTGCCTGCTGGAAAACCTGCTTCATCTCGGCAAAACCATCAAAGCCGAGATGAAGCGCGAAGCGGATGACGCTGGTCTGCGAAACATTGCAGCGCTCGGCGATCTTCTGGCTGCTTTCGAAAGCGAAGACATCAGGCCGCTCGGCGGCAAGCCTCGCCAGTGCATCCAGCCGCTGCGGCAGATCGCGATGGATGGAAACCCAGAATGCCTTGCTGAGAAAGGCATCTCCCTCGGCCTTCATCGAAACAGTCTGCATTCCAGCCTCCATCGTTTACCGCCCGTGGAGGCCAGGATCATCATGGCCCCAGCCCCACGGGAGGAACTATTTAAGCCTTCACCTTGTCCGGCCGCCCGTGCAGCGGCTCCTTGCGGTGCCAGTTTTCGAGGATGCGGCCGTCGGTGTGCTTCTGCTGCGCCCAGCGGATGCCGTTCGAGATGACCTTGTGCACGGTCTTGTCGTGATAGATCGGATAGGTCTCGTGGCCGGGGCTGAAGAAGAAGATGCGACCGCGGCCGCGCTGGAAGGTGCAGCCGCTGCGGAACACTTCACCACCGGAATACCAGGAGATGAAGACCAGTTCGTCCGGCTGCGGAATGTCGAAGGGCTCGCCATACATTTCCGAGGCATTGACCTCGAAATAGGGCGGCAGGCCCTCGGCGATCGGATGCGAGGGGTTGACCACCCAGACGCGCTCCAGATCTCCCTCGGGCGTCTCACGCCAGGAGAGATTGGCATTTGTGCCCATCAACCGGCGGAATAGCTTGGAGTGATGGCCGGAATGCAGGACCAGCAGCCCCATGCCCTTCAGCACCCGCTGCTGCACGCGGTCGATCAGCCCGTCGCTGACCTCGTCATGCGCCATATGTCCCCACCAGAGAAGCACATCGGTATCGTTGAGCACGGAATCCGGAAGTCCTTCATCCGGATCGTCGAGCGTGCCGCGACGGATATCGAAATCGGGATGGGCGATACCGGCAGCGATCGCGCCGTCGATACGGTCCGGATAGATATCCTGGACTTCCTTGTGGATCTGCTCGTGGCGTCCTTCGTTCCAGATCGTGACCTTGATTGTCATGCTATTCCTCGATGTTTCAAATTTGAGCCGAACGGAGAACCCGGCCGGTGGAATCGAACAGATGGCAGGCGGCGCGCTCGGCTGTGAGCGAAACGCGATCGCCGGGACGAATGGTCATGTCGCCTTCTGTTCGCACGACGATCGGCTGCTGCTGCGACCCGACCGTCAGATAGGTCTCGACCCCAAGCCGCTCGACGATAACGACCTCGGCCGAAAAATCGCCCTGCCCCTGCGGCGCGAGCTTCAGATGCTCCGGCCGGATGCCGAGTTTCGCCTCACCCTGCGGCACGGAGCCATTGGCATCCGAGAGATCGATCGCAAGGCCGAGCGGGCTTTCCAGATGCACCTTGCCGGCATCCCGGCGTGTTGCCGTCATCGGCAGCACGTTCATTTTCGGCGAGCCTATGAAAGTCGCGACGAATTCGTTTTCGGGCTGATGGTAGAGTTCCATCGGCGCGCCCTGCTGGGCGACGACACCCTTGTTCAGAACGACGATGCGGTCGGCCATCGTCATCGCCTCGACCTGGTCGTGCGTGACATAGACGACGGTTGCCTTCAGCTCGCGATGCAGGCGCTGCAACTCAGCGCGCATCTGCACGCGCAGCGCCGAATCGAGATTCGACAGCGGCTCGTCAAACAGGATCAACGACGGCTTCTTGATGATCGCACGGCCGATCGCCACACGCTGCCGTTGGCCGCCGGATAGCGCACCCGGCTTGCGGCTGAGATAGTCAGTCAGTTGCAGGATTTCGGCGACACCTTCCACCTGCTTCTTGATTTCGGCTTCCGGCACCTTCTTGAGGCTCAGCGAAAAGCCGATATTTTCTGCGACCGTCATATGCGGATAGAGCGCGTAGGACTGGAATACCATGGCGATGCCGCGCTTGTCAGGCGGCACGTCGTTGATGCGCTGGCCGTTCAGTACCAGATCGCCCTCGTCGATGCCTTCGAGCCCGGCGATCATGCGCAACAGCGTGGACTTGCCGCAGCCCGACGGGCCGACGAATACGGCGAATTCGCCATCCTCAACCGTGATATCGACGCCCTTGATGACTTCGAGCGCGCCGTAGAATTTGCGAACGTTTCTGAGATTGATCATTCGTTTCTCTTTCTTGATCTCAGCCCTTCACACCGCCCGAGAAGGTCTGGACGAGGAAGCGCCGCGCAAAGCCGAAGGCGACGACAGCGGGCAGCAGGTAAATGAAGGCGAGCGCCGTCAGCAGGCCGTAATCGATCTCGTTGATGCGCAGGAAGGCGCGGAAGAGGCCGAGCGGCAGCGTCTGCAGCTCTGGCGACGACAGGAAGATCAGCGGCAGCAGGAAATCGCCCCAGGCCGACATGAAGGCGAAGAGCCCGGCGGCCGCCAGACCCGGCATGGCAAGCGGGATCAGCACCCGGCGGATGCGCTGCATCATCGTCGCCCCGTCCATGACGGCCGCTTCCTCATAGTCACGCGGCAACCCGTCGAAGAAGGTCTTCATGATCCAGAGCGCCAGCGGCAACTGCATGGTGGCGAGCACCAGCATGATACCGAGATAGCCGTCGATGAACCCGGTCCAGCGCATGATATCGCGGGCGTAGCTTCCGAAGATCGGGCGCAGGATCGCGCCTTCCGCATTGTTGAGCGTCAGCAGGAACTTGTAGAGCGGCACGACGAGCGCCGTCGGCGGCAGCACGCGGATCAGCAGGATCGCGTAGAGGAACGGCAGCTTCCACCAGGCCCGCGTGCGCGACAGCGCATAGCCGCCGAGCCCCGCCAGAACCATGACGATAAGCGTCGCTCCGCCGACCACGAAGAGCGAGTTGAACAGCCACTTCGCCCCATCCTCCTTGGTGAAGACGCGCACATAGTTTGCAAGCGTCCATTGCTCCGGCCAGCGCAGGAAGAGCTGCGCATTGCCGTCGAAGGAGGCAAGCAGCACCCAGAAGAAAGGCACAGCGCAGAAGATCGAGATGATCGTCAATGTTGCGTAGGCAAGCAGGTCGGAGCGGGTCTTGTTTGCCCCTTCGCTCGGGGAAATAGCGGTCATGTCAGACCTCCACTTTCATGGCTCGGACATAGCCGATGCCGAGGATCAGCGAGATGATGAGCGCGACGACCGCGACCGCAGCACCGTAACCGAGCTGGAAGGCCGTGAAGGACTGGTTGTAGATGTAGATGCTGACGACCTCCGTCGCCCCGCCCGGGCCGCCGCGCGTTAGCGCGTAGACGAGACCGAAGACGGCGATGGTGGAGACGGCCGAAATCAGCATGTAGAGCAGGATTGTCGGCATCATCAGCGGCAGGGTGATGCGGCGGAACATCTGCGACGGTGTCGCGCCATCCATGCGCGCCGCCTCGTAGATCTCGGCGGGGATGGTGCTGAGGCCCGCCGTCAGCAGGATCATCGCGGTCGCGATACCGCGCCAGGTGTTGACGATGATGATCATCGACAGTGGGAAGGCGTTCAGCCAGTCGGCCGGATTGATGCCGAAGAAGGCAACGATGCGCGAGAGCGTCGCATGTTCGCCGCCGGCCAGCATCGAGATCCACATGAAGCCGGCAACGACTTCTGGGGCGGCATTCGGCAGAAGAATAATCGAAGAGAAGAACTGGCGGAAACGGATCGGGCGGCGCAGCGCCATTGCCGAAATCAGCCCGAGCACGAACTGCCCGATGACGGCAGAACCCATGACGAAGACGAAGGTGACGAACAGCGAATTCCAGAACTTTGCATCGTTGAAGAGGCGCACATAGTTGCGGATACCGACGAAGCGCGGCCGCAGGGCCGCAGCTCCCGTCAGCGCCTCATTGGTGAAGCTCAGATAGACGGAATAGAGGGCGGGATAGATCACAAAGGCCAGAAGCAGGACCAGCGACGGCAGCAGAACCAGCAGGAGTTGGCGCTCGGTTCGCTTTTCATGAGAGTTTCGGGCCATTGAAGCTCACAACCTTATCGAATGAAATCGGGAAGACGCGGCGAGAATGCCGCGTCCCCGTCTTGGCGGGAGGAAGATATCAGTGGCTTACTTGACCATGTCGTCGCCGAGCGTTTCCTTGACGTAGTCGACAAGGATCTTCTGGGCGCCGGCCGCATCGGTTTCCTTGCGCAGCAGGGCTTCGGTGGCGCGCGCCACACCTTCGGCAACCGTACCGAAGCCGGAAGCCTGCTTCAGGAAGACGCCGTTTCCGGCAGCAGCATGGATCGGAACGAGTTCCGTCAGCTTCTGGAATTCCGGATCCTTGGCGGCATCCTTGCTGGCCGGAATGTTGCCGATGCGGGCAGCATAGGAAACCTGTGTTTCGACCGAGCCGATTTCCATCAGCGCCTTCTTGGCCAGTTCCACATTGGCGGACTTGGAGTTGACGGCCCACGGAGCAGCGAGGTTGGCAAGCACGTACTGGCCGCCGCTCTGACCCGGAACGGTCCAGGTGCCGACGATCTTGGTCACGTCAGGGATCGGGTTCTTGCTCTCGCGACCCCAGTCGAAAATGTAGCACCAGGAACCGCAGGTGGTGGCGGCAAGCTTGCCGGCCGGGAACATTTCATACTTCGGCACAACCCAGGGCTCCGGTCCGAGCAGCGGCTGCACCGGCATCAGGTCCTTGTCGATCAGCGTCTTGTAGACGTTGAAGACATCCTTGACGCCTTCGCCGTTCAGGTCGAGCTTGCCATCGGCACCGACGAGCTGCGGCGTCTTGGAACCGACGAGCAGGTGCTGGAAGCCTTCGTCGAAGGCGCCGCTGCCCCAGGAAACGCCGGCCGGGAAGAGTAGGCCGTAGGAACCGGTCTTCCGCTTGACTTCGGCGGCGCGATCCAGGAGTTCCTGCCAGGTCTTCGGCTGCTCGGTGGAGATGCCGGCCTTTTCGAGAACGTCCTTGCGGAAATAGATTTCCTGAATGCCGAGCATGAACGGCATCACATAGGTTTCGCCGTCAGGGCTGACAGCAAGCTGCTTGGCGACGTCATAGAGGTTGGCGTAGCCGTCCCAGGCCTTGAACTCGGTGGAAACGGGCGCGAGGTAACCGGCTTCGACCATGTCGGCAACGGCAGCCGTCGTCGGGATGGAGAAGAGGTCGGGCGCGTTGCCGGCGCCGAGTTCGGTCAGGAGCTTGGTGAGATAGTCCTTGTCCGGCGCCGGATATTCGACGACCTCGACGGCCACGCCGTATTTTTTCTCGATCCGCTCGACGGTCGACTTCATCGCGTCGATGCCGGCCTGGCCGTGATTGGCGATACGAATTGTTTCAGCATGAGCCAGCGTCGAAACCGCGCTGAGCAGGATGGCGCACAAGCCACCGATAACCGTCTTCTTCAACGGAAGTCCTCCCTTTTTTAGAGCCACGGCGCCCTCCAGCACCGGCGAGGAAAATGTACACGCATTCTGAATGCTGACAAGATGATTTTTAAAGCCGCAACCAACTCAAATATACAATATTGATTTTATTGAGTTATTTATAACTTGCACCAATGGTGACGTTTGTGTAATCGTTTGCACAACGATATCAGGGAGGATTTCGATGTCTCAGAAATTGCGCCTCGGCGTCATCGGCGCCGGCTTGAAGGCGGCTGAATATGCTCAGAGCTGGGCGAAGATGCCGGAAATCGAATTCGTGGCGCTCGCCGACACGACCGAAACCTCCAGAAAGCGCCTCATCGACGTCTGCACCGCAACCGGAGCACCGGAGCCGAAAAGCTTCGAAGACTACCGCGACATGCTCGTAAAATGCCGCGATGAACTCGACATGATCTACGTCTCCACCCCGCACGCTTTCCATGCAGAGCAGGCGACTGCCGTTGCCGAAGCCGGCCTCGATCTTTTCCTCGAAAAGCCGATGGTCACGACCGTAGCAGAGGCCGAAACGCTGATCGCGGCGCAGAAGAAAAGCGGCGTCACTATCGTCACCGCTTTCCAGGGCGGCCTTTCGCCGCTTGTGCTCGATACCCGCAAACGGGCTCTCTCCGGTGAATTCGGCGATCTCATCGCCATTTCCGGCATGATCTGGGAAAGTTGGTCTTCCAACTATGACGGCCACTGGAAACAGCAGCCGGAAATTTCCGGCGGCGGCTTCATGTTTGATACCGGCGCCCACATGATGAACACCGTCTGCCTGCTCGCCAATTCCGATTTCGACAGCGTTTCCGCCTATATGAACAACCACGGCAAAAAGGTGGATATCGCCACCGCGGTCTCCGCCCGCCTGAAGAATGGCGCGCTGGCGACGCTGACGGCAGCCGGCGAAGGCCCTCCCGGCTGCGCATCCTACATCACCTTCTTCTATTCCAAGGCGATCGTCCGCATAGACGCCTGGGGCGGCTGGCGCGAGATCAGCATCGGACGCACCAGCGAACCGCGCGAAGAAGCCGAGATTCTCGGCAATCCGATGAAGAATTTCCTCGCTATCCGCGCCGGAACGATGGAAAACTCCGGCTCCGTTGAAATGGGTCTCAGATTCGCTAGGCTCTGGGATGCAATCAAGGAATCGGCAGCAGCCGACGGCACCCCCGTCAGGATCGCCGGATAGGCGCAAAATAATGAGCGGAACGAACAGACGGCGGATCACCTCGAAGGAACTGGCGAAACTCGCCGGTGTCTCCTCGGCGACGATTTCGAGGGCTTTTTCGCCGGATTCGAGGATCGGCAGCGCCACGCGCGACCGCATCCTCGCCGTTGCCCGCGAATATGGCTACCAGCCGAATGCGATCGCCCGCTCGCTGAACAACCAGCGCTCGCGCTTGGTCGCACTCGTGGTCAATGCCATCGGCAACCCTTGCGAGGCCGAGGAGCAGCAGCTCCTCGTCCACCGCCTGCAGGCCCGCCAGCTCCTGCCGATCCTGCTCTGCTGCGCTGATCATTCGGACCGCCTGCAGCTGATGCGGCTCGCCTCCACCTACCAGGTCGATCATGTCGTCATCTTCTCCGACATGGTCTCGATGCAAGATGCGGTCGATATTTTCCACACGACCAAGCCGATCATCGTTTCCTTCGAGCCGCTGGAAAACGAGGATGTTTCCAACATCCGCATCGACGGCGCGGTCGGCGCCGGCGAGATCATCGACAAGATTGTCGGCGACGGAAAGAAGCGCTTCGCCTATCTCTCCGGCACCAAGTCGAGCTGGATCGACAAGCTGCGCCGCAGGTGGTTTGCCGACGCTCTGGCGCGTCATGGCCTTGCCTTCGAAGCGGAAGCCTTCGGCGACTATTCCTATGATTCCGGCTTCAAGGAAGCCGTCCTGCTGCTGCACCGATCGAAAGTCGATGCCATCATCTGCGGCAATGACGTGATGGCGATCGGCGCGCGCGATGCCGCCCGCCGCGTCCTCGGCAAGAATACGCCCGAGGATATCGCCATTGTCGGTCAGGACGGTATCGCCATGGCCGCCTGGGATTGCAACGACCTGACGACGCTGAGCCTCGACCACGCAGCCTTCATGGATGCTGTCGTCGAAGTGATCGAACGCCACGAGGCCGGCGACGAAGGCCCGCACAGCATCACGCTTGCCTGCACGCCCCGCTGGGGCTCGACCGCCTGAGGGGCGGTTCATTCATTCGCTTCGAGGAGGACTACCGATGATCACCCTTTGCCGCGCCGCTAGCAGGCGCCACCTCTCTTCTGCCGCCTGCCGGGGAGAATGAGATGCGCTCAGCCGTTTCCTTGAATGAATCCTGGAGCTTCCACGAGGGCTTCGGCCAGAACCTGACGGAAGCCTTCGATAGCGCCGCGATGGTCCATCTGCCGCACACCGCCGTCGAGCTGCCCTTCAACTATTTCGACGAGAAGCGTTATCAGCGCGCCTTCACCTATCAGAAGGTACTGCGCTGGCTGCCGGAATTCGAAGGCCGCGAAGTTTCCATCCTCTTCGACGGCGCCATGGCTGACAGCGTCGTCTATCTGAACGGCGAAGAGATCATCGCCCACAAGGACGGCTACACGCCGTTTGAAGCTCGTCTTACCGGCAAATTGATCAAAGGCGACAACCTGATCACCGTTAAGATCGACGGCAGCGAGAACCCGGCGATCCCGCCCTTCGGCGGCCGTATCGACTATCTGACTTATGCCGGCATCTATCGCGACGTCTGGCTGAAGGTCACCGACAAGGTTTCGATCCGCAATATCAAGATCGAGACGCACGATGTCCTCTCGGACAGGAAATCGGCGACGGTACGTGTTGATATCGCCAACCCGCAGGGCCTCACCTATGCGGCAACGGTCACCGGATCGCTGCGGGACGCGCATGGCAACATTCTGGCGAGTGCTGCCGGCGAGACGATCGGGACCAGCACCACTCTTTCCTTCGGCGGCCTGACTGACATCGAACTCTGGGATCTGTCGAACCCGGCGCTCTATGAAGTCTCCGTCGAACTGAAGACGGAACATGGCGCCGACCGCACCACCGGCCATTTCGGTTTCCGCACCGTCAAATTCACCCCGGAAGGCTTCCTGCTGAACGGTCGCCCCGTAAAGCTCCAGGGCCTCAACCGCCATCAGGCCTATCCCTATGTGGGCTACGCCGCCGGCCGCTCCGCGCAGGAGCGCGACGCCGATATCATGAAGACGGTGCTGAAGTGCAATATCGTGCGCACCTCGCACTATCCGCAGTCGAAATGGTTCCTCGACCAGTGTGATCGCATCGGCCTGCTCGTTTTCGAGGAAATCCCGGGCTGGCAGCATATCGGCGATCTCGACTGGCAGCAGGAGTCCATCGAGAATGTTCGCCGCATGATCGAGCGCGACTGGAACCACCCCTCGATCATCATCTGGGGCGTGCGTATCAATGAATCGCTCGATAGCCACGACTTCTATACCGCCACCAACCGCCTGGCCCACGAACTCGATTCCACCCGCCAGACCGGCGGCGTTCGTTACCTGACGGAAAGCGAGCTGCTCGAAGACGTTTATACGATGAACGACTTCATCCTCGGCAATGAGGAACTGCCGGGTGCAAACCGCCCGCGCACAGCGCTTCGCAGCCAGCAAGAAAATACCGGCCTCTCCTACAAGGTCCCCTACATCATCACCGAGTTCAACGGCCACATGCATCCGACCAAGATGTATGATGCCGAGCAGCGCCAGGCCGAGCATGTGCGCCGCCATCTGGAAGTGCTGAACGCCGCCTATGGCGATCCGGATATTTCTGGCGCGATCGGCTGGTGCATGTTCGACTATAACACGCACAAGGATTTCGGCTCCGGCGACCGCATCTGCTATCACGGCGTCATGGATATGTTCCGCGAACCGAAATTCGCGGCCTACGTCTATGCCAGCCAGTGCGACCCTTCGGAAGACGTCATCATGAAGCCGGTCACCTTCTGGGCGCGCGGCGAGCGCAGCATCGGCGGCGTGCTGCCACTGATCATCCTGACCAATTGCGATGAGGTAGAGCTAAAATACGGCTCGCTGACGAAGCGCATCGGTCCGGACCGTGAAAATTACCCGCACCTGCCGCATCCGCCCGTCGTGCTCGACCACCGCCATTTCACCCAGGACGAACTCGGCCGCTGGGGCCTGGAATGGATCGACGGCGAATTCACCGGCTTCGTCAACGACGAGCCTGTAGCCAGCCTGACGCTCGCGGCCGATCCGCTGCCGACCGCACTGGAAGTCGTGCCCGACAGCACCACGCTGAAGGCTCGCGAACGCGACACGACCCGCGTCATCATCCGCGCGCTCGACCAGCGCGGCCAGCGGCTGCCGTTCCTCAACGATGTTGCAACCTTGACCGTGAAGGGGCCCGGCAAGATCGTCGGACCTGCGACCGTACCACTCCAGGGTGGAACGACGGGCTTCTGGTTGGAGGCAACAGGCCTGACGGGCGAAATCACAGTCGAAGCGACCTCGAGCCACTTCGCACCAGTCACGATTTCCGTGGCGGCCGTCTGACGGCCGCCAGAGAATATTTTGCTGGCTAAGCGATCCGCAACTGGCTGGCCGGATCGAAGAAGACTGCCTTGTCGAGATTGAAGGCAAGGCGGGTATTCTGGCCCGGCAGGATGCCGGTATCCGCTCCAAGGCGCGCCACTACCGACTTGCCGCCGAGCTTGGTGACGGCAAATGTGTCTGAACCGGCCGGCTCCACGACCTCAATGGCGCAATCGCCATGGACGACCGACTTTGCCTTGCGGTCAGCTCCGTCAATATCCGTCAGTGCTTCCGGACGGATCCCGAAGATGACCTGCTTGCCGGTATAACCCGTCAGGCTGTTGTTGCCGGCAGTGACGGGCAGCTTCAGCGGCTCACCATTCGGCCGCTCCAGCGACACCTGCAGCCCGCCGGCGCCATTCTCGACGGTTGCGTTCACCAGGTTCATCGCCGGCGATCCCATGAAATCCGCCACGAACACATTAGCTGGGCTGTTGTAGATCTCAGCCGGCGTACCGAACTGCTGCAGCACGCCATCCTTAAGCACCGCGATTTTCGTCGCGAGCGTCATGGCCTCGATCTGGTCGTGGGTGACGTAGACGATCGTCGTTCCCATGCGCTGGTGCAGGCGTTTGATTTCCGTACGCATGTCGACGCGCAGTTTCGCATCGAGGTTGGAGAGCGGCTCATCGAAGAGGAAGACCTGCGGATTGCGCACCAGCGCGCGCCCCATCGCGACACGCTGACGCTGGCCCCCTGACAGTTGCGAGGGCTTGCGATCGAGCAGATGGCCGATCTGGAGCATGTCGGAGACCTGCTTGATCGCCTTTTCGCGCTCTTCCTTCGGCACGCCGCGGATTTCCATGCCGAAGGCAATGTTGCCGGCAACGGTCATATTCGGATAGAGCGCGTAGCTCTGGAAGACCATGGCGATATCACGCTTGGACGGATGCAGATCATTGATCGCACGGCCGTCGATACGGATTTCGCCAGAGGTGATCGCCTCGAGCCCGGCAATCGTGTTGAGCAGTGTCGACTTGCCGCAACCGGACGGACCGACCAGCACCAGGAAGCCGCCCTTTTCAAGCTCCAGATCGATCCCCTTGAGAATATCGACGGCGCCGAAACGCTTCTTGAGACCGGAAATTTCAAGGAAAGCCATGGATCACCCTTTGACGGCGCCCGCCATCAGACCGCGCACGAAATAGCGGCCGGCGAGGATGTAGACGATGAGCGTTGGAACGGCCGCGATCATCGCCGCAGCCATGTTGACATTGTATTCGACCACGCCGGTCGAGGTATTGACGACGTTGTTCAGCGCCACCGTCATCGGCATGGATTCGCCCGTGCCGGCATAGGCCGAAGCGAAGAGGAAGTCGTTCCAGATATTGGTGAACTGGTAGATGACCGTGACCACGATGATAGGCAGCGAATTCGGCAGCATGATGCGACGGAAGATCTGGAAGAAGCTCGCGCCATCGACCTGCGCTGCCTTCACCAACTCCGTCGGGAAGGCTTCGTAGAAATTGCGGAAGAAGAGCGTCGTGAAGCCGAGGCCGTAGACGACGTGGACGAAGACCAGGTTCACTGTCGGATTGCCGAAGCCGAAGCTGAATCCGGTCGCGTTCTGAAGGGTCGTGCCAAAACGGCCGAGAAAACCGAGAATGGTGGCCATCGGCAGCAGCACGGACTGGAACGGTATGAAGCAGGCAAACAGCATCAGGCCGAAAACCAGCGTATCGCCAGGAAACCGCCACTTGGTCAGCACGTAGCCGTTGAGCGCGCCGAGAATGGTGGAGATCGCGACTGCCGGCACGACCATCTTGATCGAGTTCCAGAAGTAGCCCTTGATGCCGGCGCAGGTGAGGCCGACACAGGTCTCGCCCCAGGCCTTGAACCACGGATCGAGTGTCGGCGACTGCGGCAGCGCCAGCATATTGCCGTTCTGGATTTCGTCCATGGTCTTGAATGAAGTCGTCAGCATGACGAAGAGCGGCATCAGATAGAGAACGGCAAAGATCAACAGCAAGCCGTAGATGACGACACGGCCGATCCAGCGACCGCTAGTGCCGCCATGCGAAGTTGCGATCTCGGAAGAGGCAATGCTGCTCATCGTCCCTTCTCCCTCAATTCGGAATAGAGATAGGGAACGATGATGGCCGAGATGGTCATCAGCATGATGATGGCGCTTGCAGAACCGACAGCCATTTCATTCCGCTTGAACGTGTATTCGTACATGAAATTGGACGGCAGCCATGCCGAGCCACCGGGGCCGCCGGAGGTCAGCGCCACCACAAGGTCGTAGGACTTGATCGCCATATGGGCGAGCACGATGAAGGCCGACAGGAAGATCGGTCGCAGCAGCGGAATGATGATCCGGCGGTACATCTGGAAAGGCGAGGCGCCATCGATCTGGGCAGCCTTCATGATCTCGCCGTCGATACCGCGCAAGCCAGCAAGAAACATCGCCATGACGAAGCCGGAGGCTTGCCAGACACCGGCGATGACGACGGTGTAGATGACGAAGTCCTTGTTCTTGATCCAGTCGAAATGGAAGCTCGTCCAGCCGAAATGGTGCAGCGTCTGCTCGAGCCCGAGGCCCGGATCGAGGAACCATTTCCAGGCAACGCCTGTCACGATGAAGGACAGCGCCATCGGATAGAGGAAGATCGGCCGCAAGATGCCTTCACCGCGGATCTTCTGATCGAGAAGAATCGCCAGCATCAGCCCGAGCCCAAGGCAGATGAAAATATAGAGGAAGCCGAAGATCCCCATATTGGTAATCGACGTGTACCACGAGGACGGCGGGTCGCTCTCGAAAGTCCAGCGCCAGAGCCGCTCGTAGGCACGCGTGCCCGTTAGCGCATAGGACGGAAAGGTCTTGGAATTGGTGAAGGAGAGATAGGCTGTCCAGACGATGAAGCCGTAGACGAAAATCACCGTGATGAGAAAACTTGGCGCCAGCACGATCTTCGGCAGCGCATCTTGCAGCCGGCCACGAATGGACGTCCGGCTTGAGGACTTCGACGTCAGTATCGGGTCTGTGGTCGCAACTGTGCTCATGAAATCATCTCCTCCAGCACCCGCAGGGGCTGAGGCTTTCCCGCGCATCGCGCGCGGGAAAGCCGTTGTCGATGGGAATATTAGCGAGCGTCGTCGATGGCCTGGACGAGCTGGGTAACAGCGTCGTCGGAGGTCTTGATCTGACCATGGACGAACTTCGAGACAACGTCCTTGTAGGCGTTGGCGATAGCCGGAGGCGCGCCATAACCCTGTGCCAGCGAGCCGAACAGCGTGCCGCCCTCATTGGCAGCTTTCAGGTCGGCAATACCCTTCTTGCCGCAAGCGTCGAAATCCGTATCCGGAACGTCGGTACGGGCCGGAACCGAACCCTTGACGACGTTGAACGCGGACTGGAAGCTCTTCGACAGCGTTGCCGTGGCGAGAGCTACCTGAGCGGCCTTGCGGTCATCAGGAACGTTGAACATGCCGAACATGTCGGAGTTGTAGATCACGCTGCCGTCAGTGCCCGGAAAGCGGTAGCACAGGAAGTCGGTATCGGGGGTCTTCTTGGCGGCAACGAATTCGCCCTTCGCCCAGTCACCCATGACCTGCACCAGAGCGTCGCCCTTGATGACCATCGCGGTTGCCAGGTTCCAGTCACGGCCCGAGAAGTTCGGGTCGACATACTGGATGATCTTGGCAAGGTTATCGAACGACTTCTTCATCGTGTCGGACTTCAGCGAAGCCTCGTCGAGGTCGTTGAAAGCCTTCTTGTAGAATTCCGGACCGCCGGTCGACAGCACGATGGAGTCGAACATCGTGGCTTCCTGCCAGTTCTGACCGCCAAGTGCGAGCGGAATGACACCGGCTGCCTTCGCCTTGTCGAGCAGGGCGATCAGGTCGTCGAAGGTCTTCGGCTGCGTGCCGCCGATCTTGTCCATGACGGACTTGTTGATCCACAGCCAGTTGACGGAGTGAACGTTGACAGGTGCTGCGACCCACTTGCCGTCGTAGACAGAGAACTTCTGCAGTGCCGCCGGAACGGACTTGTCCCAGCCTTCCTTCTTCGCCGTCTCGGTCAGGTCGCCCATGACGCCAGCCTGGGCGTAGTCAAGCACCGTATAGCCGAGCATCTGCGAGGCCGTCGGATAGGTGCCGGCCGCGACCATCGCCTTCAGCGCGGTCATGGCTGCGTCACCGCCACCGCCGGCAACCGGGACGTCTTTCCAGGCGTAACCTTCCTTGGAAAGGTCGCCCTTAAGCACGTTGAGCGCCGCGGCTTCACCGCCGGACGTCCACCAGTGCAACATCTGAACTTCCTTGACATCGGCCGCATGGGCGCTGCCGAAACCAGCCATCATCACGACAGCAAGAGCTGCCGAGCTCAAAAACTTGCGCATGAATATCCTCCCGTTCGTAAGTGGGCGGCGAGACCCTCCTCAGCCACCCCGATGTCTTCCGCCCGTAATGACGATCAAACACCGCACCGCGCCTCCCAGCGCGATTGACAATTTAAAACGTTATAAACGCAGCGACGTCAAGCCCTTCCTCGACTCCCGAGAAAAATATGATTAACTCACAGAACCATTGTTTTTATTATATTTTTTTCCAACGCCTAACAAATTGTAAAAATTTAAATCGTTTGCATTGATCGATTGCATGCCGGTTTCATCGTGTTATGGTAGCCGCGATCCAGCACGGAATGTCCTCAGTGACCGAATCGTCCCAACTGCAACGCGGTGAAAATCCGGATGGCGCGCAAAAGCGCGGCAAGCCGACCTTGCGTACCATCGCAACATTGACCGGTCTCGCGGTAACGACAGTTTCGCGCGCACTAAGCGACGCTCCGCAAATATCGGTCGAGACCCGCGAACGCGTTCATCGCATTGCCCGCGAGATCGGTTACCTGCCGGACCGGGCTGCCCAACGCCTGAAGACGGGCCGCACAAACGTCATCAGCATCCTTCTCGATCCGCATCAGGAAGTCGTCGGCTTCGGCACCGCCATCATGTACGGCATCGCCAAGGTGTTGAAGGAAACATCCTATCACCTCGTCGTCGCCCCGAACTTCCTGTCGACGACGGATCTCGAAGCGGCGGAATATATCGTCCGCAACAATTTCGCCGATGGCCTGATCTTCACACGGACGGAACCCTTCGATGCGAGGGTGCGGATGCTGCAGGAGGTCGGCTTCCCATTCGTGTCTCACGGGCGCACGGAGTTTTCGACACCGCATGCCTATGTCGATTACGACAATTATGCTTTCGCCTACGAAGCCACCCGGCGCCTGATCGCCAAGGGCAGGAAGAAGGTTACAGTCGTCATGCCGCCGAAGCGGCTGACTTTCAGCCAGCATATCCTTCATGGCTTCATGACCGCTGTGCGCGAGGCTGGCGTGGCCTACGAGATACCGGAAGCCGTTACGCTCGATTCACCGGCCAATGAAATTAGAGATTTCTTCCGCGCGCGCGCCACCGTGCCCGATGTTCCCGACGGCTTTGTCTGTCCGGGTGAGGTTTCTGCGCTCGCGCTCGTCAGCGCCATGGGTGATGCGGGCCGCGTCCTGGCCGAGGACTATGACATCGTCGCCAAGGAGACGTCGCATCTCCTCACGCATCTGCAGCCGAAGATCGAGACCATATACGAGGATCTGGTCGAGGCGGGCGAACATCTCGGCCAGATGCTTCTTCAGCGCATCGGCAATCCGGCAGCAGAGAGCCAGAGCCTGCTCCTGCCGCCGCAGATCAATTTTCCGGTAGCCTAAGCTGCGTCACGACCGGCTGTCGGCTTTTCGCGGAAAGCGAAGACTTCGACCGGCTCCCCAAGCCCGCGCAGAGGAAAAGTGCCGAGATTGTCCATCTCTTCCGTGCAGGTCGCCATCTCAACGAAAGCGCGAGACAACAGTACCGGCCGCCTGACTTCCTTGGTCAAGGTTTCAAGCCGCGAAGCGACGTTGACTGCCGGTCCGATGACCGTGAAATCCAGCCGCCGGCGCGAACCGATATTACCATACATAACGTCGCCGACGTGGACGCCGACACCATAGCGCAGTGGATCACGTCCCAGGCGCTGATGTTGCTCATTCACTTTCGCCATCGCCTCCTGCCCTTCACGGATCGCCGTCAGCAGGTCTTCGCAGGCAGAAGGCTTCGACAGCGGGAAGATGGCGAGCAGTCCATCGCCCATGAACTTCAGGATTTCGCCGCCGTGCCGTTCGATCGGATCGGACATGGCATCGAAATAGTCATTGAGCAACTGGATGACGTCGTCGCGCGGCCAGAGATCGGAGATCGCAGTGAAATCGCGCAGGTCGCAGATCATGATCGCCGCACCGACGGTCGTGCCGCTGCCGCGGGTGATGACGCCGGAGAGAATCTGTTCGCTCGCATGCGGCCCGACATAGGTCTGCAGCAGCGTGCGCGCCATGATGTTCTTGAGCCTGATCTCGCTGACGAGAGTAAGAGCCGGCAGCAGATCGCGCAGGAAATCCACGTGTTCGCCGGTAAAACCGCCCGGCCTATTGGTGGAGAACGTAACGACGTGACGCTTGTCGAACGTATGATCGATCGGCCAGGCGATATATTCGGCATAGCCGTCGTCGCGCAGTTCCTGGTAGAAGGGATAATCGTCGCCCTCCCACAAATCCTCCAGGTTCTTCCGCACCTCGTTGGCGCCGTTATGAATCTCGTTGACCGGGCTGTTGAGGAATTGCGGCGTGGTTTCCACCCCGTAGGCAAAGGTGTTGATCTTTGCCTCTTCCATGCCCTCCACCCACAGGATGCGGGCGCCGATCCATTGCGGATGGTTAGTGCGGAAATGCAGGCTGGAGCGGTTCACCGGTACGCCAGCCGCCAACAGCCGCTTGCACATCTCCACCAGGATATTGTCAATGAAACGCTCGCCGCGAGTCTCATTGATCAGCCAATCGAGAATTCGACGCCTGCGGATTGGCCAGACACCTTCGGCAGCTTCGCTTGCCGGATCAGTCGCTTCGAAAGAGGGCCTCATGAAAAACTCCCGCTACGCCACATTCAACGAACACATCGGGCTGAATGTGGGCGATAGCGGGCCGAATGATAAGAGGCTTCGTAAAGATAAACCTCAGAAATCCCAGTCTTCGTCCTCGGTCGCCACCGCCTTGCCGATGACATAAGAGGAGCCAGAACCCGAGAAGAAGTCGTGATTCTCGTCGGCATTGGGCGAAAGCGCAGACAGGATCGCCGGATTGACCTTGCAGGCTTCGGCCGGAAACAGCGCTTCGTACCCAAGGTTCATCAACGCCTTGTTGGCATTGTAATGCAGGAACTTCTTGACGTCCTCCGTCAGCCCAACGCCATCATAGAGCGCTTCCGTATATCTAGCCTCGTTGTCGTAGAGTTCGAGGAGCAGATCGAAGGCGAAGTCCTTGATCTCCTGCCGGCGCTCTTCTGAGAGTTTTTCCAGTCCGCGCTGAAACTTGTAGCCGATATAATAGCCATGCACGGCCTCGTCTCTGATAATGAGGCGGATCATGTCGGCGGTGTTGGTCAGCTTGGCGCGGCTTGACCAGTACATCGGCAGATAGAAGCCGGAATAGAAGAGGAAGCTCTCGAGGAAGACACTTGCGACCTTCTTCTTCAAGGGATCGCCGGACGCATAGTGCTCCATGATCAGCGCCGACTTCTTCTGCAGGAACTCATTCTCTTCCGACCACCGATAGGCATCGTCGACATCGGGCGTAAGGCAGAGCGTGGAGAAGATCGAGGAATAGGAGCGTGCATGCACCGCTTCCATGAAGGAGATGTTGGAAAGCACTGCTTCCTCATGCGGGGTGACCGCATCCGCCATCAACTTCACGGAGCCGACACCGTTCTGGATCGTGTCGAGCAGAGTCAGCCCGGTGAAGACGCGGATCGTCAGCTGCTGCTCGACCGGCGTCAGCGTTCCCCACGACGGAATGTCGTTCGACAGCGGCACCTTTTCCGGCAGCCAGAAATTGCCGGTCAGACGGTTCCAGACCTCGAGATCCTTGTCGTCCTCGATGCGGTTCCAGTTGATGGCGCGCACGCGGCTGACCGGCTTGACTTGCATGTTCATGGTTTTCTCCGGTCGGTTATAGCGTGCAGGAGACGCAGCCCTGCACCTCGGTGCCGGATAGCGCCATCTGGCGAAGACGGATGTAATAGATCGTCTTGATGCCCTTCTTCCAGGCATGGATCTGGGCGCGGTTGATGTCGCGCGTCGTTGCCGTGTCGCGGAAGAACAGCGTCAGCGACAGGCCCTGGTCGACATGCTGGGTGGCGGCTGCATAGGTATCAATGATCTTTTCCGCGCCGATCTCGTACGCATCCTCGTAATAATCGAGATTGTCGTTGGTCATGAACGGCGCCGGATAATAGACGCGGCCGATCTTGCCTTCCTTGCGGATCTCGATCTTCGAGACGATCGGATGGATCGAGGAGGTGGAGTGATTGATATAGGAAATCGAGCCCGTCGGCGGCACCGCCTGCAGGTTCTGGTTATAGAGCCCGGAGGCCATGACGACCTTCTTCAATTCCAGCCAGTCTTCCTGCGTCGGGATATGAATGCCGGCGTCATCGAACAGCGCCTGCACCTTCTCGGTCGCCGGCTTCCACTCCTGCTCCGTATATTTGTCGAAATAGTCACCTGAGGCATATTTCGAATTCTCGAAGCCCTTGAAACTTGCGCCATGCTCGACGGCCAGGCGGTTGGATGCACGCAGAGCGTGATAGGTCACCGTGTAGAAGTAGATATTGGTGAAATCGACGCCTTCTTCCGAACCGTAATGGATGCGCTCGCGGGCAAGATAGCCATGCAGGTTCATCTGTCCCAAGCCGATCGCATGGCTGTCGTCATTGCCCTTCTCGATCGAAGGCACCGAGGAGATATGGCTCATGTTGGAAACGGCCGTCAGCGCGCGGATCGAGGTTTCGATCGTCTTGCCGAAATCGGATGAATCCATGGCCATGGCGATATTCAGCGAGCCGAGATTGCAGGAAATATCCTTGCCCATCGTCTTGTAGGAAAGGTCATCGTTGAACTCGCTCGCTTCACTGACCTGCAGGATTTCCGAGCAGAGGTTGCTCATGCTGATGCGGCCGGCGATCGGGTTTGCCCGGTTCACCGTGTCTTCGAACATGATGTAGGGATAGCCGCTCTCGAACTGTATTTCGGCGATCACCTGGAAGAATTCGCGGGCCTTGATCTTCTTCTTGGTGATACGGGCATCCGCCACCATCTCGCGATACTTTTCCGTCACCGATATCTCGGTAAAGGGGACGCCATAGACCCGCTCCACGTCATAGGGCGAGAAGAGGTACATATCCTCATTGTTCTTGGCGAGCTCGAAGGTGATGTCAGGCACGACGACGCCGAGCGATAGCGTCTTGATGCGGATCTTCTCATCGGCATTTTCGCGCTTTGTATCGAGGAAGCGCATAATATCGGGGTGGTGCGCGTTGAGATAGACGGCACCTGCCCCCTGCCGTGCACCAAGCTGGTTGGCGTAGGAGAACGAGTCTTCCAGCAGCTTCATGACGGGAATGATGCCGGAAGACTGGTTTTCGATCTGCTTGATCGGCGCACCGGCCTCGCGGATGTTCGTCAAGGACAGCGCAACGCCTCCGCCGCGCTTGGACAGCTGCAGCGCCGAATTGATGGAGCGGCCGATCGATTCCATATTGTCTTCGACACGCAGCAGGAAGCAGGAGACGAGTTCGCCGCGCTGCTTCTTGCCGGCATTGAGGAAGGTTGGCGTTGCCGGCTGGAACCGGCCGGAGATGATCTCTTCCATCAGATCGCGGGCAAGCTGTTCATTGCCTCTGGCAAGCGCTAGCGCCACCATGCAGATACGGTCTTCATAGCGCTCCAGGTAGCGCTTTCCGTCGAAGGTCTTCAGCGTGTAGCTGGTGTAATATTTGAAGGCGCCGAGGAAGGTTGGGAACCGGAACTTCTTGGCATAGGCTTCGTCGAACAGGTCGCGGACGAAGTTGAAGGAATACTGGTCGAGCACTTCCTGCTCGTAATAGCCTTCAGTCACCAGATAATCGAGCTTCTCCCTGAGATTATGGAAGAACACCGTGTTCTGGTTCACATGCTGCAGGAAATATTGCTTGGCCGCCATGCGGTCCTTGTCGAGCTGGATCTTGCCCTCATCGTCATAGAGGTTCAGCATCGCGTTCAGCGCGTGATAATCCAGCGCTTCCACGGCCTTGAGCGGCTTGACGCCCGCATCCCGCGTCAGATTTGTCCCCGTGTCCAAAATCGTCCCATCCCGTCTTTGACATTGGCGACATCCTCGGCAGTCCCCAGGAGCTCGAACCGGTAGAGGTAAGGCACCTGGCATTTTTGCGAGATCACGTCGCCGGCAAGCCCGTAGGTCTCGCCGAAATTGCTGTTGCCCGCAGCAATGACGCCGCGGATGTTGGAGCGGTTTTCCGCATCGTTGAGGAAACGGATCACCTGCTTGGGCACGGCCCCTTTTCCGCCATCGCCACAATAGGTGGGCGAGATCAGCACATAGGGTTCGCGAATGTGGATGTCTTCAGCTCCGACGGGAATGCGCGCCGCGCGCAGTCCCAGCCTCTCGACGAAACGATGGGTATTTTCGGACCGGCTGGAATAATAGACGATCAGGCCCATCGCTTTTCTCCGATCAGGAGAGCGCGCTGATCATGTCGGGACGGAAGCCCGCCCAGTGGTTCTCGCCGGCAACGACGACCGGAACCTGCATGTAGCCCATGCCTCGCACGCGATCGAGCGCGTCGGCATCCTCAGAGATATCGATGATCTGGTAGTCGACGCCCAGACGGTCGAGGGCGCGGTAGGTAGCGGTGCACTGTACGCAGGCAGGCTTGCTGTAAACGGTAACGCTCATCATGTTCCTCGTGATGTCAATGGATTCCGGACGCAATACTGGGATCGGGCGCCTTGCGGCGTCCGAGGCAACGCTTGGTATTGATCTGATAAAGTTGGCGCTTTACACGCCGAACACTCTTCTCCGCACAATCTGCGCGGGCGGCGGTTTTGATGCTTTCAACATGACTTCAACCCCGAAGTGTTCAGCGGACATTCGGGGGCAGCGCAACAGGCGCGGATTTGATCCGCCTGCGTATACGCGACCTTCCGGACACCCCGCCCGTGGATACCTCGTTCAAGGCAGGTCTCCTGGCTCGCGGGTCGAAGCACCCTGCCCCCAGCCTTCCCAAAGCTTCATGCCTCAGTGACCTGAAATCGGACAGTTGCTCGCCGCTTACAGTTGCGGGGGCAGCTCCGGCTTTGTCGCGCCGTCATGGCGAAACGCACCGTATTCCCATCTTAGCCCCCGACCCTCACGAATCGAAGGAACCTTGAACACTAGATATAGTACTCGAATCCCTGTTTGCGTCAACGGATGGTTTGTGCATCGCGTTACGGCATGTTTGAAATCGCTGCATTCCTGTCAAAGACGTGGTTAATGAATGGTTAACGAAAGCAGCCTGTGGAGAAGGCAGCATTGGGAAGAGCCGGCCTATAGCCGGCTCTCCATGAATCGATTAAGCGCTCAGGCGCGTGTCGGCGCTGCGGCGTTACGCAACTGCCGAGCGGCGGCAACCATGTTGACCAGCGCCGGACGAACCTCTTCCCACTTGCGTGTCTTCAATCCGCAATCTGGATTGATCCATAGCTGTCCGTCCGTCAGACGCTCGCGTGCCAGCGTCAGGAGCCCCGTCATCTCGGCGACCTCGGGAACGCGGGGCGAATGGATGTCGTATACGCCGGGGCCAATCTCATTCGGATATTTGTAGCTGCGGAAAGCCTCCAGCAGTTCCATCTTCGATCGTGACGTCTCGATCGAGATCACATCGGCATCCATCGCGGCGATGGCATCGATGATCTGGTTGAACTCCGAATAGCACATATGCGTATGGATCTGCGTCTCGTCGGAAACACCGGATGCGCAGAGGCGAAAACTCTCGACCGCCCAGTCGAGATAGGTCTTCCAGTCGGCCTTGCGCAATGGCAGACCCTCACGGAGAGCGGCCTCGTCGATCTGGATCATCGCAGCACCCGCCTTTTCGAGATCGAGCACTTCGTCGCGGATCGCCAGAGCGATCTGCCGGCTGACATCGGCGCGAGAAAGATCATCACGCACGAAGGACCAGGTGAGGATCGTCACCGGACCGGTCAGCATTCCCTTGACTGGCTTGTCCGTCAGCGACTGCGCGTAGCGCCACCACTCGACTGTCATCGGCTTTGACCGAGAGACGTCGCCGAAGATGATAGGCGGGCGGACATAGCGCGAACCGTAGCTCTGCACCCAGGCATGCTGCGTAAAGGCGAAACCGGAAAGCTGCTCACCGAAATACTGCACCATGTCGTTGCGCTCGAATTCCCCGTGGACTAGCACGTCGAGGCCGATTTCCTCCTGCCAGTGGATCGCCGCTTCGGTCTCCTTTTTCAGGAACGCATCGTAGTCCGCCTCGCTGATCGTACCCTTTGCGAAGGCCGAGCGGGACTTGCGCACATCCGATGTCTGCGGGAAGGAGCCGATCGTCGTTGTCGGGAAGAGCGGCAGGCGAAGCTTGCGCTCCTGCAAGCTGGTCCGCTCGGCAAAACCGCTGCTCCGCGTCATCATCGTCTCATCGATTGCCGCGACCCGCTGCCTGACTTTGAGATCATGCACACGTGGAGAAGCCGCTCGAGAGGCAACGGCCTGAGAGGCTGCAGCAATTACTTGATAAGCCCCGCCGGAACTGCCAAGGGCAGAGAGTTCATCGAGTTTCTGGGTGGCGAAAGCGAGCCACGACGTCAGTTCCTCATCTAGTCCGGTTTCCAGATCCAGGTCGATCGGCACATGCAGCAGCGAGCAGGACGGCGCGATCTGCAGCCGGTCCGCACCGAAGCGCTGAACCAGCGGCTCGATCTTTTTCAGGATCGCGGCAAGGTCCGCCCTCCAGATACTGCGTCCGTCGATGATGCCGAGCGACAGCGTCAAATCGGGGGACGCCTTGAGAAGGGCATCGATCTGCTGCGGAGCACGAACAAGATCGACATGCAGGCCGGAAACCGGCAACGCGAGCGCCATCGGCAGGTTATCGCCTATATTGCCGAAATAGGTGGCGAGCATGATCTTGAGGTTCGGCACCAGCTCGTGCAGCGCACGATAGGCATGCTTCAGTGCTGCCTGCTCTTCTCCTGAGAGATCCAGCACCAGGCACGGTTCGTCGATCTGCACCCAGTCGGCACCGGCGGCACTCAGTTCCGCAAGCACCCTCGCGTAAACAGGTAACAGGCGTTCAAGCAGGCTGATCGGTGCAAAACCTTCCTCGGTTCCCTTGGCGAGTTTCAGGAAGGTGACAGGGCCGAGGATGACTGGCCGTGTGTGGATTCCGAGCGTCTTCGCCTCGATGAAGGCATCGAGCGGCCTGTTTGCGGTCAGCGCGAAGAATTGATCGGGACCGAGTTCCGGCACCATGTAGTGGTAGTTTGTGTCGAACCACTTGGTCATTTCCAGCGCTGGCACGCCATGACCGTGGTGATGCTGGTGGCCGCAATCGGCATGCGCCTCTTCGCCGGTCGAGCCGCGCGCCATGGCGAAATAGGTATCGAGCGCAACAGGCCCGCCCTTCCAGCCATAGGCCGAAGGTATGGCGCCGACCATGACAGTCGTGTCGAGCACATGGTCATAGAACGAGAAATCGTTGGAGGGGATGATATCGATCCCCTTCTCTTTCTGCAGGGCCCAGTTTTGCGCCCGCAGCCGCTTGCCGACATCGAGAAGCGCGCCGGCATCGGACTTGCCGGCCCAATAGCTTTCTAGCACGAATTTGAGTTCGCGATGCTTTCCGATCCTGGGAAAGCCGAGATTTGCAGTCTTGATGGTCATTTCCTTACCCCGAAGGTTATGGGCAAGGCTCAGGCGCAACGCATCGACGAGGTGTGGCTACAGAAGTGCCGTCTCGCGCAAAGCGGCACACCGGGACACCCCGCCCGTGGACGTTATCTATCGCGGCAGGTCTCCTGGCTTGCGGGTCCTCAACACCGTCCAGTCTTCCCAGGCGTCTTCCCAGTGACGTCGAAGGACGGTGTCTATCCGCTTACAGTTGCGGGGGCAGCTTCGGTCTTGGCGTTAGCCTCACCGAATTCCCTCTTAGCTCAGGATCGTCAAATCCAGAGAACCACGATGCGACAAGCATGCACCTGTCGCATCCGATCGTCAAGATGACATAAAGAAATCTTTATATCTTTATGCGAAGAAGGCGAAGTGCATTCATCGTCACCAGCACGGTCGCGCCTGTATCCGCGAGGATCGCCGGCCACAGGCCGGTAATACCGACGATGGTGGTGACCAGGAACACGGCCTTCAGCCCGAGCGCGATGGTGATGTTCTGGAAGATATTCCGCATCGTCCGCTTCGAAAGGTCGATCATGCGGGCAACGTCGCCGACACGCCCATGCAGTACCGCCGCATCCGCCGTTTCCAGCGCAACGTCGGTGCCGCCGCCCATGGCGATGCCAACATCGGCTGCGGCAAGTGCAGGCGCATCATTGATGCCGTCACCGACCTTGGCAACGAACAATCCTTCCTTCTTCAATTCGCCAACAATGCGCTGCTTGTCCTGCGGCAGCAGCTCGCCGCGCCAGTCGATGCCGAGGTCACCGGCAACGGCTGCTGCCGTGCGCTTGTTGTCGCCGGTCAACATGATGGCGCGCACGCCTGCCGCCTTCAGCGTCGCAAGCCCGCTCTTGGCGTCGTCGCGTGGCTCGTCGCGCATGGCGATGAGACCGGCGGCGACACCATTGATGAGCAGGACCGAGACGCTCTTGCCCGCGCCATTCAGCGCCGCGACCCGCTCATCCTGTTCGGCATTCAGCGCCCCGCGCTCGCGCGCGGCCGGCGGCGACAGCAGATCGAGCGTCTCCCCACCCACCTTCCCGGTCATGCCCTTGCCGGGCAATGCTTCCACTTCGAAAGCGGGCGGCACGGGCACGGCATCGGCCTTGGCACGGTTGAGGATCGCCAGCGCCAGCGGATGGCTGGAGCCCTGCTCTAGAACGGCAGCACGCGAAAGCACCTCAGCCTCCGAGCACCCATAGGCGATGATATCCGTGACCTGCGGCTTGCCTTCGGTCAGCGTGCCTGTCTTGTCGAAGGCAACGGCCGTCACCTTGCCGAGTGATTCAAGGACTGCCCCACCCTTCATCAGCAGACCGCGACGCGCACCCGCCGAGAGCGAGGCAGCTATTGCTGCCGGCGTCGAAATGACCAGCGCGCAGGGGCAGCCGATCAAAAGGATCGCGAGTCCCTTGTAGATCCATTCGCCCCATGCTCCGCCCCCCAGCAGCGGCGGCAGAATGGCGACCAGGGCCGCCACGACGACCACACCAGGCGTATAGTAGCGGGAGAAACGGTCGATGAAACGCTCCGTCGGCGCCTTCGATTCCTGGGCTTCCTCCACCAGCTTGACGACGCGGGCAATCGTGTTGTCCTCGGCAGCTGCCGTGACACGGACGCGCAATGCAGCGTCGCCATTCACCGTGGCGGCGAACACCGTTTCGCCTGCGCCCTTGCGCACCGGCGTGCTTTCGCCCGTCACCGGCGCCTCGTCGATCGCGCTTTCACCGGAAAGAATGGTGCCGTCGGCGGAAATCCGGTCTCCCGGCCGCACGAGAATGATGGAACCGACCGCAAGCGTCTCGGCCGGCACTTCCTTCACTTCGCCAGCCGCCTCGAGCAGTGCGTTCTTCGGCACCAGCGTCGTCAGCGACTGGATGCTGGCGCGCGCCTTGCCGGCGGCAACCCCTTCCAGCAATTCGCCGACGAGGAACAGGAACACGACCGTCGCTGCCTCTTCACCGGCATTGATGATGACCGCGCCAACAGCGGCAATCGTCATCAGCATTTCGATGGAAAAGGGCGTGCCGGAAAGTGCGGCCATGACCGCGCGACGCGCGATCGGCACCAGCCCCACCAGCATGGCGATGATGAAAGCATACGGAGCAACCAAAGGCACCAGATGGCCCACGACATAGGCAACGACGAGTGCAAGTCCCGAAAGGATCGTCAATCGGCCCTTCTTGCTCTGCCACCAGGGACCGGTCATCGGCCCATGATCATGGCCGTGCAACCCCTCGGCTTCCTCGGCGCCATGCGAATGCCCGTGATCGGCGTGGTCATGACCAGCATGATCGTGGTCGTGATCATCATGCTCATGGCCATGGTGATCATGATCATGCCCGTGGCCATGCCCGTGGTCATGATCGTGGTCGTGATGCGCATGATCATGATCGGTCTTGCTTTCCCGGACAGGAGCCTTGCCCGTGAGCGGAGCAACCGAATAGCCGAGGCCGGTCACCTTTTTTTCAATCGCCTTGAGATCGCTGCTGCCATCGTGGCGCACCGTCATCGTGCCCGCCGTCACCGATACGGAGACGTCTTCGACGCCGGGCACACGCCTGACGGCCGTATCGATCTTTGTTGCGCAGGCGGCGCAATCCATGCCGCCAACCCGGTACCGTGCCTGTGCTGCTTCGCTCATGATTTCGATCCTTGCTTGTAGGCAGTATCGTTCCTACATCCTCTAGCGACTAGAGGTGCAAGAGGAAAATCATGAAAAAGATCACCATCGGTGAAGCCGCCCGCCAAAGCGGCGTCAAAGTGCCGACGATCCGCTATTATGAGGGCATCGGTCTGCTATCTGCGCCGAGCCGCAGCGAGGGCAATCAGCGCTCCTACGAACCATCGGACCTCAACCGCCTCGCCTTCATCCGCCACGCGCGCGAACTCGGCTTCGAGATCGATGCAATCCGCACATTGCTGCAGCTGCAGGACGACCCGCATCAGTCCTGCGCATCCGCCGATGCCATCGCCAAGGCCCGCTTGATCGAGGTCGAACAGCGCATCCGCAGCCTCAACGCTCTGAAGGCCGAGCTCGAACAGATGGTCGAAGGCTGTGGCCATGGCCGCGTCGATCAATGCCGGGTCATCGAGGTGCTGGCAGATCACGGCAAGTGCGTGCATCCACATCACTGAGACTTGCGCTCGCCGACTGCCCACGCCAAGAAGGCGCAATGAAACAGAAGAAAATCGCGATCATCGGCGGCGGCCCCTCCGGCCTTTCGGCAGCCGAAGTTTTGTCGGCAAGCGGCCACGCCGTTTCCGTCTATGATGCGATGCCGACTTTTGCCCGCAAGTTCCTGCTCGCTGGCAAATCCGGTCTCAACATCACCCATTCCGAAGAGTACGAGCGCTTCGCCACCCGCTTCGGCAACGCCAATCCCCGCCTGCGCGCAGCCCTCGACGCCTTCACCCCGGCCGATATCTGCGCCTGGGCAACAGGCCTCGGCACCGAGACCTTCGTAGGCTCGTCCGGCCGCGTCTTCCCCAACGTGATGAAGGCCTCGCCGCTGCTGCGCGCCTGGCTCGCCCGGCTGGAAGCCCGCGGCGTCAGCTTCTTCACCCGCCATCGCTGGATCGGGCTCACAGAAGACGGCCATAATTTCGAAACGCCTGACGGCCACAAGACCATATCCTGCGATGCAACCCTGCTCGCACTCGGCGGCGCCAGCTATCCGCGCCTCGGCTCCGATGCCAGCTGGGTGTCATTGCTCTCCGAGCGCGGGGTGGCGATCGCACCGTTTCAACCGGCCAATTGCGGCTTCGATGTCGCCTGGAGCGAGATCTTTCGCGATCGCTTCGCCGGAGAGCCGCTGAAATCCGTGACGGCAACATCACGCGCCGGGACATTTCCGGGCGAATTCGTCATCAGCAAGCACGGTCTCGAAGGCAGCCTCATCTACGCGCATTCGGCCGCTTTGCGTGACGACCTGCTGTCGCATGGTGAGGCAAGACTGACAATCGACCTTGCCCCGGGCCGCACCGCAGATCGCCTGTCACGCGATCTGACCCGGCAGGATGCCAAGATGAGCTTTTCCAATCGCCTGCGCAAAGGTGCCGGCCTCGATGGTGTGAAGGCGGCACTTCTGCGTGAACTGGTGCCGGAGACAGATCGCAACGATCCGCACAAACTCGCTGCCGCCATCAAGTCTCTGGCTATCCCATTGCTGCGCCCACGCCCCATCGCCGAGGCTATATCCTCTGCCGGCGGCATCGCCTTCAGCGAGATCGACGAAACCTACATGTTGAAACATCTCCCCGGCACGTTCGCGGCCGGAGAGATGCTGGATTGGGAGGCACCGACAGGCGGCTATCTGCTGACGGCCTGTTTCGCAACGGGCCGGGCCGCAGCAAAAGGCATCGAGGCCTGGCTCAGCCGAAGGTGAAGGCGAAAGCCTGCACGCCGGCATCGAGGAAATGGATCTCGAACGTGTGGTCGCCGACCGGTCCGGCTTCGCGCACCAGCTGATAGAGGCGCTGCCCCGTCACCGTGCCATTGCCGTCGGCATCCGTGTCCGCGCCGTGACCATCGCCGGGCGCCTTGCCATCGACCGTCACCTTGAAGCGCACCGGCTTGCCATCCGCACCCGGGCCGAGAACCAGATGCAGGTCACGGGCATGGAAGCGATAATAGATGCTTCCATCAGCGGCATTCAGCGATGCCTGCTCGGGGCCGACGGTCCAATTGCCGGTCAGGCCCCATTCATTGAGTTTCGGCGTCGCGGCGACATAATCATGCGCGGCATCGTTGACCGTGCCCTTGTCGTCAACAAAGTTCTCCGAGCGCTGATAGCCGACATAGGTTTCCGGCGATTGCACATCGGCCGCATCCGAAGCGGCCTCAGTGCCGGTCGCCTTCACATCCACGATATCACTGGAAACACCGGTCTTGCCGGCTTCGGCCAGCAATTGCTGGATTATCCGTTCGGACTGGTCGTAATCGCCCTCGCCGAAATGATGGTGGCGGACCTGCCCTTTCGCATCGATGAAATAATGCGCCGGCCAATATTCGTTGTCGAAGGCCCGCCAGATCGCATAGTTGTTATCGACAGCAACAGGATAGGTGATGCCGAGATCGTAGATCGCCTTCTTCACATTGTCGACATTCTTCTCGAAGGCGAATTCCGGCGAATGCACGCCGATGACGACGAGGCCCTGGTCTTTGTACTTCTCCGCCCAGGCTTTGACATAGGGGATGGCACGCAGGCAGTTGATGCAGGAATAGGTCCAGAAATCGACGAGCACGACCTTTCCCTTCAGCTGCTCGGTCGTCAGCGGGCTTGAATTCAGCCATTGCACCGCGCCGTCGAGCGGTGGCATCTGTCCCTCGACCGGTAGTTGCTCGCCAGCACCTTTCGGCTTCATCGCCATCGCCATGCTATCGCCGCTCATCGCGGCCGGATTACCGGACATCATCATCTGATTGTTGCCCGTCATCGCCATCGAACCGCCGCCCGCCGACATGACAACCGACTTCATGGCGCCGCCGGTATCGTCGGCCGTCTGTTGCCGATGGAACTTGTCGACGAGCCCCTGTTCAAGAACATTGGTGCTGGCAAGCGAGGCTTGCGTCAGGAAGCCGGTATCGAGGCCGAGCGCAATCGCCACGACTGCGACAAGAACCGCAACGCCGACACCGCGTCGCAGCCATTCGCCGATACCGAGCGACTGTTTCATCACCTGATAGACCTTGCCGCCGATAAGAAGCGCCAATGCCAGCGAGGTCGCGGCACCAAGCGCATAGGCAAGCAGCAGCAAGGTCGTGCCGACATTTGCACCCTGAAGCGCCGCACCCGTGAGGATCAGGCCGAGAACCGGTCCGGCGCAGGGCGCCCAGAGCAGACCGGTCGCAACACCGAGCAGCAGTGAGGCGGCAACAGCCGAGCCGCCGCTGCGTGTGTTTTGATCGGCAGACTGGGACAGGCGCGCACCGAGCGAAACGAGCGGTCGCGTCAGGTAATCCGACAGCGCCGGAAAAAGCAGGATAACGCCGAAAATCGCGAGCAGCACGATAGCGGCATAGCGACCATATTCATTGGCCTGCACCGCCCATCCGCCGCCGACGGCCGCCAATGTCGCGACCCCAGCGAATGTCGCCGCCATGCCGACGAGCATCGGCAACGTGCTGCGCAGGAAAGGTTGGCCGGCACGGGCGAAAACAAAGGGCAGTACTGGCAGGATGCAGGGGCTGACGATCGTCAGCACCCCACCGAGATAGGCAAGGACGAAGAGAAGCATCAGGGTGTCCCGTCGATCAGGCAGAAGCCGGGTGGAATGTCATGGCCACGCCGTTCAAGCAGTAGCGCAAGCCGGTCGGCTTCGGCCCGTCGTTAAAGACGTGGCCAAGATGCCCGCCGCAGCGTCCGCAATGGACGGCATCACGCACCATGCCGAAGGATGTATCGCGCGTCGTGCCGACGACCTTGTCATTGAGCGGCGCCCAGAAACTCGGCCAGCCTGTGCCGCTGTCGAATTTCGTAGTCGATGAAAAGGCTTCCTGATCACAGCCCGCACAGGCGAAATTGCCCTTGCGCTCCTCGTGCAGCAGCGGGCTTGTGAAGGGATATTCCGTTCCCTCCTGCCGCAGTACCGAATATTGGTCCGCAGTCAGCAGCTTCTTCCACTCTTCGTCTGTATGGCTAACGGCAAAGGTTTCCTTCGCCATGGCTTGGCTGCCGAAACCCAAGCGCAGGGCGAAGGCGCCAAGTCCCGCAGTGATCAGCAGCAATCGTCTGTTCAGCATCGCGTCGCTCTCCTATGTCTACAGCATCTGCGACAGGCACTTTCATTCAGTAGACAACGATCGGCCGGCTTTATTCCCGCCATGCCGATCTTTTGTCCACGCCGAGAACTACGGAGCCAAGCAGTGTTTTGTTACGCAGTCGCCCATGGGGACACGCAAAAGTGAGAAGGCGCCATCCCGGATCGTTATATCCAAGTAAATACGACGCTATGCCGTAAAGCGAGGCCGGGCAAGCGGATGAGCGGTCATATTGTCGCGAGCATGATGGTCACCCGGCCCGGCACAGCTGTTTCAGAAGTGCGACACTCGCGGCAACGCAAATTCGATCCATGCAATCTGCCGTCATGCCCGGCTGATTGCAAAGCCGCCGCATTTACATCAGAGTATGCGCAAGTTCCGTGGGAGGAGCCTCAATGCACGAACAATCCGCACATGCGGAACATGTCTATACGTGCGCCCAGCAAAATTCCGCTGCGGCCAGCTCTCCGATCGTCGCCTCCTGGCGCCGCTGCATGACCATGTATCAGCTTGCTCCCGAAGATAAGCGCACGCCGCTACGTCTTACCGAACAGGAATTCAGCGTTGCCCGGGAGCAATCGGATCAGTTGATCGCCGATGCGCGCGACGAACTCGACCGGCTTTTTGCAACAGTCGGCAAGGCCGGCTGCTGCCTGCTCCTGACCGATCGCAACGGCATTGCGCTGGAACGCCGCGGCGCCGTCGGCAATGACAAGGAATTTCATGATCTTGGTCTATGGACCGGTTCGGTATGGACGGAAGCCAGCATCGGCACCAATGGCATCGGTACTGCGCTGGCCGATGATCGTGCAGTCGCTGTCTTTCGCGATCAGCATTTTTACTGCTCCAACATCAAGCTCAGCTGCACCACGGCCCCGATCCGCGATCACCGCGGCCTGCTGGCCGCTGCCCTCGACATCTCCACCTGCCGCGATGACGTCAACGAAATGACGCTGAGCATCCTCTCGCAAGCCGTGCGGGATGCGGCGATGCGCATCGAGCTCAATCTCTTCCGCTCCGCCTTTGCCGGTGCACGCTTCGTCATGGTGCCGGCCGGTGCCAATTCCGCGAACGCATTGCTGGCCGTCGATCGGCATGATCTCGTTCTCGGCGCCACACGCGCCGCCCGCCTCGTCCTCAAGTTGGATGACGTGCGCATCGCTGCAGGCCTTCCCGCCTCCGACGCCCTGCATGAAGGCCATGTTTCCCAGGAAAAAGAAATGGCCGAGGCCGAGAAAGCGGCGCTGCTGCGGGCGCTTTCCCGCACCCATGGCAATGTCTCCCAGGCCGCTGCGGCCCTCGGCATCAGCCGTGCAACACTGCACCGGAAGATGAAGAAACTCGACCTCCACTAATATCGAGCAAGGTTCGGTCACAATCTCGTGGTGACGCCGAAACCTGTCGCAACTCTGCGACACTGTGCGGTGCGGTATTGGCAAGCCGCCCTGTTCTATCGAGCCAAAGCGACACAGATTTCCTCCCACTGGTTCGATCCGGAACCTGTTCATCAAGGGAGGATGACATGCTTCATCAGAAAATCGTCGAGTCGCCGTTCAAGCTGAAATACGGCAACTATATCGGCGGGGAGTGGCGTGAGCCGATCGGCGGCAAATATTTCGACAACGTCACGCCCGTCACCGGCGGCAAACTCTGCGAAATCCCGCGCTCCGATGAAAAGGACATCAATGCAGCACTCGATGCCGCCCATGCCGCGAAGGAAAAATGGGGCCGCACCTCCGCCACCGAGCGCTCCAACATTCTCATGAAGATCGCCCAGCGCATGGAAGACAAGCTGGAGCTTCTGGCTCAGGCTGAAACCTGGGACAACGGCAAGCCGATCCGCGAGACCATGGCGGCCGACATTCCGCTCGCCATCGATCATTTCCGCTATTTCGCCTCCTGCATACGGGCCCAGGAAGGCACGATCGGCGAAATCGACCATGATACGGTTGCCTATCATTTCCATGAACCGCTCGGCGTCGTCGGCCAGATCATTCCCTGGAACTTCCCGATCCTGATGGCGACCTGGAAGCTGGCGCCGGCCCTTGCCGCCGGCAACTGCGTCGTTATCAAACCGGCCGAACAGACACCCGCCTCCCTGCTTCTCTGGGCAGAACTCGTCGGCGATCTGCTGCCGCCCGGCGTGCTCAACATCGTCAATGGCTTTGGTCTCGAAGCCGGCAAGCCGCTCGCCTCCAGCCCACGCATCGCCAAGATCGCCTTCACCGGCGAGACGACGACAGGCCGCCTCATCATGCAATATGCTAGCCAGAACCTCATTCCGGTCACGCTGGAACTCGGCGGCAAGTCGCCCAATATCTTCTTTGCAGACGTGGCGGCCGAAGACGACGATTTCTTCGACAAGGCGCTCGAAGGTTTCGCCATGTTTGCGCTGAACCAGGGCGAGGTCTGCACCTGCCCGAGCCGCGCTCTCGTCCAGGAATCGATCTATGACCGCTTCATGGAACGGGCCGTCAAGCGCGTCGAGGCCATCAAGCAGGGCAACCCGCTCGATCCGGCAACGATGATCGGCGCTCAGGCCTCCACCGAGCAGATGGAAAAGATCCTCGCCTATCTCGATATCGGCAAGCAGGAAGGCGCACAGGTGCTGGCCGGCGGCTCGCGCAACGATCTCGGCGGCGAACTGTCAGACGGCTATTACATCAAGCCGACCATCTTCAAGGGCCACAACAAGATGCGTGTGTTCCAGGAAGAGATCTTCGGCCCGGTCGTCTCGGTCACCACCTTCAAGGATGAGAAGGAAGCACTCGAGATCGCCAATGACACGCTTTACGGTCTCGGCGCTGGTGTCTGGACCCGCGACGCCAACCGGGCCTATCGCTTCGGCCGGGAAATCCAGGCCGGCCGCGTCTGGACCAATTGCTATCACGCCTATCCGGCCCACGCGGCCTTTGGTGGCTACAAGCAATCCGGCATCGGCCGTGAAACGCACAAGATGATGCTCGACCACTACCAGCAGACCAAGAATATGCTGGTCAGCTACAGCCCCAAGAAACTTGGTTTCTTCTGAGAAGCAGTCGATTGTGCTATCATCGAGCCTCCTCCCTTGACGGGGAGGAGGCATTGTCTTGGAGGAGGCAATCATGGAACAGATGGTCAATGGCGAACCGCGTGTACTCGCAACCGATGCGGCGCTCGACCTCATCAAGGAAATTCAAAGGGACTACCCTGATGTCCTCTTCCATCAGTCCGGCGGCTGCTGCGACGGCTCATCGCCCATGTGTTACCCGACGGATGATTTCATCGTTGGCGACCAGGATGTGAAACTCGGCGAGATCGGTGGCGTGCCCGTCTATATCAGCGCCAGTCAATTCGAGGCCTGGAAGCATACCCAACTCATCATCGATGTCGTACCCGGGCGCGGCGGCATGTTTTCGCTCGATAATGGCCGCGAGAAACGCTTCCTCACGCGCTCGCGCATGTTCGGCGGCGGTGAGGCCTGCGCCATTCCCGCTGCCATGACCCGCGAGACGACCTGAGCAGGAGCCCGGTGTAGTATTCCCTTAGTACCCGCGGCCCGCGATCCTTTGTTAAAGTCCATCTGTTGGTTTTTAGAGGAGGAAGAAATGCCAGCGTCCAAAATCCTGATGATCACAGGCGATTTCACTGAAGATTACGAAACGATGGTTCCATTCCAGACACTGCTTGCCTGCGGCTACACGGTCCACGCCGTCTGCCCCGGCAAGACAGCCGGCCAGACGGTCGCCACCGCTATCCATGATTTCGAAGGCGACCAGACCTATTCCGAAAAGCGCGGTCATAATTTTGCGCTGAACGCCACCTTCGAAAGCGTGCGAGCCGAAGATTACGATGCGCTCGTCATCCCGGGTGGCCGCGCGCCGGAATATCTCCGCCTCAACCCCGAAGTCATCAAGGCTGTCAGGCATTTCTTCGATGCCAACAAGCCGGTCGCTGCCATCTGCCACGGCGCCCAGCTTCTGGCGGCCGCCGGTGTGCTCAAGGGCCGCACCTGCTCGGCCTATCCCGCCTGCCGCCCGGAAGTCGAGTTTGCCGGCGGCACCTATGCCGATATTGCCATCACTGATGCTGTTTCCGATGGTAATCTCGTCACCGCACCGGCCTGGCCGGCCCATCCCTCGTGGCTGCGCCAGTTCATGACGGTGCTTGATGCTGCAACGGTCCTGGAGACCAACGCCGCCTAAAGCATGTCGCGCAAAAGTGCGCAGCGGTTTTGCGATAACGACATGCAAAATCAATGCCTTAAAGCGTGACATCGCGGCACGCTTTAAATGGACCGGCGGGAGGAACGTGATGTGTGAACTGTTTATCAAGGCGGATGCCCGGCTCTGGGAAAGCACCACCCGGTCGCTGCGTATCGACGGCATGGTGACCAGTGTGCGGCTGGAGAATTTCTTCTGGTCGAAACTCGAGGAAATTGCCGCCCGCGACGGCATGAACGTGGTCCAGCTGATAACCAGACTGCACCACGAGTCGATCGACGCCGGCCATGATCTCGGCAACTTCACCTCCTTCCTCCGCGTCTGCTGCGCCCGCTATCTGGATCTCCAGCTCGCGGGCGACATCCCCGCCGATCTCTCAAGGCCGATTGCCGGCCTCAACGCCCCGGAAATTCTGGGGCGGGAGAAGCGGAAGTATCATTAAATTCGCCCTGAGCCCGCAGCGATGATTTTTAGATAGGCGCGTTGCCCCTCTGCGTGAGACAATCAGCCGGCCAGTTGGGAGGCGGAGGGGAAAATGACAGTGATCGCGGTTGTGAAGCGACGGCATTCCGTGGCTGGCGGTGGTGCCGATGACTGACAGCCCCGCCCTGCATCCCTTAAGCATAACGAGCCTGGCACGCGAGGAATGGTTCATTGGCGTCAGCGCCGCGACCAGCCTGATTTTCCTCGCTTTCCCCGATCCGATCTTCGCCCGGATTGCCGAGCCATTCTGGTTCGTCGTCATTTTTTTCTGGCTTTTCGCTGTCGTTCTAGGCTCCGCCCTGTCGGTCGTTCGCCATGCCGATCATCTGGCAGAGCAGCTTCGCGAGCCCTACGGGACCCTCATCCTGACCCTTGCGATTACCTCGATCGAAGTGATGGCGATCTCGGCTGTCATGCTGCATGGGGAAAATAATCCAACACTCGCACGCGACACGCTGTTTGCCGTGGTCATGATCATCCTGAACGGCATGGTGGGCCTGTCGCTGCTCTTTGGCGCCTGGCGGAGGGAAGATCAGCAGCACAATCTGCATGGCGCCAATGCCTATCTTGGGGTGATCGTGCCGCTCGCAACCCTTGGCCTCGTCATGCCGACTTTCCTCGCCGGCCCGGATGGTCCGCACCCCACGGCCGCGCGGCAGATGTTTCTCGGTATCGTCTCGATCGGTCTCTACAGCATATTTCTCCTGCTGCAGTCCGGCCGTCACCAGCGCTACTTCGCCGAAGACGGCAACAATCTTGAGCGGCGCGCAGTCAGCATTCGGCCCCACCGGGGGGTATGGCATCATGCCGTTCTGCTGCTCGCCTACATGGGGCCTGTGGTCTTCCTGGTTGAACAGCTTGCCAAGCCGATCGACTATGTGATCGAAACCCTGCATGCACCGGCGGCATTCGGGGGCGTGATCATGGCGGTGCTTGTCGCGACACCTGAGGCGATCAGCGCCGTGCGCGCTTCCGTCGCCAACCACCTGCAGCGCGCCATCAACATCTTCCTCGGCTCAGTCCTGTCGACGATCGGCCTGACAGTACCGGCCATGCTCGCAATCAGCCACTTCTACGGGCACCCCGTCACGTTAGGGCTTGAGGGTCCGGATCTCGTCATGTTCGCTCTGACAATTACCGTCAGCATCATTACCTTTTCAAGCGGCCGCACCAATCTCATGCAGGGCGCAGTTCACCTGGTGCTGTTCATCGCCTACGTACTGCTCATTACTCAGCAATGAATGGAAAATATCCAGACTGAACCACGATAGGAATGCGGAGTCATCAATCGTTTAGACACAGCTAAATTGCATGCCATAAGCTATTGCAATTTCGGACGATTCCGCGACATAGTACCGCATGCCTGAAACACTTGGCGACTGATGGGGCCGCCACCAGGGCACGCATGACGACCGGGACACATAGATCATCGGGGCAGCAAGAATGCGTGAGGGATTGCATCGGGGCCTGCAGATTTCTGTGACACTCATCGGCATGGCAGCGCTCGCTGCCTGCGATGGAAGCAGCAATACCTACGTCCCGCCTCCGCCGCCTGCCGTCCGTGTTGCACAACCAGTCCAGGAGCCCGTCACCCTCTATTTCGAACTCACAGGCAATACTGCGCCGCTGAACTCGGTCGATATCGAAGCACGCGTCCAGGGTTACCTTCAGTCGATCGATTATCAGGATGGCACGACGGTAACGAAGGGAACCAAGCTCTTCGGAATCGAGCGCGACACCTATCAGGCCCAGCTTGATCAGGCCAAGGCATCCCTCGCATCGCAACAGGCATCCCAGGTTGGGGCCAAGCAGGAGTACGATCGTCAGGTCAATCTGATGAAGCAGCAGGTCACGACGCAGACGGCCGTCGATAGCGCCAAGGCGACGCTCGACGAAGCCAATGCGCAAATCCTCAATGCCCAGGCCAATGTCGAACTCGCAACGATCAATCTTGGCTATACCGAAGTGATTGCACCCTTCGATGGCACGGTGACCGACCACCTTGTCGATATCGGCACGCTCGTCGGCGTATCAGGCCCCACCAAGCTCGCCAGCATCGTCCAGACGGACCCGATCTATGCCTATTTCAATGTCAGCGAAACCCAGGTGCTGCTGATCAAGGATATGTTGAGAAAGCAGGGACGTACCTTCAAGCAGACGGATCTGCCAAGCATCCCAGCCGAACTCGGTCTGCAATCCGAAGAAGGCTACCCGCATAAGGGACATCTCGACTACGTCTCGCCGCAACTCGATGCATCAACAGGCACGCTTCAGGTCCGGGCTCTGTTCGACAACAAGGACAAGGCCATGTTGCCTGGCTTCTTCGTGCGCGTTCGCGTGCCGATCGGCCGGAACGAGAAAGCGCTGCTCGTGCGCGACGATGCGATCGCCACCAACCAGCTCGGCAGCTATCTGCTCGTTCTCGGCAAGGACGATACGGTCGAGCAGAAGCAGGTGAAGACGGGCCAGCGCGAAGGCGGTCTCCGCGTCATCGAATCCGGCCTCGAACCCGCTGACTGGGTCGTCATCCAGGGCATCCAGCAGGCGATCCCCGGGAGCAAGGCTGCGCCTGAGAAAATCGACATGAAACAGCAACCGGCGGCGGCCGGCACCGATACAAAGGCTACGACGACGACGCAGTAATTTCGCCGCAACGCCTCATCCGAACGTCCAAGGGCAACAGCATGATCTCGCGCTTCTTCATCGAACGGCCGGTGCTCGCCAATGTTCTGGCCTTGGTCTTTGTCCTCATCGGCGCGGTGGCTCTCTTCCAATTGCCGGTCGCGCAATATCCGAATGTCGTTCCACCGACCGTGCAGGTGACGACCCGCTTCCCGGGCGCCAGCGCCAAGACGCTCGTCGATACGGTCGCGCTGCCGATCGAGCAGCAGGTCAACGGCGTGCAGGACATGCTCTATATGCAGTCCACGAGCGCAAGTGACGGCACCTATTCGCTCACCGTGACCTTCGCGATTGGAACGGATCCCGACCAGGCACAGGTCCTCGTGCAGAACCGCGTCGCGATTGCCATGTCGTCGCTTCCACAGGCGGTGCAGGTCCAGGGCGTCAGCACCCAGAAGAAATCGACCGCCATCCTGGGCTTTGTCACCCTGACCTCCCCGGACAGCCGCTATGATAACCTGTTCCTCTCCAATTATGCGGTCATCAACCTCCAGAACGAACTTGCCCGCCTGCCCGGCGTCGGCAATGTCACGGTCTTCGGTGCCGGCCAGTATGCCATGCGCATCTGGATGGATCCGAACCTGCTGCAGGCTCGCGGGCTGACACCACAGGATATCGTCAATGTCGTGCAGCAGCAGAGCCAGGAGGTCACGGCTGGCCAGATCGGCATTCCGCCGGTACCCCAAGGGCAGACATTCCAATACACGCTGAACATCAATGGCCGGCTGAACGATGCTGCTGACTACGAAAACATCATCGTCAAGGTTGATGGCTCAGATGGCGGCCGGGTAACGCGCATCCGCGATATTGGCCGGGTCGAACTGGGTGCGCAGACCTATAGCCAGACCTTCATGCAGAATGGCCGACCGGCTGCGGGCATCGGCATCTCCCAATTACCGGAAGCAAACGCCATTGCTGTGGCCCAGGCAGTCGATGTGAAGATGGCGGAACTGGCGAAGGCCTTCCCGCCGGGCCTCGAATATCATCTCCCCTTCGACACCACGAAATTCGTGAAGGCCTCGATCGACGAGGTCTATGTCACGCTGATCGAGGCAGGCGTTCTCGTTCTCATCGTCATTCTGCTGTTTCTGCAGGACTGGCGAGCCATGCTCGTTCCGGCGACGACTGTTCCTGTCACCATCATCGGCGCCTTTGCCGCGATGGCGGCCATGGGCTTCACGGTTAACCTCTCCACTCTCTTTGCAATCGTTCTCGCCATCGGCATTGTCGTCGACGACGCCATCGTCATTGTCGAGGGTGTCGCAAGACATATCGAGGCGGGCATGACCGGCCGTAAGGCCGCTGAAAAAGCAATGGACGAACTGCTCGGTCCCGTCATCGGCATCACGCTGGTGCTGATGGCGGTTTTCATTCCAGCCGCCTTCTTGCCGGGGCTGACGGGCCAGCTTTACCGCCAATTTGCTCTCGTCATTGCCGCAACGGCGCTGATCAGCGCCATCAACGCTGTGACGCTGAAGCCGACGCAGTGCGCCCTCTGGCTGCGCACGCCGGTGCCTCCCGAGAAGCGCAACTTCGTATATCGCGGCTTCAACAGGATCTACGACTGGGGTGAACGCGGATACGTCAGGCTGATAGGCTCGATGACGCGCCACGCCGCGGTCATGGCTATTCTGGCGTTGGCGCTGATGGGAGTAGCTGTCTGGGGGCTGACACGCGTGCCGAGCGCGTTCCTGCCGATCGAGGATCAAGGCTACGTGCTGATCGGCGCGCAACTGCCCGATGGCGCCTCCAAGGAGCGCACCGACGCCGTCATGGCGGAGGTCGGCAAGATCGCCCAGGAGACGCCGGGCGTCGATCAGGTCCTGACAATCAGCGGCATATCCGTTCTCGACAACAACGCCAGCCTTCAAAACGCCGGCGTGGCCTATGTCGTGCTGAAGGACTGGGACGAACGCCTCAAGGTAAAGGGGCAGGATCTTCTGTCCATCTACCAGCATCTGAATGGCGCGCTGCAAAGCGTATTGGTCGCGAAAACCCTGGTGATCGTACCGCCGCCGATTCAGGGCGTCGGCAATGCCAGCGGCTTCACGATGCAAGTGGAACTCAAGAATGGTGTTTCCGACTATGCACTGTTGCAGTCGCTTACCGATACGATTGTGAAAAATGGCGAAGCCCAGTCATCGCTGCAAAGGCTGAGTACGTCGTTCCGCTCGAATGTGCCGCAGCTCGAGATCGTGGTCGACCGTATCAAGGCCGAGACATTGGGCGTCACGGTCGGACAGGTTTTCTCTGCGCTCTCGGGCTACGTTGGATCGAGCTACGTGACACAGTTCAACAAGTTTGGCCGCACGTTCCAGGTCTACGCCCAGGCATCTCCGGAATTCCGCGTCAGCCCCGACGATATCCGCAATCTGGAGGTCAAGGCCGGGGATGGCACGATGGTGCCGCTCGGTACCGTCGTCGATATCAAGCCGATGGAAGGCCCCTCCCTGATCAGCCTCTACAACCTCTACCCGTCAGCAACGATCGTCGGCGGGCCTGCGACCGGCTTCAGCTCCGGCCAGGCACTCGATGTCATGGAGCAGATTGCCGACCAGACCTTGCCAACAGGAACCGGCTATGAGTGGACGGCGCTTTCCTATCAGGAAAAGGCGGTCGGCGGACAGATCTACTATATCTTCGCGCTCGGCATGCTGCTCGTCTACTTCGTGCTCGCGGGTCAATATGAAAGCTGGATCCTGCCGCTCGCCGTGTTGCTGGCTGTCCCGCTTGCCCTGCTCGGCACCGTCGGCGCGTTGATGGCGGCGGGCGTCGCCAACAACCTCTACACCCAGATCGGCCTCATCCTTTTGATCGCTTTGGCATCGAAGAATGCCATTCTCATCGTCGAATACGCCCGAGAAAAGCGAGAGGAAGGCATGGAAATCCTCGAAGCAGCCGTTGAGGCTGCCCGCCTGCGCTTCCGACCGATCCTCATGACATCCTTCGCCTTCATTCTCGGCGTCCTGCCGCTTGTCCTCGCGACGGGAGCTGGCGCATCTGCCCGCAAGTCGATCGGCATATCGGTCTTCAGCGGCATGATCGCATCGACCTGCCTTGCCGTTTTGTTCGTTCCTTCCTTCTACGTCGTGCTGCAGCGCCTTGAAGAGTTCAGAAGGCGCCGCGGTAAAGCGCCTGCTGTAACCGATACTGAAATGACGGCACAATAGGCTCGCAAACAGCCTATTGCACGATCACCTGAACATAGACGCCACCGCTCTTGGCATAGTAGAGGCCGCCGCAGCGATAATAATAGCCGCCATAATAAGGGCCATAGATGCAGCCTGGAGGCAGCACGGCGATCGTCGTCGCCGTGCGCCGGACTACCCGGCGGGTGGTGCGACGCGCCACTCCGGCATAGGAGAGCGGCGTCAAGGGACGGCCGATGACCGCCTCCGCCGGCGTGGCGAAGCCGATCGACAGCGGTAGCGGGCCTTCTCCTTCCAGGCGAAAATCGGTGAAGACCATCACGCCGGCGAGGCACAGAGCGAAAAAGAGCTTGCTGCGGATCATTGCATATCTCCTGTAACGGCGGGCGCCGGAAGCTCATCGATCGATTGAAGTTCACTCAGATCCACGGTTTTCGCATTGGCTGGGATGTCGATATTGTAGGAGGTGGCGGCGACATCCGCCCCGCTTTTGAAGTTGCTGATCTCGAGCGTATATTGCGGCGCCTGGACGACGTGTTTGCTGGTGATTACATAGCGCCGCGGTATCGGCTGCGAACCCGTCTGTATCCAGATCTGCCAGTCGAGTTCTGGTGTGCGGAAAGCCAGATATTCGCATTCCACACCGTCGACGAAGGCGCTGGAAATGTGCTTGGCCTCGGTCACGTCGGACATCAAGATGTCATAGACGTGAGACGAGAGCAGATCGGCGCCTGGTGCTTCCACGCCAGCATCGGCGAGCCTGTCGATCAGATCATCAAGCGAGCCCTTGCCATCGACCTTCGCATAGGCATCGAGGTTCTTGCCATGCACGGTCAGCGTCGAACCGTCGAAGCTGACATCGATATCGGCAAAGCCTCCGGTCCGCGTAACACGCAGTTTGTCGGGACGGGTGATATTGGCTGTACCCGAACTGACGAATTGCAGTTTCTCGAAGTCCGGGGTCACAGCCTCGAGTGATGATTGGTAGTTGAAGGATATGCTCTTCTGCGCCACCAGAAAATCGGACATGGCCTTCAGAAGGTCTTTTGCATCATCCGCCCATGCATGGGTCGGCAGTACAAGGCCGACGGCAACAGCGGAATAGCTCAGTATTCGTTTCAATCGCGATAGAGAAGTCGATGACATGGCGCTGCCTTTCATTTGTGTCGTCATTGAATTCATCGGATGCGGAGATTTCGGATCGTACTGCGACGATCTCGAAACGGCTGAGCGGAACCGTCAGGAGAATGCCTGACGGCTCAGGCATTCCGGGCGAAACCGGATAGGAATTGGAAGGCCGCTACAGGCCCGAGGTCAGCACCCTGTGACAGGCTGGCGACACGCGCTGCAGATTGTCCCGCAGGCACTCGATCACCCGCCCGCCGCCGATCGGCACCATGCGGCAGAAAGCCCGGAAGTCCGGCCCGCAAGTCTCGCGCACGATCATCACTTCCTCGCGGGGAGAGAAGACAGGCATCGCAGCCGGCCGGGTCGCCGGCGGTGTGGCTGCCGTTGCGGCACCTGCACCCGCACCGGCCGCGCCCGCGCCCGCCGCACCGATGGCCGCAACGGCCTGCTGGCAAGGCGTCGACAGGCGGGCATTATGCTGCTGCAGGCAGGCGAGTGCCGCGGCACCTCCCGGAGTCACGCCGGAGCATTGCGCCATAAAATCGGAGCGGCAAGCTGACTTAACGGCGTTGCGCTGTGCGTCGGTCGGCTGAGCCGCCGCTTGGGTGCCGGCTGCTGGTGCCGTGGCCGCCCCTGCCGTCGCGGGCGCCGTCTGAGATGGCTCCGCAGATGTCGATTTCGGCTTGGCGCTGACGGCGGAGACTGCCTTGCGGCAGGCTGCGGAAAGCGTGGAATCATGTTGCTGCAAGCAGGTCAGCGCCTCGATACCTCCAGGCTGCACCCCTGAACACTGTGCGATGAAATCCGAACGGCATGCTGCCCGGATCTCGTTGCGCTGCTCTTCGGTCGGCGCCTGTGCAACGGCAACCCCGGTCAGAAGACTGGCCGCGCAGATGATGCTTGATATCGATAACCCGAACTGAAACCAACGCGTCGTGCGTCGTATTGCCGATCGAGAAGATGCATATATCCGCATTGTTCCCCTCCCTGGAAAGTTCATCGATTTACGGCATGAAAAGAAGTACTCCGGCTGAGCGAGACAGCAGACTTCGAAAAAACGAATTGAAATCCGTGCGCAGAAATCTAAAGCGCCACGCGAATTTACTTTAGCACATTCGAAATTTTGATAGTAGACCCGAATATCCGGATGCGATTAGCTGACTGTGCTTAAGATGTATCGAAGCATCGGAAATATCCGCGCCGGGATATTTAGACGAGATGGAAGTGAGGGGAGATTTTGGTTTCGCCGCGTCGGCTTTGGGCGCTTTGGGAGTTTTGGCGGCTTTCGAGGCGTTGCATGCTCGCCGTGTTATCAAACAAAAAAAGCCCGCTTGGATGCGGGCTATATGTTTGGTTGCGGGGGCAGGATTTGAACCTGCGGCCTTCAGGTTATGAGCCTGACGAGCTACCGGGCTGCTCCACCCCGCGTCCAGCGCAA